>Ga0316205_10000088_pt1 | contig 212968 bp, 226 predicted proteins | sample 3monthpyrite_MG_FD_204941 | JGI IMG/M metagenome (GOLD analysis project Ga0316205, IMG submission 204941) | Microbial mat bacterial communities from mineral coupon in-situ incubated in ocean water Damariscotta River, Maine, United States -... | ecosystem: Environmental > Aquatic > Marine >... | reverse complement strand
ACAGACCATCGAAACGCGACGCTTGCTTCATCGCAAATCCGCCGCATAATCAAACGAACCAGATGAGCCAGGCCCTCTCTTAGTTCACGCAGCCATCTGTGCCAAAATCCCTGACGACGGACACTGGACGTCAACACCTCGGGTGCGCGGCTCACCGGGCCACGCAACCTCAAGCGGGGTGATAAGGTTCAGTTCAGGATCCTCAGCCACCCTGTTGAGGCTGTTGTGCGCTGGGTGACAGGTGACCGCATCGGAATCACATTTCGACCCCAACTGAGGGATGTGCAGGTTGATACACTTCGCTACCGGCGCGATGGGGCGCATCCCAACCGCCACGGAATAAGCGGGTTCTCTTACGCGGAACTACGTTAAGGGGGGGCTATGGTACCGCCGGGAAAGATCTAATCCTCTGCGGCTTCCGGTGGTTCGATGAAGTATCTCTGCAACCTGTAGATTTGCACCCACAGGAACACCATCAAGACAGCAGGAAAGGCAAAGGTTTCCAGCTTTACCCAAAGATCTGTCGACTGGGTTCGCCAGATAATCTCATTGGCAACGCCCAACCCGGCAAACATCAGGCATAGCCGGCGGGTAAAGATCATCCAGCCTTCCGTCTCCATCGGCAGGAACTCTTCCATGACATACTGCAGATAGCTTTGGCCCCGCAGCAACCCGACCCCCAGGATGCCGGCCATGACACCATAGACAATCGTGGTCTTCATCTTGAAGAACCGCTCGTCATTGAAATAGGCGGTCAGGCCGCCAAAGAAGATGACCATAAAGGCCGTGAAGACCTGCATACGGCTTAGCTTGCCCGTCAGCGCCCACAGCACGGCCATCGCCGCCAGCAAAATCGGGATGAAAATCAACGCCGCTACGATGAAGCCCGAATACTCGGTCCCGCCAAAGGTGAATACCTCATCCCTGATGCGCAAATAGATCAGGAAAAATGCAAGCGTCGGCCCCAATTCCAAGACCTGTTTCAGCACCGGATTGATCGCTTTTTCGGACATTGATGTCTCCCTCAACCACCCATTTCCACGATGACGGCTCCGAAGGCAACCAGGCAGATCAGAATCAACCGGCGCGGGCCGACTTTTTCACCCAGAATGAACCAGCCAATCAACGCCGCAAAAACGACGGACGTTTCCCGCAGGACTGCCGCCTCGCCAATTTTGCCCAGCCGCGTCGCCAGCAGGACGCCACCAAAACTGATCCACGCAATGATCGCCCCGACAAACCCGCGCCAGACCAGCGGCCCCAGGACCGGCTGCACCTTCAGGCGCCGGTAATGCCAGGTCGCAAGCAGCGGGAAATCAATTGCAGTGACAAAGAAGAACCAGGCCAGAAAAGTAAACGGATCCGGCGTCTGGCGAATGCCATAGGCATCATAGGTGGTGTAGATTGCAACCAGCAGCCCCCCGACCAGAGCCCAGATCAACCCCAGTTTCAACATGCGCGGATCAAGCACTTCTTCGATGATATTGCGGGCTGCCAGCAGCAGGATACCCCCGGAAAGAAAGGCCACTCCGACCCATTGGAGGGGGGTGAATTCCTCAGCGAAGAACAGCGACGCCGCAATGACCGTGACCAAAGGCCCGGTCCCGCGCACCACCGGGTAGACAACCGTATAGGCCGCGCGTTCATAGGCCAGCGCCATCGTCACCTTATAGGCAAAATGCACGACAATCGCGCCCGCAAGGATCAGCGCGGTCGTCAGGTCTGGCCAGGGTACAACAAAAAGCGCGATCGGCGCAGATAGCAGACAAAGCCAGCCGTCAATGGCACCGCGCGTGAGCCAGGGATCGTAGCGCCCCTTCTGCATCGCACCAAAGATGGCATGTGCAAGGGCAGAGACCAGCGCAAGGATCGTCGCAAGCCGGGCACCATCGGCCGTGCCTGCAATCGCCACAAGCCATTGACCAAGGTCGTTCACAAACGCCTCGATAAGGATGCGTAACGGTCGTCAACCGCCGCATCGTCCCGGCGTCTCATCGATCCAATCCAACCAGCGCGGCCGCAAAATCCTCGGGGTCAAACGGGGCCAGGTCATCAATCTGCTCGCCCACGCCAATCGCGTGGATCGGCAACCCGAATTTATCGGCAAGCGCCACCAGAACACCGCCCCTTGCGGTGCCATCCAGTTTGGTCATCACCAGCCCCGACACATCCGCGAGTTCCTGAAAGACCTTCACCTGCTGCACCGCATTCTGGCCGGTCGTGGCGTCCAGCACCAAAAGTGTGTTGTGCGGCGCTTCGGGGTCTTTCTTGCGGATCACGCGCACGATCTTGGCCAGTTCCTCCATCAGATCAGCGCGGTTCTGCAAACGTCCGGCAGTGTCGATCATCAGCAGGTCTGCGCCATCTGCCTGGGCCTGGGTCATTGCATCAAAGGCAAGGCTGGCCGGGTCGGACCCTTCGGGCGCCGTCAGGACAGGCACGCCCGCGCGCGCGCCCCACACCTGCAACTGTTCGACTGCTGCGGCGCGAAACGTATCGCCCGCTGCGATCACAACCTTTTTGCCTGCCGCACGAAACTGGCTGGCCAGTTTGCCAATCGTCGTTGTCTTGCCCGATCCATTGACGCCGACAACCAGAACCACCTGCGGCGTCTTGGCATAAAGCGGCAACGGCCGCGCGACCGGCGCCATGATCCGGCTGACTTCCTGCGCCATCAGCGCCTTGATCTCCTGCACCGAAAGTTTTCGGCCCAGACGCCCCTCGGCCATGTTTGCGGTCACCCGCAGGGCCGTATCGACACCCATGTCGGACGTAATCAACAACTCTTCCAATTGTTCGAGCATGTCGTCGTCGAGGGCACGTTTTACAACCGTCTTGGCCTCGGCCCCGCCAAAGAACCGACCCAAAAGACCCTTTTGTTCGGACTTTGCTGCAGGTTCCTCAGTCAGCGGGGCTGTCAGATCGACATCAAACTCAACCGGTGCTGGTTCGGGTTCCGCGACCCGCCGTTCATCCGCATCAGGTTGATAAACCGATGGCTCAGGCTCAGGCTCAGGCTCAGGCTCAGGCTCAGGCTCAGGCTCAGGCTCAGGCTCAGGCTCAGGCTCAGGCTCAGGCTCAGGCTCAGGCTCAGGCTCAGGCTCAGGCTCAGGCTCAGGCTCAGGAAGTGGATCGGCGACCGAAGGCGCGCTCACAACCCGTTCTTCAACAATTTCTTCCTCTTCGCCGCCATCCTGCACGATGGCATCCAGACCTTCGTCAATCCGGGACGAAGATTTGAACATCCGGTCTTTGAGCTTCTTGAAAAATGACATTCAGATCAACCATAACTGCCTTTGCTATCACCTAATGATGATCGGCAGATTTGGAAAGCCCGCAAGCCGCTTAACCCGCAACCTCATCCTTGAAGTGCTGCATGACAAGCCTGATCGGGTTCGGGGCCGCCTGCCCCAGACCACAGATCGATGCATCGGCCATTGCAGCGCACAAATCCTCGAGCAGCGGCTGATCCCACGCATCCGCCTGCATCAGCTTCACTGCCTTTTCGCAGCCCAGCCGGCAGGGCGTACATTGCCCGCAGCTTTCATCCTCAAAGAACCGCAGCATGTTCAAGGCGGCATCGCGGGCACGGTCCTGATCGGACAAAACAACCACCGCTGCCGAACCGATGAAGGTGCCCAGGGGCTGCAAAGTATCAAAATCCAACGGGACATCATTGATCGTCGCGGGCAACAGGCCGGATGACGGACCGCCAGGCTGATAGGCTTTGAACACATGGCCGGCGGCCATACCGCCGGCGGCCGTTATGATATCTGTGATCGTCGATCCGGCAGGCAAGAGGTAGACCCCGGGGTGGGCCACACGCCCGGAAACAGAATAGGACCGCAGCCCGGTGCGCCCGTTCTTTTCTGTCCCGTTCAGCACCTCGGGCCCTTCGCGACATACCCGCGCCACCCACAGCAGCGTTTCCACGTTATGCACCAGTGTCGGCCTGTCAAAAACGCCAACCTGCGCGACAAATGGCGGGCGGTGGCGCGGCAGGCCGCGTTTGCCTTCGATGCTTTCGATCATCGCGGATTCTTCACCACAGATGTAGGCACCTGCCCCGCGCCGCAGATCAATATAGCCTTCCGCGACAAGGCCAGCATCTTCCAACGCCTTGATCTCGCGTGCTAAAATCTCAAGCACCGCCGGGTATTCGTCACGCATGTAGATAAAGCAGGTCTCGGCCTCGACCGCCCAGGCGGCAATCAGCATCCCCTCAAGGAACAGATGCGGGGTGCGCTCCAGGTAATAACGGTCTTTGAACGTGCCGGGTTCGCCCTCGTCCCCGTTGACGGCCAGATAACGTGGGCCGGGATTGCCCCGCACAAACCCCCATTTCTTGCCAGAGGGAAAACCCGCACCGCCCAGACCGCGCAGACCAGAGGCCAGCACTTCATCCTGCACCGCTTCCCAGTCTCCACCGTCGCGCAGCGATCTGAGTGCGCCATACCCACCTGCGGCCACATATGCGGCGTAACCTTCATAGTCCGGGATATGCGCCTGGGTATCACCGGCCTTGATCGCGGCCTGAACCTTTTCAACGGTGGCATGATCGATATGGTTATGGCCCAACTCCAGCGTCGGCGCGGTATCGCAACGGCCCATGCAGGGCGCGCGCAAAACGCGCACTTCGCTGGCGTCCAACCCGTCCTCCAACGCGGTTTTCAGCTGCTGCGCCCCCGCCAGTTCACACGAGAGCGAGTCGCAGACACGGATCGTCAACGCGGGCGGTTTGGGCTCTCCCTCCTTTACGAGGTCAAAATGGGCATAGAAGCTGGCGACTTCGTAAACTTCCGCCTGGCTCAACCGCATTTCCTCGGCCAGGGCCCGCAGATGTGAGGCAGACAGGCAGCCATGGGCATCCTGAATCAGATGCAGGAACTCTATCAGTAAATCGCGTCGGCGCGGCTGATCCCCCAGCAAAGCCTGCACTTCCGCCCACGCGGTATCGTCCAACTGACGGCCCTTTGGGCGATGGCGCCCCTTGCCTTTGCCGGATTTCCAAACACCTTTGCGGCTGTCCAAGTTCATCGCGCTATCCTCTGTCGATCATCGCCAACATAGTCGGCAAACACTGCGCAAACCACGCAAAAGCGACACCGTAAGGGGCCAAACCGCGCAGCGACCCAATTTCCACTGCACCGCGCGCAAACACATGTTAACAATTGCAAACATGACATCGCGCTCTCTTCTTTTTGGCATTGTGACACTGACGCCTGCGGCATTGCTTGCCGCCGGGGCAGTGGCCGGAGGGCTCTGGGTTCTGGCTGTGGTTCTTTATCTGACCGTGATGGCCAGCCTGCTGGACCGGCTGATCTTGCCGGGTGAAACAACCGAGGGTTCTCGGAGCGAGACGGCGCTTTCGATCCTGATTTCCATGGCGCATGTCGCCCTGCTTCCTGTCATCGTCTGGTCCCTCGTCAGCCCATCGCTGGATGCCCTCGAAAAGCTGGGCCTCTTTTTCGCCGCGGGCCTTTGGTACGGGCAGGTCAGCAACGCCAACGCGCACGAGCTGATCCACCGCCAAAGCCGTTCGCTGCATCGATTGGGCATGTGGTGCTATATCAGCATCCTTTTTGGGCATCACACATCGGCCCATGTGCTGGTTCACCATCCCCATGTGGCAACGCGAGCTGACCCAAACACCTCTCGCAAGGGCGAAAGCCTTTACCGTTATGTCCTGCGGGCATGGATCGGGTCATTTCGCGCAGGTCTGAAGGCAGAGCGCGCCCGGCTGGGACGGATCGGGCGACCCGTCTGGCGCAATCCTTATATCGTATATGTCGGCGGTGCAGTTTCCTGTCTGGGTCTGGCCATGATGCTGGGCGGCGGGCGGGCCCTGGCTGCCTACATCGCCCTTTGCGGCTATGCGCAATTTCAGCTGTTGATGTCCGACTATGTGCAGCACTACGGCCTGCTGCGCGCGCGCGGTGATGACGGGCGGCCAGAGCCTGTCGGGGCAAGGCACAGCTGGAACAGCCCACATTGGTTTTCATCGGCCCTGATGCTCAACGCGACGCGCCATTCAGATCACCACTTGCATCCGGGGCGCCATTATCCCGAACTGACAATTCCCACAGGTGCGCCCATGTTGCCACGCCCCCTGCCCCTGATGGCCAGTATCGCCCTGGTCCCGCCCCTGTGGCGGCGCGTCATGGACCCCCGTGTCGAGGCATGGCGCAATGCGTAGTGTGGCGCTTTTGCTTCTGCTTGCCTCCCCGGCCATGGCACAGGAGGCCATGAACGCCGCGGAATTTGACGCCTATGTGACGGGCCGCACGATCACCTTTCGCACCGCCGACAACCCCAGCTACGGCGTTGAACGCTATCTTCCGGGGCGCCGGGTGATGTGGTCGACCTTCGATGGCACGTGCCAGTATGGCGTCTGGTTTGAAAGCAAGGGCGACATCTGCTTTCGCTATGATGGTGACCCCGAAAACAAGTGCTGGACCATCTTCGATACCCCCGACGGGTTGCGCGGCGTCTTTACCACGCGGCCAGATACGACAGTGATCTTCGAGGTGCCGGGCCGGGAAGACCCATTGATTTGCAACGACTTATCTTCCTGACACACAGGTCAGAGCAATTTGCCCTGCGCGTCATTGCCAACCTCCAAACGACCGTCTGCAAACTCGATCTCAAGCGCTTTCGCCTGCCCGGCAGCGCCCCTGGTTGTCACCACGGCCCCGTCACCCCGCACAACGGCATAGCCGCGTTTGAGTGTCTCAACATAGCCAAGCGTTTCGCGTAAACGGTCCAATGCTTCCAATCTTGAAAGACGTTCCGCCTGCTCGCGCGATGCACGGTCTGACAGACGGCGCAACACGACGTCCAACCGTTCGGCCTGTCGCGCCACACGGTCCTGCAGCACCTGCCCCCGCAGGCCCCGGCTTATCTGCGTCAGCGCCGTACGTCCGTCCTTCGTCTGGCGCGTCAGCGCAGGCCCAAGGCGCAAAGCCAGGCCTTCCAGGCGCCGCCGGTCCTCGGCCAGACGGCGCGACAGGATGCCAGGACGCAACGCCGCTTCGCTGAGCTGCAACCGCTTGCCGGAGGCCGCGCCCTTTAACGCAGACGGCAACCTCTCGGCCAGGTAATCCAACCGCTGACGCGGCCCTTCGACCAATGCATCTACCTGCGGCAACGCGCGACCCAGATCACGGACACGTTGCTGGCGCTGGGTCAGGGCGGTGGTCAAAGCGCGGCTCAGGCGTGCACCCTGCTGATCGGCCCAAGCCAGCAATTCCAGCCGCACCGGCACCGCCAGTTCGGCTGCTGCTGTTGGTGTGGGCGCACGCATATCCGAGACGAAATCGATCAGGGTCGTATCCGTTTCATGCCCCACTGCCGAGATCAGGGGAATGTCAGACGCGGCCGCCGCCCGCGCGACGATTTCTTCGTTGAACCCCCACAAATCCTCGAGCGAACCGCCCCCGCGCGCCACGATCAGCAGATCAGGGCGAGGCAAGGCCCCGCCCGGTGTCAGCTGATTGAAACCTGCAATCGCCGCCGCAACCTCTGGCGCGCATCTGGCACCTTGCACAGCCACCGGCCAGACCAGCACCTTGCGCGGGAAACGGTCGCGCAGACGATGCAGGATATCCCGGATCACCGCCCCCGAAGGCGAGGTGACAACGCCAATAATCTCGGGCAGAAAAGGCAGCGCTTTCTTGCGATCTGGCGCAAAAAGCCCCTCGGCGGCCAAAGCCGCCTTGCGTTTTTCCAGCATCGCCATCAGCGCACCCGCACCTGCGGGGGCGATGTCCTCGATCACCATCTGGTACTTCGATTGCCCCGGAAAGGTCGTCAGTTTGCCCGTGGCGATGACTTCCATCCCTTCTTCGGGTCGATGGGCAAGGCCCTGCGCACGGCCTTTCCAGATCACCCCGGCCAGCACGGCACGATCATCCTTGAGGTCCATGTAGATATGCCCGGACGCCGGACGCGACACGCGGCCAACTTCGCCACGTACCCGCACATGCGAAAAACCGCCTTCGATGGCCTTCTTGACCGCCCCCGAGATTTCAGAGACTGAAAATTCGGGCGTGTTGTCCGCTGGACCGTCCTCAAAAAGATCGTTCACGTGGCCCCTCTCTTTCGACTGGCATGTAGGGGCAAGGACGAGAATTTCCAATTCAGAAACCACGTCAAAAGCATCAAGAGAACGCCAAACCCGGCAAAGAGTATCGAATTGAACAGCAGGGCAAGCAGGATCGCCAGAATGCCGCTGCCCCAGAAAAGGACCTTGGAAATCCGCACACTTGCAAGATCGGGATCCGGCCAGAACTGAACCTGCGGACGACCAAACTCGCCCGCATAATATTCCAGGGTGCGCAGATAGGCCGGGTCGTCCTCAAAGGGTGGATAGTCATCCGGGTGATGGATGGTGCGGCCTATGACACGCGGGCAGAAGTCCTCGAAATAGGCTTTGGCGTCCGCGACGTGCAACTGCCAGACCACATCGACAATCGGTGACGGCGCCAGAGTCTCGCCGGTGCTGCCCACCAGGTACATGAAACGGCGGTATTCTTCGACAAGGATATAGCAGACATCGACAGAATGCCCGGTTTCTTCATGCAGCCGATCAACAAGCGAATGGCTCAACGGGCGCTCATGAAAGCTGTAGCCTTCGAGGCGGTGCCAAAGCTTCCGGTCTGTCTTGATCGGTTTCATTTATCCAGATCACTTGCCTGATGTCGCCCTTGCCGAAACTGTAGTATGAAGCCGGCCATTGGCCAAGCTCTGCGCGCCAAAATCCCGCAGGTGGGGCGACACTTGTGGTTGCAGTGCCACCACCTTAGAACCGGGCCAACACAGCAGGGCAGGAACAGATATGAACATTCTCATCCTCGGCGGCGGCGGGCGCGAACATAGCCTGGCCTGGGCCATCAAGCAGAATCCGAAATGCGATCGTCTGATGGTTGCCCCCGGCAATGCGGGTATCGCGGCAATTGCCGAATGCGCGGATATCAATATCCTTGATGGCGGTGCCGTCGCGACCTTCGCCGAAGAAAACGCGGTTGATTTTGTCATCGTCGGGCCCGAGGCCCCGCTTGCCGCAGGCGTAGCCGATCGGTTGCGCAATGCGGGGTTCCTTGTCTTTGGGCCCAGTCAGGATGCGGCCCAATTAGAGGCGTCAAAGTCTTTCACCAAGGCCATTTGCGATGCCGCAGACGCGCCAACAGCGGCCTACGCCCATTTCACCGACGCCGAGGCGGCCCGCGCCTATATTCGCGCAAAAGGCGCCCCGATCGTTGTCAAAGCCGATGGTCTGGCCGCAGGCAAGGGCGTGGTCGTTGCAATGACCGAAGCCGAGGCTCTGGCCGCTATCGACACGATGTTCGACGGTCAATTTGGCGCGGCGGGCGCAGAAGTCGTGGTCGAAGAGTTCATGGACGGCGAAGAAGCGTCATTCTTTGTGCTTTGCGACGGCAAAACCATTTTGCCTGTCGGCACGGCACAAGATCACAAGCGCGCCTATGATGGCGATACCGGCCCGAATACCGGCGGCATGGGCGCCTATTCCCCCGCTCCTGTGATGACCGGTGACATCACGCAAAAGGCGCTGGATCAAATCATCCAACCAACCGTGGACGAAATGCACAGGCGCGGCACACCATTTCAGGGCGTGCTGTTTTGCGGGTTGATGATCCAGAACGGGCAGCCTCGCCTGGTGGAATACAACGTGCGTTTCGGCGATCCTGAATGCCAATGCCTGATGATGCGACTGGGCGGGCAGGTCCTTGACCTGCTGCAAGCCTGCGCAGAAGAACGCCTTGCCGACGTTCAGGTCAATTGGGCGGACGATCACGCGCTGACCATCGTGATGGCGGCCAATGGTTACCCCGGCAGCTATGCGAAAGGGACCGTGATCAAAGGGCTCGAAAGCCAGCCTGAGGACAGCTTTCACATGGTCTTTCACGCAGGCACAGCGCAGTCGGATGGGCAGATTACGGCATCCGGCGGCCGCGTTCTGAATATCACAGCGCGCGGCAGTTCCTTGGCTGATGCGCACGAGAAGGCATATGCCATGGCGCAAGGCATCGATTGGGATGACGGGTTCTACCGGTCAGATATCGGTTGGCGGGCGCTTTAGAAAACTAAAAAGGCCGCACTTTCAATAAAGTACGGCCTTCTCTTTATCTAGATATCGTTATGCGGCGCGGCTCACCAGAACCGAGTCGATCTCGGCGGCAGCGGCGTTTTCGTCATTGCCAGCCACGGCAGCAATTTCGCGCGTCAGGCGTTCAAGCGCTGCCTCATAAAGCTGACGCTCGGAATAGCTTTGCTCGCGCTGATCGTCCTGGCGGTGCAAATCGCGCACCACTTCGGCGATTGCGATCAGATCACCAGAGTTGATCTTCTGCTCATATTCCTGTGCCCGGCGCGACCACATCGCCTTTTTGACCTTGGCCTTGCCGCGCAGTGTTTTCATGGCATGGCTGACCACATCCGGTGTGGCCAAAGCGCGCATACCAACATGTGTCGCCTTGTCAGTCGGCACACGAAGGGTCATCTTGTCTTTCTCAAACGAGATCACGAACATCTCAAGCTCAAAGCCCGCAACCTCCTGGGTTTCGATCGAGACGATCTTGCCGACGCCATGCGCGGGATAAACGACAAATTCGTTGGGGCTGAAATCGTACTTCTTCTTGCTCATATTCGTCCTTCCAAGGCGATTTCCAGAATTCGGGCGACAAAAAAACCGCCGGTGGCATAGCGCCTCCGCCGGGATATGTCGATGACGAAACTGGATCAGTTATTTCGCTGCATTGGCGCTATCATATCACAAAAGCAGCCTCTCTGAAAGCGCCGCATTGCAGCGATAAAAAACCTTTCAAAAATAAAGACTTAACCGTCCAGACAGGCCGAATCAACCGCCTTCGCCGGGGGCCTCGGAAAACAGGTCAATCTTGCCCTCTTTGCCATCCATCTCATCGGCATTGGGCAGAGGGTCCTTCTTGGTGATAATGACGGGCCACATCTCGGAATACTTGCGATTGAACTCCACCCATTTTTCCATGTCAGGCTCCGTGTCGGGGCGGATCGCATCTGCCGGGCACTCCGGCTCGCACACGCCACAGTCGATGCATTCATCGGGGTGAATGACCAGCATGTTTTCACCCTCGTAAAAACAATCGACCGGACAGACTTCGACGCAGTCGGTGTATTTGCAGGCAATGCAGTTATCATTGACGATATATGTCATGGGGCGCGGGTTCCGAATAGCTGATTCCGCCTAGCTAGAATAGACAGCCGGGGCATTCAAGGTCCAACAGCCCCGGTGACGCAGGGCCAGGAGAGAAACCCCGCAACAACCGCCAATATACGGTTGGACTTGCGGACTAACCCAACCCCATATCGCGACGATCCTTCTTGGTGGGGCGTCCGCCTTTTTCATATCGCGGGTTTGCACCTTTTGCGGCCACCGGACGCTCTTTTGGCACGGGGGTCAGATCATCATAGAGCGTTTGTGCTTCAGGTGCGGGTCCGCGTCTTTCCCCACAAGACAAAATCCGCACAACTTTTGTCTCATTGGCTTGCACGAAGGTCAGCACATTGCCCGGTCCGACGGCGCGCGCGGGCTTGCTGACCGGCTGGCTATCGACACGCACCTTGCCGCCCGACACCACCCCGGCCGCCAGACTGCGCGATTTGAAGAACCGCGCGTGCCAGAGCCATTTGTCGAGCCGGATTGTGGGGCGCGGGTCGGTCAATCCTTTTTGAAACCCGCCAGGGCCGCGGCAAATGGGTTGTCAGGGTCAATCTGTTTCTCGCGCTTGGGTTTGGCCTGGAAGCTTTGCGGCTTGTTGCCCCCCCCCTGTGGCTTGCCCTTGCCTTTGGGTTTGCCTTTGCCACGCGGGCGGGCGTCCCCCTGGGGGCGCGATTGGCGCTGGGCGCGACCGCCCCAGGTAAAGGTATAAAAAACCTCTATCTCAGGCCCGCTGTCGGTGGCATCCTGGCTTGCCTCGGCTGGGGCCTCATCCGCCTGGGCGGCCACATCGGCGGGGGGGTCGGCAGGCAGGTCATCCGGGGAGGCTTCTGGAGTTTCGGCAACTGGCGTCTCTGCGACGGCTTTTACCTTCTCTCGCTCACCCTTTTCAGCCTTATAGCCCAACCCGCCCATCAGATCGGCAAACTGTTCCAGCGTCATCCCCGTGATCGACAACATGTCAGGGTTCGCTTCAAATCCGCCCCGGCTGTCCTGATCGCGCAGCATATCGGCCAGGCGTTCCAGCATATCGATGCGAATCGCGCGTTCGCCAGCGGCACGATAACCGGCCATGGCATAGTACCCCGGTGCCATGTGCTTTGACGCAGGCACAGTGACCAGACCGGGCGGCGGGCTTTCGGGGAACTCGCCCAGGCCCTTCGCAAGAGACCACAGAACCAGACGCAGACGTGTCGGCGCAGGTTTGAGCAAGAGCGGCATGAAGATCGTGAACTGACCGAAGCGGACGCCATGCTTGCGCAATGCGCCGCGCGCGTCCTGATCCAGCGCCTTGACCTCATCGGCCACATCGCCCCGAGGAACAATGCCAAACCCTTCGGCCAGCTGGAATGCAAAGCCCTTGGCAGACCCCACCAATGTCTCATCATTCTTCAGCGCCAGAAGCGGCTCAAAACCCGAGGCAATCTTGCGATCGATGAAATGCTGCAAGCGGCGCTGCACCTTGGCGGCAACATCGGCGCCGGCCTCATCATCGACAAAGGCCTCGATGCCTGGCTTCAGCGGATCATCCCCTTTGACCATCTTCCCGACAGCCTGATCGCCCCACATGAGGCCACCCTGCTCAGTGAAATCAATCTCGGGGTCAGGTGCGTTATAAAAGCGGTCGGCCTGAAGATGGAAATGCGGCGCCAATGCCTTTGCAGAGGCCTGTCGCAGCGTCTTTGCCTCATCGGCGCTGCCGGCTTTGTCCATCCGAAACCGGAACGCTTCCATTCGTCCGACGAACTCGCCCTCGACGGTTACTTCGCCCTTGTCATTTACGTCGGCCAAAAGGCTCTCCTTCTGTTTGAGCCGGCGAAGCAAAATACTGGTCCGCCGGTCCACAAATCTTTGCGTCAACGCGCCATGCAGCGCGTCTGATAATCGATCTTCTACCGCGCGGGTTGCATCGCGCCAATGAGATTCGTCATTCAACCATCCATTGCGCTGTGCAACGTAAGTCCAGGTGCGGATATATGCCAGCCGTTTAGACAGCGTATCAATGTCACCGTCTGTGCGGTCAATGCGTCGGACCTGCAATCCGAACCAATTGGCGGACACATGCCCAAGCTGGTGAAGATCATTGTAGATATGGGTCAGCAGCCCTGCGTGTTCGCCTTTGCTGATACCCCTGAAATCAGGGATCCGGCAGACATCCCACAACAGTTTGATGGACGGCCCGTCCGTGGCACGCGCGGCAACTTCGCTGTCCATGGCAAGCGCCTTGAGAGCGGCAAGGTCATCGCTTTCGCGCACCCGCGTCAGCCAGACATCATCGGTGCGCTCTTCCAATGTCGCGATCAGGCGTTTGACCGACCCGAATTGCAACCGGCTGTTGCGCCACTGCAGTTTCTTGACCGGCTGAAACCGGTGGTCACAAATCGCTTGTGCGACACTCTCGTCCAGGGGCAGCGCTTCGCCGGTGACACCAAATGTGCCGTTCTCAATATGCCGCCCGGCGCGCCCGGCAATCTGCGCAAGCTCTTCTGGCTGCAAGTGCCGCATTCGGCGACCGTCAAACTTGGTCAGCGAGGAAAAAGCAACATGGTTGATATCAAGGTTCAGCCCCATGCCAATGGCGTCCGTGGCCACCAGATAATCGACATCGCCATTTTGATACATCTCGACCTGCGCATTGCGGGTCCGTGGAGATAATGCACCCATTACCACAGCAGCCCCGCCTTTCGTGCGGCGGAGCAGCTCTGCAATCGCATAGACATTTTCAACCGAAAATCCAACAATTGCCGAACGATCTGGTAATCTACTTATCTTTTTAGAACCTGTGTACGAAAGCTGCGACATCCGCTCACGTCGCAAGAGGTTGGCGTCCGGCACCATCGCCGATATGGCGTTTCGCATCGTTTCCGCGCCCAAAAACAAAGTCTCGAGCAGGCCACGAGCGTTCAGCAACCGGTCTGTGAACACATGCCCGCGCTCCGGATCGCTGCAAAGCTGGATTTCATCGACAGCAAGAAAGTCGCAACCCATCCCCTCCGGCATCGCCTCGACCGTACACACCCAATAGGCGGCCCGAGGTGGTACGATCCGCTCCTCGCCGGTTACAAGGGCCACTACCCCCGGTCCCCGCAGCGCAACGATCCGGTCATAAACCTCGCGGGCAAGCAGGCGCAGCGGCAGGCCAATCATACCGGTTCGGTGCGATAGCATCCGCTCAATGGCGTAATGTGTTTTGCCAGTGTTCGTCGGCCCAAGAACGGCCGTGACCCGGGAACCTGTCATGATCTTCCCCGAATCCTCGGAGGGCAATGCAGCTAGAGCGCAAGCCCCTCCAGCTGTAGTTCCAGACGCTCAACCGAACCCAACACCTCTTCGGAATTCGGGTTGATCGTCAGGATCATCTGATAAATCTCAAGTGCATCTTCGGGGCGTTCCAGCTCTTCCATGATGGCGGCCAGACCGCGCATTGCCTCGAATTGGCGGGGGTTGAGCGTGAGCGCCTGACGAATATCATCAAGTGCGGGACCGGTCATGCCCAACAGATAATAGGAGGACGCCCGACCATAATAGCCTTCGGCAAAATCTGGTGCGTGATCGATCAATGCGGTGAAATGCTCAACCGCGATATCTGGCTGCCCGTCTTCCAGCGCTTCCTTGCCCCGGCGCAACAGCAGGTCCATCGCCGCCGATCCGCTTTTTTCCCATTGCCCGATGATCTGCCCTTCGATGCGGGCATATGTGGTCTCGTCAGCCTCGGCAAGTTCCTGATAAAGTTCATCCAGCGTTGTCTGCTGCGCATAGCCCGGCAAGGAATACCCCACGGCAAGCCAAAGTGCCGTAACGATACATTTGAAGCGATGTCTCTGCATACCCATAACGGTAATGTAGCGCACTGAGCGGCCAACACCAGAGCCCGCGCAGTCACATCAACGATAGAGGACGAAAAATGACTGATGTTGTAACCGAGGCCGTCACCGCCCTGAATAACAAACTGGATGCGGCAGGCTTTGACGGGACTGCAAAATTCGCCATCGAAGGCGAAGGGAGCATCATTATCGACCAAAGTGGTGCGCGCGCCAGTGATGAGGATGCCGATGTAACGCTGACGGCCACAACCGAAGTTTTCAGGGCGATCCTGGACGGTGAAATGAACCCGACAACGGCATTCATGACCGGCAAGCTGACGGTTGACGGTGACATGGGCCAGGCGATGAAACTTTCTGGCGTTCTGTCCTGATGATGGAAGCGGCCCCCTTTTTTGAGGACATCGCCGGCGGTCCCGCCGGAGGGGCCGCGCATTGGCTGACAACCTCTGACGGCCTGCGCATTCGCGTAGGCCATTGGAACCTTGCAAAGGCCAAAGGCACCATCCTGATCTTTCCGGGGCGTACTGAATTCATTGAAAAATATGGAGATTCCGCGCAAGCTTTCCAGGATCGCGGCTATGCCTCACTGGCTATTGACTGGCGCGGCCAGGGCTTGGCTGACCGAATGACATCCAACCGGTCCATCGGACATGTCTGCAGCTTTGCGAGTTACCAACGCGATGTCGCGGTCGCTTTGGACTATGCTGCTGATGTGGGTTTGCCGCGTCCCTATTTCTTGCTTGGCCATTCGATGGGTGGCTGTATCGGACTGCGGTCCCTGGTCGAAGGGCTCGCCGTCGAAGCGGCAATGTTATCGGCCCCGATGTGGGGTGTGCAGATGGCCCGTTCACTTCGTCCTCTCGCCTGGGGCCTCTCAGCGATCAGCACTCCTTTGGGGTTCGATCAAACGCTGGTGCCCGGTCAGCTCGAGGAAGGATACGCCCTGCGGACGACCTTTGAAGAGAACATGCTGACAAATGACCCCGACATGTGGGCCCTCTTTGGCAAGCAGCTGCAAGCCCACCCCGAACTGGGCCTCGGAGGCCCGTCGTTGCGCTGGCTCAACGCATCCTTGCGGGAAATGCACTGGTTGCGCAGCCAGCCATCACCGCGCATCCCCTGCCTGACATACCTGGGAACCGAAGAGGCGATCGTTGATCCTTTCCGCATCCGTGCGCGCATGAAAAACTGGCCTGATGGCACCCTGCGCATCATTGAAGGTGGCATGCACGAGATGCTGATGGACACCCCGGACATGCGCAACCTGATCTTTGATGAGACAGTCGCATTCTTTGACGCGCGGCTTGCCCAGGCGGCCTAGGACAGAGGTGCCACCTATGAGGGAATACCCTCGCCCAGATCGCTGTCCGCCCGGACCTTGAAACCCGCGGCGCGCAGCTGCCCAACGGTCTCTGACACATGTTGCTGATCGCGTGCTTCGATCACGATCTCCAGCTCGGCCTGTTTTAGGGAAACGCTCTGCATCATCCGTTGGTGGATCACTTCGATGACATTCGCCCCCGCCGCCCCGATAATCCGTGAAATATCAGAGAGTTGGCCGGGCGTGTCATCAATTTCAAAGGTCAGCCGGGTGATCCTGCCATCCCGAACCAGCCCGCGCAGGATCAGTGTCGAGAGCAGGCGCGAATCAATATTCCCGCCGCAAACCACGAGGCCGACCTTCTTGCCGCGGAAATCGGCTCTATACTTTTCAATCACCGCAAGCCCTGCACCAGCGGCCCCTTCCGCCACAATCTTTTCGTGGGAAAGAAGGTCAAACACCGCGGCTTCAATCTCGGCCTCGGTCGCGGCTTCCACGCGGTCCACATGGGTCTTGATCACAGCCAAATTCGCCGCCGCAGGTTCACGAACGGCGATCCCCTCGGCCAGAGTGGAGCCCCCAAAGTTTGTCCCTACCGCGTCAAACTGCGCCTTCACCGCATCGAAATTGGCCGCTTGCGCACCAATGATCTGCACCTCAGGTTTGACCGATTTCGCGGCGACCGCCATCCCGGCAATCAGACCGCCACCACCAATCGGCACGACGATCACGTCCAGATCGGGTTCCTGCTCCAGCATTTCCAGCGCCACTGTGCCCTGTCCTGCGGCGACGACAGGATCGTCAAAGGGATGCACAAAGGTCATTTTCTTTTCCGCCGCCATATCCAGAGTGAACTGAACGCTTTCGTCAAATCCCTTGCCGTGCAGGATAACTTCGGCCCCGAAGTCCTTGGTGCGTTTGACTTTATTGAATGGGGTCCCTTCGGGCATGACGATGACTGCGGGAACACCCAGACGGCTGGCGTGATAAGCCACACCCTGCGCATGGTTTCCCGCGCTGCAGGCAATGACGCCAGCGGCGCGCACACTTTCTTGGAGGGTGAGCAGTTTGGCCAAAGCCCCCCGCGCCTTGAATGCATTGGTGTGTTGCAGGTTCTCCAGCTTGAGATAGAGATCAATGCCCAGATGCAGGGACAGGCGGGCGGCATGGACGGTTGGGGTCCGCATCGTCGCAGGTTTGATCGCCTCATAGGTCTTTGCAATCAGCGCAGGATCAAGGGCCATGGGCCACCTCGTTCATTCATAATCACCCATCGCTGTTACACCGGAAGCGGGGTGAAACCCAGCCCTGCCTTTGGCCCCAGGCGTTCGGTACAACGCCGAGCCGCTGGCGCGGTCAACCGGTTTGAGACGTTCACCATCGTGCTTGTCCAAGGCAGGATGTGGCGACTTTCGGCTGATGGCCTTTCCACCCTTCCAAACCCGACCTATGTTGCGCCTGAATGTTTATGAAAGGTACTTTGATGCAGACGTCACAGCCGGTTTTTGACGCCACCACGAGCGGTGGAAAGGATCTGGGAAACTTGCCCGAATGGGATCTCACCGACCTTTATCCAACTACAGATGGCCCCGAAATCACGCGCGATCTGGCGTGGCTCGAAAAAGAGTGCGCGAATTTCGCGGCCAACTACCAGGGCCAGCTCGCGGATCTTGACGCAGATGGCCTTTTGGCAGCGGTCCGGCGCTATGAAAAGATTGACGTGATCGCCGGGCGCATCATGTCGTTTGCCGGGCTGCGCTATTATCAATGCACGACTGACAGCGACCGCGCCAAATTCATGGCTGATTGTCAGGACAAGATCACAACCTATACCACGCCGCTGGTCTTTTATGGGTTGGAGTTCAACCGGCTGGAGGATGACCACCTTTCGGGATTGCTGGGCGCCAATGCCGATCTTGCCCGTTACAAACCTGTCTTTGATCGTATGCGCGCGATGAAGCCCCATCAGTTGTCCGATGAGCTTGAAAAGTTCCTGCATGACCAGTCAACAGTCGGGTCCGCTGCATGGAACCGCCTCTTTGACGAAACCATGGCGGGGCTTGAATTCAGCGTTGATGGGGAAACGCTCAACCTCGAAGCCACCCTGAACCTGCTCACGGAACAAGACCGTAGCAAACGCGAAGCCGCCACCCATGCGCTGGCAGGCGTTTTTCGGGAGAACATCAAGCTCTTCGCCCGCGTGCACAACACGCTGGCCAAGGAAAAAGAGATCGAGGACCGCTGGCGCAAGATGCCAACGCCGCAAACAGGGCGGCACTTGTCCAACCATGTCGAAGCCGAGGTCGTCGAAGCGCTGCGCAACGCCGTCGTTGCCGCCTACCCGCGTCTGTCGCACCGCTATTATGCGCTGAAAGCCAAGTGGCTGGGGCTGGATCGCATGCAGGTCTGGGACCGCAACGCGCCTTTGCCGATGGAAAGCGACAAGATCGTGGATTGGGATGAAGCGACCGAAATGGTCATGTCCGCCTATGCCGGGTTTGATCCCAAGATGGCCGAAATCGCCAAACCCTTCTTTACTGATGGCTGGATCGACGCCGCAGTGAAGCCGGGCAAGGCCCCCGGTGCCTTTGCCCACCCCACTGTCACGCCGGTCCACCCTTATGTCATGCTGAACTATCTGGGAAAACCACGCGATGTCATGACGTTAGCGCATGAGTTGGGCCATGGCGTACATCAGGTACTGGCGGCAGAACAGGGCGAGCTTCTGTCTTCCACCCCGCTGACCCTGGCCGAGACGGCCTCTGTCTTTGGTGAGATGCTGACCTTCCAGAAACTGCTGGACGGCGCCCAGAGCAAGGAAGACCGCAAGATTCTTCTCGCAGGTAAGGTCGAGGACATGATCAATACGGTCGTGCGCCAGATCGCGTTCTATGACTTTGAATGCAAGCTCCATGCCGCCCGTGCGACGGGTGAACTGACGCCGGACGACATCAATGCGCTCTGGATGTCGGTACAGGCCGAAAGCCTCGGGCCGGTTTTCGATTTTGCTGACGGGTATGAAACCTTCTGGGCCTATATCCCGCATTTCGTGCATTCACCCTTTTATGTCTATGCCTATGCTTTCGGCGACGGCCTCGTGAACGCGCTCTATGCGGTTTATGCCGAGGGCGATCCCGACTTTCGCGCAAAATATTTCGATATGCTGCGTGCGGGCGGGTCCAAGCACCACACCGAATTGCTGGCCCCCTTTGGTCTGGATGCATCTGATCCGAAATTCTGGGACAAGGGGCTGTCGATGATCGAAGGTATGATCGACGAACTGGAAGCGATGGAAGACTAACCCTTCCGCGATTGAATCCAGAACCTCATGGTGCGGCGGCGCCCTGCATTTGGTCCAGGGCGGCGTTGCTTTTGGGACGTCTTGGCCGCGCCTTAATCCAGCTCGGTCCAGGGCCAGGGTTTTACCTCGCTGGCCGCGGTCTGATATCGTGCGGCCTTGGCCATCCAGACACCCATCGTGGTGCCCATATCGGCAAGCTGTTCATTGGGCTCGCGCTTGCTGAAAACCATGATGAGGAACTGCGCAACTGTCATGACACCAAGCAGGGTGCCGGCCATGCTCATCAGCACCGCAATGATCACCATGTTCAGCAGGCGCAGCCAGATGCTTTCAAAATCTGTTTCAACGTCGCCCTCCGGTGGTTCCTGATCTGTCGCCATCACATCCTCCTAGGCGGGCCTTCCGCCTGCCGCAAAAACCATATCCATCATCTGCTGCGTGCCGCGTGAAAATTCAAGCGGGCACGGATACGCCGTGCCAGTTTGCACGGACTGACAGAAATTTTCCACCTGAAGAACATATTGGTTCACACCCGGCCAGCGCTCTGAGGTGACAGACTGTGCCTCGTTTTCCAAAGACAGTAACGCTGCACCAAACACATTGGCATTGAATGGGCAGCTCAGGGTCAAGACGCCTTTCTCCCCGTGAAACGTGATCTCTTGCCGCGGAAACGCCCGCATTGAAACGGTCGCGGCATAGGTGAACCCGGGAAAATTGGCTGCGACCTGCGCGAATACATCAACATCATTGTCCAGCCGTAGCTTGGCATAGGGAATATCGTCGGGTTCCTGCCCCGTGACGAACCGCGCGGCGCCAAAGGTATAAACACCGATATCGCGCAATCCGCCACCGCCTGCTTCAGGCTTGTTGCGGACATTGGCGGCATCATCGTTGAAATAGGTGAAGGTTGCATCAACATGCACCAGATCGCCAATCGCACCCTCCTGGACCAGCTCGCGCGCCCGGATGAACTGCGGGTGATGCACGATCATATAGGCTTCCGCCGCCAGTTTACCGGACCTGTCACGCGCTGCGATCAACTGATCAAATTCCGCGGTCTGCAATGTCATCGGCTTTTCGCACAGCACGTGTTTGCCCGCCGCCAGCGCCCTGAGAGACCATTCCACGTGCAGGTGGTTGGGCAACGGCACGTAAACCGCATCAATGGCTGGGTCCGCCAAGAGCGCATCATAGCTGTCATGGACCACAAGCTGCGGGGCAAAGGCCTGAAAGGCTGCGGCCTTTGGTGCGCTTGATGTGGCAATCGCAACGAGTTCAGCGCCCCGGGCGGCGTGAATTGCGGGGCCCATATGCTCTTGGGCGAATTTCGCGGCACCCAGAATGCCCCATCGGATTGGTCTCATTGCAGTCTCCTTCTCCTTAGGGATGTTAGCCCTAACGGGCCGGAAAGGGAAAGCTTTCAGTCAGTCAAAAAAACCCGCCGGCAGCCACCGGCGGGTTTTTGTGTCTCTGATGTGGCTTTGGGGCTCAGGCGTCCGCAAGCATGCCCTTCTGTCGCGCAAGTTCCTGCATCTTGGCCTGCAACTTTTCAAATGCACGCACTTCGATTTGGCGGATACGCTCGCGGCTGACGTCATACTGTCCGCTCAGGTCCTCAAGCGTCACGGTATCTTCGGACAGGCGGCGCTGCATCAGGATGTCTTTTTCCCGATCATTCAGCACGTTCATCGCCTCGGCCAACAGCTCCCGACGGGAATCAAGCTCATCGTTGGCCTCATAGTCGGCCGCCGTATTGGCGCTTTCGTCCTCAAGCCAGTCCTGCCATTGGGCCGCACCTTCGCCATCGGCGCTGACTGTCGCATTCAGCGACGCATCACCACCGGACAAGCGGCGGTTCATTGAAATCACCTCGTCCTCTGTCACGCCCAGATCATGCGCAATCCGCTCCACGTTTTCGGGCCGCAGGTCACCATCTTCAAGCGCGCCAATCCGGTTCTTGGCCTTGCGCAGGTTGAAGAACAGTTTCTTCTGGGCAGAGGTTGTGCCCAGCTTCACCAGCGACCACGAGCGCAGGATATATTCCTGGATCGAAGCACGGATCCACCACATCGCATAGGTCGCCAGACGAAAGCCCTTTTCAGGATCAAAGCGCTTCACGGCCTGCATGAGGCCAACATTCGCCTCTGAGATGACCTCGGCCTGCGGCAGGCCATAACCGCGATAGCCCATGGCGATCTTGGCCGCCAAACGCAGGTGGGACGTCACCATCTTGTGGGCGGCCTCGGTGTCCTCGTGATCCACCCACCGCTTGGCAAGCATGTACTCTTCTTCAGGCTCCAGCATGGGGAACTTGCGGATTTCCTGCATGTATCGGTTCAGACCACCCTCTGGGGTTGGTGCTGGTAAATTCTTATAGTTGCTCACTGTATCTGCCCTCCTATGTTTAAAGGCTTAACATGGATATGGTAGCGCTCACATCGGGTTTCAAGAGGGGTGCGCCCCGATAACCCTGAAACCAATATGAACTATTCGGTTTAGTAACGCGAGCCACGATTGCGTGCGCTCACGCACATGGGATCGATTGTTTCAGCCCCGTTGGCCAAGCGCGGCACAAAGGGCCTGCATATCCTGCGGCAAATCCGCCTCAAACTGCAAAATTTCGCCCGAAACCGGGTGCGCAAAGCCCAATGTGGCCGCGTGCAGCGCCTGGCGCGGAAACGCTGACGCAGCCGCAACCCCCGCTTCACCAATCGCCTTGGGTGACAGTTTGCGGCGCCCTCCATAGACCGGGTCACCTATCAACGCATGTCCGCAATGCGCCATATGAACGCGAATCTGGTGGGTGCGCCCGGTTTCCAGCCAGCACTCGACCAAGGCAGCACAGGCAGGCTGGCCAAAGGCTGTGAGGATGCGCGATCGGGTCACGGCATGGCGTCCGGAAGTAAACGAGACGGCCTGCCGCTGCCGATCTGTCCGATGGCGGCCAAGGAAGGTCTGGATCTTGAGAATATTGCCCGGCTCAAAGGAGGTCCCCTTGATGCCGCGCAAGCGCGGATCGCTTTGGTCGGGCAGCCCATAGCAAATGGCGAGATAGCGTCGCTGGACGGTATGGGCGGCAAATTGATCGGCCAGATGATGATGCGCCCGGTCTGATTTTGCGGCCACCAGCAATCCGGTGGTTTCCTTGTCGATGCGATGCACAATACCGGGGCGCTTCATGCCGCCGACACCCGACAGGGTGTCACCGCAATGATGGATCAGCGCGTTGACAAGCGTTCCGCCGGGCGTGCCGGGTGCAGGATGCACGACCATCCCCGCAGGCTTGTTCACCACGATCAACTCGTCATCCTCAAACACCACATCGAGCGGGATATCTTCCCCAACGATGTGGCTTTCTTCGGCGACAGCGACGGTCACGGTGACAACAGACCCTTCCGCTATCCGGTAACGCGGATCTGTCACGACGGTGCCATCAACAGCCACGGCGCCGTCGGCAATCAACCGGGTCAGCCGCGACCGGCTGAGCGACGCATCCTGGGGCACATCCCGCCCCAAGGCCTTGTCCAGACGCGGCGGCGGGTTTGGGCCAATCATAAACTGCACGATCTCAGACATGCATCCGTCCCTTCATCTTGGCCAAAAAACTCCCGCCGGAGGCTCCAACAACCACAAAAAGTACAAATGTGGGGGGATGGTACCGCCTCCCCGGCTTGAACGGGGGACCCCTGGTTCCACAAACCAGTGCTCTAACCAACTGAGCTAAGGCGGCAACTTCGGCTGATTTAGCGGGATGGGATCATGATTGCAAGTCCCCTAGAAGGCAATCTCCCAGGTCTCTTCCACCAGATCGACCCCAAAGGAATGGACCGGTTCGGCGCGGGTGCGGGTCAGCCCGTTCCGCGCATAGGCGCGCCCTGCCGCTGCATGGCTTTCGTGGGTCCAGAGCGTCAGCCCGGCATAACCGGCAGCGCGGGCAAAGCCCAGGCATTGATCCAGAAGCGCCTGCGCGACCCCCGTGCCACGCGCCTGCTCGACCACATAGAAAAGCCGCAGTTTGGCTGTGTTGCTGTCCTTGCGCACGCAAAAGATACAGCCCAGGCGCTGCGCGCCCTGGCAGGCAATCCATCCCGCCTCACAGGCATCATCATGCGCATCGAGGAAATCCGACACAATGCCGCGCACCAACGGCCCAAAGCTGGCATCAAAGCCCTCGACCCTCGCGTAATAGGTCGCATGCTCAGTCACCAGCCAGTCGGCATCCGCCTCAGTAAATGGACGCAAGGCAATTTCCATGGCCCATCTTTGCCGCCCTTGCCCTTGCAAATCAAGCCTGCGACACGTTAGGACATGTCCCATCAGAACAAAGGGACTGACATGGGTATCAACAACGAACGCGACATCGAAGCGAACATGCAGATCGGGCCGACCGATCTGGGCATGGTGCGGATATTCATCGAAGCCGACGGGATCGAGATCCCGATGGATTTTGACCCTGAAGAAGCGGACGAGATTGCCGAAGAGATCAAAGCAGCAGCCCAGGCGGCGCGGGCCGTGAAAAACCGGTAGGTCGGGCTTCAGGCCTGCGCGTCAGCGTCAGGAAATTCGTAAACGAGATAAACCAGGTAGGGTGCGTATGCCTCGGGATTGGCGTTTTCGCGATAGCGTGGAATATACCGGAACCCAAACCGTTCATACATCGACAGCATGGGACGGTTGCCTTTGGCCGTGTCAGCATAGACAGCGCGACACCCCATGCGGCGGGCCTCTGCAAGGCGCATCTCAAATAACCGTTGCCCAAGCTTTTGCCCGCGCGCCGCGGGCCTGACATACATGCGCTTCATCTCGACGGCATCGGGTCTGATGCGCCTCAGCGTCCCGCAACCGACAAGCCCCCCGTCGGCGTCCCGTGCCAAGGCCAGTCGGCCATCCGGCGGCAGCATTTCATCAAGATGGGCAATTGACGAAGAAGCGAAGTGTCGCGGTGACAGCTTTGGAAGCCCAGCCGCCTCGGCGATCTTGAGGACATCTGTGTAGTAATCCACAAGCAGGTCCTCGAACGCCGGCAAATCCGTCACTTCGGATACAAATGAGACCTCAACCGCCATCACACAAATCCTCTCTCAATCGTTAGCTATCGTTTCACAAACCCCGGATCACGGGCTGCCTGCGCCCGCACCGCCGCATGGCGCGCGAACTTCTGCACCATCACCTTGCGCCTGGCGGCCGCCAGCTTTGCCTCTGGCCCCATGCGGATGATTTCGGCATCATAGGCGTCGGCCAGGATCAAACCGGTATCATCTGGCAGCAACTCGGTGGGGAAATCGCTATCGACCGCCCAGAAAAACCGGTCACACCACTCCAGATACCCCTGCCATTTCTGATCGGACTGAAAATCGGCGCGGCTGGATTTGCATTCAACGATCCAGACCTCGCCTTTTGGACCCAGCCCCATCACGTCCACACGCAGGCCGGATGTCGGCACCAGTTCTTCTACGCTCACAAAGTCATGGCTCCGCAATGCGCGCGACACACCACGGGCCAACAATTGGCCGGGCATCAGATCGGGCATCAGATCGGGGGTGTCAAATCCATCAGGCATACATAACACCCTGAACAATACGTGAACAAAACTCAAGTCCAAAACAGCTTGACATGATACCTTATGGTTTCGTATATGATGTGATACCAAACGGTATCGCAATATGGGAGTTGAACATGGACACACAACCGACATTTCGCGCGCTCGCAGACCCGACCCGCCGTGACATCCTGTTGATGCTCCGGGGCAAGGACATGACCATCGCAGAAGTGGCCGGCAATTTCGCCATGACGCGCGCGGCGGTGAAAAAACACCTGACCGTGCTGTCTGATGGCGGGTTGATTACCGTACGGGCGCAAGGACGCGAGCGTATCAACACTTTGAACCCCGCGGGCATGGCCCCCATCCGGGATTGGCTCACTTTCTTTGACGCCTTCTGGGACGACCGCCTGAGCGCACTCAAAACCGCAATTGAAAAGGACACGCAATGACACTGCAAAAGCAAATCTATCTCAAGGCCAGCAAGGCGGATGTCTGGGGCTATCTGACTGACCCTGACAAACTCGCCATCTGGTTTCACAGGCCAGCCGAGACCCTCGCCGAAGGGAACGACTACGAGATGTTCGGAACAGACAGCGGGGCCAAATTGATGTGGGGCAAGGTGGTGGCGGCCTCACCTCACGACCACCTGTCCTACACCTTCACGATCGGGCCGATGGGCGATGCGGTCAGCACGGTCTCCTGGAGGTTGGATGAGGTCGCCGGTGGGACGCGGTTGTCGTTGACCCACGAGGGCCTGCCAGAAGGCGAAGCCGCATTCGATCTGACCCTGGCCCTGGACAAAGGGTGGGACGACCACCTGGGACGGATGCGGGAATCATTGCACGCCGTGTGATCGGGCTTTGTTAGGGGAATGGGTCACCGAAACAATGACGTGCAAACACGTTTGATTGGTGACCCTGCCCCTATTTTAACATTTATTAACAAGCCACTACCGGATTCTCGCCACATTTTGTTCATCGAATAGAGACTGATTTGTGACACAATCTGGACGGGCCACGCCATGTTATCTGCGCAATGGCCAAAGGATCGTCACGTTTTGGACCTCTTCGTTACCTAGGATTGAAGGCAAGCAACAAGGAACGCTGCCAATGTCACTGTTAACGAATATCACGTTTTTCGAAGTCTCCATGGCCCTGGTGTTTGTCGGTATCGCCGAGCGCGTGCTGCTGGGATACGCACCCGCCGAGATGGTGGGCGCAAACGGCTGGTTGATCCGCGGCGACATCGACGAATAATAATCCGCAGGTCTTGCTCTTCTTTACCCGCCCGCCTACCTGTTGGGTGACGGGTTCTGCGCCTCACGTTTTCCATAGGTACAAATCCAGTGGCCTTAAGCAAATCCGAGGGGGCTGGCTCTGTTTGGATCCTGGTCTGATTACCTGGCACCCACCTGTACATACAGGTCCTCGGGATGAGTTGCCTTTACGGTTGCCGCGGTCCCCGTCACCATTCATCACTGATCTGAAGAGCCCCGGTCAGCATCATGTTTGCAACCGGCCAATGCCTGCGGTGACGGTCACCGCCCGCTTTTGGGTGTGACAGCCGGCACAGGCACCGGGATCAATGTCCCACGCTGGTCGTCGTTGTCAGCCTGCGCCTGCGACATGACCACGATTGCAAACTGAACGCTGCCAAAGACGGTGCCGTTGAAATACCACAGCAAAAAGACCGCCAGCCAACCAACATCCGAACGCGCGATCAGGGATCCAAGCCCCGCAACATCAAGCCAAAGAAGCAGCCCCACAAACACAGCAGACAGCAAAAAGCCGATTGCACAGTGCCGCAGGTAAAGGCGCATCAGATCAGGTTCGTTCCTAGGTCGCATCGGCGATCCCCCTGCAACATCAATAGGCTTGCGACAGTGAATTGCAAATCACGTTCAGCCCCCAAAAGCCTCTGGCCGGGCTTCACGGGCCATGTGGTCCAGAACCGCATTCACGAACTTCGGCTCTTTGCCATCTGCTGAAAACGCCTCGGCCACGCCGACGAATTCGCTGATGACCACCTTGGGCGGGGTTTGTTTGAGCGTCATCTCGGCCCCGGCGGCCCGGAACAGCGCCCGCCACGTCGGATCGATCCGCGCAATCGGCCACTTGGCGACCAGCGCCCGGTCAGTCAACTGATCGATCGCTGCCTGCTCGTCGACCGCCTTTTCCATCAGTGCGCGGAAAGTATCCACATCGCCTTCGGTCATTTCACCTTCTTCATAGGTGGCGCCCAGGCGGTGATCCTCAAACTCGCGCGTGACCTGATCGACGGTCTGGCCGGTGGCTTCCATCTGAAACAGCGCCTGTACGGCATAAAGCCGGGCGGCGGATTTCATCTTGCGTATCTGATTGTTCGAAAGGGTCATGTGGTGGTTTTGTCATCCGTGTCGCCGGCCATCAGGATTTCGCGGGCAAAGCCCACGGTCTTTCCGGCCTTGCCCCACTTACGGGCGAGCGCGATCAGGTGCAAGGCCGCCGCCGCCGCACCGCCGCCTTTGTTCAATTCCGCCGGATCAGCCCGGACCTCGGCCTGGGCCCGGGTTTCGACGGTCAGGATACCGTTTCCGATGCAAAGCCCCTGCAATCCAAGCAGCTGGATCGCGCGGCTGCTGTCATTGCAGACGGTGTCATAATGTGTGGTCTCTCCCCTGATGACACAGCCCAGGGCAACATAGCCGTCAAAATTGCTCATCCGTTCGGCAATGCCGATGGCCGTGGGAATTTCGAGCGCGCCGGGTACTTCAGCCATTTCCCAGGTTGCCCCGGCCTTCTCAATCTCAGCCGTTGCACCTGCGATCTGGTTGTCCGCGATGTCCTTGTAGTAGGGGGACACCACGATCAGGATCTTAACGGGTTTGTCAAACGCCGGCAGCGGCATGACGTAATGCGACGGTCCGGCCATTATGCGTTCTCCCCGATGTGGCGTGTGCCGACAATCTCAAGGCCATAAGCATCCAGACCCACGACCTTGGGCTGGGGTGAATTTGTCAGGAGTTCGATCTCATGCAGGCCCAGAGAGCTGAGAATCTGTGCGCCCAGCCCGTATTGGCGCAGGGTTTGCGGTGACGCCTCTTCGGTCGCGTCCAGTTTCATATGCACATCGCGCAGCAAGACGAGCGCGCCACGCCCCTCCTTCGCGATCAGGTTCATCGCATCGCCGAATTCGTTGCGCCGCCCCTTGGGGCCGACACCGACAACGTCCAGCATCGGATCCATCGCATGCATGCGGACCAGAACAGGCCCCGGGGTTGTGATGTCCCCTTTGATCAGGGCGATATGCTCGGCCCCTTGGGTCTCGTCCGTATAAATGCGCAACTCCCACGCGCCGCCGAATTCGGACTGGATCGTGCTGGCTTCGCGCACCCGCACCAGATTGTCATGGCGACGGCGATAGGCGATCAGATCACTGATCGTGCCGATCTTGAGGTTGTGCAACTGGGCAAAGGCAATCAGGTCTGGCAGGCGCGCCATCTCGCCGTCTTCCTTCATGATCTCGCAGATCACGCCCGACGGGTTGAGGCCGGCAAGACGGGCGATATCGACCGCGGCTTCGGTGTGGCCTGCACGAACCAGAACGCCACCGTCACGGGCGCGCAGTGGAAAGACGTGGCCGGGAGTTGCAATGTCGGCGGCCCCTTTTGATCCATCAATCGCCGTGGCGACCGTGCGGGCACGGTCATGGGCGGAAATCCCGGTGCTGACACCTTCGCGGGCTTCGATGCTGACAGTAAAGGCCGTTTCATGGCGCGATGAGTTATGCGAAGCCATCAGCGGCAGGCCCAACGCATCAATCCGTTCGCTGGGCAATGTGAGGCAGATCAAACCGCGCCCGTGCTTGGCCATGAAGTTGATCGCATCCGGCGTGGCCATCTGCGCTGGAATGACCAGATCGCCTTCGTTCTCGCGGTCCTCGTGATCGACCAGAACGAACATCCTGCCGTTGCGGGCGTCCTCGATGATCTCTTCGATCTTGCTGATTGCGTCAGACCAATCGCGCTCGACCGGTCCGGGGGTTTCGAAAGAACTGTTCATGGATATCTCCGCAGGCGTGTTGCCACAGGCAGATAGCCCAGAGACGTGGCTTTGGAAAGCATCTAACGGGGTGTCACAAGGGCGTGGATCAGAAACCACTTTGCTAGGGCGCAGGGATCAGCGGTCGCGTTAGCCATATTCGCGCAATCGCGCGACATATCGCGCCATCGTATCGATTTCGAGGTTGATGCGGTCGCCGACCGCTATTTCGCCCCAGGTCGTTGCAGTCTTGGTGTGGGGGATGATGTTGATCCCGAAATCTGAGCCATCGACCTCATTGACCGTCAGGGACGTGCCATTCAGCGCGACCGACCCTTTAGGGGCAATAAACCGTGCCAGATCGTCGGGCGCACGAAAGGTCACGCGCGTGCTGTCGCCTTCGTCCTGCGTCGCGACCACTTCCGCCACGCCATCCACATGGCCCGACACGATATGCCCGCCCAGCTCGTCTCCGACCTTCAGTGCGCGCTCAAGGTTTACACGCCCCCCAACGGCCCAGCCATCTACGTTGGTCGCGCCCACCGTCTCGGCTGAAATCTCGACATCGAACCAATTCTGAGGGGTGTTGCCCAGCGCGATCACCGTCAGGCAGACCCCATTGCAGGCAATTGATGCCCCGATGTCGATCCCGGTGATATCATATGCCGTACCGATGCGAGCGCGCAGATCACCGCGCTGTTCCAACTCCAACAGTTTGCCGATATCGGTGATGATCCCTGTGAACATGGCGGCGCTTTCCTTATCTGGGTTGCCCTGACCTAGCGATTCATGCCTGCCCCGGCAAGCCGGACGCTTGCCAGAAAGCCACATTCGCGTCAGTAAGGGATACCTCCCAACCTGACCGATGCATAAGATGCCACACACCAAAGCCTTTTTGTTCCTGCAAGGACCGCACGGTCCGTTCTTTCGCCAGTTGGGGCAAATGCTGGGCCGCGCGGATGTGCCGGTCTGGCGTGTGGGTTTTAACGCCGGCGACGCCGCCTTCTGGGGGCGCGCACCGGGGTATCTGCCGTTTCAGGGCGCGGCGGCCGACTGGCCCGGCGCGCTTGAGCGGATCATCAAGGATCACGCAATCACCGATATCGTTCTTTACGGCGACACCCGCCCCACCCATGCAGAGGCGGTGCGCCAGGCCAGGGTGCAGGGCCTGCGCGTCCATGTCTTTGAAGAAGGCTATCTGCGCCCCTATTGGGTGACCTATGAGCGCGAAGGCAGCAACGGGCACTCACGTTTGATGGGTTTTTCCGTCGCCGAGATGCGCGACCGGCTGGCGCGGTCTGACATCGACCTGCCGACACCACCGGCCCATTGGGGCGACATGCGCCAGCATATCTTTTACGGCGCGCTCTATCATTGGTTTGTGATGTTCCGGAACGCGCGTTACCCCGGTTTCAAACCGCACCGTGCCTTGCCTGTGCATCGCGAGGCGATGCTTTATACCAAACGGCTGCTCTTGATGCCATTTTTTGCCCTGCACCGGCGCTGGGCGACGGCGCGGATCAAGGCAGGCGGCTATCCCTATCATCTGGCCTTGCTGCAATTGGAACATGACGCCAGCTTTCAGGCGCATTCCACATTTGATGATATGCAGGCGTTTGTCACCGAGGTCATCTGCGGCTTTGCGAAGGGCGCGCCTGCGCATCATCATCTGGTGTTCAAGGCGCACCCATTGGAAAGCGGCCAATCGCCCCTGCGCCGGATGATCAAGGACATTTCTTCGCAGCATGGGATCGCCGCTCGCACGCACTATCTGCGCGGCGGCAAGCTGGCAGAAATCCTTGATCAGGCCCGATCAGCGGTCACGGTCAATTCCACCTCTGGCCAGCAAGCGCTGTGGCGCGGAATTCCGCTAAAGGCCTTTGGCACGGCGGTGTTCTCCAAACCTGAGTTCGTCTCAAGTCAACCGCTGCCTGCGTTTTTTGCGGCACCCGAACGGCCCGATGCCAAGGCTTACCGCGAATACCGCCAGTTCCTGCTGGAAACCAGCCAGGTTCCCGGTGGATTCTATTCCAGCTCAGGCCGACAGCAACTGCTGCGGCATCTCATTGACATGATGCTGCATGACAAAGACCCCTATGATGCCCTGCTCGCCAGACCGCTCCCCGAGGCCGCACCAATGCGCATTGTTCGCACCGGCCCTCTGCAATAGCCTGTGACGAATGACCAAGGGCAAGCAGCAGAATCTTTACGTCTATAACAGCGGCTTCCTGACCAAGGGCCGGGTCAGGCGGATCGTGGAACTGGCAGGTTACAATGTCAGGCTGGGCGCGCCGGGCAAAGGCGATCTGGTCGGCGTTTGGGGGCATAGTCCCACCTCGCCCCGTGGCGAAGCTGTCGCCGCCAGACGCAGCGCCCCCATCATCCGCTTCGAGGACAGTTTTCTGCGCTCTGTCGGGCTTGGCCGCGACGCCGAGCCGCCTATCGGGCTGAATATTGACCGCTACGGCGCGCATTACGATCCCAAGACCCGCTCTGAGCTGGAGGTGATCCTGGCCGAAGATCCGCTTGATGACACTGCGCTTCTGAACCGGGCCAAAGCGGGTATCGCGGCGCTGAAGTCGGATCATATCTCAAAATACAACGCCTTTGATCCGGCATTGCCGGCCCCCGATCCGGGTTACGTTCTTGTCATTGACCAAAGCCGCAAGGATGCATCGGTGCAGGCAAGCGGCGCGGACAGCAACACATTCCGCGAGATGCTGTTTTACGCGCAAACCGAAAACCCCGGCGCACAAATCATCATCAAGTCCCACCCCGAAACCGCTGCGGGGCATCGCAAAGGCTATTTTGGCAAGAAAGATACAAACGAGCGGATATCTCTGGCGGGCGAAAACCTGTCGCCCTGGGCGCTGCTGGAGGGGGCGGTTGCTGTCTACACTGTCAGTTCCCAGCTGGGGTTCGAGGCGATGCTGGCAGGGCATAAGCCCGTCGTTTTTGGGCAACCGTTTTACATGGGCTGGGGGCTGACAGATGACCGGACACCACTGCAACGCCGCCAGCGCAATCTGACCCGGGCGCAGCTTTTTGCCGGCGCAATGATCCTTTATCCAACCTGGTATGACCCGTTTCACGATCGGCTGTGCAGCTTTGAGGAAGCGGCCGCAACCCTGACGGCGGCGGCACAGGCCTGGCGTGACGATTATCGGGGGTGGGTCGCAGCAGACATGCGGCTTTGGAAGCGCAAACACCTGCAACAGACCTTCGGCATGCCCAAACCCGTTGTCTTTGCCAAAGGGTCAAAGGCCAGCAAACGTGCGCAGGCAAAAGGCGCCAGGCTTATGCGTTGGGCCAGCACCGGTGCCGATGATGCGGTTCTGGTCGAGGACGGTTTCCTGCGTTCACGCGGGCTGGGGGCCAAGCTGATCGCCCCGCTCAGTCTGGTTCTGGACGACGAAGGGATCTACTATGACGCCAAGCGCCCCAGCCGCCTTGAAACGCTGCTCAATGGAACCGACCAATTATCCGACAGCCAACGCGAGCGCGCCGCGGCGTTGATCGGGCGGATCACCGACGCGCGGCTATCCAAATACAATCTCAAGGCCAGGCCGCTGCCGGATTTGCCCAATGGACGCCGGATTCTCGTCCCCGGTCAGGTCGCTGACGATGCCTCAATCACATACGGGACATCGGATGTCGCCGACAATCTGACCTTGCTGGAAGTGGTGCGCCGGGCAAACCCGGCGGCGGTCATCATCTACAAGCCGCATCCCGATGTGGCAGCCGGGTTGCGCGACGGCAAAGTGCCGAATGCGCGTGAACTGGCGGATGTGATCCTGACCCATGCCGATCCTATCGATGCAATCGACGCGGTTGATGAGATTTGGACCATGACCTCACTCCTGGGGTTCGAGGCGCTCTTGCGCGGCAAGAAGGTGACCTGCCTCGGCACGCCGTTTTACGCCGGTTGGGGGCTGACCGATGATCGCGCAATGCCAGTGTCACGCCGGCAGGCGCGGGTGGATCTGATTGCGTTGGTCCATGCCTGTCTGATCGCATATCCCCGCTACCGCGACCCCGTTACGGGGCTGCCTTGCCCCGTGGAAGTGATAGTGGATCGCATTGAAAACAACGACTTACCAAGCCATGGCCTGTTCAATCGCAGCCTTGCAAAGATCCAAGGGATTTTCGCAGGATACGCCCATTTGTGGCGCTGACACCGGGATCAAGTGGTCGTTTTGTGCGGTGCCCGACGTTCTAGCCCGACGGGCGGGTCCAGATATGGCGAATATCGTTGCCTATGGACCTCACCGAGTGCAAGGCAAAGCGCGGCGCGCTGTCCAGGCGGTCAATCCCCATCGCGGCCAGCATGGGCGTGCCTTCTGCCCCAATGGCAGACCCGGCGGTATAGACCACAAGCTGATCAACCATCCCCGCATGCAAAAGCGAAGCCGCGAGCATCCCGCCGCCTTCGCAAAAGACGCGCGTGATGCCCTTGCCTGCCAAAGCGGCCATCGCCGCTCGCGGATCAACCTGCCCGGCAACGGTCGCACAGGGCAGGCTGATGGCGCCCTTTGCCGTCCAGGCCCCGACCTCAGCGCCCTTGCCATGACAGAGCCAGACCGGAACATCAGCGGCGGTCTGCGCCAGCTGGCATTCTGACGAAATCTTCATGGCACGCGACATGACCACCCGCACCGGCTGCCGCGCGAGGCCGAGCGCCCGCACCGTCAGCATGGGATCATCGGCGCGGACGGTCCCAGCCCCGACCATCACCGCATCATGGCGCGCGCGCATCATATGAACATCGCGGCGGGCTTCAGGGCCCGTGATCCACTGGCTTTCACCCGCCGCAGTTGCAATACGCCCGTCAAGCGTGCCAGCCAGTTTCAGGGTCACAAAGGGGCGGCTTTCCGTCACGCGCGACAGAAAGCCCGCGTGATCCTTGCGGGCCAGTGTTTCGCACAGGCCCAGATCGACAGTGATACCTGCATCGCGCAACATGCCGATCCCGCGCCCCGCGACGCGGGGGTCAGGGTCGCCGGTTGCAATCACCACGCGGGCGACGCCTGCATCAATCAAAGCCTGCGCACAGGGCGGCGTCTGGCCCTGATGCGAACATGGCTCCAGTGTCACATAGGCCGTCGCCCCCCCGGCCGCAGGACCTGCCTGTGCCAATGCGCGGACTTCGGCATGCGGCCGGCCCCCGTCAGCCGTCCAACCGCGCCCGACAATCTGACCCTTGTTGACAAGCACACATCCCACAGCCGGATTAGGCCAGACACGACCCATCCCGCGGCGCCCCAAAGCAAGGGCAAGCGCCATGAACCGCAGGTCTGTCTGGGGTGTCACGCGCCGTCTTCGTCTTTGCTATCGGGGCGTAACTCACTGACGAACTTGTCAAAATCATCCGCAGCCTGAAAATTCTTGTACACGCTCGCAAACCGGACGTAGGCAACCGTGTCAATCCGGGCGAGGCTTTCCATCACGATCTCACCGATGGTGCCAGAGGGGATATCCGTCTCACCCATGCTCTCCAACCGGCGCACGATACCGCTGATCATCTGGTCGATGCGCTCCGGGTCCACGGGGCGTTTCTGCAATGCGATCCGAATGGAGCGTTCCAGCTTGGGCCGGTCGAAATCCTCGCGCCGCCCGTTCGTCTTGATCACCACAAGGTCGCGCAGCTGTACACGCTCGTAGGTCGTAAAACGGCCACCACAGGCCGGACAAAACCGGCGGCGGCGGATCGCAACGTGGTCTTCGGCGGGGCGGCTGTCTTTCACCTGGGTGTCAACACTTCCGCAAAATGGGCAACGCATATTCAGTCCTCATTCTTCGCACCGGGGTCTATTGCTTGTGTCGCTGCCCCATTTATCCACAGGCACTATATGAGCGCAGGCAAGTTTTGGGTAGTGGGCAATTTGTGCCGCTAAATGCAGAGGAAAAACCGTTGCCAAAGGGACTCGCTTCGCAGGTACATCAGGACAGTCGCCCTGACCCATGCGCCGTCACTGACCCGCGCCCGGTCGCTGGGTCACGCCCGGTTGCCGTCCCGACAGGTCGCATGTGTGGGGTCGCGGGGCGCTGGTGCGGGAGCAGGCAATCTGCGTTCAGCCAAAAAGCCGCCCACCCTGTTCGTCGATCATCTGCATCGCCTTGGCAATGGACGCCGCGTCGGCCTGTTCCTTGGTTTGAAGAACATCGGCGCGGATCAGGGTATGCGCCTGCCCATCCTTCTCAATCCTGGCGGCCAGCCGCCAGCCGCCACTTTCCTTCTGGGGGGTCGGCGTAATCACAAAGTCTTTGTAGGTTTCTGACGCGGAAGGCTCCGGAGCCTTGCCGCCGCCAAAGAGTTTGGAAAAGAGCGCCATGTGAGTCCTGCTGCCTATTGATCCAGGAACGACCGCAACTTGCGGCTGCGACTGGGGTGCTTCAATTTGCGCAGCGCCTTGGCCTCGATCTGGCGGATACGTTCGCGCGTCACGCTGAACTGCTGGCCCACTTCTTCAAGCGTGTGGTCGGTGTTCATACCGATGCCGAAACGCATCCGCAGGACCCGTTCTTCGCGCGGGGTGAGCGATGCCAAAACCCGTGTTGTGGTTTCCTTGAGGTTTTCCTGAATGGCACTGTCAAGCGGCAGGATCGCATTCTTGTCCTCGATGAAATCGCCCAGCTGGCTGTCTTCCTCGTCCCCGATAGGGGTCTCTAGGCTGATCGGCTCCTTGGCGATCTTCATCACCTTGCGGACTTTTTCCAAAGGCATTTGCAGCTTTTCCGCCAATTCCTCTGGCGTCGGTTCGCGACCGATTTCATGCAGCATCTGACGCCCGGTGCGGACCAGTTTGTTGATCGTTTCGATCATGTGAACCGGAATGCGGATCGTGCGCGCCTGATCGGCGATCGAGCGGGTGATCGCCTGACGGATCCACCATGTCGCATAGGTCGAGAATTTATACCCACGGCGGTATTCGAACTTATCGACCGCCTTCATCAGGCCGATATTGCCTTCCTGAATAAGATCAAGGAATTGCAGGCCACGGTTGGTGTATTTTTTGGCAATCGAGATGACCAGGCGCAGGTTCGCCTCGACCATTTCTTTCTTGGCCTGACGCGCCTCTTTTTCGCCCTTCTGGACCTGTTGGACGATGCGGCGAAATTCGGTGATGTCGACGCCGACATACTGACCGACCTGCGCCATGTCGCCGCGCAATTCTTCGATCTTGCCGGTCGATTTTTCGATCAGCATCTGCCAGCCGCGACCGGATTTCCCCGACATTTCATCAAGCCAGTTGGGGTCAAGCTCGCGACCGCGATAGGCGTCGATGAACTCGCGGCGGTTGATGCGGGCCTGATCGGCCAGCTTCACCATGGCGCTGTCGATCGACATAATGCGGCGGTTGATCCCATAAAGCTGGTCGATCAGCGCCTCGATCCGGTTGTTGTGCAGGTGCAATGAATTCACCAGCTCAACGATTTCAGAGCGCAGTTTCTGGTACTTTTTTTCCTGCTTGTCAGAAAAGGACGAATCTTCGTTCAGCGTCGCTGACATCCGCGCGTCCTGCATATCGGACAGATCGGCAAAGTCGCGCGCGATCAGTTCGAGGGTCTCAAGTACTCGCGGCTTAAGGGCGGCTTCCATCGCGGCCAGCGACATATTGGCCTGATCTTCATCATCCTCATCGTCATCCTTGGCAATCGGGTTGCCATCGGCGTCAAGTTCCTGGGTCTCTTCCTTCTTGTCCTCGCCTCCTGCAACGGCAGGCGCCGCCACGACGGTTTCTTCCTCGCCATCTTCATCAAGCTGATTGCCGAATGTGGTCTCAAGGTCGATGACATCGCGCAGCAGAATGTCCTCGGACAACAGTTCGTCCCGCCAAATGGTGATCGCCTGGAAGGTCAGCGGGCTTTCGCACAGCCCCAGAATCATCGTGTTGCGACCAGCCTCGATCCGCTTTGCAATCGCGATTTCGCCCTCGCGCGAGAGCAGCTCAACCGAGCCCATTTCGCGCAGATACATCCGCACAGGATCATCCGTGCGATCCAGCTTTTCGGTCTCGGCCCCGCCCAGCGTGACTTCGCGCGACCCCGCAACTGTCGCCACTGCGGTGTTGCCCTGGGTTTCTTCGGTTTCTTCGCTTTCCTCTTCTTCGGTGACCTGAATGCCCATTTCCGAGAGCATCGACATCACGTCTTCAATCTGGTCCGAGGACACCTGTTCGGGCGGCAACACGGCATTCAACTGATCGTAGGTGATGTAGCCACGCTCGCGCGCGTCGGCGATCATCTTTTTGACCGCGGCCTGGCTCATATCAAGGCTGATATCTCCGTCCTGGTCGGCGTCTTTGCGATCATCGTTGTCTTTCGCGGCCATTCGGAATGCCCTTTCGAATGCGTTGGTTCATGCCAAAGTGATTCGGCTGATTCGGTTTGTCTCGAATCAACCTCGCATCGAGGTGATTCGCAAGCGGTTGACCGATGGTTATTGGTATCTGTTGCGCAAATTACGATTTAGGTCGACCGCGCCCATTGGCAAAGCCGATTTGTTCAAGAAGCTGGTCAAATGCGGTCTGCTCGTCTTTCTTCACCCGGGCGCCGTTTTCGCCGACAGCATATTCGGCCCTGTCATCATTGCCTCCGCGCCCTGCCTTGTCGACGGCCCTTGTCGCTTGCGCCAGACGCCACGTCAGCCCCTCGTCTGCAACGCCGGTCAGGTCTTCGACGGCATCCTCGATTTCGCGGACCTGGCCTCTGCGGGCGGCGAGCTTGGCAAATTCTTCCGCCAGGCACAGCCGCGCGATCTCTGGCTCACCGCCCCGCCTGATTGCGGGGCTGATGGCGACATGGTTCTGCGCGAACAGCTTTTCAAGGGGGGCGTCGCCCAGATCGCTGACAATCAGGCTGCGCAGGTCGCCTGCACCAAGATGACGCAGCAGGCAGGCCTGCACATCGCGGTGCAGGGGGTCGCGGCTGTCCATCTGCTCCAACGCGGTCTCAAATTCGGGGGCCACGGCGGGGGCCACGATCATCGTGGCCAGAATGACGGCCTCGCGTAGATGATCCTGATCAGCCGCACCCGAGGCCAGCGCAGAACTGCGCGACGTGGCGACAGGGCTGACCTCTCGTTTCCAGGGGTCCTGGCGCGGGTTCCATGCACCACCTTGCTTGCGCGTGGGCGCGGCCTTGCGATTGGAAAACAGCGCCCAGCGCATCTCCTTGATTGCTTGCCCATAGTGGTTGCGGATTGATGGATCCCTGATCAGTTTGATCTTTTCGCGCAATGCCTTGTCCAGGGCGGCCTTGCGCTCGGGACTGTCGAAATTTCCACCCTCGGTTTCACGCCGCCACAAGAGTTGCACCATGGGCATTGCCTGGTCCAGCAGCTTCTGCATCGCGCCTTTGCCCTGCGTCTTAAGTAAATCGTCGGGATCAAGGCCCTCAGGCATGAGTGCAAACCGCAGCGATTGGCCCGCCTCCAGCAGTGGCAACGCGATATCAATCACCCGCATTGCCGCGCGCAAACCAGCGGCATCTCCGTCCAGCGCAATGATCGGCTCGGGCGCCATGCGCCACATCAGGCGCAGCTGATCTTCGGTAATGGCCGTGCCCAAAGGTGCGACCGTTGCGGTGAAACCCGCCTCGGACATGGCGATGACATCCATGTACCCTTCCGCAACCACAAGCGGCTGGCCTTTTCCCGCTGCCTCCCGCGCAGGCCCGTGGTTGAACAGGCTGCGGCCTTTGTCAAAAAGCGCCGTCTCCGGCGAATTGTAGTATTTTGCCGGATGGTTCGGATCCATCGCCCGGCCACCAAACCCGATGGCCCGCCCCCGCGCATCGCGAATGGGAAACATGATCCGGTCACGGAAACGATCATAAAGGCCGCTTCCCCGATCACTCTCTGCCGCAAGCCCCGCATCGACGACCAGCTTTGGATCAACGCCCTTGCCGGTCAGATGCTCCAGCACACCGCCACTGGCCGGGGCAAAGCCAATCTCCCACCGCGCCTGCGCCTCAGCGCTCAACCCGCGCCGTTCCAGATAATCCCGCGCATCCGCCGCAGGCGCCGTCTGCAACTGGAGCCGATGATACTGCACCGCCTGCTCCATCACATCGACAAGCACGCTGCGCGCGTCCGCTTTCTCCTGCGCGCGCGGGTCGCGCTCGGGCACCGGCATCCCTGCCTCATTGGCAAGAATCTTCACCGCTTCCATGAAATCGACGTTCTCGGTTTCACGCACAAAGGAAATCGCATCGCCTTTGGCATGGCAGCCAAAGCAATAGTAAAACCCCTTGCGATCATCGACATGAAAGCTGGCGGTCTTTTCCTGATGGAACGGGCAAGGCGCCCACAGGTCGCCCTTACCCTGGTTCGACTTGCGGGTGTCCCAGATAACCTTACGGCCCACGACCTGCCCCAGCGACAGCCGGTTGCGCAGTTCCTCCAAGAATCCGGGTGGCAAGCTCATGGCCGCATTATCGCTGAAGCCACAGCGAAGAACCAGTCAGCTTTCTTCGTCCGGTCAAACTTCCGCCGGAGGCATCCCTCCCCCTCGCCCTAGCGTGTGGCCACAGATCGCATCGCGACATCCAGTTCATGCACCAATGTCTGCGCCATCGACCGCATGACCATGATCTCAAAAGTCTCCGCTCCGGTCCGCGTGATCGTCACCGACATATGTCCCAGCATCGACTTTGCGACATGGTTTTTCTTGAAAACCTGCGCGCGCAGATCCGCTGGCACCAGCCGCGCCAGCACATCCTGACCACCTGCGCCTGACAAGGCCACGACAGCCCAGGCATCCGATTGGTCAGTGACGGCCGCCAGCCCGTCCAGGGCCACATCACCGGCAACCATCCAGACCCCATGCCCAAACCATGTCACAGCCCCGGAGCGCCGGTTCACAGCCGTGAGCCCCGCCCCAACCTGTTCTTTCAGTCTGGCCGATGTCGCTTTGGTTTTCCCGATGTAAGGGGCCACCGAGATCATCCGCCCCGGCGATACCTCTGTCACCTCAACCGCGCCATGGGTGATGGGCAACAACCCCGCGCAGGGCGGCAATGCAATCAACCTAGTCACGCGCCCGTCCTCCATCTGGATCAAAGAAGACAGGATCGCAAACCTCGACCTCTTCGGTGACATCGCGCAAATGATCGCGCAGCTTGATCACCTCGCCATGCCGCGCGCGCCCATTTTCCAGAAAACCCAGCGCCAGATGCGTCTCAAGCGTCGGCGAATAGCAGACCGAGGTGGTATACCCTTGGCTGTTCATCCGCACTTCCGCCGCCTCCCGTTCAAACAAATGCGCCCCCGCCGACAGCCCGTGATCACGGCCCCTGGCGCGCAGGCCAACCAACTGCTGCCGACCGTCGCCGAGAAGGCCGGGACGGGCTGCCGAGGCTTTGCCGATACAGTCCTTCTTGCCGCTGATCATCCGCTCCATCCCGATATCAAAGGCGGTCGTGCGGCCATGAATCTCAGCGTGGGTGATAAAGCCCTTCTCGATCCGCAGCACATTAAGCGCCTCCATCCCGTAAGGCCCACCACCCATAACCTCGGCCTGCGCAGTCAGCAGCCGAAACAGACACTCGCCATAACGCGCCGGCACGGCGACCTCATAGGCATGCTCGCCCGAGAATGAGATACGGAACAGCCGGCCCGGCACCCCGGCCACATCAACCGCGCCACAGGCCATGAATGGCCAGGCCTCATCGCTCATGTCCTGGTCCAAAACGGTATTCAGCAACGCGCGCGCTTGCGGTCCCGCAACGGCGAACTGCGCCCATTGTTCCGTGACCGAGATCACATGCGCGTTCAGATCGGGCCGCAAGACCTGCAACACGAACTCCAGATGCCGCATCACCAGACCCGCCGCCGCTGTCGTCGTGGTCATCACGAAATGCGCCTCTCCCAATCGCGCAGTCGTGCCGTCATCCATCACATGCCCGTCTTCGCGCAGCATCAACCCATAGCGCACGCGCCCGATCTTCAGGGTCGAAAACATGTTGGTGTAGACAAAATCCAAGAGCGCAGCCGCATCCGGCCCCTGAATGTCAATCTTGCCGAGCGTCGATACATCGCACACGCCGACAGCGTTGCGCACATACCCCACTTCGCGGTCGCAGGATTGCCGCCAATGGGTTTCACCGGTCTGCGGGAAATAGCTGGGGCGATACCAAAGCCCGGCTTCGATCATCGGCGCATCGCGGGCGACAGTAGCCTTGTGCGAGGTCGTAAACCGCTCAGGCGCAAACCCTTTGCCCTGGCTGCCAGCCCCCAGCGCCGCGATGGATACCGGAACATAGGGCGGACGGAAAGTCGTCGTCCCCGTCTCGGGGATACCCCGTCCCGTCGCATCTGCCAGCACGGCCAGCGCCAGGACGTTTGACGACTTCCCCTGATCGGGGGCCATGCCCTGCGTCGTGTAGCGCTTCATATGTTCGACCGAACGGAAGTTTTCCTGTGCTGCCAGCCTGATGTCTTTCACATGCACATCATTTTGAAAATCGATCCATTTGCGGCCCTTGCCCGGCACTGCCCAAAGCGGCGTCACCGCATAGGCCACATCCTCTGCCGCCGGGACCGCCATCTGGGGCTTTAACCCAAGATCCCCCGCAACATCAGCCGCGACCGCCGCGCCTTCTGCCAAACAAGCCGCGGTGCTGAAGCTGCCGTTGCAGGCCCCTGCCGTGACCAACCCGGGGATGCTGTCGGGGGTCGGCACAAAGGACGCGATGTCCTCGCGCCAGGTGGGCCTTCCGTTCATATGGCAGGTCAGATGCACCGTGGGGTTCCATCCACCCGACATGGCCAAACAGTCAGTCTGGATGACCCGCGTGTCGCCACCCTGCCGGATCGTAATGCTTTGCAGCCCAAGTCGCCCTCTGGTCGCCATCACCTGCGCTCCGGTATAGACCGGAAAGTCACAAGAGATTTCGACGCCATCGCGACTGTCGATCACCGCCGCGACCTTTATCCCCGACGCGGCCAAGTCAGCCGCCGTGCGATGCGCGTCGTCATTATTTCCAAACACGGTGATCGCTTTGCCCGGCGCAACCCCCCAGCGATTGACATAGGCCCGTACCGCACTGGCCATCATGACACCGGGTCGGTCGTTGTTGGGAAAGGCAATGGGGCGCTCCAACGCGCCGGCACACAGTATCGCGCGCCTGGTTACGATGCGCCAGAAACACTCAAGCGGTTTGTCGTCCCGGCGCGGTCCCCCCAGACGTTCCAGCGCGCCATAGGTGCCTTGATCATAGGCCCCGGTCACGGCCGTGCGGGTCATCCGCCGGACATTGGCCATCGCGTCCAGTTCAGCCACAGCGCCCGCCACCCATTCGGTCGCGGGTTTGCCCTCGATCTCTTCGCGCTCACGCAGCAAGCGGCCACCCATCGCGGTGTCTTCATCGGCGATAATGACATCCGCTCCAGCCCGACCCGCCGTCAATGCTGCCATCAAACCTGCGGGGCCCGCGCCGATCACCAGCACATCACAAAAGGCAAAAGCCTTTTCATATTTGTCAGGGTTGGTTTGCCCGCTCAGCGCCCCTAGCCCCGCCGCGCGGCGGATCACCGGCTCGTACAACTTTTCCCAAAAACTGCGCGGCCACATAAACGTCTTGTAATAGAACCCCGCCGCCAGAAATGGCGACACCAGGTCATTGACCGCCAAAAGATCATAGCGCAGCGACGGCCAGGCGTTCTGGCTCGAGACCTCTAGCCCCTCGGACACCTCCAATGTCGTTGCACGCACATTTGGTTCGGCCTGCGCCCCGCGCCCGACAGTGACCAGGGCGCTCTGTTCCTCAGACCCCGCAGACATGACCCCGCGCGGACGGTGATACTTGAACGACCGCGCCACCGTTCTGATGCCATTTGCCAAAAGGGCCGCCGATACCGGTTCTCCTGGCACGCCCTTGAGACGTTGGCCATCAAAGGTGAATGTGACCGTGCTTTTCGGAGCTTGCAGTCTCATCGCTTCGCCTTCTGCGCCAATGTCACATTATGCACGACATGGGTGATCGTGTTGCGCTCAACCACCAGCCATGCCCCACAACCCGCCTCGTGAAACCACAGATCACGGGTATCGCCTGCCGGATTGTCGCGGTTATGCAGGTAATCATCCCACGCCTGAGATCCCGCATCCTCTGGGGGCCGGTCCAGCGCGACCGCATCACCTTGATAATAGAACTCGCGCCGGTCACGTTCGCCGCAATTGGGGCAGATCAAGCGCATACCATGCCCTCATCATCTTGCCAAAAATACTCACAGAACATCGCTCGCCCCTAATGCAGATTGTGCTGAGAGCCGGTGCCCTCTTCGTCCATCAGGCCCACGCCCGTGCGGAAACGGTCCAGCCGGAATTTGGCCGCAGCATCGTGATGGGTTCCGGTGGCCATCAGATGCGCAAAACTGAAACCTGACCCCGGCACCGCCTTGAACCCGCCATAACACCAGCCGCAATCAACAAAGAGCCCTTCAGTCGGGGTCTTGTCGATGATGGGTGACCCATCCGGCGTCATATCCATGATCCCGCCCCAGGACCGCAGCACCCGCGCCTTGCCGATCATCGGCATCAGCGTCATCGCCGCATCCATGACGTGTTCTTTCATGGGCAGGTTTCCCCGCGCGGCGTAAGAACTGTAGAAATCCAAATCGCCGCCGAACACCAGACCACCCTTGTCCGACTGGCTGATATAGAAATGGCCCATGCCAAAGCTGACCACATGGTCGATGACTGGCTTTAACCCTTCGGTCACAAAGGCCTGCAACACATGGCTTTCTATCGGCAGACGCATCCCCGCCATACCCGCCACCTGCCCTGACCGCCCCGCGACGACGATACCCACTTTCCGGGCCTTGATCGCACCGCGCGTGGTCTGCACCCCTTTCACAACGCCACCTTCGATATCAATGCCGGTAACTTCGCAGTTCTGGACGATGTCAACACCGCGCTGGTCAGCCCCGCGCGCGTACCCCCATGCCACCGCATCGTGCCGGGCGGTGCCGCCGCGTGGATGGTAAAGGCCGCCGTAGACCGGAAAGCGCAGGTTGTCGAAATCCAGGTAAGGCAGGTGTTCGCGCACGCCATCCCTGTCCAGCAGGATCGCATCATCGCCCTGATTGATCATCGCATTGCCGCGTCGGGCAAAGGCGTCACGCTGGCCGTCTGAATGGAACAGATTGATCAACCCGCGCTGCGAATGCATCACGTTGTAGTTCAACTCCTGCTCCATCCCTTCCCATAATTTCAGCGAATGGGAGTAGAATTCAGAATTTCCGGGCAGAAAGTAATTGGCACGCACGATGGTGGTATTTCGCCCCACATTGCCGCCACCGATATAACCCTTTTCCAACACGGCAATATTCGTCATCCCGTGTTCCTTGGCCAGATAGAACGCCGTCGACAACCCATGCCCGCCACCACCGATAATGATCGCATCATATTCGGCCTTGGGTACAGGGTCGCGCCAGACAGGTTTCCAGCCTTTCTGACCGAAAAGCCCCTCTTTGATTACGCGAAAGCCGGAATACCCCATGCTTCATCCCCTTTGGTCCCCACTGACCCTAGCAAGGGCCGGGTTGCGATGCATGTCCTCTTTTCGACACGCTAGCGTCAGAGCGCGACCCGCAACGAAAAGCCGGGGCTGGAAAAAAGACAACAGGTAACGCCACGACGCTGCGAAGAGCATCATTGACACTTGCCCACATGGCGCGCGAAGGTGCCACCAACTTGTGCGATGGATCGTCGAAACGATTCGCAATTGGACGCGCCCGCGCCCGACCAAATTGGTTAAATCAACACAAATTTTTACCGCTAAGGCGTTCGAAAAACGAATTATTGTTTCCAAGACGGCCACAGTAATAGTTGATTCATCTCAGTGTAGCCTCCAGAATGGAGCCGACTGCCCATGCTGCCGCAGGACGTCATTTTTTTGCCACATGACCGTGGTCTGTATGGTAAAACGTGTGAAATTAAATATTGCTTGGGCGCTTCTTTTTTTGCGCCAACCGCTTGGGGACTAAGAAAATGCTGCATTTCAAGACTCGTCAAAGCAAGATCAAAAAGTTGCAAGAAGCGCGCCGCGCTACCCTTGAGCAACTGGCCTTTATCCGACAATTCCGCAAAGATGAGGACGGGGGGCTGATCATCCTGACGCTTATCCTGCTCATCTCGATGCTTGTGGTTGGCGGCATGGCCGTCGACTTCATGCGGTTTGAATCCGAGCGGACAAAACTCCAAAGCGTTTCTGACCGTGCCGTTCTTGCCGCCGCCAGCCTGAACCAGGATCGGGACCCGGAAACGGTCATCACCGACTTCTTTCAGGCTGAAGGTTATGCCGGGACGATTATCGGCGATCCTCAGATCGAGAAGACCGACTTCGGCAGCACAATCACGCTGGATTCGGAAATCGACGTCAATACTTTCTATCTGCGGCTGATTGGCATGGACACCCTGACGGCACCGGCCACTGCGAGCGCAATTGAAGGCACGGGCAACGTCGAAGTGTCGCTGATCCTTGATATTTCCGGTTCAATGCGCAACCAGGTCACTGAAACAATCACTGACGAAAACGGCGTTCAGTCCTCAGTCACGGCCTCAAAGATGTGGTTCCTGCAACGCGCGGCCAAACAGTTCATAGATGATTTGCTGTTGCCGGAGTACAAAGACCGCATCTCGGTCAACCTGATCGCCTATTCACAGCAGGTGTCACTTGGCGATGAGCTTTACCTTGCGCTGAAAACGACGCCGGATTCGATCAGCGAAGATAACATCATCGGCAGTTCCTACGGTATCATTGAAGATGGCTACGCGGTTCCATTTGAATGGCAAAGCACTGCTGACAATGGCTCCATTACAGATAACTGGGATTCAGATGGCAACATCATCACGGATCCAAATGCCCTTGATTGGGCCCTTGGTCAGCCTGTCTATACCAACCCCGCGCGTTGCGTTGACTTCGAGCCGGAAGAGTTCGAAACCCTGACCTTCGATACTGACCGCGTTTATACGCAGGTCGAGTACTTTGAACATTACAGCTCAAGGGACGCAGGTATTGATTACCCGGTTTGCCCCGAAAAGGACTTTGAAGGCATCGTTCTGTTGTCGCAGGATGCGGAGCTGCTGAAGGCCCGGATCGATGCTTATCGCCCGACATCGTTCACATCGATTCACCTTGGGCTGAAGTGGGGTGTTTCCCTGCTTGATCCGTCGATGCGCGATCTGCTGGCAGGCATCCCGACTATTGACCCTGCCTTCAGCGGGCAGCGCCCGTCTGATTATGGCGGTCGCAACACCGCCAAATACGTCGTTCTGATGACAGATGGGCAGAACGTCTCAGCGCCGCGCCTGCAGCGGAACAACGTCAACGATTACTATGGCACCTACGAATGGCGCAAACTGTGGTCGACAGAGCCCTTCAATTACTGGAGAGACAATACATCCGGTGAGCCTGGCTATTGGACAATAGTTGAAGAGCCATATTCAGCGGCGACATACAACACCTGGATGCAGCAGTTGTGCGATCTTGCGGCCTTCAACCCGGACACCGGGCTGCCGCAGATGACCGAAGTTTACACGATCGCAATGGGTGCCGGCACGAACGGCACGCAGCAAATGCAGCAATGTGCAAGCAAGCCGGCAAATGCGTTCAGCACGTCGTTCACCAATTCGCCTGACGAGCCCGGCATTGATGAGATTTTCGGGGCTATCGCACAGCAGATCACCGCATTGCGTCTGAGCCTGTAGAGGTTTGCATGTCATGAAAAACCTGCTTGAAAGCTTCGCCAAGGATGAGAAGGGAACAGCAGCGCTTGAATTTGTGCTGGTGTTTCCGGTGTTCTTTGGCTTCTTCCTGATGACCTATGAGGCCGGGATCATTTCTTCCCGCCACGTGATGCTGGAGCGGGGAGTAGATGTTGCGGTACGTGAAGTACGCATCGGCGTCATACCCGACCCCACCCGGGACAACCTGCGCAGCCGCATTTGTACGGTGGCCGGAATTCTGCCTGACTGCGAGCGCCAGCTTGAGATCGAACTGGTCCAGCGGGACCCTCGCGCCTGGGTCGCCCTGGACCCCGAAATCCAATGCGTTGATCGTGGCGACCTTGATGCCGTCCCGGTCAATATGATTGATGGAACCGCCAATAATGAGCTGATGTTCATGCGGGCCTGTATCCGCATTGACCCCTTCCTGCCGTCTTCCGCGCTTGGCAAGGCAATCGTTGCGGCAAATGACAACGCGCGGGCCGATGGATCTTATGCACTGGTCGCAACCGGCGCTTTCGTCGTTGAACCATTCAGGGCGGACCCGTAACCATGCACAGCATCATTTCGTTTCTCAAAAGGTTCCACGAAGATCAACAAGGGTCGATGGCGATCGAGCTGCTTCTCGTGACGCCGATTCTGGTTTGGGTGTTTCTTTCAACCTTTGTGTATTTCGACGTTTTCCGGGTTGAGACAAATTCGGTCCGCGCAACCATCACCCTTGCCGAAATGTACAGCCGCGAGGATGTGATTGACGCAAACTTTCTTGATGGCGCCCGGAATGTCTTGCGGTCTTTGACCTATGAGGAAGCAAATCCGGATTATCGGGTGACGGTCTACCGCTACCGCGCATCGGATGATTCCTTTCGTAGCGTTTGGTCTGAAAACCGGGGCATGGGCAGCAACCTGACAGACACCGATCTTGCGGCCCTTCAGGCAGAAGGTCGCCTGCCGCCAATGGATGAAGTGGATCACAACGTCTTTATCGAGACGCGGACCCAATATGACGCTCCGTTCAATATCGGCCTTGGTCCCTTCACAGCGACCAATCTGGACGATCTGACATTCACTTCGGACATGATCATTCGGCCACGCTCCGGGCGGCTTTGCTGGGACCCTGACCCCAATATCGCTGATGATGAACGATGCGGCCCCAGTTAATCTTTCAGCATCATGCTGATCCGCTCGGCCATGAATTTTGACTGACCGGCGTTCGTGACGCCCCCCACTCCGACACGGCGCCCATAGCGCCACCAAAGCCCCGGCATCCATGCACGGGGCTTTTTGGTCTGCAATACCAACGTAAATCCGTTTGACGGCTTGAAGGCGAAAGTACCCCGCTCGACGCTGTGGATTTCATCGATGCGCGCCAGCACCCGGCCGGAGCTGTCGCGCAGTTCTGTGTCGGTCAGTTCGATCACATGCATGGTTGCGCGGCGCAACCGTTCGGCCTGCCACAGCATCAAGAAACCAAAGCCAAGCATGAAGACCATCCAGTGCAGCGCCGGTGGCTGCACAAGGGTGACGTAGACAACCAACGCCCCCAAAAGGAACAGCACGCCATAAGCAAACACCCTGCGTGCGGGCGAGGCCTGAACCAGCGCATAGATACCGTCTTCATCGGGTTGGAACATCTTTTGTCTCCGTCATTCGCAGAGGCCTTACTGCACGCGGGCGCAAATGCCCAGAGCCCAACCTAGGCGGTGACGGCCCGCCGCACCATGTCCCAATAGATCGCCTCGATCTTGTCTGTCTCAAGCCGCCCGCCTGCCCGGTACCAGTTGCTGATCCCCGTCAGCATCGCAATCAGCGCCATGGTGGTCACACGGGTGTCAGGGACGGCGAAAACGCCCTCCGCCTCACCCGCTTGCAGGATGCTTTCCAACGCATCCTCATACTGGCGGCGCAATGCCTCAACTGCCAGAAAATTTTCTGCCGAAAGATTGCGCAATTCCATATAGGACACAAAAACCTGATCCGGCCGCGGCAGGTGAAATCGGATGTGAAAACGGGTGAATGATTCCAGCCGCGCCAAGGCGTCGCCTTGCAGGTCGGCCGCTTTCAACGCGGTCAGCAGGTCAGTCATATGTCCCTGCATCAGGTCAAACAGCAGGGTCTGCTTGTCAGGCGTGTAGTTATAGAGCGCACCGGCCTGAATCCCGACCTCTGCCGCGATCTGGCGCATCGACACGGCCGCATACCCATGCTGTGCAATCAGGCGCAGGGCAGCGTCGCGCACCTTGGGGCCAGTGATATCAGAATGCGAACCTTGCTTGCGTGCCATGCGGGCTATTTAACTGAACGCTTGTTCATTTGGAAACCCCTGATCGGCGGTTGCCCTGTCCTGCGCGCCGCAGCTAAGGTGCGCCATATGCGGCTGACCCTGACCTTGCTCCTTTTGCTGTTGCCTGCCTGCGCGACTTTTCCGGCGCTGGATGGCACGATCAGTGACGCCGCGCGTCAGGCTCCCTATCCCGCGCTCAGCCCGCTTCCGCCTTTCCCTGCGGCTGTGGGCGATGATGAGGCCGCCCTGCGCGCACGTATCGAGGCCTTGCAGGCCCGCGCGGCCCGTATTCGCCAGATCGACATCGCTGCGTTGCAGTAGCCGCGCGGTTTCGCTAGACCCGACCTGACGTACCCCAACGATGGACCCTGACAAATGACGACACCTCTTCGCCTTGGAATAGCGGGACTTGGCACCGTGGGTGTGGGCATTGTGCGGATCGTGCAACAGCATGGTCACCTGCTGGCCCGGCGCGCCGGACGCCCGGTTGAGATTGTGGCAGTATCCGCCCGGTCAAAGACCAAGAACCGCGATGTAGATTTGTCGAACTATGATTGGGAAGACGACCCGGTTGATCTGGCCAAACGTGGCGACATCGATGTCTTTGTCGAGGTCATGGGCGGGCACGAAGGCCCTGCCAAAGACGCCACAGAGGCTGCGATTTCAGCGGGCAAGGATGTCGTCAGCGCCAATAAGGCGCTTTTGGCGATTCACGGTCACGCCCTGGCCGAAGCGGCGGAAGACGCCGGCCATGTAATCCGGTTTGAAGCCGCCGTCGCAGGCGGCATCCCGGTTGTCAAATCCCTGACTGAAGGGTTGGCCGGCAACGAAATCACCCGCGTCATGGGCGTCATGAACGGAAGCTGCAACTACATCCTGACCCGGATGGAGGATGCGGGCCTCAGCTATGAAGCGGTATTCGATGAGGCCAACCAGCTTGGCTTCCTTGAGGCGGACCCGGAACTGGACGTGGGCGGGATTGATGCAGGGCATAAGCTGGCGCTGCTCTCGTCCATCGCCTTTGGCACGCAGGTCGATTTCGATGCAGTTGAACTTGAAGGCATCGGTTCGGTCACAATCGAAGATATTCACCACGCCGCCGACATGGGCTACAAGATCAAACTGCTCGGCGTCGCGCAGATGACCGGGCGCGGGCTTGAACAGCGCATGTCACCTTGCCTGGTCCCTGATACATCGCCGCTTGGACAGTTGCAGGGCGGAACGAACATGGTTGTGCTGGAAGGCGATGCTGTCAGCCAGATCGTCCTGCGCGGCCCCGGCGCCGGCGAAGGACCGACGGCCAGCGCTGTGATGGGCGATGTCATGGATATCGCGCGGGGCATGCGGGTTTCGACCTTTGGGCAGCCGGCCCGGACCCTTCGCAAAGCCCGCGCCGCGCGCGCCGCCGTCCCGGCCCCTTATTATCTGCGGATGCAGCTGATCGACAAGCCCGGCGCCCTGGCCAAAGTGGCACATGCCCTGGGCGAGGCAGGAATTTCCATCGACCGGATGCGCCAATACGGCCATGAAGACACCTCGGCGCCGGTTCTGATCGTGACCCACAAAACCACCCGCACTGCCCTTGACGAGGCATTGGCCGATTTCAAGGCAACCGGTGTGGTCACTGGTGATCCGGTCGCGATCCGGATCGAGGCGGTTTAGCGCAAACAGGCTTGTCGCCATTGCGCGGACAAGCTTTAGGGTAATTCAGCCATCAAAGGACCAATGCCATGACCGCCTCGCCTGATTTCAACGACCGCAACCTGTCGCTGGGCCTTGCCCGCGTATCAGAGGCCGCCGCCATTGCCTGTACCCCTCTGATCGGGCGAGGCGACGAAAAGGCGGCAGACCAGGCCGCCGTTGATGCGATGCGAACCCAGTTGAACAAGCTGGATATCTCGGGCGTCGTTGTGATCGGTGAGGGCGAACGGGACGAGGCGCCGATGCTTTATATCGGCGAAGAGGTCGGCACTGGAACAGGCCCGGGCGTGGATATCGCACTTGATCCGCTTGAGGGGACGACACTCACCGCCAAGGACATGCCCAATGCATTGGCGGTGATAGCAATGGGGCCACGCGGTTCCATGCTGCATGCGCCTGATGTCTATATGGACAAACTCGCCATCGGTCCCGGCTTTCGCCCCGGCGTGGTGACGCTGGATATGTCACCGTCCGAGCGTATCTCGGCACTGGCTTCGGCAAAGGGGTGTTCGACCAATGACATTACGGTTTGTGTGTTGGAGCGCCCCCGCCACGAAGACATGATCACCGAGATCCGCAGCACCGGGGCCGCGATCCGCCTGATCACCGATGGTGACGTGGCAGGCGTGATGCATTGCGCCGAGCCGGAACTGACGGGGATTGATATGTATATGGGCTCTGGCGGCGCACCTGAAGGCGTGCTGGCAGCCGCGGCACTGAAATGCATGGGTGGTCAGATATTTGGACGCCTGATGTTCCGCAATGATGATGAGCGCGGGCGGGCCAGGAAAGCAGGTATCACGAACTTTGATCGTGTCTATACCCGCGACGACATGGTGACAGGCGATGTGATCTTTGCCGCTACCGGCGTGACCGACGGCTCGCTTGTTCCGGGGATCAAGCGCGAGGTCGGCTTTGTGACAGCCGAGACGATCCTGATGCGCTCCAAGACCGGATCGGTGCGACGCATGATCTATCGTAACGCTGTAGGCTAACGTCCGGAGCCTCCGGCGGGAGTTTTTTGGCCAAGATGAAGAGGAAGCCGTGGTCAATCGGTGGCTTGGCGCATATTGTGTGGAGTGATGGACGCACCACCAGATAAACCTGCATTCCTGAATGTCGCCACTTCAGCCACCGGGCGCCGCTGGGTCGGTCCAACTGTGGAAGAGGACCGCCAGTCCGAGGCGATGGCGCAGGAAACCGGGTTGCCCGCGGCCTTGTGCCGGGTGCTGGTGCGCCGCGGGGTTGCGCCACAGGATGCACCTGGTTTCCTGTCGCCCACCCTGCGCGATCTTCTGCCTGATCCGCGTCTGCTCAAGGACATGGGCCGTGCAACAGAACGCTTCTTGCAAGCGGTGAACGCCAAACAACGCATCGCCGTTTTTGCCGACTATGATGTAGATGGCGGCGCTTCTGCTGCGCTGGTTTTGACCTGGCTGCGGGAAATGGGGCAAGGTGCGACGCTTTATGTCCCCGATCGCATCGACGAAGGATACGGACCAAATGACGCGGCCATGGCCGCATTGGCCAAGGACCATGATCTGATCATCTGCGTCGATTGCGGCACGCTGTCTCATGGGCCGATTGCGGCGGCGGTGGGGGCTGATGTCATTGTTCTCGATCACCATCTTGGCGGTGAAACCCTGCCGGATGCCGTCGCGGTCGTGAACCCGAACCGGCAGGATGAACCGGGAGATCTGGCGCAGCTGTGTGCGGCAGGCGTTGTGTTCCTGATGCTTGTCGATGTGAACAGGCAATTGCGTGAGGCGGGACAAAAGGGCCCTGATCTGATGGCCATGCTTGACCTGGTGGGGTTGGCAACGGTCGCGGACGTGGCCCCTCTTGTTGGGGTCAACCGCGCCTTTGTTCGGCAGGGACTGGCCGTGATGGCCCGGCGAAACCGGGTCGGGCTTACGGCGCTGGCCGATGTGGCGGGGCTGGATCAGGCGCCAACAAGCTATCATCTGGGTTTCCTGCTCGGGCCGCGCGTCAACGCCGGTGGCCGGATTGGCAAGGCCGATCTGGGTGCCCGATTGTTGGCCACCGACGACCGTGTTGAGGCCGAAGCGATCGCAGCCAAGCTGGATGCGCTCAACACAGACCGGCGCGAGGTCGAGGCGCAGGTGCGGGATCTGGCGCTGGAGCAGGCCGCTGAACGCGGCCTTGATGGTCCGTTGGTCTGGGCCGCAGGCGAAGGCTGGCACCCGGGTGTTGTGGGGATCGTGGCGGCCCGCCTGAAAGAGGCGACCAACCGCCCTGCCATCGTGATCGGACTGGACGGGAATGAGGGAAAAGGGTCGGGCCGTTCGGTATCGAGCATCGACCTTGGCGCGGCAATCCAGCGGGCCGCGCAAGAGGGTCTGTTGCTGAAAGGGGGCGGTCACAAGATGGCCGCGGGTTTGACGGTTGCACGCGACAGGCTGGATGAGACGATGGCGCGGCTGGGTGCGTTGTTGGCCAAACAAGGGGCGGCGGATGTCGGGCCTGCTGATCTGAATATCAGCGGCATTCTTATGCCAGGGGCCGCGACGGTTGAGCTGATCCACCAGATCGAGGACGCCGGCCCCTTTGGCGCGGGCGCCCCTGCCCCTCGTTTCGCCTTTCCCGACTGCCAGATCCATTTCGCCAAACAGGTTGGCGCAAACCACCTTAAGATCAGCTTTGGCGATGGGTTGGGCGGGCGCATTGACGGCATTAGTTTTGGCGCAATGGATGGGCCGTTGGGGCCGATGTTGATCAATCACAATGGCGCGCGTTTTCACCTGGCGGGGCGGCTGGAAATCAATATCTGGCAGGGGCGGCGATCGGTGCAATTGCGACTGGAGGACGCCGCACCCGCCCACTGACAAACCCCCACAAAAAACGAAAAAACCCTCTTGCGCGACCCGCTCGGTTTCCCTAAAAGCGGCGCACCAACTGCGGTCCCTTCGTCTATCGGTTAGGACGCCAGGTTTTCAACCTGGAAAGAGGGGTTCGATTCCCCTAGGGACTGCCATTGGTTTCATGAAATGACTGTTTCTTGAGCTCAGCCGGCGCTGCTCACTGACGCTTGCCACGACTAACGATCAGCAAAACACGGCATATAGCGCCCCGCGTCAGGCGCATGCTGGGCCCAAACCCCCGGCAGGTTCTCTCCATTCCCGGTGGTTATTGCAGAATGGCAGCATGTCGGCATATCACGCAGTATTGTTCTGTTTTTCGGCCTGTTGGCTTGCTATGTTCGCGAAATGACGCATTATTCTTGTTAATTGTCTCGGAGGTTTCGAAAATCATGTTTAACAGGCGGCACTTCATTATCTCGACAGCGACACTTTTCTCGCCACCTCTGGCCAGTGCCGCGTTTGCAGAAGCGGATTCACCCGATCCAGAAACAGTTGCGCCGGTTCGAGCGCCGGTTTCGCCGCGGTCGAAGTGGCCTGTCTGGGATGCGCGGGTGACCCCTGCGAATTACGACCCCTTCACATCCAATCCGTGGGGGTTTGACCCGCGATATTTGCCTCAGATCGTGGAAGCCAGGGATACCCTGGTCCCCGGCGATATCCATGTGGATGCCATCGCGCGGTATCTTTACCATATTCAGGATAACGGGACGGCGATGCGTTATGGCGTGGCGATTGGGCGCGGCAATCTGTATGAACCGGGCGTCTATACAATCCGACGCAAGGTGCGGTGGCCCACCTGGCGGCCCACTGACGCAATGATCGAGCGCGATCCGGCCTCATTTGCCCGCTATAAAGACGGTGTTGACGGTGGCCCAACCAATCCGCTTGGGTCGCGGGCGCTTTATCTCTACGTCGGCAATCGCGATACCTATCTGCGTATCCACGGCACACCGTCGCCGCGATCAATCGGCAGCCGCGCAAGTTCTGGCTGCGTGCGCATGGTGATGGCGCATATCATCGGACTGTTTGACCAGGTAGAGCTCGGCGCGACAGCAACATTGTACCCGGCTGAGGACGGGATTGCGCCCCACAGCTAAACGAGGCGCCGTCGGGACTGATTGCAAGACCGCGGGCGAACACAGCGCGTTTGCCTGCGGGCCTTGCAAGTAGCACGGGGCGCCGCCACTTTCGCGAAAAGCGGCGTCAGTTATGAAGTGACTTCCGGGCGCTGGACGCAAATCTGCCGCCCGGCTGTCGTACGCAGCGGCAATTCGGTTGTTTCGACCGGCCCGACGTGACGATACCAGTAACATCCGTCGTCTTCGCGGAGGATGACAGCTTCGAGATTTTGATATGGTGCAGCAATGGCGACGACGGCCTCAGGCAATTCCTCAATGAAGCCGTTCTCATCGGTGGCTACCTGAGCGCCACCAACGGTACAGGCCCCAAGTGTAAGAAAACCAAGCGACAACCAGAAACGACGATTCATGATTAAAATTCTCCCTCATAGTGATACCGACCGCAGCCAGTCCAATAGTGATTCAGTGGCAGCTTCGGGCGATCTGTGCAAGTCACTCTCTCGTGGGGGCGGGCATTTTTGTGGCGTTGGTGTTTTTGGGCAGGGCCGGGCCCCCGGCGATCTCGGATCAGAGGATGCAAGGCAGATCGCAGCCAGCGCCCGGCGTCCAATGCGCCCGGCCCACGGCAGCGCAGGCGACAAACCGTTACAAATTTGCGCTCAGATCCGCCTGCGAAAACAAATAAGTCTTTCAACAAAACCTCCGGCTTAGCAAAAGAGAATCCCACATGCAGATGCGCCGCCTTTTTGGATGTTTCGCCAGGAGCCTGATCATCCTGGCCCTGTTCGCGTCTGGCCAGTTTGCCTATGCGGCCACCTCGGAAGTTGCCACAGGCCCCGCGGTTGAGGCCCGGTTGATTTCGGTTGAAGATGGCGTGGCGCCGGGCACTCGTGCGCTTTCGCTGGGGCTGGACCTTCAGCTGGCAGAAGGGTGGAAAACCTACTGGAGGTCACCCGGAGAGGTTGGCATACCCCCATCAATTGACTGGGCCGGCTCTGAAAACCTGACGACTGCGGAAATGCTCTGGCCTGCGCCCAAGCGCTTTACCGCATTCGGCATCGAAAACTTTGGCTATCAAGACCGTGTGGTGTTTCCCATCAGGGTCGAAACGACCACCCCAGGCGCCGCTGTCAACCTTCAGGCGCAGGTCAACCTGCTGGTCTGTTCAGAGGTTTGCGTACCGCAGGATTTCCTGCTGACCCTCGACATCCCGGCGGGTGTGGGCATTGATCAGTCTTCTGCCGATCTGATTACCGCATTCGCCGACCGTGTTCCGCTGGAGCCAGCCACAAGCAATATCGTGCTTGAAAGCGCAGCCCTGAGCGATGACGCGACCAGCCTCATCGTTACCGCACGCAGCGCGGTCGCCTTTACTGAACCCGATGTTTTCCCGGAAATGGGTTCGCGCTTCACATTTGGCAGGCCTGACATCCGCCTGGGCGACAACGGGCGTTCGCTTTGGGCAGAGCTGCCAATCCTTTCAGCCGCAGATGACACCCCTGACCTGCAAATGACCATCACCGATTCAGATCGTGCGGTGACTGGCGCAATGGATCTTTCTGCATCTGTGCCAACGCCGCCATTTACCATCGCCACCGTGCTCCCCGACTTTGCCCAGGTTCTGTCAATTGTCCTGATCGCTTTTGCCGGTGGGGCAATCCTGAATGTGATGCCCTGTGTCCTGCCGGTACTTTCCATCAAGGTATCTTCAGCAATCGCCGCAAGAGGCCAGTCGGACCGGACCCTGCGCAAGGGGTTCTTGTTCTCGGCCCTGGGCGTGATGGTGTTCATGTGGGTTCTGGCGCTGGCGGTGCTGGCGCTCAAGGCATTTGGCGTCAGTGTCGGCTGGGGGCTGCAGTTCCAGAACCCGGTCTTTTTGACCTTCATGTTTTTCATTCTCGCAGCCTTTTCGGCAAATCTGTTCGGGGCGTTCGAATTCACACTGCCCGCTGATCTGCAAACGCAGCTTGCCGATACCGGCAAAGGGAAAGGGCATTGGGGCGATTTTTCAACCGGGGCCTTTGCGGCCCTGATGGCGACCCCGTGTTCGGCTCCTCTCCTTGGGACGGCCCTGGCCTTTGCGCTGACCGGGCGACCGATTGACGTTGTTGCTGTCTTTACGGCCCTTGGTGTTGGCCTTGCACTGCCCTATTTCGCCTTTGCCCTGCGGCCGGGCTGGATCAACCTGCTGCCAAGGCCGGGGCGTTGGATGATCGTCGTCAAAGTTATCCTGGGGATTCTTTTGTTCCTCACAGCACTTTGGCTTCTTTGGGTCTTGTCTGGCGTTGCCGGGCAGATGGCAGCGCTTGCCGTTTTGATCCCGACGCTGATCGTCATCGCGATTGTCACGATGTGGTCCAAGGCGTCGGGCCGTGGTCCGTGGGTCCTTCTGGCCCTAGGACTGGTGCCGACAATCGCCGCCAGTTCACTGGCGGTCGATGATGTGCCACAACCAGACACGCTGGCGACATCGACGGCCTGGGTCGTCTTTGATCGGGGGGAAATCCCGCGGCTGGTTTCACAAGGGAATACGGTCTTTGTCGATGTCACCGCCGACTGGTGCCTGACGTGCAAGGCCAACAAAGCCCTGGTGCTGGACCGCGAGCCCGTCGCGTCGGTGTTGGCCCGTGAAGATGTGATTGCCATGCAAGCCGATTGGACACAGCCCGACCCGGCGATCCTGCGGTATCTGGAAAGCTACGATCGCTTCGGGATTCCGTTCAACATCGTCTACGGGCCCAACGCACCGGAGGGCGTTCTTTTGTCCGAATTGCTGAGCACCTCAGAAGTTCTGGCGGCTATCGAACAGGCCGACCTGGACTGACGCGGGATGACAAGACCTGCGGCTGGCAGCTTGCCCCGGTCATCGCCTGAAGATCAGTCATGGCATGGCAAAACCCCCTCCGGCGGACTGCTGTTTCTTTTGGAAACATCAACTCGCCTAAGGGGGTCAGGTCTTTGACGCTGGCTATGCAGGTTTGCTTGAGAGATCACTCAGGATCGGGCAATCGGGGCGATCATCGCCGCGACAGGCAGAGACCAGCTCTGCAAGCGTTGCCCGCATCGCGCGAAGTTGCGCGATCTTTTCATCGATCTCGTCAAGATGCACCTCCGCCACCTCTTTGACCTGCGCGCTTTCGCGTGTTTCATCCTCGTAGAGCGCCAGGAGCATCCGGCAGTTCTCGATCGAGAACCCCAATGATCGTGCGCGCCCAAGGAACCGCAGTTTGTGCAGGTCAGGGTCGCGAAATGCGCGATAGCCATTGTCGTTGCGCAGCGGCCTGACAAGCCCGATATCTTCGTAATACCGGATGGTTTTTGCAGGTACGCCAGAGCGTTCAGAGACTTCTCCTATGTTCATCCTATCCTCCTATTCCGCAGGCTGCGCGGCAACGACCGACGGCTGCTGAACGGCGGGTTGGCGCCGTTCATCCATTGGCGCTGTCAGCCGCCGCAACCGCAATGCGTTCGACAAGACCGACACGGATGAAAACGCCATCGCAGCCGCCGCAAGGATTGGCGAAAGAAGCAGACCGAACACCGGGTACAAGACCCCTGCGGCAACCGGAATGAGTGCGGTGTTGTAGCCAAATGCCCAGACCAGGTTCTGGCGAATGTTGCGCATTGTTCGCTTCGAAACCTCGACCGCGTTCACGACACCTCTCAGGTCACCGGACATCAGCACAACGTCGGCAGATTCGATCGCCACATCTGTACCTGTGCCAATCGCGACGCCAACATCAGCATGCGCCAAAGCCGGAGCATCGTTGATGCCATCGCCCACAAAGGCGATTTTCCGGCCATCCGTCCTGAGATCTTCAAGTGCCGCGACTTTCCCGTCCGGCAACACTCCGGCAACAACATGGTCAACGCCGATTTCTGCGGCAATGGCCTCTGCTGTTTCACGCTTGTCTCCGGTGATCATCGCGACCTTGAAACCACGCTCATGCAGGGCCGCAATTGCGGCAACACTCATCGGTTTCACAGGATCGGCCACTGCAATCACAGCGGCAAGCTTTCCGTCGACGGCGGCGAACAGCGCAGTGCGTCCGCGCTTGGCAAGATTGCTTTCCACATCACGAAGTGGTTCGATATCGATGCCTTCGCGCAGGAACAACCGGTCGGCGCCGACCATCACTGTCCTGCCATCGACAGTCGCCTGGACGCCATAACCTGTCATCGAAACAAAATCGTCAACAGGTGCCCCGCCAAGGTTTTCGCGCTGGGCCTGGGCAACGATAGCTTCGGCAATCGGGTGTTCGGATTGCCCTTCTACAGCGGCGACAAGGCGCAGGACCTCGGCCCGTTCGAACCCGTCGGTTGTTTCGAAATCCGTCACTGTTGGCGTGCCTTCGGTGATCGTTCCGGTTTTATCCAGTGCGACGATATCGACTTCACTCAGCTCTTGCAGAGCGTCACCCTTGCGGAACAAGACGCCCATTTCGGCAGCGCGCCCTGTCCCCACCATAATCGATGTGGGCGTCGCCAGCCCCATTGCGCATGGGCATGCGATAATCAGGACCGAAACGCCGGCCACCAGTGCAAAGGTCACCGCAGGGTCAGGCCCAAAGAGCAGCCAGGTCGCGACCGTCAGCAACGCCAGAACCAGCACAGCCGGCACGAACCAGAGCGTCACACGATCAACAAGCCCCTGAATGGGCAGCTTGGCGCCCTGCGCTTCTTCGACCATGCGAATGATCTGCGCCAGCGTCGTATCGGCGCCCACACGGGTCGCCGCGAATGTCAGACTTCCTGCACCGTTGACCGTACCGCCGGTCAATGTATCGCCCTGGCTCTTTGCAACCGCCATCGGCTCGCCCGAAATCATGCTTTCATCGACGTTGCTTGTTCCAGAGGCGACCTCTCCGTCAACCGGAATACGCTCTCCGGGGCGAACAAGGATCGTGTCTCCGACGACCAGCGTGTCAACATCGACATCCAGCACCTCGTCGCCGCGGATCAATCGCGCCGTGCGGGCTTGCAGGCCAAGCAACGCCTGAATGGCCGCACCGGTACGGCCCTTTGCACGCACCTCCAGCCATCTGCCCAGCAAGATGAGAACCACAATCACGGCTGCGGCCTCAAAATAGACCGCCCTGACGTCGTCAGGCAAAAGCTGCGGCAGGAATGTCGCGATAACGGAATAGGCCCAGGCAGCACCGGTGCCAAGCGCGACAAGGCTGTTCATGTCCGGGACACGTTTGAACAATGCGGCGAAACCCTTTGTATAAAAGGACCGCCCCGGGCCAAACAGCACCACTGTCGTCAGGACGAACTGGATGACCCAGGATGCCTGGACACCGATCGTGTTGACGATCATGTCGTGGAACGCGGGAACGACATACCTGCCCATTTCCATGGTGAAAACAGGCACGGTCAGGATGGCTGCAACGATGGTCCGGCGCGCCAGAACACGGGCTTCATCGGCTTTGCGCTCTGCCCTGGTTTGGCTGATATCGCTTTGGGCGATTTCGGCCGGATATCCGGCGGCGGTGCTTGCTTCAACCAGATCAGCAGGTGAAACGATCCCTTCGATATAATCCACCGTGGCCGTTTCGGCGGCCAGGTTGACAGAAACTAACGTCACGCCGGCAATAGCCGCCAGGGCGGCATCCACCCGCCCGACACAAGACGCACAGGTCATTGACTGGATGGCGAGCGTAACTTTGCTGGTCCGCGCGGGATAGCCCAGCTCTTGCAGAACATCGGCCGATTGCGCCACTGCGACCGGGTCATCGGCACGGAAGGTCGCAGTCTCTGAGGCAAGGTTGACGGAAACATCCGATACGGCGGGAATTGCGGACAAGGATTTCTCGACCCGACCCACACATGACGCGCAGGACATGCCCTCTACGGACAAAGTTACGTTTTGTGTGCGACTCATCTTACGACTCCTTAAATGCGCTTCACCGGCATATGTGCCTTCCAGTGACTGGAAGCTCAAGAGCTAATTTCAATTTTTTATTCGCTTGACCTTACACAGCCGGAAAGACCTATCATAAGGCGACATTCAGAAAGGACCTGGAATGAAACTACACGTACCGAAAATGAGCTGCGGTCACTGCACCTCGGCAATCGAAAAAGGCGTCAAGGCCGCCGACCCATCGGCGACAATATCAACCGAGCTGGAAAACCGGACAGTCGAAGTTGAAACGCAATTGACCGAGGCTGCCATCATCACCGCCATCAGCCAGGTAGGCTACGACGCCCAACCCGCCAACTGACGGCTACTCCGCAGCACTGCGCGCCTGAGCAACGAGGTCGGCCATCTGGTCGGTCTCGATCACGCCGGGCACCAAAGCATCACCAATCACAAAGGATGGTGTCCCTGTGAACCCAAGCGATTGGCTGAGCGTATTCGACATCTCGATATGTTGCGAGATCTCGCTGGCGTTCATGTCCGCCTGAAGTTGATCGATATCGAGGCCGATATCCGCCGCAATCTGCAGCACTGATGCCTCTTCGGCGCGCCCTTGCATCCCCATCATCGCCCAATGGAATTCTTCGTAGAGCCCCTGTTCACGCGACGCCAGAGCGGCGCGGGCGGCATAAACTGACCCTTCCCCCAATATCGGCCATTCACGATAGACCAACCGCACATTCGGATCCTGCTCAAGCAGGGCTTCGATGAACGGCTTTGCCTTGCGGCAGAAGGGACAATTGTAGTCGAAAAACTCTACAATCGTCACGTCACCGTCAGGATTGCCCAAAACCGGAGCGTTGGGGTCATTCTCGAGCAGGTCGCGCCGTTGGGACAAAATGGCCGTCGCAGCCGCGGCTTGGGCCTCTTGTTTTTGTCGTTCAAGAATATCCACCGCCTCAAATACGATACCGGGATTTTCCCGAATGGTTTCCAGCACCAATTCCTTGATCCGCTCTTCGCTGATCGTTTGGGCTGCCGCAGCAAGTGGCATGAATGCAACAGCGGCGGCTGTCAGGTGTCGCATAAGTTTCATCTATGAGTGCCTTTTCAGTTTTCCGCGCGTGAACGCTCGGCCTGAATTTCCTGCGTGCGCGCAGGCCAGGTCGATTTGATGTAGCCCAGTATATTCCAGATTTCCTGATCTGTAAGCACTTCACCAAAACCGGGCATTCCGCTTTCAAAATCCAGGCCACTTTGTGCCATCGCCGCCCGGCCACCAAGCTTGGTGTAATTAAACAGGACAGAATCGGCGTGATGCCAGGTGTGCCCGGTTTCATCATGCGGCGGAGCGGGCAGCCGCCCGTCAGGGGCGGGGCTTTGCCAGTTTTCCTGCCCCTCAAGGTTGGTGCCGTGACAGACGGCACAGCTTTGTGCGTAAAGCTCCTGCCCCGCTTCAATGTCAACAATCGCGGTGGACAGGTCCAGCACCTTGCCTTCCGGCTGCGGCCAGAGAATGACGGCAACCCCAAGGGCCAAGGCTAACAGGCCAAGCAAGACTGCATAAGGACCCTTCATGTGACCACCACCCGCGTCATCATGCCTGATGCTGCATGCGACAGCATATGGCAGTGGAACAGCCAATTCCCCGGATTATCCGCCACGAAAGCGACATCCCGAACCTCGCCGCCAAAGATCAGGCTGGTGTCACGCAACGGCCCCAGAGACCCGTCCTCCATCACCTCATGGAAATGCATTCCGTGTAGGTGCATGGCGTGCGGAAAGGAGGTGTTGTTGTAGATCGACAACCGCACGGACTCTCCGCGGGCAACCTGGGTCAGTGGAGCGCCGTCTATGCCGCCGACCACCCCGTTGAAGGACCAGAACTGTCCTGCCTCCACCAGTTCCCGGAATGAAAGGATTTCATCGTTATAGGTGGCCGACTTCAGCCCGCCCATTGCCCCGCCTTCCATGAAAAGGCTGACCCTGCGCGCGCTGGCCAGATCAACGATCTGATGATCGTTCGGAGGAAGGGCCGCAGGTGGGCCGCGCCGCGCCAATGATGCCTGTCCGTTCACGTCAAATGTCACCTGAGAAAAAGCCTCGCGCCGGTCAATTCTGACCAGGCGTGCAGTTTTCCCGGAATCTGCGACAACATCAACAATCAAATCGGCACGTTGGGCCGGCCCAAGGATGATCGCATCTGTGATGGCCTGAGGCGTATCCAATGGCATGCCGTCAAGGGCAACCGTCCAGCCCTCCAGGCCTTCAAGGCGCAGCTCAAACAGGCGCGCATTCGCAGCATTGATGATGCGCAAGCGCAGTCGCTCGTTTTTTTGCGCGGGCAATGTCAGATCGGCGGTGCCATTGGTCCCGATAAAGTTGCCGATGCGTCCGGCGTGGCTTTTGGCATGGGTGGATTCGAAGTCACCGTTGATCTGCCCCGTTTCGGGATCGAGCAGCCAATCATCCAGGATCAGGACTTCCTCGCGGTCAATGTCCAGGGGGTCAGCTTCCTCGACGATCAATGCGCCATAAAGGCCGCGTGCGACCTGCTCATAGGATCTGTTATGGGCGTGATACCAGTAGGTGCCTGCGTCCGGCGTGACAAAATCGTAATCAAAGGTCTGCCCGGTTGGAACCGCCGCCTGCGTCAGCCCCGAAACCCCGTCCATGGCATTGTCAATCTTGATCCCGTGCCAGTGAATAGAGGTTGGTTGCGGCAGTTCATTGTCCAGTGTCACCTGCACGGAGCCACCCTTCTTGACCCGTATTTCGGTGCCCGGCATTGTTCCCCCGATCCCCCATATCCGGGTTTCGGGATACTCTGCTGGAAGAAGGCGCATATCTGCGACGCTGGCTTTCAGGACCCCACCCATCGGCTGGGCCGCGGCCATCATTGGTCTGGCCGCCAGCATTGCGGCTGATCCGGCAAGGAAACTACGGCGTGTAAACATGGTTTTCATCTTTCCTATCAGATGGCTGTCTAAGGTCCGTGCGGCATGGCACGAGACGTGCGTTTTCCACATCGGTCTGCGGGGACATCAGAAAAGCACTCCTGGCTGCTAAGAATGACGGCCTCGGACAGTAAGACGTCTCACGCCTGAAATGTTACAAAGCCTCTTGCTGAGCCCCCCGCGGAGGGATCAAAAAATGCCGTTTGCTTCTTGCAGTTCGCGGATGTAGCGCGCGATGAGTTTCACATCACCATCCGTCAACCCTTGGATCGGAGGCATATTGCCAAAAGCCCAGTGGTGCGATTGGACGCCGTTCTTGGCAGCCATCACGAAGGCCAGATCGGAATGGTGGTTTGGCTCATAGGTAATATGCACCAGAGGTGGTGCCACCCCGTTCTGACCGGCTGCATTTGTGCCGTGGCAGACTGCGCAAGAGTTTTCAAACACTCGTTTGCCTATTTGCGCGCTCTCGGACAGTGTTTCAGGAAGGATGACATCAACAATTGGCGCGCCATCAGCGATGCCGCTCAGGTCAGGCGGCTCCATTGAACGCACCGGTCGCGTGGGCGTCGGATTGGCCAGGTTCCAAAAAAACGACCCTACCGCCAGTACGAAAACTGCGGCGACGAATATGGCGGATTTTGACACGGTATTTTGCTCAGATCAGTTTGACTTGGGTTCCAACGGGCGCACGACCGAACACTTCTTCAATCTGTTCGTTGTACAGGCCAATGCAGCCGTTCGATGCCTGACGCCCGATTTTGCGCGTATCCTCGGTCCCGTGGATCCGGTAATAGGTCCAGGAAAGATAGAGCGCGTGGGACCCAAGCGGGTTTCGGGGATCGCCACCAGGAATATAGGCCGGCCATTCGGGGTTGCGGGCACGCATTGAGGGTGTCGGGCCCCACCCTGGGGCAACACGCTTTTCGACGACCTCGGTATATCCCCGGCGTGTCAGCTCGTCTGACAGGGGGACAGAAGTGGGATAAATCCGCATCTCGCCGTCTGCGGTCCAATGCTGCAGGAAGCGAAGATTGGTATCGGACAGAATGATGCCCTTGCCGAGCCTGTCAAAGTGGTCCTGCCAGTCATGCGGCCGGAATGATGAAATATTACGTTTGACCGGCTCAAGTTCCTGCGCGCGCAACACAGCGGGTGCAAAAATCGGAAATGCGGATGCCGCCAACAAAAAAGAGCGGCGTGTTGATCTTTTTTTATTCATCAGTCTGCCTCATTCGGTTTCCCTCATTTGCAGGTTTTACGCCGGATTGGTCAACCGCGAAACGCCTGATAGGTTGGTTTTTTGTACCCATATGTAACATGGACCCTACACTTGCGCGAACGCTGCCATTTCGGCCGGTTCATGCTTGATGGCAATGATCTGACCGTCTTGGGCGGCTATGCCTGGCGTCCCCCGCGGCACCGCCCGGGGGACAGCGGACTTATTGCAGCTCCGACAAGATCGCGTTGACTTGCGCCAACCGCGGATCATCTGGGCTGGAGGCCAGAAGTGCCTGCGCTGAAACGAAAGCCTCTTTTGCGTCTTGCTGCTGGCCAAGCACCCTGTAGGCATTTCCAAGCCGCATCCAGCCGTCAATGTCCTCCGGGCTGCCCTCAAGGCGGTCGGCAAGCCGGTCGACCATCGACCGAATGAATGCCTGCCGGTCCTCTTCTGACATATCAGACGCAGCTTCGACCTGTGCCGCGGTCGGACCAGAGGCCGGCTGCTGTTCCGAGGCAAACACCACAGGAGGCCTTCCCAGCGTCACGCCAATGCGGTTTGCCTGTTCGGCGAAAACCTGCATCCAGGCCTCGGTGCCATCGACACCTTCGATCTGAGCGGTCAAAATGTCATGTGCCGCACCCTGTTGCCCGGCCTGCTCAAGCCCCAGGGCCTTGTAATAGCTTGCCGCGGGGTTTTGAGGATCCAGCTCAAAGGCCTTGTCGGCGGCCTCTGCCGCAGGCGGTGTCACGATGCCCTGCTCGGCCAAAACGAGCGCCTCGGCGTACAAAGACCATGTCGCAGAGTTCGCCTCGGGGCGTTCAGTGACAACTTTGAAAGCATCGGCGGCGTCGCTGTAGCGCTCCAATCTCAGATAGGTCTGGCCCAGCAACATCCACCCGTCCGACCGGCCGCCGTCAGGTTCAGCTTCCAGACGCTCGTGAAGCTGTGCTGCAAGTCCGGTCACCTCTTGTTGGCGTTCGCGTTGTTCTGCCATCACATCGTTTGAAACGCTTGGCACACCCGGATTGCCCAGGACCGAATAAAGCCCGACAGCAAAGATCGGCACGGCGATCATCATGACGACCAGCAGCGCATTGCCCTGCCCCCGTCCGGCTGCGGTTTCCTGATCCGGGCTGCGCAGCTTCGCCAAGAGCCGCCGCTTGATCTCGGCGCGCGCGCCGTGGGCATCGGCGGGGTCAATCAACCCTCTTGCTTCGTCGGCATCGACCTCTTCGAGCTGATCTTCATAGATCGCAAGCGAGGATTCCTTGCCTCCCACGCCAGTCTTGGCGCGCATTGAAAATCCAACAGAAGCCATTGCAATGATTGATAGAATTACGAAAATGAACCAGATCATTGGTCACCCTCCTTGGACGCCAGATAGGCATCGAGGTCTGCTTCGTCCTGCGCCGTAAGCGTTGCGGCGTTCGCCGTATTTCTTGCGCGGTGCAATGCCCTGCCGCCTGCAAAGACCGCCAACAGGAAAACGATTCCAGGCCCAAACCAAAGCAGGTAGGTCGATGGTTTCAACGGCGGCTTGAACAGAACAAAATCGCCATAGCGTGCGACCAGATAGTCCAGCACCTCCTGATCGGTATCGCCGGCCACAAGGCGTTCACGCACCAGGATCCTCAGATCACGTGCGACCCCGGCGTTCGAACTGTCGATGTCCTGGTTTTGACACACCACACAGCGCACTTCCTTTGAAAGCGCGCGGGCGCGCGCCTCCAGCACCGGATCAGACAGCATCTCATCAGGTTCGACCGCCCACGATGGGAGGGCAAGAAAAACTAACAGAATTGCAACAATCAAACGTTTCATGACGCTGACTCCAAATCGCGCGCAGCTTGCAGCGCCCTGTTAAATTTCGTAACGGCATCATCTCCCACAACGGGGCCGACCGTGCGGTGCAAAACAGTGCCGTCGGAAGACACGATAAAGGTTTCCGGAACCCCTGAAATGCCCCACTCGATCCCGGCGCGCCCATCAAGATCCGAGCCGATCCGCGTATAGGGATTACCAAGATCCTCCAGCCAGCGCGCGGCATCTTCCGGTTTGTCTTTGTAGTTGATCCCGAAAAGCGGCACGTTTTGCTCGCGCTTGATGCGGGTCAGAACGGCATGTTCTGCCCGGCAGGGAACGCACCAGGACGCAAACACGTTCACGATCACGATCTCTCCGGCAGTTTCCAGATCCTGCGTTGCCAGTCCCGGCACACCTGTGCCGTCGACCGGTGAAAGCGCAAACTCTGGTGCCGGTTTGGAAATCAACACCGAGGGGATTTCATTGGGATTGCGGTTAGGATTGAGGCCCCAATAAAAGACCCCGCCAAGGACAAGCGCCAGCACGACGGGAAGAAAAGCTAATAATCGTCGCATATTCTACTCCGCCGGTGCCGCATTCGGTGGCTGAGTGGCCAGCGTCGATGATTTCGGCGCTCCGACGCGCAAACGGCGGTCCGACAAGGAAACAAGCCCCCCCACGACAAGCATCACCGATCCCAACCAGATCAGGAAGACCAACGGCTCATAGAGGATACGCAATGTCCAAGCACCTGACGCATCGACCGCCTCATCAGCCGGATCGGCCAGCGAGGCATAGATATCCCCTGCCAGGGTCGACCAGATTGCACTTTCCGTTGTCTGACTTTGCGCAACAGGGTAGAACCGCTTTTCGGGATACAATGTCGTGATGAACTCTCCGTCGCGATAGACCGCAAGTGCGCCACGATCCGCGACATAATTTGGCCCGGCCACTCGTTCGACCCCATCAAAACGCACGTCGAAATCCGAAATGGAAATCTCGCTTCCCGGTTGGACAAAGACGATTTCCTCGCTTTTCCAGACGGTTGATCCAATGAAGCCAAACATCGCGACAGCCAGACCCGCATGGGCAAGCGTCATCCCGTGCGCGGAGCGCGGCAGGCCCTTTGCCCGTGACCAGCTTGTCGCCAGCGGCACTTCAAAGAGCTTCACCCGCGAAGCCCACTCTCGCAAAGTGGTCAGCAACAGCCAGATCGTGATTGCCACCGAAACATAGGCCAGCACCGGGCCGCCTCTGGCCACATACCAGAAGATCACCGCAATGACCGCCGTGGCGATGCCGACAGCATAAAGCCGCTGGGCCACACCTTTCATATTGGCACGTTTCCAGGAGAGATACGGCCCGATGCCCATTGCGACCACCAGCGGCAACATCAACGGAATGAAGATCGCGTTGAAATACGGCGGCCCCACCGAGATTTTTTCATCCGCAAATGCTTCCATGAACAGCGGATAAAGCGTGCCGAACAGGATACTGGCTGTCGCAGTCGCAAGCAGCACATTGTTCAAGAGCAGCCCGCCTTCGCGGCTGATCGGACGGAACAATCCGCCCGGTTCCATAGCGGGCGCCCGCCAGGCATAAAGAGACAAGGAACCACCAATCGAAATCGCCAGCAGACCCAGGATGTAGAGCCCCCTCTCAGGGTCAACGGCAAAGGCATGCACTGAAGTCAGCAGCCCTGATCGCACGATGAACGTCCCCAGCAAGGACAGCGAAAACGTCAGGATGGCCAGAAGGATGGTCCATGATTTGAAGGCATCGCGCTTTTCGGTGACGATGGCCGAATGCAAAAGCGCGGTCCCCAATAGCCAGGGCATGAAACTGACGTTCTCAACAGGGTCCCAGAACCACCAGCCGCCCCAGCCCAGTTCATAGTAGGCCCACCAGCTACCCAGCGCGATACCTGCGGTCAGAAACACCCATGCGGCAAGCGTCCACGGACGCACCCATCGCGCCCAGGCAGGATCAACCCGGCCTTCGATCAACGCAGCAACGGCGAAGGAAAAGACGATCGAAAACCCGACGTAACCAAGATAAAGCAGCGGCGGATGCAACGCCAGGCCCATGTCCTGAAGGAGCGGGTTCAGGTCTTGACCATCCAGAGGTGGCGGAAACACCCGCTCAAACGGATTGGACGTAAACAGCATGAACGAAATGAAACCAACGCTGATCCAGGCCTGAACCGACAGCGTTCTGGCTTTCAGCGAAGCGGGAACATTCCGTCCGTAAATCGCCACACAGGCCCCAAAAAGGGCCAGAATCAGGACCCACAATAGAAGCGACCCTTCGTGGCTTGCCCATGTGCCGGCGATCTTGAACAGCATCGGCTTGAGCGTGTTCGAATTCTCAGCGACATTCAAAACAGTGAAGTCACTGATGATGAACGACCGCATCAGCGCGAAAAAAGCAATGCCAAGCAGTAAACACTGCCCGATCGACGTCGCCGTCGCAGACGCCATCCAGACGGTGTTTTTACGTGCGGCCCCAAGCATCGGAAGCACACTTTGAACCAAAGCCAGGGCAAAGGCCAAGGCGAGGGCGAACTGTCCAATTTCTGGTATCATACGATTTGCTCTCTTGTTGTTTGATGCGGAACGTTACGTTTTGACGGCGGGTTTGCGCCTGTTTCACGCGACACTGTGTGACCATCCGGAAGCGTGACGCGCACGCGAAGGCCTCCTTGAGGTCGGTTTTCCAGAGTGATCGTGCCGCCATGCGCCAAAATCACACTGCGTGCAATTGATAAACCCAATCCATGCCCCCCGGTATCGAGCGAACGGGATTTTTCCATCCGAAAATACGGGGCAAACACCTGTTCTTGAAGATCAACCGGGATTCCGGGGCCATCATCGTCTATGGATACCACGACCTGTCCATCTTCTGATTGCCAGCTCACACGGGCGGTCGAACCGTATCGGACCGCATTGTTGATCAGGTTGCGAAAGGCGCGCCGCATGGCGCTGGCCCGGACGGCGACCTGCACGGAGCCGGATGAGGTAATTTCAAAATCCGATGATGTATTGGCCCGCAAATTGGTCAAAAACGCCTCGAGATCCACCGGGCAAAGCTCTTCGTCCTGGCCAACGCCCCTGGCATAGGCCAGTGTCGCTTCCACCATGTCCTGCATTTCCGAAACCGAGCTGATGAGGCTGTCGCGTGTTTCTTCGTCGTCCACCATCTCGGTTCTCACCCGCAGCGCGGTCAGCGGGGACCGCAAATCATGTGCCAGCGCAGCAAGCATCTGCGTGCGATCCGCAACAAACCGTGTCAGGCGGTTTTGCATCTTGTTGAATGTCACGGTCAGATCGCGCACCTCTTTCGGTCCGACTGTCTTCAGCTCGCCCTCCGAGGCACCGCGCCCCAACCTTTCCGCCGCAATGGCCAGATCATTCAGCGGCCCCGTCAGGCGCGACAGCAGGAACCAGAAACTGGCAATCAAAAGAAGAGCCGCAGTCAGGCCGAAAGAGGCCGTAGAAGCCCAGGACAACTGGATGGGGGGGCGTTCAAAACGGGTCCCGACATTCAGCCAGCGCCCGCCCGAAAGAGAGATGGAAAGCTCCATTTCGATGCCTGCAAGTGAACCTTCCATCATCTGGGCATGCATCTGCGACATCTCTGGCGACAAGGCTGGCATGGACTGGCTCCCCTGACCGGTCTCATGCACGTCTACACGGATATCGCGGTCATAGGCATCCCCCAAGAGCGCCCTGACCCTTGCCTCGACCGCGTCATTGATTTCGTGGCTTCCATCCGCGATCGATGGCGCATCGGTCAGGTCAAAACGCACCAAAGGTGAATTTGCAGCGGCTATGATATCAGGATGCAGGTCCGCTGGCGCCTGCTCGATCAAGCGGGCCAGATTGGCAGCGCGCCCGGCTGCGTCCGCTCCGATTGCGGCCTGTACCGCCTGCCCTCTTTCATCGACGAACAACCACAGACTGACGGCCTGCGCGACGACAAGCACGCCAAGAACCAGGGCGGCAATCTGCGTCCTTATCCCGTAGGGTGCGCGCGTCATGCGACCACCTCGACATCACAGGCAAGACAGTATCCGCCGTTGCGCACTGTCCTGATGATCCGCGGGCGCTGGATATCCGGCTCAACCTTGCGCCGTAATCTGCTGATCTGGTTGTCGATGGTCCGGTCCAACGGGCCAGCGGTGCGCCCTGCCGTGAGTTCAAGCAATTCATCGCGGTTCAGGACCATGCGCGACCGCTCCAGCAGGATCGAGAGCATCTTCAATTCACCAGAGGTCAGCGAGATCACTTCTCCGGCGTCACTTGTGAGCGTGTGAAGATCATGATCCAGCTCTAGATGGGCAAACCTGATTTTTCGACCCGCCAGATTGCCACCGTGGACCTCCTGACGATTGGATCGCCTGAGAATGGCATGGATCCGGGCCAGCAGTTCACGCGGATTGAATGGTTTTGTCAGATAGTCGTCAGCACCAATATCCAGACCCCGAATACGGTCATCCGTGTCACTCAGCGCTGTCAGCATCAGGACGGGGATGTCGCTCGACTTGCTCAGCCTTTTGCAGGCAGACAGGCCGTCCTCGCCCGGCATCATCACATCAAGCACGACCAGGTCAAAAGAACCACGCGCCATCCGCGCATCCATGTCGCTGGCGTCTTTCGCACCGGTTGCCCGCATCCCGTTTTTTTCCAGAAACCGCGTAACAGAATCACGGATTTCACGGTGGTCATCGACAACCAGGATATGAGGCGCTTCCTTCATGTCAGCAATATATCCTGCAAAAGACCAAATGACCCGACATCTGTTTGTAGTGAAATGTAACAGAAGCTGGACAAAACCGAAGCCAATGACGTGCCTGTATCACGTTTCTTTTACCGCCACCTTGAAGTGCGGCATGAAAGCAAGGTAGGCCATTGTTTATATTGTATAATATATAGATAAATGGCTGGGGTTGCTTGCCACCGGGAAGGCCCTGCGACCTTGTTGCACAGGCTTTGCAGATCGCAGGCGGGTGGTGCATTTGTCGCCAGACTGAATTCATCGTCACTTTGGGCGGTCAAAATCGTCGTGCCAGATCCGCCCCCCGGAAGCGCATATGACAGGGGTGCCGCCCGTCATGCCCGTGGGTATCTTGCCATTATGCAAAAGTGGTATATTGCGGTCTGCGTGACCTCTGGCAGCATGCAACCCCGGGGGTCCGCGCAGCTTTGTATCATTCGCAGAGGATGGCCATGACCCTTCGCCCAGGCCGGATTTTCAAAATCACCGTCGGAGCGCTCGCCATCGGGCTATTCGGTCTGTGGCTGGCTGGTTTGATCCCGACGCCGTCCTTCGACCGCGCGCAAATCCAGTTGTGGATCGAGGCGGCCGGAATTTGGGGCCCTGTCGTGATCGTGGCCCTGATGACCGTCGCGATCGTGGCCAGTCCGGTGCCTTCGGCACCGATCGCTTTGGCCGCTGGTGCGGCCTATGGCCATTTCGCCGGGACAATCATTGTGTTGATCGGCGCAGAGCTTGGCGCACTCGTTGCGTTTCTCATCGCGCGATATCTGGGCCGGGACATCGTTGAAAAATGGTTCGGGGATCACGTCTCGGTAGGCCTGCTGGGGTCTCAGAATGCCCTGATGCTGCTTGTTTTCGCAAGCAGGCTGCTGCCCTTCGTGTCATTTGATCTGATCAGCTATGCGGCGGGTCTGAGCGTTCTGAACTTCTGGCGGTTTGCGGTGGCCACGTTTGCCGGGATCATGCCGGCGAGTTTCCTGCTTGCGCATTTGGGTAGCAAGGCCATGAACGGAGACGCCACGACCGCAGCCTGGACCGCGGCCATACTCGGGGCCTTCACGTTCATCTCTGTCGGGGGTGCCGCAATCATGCGTCGCCGCAAGAAATCGGCCTCAAACCCCGGCGCCAATGGCGATGACCGCCACAAGGGCGGCGCATCCTGACGGGATCTAGCTGATACCATCAGCCTTCAATGACTTCGACATCTGTTGCCAGACAATAGCCACCGTTACGGACCGTTGTAATGATCTGCGGTCTGAGCGCATCACGTTCGATCTTGCGGCGCAACCGACTGATCTGATTGTCAATTGTGCGGTCCAACGGTCCGGAAGGCCGGGACTCTGTCAGTTTCAACAATTGCTCACGCGGCAACACCACACGCTCGTGCTGCAAAAACACCATCAACAACTTGTAGTCGGTGGATGTCAAAGGCGTTTCGCGCCCCTGCTGGTTGGTCAGGACATGCTGTTCGGTATCAAGCGTCAAATGTGCAAATCGAAGCTTTTTACCCGAAAAATCAGGCGACTGCGCCTGTGACGTTTCAGTGCGGCGCAGGACCGCTCTGATCCGGGCAAGCAATTCTCGCGGGTTGAATGGCTTGCTCAGATAATCGGCCGCCCCGATTTCCAAGCCGACAATCCGATCTGTGTCCTCATCCAGCGCGGTCAACATGATGATCGGCATCTTCCGTTGCCCGGCAAGGCGCTGACAGACGGACAGACCGCTTTCACCCGGCATCATCACATCCAGGATCAAGAGGTCGAATTCTTCTGAGGCCAGCTTGATGTCCATGTCATGGGCATCTTTTGCCGCGGTTGCGCGCATGCCATTCTTCTCAAGGAAGCGCGACACGCTTTCTCTGATTTCCTTGTGATCATCGACCACCAAGATATGTGATGAAGTTTCCAGCATGGGCCAAGTTTAATGCATGGTGTTCCCACCTTGCAGCCTCAAATTTGTCGCCATTTGTATCAAGTCACGGCCCCTGCGACAGCAGGGTACAAAGCCGCTGGCGGGCGCTCTTTCAATCCTGCCATCCCATGCCAATCTTCGACGTATCGAAATCAAGGAAATGAGGATGACATGAAAAAGTTTATCGTTCTTGCAACTACAATCGCGCTGTCAACAGCTGCCGGCACAGCCTTTGCCGACATGCGGGCCGGGCATGGCGGCTATGGCGGCAATCGCGGATATGACATGGGGGCAGGATCAGACCCACATGATATGAAGCAGATGATGATGCAAATGCACGCCATGATGGAACGCGGCGGAAACTTCGGCGGCAACATGATGGGCGGCGGTAATTTCGGCGGCGGCATGATGGGCGGCGGTAATTTCGGCGGCGGCATGATGGGCGGCGGCAACTTCGGTGGCAACATGATGGGCGGCGGTAACTCCGGCGGCAACATGATGGGCGGCGGCAACTTCGGCGGCAACATGATGGGCGGCGGCAACTTCGGCGGCGGCATGATGGGCGGCGGCAACTCCGGCGGCAACATGATGGGAGGCGGTAATTTCGGTGGCGGCATGATGGGTCCGATGGCGGGCATGCTTGACAGCGACGGCGACGGAACCGTCACGGTGGACGAAGCCAACGCCCAACTGCGCGCCATGCACGCAGATTTCGACGCAGACGGCGACGGATCCCTGAGCATCACTGAGTTTGAGGCGCTGAACAGCTCTTTGGTGCGCGATATGATGGTTGACCGCTTTCAATTTCTTGACGCTGATGGCGACGGAAATGTCAGCCTAGAGGAAATGGGCGCGCCTTCGGGCATGATGGGCCGGGCACCAACCGCGCAAGCCCCTGCCCCGCAAAACCAGATGATGAACGGCATGAACCAGGGCTCTGACGCGAACTGATTGCCTCAGGCGGCGGCGAGGGGTTGCACGGCAGTCAATGGACGCCGCCCTGCTGGACTGAAAAAGGAATGCCCCGATCAAACAGCTTGGTCGGGGCATTTTTGACTGACCTTTCCTGGGGCGCTGAAAGTTTTTGCCCGGCGCAATCCCTGTTGCCCGACAAGGGACAGGGTGGATTGATCGGCCACGGCACCATTGCAGCAGGCCGATGCCAATGCTGCTTTCACAGCCCAGCTAGGATCGCCATGCGGTTTGCCCGCCCTCATTGCCCAAAATGCGGCATTGGCCATTTTACTGTTGCGCACCACAGGCTAGGTTCACCGCAATCGCCCCCGGTAGGAGAACCCGATGTCCCTGAAGTATCTGCACACGATGGTCCGCGTGAAAGACCTTGAAAAATCCCTCGCGTTTTTTGAAATGCTCGGCCTGAAGGAAACCCGGCGGTCTGATCGGCCCGCTGGCCGCTATACGCTGGTCTTTCTGGCGCCGCCCGGACAGGAGGAATGCCCAATTGAGCTGACCCATAACTGGGATGGTGACGACGGTCTGCCATCAGACAGCCGCCACTTTGGCCATCTGGCCTACGGGGTGGCGAACATCTATGAGACCTGCCAGCACCTGATGGACAATGGCGTGACCATCAACCGCCCCCCGCGCGATGGGCATATGGCTTTTGTCCGCTCGCCTGACAACATCTCGATCGAGATCATCCAGCAAGGCGATGACCTGCCCCCGGCGGAACCCTGGGCCAGCATGGAAAACAGCGGGCATTGGTAAGGGAAGGATCCCTTGCGATCCTGGGCCTGGTGGCAAACCCGGCTGATGCGTGCCGCCTTGCGCTTGTCCTGGCGCTCGATGTGTCCTCTTCGGTCGATGCCAGCGAAGACCAACTTCAACGCCACGGATTGGCCGCCGCCCTGCTTGCGCCAGAGGTCCAGGCGGCCTTTTTTGCCAGCCCGAATCCGGTTGCCTTGCAGGTTTTCGAATGGAGCGGGCAACGAAATCAAACCGATCTGATCGACTGGATGGTGGTCCGGTCGCCCGAAGACCTGCGCCGCGCCGCAAGAACACTGGCAAGCAGTCAACGCAGTACCAGTGATATGCCCACGGCGATGGGCTATGCCCTGGGGTACGCGGCGATCAGACTGCAAAAAGGGCCCGATTGCCTGTTTCAGACCATCGACATGGCGGGCGATGGCGTCAACAACGATGGGTTTTCGCCATCCAACGCCTTTGCCGCCTTTCCCTTTGAAGGCGTAACGGTGAACGGTCTGGTCATTGCCGGGCCGGATGCGGCGGCACAAACCTACTACGCAACAGAAGTGATCCGCGGCCCGAACGCTTTTGTCGAGGTGGCCGAAGGCTTTGCCGATTTTGAGAACGCCATGCGGCGCAAGCTGGTCCGCGAATTGTCATCACAGGTCGTCGGAGGCATCAATGGGGCCGAGGGGGATCAGGGATGATAAGGGTTTTGCTGTTCTTGCTGTTCCTCCCTGGGTTGGCGCAGGCGGCTTGCCGGCAGGCGCTTGCCCTTGGGCTTGACGTCTCGGGGTCGGTTGACGCGGCAGAGTACCGGTTGCAGCTGGATGGTCTGGCGACGGCCCTGAACAGCCCAAAGGTGCAGGACGTGCTGTTCTCGCAGCCCGACGCCCCGGTTGAGGTGCTGGTCTACGAATGGAGCGGGCCATCTGACCAAACTGTCATCATCCCCTGGACATCGATTGCCACACCCGGTGATCTTGCCCGGGTTACATTGACCTTGCGCAGCCATTCGCGCGATGCCGCCGCCCCGACCACGGCCATCGGCTCTGCGATGCTGGCCGGGTTTGCCTTTCTGCAAGACCGCCCGGCGTGCTGGAAACGCACATTGGATCTGTCGGGGGACGGGCAGACCAATACCGGTCCGCGCCCGCAGGACATTGGCGACAGCCGCACGCCAACCGGGGTGGTTGTGAACGGCCTTGTTGTCGGATCTGGCAATTTGCGCGGAGGGGATGACCGCTTTGCCGACATCAAGGAATTGTCGTCATATTACCAAAGCTACGTCATCCGCGGGCCGGGATCATTTGTCGAAGTGGCGCTTGGGTTTGACGACTACGCCGCGGCGATGGAACGCAAGCTGCTCAGAGAATTGGCCAGCCTGGTCATAGGTGACGCGACGCCCAATTAGCGTCGGTGCTGATCGCCCCCAAAAACCAGCAGGCCCGCCGCTCTGACCGGGTGGGCGCACTCGACGCTCAAGGCCAGACCTCCGGTCCGAAAGGGCCAGAACCAAAACGCGCCGACCTCCAAACACGGGCCGGCACTCCAGCGTGCCGACCCGTCAAAACCGTTACGCTCGTTAACCACACACTGTCATATAAGCCTCCAGACGGCCACTTTCAGCCGCTCTCCCGTCAGAACGGCGTTTTGCCGCAGCCCTTCGCCCTAGTAGATATACCGTATCTGTTCGGTCCAGTAGCGTTCGACACGGCGCAGGGCCGATGTGATATCTTCAACCCCGGATTGGTCCAGCACACCACGCCCCATCAACCCTTCAGAATGGGTGCGAAACAGGCGCGAGACCAGCACATGCACACCGCGCCCCTTATCGGTCAGCCGCACCCGCACCGAGCGGCGGTCGATCTCACTGCGCTGATGGTGCATATATCCCGCCTCGACCAGCTTCTTGAGGTTATAGGAGACATTCGAACCCTGGTAATAGCCACGGGATTTCAGCTCGCCGGCCGTCACCTCATTATCGCCGACATTAAACAACAACAGCGCCTGTACGGGGTTGATTTCCAGCAGGCCGACCCGTTCAAATTCGTCCTTGATGACATCCAGCAAGAGCCGGTGCAGGCGTTCCACAAGATTGAGCGCGTCAAGATAAGAGTCCATGAAAGCCGCACTGCGCGCGCCAGACACATCCGGCATTTCGGCCTCGTCCAAATCCGTATGAATGCTCATTTTTGTCGCTCCATTTTTGGTCCGCAATTTGGGATAAAATGAAACAAACAATATTCGGTTAAGCGCAGACCGCGATATCTAGGCCGGCCGTGTGATGCCATGCGCGCCGCTGGCAATCCGCGTCACCAAATCAAGATAGCGCCCTGGCGTGGGCAGCTGCCCCCCGATCCAGCCATAGATGTCATGGTCATTTTCGGACAGCAAATCGTCATAAAGACCAAGCTCGCTCTGCGAGAAATCGTCAAGATGCGCCTCAGCAAAGGATTGCAGGATCAGATCCATCTCCTTGATGCCGCGCCGCATGGATCGCATGCGCAGCCGCTTGATCATGATGTCGCGCGCCTCTGGCATCCTAATCTTTCAATGCCTTGCGCAACCGCTTTTCCAGCCGCCCCAGCTTTTCACCTGACTGGGCAATGTTGCCGCGCAGCGCGCGCATTTCTGCCAGCAGGTCAATCAGGTCGCTGGTCATCGGCGTATCGTCGTCAGGGGCGTCCGGCCCATCGCCCTCACCCGTCAAAAGCCAGCTCATTGATACGCCCAGCACACCCGAAACCATCTGCAACCTGTTTGCGCGTGGCTCTTTGAGGTCGTCCTCCCAGGCCTCGATGACGGCAGATTTTACACCGAGCTTCTCTGCCAGACCCTTCTGATCCAATCCCGACGCTTCGCGGGCCCCCGCCAGGCGGTCGCCGAATGTCGCGGTTTCCGCGCTAAACCAGTCTTGCTCATCCGCCATCGTGTCGCCCTTCAATCACTTGCCATCGCATGTCCATGCGTCCTATGTCACAGACATCGCCTTTTTACCATCGGATCCAGAGATGACATTTCTTTCTGCGACGCTCAACCGCGTCAAACCGTCCCCGACCATCGCCGTGACAACCAAGGCGGCCGAGCTCAGGGCGGCGGGCCGTGATGTGATCGGCCTTGGCGCAGGAGAGCCTGATTTCGATACGCCGCAGCACATCAAGGACGCGGCGATTGCCGCTATCGCTGCGGGCAAGACGAAATATACCGCCGTCGATGGCATTCCCGAATTGAAAGAGGCGATCTGCGCCAAATTCAAGCGCGATAACGATCTGGCCTATGCGCCCGCCCAGGTCTCGGTCGGGACAGGCGGCAAGCAGGTGCTTTATAACGCCTTCATGGCAACCTTGAATGATGGCGATGAGGTCATCATCCCCGCCCCTTACTGGGTCAGTTATCCCGATATGGTGCTGCTGGCAGGCGGCATACCGGTGACGGTTGAAGCGTCTCTGGATGCAAACTTCAAGATCACCGCAACCCAGTTGGAAGCAGCGATCACACCCAACACAAAATGGTTCCTGTTCAATTCGCCTTCGAACCCGACCGGCGCGGGCTATAGCTGGTCAGAACTCAAGGCGCTGACTGACGTGCTGCTGCGCCACCCGCATGTCTGGATCATGACGGACGACATGTACGAACATCTGTCCTATGGCAATTTCAAGTTTTGCACCCCTGCACAGGTAGAGCCGTTACTCTACGACCGCACATTGACCGTGAATGGCGTGTCCAAGGCCTATGCAATGACAGGCTGGCGCATCGGCTATGCGGCCGGGCCAGAGGTGCTGATCAAGGCGATGCGCAAGGTGCAGTCACAATCCACTTCGAACCCCTGTTCGGTCAGCCAATATGCGGCGATCGAGGCGCTGAACGGAACCCAGGATTTCCTGGCACCGAACAGCACGCTGTTCGAGCGCCGCCGCGATCTGGTGGTCACGATGCTCAATACGGCCCCCGGCATCATTTGCCCGCAGCCCGAAGGCGCGTTCTACGTCTACCCGTCCATCGCAGGTTGCATCGGCAAGACGAGCGCCGCAGGCACCGTGATTGACAATGACGAAACCTTCGCCACAGCCCTGCTGGATGAAACCGGTGTTGCGGTGGTCTTTGGAGCGGCCTTCGGTCTCAGCCCGAACTTCCGGGTCAGCTACGCCACTTCGGATGAGGCGCTGAAAATGGCCTGCCAGCGGATCATCTCCTTCTGCGAAGGGCTGTCATGACAGATCTGCCAGAGCTTTACTTCCGGGTGCGCGAAAACGGTGCAGCGGTTTTTCGGATCAGCACCGAGAACCGCGAACGGCGGATCGAGATGGAGCAGATCGCCGTCGTGAACACCAACAGGGGCGACTTCAAGGCCCTTGGTGACACGACACTCAACGATGCCGAAGAGACGGTCATCGCAAACTGGATGAAGGCACGCCAGGCGGTGCTGGCCGCCCGAAGCATGGAAGATATCCACAGATCGATCGATCTTTTAAACCTGACCGCACACTGGGCTCAGGCAAAAGCAAGCGACGTCCAGTTGGAACAGGTGACGGATGATCTGTTGATGGCCATGCACGACCTGCGCAATGTGCTGGTGCGCAAGAAAGCAGACCGCCTTTCAAAAGCACGCTAGCGCAGGCATGTGCCGCGCGCGATGGACTGCGCAGGTGGAACGGTCATTCGCAATGGTCATCAGCGCCGTTGCCATCTGCGGATCAACCAAACTACACGCAATGGACCGACCGGACGCTAGACCGCCTGTGGCAGGGGCCGGCCTTCATCCCAGGCGATAATGTTGTCCAATGCCATCTGGCCCATCGCTTCACGCACCTCCAGCGCAGCGGTGCCCAGATGCGGCAGCAAGACGACATTCTCCATCGCGCGAAATGCATCCGGCACAATGGGTTCCCGGGCAAAGACATCCAGTCCTGCACCCGCAATCTGACCGGATTGCAGGGCCGCGATCAACGCATCCTCATCCACCACATCGCCGCGGGCGATATTGACGAAAATCCCGCTGGGCTGCATCGCAGCCAATGCAGCGGCATCAATCAGATGGGTATTGTCGCCGCCTCCCGGCACGGTGACCACGATGATATCACATGCGCCCATCAGGTCAGCGAGGGTCGCAACCTGCTTGGCGGGGAAATTGACGGTCTTGCGCGACCGGTTGAAATATTTCACGGACATTTCGAACCCGAAATGACAGCGCCGGGCAACGGCCTGACCAATCCGGCCCATCCCGACAATACCAACCGTTTTACCTGTCACATGGGTTCCCAGCATCTGTGTCGGTCCCCAGCCGTCCCATTTGTCCGCACGCAGCAACCGCTCGCCCTCTCCCGCGCGGCGGCAGGTGGCCAGGATCAGGGTCATGCCGATATCGGCGGTGGCGTCCGTGACCACATCTGGCGTGTTGGACACAGCCACACCCGCTTTGGCGGCAGCCTGCGCATCGATATGGTTATAGCCCACGCCGAAATTGGCCAGCACACCACAGCGGATGTCCCCGTCAAAGGCCTCGGCGGAAAACTGATCGCCCAGCGTTGGCAGGATCGCATCATAATCCCGCAAGGCCGCGGCGGCTTCTGCCACTGTCAAACCGGCCGCCTGATCGCGCACGGTCACGTCGTATCGGGCACGGGCCGCCGCAATATTGGCCTCGGGAAACATCCGCGTCATCAACAGTTTCTTCAATGCAACCGTCCCCCGACAGGCACAGTCTGGTCCGGACCGACCAGGACAACTTCGCCATTCGCATCGGGCATGCCGAGAACCAGCACCTCGGACATGAACTTGCCGATCTGGCGGGGTGGAAAATTGACAACGGCCATCACCTGACGCCCCACGAGGGTCTCTGGCTCATAATGCGCCGTGATCTGGGCCGAGGTCTTGCGGTTCCCGATCTCATCTCCAAAATCGATCCACAGTTTGATGGCAGGCTTGCGCGCTTCTGGAAAGGGCTCTGCGCGCAGCACGGTGCCAACGCGGACATCGACCTTCAGAAAATCATCAAAGGAAATCTCACTCATTCGCCAACTCGCGCGACCGGTTGGCGGCGGCGGCCACGGCACGGCGCAGCAAGGACGGAAAACCCGACCTGTTGTCCATCAGCACTTCAAGCGCGGCTTGGGTTGTGCCATTGGGCGACGTGACATTCGCGCGCAACTGGGCGGGATTTTCCGAGGCCTGTTCGGCCAGATCGCCGGCACCGGCAACGGTTGCCTTGGCCAGCTGCATGGACAGTTCGGCTGACAGCCCCTGTGCCAGCCCCGCAGCCGCCAATGACTCGATAAAATGAAAGACATAGGCCGGACCCGACCCCGAGATCGCGGTTACTGAATCCATCTGGTCCTCCGCATCCAGACGGACAACCTCACCCACTGACAAGAGCAATGCCTCGGACAGATCCATATGATCCCCCCGGACGTTGGCATTGCCGACAATGGCCGTGATGCCCCGACCGATCGCAGCCGGGGTGTTGGGCATGGCGCGGACAATCGGTGTCGCCGGGCCGAGGATCTTTTCAAAGGTCTGGATCGGGGTGCCGGCGGCGACGGATATCACCAATGTGTCACCATTCCCAAGGGTTTTGACGTCCGGCAGGGCATCCGACATGACCTGCGGTTTGACTGCAATGATCGCGACCGCCGGGTTGTCAGGCAGATCACTCCCGATGTTGACGCCCTGCGCCTTGAGCCAGTCAGACGGGTCGGGATCCATCACCCAGACGGACGCAGGCGGCAGGCCAGTGCGCAGCCAGCCTTCCAGCATCGCCGATCCCATCTTGCCACAGCCCAGCAAGACAAGCCCGCGCTTCGCGACATCAGTCAGATTCATAGAGGCACCTCTTTGAAGATTATCAACAGGTTAGCCAAAGGTTTCCCATGAGGAAAGGGGCATTTTCTGCAAGGGTGCGGAAAGAGCGCCGGGCAAGCCTGCGTGATCCAATCACCCATTCCGCCGCCGAACAGCTTGTCGCTGCGCCAGGTCTGCATTCTGACTTCGCCGGACAGAACGCCCCCCGCGCCGTCCGGGCGTCCGGATCGACCATACCCGACGCCTCAATGATGCCGATAGCTTGGCGGCTTCAGCATATCGAGCGAGCGCAGACCGGGTGCCGCTGCAACAACATCCGGGATGCGATTGACGAGCGTTGAACAGGTCGTGAAGCGGTAATTCGCCATGTCGCAGGTCAGCTCCAGGTCAGGCTCTCCTTTGATCTGCCAGTGGTTGCTGTCGGTCTCGCCATCCCTGTAGACACGGCCTTCCATTGTAAATGCGAACTCCGGGCCTTCCTGCGTTGACACAAATGTGCGGTCCACCGTGCCGACCATATCGCCGGGCGGGATATCCAGCTTCAGACTGCGGCACCGGATCGGCTCGCCCAGCGTCACCGCGGCAACATCTGAAGAAATGGATTTCACCGACAGCCCAAGGCGCGCCACAAGCGCTTCAAGCGTTTGCCGGGCCACAAATTCCGGCCAGCCGGACGCTGCAACGCTGCCGTCAAAGGCCTCTTTCGAATGGCCGACGAACAGATGCTCGGCAACTTCGGGTCCGTAGTCGTCCACGTTCCACCGGCAATGCCCGATCACCTTGTCAATTCGGTGAGACGCCCCCAGGAGCGTGGCGACGAGATTGAGCCAGAACACATCCTGCGCCCCGGAAGCCGCAAGGTTGACATGATTTTCCCTGGCCAGCCTATCCAATGACTTTGCCTCTTCTGGGGCGGTCGTCCATGGAAACACGGTTTCCTCTTCGATGGTGACGACATTGACACCGGCCTCCAGACAGGTCGCAAAATGCCGGTGCATCGTGGCCAGATAGCTGCTGACACAAACCACAGCGATGTCCGCCCCGCGCGCCAACACGCGCCCGGCATCGTCTTCCACGATGACACCAAGTTCCTTTCCAAGTCCTGCAACATCGCCAAGATCACGGCCAACCTTGGACGGGCTGCGCCCGATTGCCCCGACGATCCGGGCGCCCTTATCGACCAAAAGCCGGGTCACGATCTTTCCCATGGCACCCACTCCGAAAACAACGACACGGGTGCCGGAAAGCGGCCCGGCGGTCATCCTGCGATTTGGCGGTCGTAGTCTTCCCCGTCAAACCAGCCCTCGGACAGAGTGAACATCATGTCGGCGTCCATATCCCATTCTAACCAACCCGGCACCTTCAGCGGATTGCCTGTCTTGGCGTGATGCCCGGTAAAGGTCCACATATAGATCACCCGCGCACCCGCGCCGCGAATTCCGTCACACACAAGATGCAAGTCCGGCACATCGGCATGGAATTCCGCAGCCATCTCTGTGACGCCTTCCTGCCCCAGATAGGGCTCTCCCCGATTAACGACATTCTTGCTGGTTACCGTATGGAATGCGGCGACCTGCTCGGGGATCTTTGAATTCCAGGCATCCGTATAGCGCTGCGCCAGATCTTCCAATTCGCTTTGCGTGTATGACATTCCGGTCTCCTTTTGTGTTGCCAACAGTGTTGCGTCGCATCAGGGCGAAGTCAAAAAAATGCGACACGTTCTCTATCCAAGACAGATTGCGGGCCCATGTCCTTCCATGCCGCAGCGAAAGGGCGTTGTAACCTCGACGATACCGTCGCCAGTGCGGGTCTTTACGCCCGCCCGTACGCGCCGCCAATCGCCACCTGCACCGCCTCTTGGGCTGTGCGGTCGGCCCAGGTGACCAGTTGGATCGCAGGATAATACTGTTCGCAGGCTGCCACAGCGGCCCCGATCATCGTGTCAATCTGGTCCGGCCCTGCCACCTGATCGCCGGTCAACATCAGGCCATAGCGGTAAACCATCAGCTTTTGCTCGTCCCACCAGGTAAAGGCACCCGCCCAGCAGCGGTCGTTGATCACATTCAGCGTCTCGTAAAGGGCCGGCATCCGGTCTTCGGGCGGCTCCATTTCGAAGGTGCAGATCAAACGCAGGGTTTCATCATAGGCGGACCACGCAAGGGTTATGGAATAGGTGCGCCACTGGCCTTCGACGGCCATTGCGATCTGGTCGTCGTGAATGCGGTCAAATTCCCACGCATGGTGTTCTGCGATGTGCTCTACCAGATCAATCGGGTGAAGATCATCAGCCTCAAGGTAATGTTCGGACAATGCCATATGCTCGGCCTCACTGCGTTGGCGCATGGGTCATGGCAGTGCCCAAGCGCTAGGTGCCTGCTCTAGGAGCGGTGTTGTTCACCGTTTTCCCCTACTAGATATCGTGGCCCAAACGAGGCGCATCTGTAAAGCAATTTCTTGGGGATAAGTGGCCCGAGATAGAAATTATCGGAGGATGACGTGCGGCTGCCCCTACGTCACCCAATTGCAACAGATAGCAGGTTTTTGGGCACGAAAGACTGAATCGCACCATCGATGGATAGGCATCGCCAACAAGACGGCATAAGATAAGGGTGGTTGTTAATTAGGAGATTGATTATGAAAACGCTATTTTCTTCCACTGCAATTCTGGCGGCAATGACGATTGGTTCGTCGGCCCAAGCACAGGGCTTGGGCGGAGATTGGTACGTCAGCGTGTTTGGCGGTTACTCGAACATCGGCAGCATTGACACAGATTTCTATGGCTATGATGTCGAGCATGAGTTTGATGATAGCTACGTTTTGGGACTAGCGGTTGGGACAACCATCAGCCCCGGCCTGCGCGCGGAAGTTGAACTATCGTATTCAAGCTACGAAGGCGGCGACGTGAACTACACTGGCCCGGCCGATTTCACGTTTGACACGGCCGGCGATGCTGATCTGACCTATCTGATGGCCAATCTCTGGTACGATATCCCAACGACTGGCTTTGGCGGTGCCACACCTTATGTTGGTGGCGGTATCGGCGCGGTCCGGCTGGATGTTGATACAACATTCGGAGGGGCCGATTACGGATACGGCGACACCGTAACAGGCACCGCTTTCCAGCTTGGCGCAGGTGCTCAATTCCCCGTCGGCGCTGGTATGATTGATGTGGGCTATCGTTTCAAAACAGCAAGAGGCCTCGACATCGACGACAACGATGGCAGCGGCGTATATGAGGATGGCGAATTCACGTCCAACAACTTGCAAGTTGGATACGTGATAAGCTTCTAAGAAGCTGAAATCATGTAGTATGATGTTATAGATACCCGCTTGTCCTTCAAGCGGGTATCTTTCATTCTGGTTCCCATGAAAACATCACGCCAACTGCAAAGACTCCCTGAAAGCAAGGTGCGACCTACGCTGGAACAGGGGATCATTGCACAACGCAACAAGGACTTTCAGCGCGCCGAGTTTCTGTACCAGACGGTGCTACGCGATTATCCCAAACACCCTGATGCGCTCAATCTGATGGGGACGATTGCACGCGAGGCGAAAAACGAGCGCAGCGCAATGAACTACTTTCGCAAAGCAGTTAAACAACGCCCGCGTGACACTAACTTTCTGTACAATCTGGCAAGCGCACAAATTGCTGACGGCAAGTCCAAACAAGCGCTTGAGACGTTGCGCAAGGCAACCACGATCAATCCGAAATCGGCAATGCATTGGATTTTGATCGGGCGCGCGCAGGCAAGTCTGACCCAGCATGACGCTTCTTTGGACGCATACGATCGTGCGCTTGAACTTCACCCAGATGATGCAGTGGCAACAATTGAGCGGGCAGAAGTCTTCGTTCAACTTGGCCGCATGAAGGAAGCGGCCGCTATCTTTCGTTCTGCGATTGCAAAGGAGCAAAATACGGTTAAGGCAATGACCGGCCTGAGTGTTGCCCATAAATTCGCACCGGACGAACCTGAGCCGGACCAGATGACTGCCCTGCTCGACACAGCAGAGCTTACCGAAAATCAGCGGCAGGGCCTGCGCTATGCAGCGGGCAAAGCACTCGCTGATCAAAAACGGTATGACGCTGCCTTTCATCAGTTCGCCACGGCAAAAGAAGAGGCAAATGATGCCTTTTCAATCGACCTTCATCGGGCCGCATATACCCGGATGAAAGACTGTTTCAGCAAAGACCTGATCGCCGAGAAGCAGGCCTTTGGTCACCCGTCTGACAAACCAGTATTCGTAATCGGTATGCCCAGGTCGGGCACAACACTGACCGAACAGATACTTGCCAGCCATGGGCAGATTGTGGGTGCAGGGGAACTTTCTGACATGCGAAAGATCGCAGTGTCGCTTGGGCGGGGTGATTTGGACCACACTCTGTTCGCTCGCAATGTCGCCAAGCTGACCAAAAACCAAATTCACAAGCTCGCTGGGCGGTACCTGGCGGTCTTGAAGCGCCATTCCAGCACTGCATCAAGGGTTGTCGACAAGCTGCCACATAATTACGAACTGGTCGGCCTGATCAGCATTCTCTTCCCGAATGCGCAGATCATTCACTGCCAGCGCAGCCCGATGGACACATGCGTGTCTTGCTTTACGCATAACTTTTCGTCGGCGCATGGCTATAACAGTGATCTTGAAACACTCGGTCAGTACTATCGGGCCTATGTCGATCTAATGGATCACTGGGAACGGGTCTTGCCCGGTCACATATTTCACAGCCGCTACGAGGATCTAATCGCGGAACAGGAAACTTCGTCGCGGAGGTTGATCGATTGGACCGGTCTGCCCTGGGACGACGCCTGCCTGGCCTTTCAGAAGACCGAGCGGATGGTAAAAACTCCGTCCCGATGGCAAGTCCGACAACCGATCTACAAGACCTCAATGGCAAGCTGGAAGAAATATGCAGCCCATCTTGGGCCCTTGCAAAGAGCATTGGGCCCCCTGGCTGACGAATGAAAAAATCTAAGCGGATACTTCTTACAAAGGATCAGCGAAGATCGACACCGACCTTCTCAACGCTTGTGCGAAACACTGGGCGGCGCTGACGTACGGACCGCGCGCCTGATCTGACGAAGTGGGCGATTACGAGGGATGATTTACTAATCGCGCTGTATAGTCCGGTGGTGAATTTGGGTGATTCCGAAACGGTAGAGGCAGGGGGGCTCCGCCACGCGCCTATGCCCCGCCCTTGAACTTGGCGATCAGCTCATCAATATCGAGCCCGAGGTTGTCGAGCATCGACAGATCAAAGCCCTTTTCCGCGATGAACGTCTTTGCCGCTTCGATATCCAGATTTTCGAGCATCGACGGCGCGACACCCAATTCTTCCAGCTTTGCGGCAAAATCAAAATCATCGCCCATCAAACCGGCAACCTTGCCGAACATGTCACCTAGTGCCATCGTCATTTTCCTTCTTGCTGCTGCGTTCTGTTTTGCTTCTTGCCGATCAGGGAACAAAAGACACGGGGAAAATCGGCGTGTCTGACGCAGGTTTGCGCGGCTGCTATTTTTTCTTCTCTTCCAGCACCGCGATTCGGGCGGCCAGTGCGTCGTTCTCTTCACGGGCTTTCTGCGCCATTGCGCGCACCGCATCGAACTCTTCTCTGGTCACAAATTCGCGATCAGCCAGCCAGCGATCCATCATCGACCGCATCGCGGTGTTCGCTTCGTCCTTCGCGCCCTGGGCCACACCCATGGCGTTGGTCATCAATTGGCTCAAGTCATCAAGGATTTTATTGTTGCTCTGCATGGTTCGCTCCGTGTTCGTCTGGCCTTTATATGGGCCTTTGAGGCGGGTGCTACAAGCGGGGCAATTGCGGTTGACTTTACCGGACCCTCAGACAAGAAAAGGCGGCATGTATGGCGCTATTCCTTTCCCCGACATCTCGCCCGAGATTGTCTCTTTCACCATCTTCGGGTTTGAGCTCGCTCTGCGCTGGTACGCATTGGCCTATATCGTAGGCATTGCGATCGGTTGGCAGATTATCAAAATGGCGCTGAACCGCCCTGGTTTGTGGCGCAACGACCCACCCATGAAGGTCGCTCAGTTGGAAGACCTGCTGACCTATATCGTCATCGGCGTGATCGGCGGCGGGCGTTTGGGCTACGTCTTTTTCTACAAACCGGCCGAGTTTCTGGCCAACCCCATCGATATTCTCAAGATCTGGGAAGGCGGCTTGTCGTTTCACGGCGGTTTTCTGGGTGTCGTCCTCGCTGTCTACCTCTTTAGTCGGCGGCAAAAGGTCCCGCTCTCTGATCTGGCCGATATCATCGCGGTTTCTGCCACCCCGGCGATTTTCCTCGTGCGGATCGCCAACTTCGTCAACGGAGAGCTATGGGGGCGCCAGACTGACGTGCCCTGGGGTGTGATCTTTCCCGGACAGGCTGCACAGTCCTGTGCGACGGCGTTTGAACCCTGCGTGCGCCATCCCTCCCAGCTTTATGAAGCTGGCCTTGAGGGGCTGTTGCTTGGGACCATCCTGGTGTTGCTGGCTTTCCGCTTTGGCGCGCTCAAGAAACCCTGGCTGCTGTCGGGGGTGTTTTTCACCGGCTACGGCATCGCGCGGTTCCTTGTTGAATTTGTACGGCAACCCGACGCGCAATTTGTCAGCATCGGAAATGAGCTGGGTCTGGCATTCCAGATCGGCGGCTATGGGCTGACCATGGGTCAGACCCTCACACTGCCAATGATCCTGGTGGGTATCGTCGTCGTGACAATCGCCGCGCGGCGATGACCGCGCTGGGTGATCTTCTGATCGCCCGGATCGCCCGCACCGGCCCGCTCAGCCTTGCTGAATTCATGGCCGATTGCCTGATGCATCCGCAGCACGGCTATTACGCGACCCGTGATCCGTTTGGCGCAGCGGGTGATTTCATCACCGCCCCCGAAATCAGCCAGATGTTTGGCGAATTGATCGGCCTGTCGCTGGCGCAAGCCTGGATGGATCAGGGGCAACCCGCCCCGATCACACTGGCAGAGCTTGGGCCGGGGCGCGGCACATTGATGGCGGATGCGCTGCACGCCACCAGAAGCGTGCCGGGATTTCACGATGCGCTGACGGTCCATCTGGTCGAAGCCTCGCCTGCGCTGCGCCAATCACAGGCCCGGCTGATCCCGGATGCCATCTGGCACGACAGCGCAAACACCTTGCCTGATACCCCCCTCTTTGTGATCGCCAATGAATTTTTTGACGCGCTCCCGATCCGTCAGTTCGTGCGTCAGGGCGATGGCTGGCGCGAAAAGATGGTTGGGTTGACCGATGGGGCACTTAGCTTTGGCCTTTCAGCTGCGGCCCCGATTGGCCTGCTGCAAGAGCGGCTGAAAGATGTCCAGGAGGGCGAATTGGTCGAACACTGCCCCGCCCTGCCCGCGATCACCACCGCGCTCAGCGCCCGAATTGAAAGCTATGGCGGGTGTGCGTTGATCATCGACTATGGTGATTGGGGCTCTTTGGGCGATACGTTTCAGGCGCTCAGAGGCCACGATCACACTGACCCGCTGACCGCCCCCGGTCAGGCTGACCTGACCGCCCATGTCGATTTCGCGGCCATCGCTGCCCATGCGCGCCCGGCCAAATTCAGCCGCCTGACACCGCAAGGCGTGTTCCTTGAACGGCTGGGCATTACCGGGCGGGCGCAGGCACTGGCGAACGGGCTTTCGGACGATGCGCTCAAATCCCATGTCGCGGCACATCGGCGCTTGACGCACCCGGCGGAAATGGGTGAACTTTTCAAAGTGATCAGTATCTATCCTTCCAACGCCGCACCACCGCCGGGTTTAGAGCCATGACACTCGATATCATCACTGATCCGCTGCTCGCAGGCGTGCCGCATGGGTTTTTTACCCGGCTGGGGGGCGCTTCATCGGGGGTATTTGCCGGGCTGAATTGCGGCTATGGCAGCACTGACCAGCACGAGATCGTCTCGATCAACAGATCGCGGGTGGCAGGAATGCTGGGTGTCGCAACCGATCACCTTGTAGGCGTGCACCAGGTTCATTCCACCGATGCTGTCGCAGTTGGCCGGGCGGATGAACCCTTGCCCAAAGCCGATGGGCTGGTCACCGCAAGCGAAGGGATCGCGCTTTCCATCCTGACCGCCGATTGCCAGCCGGTGCTGTTTGCAGATCCAGAGGCGCGCGTCATCGGAGCCGCCCACGCCGGATGGAAGGGCGCCCTGAACGGGGTGCTGGAAGCAACGATCACGCAGATGGAGACCCTTGGCGCATCGCGCGAGGGAATGAACGCCGTGATCGGACCCTGCATCAGCCAGGCCAATTACGAGGTCGGCCCGGAATTCCGTGACCGCTTCCTGGCTGCTGATGCAGGCTTTGACCGGTTCTTCCTGCGGGGCTCGGAAGACCGCTTCCATTTTGATCTTCCCGGCTTTGGATTGTTTCAGCTTCGCCAAAGCGGGATCAGTGCAGCCGCCTGGACGCATCACTGCACCTACGCCGACCCGAGGCGATTCTACAGTTACCGCCGGTCTGTCCACGAAAGGCAGGCAGACTATGGCAGGTTGGTTGCGGCAATAAGGCTCTGAGCGCGGGTTGTTTAACTAAATGAGGCAAGACCTGCCTAGGTTCGTTAAACAATCGTCTGTCATATACCTCGTCGAAATCAACTTAACTGAGTAATTTCAAGCAAATAGGCTGTTCACGATCGGTTAATGACGCCGTCTGAATCTTTTTTTGTTGTCGTCAAACTCTCGCCAGTTTGATCCTGCAAATTAATCCTCAATCGCAGTCCAGAACGGCTGCATCCACTCAAAGAGGTATCACCATGAAAAGCCGTTGGCAGAAGTCACTCGAAGCCGCAGTCGCCGCATATGACACCCCAATGCCCTGGGCACGAGGCGATGTGCGTCAGGCTATGATCGCTCGCCGCGAGCAGAAGGCAAACGACAACGTACAGCCTCTCAAGGTTGTTGCCCGTCACGCCTGAGCCCTGGTGCAGGCCACGCCAGTTCGGCTCTGGCCTGAGGCTCGTCCGACCGGTGCTTCCATACGTCGTCCGCTGATCTTTTGTGTTGTGATCGGGACCCGGAGCATCCTCTTGCACGGCGCCTGCGCCGTTCAAAAAAAGTAAATGTAACTATTGCTCAGATGTTGTTGGTGGGACGGCAAATGAAGTCAGATCCGAAAAGGCTTTCTTATGGACTCGTCTCTTTCCTCCAACCCGTCGCCCACGATTGATATTTTCAGCCAACAGATCCGGCAAACCCCGGCCCAGCGCCAACTTGCCAGAACCCAGGGTGGCGAGGTCGCGCAGCGCAAGTACCAGGTGATGTATCTGGACGCGCACGGCCGTTTCAATGAATTCAACACGATCGCCCGCGCCCACCCCGCCTTTGAAGAAGCCTTTGCCGTGCTTGGCCATACGGCCATTGTCCAGACCCAGAACGGGCATATGTCTGCCGAAGATGTTCTGCCGGGCGACAAAGTCAGGCTGGCCGACGGCAGCTATGAGACATTGCAGTGGCGCGGCCGGATCACGCTTGGTCCTTCGACCAATGCCGCCAATGCCAAACAGCCCAGGCTGACGCGCTTTACCAGTGACGCGCTGGGCGACAATCGGCCCTCGCAGGATCTTGTGCTTGGCCCCTCCGCGCGCCTGCTGCACCGCGCCAGCGGGATCCGCAAAGTGACTGGCGTGGACGCCGCCTTTATTCCGGCCGCCGACTTTGTTGACGGCAACAATGTCCTGAACCTTGAGCCCACCAGCCCTGTCAGCGTCTTTCAGTTCGGCTTTGCCGCGCAGCGTTGTCTGATGGTCAACGGGCTGGAGATCGAAACGCTGCACCCGGGATCTGCCTTTAATCTGGGGCTGCGCGGCGACGCTTTGCGCGAATATCTGTCCCTCTTCCCCCACAAGCGCGGGTTCGAGGATTTCGGCCTGATGAACCATCCACGCCTGCGGATGCGCGACCTAGACCTGCTTGGCTAAACCTGGCGGGGTGATCTTGACCGAACGCCCCCAGAACCGCCACGACAGAAGCACAGCCGCGATAGCCAGGCCGATCACAAGGCCCAGCCACAGACCCACAGCGCCAAAGCCAAGCGGAAATGCCAGCAAGTAACTGACCGGCAGCCCGATCACCCAATAGCTGATCGTGGCCATGACCATCGGAACGGTGGTGTCCTGCACGCCGCGCAGCAGGCCCAGCGCCATCACCTGCAGCCCGTCCACCAGCTGAAACAGCGCTGCGACCATGATCAGGCTCGCACCTATGCGCAACAGGGTTGCGCGCTCTGGATCGCTTGGGTCAATAAAGAGCGACACAAGCGTCTCGGGGATCGTCAGAAAGATCAGCGATGTGCCAACCGCAAACAGCGCCGACATCCCGATCGCGGTGATCCCGCCCCGACGCAGCGACATTTCGTCCCGCCGCCCCAACGCCCGGCCTGCCCGTACAGTCGCCGCCTGACTGAACCCGATATGCACCATGAACGTCATGCTGGCCAATTGAATCGCAATTCCGTGGGCCGCCAGTTCAACCGCCCCGAGCCAGCCCATCATCACGGCCGAAGCGCTGAAAAGCCCGCCCTCAGCCAGTGACGTCAGACCAATCGGCCAGCCCAGCACAAAGACCCGGCGCATGATCTCGGAATCGCTGCGCCAGAAGTTCTTGAACAGCGCAAACTGCGGCAGATACCGCTGGATATAAGCAACCAGTATCGCGACAGAGATCAGATTGACCGTCAGCGACGCAATCGCCGCCCCCTTGATCCCCAATTCCGGCATCCCCCAATTGCCGAAAATCAGCGCATAATTGATAAATCCGTTCAGGATCGCGGTCCCGATCGTGGCCCAGAGAATAATCGCCGTATGCTCCATCGCTGCCAGAAACGCCTTGAGCGTCATGACAATCAGCGCCGGGATCATCTGCCAGATCACAATTTGCAGATAGATATCGGAAAGGCGGGCGACCTCTGGTTCCTGCCCGATGGCAATCAAAATATCCTCGGCCCAGAAAAACGGGATGGTCACGGCCAAACCGTACAGGATCGACAACCAAAGCCCCATGCGGGTGACGCGGCGGACCTGCACATCGTCACCTTCTTCCGCCGCGGCGGCGACCAAGGGCGTCACCGCCTGCGAGAACCCCGCCCCGACAATGAAGATGACAAAAAACAATGTTCCGGCAATGGTGGCGGCCGCAAGGGCCGTCACGTCATACCAGCCCAGCATGACGGCATCGGTGATGTTGATCGCAAACTGCGCCAGATTGCTCAGGATCAGGGGCATTCCCAGCGTCCCGATCGCGCGGCTGTGATCTTGATATGTCAGTGCTGTGCGGGCCATTTGCCAAGCCTTAGGGTCGATCCATGCCGCCGTAAAGCACTATCACAGAACACCAGGTTCAGTCCGACATACCGCTCTGCCAGCGGCAGGCCTCGGACACGCCCGGCGATCATATACGCACAGCCGCCAGTCACATGGTCATCATGGCACGCCGGTCGCCTGAAACTTTTCCATCAGATAGGGCCCCGACCGCACCGGTGGATAGGCGTCAGATCCATCCAGCGGCACGATTTCGGCATCCCAATCGGGTTGATGAAAAAATGCAAGCGACTGGCGTGCAGGCTGGCCCGGCCTTGCCACAACGCGGTGCAGCGTGCTGACCCAGCGGTCTGCCGTCCAGCGGGCCATCAAATCACCAATGTTGATGACAAAGGCCCCGGCGGGCGCAGGCACATCCACCCATGTCCCATCCTGCCAGACCTGCAATCCCTGACTGCCCGGCTGGGGCAGCAAAATGGTGAGTGAACCATAATCCGTATGCGCTCCCGCGCGCTGCTGACGGTCCAATGGCGCATCGACCGTCGCCGGATAATGCAAGGCGCGCAATGCGGAGATCGGACTGGCGATGAAGCGGTCAAAGTGGTCCTCCGGCAGCGTCAGAGCCGCTGCAAAGGCCCGCATCACCCGCGCGGCAAGATCTTCCATCGCGACGTAATAGGCCTCCCACGCCCTGCGGAACCCCGGCACCTCGGGCCAGAGCGTCGGCTGGTAACAGAAGTCCATCGCAGCGTCCGAGGCGTCAGGCGGCACATGCAATGGGCCGCCATTGAAGCTCTCTTTGAGATCCGGCGGCGTGTCCTGCCCCTTGGAGCGCGCCAGCGCTTCGGCATCCGGCCCCAGATACCCGTAAGGATAGCCCTGATAAACCGGTGCCACCATGCGTTTGGCAGCCGCACCCTGCGCAAAAAACATCCTGGCTGCCTGCCATACCCTTGCGACCACGTCCTCTGGCACGCCATGGCCCTCCAACACCAGAAACCCGCTGCCCTGGCAGATGTGGTCCAGCGCCGACGCCAGTTCCCGGCGCGCATCACGTGGCGCGGTTTCAAAGGCCGCCAGATCGAACCGGGGAAACATCAGCCCAGGACATCGCGCCAAGAGTGGCGGGGCGCAAAACCCACCATCCGCTTGGCCTTGTCATTGGCGTAGAATGTTTCATCGGGGCGCATCTGGCGCCTGACCGGCACATCCTGGTAAAAACGCGCGATCACCTCGTTTGATGTGATCCCCACCGACATATCGTCGTTGGACACATTGAACACCTCATATCCCAGCCCGTCCATGCGCAGGCAGCAATCCACCATCTGGCCCAGATCGCGCGCATCGATATAGGCAAAGATATTGCGGCGGCGCAGGCCGGGATCGTCCATAAAGGCGGGAAACTGTTCGGCGTATTCATGCGGCTCAATCACATTGTTGATGCGCAATCCGTAGATGTCGATCCCGCTGCGGGCCTGAAACGACCGGGCGGTTGCCTCATTGCAGATCTTGGACATCGCATAGCTGTCATGTGGCACCGTGGGATGGTCCTCGTCCAGGGGGACATACTCGGGCTTCAGCTCACCTTCGGCAAAGCAGATGGCATAGGTTGTCTCGGAACTGGCAAAGATCACTTTGGGTATCCCCAGTTTCACTGCCGCCTCGATTACATTGTAGGTGCTTTGGGTATTCTGGCGAAAACATTCACCATCAGTGCCGATCATCACGCGAGGTACGGCCGCGAAATGCACGACCGCATCATATTTTGGCACGCCGGTGCCAGGTTCAAGTTCGTGAAAATCGGCAAACTGCGACATCGCGCCAATCACCTGACCTGCATCGCACAGATCAATCAGCAGCTCTGACACCTCCAGCCCCGACGCAACGCGATCGGCATTGACGACGGTATGCCCCTGCTGCTGCAAAAAGGTTATGGCATGTCGGCCCGCCTTGCCGCTGCCACCGGTGAAAAATACGCGCATGATGATCCCTCTCCTTTGCGGTCCAGACTACCCGGACCACCCCAGACCGCAAGCATTCGCGATTGCCCCCTGCCCGCCCGCCTGCCATTATGATCAAAACACCAAGAAGAAGCAGTATCATGGCCAATGACCTCCTTTCCGGGGCCACCCCCGACGACTACAACGCCGACAGCATCGAGGTGCTGGAGGGGCTGGAGCCTGTGCGCAAACGCCCCGGCATGTATATCGGCGGCACTGACGAACGCGCGTTGCATCACCTTGTGGCCGAGGTCCTCGACAACTCGATGGATGAGGCCGTCGCAGGCCACGCCAACCGGATCGAAGTTGAACTTCTGGCCGATTATTCGATTGTCGTCAAAGACAACGGGCGTGGCATTCCAATAGATCCGCACCCGAAATTCCCCGACAAATCAGCGCTTGAGGTGATCCTTTGCACCCTGCACGCCGGCGGCAAATTCAGCGGAAAAGCCTATCAGACCTCTGGCGGTTTGCACGGTGTCGGTGCATCGGTCGTCAATGCGTTGTCCGACAGCATGGTCGTGCAGGTGGCACGCAACAAGGAAATCCACGAACAGCGCTTTTCGCGCGGCGTCCCCCTTGGCCCGGTCCAGAAAATCGGCACCGCCCCCAACCGGCGCGGCACCACCGTGACCTTCCACGCGGATCCTGACATTTTTGGCGCGCATCGCTTCAAACCTGCACGTCTTTTCAAATCCATCCGCTCCAAGGCCTATCTCTTTTCCGGTGTTGAAATTCGCTGGAGATCCGAGATTGACGATGGCGAAACACCGACCGAAGCCACCTTCCACTTTCCCGGCGGTCTGTCCGATTATCTCAAGGAAACGCTGGGAACCGCGACCACATACGCCGATAAACCCTTCGCGGGCACTGTCGATTTCAACGAAAAATTCGGCGAACCCGGCAAGGTCGAATGGGCGATCAACTGGACCCCGGTGCGCGATGGGTTCCTCCAGTCTTACTGCAACACCGTGCCCACACCCGAAGGCGGCACGCATGTCAGCGGTTTCTGGGCCGCGATCCTCAAGGGTATCAAGGCCTACGGCGAACTTGCTGGCAACAAGAAAGCCGGGCAAATCACCCGCGACGACCTGATGTCGGGGGGCTGCGCGCTGGTGTCCTGCTTCATCCGCGACCCTGCCTTCGTGGGGCAGACCAAGGACCGCCTGTCCACCGAGGCGGCCGCAAAAATGACCGAAGGTGCTGTTCGCGATCATTTCGACAACTGGCTGGCCGCGGATACCAAATCCGCCGGTGCGATCCTTGATTTCCTCGTGCTGCGGGCCGAGGAAAGACTGCGCCGCAAACAGGAAAAGGAAACAGCCCGCAAATCGGCCACCAAGAAACTGCGCCTGCCGGGCAAGCTGACCGACTGCACCTCCAAAGACCGCGCCGGAACCGAGCTTTTCATCGTCGAGGGTGACAGTGCGGGTGGTTCCGGCAAAGGCGCGCGCAACCGGGTCAACCAGGCGCTCTTGCCGCTGAAGGGCAAGATCCTCAACGTGTTGGGGGCCGCGTCCTCGAAACTGACCACCAACGCCGAAATCAATGACCTCTGCGAGGCGCTGGGTGTCGGTATGGGCACCAAATTCAACGTCGATGACCTGCGCTATGACAAGATCATCATCATGACCGACGCAGACGTGGACGGCGCGCATATTGCATCACTGCTGATGACATTCTTTTTCACGCAAATGCGGCCGCTGATCGACCAGGGGCACCTTTATCTGGCCTGTCCGCCGCTTTATCGACTGACCCAAGGGGCCAAACGGGTCTATGTGGCCGATGATGCCGAAAAAGACGCCGTGCTGGCCCGCGGCCTTGGCGGCAAAGGCAAAATAGACGTGCAGCGATTCAAGGGCCTGGGCGAAATGGACGCCAAGGACCTCAAGGAAACCACAATGGACCCCGCCACCCGCAAACTGATCCGCGTCACCGTCCACGACGAAGAGCCGGGCGACACTGCAGATCTGGTCGAGCGGCTGATGGGCAAAAAGCCCGAGCTGCGGTTCCAGTATATCCAGGAGAATGCGCGGTTTGTGGAGGAGTTGGATGTTTGAGTGAAAAATGATGCGAGCCTCGCGGGTTAATCTCTGGAACTATTGGCTAGGGAGCAATTCGATTTCGAATGCTCAACCTCAGCCACATTCCCTAGCCAAGGCCAGCACCCGACCTTGAGGGCATTCGATACATCCCTGTGAGAACCATCCTGACAATCACACCGTCGCAAAAGCGCCCACCAAGAGGAAGTAAGGCGCTGCCCGGTGTAGCCGGGCGGGATCATTGGTGAAGCAGCCCGCGAAAGTGAGGGGGGCAATGAGCAACGCCGCCCCGGACCTGATCCGGGGCCTCTCACTGGATCAAAGAACGAGGTCCCGGGTCTAGCCCGGGACGGGATTTTGCAAAACCCCATCCCCACACCCTGTCCATACAACATATGTACGCAATCCACTCGCCCCCTTCCCCCGCGCCACTTCCGCCCTATAATCCCATCCATGCGTATGTTTCTCCTCGCCCTTGTCCTTGCCACTCCGTTGGCCGCACAAGAGGTCGAAACCGACCTGGAACTGGTGCTGCTGGCCGATGCCTCCGGGTCTATCGACGCCGATGAGCTGGCCTTTCAACGCCAGTCCTATGCCATCGCGATCACCGATCCGGCGGTGGTGTCGGCGATTGAAAACACGCTCTACGGCTCTATCGCCGTGACCTATGTGGAATGGGCCACAAACCAGGCCACGGTCGTCGGTTGGACCATCATCGCAGACATGGAGAGTGCGACCGCCTTCGCCGAAGCCCTTATCGGGCCACCCCGTCAGGCCGGCGGCCGCAACGCCATCGGATCGGCGCTCCTTTATGGCAAGGAGCAGATAGAAACAAACGATATCAGGGGCTTCCGCCGTGTCATCGATTTTTCGGGCGATACGATGGGCAATAGCTATGGCCCGCCCATCACCGTCGCGCGCGATGAGGTCGTGGGGGCGGGGATCACGATCAACGCGCTGCCGATCCTGCGCGGGGGCGGCTTTCAGGGTTTCGATCTGCCAGCCGACTATGAGGCCAATATCATCGGCGGCCCCAATGCCTTTGTCATGCCCGCCCAATCGGGGCCAGAGTTCACCGAAGCGGTGCGCCGCAAGCTGATACTGGAAATCGCCGGAACGACACCGCAAACACAGTTCGCCTCACTCCTGTTGGAGCGTCTCAAGGTAGGCAAGTAGATCAGCGATCGGTTGCGACGTCATGATCGGTTGCCCGGTTTCGGCCTTGGTCGCAACATCGGTTCCTTCAAAAAAGTCACCATAGACAGGCATCATACTGCCATGGCTGATCAACGGATCGCGCCCATCAATCCGCATCACGACACGGGTGGTCGGAAACGAACCTTCGTTGCGGGCGGCCAGTGTCGTCAGGTCCGCCGGTGCAACCACCAAAGAAGGCGACATCGGCCCGTTGCCAGTTGCTGCGGTGCCATGGCAGGTCGCGCAGTAAAACCCGAAAAGCGCCTCGCCCTGCACGGTATCCTGGGCAGCAGCGGGGCCAGAAAGCCCCAAGGCCAGTATGAACGAAATCAGTCGCATCACGTTCTCCTCTCACTCTCGCCCCCACAATAATGGCGGGCAGATCAAGGCGCGTTGATGCAAATCAATCGTCAGCGCAAGCTCAGATTGCCAATTGAGGCGCGGATCATACTGTCAGTATCGTCGCTGTCGCCAGACACGGCCAACCCCACCAACGCCCCTTTTTCGCGACCAAAAGCACGGGAAAAATCTGCTGCCAGATCAACGCTTTCGCTGAAAGATCCTGTCCCCGCCTGCCGCAACGCGATGGTGACACCCTGGCCCTGAGGGCCATAGGGCGACGGGATCACCTGCCCCCGGGCATGCTCCCCACCCCAGGCGTATTGCAGGACGCGCACATCGTCATTGCCCAGCAGGCTGCGGATGCTCGCGCCTTCCATATCCGGCGCGATGCTTTCTGGTACAAAAACAAAATAGAGCGATATATTGCGATCATCCCCACCTTTGCGGCCAAGATCCGTGGCCGGCACCGATTGATCGACACGCCAATTCCAGGTCGCGCCCGCTGTATCCCAATCGGCGCGGCCCACCGGGCTCCAGGCGATCGACACCGACCCCTCCGAGACCAACCCCAGATCCTGCCCAAAGCTGTAGTCATTGGAACTGAAAAGCGACAGGCGCTGTTCCTTCCAACCCGTGCTGAAACTGACCGGTCTTTCCTGCGCGCTCGCTGCGGTCGCAAGAACAAGAGCCGGAAAAAGAAGAAATCGCATGCGGGCTTCCTTTGTGCGTGGTCATGACAGACCTATCCCACAAAGAGGATGCGGAAACCTCTCATCCACGGATGTCACGCGAATGTCAGCGCAGGTTACCGCTGGATGCTTTGCAGATATTCAGTCAGGGCCAGCAACTGCATTGGCACCGGCGTGCCCAGACCCTCGTTTTCGACGATGACTGTCTCGCCCAGGTCGCCCGCGCCGAACTCTGGCATGGCTGTGCTGAAATGCGCGCCCCGATCCAGCCCATCAATCGTGCTCATCACCTGCGTGATCGGAAAGACCCCGCCATTGCGCGCCGCGATCAACGTCAAATCAGGCGGCACCACATCCAGCCCGCTCGCCGCCGGGCCATTGCCGGTACCGTCAGCGCCATGGCAACTGGCACAGTTATTTTTGAATGCCGTGCGCCCATCCACGGGTTCTTCGACGCAAGCCGCCAAACCCAGCGCTGCCATCACCATCAGATACCGCATCTCTCGCCTCCTCATTTGACCCAAGTGTAGCAAATCGGCGTGTCACGTCACTATGATCTTTATCATTGCATGGCTAAGCTTGGGAGACGCCAGCAAAGGAGCCCCCATGCCGCACCAGATTCTGATCATGCTCGCCGCCGGTATCGGGATTCCCGTTCTTGCAGCCCTGAATGCGGCACTTGGCCGGCACATTGGATCGCCCGCAGTAGCCGCAACGATCCTCTTTGTTGTGGCCTTTGCCGTTGCCGCCACGACAGCCCTTGTCACAAACCCCCAAGCCGCCACCAAGCTCGCCACCGCCCCCAGGCACCTGTTTCTGGCGGGCGCGCTGGTTGCCTTCTACGTGCTATCAATCACCTGGATCGCCCCCACGATGGGGGTGGGAAATGCGGTGTTCTTTGTGCTTTTGGGACAGTTGATCTCAGCCGCGGCGATCGATCATTTCGGCTGGTTCAGCGCGCAGGTGTCTCCGCTGACACTGACCCGCACAGCAGGGATTGCGCTGATGGCAATGGGAGTGTTCATCACGCAGAAAGCCTGAGCACCTGCTGCCAAAGCGCATCAGGCACATCAACCTCTGTCATGACATGGCGGTCCGCACCGGGGATCCGCGCGCCCTCTTGCGCGGCCACAGCCTCGGCCACGCGCGCAAATCGCGCGCTGAAGTCAGCGTGATAGGTGCCCGGATCCATCAGGATATAGAACTGCCCCAGATCATGCGGATTGCCCTGCGCCACCTTCAGTCCCGCCACATCCAGTGAATTGACCGATCCGGTCATGCCCGCGGCCAGAAGCTCGGCCATCAGCCCAAAGCCCCAGCCCTTGTATCCGCCCGCACTGACCAGCGCGCCGTTCAGCGCCGCCTCAGGGTCGGTGGTTGGCACGCCGTTCTCGTCCACGGCCCAGCCCAGCGGGATCGGCTCACCGGCCGCCTTTGCCATGGTGATCTTGCCCAGCGCGACGGCAGAGGTTGAAAAATCAAAGTGGAGCGCGGGGCCGTTCTCGCCCGGCACGGTCATGGCAATCGGGTTGGTTCCGATCACCCGCGCGTTCCCCCCCGGAGGCGCCACGACCGGAGAGGCATTGGTAAACCCAATTCCGATCAATCCGGCCGCTGCAATCTGTTCGGTGAAATACCCCAGCGAGGTGCAGGTATGGGCATGGGCAACCGCCAGCGTTGCCACACCGTTTTCCAGAGCCGCTGCAACGGCCTCTTCCAACGCGGCCGCAAATGCCGGTTGCGCAAATCCCAGCTTCGCATCAGCCAGCACGGCTGCGGGCCGGGGCCGGCTGACCTCTGGCAGGACCGTGCCATTGACCCGACCAGACGAAAGCTGGGCGCAATAGCTTTCCAGATAATAAAGGCCGCAGATGACATTGCCCAAGGCCTCGGCCCTGGCCACTGCCCTGGCGACCTCTCTGGCCTGCATTTCACCGGCACCATGCGCCAGAAGTGCTGCACGGCCTTGGGCCTCGATCTCGGTCACTGATACTTTCATGAGGTCTCCAATACGCCGCCATTGAGGCGCAGCTTTCGGTCCATCCGGGCTGCAAGGTCAAGGTTGTGGGTCGCAATGACCGCCGCCAACCCGGTGTCGCGCACAAGCGCCATCAGCGCGTCAAACACACGGTCCGAGGTGTCGGGGTCAAGGTTGCCGGTCGGTTCATCCGCCAAAAGTAGGGACGGCTCATTCGCGAGCGCCCGGCAAAAGGCCACGCGCTGTTGTTCGCCGCCTGACAGGGCCGCGGGCCGATGTGCCGCGCGTTCGGCAATACCTACACGGTCCAGCAAGGCCATCGCGCGCGCCTCTGCCGCCTCACCGGTGACACCATTGGCAAGCTGCGGCAAAACGATGTTCTCCAATGCCGAAAATTCGGGCAGCAAATGGTGAAACTGATAAATGAACCCGACGCTTGATCGCCGCACTGCTGTGCGCTTGTGATCGGGCAATCGGGTCATGTCCGTGCCCTCAATCTGCACCGTTCCGCTGTCGGGTGTGTCCAGCAGGCCGGCAATATGCAGCAGCGTGGATTTGCCCGCTCCGGAAGGTGCGACCAGCGCGACGACTTCGCCCGGCGCCACATCAAGCGAAACCCCCTGCAACACCCGCACCTCGCCCGGTTTGCCTGCATTGTATGTCTTGGTCAGCCCGGCAACCTGCAACGTGTAATCACTCATAGCGCAGCGCCTCGACCGGATTCATGCGGGCCGCACGGCGGGCCGGAAAGATCGTGATGATCCATGACAGACCCAGTGACAGTGACATCGCCTTGATGACATCGATCATGCGTAATTCAGCGGGAATATTGTAGATCCCCCTGATCGACGGGTCCCACACACCGCCACCGGCAACGTAATTCACAAAGCTGAAGATCGTATCGATATAGATCGCAAACAAAGATCCCAAAAGGACCCCCAGCGCCGTTCCAATCGTGCCAATTCCCGCCCCGCAGATAAAGAATATCCGCAGGATCGACCCTTCGGTCAGCCCCATGGTCCGCAAAATCCCGACATCGCGCCCCTTGTTTTTCACCAGCATAATCAAGCCGCTGATAATGTTCATCGACGCCACCAGAACAAGGATCGACAGGATGATGAACATCACATTGTCCTCAATCGTCAGCGCCCGCAGGAAACGGCCAACCCTGTCCTGCCAGCTATAGGCCCACATGCCGGGGCCCGCGACATTCGCGATCTGTTGCTTGAGCGCCTCGGACTGGTTGAGGTCGTCAAGCCGGATTTCCAGCTCATCGGCCACCCCGTCACGGTTAAAGATCAACTGGGCCACATCAAAAGGCAGATAGGCACGCACCTCATCAATCTGAAAGCGCCCGGTCGAGAAAATGTAAACCACGTCATAAGCATTGCGCCGGGTCGCCTGCCCCATGGGCGTGGCGGCCCCCGAACGGGTCGTGATCTCGATCCGGTCGCCAATCCCAAGACCCAAGTTGCTGGCCAGCGCCGACCCGATCGCAATTCCATTGGGCAGATCGTCGATATTGCCGACCGTCCGCTCGCTTTGCACGATCGCGTCCGAGGCCTTGAGGTCGTCAAGCCGGATGCCATAGATATCGGCCAGGCCAATGCGGCCAGATCCAGAGGCCATCGCCTGCCCGCGCACCAAAGGTGCCACGGACTGCACCCCCTCGACCGCGCGGATACTCTCGGCCACGGCTTCAAAGTCCTGAATGACCGAACGCGGTTGCACCACCGTCACATGGGCATTGGCCCCGGCAATCGTGTCAATGAACTCCGCCCGGAACCCGGACCGCACCGCCAGCGTGGCGATCAATGCAAAAACTGCAAGCGTCACGCCGATCAGGCTGATCCATGTCATCACGCTCACACCGCCCTCGGCGCGTTTGGCCCGGATATAGCGCCATGCGATCATCCATTCGAATTTTGCAAAGGGACGGGTCGTCCTGACGTCAGCCATGAATGCTCCTGCTTGGCGTATGCCGCAAGGTGGTGCGCGACAGGGAAATGGTCAAGCCGTGATCACGCAATCGCCCCCGGCCCAAAGCGCGCAACCGCTCTGCTTCATCTTGGTCGGAAAACTCCCGCCGGAGGCTCCTGTCCGCGCGTGCAGGCGCAACCTATCTGCGCACGCCCGCCAACCGCGGCACACCGATGTCTGCGGTCCGCGTGGGACGGCTGACCGGGGGCTCCCCCTTGAGCAGGGGGTCCCGACGTTTGACTTGCCCTGATCGCCTCGGCTGGCTCCGCCGCAGGGGGGCTCTCAGGACCGCGATCAGAGCAGCCAGACCAGCCCACCCGGTCAGGAACCCAGCACCCGCCGCCGTCGCGCCTGCGCCACTGAGCGGCATTGCAGGAGTAAAATCATCCCAGACCGCCTGAACGGTCGCAGGATCAGCCATGCGGTACGGCATGGAGAGACGCTCCAATGGTGTCGCATCACGCAGAATCGCCAGGTTTTCGCTCAGGCGGGCGTGCCGGGCAAAACTGCGCCGCCACATCGCCGCCTGCGCGGCAACCAAAGGTGTCCCCGCCATCGCCTGCAACATCTCTTCGCGTCCCATGCCGTCGGCCAGTGCGGTCTGGTCAAACGCGATGACCTGCCGCGTCAGCTCATCCACCTGCCCGGCCAACCGTTGCAGGTATTGCTGCGAGAATTCTGGGAATTGCGACAGGCCGGCGGCCCCTGTCAGCCCGCCAATCAGATACAGGACCCTGATCATGTCAGGACCCCGCTGGGGGAAAATGCTGTCATCTGCTGCCTCATGACGGTTTGTTTTGCCGCATTTTAGCAGATTTTGGCGCAGGTGTTAACGCCATTGCGGCCTATGCGCGCGCTTCCGCGTGCCGCCGCAACCAGGCGATCACGTTTTCCGCATCCTGATCCGGCGGAAAAACCGGATAGAACGTCTTTGCGATCACACCGTCCTTCGCGATCATCGTCAGACGCTTGTGCAGATACTGCCCCGCGATATCGCCGCCCGGCAGGTTCAGCGCCTGCCCCAGCGCTCGTTGTTCGTCCGACAAAAGCGGAAAAGGCAAATGCAGCCGTTCAGCGGCTTCCCGTTGATAGGCCTGACTTTGGGTCGATACCCCGAACAGATGGGCCACCCCCGAACTGCGCAGTTCTGCATGATGATCGCGGAAGGCGCAGGATTGCGGTGTGCAGCCGCGCGCACCGGGGATCTGATCCCACCCCTCAGGCAACTCCCGGTCCGGGCGACCTGTCATCGGGTATACGTAAAAGACCGCGATCCCTTCCAGCCCATTGAGCGCAACAGCCGCTCCCTTCGTCGCCGGCAGCGACACCTCCGGCAAGGTCATGCCAACCAGATGGTCGGCTTTGCCGTCATCGGCCGGCGCCGGGATCAATGACCAGTCAACGTCGCTCAGGCTCATGCGATACCTGCGTAAATTCCCGCAATCTTCGCGACGGCCTCTTCGGGCGGCATTTCCTCGCTCTCACCGGTGCGACGGGAGGTCAGTTCAACCACCCCGTTCTTGAGCCCGCGCGGCCCCACGGTGATCCGCCAGGGCAGGCCAATCATATCCATCGTGCCAAACTTGGCCCCTGCCCGTTCGTCCCGGTCGTCATAGAGCGGCTCAAGCCCAAGTGCCGTCAACGCGGCATAAAGCGCTTCACAGGCCGCGTCCGCTGCCGCATCACCCTGGCGCATGTTCAGGATGCCACAGTGAAACGGGGTCACGCCTTCGGGCCAGATGATGCCCTTGTCGTCATGGCTGGCCTCGATGATGGCCCCCAGCAGGCGCGACACGCCGATCCCGTGACTGCCCATATGGACCGGCACCTTGTTGCCCTGCCCATCATCGACCAAGGCCCCCATCGCTTCGGAATACTTCGTGCCAAAGTAGAAGATCTGCCCCACTTCGATGCCGCGTGCGGTGCGCTTGCGCGCGTCAGGGATTGCATCAAAAAGCGCCTGATCGTGCGTTTCATCCGTTCGGGCATAGCGCGACGTGAATTCTTCCAGCACGGCCTGGCAGGCGGCGTGATCGTCATAGTCAATCGTGCGGTCGCCGAACTTCAGATCGGTGATTTGGCTGTCATAAAAGACCTCGCTTTCACCGGTCTCGGCCAACACAAGAAACTCATGGGTGTCGTCGCCGCCGATGGGGCCACTGTCAGCACGCATCGGGATCGCTTGCAGGCCCATGCGCTCATAAGTGCGCAGATAGCTGACCAGATGGCGGTTATAGGCGTGCAGCGCGTCCTCTTTGGTCAGGTCGAAGTTATAGCCGTCCTTCATATAAAACTCGCGGCCCCGCATGACGCCGAAACGCGGACGGACCTCATCGCGGAACTTCCACTGGATCTGATACAGCGTCAGCGGCAGGTCTTTGTAGCTGTTCACATGGACGCGGAAGATATCCGTGACCAATTCCTCTGCGGTCGGTGTGAACAGCATGTCGCGCCCGCCCCGGTCCTTGATGCGCAGCATTTCCTCGCCGTAGGCATCATAGCGGCCGCTTTCGCGCCACAGGTCCGCCGACTGGATCGTCGGCATCTGAATCGCAATATGCCCCGCGCGCGCCTGTTCCTCATGTACGATATCTTCAATCTTGCGCAGCACTTTGAAGCCCAGAGGCAACCACGAATAAATCCCGGCCGAGGCCTGTTTGATCATGCCTGCCTGCAACATATAGCGGTGGCTGACGATCTGCGCCTCGCGGGGCGTTTCTTTGAGGACGGGCAGGAAATAGCGGCTCAGGCGCATGGGTGTGACCTTCTTGGATGCAAGTGTTCGGGCTGGTGTAATCTGCTGCGGGGGTCCTCGCAAGCAGTGTCGACAACATTGGATAGCCCGGTTTCTGCAAGGCGGCACTTGCGTCGTGCCGCTGCACATCGCATCTATGACGGAAGGCAATGACGGATGATCAATGGCACTTCCTGTAGGACAGCAAGCAAAATACTGGGGCATCGCAACAGCGGTTTTTCTGGTGACCTTGTGGTTTCTGGGCGACGTGATCCTGCCCTTTGTGCTGGGCGGAGCGTTGGCATACCTGCTTGATCCGATCGCAGACAGGTTAGAGCGCGTTGGATTCAGCCGCGTCGCCGCAGTTGCAACGATAACGCTGGTCACGATCCTGATATTCGTGGTGCTGATCCTGTTGGTGATCCCGACACTGGTTCAGCAAACCGCTTCGCTGATCAATACGGCACCCGAGCTGTTTGATCGGCTGCGCAACGGTCTGACCGACCGGTTCCCGCAACTGCTGGATAATCAAAGTGTCGCCTATCAGCAGCTTCTGGCCATAGGTGAGACGATCCAGTCCAAAGGTGGCGAACTGGTGAACGGCCTCTTGTCGTCTGCGCTTGGGCTCATCAATATTCTTGTATTGCTGGTGATTGTCCCTGTCGTGACGGTGTATATGCTGCTTGACTGGGACAATATGACCGCCAAGGTCGATGATATGCTGCCCCGCGATCATGTCGAAACCATTCGCCAACTGGCCCGCGATATCGACGCGACGCTTGCGTCTTTCATTCGTGGACAGGGCACGGTGTGCCTGGTGCTGGGCACGTATTACGCTGTCGCGCTGATGGTTGCTGGCCTCAATTTTGGGCTGATCGTGGGTTTCATTGCAGGGTTGATCACCTTCATTCCCTATGTCGGCGCATTGGTCGGCGGGGCGCTGGCCGTGGGGCTGGCGCTGTTTCAGTTCTGGGGCAGTGTAGAGGTGGCAGACGGCGACACGATCACCTACGCAACCAATTGGCTGCGGATCGGGATTGTGGCGGGTATCTTTGGCCTGGGCCAGTTTCTTGAAGGCAATATCCTGACGCCCAAGCTGGTTGGCAGCTCTGTCGGTCTGCACCCTGTCTGGCTGCTTTTTGCCTTGACGGTTTTTGGCACGCTCTTTGGTTTTGTCGGCATGTTGGTGGCCGTGCCGATCGCGGCGATGATCGGTGTTGTCGCGCGCTGGGGCATCGGCCGCTACAAGGACAGCCTGCTTTATCGCGGGCAGTCCGGGGGCGACTAGATGTCAGATCAGCTTGTTTTTGACTGGCCAACGGGTGTTGCGCTGGGTCCGGACGATTTCTTTGTGTCCGTGGCAAACGCGCAGGCATTCGCGATGCTGGGCACACCCGAGACCTGGCCTGAACAAAAGCTCGCCCTTATCGGCCCAAAGGGTTGCGGCAAGAGCCATCTGGCAAGGATCTTTCAGGCTCGGAGCGATGCCGCGTTGTTCCAGGCCAGTGGCATCTCCGCTGATCTCACCACAGATGCTTCCTCGGTCATCATCGAAGATATGGAAAGGCTCCTGCCCGAAGCCGAAGAAGCGGTCTTTCACCTGCATAACAATCTGCGCGCGGCGGGCGGTTCGCTCTTGCTGACCTCGGATCAGCCGCCAAGCCGCTGGCCCATCGCCCTGCCCGACCTGGCGTCGCGCATGCAGGCCACCACTGTCGTGCAGATCGACAACCCTGATGATGCGCTTTTGTCGGCGCTGATCATGAAGCTGTTCGCAGATCGCCAGATCAACCCGCAGCCTGCTCTGGTGCAATATCTGACCGCCCGGATTGAACGCTCATTCGCGGCCGCCGCCGCGATTGTGGACCGGTTGGATACCGCCGCCCTGGCGCAGGGACGCAAGATCAACAAAACGCTGGCCGCCGAGCTGCTGGACAACCCTGACTGACCTCGCGATAATTGGTAACGCACCGCAACCCATGCGGGAAAGAAGGCCCCAATGACCGACGCAAACTTTCTTGAGGGGGATTATCCGCCCCCCACAACGCTTGATATCGACCTTGCCAGCCCCGCGCGCTTCGTCAACCGCGAACTGAGCTGGCTCAGCTTCAACTGGCGCGTGCTGGAAGAGGCCGAAAACCCGCGTGTGCCGTTGCTGGAACGGCTGCGGTTTCTGTCGATCTCGGCCACCAATCTGGATGAATTCTATACGGTGCGCGTGGCCGGTCTGCGCGAACTGTCAAACGAGGGCAACGTCACACCCGGTCTGGACGGGCGCACACCGGCAGAGCAGCTTGTCGTGATCGACCTTGACGCGCGCGCCCTGATGGCCCGGCAGCAGGCCGTCTATACCGAATTGCAAGCCCAGATGGCCGAGCAGGATATTCATATCCTTGACCGGACAGCACTAAGCGACGCTGACATCGCCTATCTGGAAGATGTTTTCATCGAACAGGTGTTTCCGGTGCTTTCACCGCTGGCCATTGACCCGGCGCACCCTTTCCCGTTCCTGCCCAACGAAGGCTTTGCCCTTGCGCTGCAACTGGAGCGCCCCAGCGACAAACGGCAACTGCGTTCCCTTTTGCCCGTGCCTGCACAGATTGATCGCTTTGTGGCATTGCCAGCGGAAACCGGGCATCGTTTCCTGCCTTTGGAAGAACTCCTTTTGCTGCATATCGGGCGGCTGTTTCCCGGCTACCAGATCAAAGGCAATTGCGCCTTCAAGGTGCTGCGCGACAGCGATCTGGAACTTGAGGACGAGGCCGAAGACCTCGTGCGGGAATTTGAGACCGCGCTGAAACGGCGGCGGCGTGGCGAAGTCGTGCGACTGAAAATTTCGCAAGGCGCACCCGGCGCGCTGAAGTCCCTCATCATGTCGGAACTGCATGTGACCGAAGACGCCGTGGTCGAGGTGGATGGGTTGATCGGCATCGCCGACCTTGGTGAACTGGTGCTGGAGAGCCGGTCAGACCTGCTCTGGCCCACTTTCGCGCCGCGTGTTCCGGAACGTGTGCAGGACCACGAGGGCGATATGTTCGCCGCGATCCGGCAAAAGGACATGCTGCTGCACCACCCCTACGAAACCTTCGATATGGTCGTGCGGTTCCTGACCCAGGCCGCGCGCGACCCTGATGTCGTGGCAATCAAGCAGACGCTCTACCGCACGTCCAAACTGTCCCCCATTGTCGAAGCCCTGTGCGAAGCGGCAGAGGACGGTAAATCCGTCACCGCGCTGGTTGAGCTGAAAGCCCGCTTTGACGAGGCCGCCAACATCCGCCAGTCGCGGCGGCTGGAGCGTGCGGGCGCGCATGTGGTTTACGGCTTTCTCAACTACAAGACCCACGCCAAGATCAGTACTGTCGTGCGCCGCGAGGCGGACAAACTGGTGACCTATACGCATTTCGGCACCGGCAATTACCACCCGATCACGGCGCGCATCTACACTGACCTCAGCTTGTTCACCTGCGATGCCAAACTCGGGCGGGATGCGACAAAAGTGTTCAACTACCTTTCAGGATATGCCCAGCCGGAAGGTCTTGAGAACCTCTCGATCTCTCCGCTGACCCTGAAGCAGACATTGCTGGACCGTATTGCCGCCGAGGCCGAGAATGCCCGGGCAGGCAAACCGGCAATGATCTGGGCCAAGATGAATTCGCTGATCGATAGTGATGTGATCGACGCGCTTTATGCGGCCAGTCAGGCGGGCGTGAAGATCAGCCTCGTGGTACGCGGCATCTGCGGGCTGCGTCCGGGCGTGAAGGGCCTGTCAGAGAATATCCGCGTGAAGTCAATCGTCGGACGGTTTCTGGAACACTCGCGGATTGTCTGCTTTGGCAATGGCAACGCCCTGCCCTCAAAAAAGGCCAAGGTCTTTATCAGCTCGGCTGATTGGATGGGCCGGAACCTCAACCGCAGGGTCGAAACGCTGGTCGAAATCAAGAACGCCACCGTGAAAGCCCAGATCGTCAGCCAGATCATGGCCGCCAACATGGCCGATATCGCCCAAAGCTGGGTCATGGCCGCGGATGGCAGCTTTGCGCGGACGCGCATCGATGAAGGCACCTTTGCCTTCAACTGCCACCGGTTCTTCATGGAAAACCCGTCCCTGTCAGGGCGGGGGTCGGCAGGCGCATCCGATGTGCCGAAGCTGACGCATACGGATGACTAAGGCGTCTCGGCCGAAACCTTGCCGTTTCAGTCCAAAGCATCCCGCGCCCGTGCCACGCGCGCTGCAAACCGCCTTGGTGTGATCCTCTCCTTCATCGCGGCGGCCCACCAGCGCCTTTTCTTATGAAAACGGCGACCGGCATTCTTGAAATGCCATAATCGCCCTGTCCTGCATGCGACGTCATTATAAACACGCGGATCAAGCTTGAGTACGCGAAGGCCCCCAAGGGTTGCTATTCCCAGCGGCCCATTGAGATCGGTTGGCTCCAAAATATCGGAGATTGCCATTTGATCCGTATGGATACCCTCTGAGCAGAGAGCCCGCCATTGCTCCAACAATGCATGTGCCTCTCTGTTATTGGCAAAATACATAACACCAGCGTTCAGGCGGCCGTTTCGGAACGGATCTCCGGCAAGCAATTCCTTGGGATGACGCGGGGTGACAGCGACATCGCAACCCACAAACGCATTGGCTGGCAAGTTGTCCACCATCAAGACGTCTGCATCAAGATAAAGAACATCTTGGCGAAAGCGGGCGACGAAATCCAACAGGCAATCGGGTTTGTGATGGGTGCGAATAGCGCCCTTTGGCACCTTCTTGTTGTACCCTTCCGGCGGTGTAAGCGATACAATCTCACTTTTCAGTCTGGCTCTCTGTGAGGCAAGTAATCCCAAGTCATAGATCACTGGGTATTGCCCGGTCTTTCGCCTTACGTTCTCCTCCAGAACGGGCAAGAAGTGAAAAAAGTTGGCATCAGCGCATGTCACAACCCGGTATTCAGTCTCCATCAGCAAATCCACCCTTCCACTCATATCAATGGGTTTTCCCAATTCGGTTTGACGTCTACGGCCGGACAGATTTGCCAGATCATCAAAACGCGCGAAAAAGTCGCGGGCCCTAACGACCGCTGCCTCTCGCGTCGATCCCATTCCCTTCTCATCTATCAAGAACTTGTCCCGATGACACCACCCGATTGCAGGCGCGAGGGGCCAGGCAATGGACACCGGTGACTTGCTCTTTCAGTTGACGCATCCAGACGATTAACCGATACCTTTTCGCGGGGATGGCGGCCGAGGGTTTCAATGACACAAGCTCCTGGGAAGGATACGATTGACTGGGGGCCCTTTGGCCGGCCGCTGTTTGAAGACGCCGCCGCCAAACGCCTCAGTCGGGTTGGCGTGATTGACGTGGGCTCCAACTCTGTTCGTCTGGTGGTGTTTGATGGCGCGGCCCGATCGCCGGCCTATTTCTACAATGAAAAGATCATGTGTGCGCTGGGTGCAGGCCTGTCCCAAACGGGACATCTGAACCCCGAAGGCCGGGTTCGGGCAATTTCAGCCATCCGGCGCTTTGCGGCTTTGGCCGAGGGCATGGGTATACCGCCGCTGACGGCCGTGGCCACGGCGGCGGTCCGCGAAGCCTCTGACGGGGCCGCGTTTCAGGCCGATGTGCTGCGTGAAACCGGGATCAAACTGTGGATCATCGACGGCAAGGAAGAAGCCCGGCTGTCGGCACAGGGGGTGTTGCTTGGCTGGCCGGGCAGTTACGGGCTTGTCTGCGATATCGGCGGATCTTCGATGGAGCTGGCGGATCTTGCCGAAGGCCGGGTGGGGCGGCGTCTGACCTCTGCCCTTGGCCCGTTGAAATTGCGTGAGATCAAGGGCGGGCGCAAAGCGGTCAAGGCCTATGTACGCGAAACGATGGGCCAACTCCACGCCGAGATGGGCAATGCAACCGGAATGCGCCTGTTTCTGGTCGGCGGGTCCTGGCGGGCAATAGCGCGGGTCGATATGGAACGCCGAACTTACCCGCTGACGGTGCTGCATGAATACCGGATGAGCGCGCGGCAGGTCAGCAAGACGGCCGAGCATATCCGCAGGTCTGATCTGCAAGACCTGCGCAGCCGCTGCAACATTTCTGACAGCCGCATGTCGCTTGTGCCGCTGGCGGCAATTGTCCTCAAGGAACTGATGCGGACATTCAAACCCAAGGATGTGGCGGTTTCGTCCTACGGTATCCGCGAAGGCATGCTTTATGAACAGATGCCGCGCGCCCTGCGCGAACGTGATCCGCTGGTTGAGGCCTGTCGCTTTGCCGAAGCCAAGGACGCGCGAATGCCCGGATTTGGCCGGGTGCTTTACAACTTTGTCAAACCTCTGTTTCCGCGCGCCAACTGGCAGCGAAAGCGGATCATCAAGGCCGCTTGCCTGTTGCATGATGTCAGCTGGCGCGCGCATCCAGATTATCGGGCCGAAGTGACCTTTGACAACGCGACCCGCGCCAATCTGGGCGGCCTGAAACACTATGAGCGTGTCCTGCTGGGCCTTGCCCTGATGAACCGCTACACCAGCAAAATAGCCAACTCGCGGTTTGACGCGCTTTTTGCGCTGCTGGACGACGCTCAGATCAAGGAGGCAGAGATCCTTGGCAAGGCAATGCGCCTGGGGGCAATGCTGTGGCTGACGGCGGATGAAGAGCCCGGTACACTGCAATGGAAACCCAAGAAACGCGAATTGACCTTGCACCTGACCGAGCATGCGCGACCTCTGTTCGGGGAAGTCGCACAGTCACGCTTTGATGCGCTGACTGCTGCAATGGGCGCGACGGGCACAGTGAGATTCACCAAGTGAGGCCCGGAAAACGGGTCTGATGTCATCTTTGGCAGGTGATTCCAACTTCCGGTTGACCCCAAGTCACAACGCGGGCGCATTGGCCGAGCCAACCAGTCAACAGTATAGAGAATTTTGCAACATTGTTCCCAATGACTGCGGTGAAACCTACAGAAAAATGAACTTAACATGAACAAGCGCGATTTTGACACGCAAAAGTCCGATTTTTGCCGCATTTGCCTCGCTTTTCTGTCACGATTGAGAGAAGCTGGCGACAGGAACGCGCTTTTGGTTTTGTGAGTGCGTCTCTGCCAGTGGCAGATGCAGTGAATTTGGATGGTAAAAGTGTTTGACGAAGCGGTAAGATTTGATGTTGCAACAGCAACACTAAAGGGCGGTCGGGACTATCAGGAAGATAGCCTCATCGCGAGTTTCCCACAGGGTCAGGAAACCGGGTTTGCGGTTCTTGCCGATGGCATGGGCGGGCATCTTTCGGGTGATGTCGCCAGCGCATTGGTGATGTCCGAGGTGTTCAGCCGCATCAAGATGAAAGAGATGCTGCTGGAACAGAGCATTACGGATATTCCCAGTCTCCTCTATGGCACGACCTCTGCCGCAAATGACCGCATCACGCAATATATCGAAAAAACGCCTGAATCCTATGGCATGGGATCGACGCTCCTTGCGACGGTGATCCGGGGGGACGAACTTTATTGGGTCTCTGTCGGCGATTCCCCGCTCTACCTGTTCCGCGATGGCGAATTGCGGCAGCTCAACCAAGACCATTCGATGGCCCCGCAGATCGACATGATGGTGAAAGTGGGCGCCATGTCAGAAGAAGTGGGTCGCGATCACCCCGATCGCAATACTCTGACGTCCGCCATTGCCGGCGTCGCAATCGACAAGATCGACTGCCCCGATGACCCGACACCGGTTCTGCCTGATGATATCATCATTGTGGCAAGCGATGGGCTCCAGTTTCTGACCAATGCCCGGATCACCGCGATCCTGAAAGAACAGCAGGATGCGCGCAGCATGGACATTTGTGACGCGCTGTTTACGGCGCTCAATGACCTCGCTGATCCCGATCAGGACAACACGGCCTTTACCGTGATCAAGCTCGGCAACAGACAGCAGGCCAGCCAGCCCGCCGCAAGCGACGCCGCATCCGTCCTTGTCCGGCTCAAGAATGATCTGGGTCACGAGGGGACCGATGTGAAGAGAGCCGAGGCACAACCCTCACCGACAGTTGTGCAGGGGCGATCAGACGACGGGACGCCCGACATTGCAGCCGACGTGCCAGAGCCTGTCGACATTCCAACCAAGCGCATCATCCGCCTTGTCACGTCACAGGCGCTGAGTTTTGACACGCCTAGCCCTGCCCAGGACGACAGCCCACCCGCAGAACAGGTCAGGCCTCAGGGTCACACCAGCTGGTACCGCCGGCAAAGATCGTCCGGGGACTAAACCCCGAATTCCCGTCTAAAGCTCGATTTCCGACACATCCGGCTCTGGCTCCCAGTCGGGCGCATCAGGGCGGCGGCGCATGATGATGTCACCGTTGGGCAGGAATTCCGGCACCTCATAGTTGCGCAGATCATCGACTTGCTCCAGCAATGCGCCGAATGCCGGGCCAACAGATCGGGCAAATTCTGCAAATGCCGGTCCCATGTCCTCGACATTATCGCGCAGGGCGTCCAGCGTTGGTTCCAACTCGTCGATCAGGCCGCGCATCAACATCCGTGCGCCCTCTTCCATGAGGTCCAGACCCTCGCCCGGCTCTGTGTCAGTTGCGTCCTGTGCCATCACAGGCGTATGCCAAAGCGCTACGGCGACAGTCAGTGCGAAAATCTGTTTCATACCTCAAAGGGTAGGAACGCCCGGGCTGAATTTCAAATCACAAATCGATGTCCAGAACGACGGGGAAGTGATCTGAGGCCATCAAAAGCGCCTCACGCAGGGCTTTGTTGGCATAGCATTCGGGGTGATCGAATGGATGCCAGATTTGCCACTCAGGTGCTTTGGCTCGGAGCCGGGGCGACACCATGATATAGTCCAGTAGCGCCTGGAGATACGGTTCGCCCTTCTGCTTGAACCGCGCCGTGACCGGGCTGGCGCCGAAACGGCGCCCCAGGACCATCTGCGCGTGGGGATCAAAAAGCCGCTTTTGCGCGCCCTCGCCCAGAACGATCTCGACGCCCGAGCGCCCGAAAAGCTTTTCATATTCGTCCAGTCCCGGACCGTCGTTGAAATCACCCAGAACGATCAAATCCTCACCCGCAGCAAGATGCTGGTCCACGCGCTTGCGCAGCCAGACGCATTGCGCCAGCTGCTTGCGCCGGTTCTGGATTGAGATGCGTGTCGCCTCGGCTGCATTGCTTGCCCCATGGGGTGCCTTTGACTTGGCATGCACCCCGATCAGACGAACGGGACCGCTGGCGGTGGTCAGGGCGATTTCCAGCGGGGGTTTTGACCAGACAATCGGATCGGGGTGGGAATCGACATCCACATCCATGCGAAATTGCCCGTCAAATCGCGGGGCGGCCACATCGCTTTGCGGATCATGGATCGCCTCTGCGACATCGGGATCATAAAGCAGGGCGATCTCCTGTTGGGTGTCGTTGGTGAACCCCGTCACAGCCTCGCGGGCGCGCAAGCCGAAGCGCGCCGCGAAATGCTCAAGCGCTTTGCGCGCATCACGGTGCGGGCTGGTATCGGGGGCCTCGATGATCATCACCGCGTCGGCATCCATCGCATCAAAGACCATGCCCAACCCGGCGGTTTGCTGGGCCTTGGTCACATCCCAGCGTGACGACCAGCTGCCATCATCGATCAGTGCCCCATCGTCATCGAACAGGCTGTTGAACCATTCCACGTTGTATGTGGCGATCCTCATGTGCGACTGCCCTGGATTTCCTCCCAGGCGCGATTGATGGCGACCATGCGCCTCTCTGCAAGTTTCACCGCCTCTTCAGGAACACCACGCGCCAGCATCTGATCGGGGTGGGTTTCGCGCACCAACTGGCGCCAGGCAGCACGGACATCTTTCATCGGGGCGGTGGGGTCAACGCCCAGGACATCGTAGGGATCGCGGTCCGCCTCGGCCACGAACTGCGCGCGGATACCCCGAAAGCGGCGCTCATCAAAGCCAAAGATGCCAGCGACCTCATGCAGGAAATCATCTTCTTTCGGGTGATAAACCCCATCGGCGACCGCGATGTGAAACAGCCCTTCAATCAGGTCACAAAGCGGGCGGTCATCTTCGCCATACATCGCCTTGATCCGGCGTGCATAGATCTCATACCCCGCAACGTCCTGCCGCGCGAGGTTGAAGACACGCGCGGCATTCGCCTCTTCCTCGGGCGGGATCACAAAGACCTGGCGGAAGGCCACGACCTCATCCTTGGTCACCAGCCCATCCGCCTTGGCCATCTTTGCGCCCAGCGCAATCACCGCAATGGTAAAGGCGACCGTCCGGTCAGGTGCTGTGCGCAGTTTTTCAAAAACCGCCGACAGCCCTTCGCCTTTGGCAAGGGCGGCAATTGCTTCGGCCATGCGTGTCCAAATCGACATGGGGGCGGTCCTTTTAAAGCGTCTTTTGCATCAATACCAGATCGATCCAGCGCCCGAACTTGAACCCCACTTCGGGCAGCGTTGCAACCTTTGCAAACCCAAGGCTTGCGTGAAAGGCGATGGCGTCGGCATTTTCGGCGCTGCATCCGGCAAACATGCTATGCTTGCCCGCTGCCTTTGCCTGCGCGCAGAGTGCCACCATCAGTTTGCGGCCGCCACCCTGCCCGTGGCCATCGGCATGCAGCATGATCGTGTGTTCAACCGTGAACCGATACCCTTTGCCGCCCCGAAATGGAAAAAAGCGTGCAAAGCCCAGAACCCGTCCTGCGACCTCCCAAACCAGACAGTCCTGAGCTGTCAGCGCCGCCACTTCGCCTTCTGATTTTTCCACCGGATTGAAGGTGATCGTCGTTTCCCGGATCGCATGGTTCCAGATCGCAGCAATCTGAGGAGCATCCAAAGGGGTCGCCGGGCGGATCATGACAAGCTATGAACCCCGCCGGGAGTTGCAAAGGTCGCTTCAAATCCGACGTCCCCCACCACCATCTCTACGCGCGGATCTGCAAGTTCCATCATCGCAGCCAATGCCTGCGCGTCTGGGTGACACACCTTCAGGCGCAGCAGTTTGCAGCCACTGGATGGCAATCTGTCGGCGGGATGGTGCGTGCCCGCGTCCCATGCGATCAGCGTCGGGAAGGCCCCCCGGTATGGCAGGCTGCCGTCATCGGGCACAGTAATCTGCCACGCCAGGTCACCGCGCGTCAAAGCCCGTGGCGAACCGGCCGCGGCAGGTGCCCTGGCCAGGTCACCCCTCAGGTCATCGGTCTGGCAAATCCAGTTGGCCAGACGCGGCGGGCCGGTGAAATCGTCCAACCCGAACCACGCATGCCCGGCCTCTGGTTCAGCGTCAGGGTCTTTCGCGATCACTTCAAGGTACAGCCCATCGGCCAGCCCCAAAAGCGTGTTATGCGTCCCGTAACGGGCATGCTGCCCACCGGGCTGGAGCTTTACGCCAAGCCGATCCTCGACCCAGGCCGTCCCTTCGGCGAGGGTCGTGCAGGCAACGGCGATATGATCCAGCTTCAGCACGCTTGGTTGCGCCTACCGACGCGCCGCGCGGATCAGGTCCAATATGTCCTGCGCCGCCTTGGGAATGTTCGTCCCTGGCCCAAAAATCGCCTTCACGCCGCGGTCGTAGAGAAACTGATAATCCTGCTGCGGAATCACGCCACCGCAGATCACGATGATATCCTCGGCTCCCGCATCTTTCAGCGCCTCAACCAGCTTGGGTGCCAGCGTCTTGTGCCCCGCCGCCTGAGAGCTGATCCCGATCACATGCACATCGTTGTCGATGGCATCCTGCGCGGCCTCGGTGGGCGTCTGGAAGAGCGGCCCCACATCCACGTCAAAGCCGATATCGGCAAAGGCTGTCGCAATCACCTTCGCGCCCCGGTCATGCCCGTCCTGGCCCATCTTGACGACCAGCATGCGGGGCCTGCGCCCCTCATCTTTCGCAAAGGCTTCAACGCTGGACTGGATCGCCGCGAAACCTTCATCGCCCTCATAGGCGGCGCCATAGACGCCTGCCAGTGTCTTGACCTCGGCGCGGTGCCGTCCGAATGCTTTTTCCATTGCCATGCTGATCTCTCCGATTGTGGCGCGGGCGCGGGACGCCTCGACCGCCGCTTCCAGCAAGTTGCCGCCTTCATTGGCGCGGCGGGTGAGTTCCACCAGCGCCGCCTCGCAGGCCGTATCATCACGGGCCGCTTTCGTGGCTTCGATCCGGGCGATCTGTGCGTCGCGCACGGCGGCATTATCGATATCGAGAATGTCGATCGGGTCTTCGTTATCCTTGCGGTATTTGTTGACACCGACGACAACTTCGGTGCCGCGGTCAATCCCCGCCTGCCTCTTTGCCGCCGTCTCTTCGATCCGTAGCTTGGGCATGCCAGAGGCGACCGCCTTGGTCATTCCGCCCATTTCCTCGACCTCTTGGATCAGCGCCCAGGCCGCTTCGGCCAGGTCATGCGTCAGGGTTTCAACATAGTAAGAGCCCGCCAGCGGATCGACCACATTGGTCACACCTGTTTCTTCCTGCAAAATGAGCTGCGTGTTCCGGGCAATCCGCGCACTGAACTCGGTCGGCAGTGCAATCGCTTCGTCCAATGCATTGGTGTGCAGCGATTGGGTGCCACCCAGCACCGCGCTCATCGCCTCATAGGCGGTGCGGATCACGTTGTTGTAGGGGTCCTGTTCCTGCAAGGACACGCCCGAGGTCTGGCAATGGGTGCGCAGCATGGATGATTTTGGATTCTTGGGTTCAAATTCCGCCATGATGCGCGACCAGAGCAAACGGGCAGCGCGCAGCTTGGCGGCCTCCATGAAGAAATTCATGCCGATGGCAAAGAAGAAACTGAGCCTCCCGGCAAACTGATCCACATCCATGCCACGCGCAATCGCGGTGCGCACATACTCGCGGCCATCGGCCAGCGTATAGGCCAGCTCTTGCACAAGGTTCGCGCCCGCTTCCTGCATGTGGTAGCCAGAGATGGAGATGGAATTGAATTTCGGCATCTCATTGGTGGTGTATTCAATGATATCCGCAATGATCCGCATCGACGGCTCTGGCGGATAGACATAGGTGTTGCGCACCATGAATTCCTTGAGAATGTCATTCTGAATCGTGCCCGACAGCACCTCGCGTGAATGCCCCTGTTCTTCTCCTGCCACAATGAAGTTGGCAAGGATCGGAATGACCGCCCCGTTCATCGTCATCGAAACCGAGACTTTATCAAGCGGGATGCCATCAAAGAGGATTTTCATATCCTCAACACTGTCAATCGCCACGCCGGCCTTGCCGACATCACCCTCAACACGCGGGTGGTCGCTGTCGTAACCGCGGTGGGTCGCCAGATCGAAGGCTACCGACACGCCCTGCTGACCCGCAGCCAGCGCCTTGCGGTAAAAGGCATTCGATTCTTCGGCCGTCGAAAACCCGGCATACTGCCGGATTGTCCATGGCCGGCCGGCGTACATTGTCGCCTTCACGCCGCGCGTGAACGGCGCCTGCCCCGGAATGCCGCCCATATGCGGCAATCCGTCGGTGTCACCTGCGGTATAGAGCGGCTGCACTGGAATGCCTTCCAGCGTATCCCATGTCAGCGCCTCCAAAGGCTTGCCACGCAGCTCTTTGCGGGCGATTTCTTCCCATGTTTTCTTGTCAGACATTGACACCTCCGGCGTGAATCTGGACGGGACGCACGCATTTGTTTGCAGCAAATGGCACTTGCCCCTTAGCTTTTGGCGCAAGCGCCTCTATATCCATGTTTATGAAAATATTGACGAACATCGCACTCGCCCTGCTGATCGCCCTGCCCGTTGCGGCAGAAGAGAACTCCGTGCTGGAACGCTGGGAAGAGGACCGAACCCAGGTTTTTGACGGGGCAGAAATTGTTCTCGATGAGCTGACCTGGCTGGCACGCCCACTGGTGGTCTTTGCGGACAGCCCCAACGACCCCCGGTTTCGCCAACAGATGGATCTGCTGCTTGGCGGCGTTGACCAACTGGCGGAACGCGATGTGATCCTGATCACTGATACCGACCGGACGGCCATGACCGACCTGCGGACTGATCTGCGCCCGCGCGGTTTCATGATGGCACTGGTCGGCAAGGACGGCAGGGTTGCCCTGCGCAAACCATCGCCCTGGAGCGTGCGCGAGCTGTCGCGATCCATCGACAAAATGCCCCTGCGCGAGCAAGAGATTGAGGACCGGCGGATGGTCGAACCATAACACCGACGACCCCAAACCGCCGCGGCGGGCTTGTTAAACGTCGCTATGCCTGCGGATGCGATCATTCAAATTCCATGATCACTTCGTCCACGGCGAGGCTGTCGCCCGGACCAGCCTTGATCGCCTTGACTGTGCCCTTCTTTTCGGCGCGCAGGATGTTTTCCATCTTCATTGCCTCAACTGTGCAAAGCGCCTGACCTTCCTGCACCTCGTCGCCTTCGGCCACATTGATCTTCACGATCAGGCCGGGCATCGGGCAGAGCAGGAACCTGGATGTATCCGGCGGCAGTTTTTCGGGCATCAGCGCGGCCAGTTCAGCCTGACGCGGGGTGCGGACATGCACCTTCAGGTCGGCCCCGCGATAGCGCACGCGGAACCCGCCCGAGACCTTGCCGATCTTCAGCACCAAAGGCGCGCCATCCACGCTCAGCCGCGCAAGCGGATCGCCCGGCGTCCAGTTGCTTTCCACCCGCATGCTGCGCCCGTTGATGGCCACATCCGCGCCCGCTTTGTCAGCGGTGATCTGGACGTCATGGGCCTGCCCTTGCAGCTTGACCACCCAATCCTCGCCCACATGGCGTTCGTGGTTGTCCATGCGGCCTGAAATGCGGGTGCGCCGGATTTCGGCAACCCGGTGCATGGCCGCCGCTGCGGCGGCGACACGCTGGCAGTCCGCTTCGTCAAGCGTCACACCTTCAAAGCCCTCGGGGTATTCTTCCTCAATGAAGGCCGTCGTCATATTGCCACTGGTGAACTTGGGGTGGTCATAGACCGCCGCAAGGAATGGCAGGTTGTGCCCGATCCCCTCCAGCTCGAACCCATCCAGCGCCAGGCGCATCTCCTCTATCGCGGTGGCCCTGTCGGGCGCCCAGGTGCATAATTTGGCGATCATCGGATCATAATACATACTGATTTCGCCGCCCTCGAACACCCCGGTGTCATTGCGCACAGCACGGGTCGGCGTCGCCTCTTCGGCAGGTGGGCGATAGCGCGTCAGGCGCCCGATCGAGGGCAGGAACCCGCGATAGGGGTCTTCGGCATAAAGGCGGCTTTCCATTGCCCAGCCGTTGATTTTCAGATCTTTCTGCGCAAACGGCAGCGCTTCGCCCGCCGCGACACGGATCATCTGCTCGACCAGATCAACGCCGGTAATCAGCTCGGTCACAGGGTGTTCCACCTGCAAACGGGTGTTCATTTCGAGGAAATAGAAGTTGCGGTCACCATCGACAATGAATTCAACCGTCCCCGCGCTGGTATAGCCCACGGCCTGGGCCAGAGCGACGGACTGTTCGCCCATGGCCTTGCGTGTTGCTTCGTCCAGAAACGGGCTCGGGGCCTCTTCGATCACCTTCTGGTTGCGGCGCTGGATCGAACATTCACGTTCATGCAGGTAAACCGCGTTGCCGTGGCTGTCGCACAGCACCTGAATTTCGATGTGGCGCGGCTGGGTCACGAATTTTTCGATAAAAATGCGGTCGTCGCCAAAGCTGTTGGCGGCTTCATTCTTGGACGATTGAAAGCCCTCACGCGCTTCCTCATCGCTCCATGCAATCCGCATCCCCTTGCCGCCGCCACCGGCCGAGGCCTTGATCATTACCGGATAGCCGATCTCGTTCGATATCTTCACGGCCTCGTCCGCGTCCTCGATCAGCCCCATATAGCCGGGCACGGTCGAGACATCAGCCTCTTGGGCGATTTTCTTGGATGTAATCTTGTCACCCATCGCTTCGATCGCGCCCTTGGGCGGGCCGATAAAGGCCACGCCAGCGGCGTCCAGCGCATCAGCGAACTTTGGGTTCTCGGACAGGAAACCATAACCGGGGTGTACGGCCTCGGCCCCGGTTTGCCTGATCGCCTCCATCACCTTGTCGATGACAATATAGGACTGGTTCGCCGGGGGCGGGCCAATATGCACCGCTTCATCGGCCATCTTGACGTGCAGCGCGTTGCGGTCGGCATCCGAATAGATCGCAACCGTTTTGATGCCCATCTTGCGGGCGGTCTTGATCACGCGACAGGCGATTTCACCACGGTTGGCGATGAGAATTTTCTTGAACATTATTTTCCGTCCCCAAAAAACGACAAAACCGCCGCCGGGGCAGCACCCCGACGACGGTTTTCATTCATGACACGCCCCGCATGGGCGCGGCTGACTACCTTATTGGCAAACCTCGACGCCCGCGTCGTCACAAAAGACGCCGACCGCCGCGCCGGCAAGCATCGTCCCGGTGCGGTCCGTCCCAAGGACTTCCGCGGCAACAAGGCCCGCACCCGCTCCGACCACGCCACGCTCAACGTCATTTCTGAGGCAACCTGACAAACCAAATACGGCCACTGTCGTAAGGATGATTGTTTTCTTGTACATGATCTTATGCCTATCGTTGTTATCTTCGCCGCCCCGGAATGGGTGCGGACTGCGCCTTGATGAATAGCAATACCATAGTGATATCCAATATCATCGACATTTTTTGCGTCCGACAGGCGGAATCCCGTTATCGGCCTGCTTGGTGAGTAAGCAGGCCGATCAGGGGAAGGGTAACGGTGTAGAGAAAATGCAGCAGCCCGATAACTGGACCGTCCTGCTACAAGTCCAACCTTGCCGAAAGAACTGAATGCTGAACAGAACTGTTGCCCAGCGCTGGCAGAATAAGCGATTTCCCGCTGAGATTGTATTGCCCGCGGTCCGGGAAGCTGGTCACTGTGCATCAGCCATCCCCCAGAATCTCAGGGAACGCCTTGCGCATCACGCTGACATCAATCCGCAACATCGCTTCATAACTTGCCGCGTCGAACGGGTCCTCGGCGGGAATGACCTCGCGCCCGAACAGCCAGCTGAGCCGCCCCGCATCAAGATTGCCGCGCACAAACGGATCCTCGCCGAATTGGTCCCAGAGGGCCTGCATGAAACCCGCATCAGCACGCTTGTCCGGCGGGCGGCGGTCAGGATAGCGGATCCGCTCGGTCAGCGGGGTTGCCCCGCCCTTGTTGGCGCGGCGCAGGGTGAACTGGAAATCGGTGCCGGGCAACCGCCCGGGAAAGCCGCGGTGCTTGTCCATGTAAGGAAGGTTAGCCATCTGTCCCCCCCGATATCACGAGGGCGAAACGGACGGGCCCGAAAGCCCGTCCAAAGAAGCAATCTTTAGTAAACCAATCCGTCGTAATTGACGGCCTGTTGTGCGGCCGCGTCAGATGTAATCCGCAGCGGTGCACGGTCTTGGCTGCCCGAAATGGCCACAAGCGCCATAAGCGCCGCCACCACAAAGGCCAGAGTTCCTTGTACCATTGTTTTTGCCTGCCTCTGTTGATGCAGGGCGTCCGGCGATCTTTGCCACCTTGACCCCACGAGAGCGCGATATCCACTTCGCGTAATTTCAGGATAGACAAAAAGACTGTATTCTCAAAGGCCTCCAAGACGAACTGCGTGCAATGTTGCCGCAAAGACTCAGAATTCGCATCGACCCGCAGTATCGCGTCAATATTTTGGGCAAATGTCACGGCTGGCTCCAGATGTAGTGGCATTCAAACCGGCGCGGCCCCGGGAATGACAGCGTAATTCCGCCGTCACACCGCCGCGCGCACCCCTTGCGCACAGATTTATGATCGCACTTCCCGATCACAGCGGGATATTGTCGTGCTTTTTCCACGGCGTATGCACCTGTTTGGTCCGCAACGACGCAAACGCCCGGCACACCCGCTTGCGGGTAGAATGCGGCATGATCACCTCGTCAATCACGCCTTTTTCCGCAGCGACAAACGGATTGGCAAAACGGTCCTCATAATTCTGCGTGTGTTTGACCAGCTTTTCAGGATCATTCAGGTCAGCCCGGTGAATGATCTCGGTGGCTCCCTTGGCCCCCATCACCGCGATCTCGGAGGTGGGCCAGGCATAGTTGAAATCGCCGTTCATATGTTTGGACGACATCACGACATAAGCGCCGCCATAGGCCTTGCGCGTAATCACCGTGACCTTTGGCACCGTTGCTTCGCCATAAGCAAAAAGCAGCTTGGCCCCGTGTTTGATCACCCCGCCGTATTCCTGGCTTGTGCCGGGCAAGAAACCGGGCACGTCCACCAGCGTCAGCAGCGGAATATCGAAAGCATCACAGAAGCGGACAAACCGAGCCGCCTTGCGGGACGCATCAATATCCAGACAGCCCGCCAGCACCATCGGCTGGTTGGCGATGACGCCAACGGTGGCCCCTTCCAGACGGATGAATCCGGTCAGGATATTCTTGGCAAATTCTTCCTGAATCTCATAGAAATCGCCCTCGTCCGCCAGTTTGGCAATCAGTTCCTTCATGTCGTAGGGCATGTTGGGATTGTCAGGCACCAGCGTATCAAGGCTATCTTCCACGCGGTTCACATCATCAAAGAACGGGCGCACAGGTGCTTTGTCTCGGTTGTTGAGCGGCAGAAAGTCAACCAGGCGGCGGACCTCGGCGATGGCCTCGACATCGTTTTCAAAGGCCGCGTCAGCGACGGACGACTTCTTGGTGTGGGTGCCGGCGCCCCCCAGTTCCTCGGCTGTTACCTGCTCGTTGGTGACGGTTTTCACCACGTCAGGCCCCGTGACAAACATATAAGAGCTGTCTTTGACCATGAAGATAAAGTCGGTCATCGCGGGCGAATAGACTGCACCACCTGCCGTCGGCCCCATAATCAGGCTGATCTGCGGCACCACGCCAGAAGCGGTGATATTGCGCTGGAACACTTCGCCATAGGCAGCAAGGCTGGCGACGCCTTCCTGAATCCGCGCACCGCCACTGTCGTTGATCCCGATGATCGGCGCGCCATTCTGCACTGCCATATCCATGATCTTGCAGATCTTCTGCCCGTGGGTTTCCGACACCGAGCCGCCCATCACGGTAAAGTCCTGACTGAACACATAGACCAGACGCCCGTTGATCGTGCCCCACCCTGTGACAACACCGTCACCCGCAGGGCGTTCCTTTTCCATCCCGAAGTCAGTGCAGCGGTGCGCCACGAACATGTCGAATTCTTCAAATGACCCATCATCAAGCAGCAATTCAATCCGCTCGCGCGCGGTCAGCTTGCCCTTGGCGTGCTGCGCGGCAATCCGTTTTTCGCCGCCACCCATGCGGGCTGCCTGCCGCCGCGTTTCCAGTTCCTGCAAAACATCCATCGGGTCATATCCTCGCCTGTTGGTGCATGTGCATACCCCGAGCAAGGCGTTACGAGAAGCCCCAAGCGGCATATTTGCAAATAACACGATTAGCAGGATTTCCTTTTTGCAAATATGCAAACCAACCAGCGATGGACAAGCTGCTGCCGCCGCCTTAAACCTGAGCAATGTCAACGCTTCCGACGATCCGCATGATGGATCGGACCACACCACCGCATATCCTGACGCTTGTGCTGATCACTGGCATGGCCGCGCTCAGCATGTCGGTTTTCCTGCCGTCGCTGGCGGCGATGACAACCTATTTCGACACCGAGTATGCGATCATGCAGATCGCGCTTTCTGGCTATCTGGCCGCGACCGCTGTGTTGCAAATCTTTGTTGGACCGGTCTCTGATCGCTATGGGCGCCGGATGCTGGTGCTGTGGTCATTGGGGCTGTTTGTGCTGGCTTCTGTTGGCGCGCTCTTTGCCCGGACCGTCGAGGTGTTCCTGTTTTTCCGCATCCTGCAAGCCGCCGTTGCGACATCCATGGTCCTTGGGCGCGCGATCGTGCGCGATATCGTGCCACAAGACGAGGCGGCGTCCATGATCGGCTATGTCACGATGGGCATGGCGCTGGTGCCGATGGTTGGCCCGATGATCGGCGGGGGGCTGGAGCAGGTGTTCGGCTGGCAGGCCACGTTCGTGTTTCTCTCTGTTGCTGGACTGGCGACGCTGGTGGTGGCTTACTTTGACCTGGGCGAGACGGTGAAGGGCCAGGGCACGGGGTTTCGCGAACAGGTCAGAACCTACCCTGAGCTTCTCAGCTCGCCGCGGTTCTGGGGCTATGTTCTTTGCGCTGCTTTTGGTTCTGGCGCCTTTTTTGCGCTTTTGGGTGGGGCCTCTTTCGTGGCGAGCGAAATCTTTGGGCTTTCCCCTCTCTGGAGCGGCATCGCCCTTGGCGCGCCCGCCATCGGATATGCCTTTGGCAACTTTCTTTCCGGGCGCTTCTCGGTCAAGGTCGGGATCAACAAGATGGCGGTGATCGGCACATTGATCGCGGCTCTGGGGCTTGGCGCGTCAGCGCTCCTTACCTTGGTGGGCGTGCATCATCCGCTTGTTTTCTTTGGGTTTTGCGTCTTTCTGGGCCTCGGCAACGGGGTGATGTTGCCCAACGTCATTGCAGGTTCCATTTCCGTGCGCCCGCATCTTGCCGGCACGGCCAGCGGGTTGGGGGGCGCAATCATGATCGGCGGCGGTGCCGCCTTGTCGCAGTTTGCGGGCAGCATCCTGACAATAGAAACCGGGACGATGCCACTGCAACTGACCATGCTCAGCGTTTCCGTGCTGGCTCTGTTATCCGTTCTCTTTGTGATCTGGCGGACAAAACAGGTCGCTTGACCCCCTCTTTGCAGCAGCTAATGTGGCCTGGCTAATTTGCAAAGGTGCGACATGGCCGTTCAGAAACTCTATGCCGGGGCGAAGCTGCGTGAATTGCGCGGGCGGCTTGATCTGACCCAGAAGGCCTTTGCCGAAAAGCTGGGTGTTTCTCTGCCCTATCTCAACCAGATGGAAAACAACAACCGCCCCGTGTCGACGGCGGTTGTGCTGGGACTTGCACAGGAGTTCGGATTTGACGTGACCGAACTGCAATCAGGCGATGAGGCGCGATTGGTCGGTGACATGCGCGAAGCGCTTGCCGATCCGGTTTTTACCGGCCCGGCCCCCGCACTTGCCGACCTGCGCCTTGCTGCCGCCAACGCCCCTGCCCTTGCCCGCGCCTTTCTTGATTTACACGCGGCTTATCGCCAGACCCATGAGCGCCTGGCCTCGCTGGACGAGGCGCTGGGCCGCGAGGATGCGCGCCTGCAACCCAGCCCGTGGGAAGAGGTGCGCGATTTCTTTCACTACTGTGACAACTACATCGACCCGGTGGATCGCGCGGCAGAGCGGTTTGCCAGCCGCACCAAGCCCGGCGAAGCGATGGCGGATGCCGCCGTGCGCATGTTGGACAGTCACGGGATCAGGACCCTGTTCCGTGACGCCTCGGACCTGCGCCACTATGATCCAGCCTCCAAGACAGTGACGATTTCAAAGCGCGCAAACGCGGCGACGCAGACCTTTCAGCTTTTGCTGCAACTGGCATTGATCGCGCAGGAACCCCTGTTGGATGCCACATTGGACCTTGCCCGTTTTCAATCGGACGAGGCCCGCAGCATCGCCAAAGTGGGCCTTGCCAATTACTTTGCCGGTGCGGCGCTGATGCCCTATGCCGCCTTCCTGTCTGCGGCAGAGGCCACCCGGCACGATCTGGAAATCCTGTCAGCCCGGTTCGGCGCGTCCCTGGAGCAGGTCGCCCATCGGCTGTCCACATTGCAGCGCCCCGGTGCCAAGGGGATTCCGTTCTTTTTCGTCCGTGTCGATCAGGCTGGGACGATCACCAAGCGCCACTCGGCCACGACGCTGCAATTTGCCCGTTACGGCGGGGCCTGCCCGCTATGGAATGTGCATCAGGCCTTTGAGCTGCCAGGTCAGTTTCTGCGGCAACTGGCCGAAACGCCCGATGGTGTGCGGTATTTCTGCCTTGCCCGCGACGTGAGCAAATCCGGCGGGGCCTACAATCTGCCCACCCGCCGCTATGCCATCGGTTTGGGTTGCGAAGTCAAACATGCCCCGGCCCTGGTTTACGCCGACCATATGGATCTGGGGGCGGCAGAGGCCTATGCCCCGATCGGGATTTCCTGCCGCATCTGCGAAAGACGCCATTGTCACCAACGCTCGGTGCCGCCACTTGAGCGGCAGCTCAGGGTGGACCCGGACCGCCGTGGCATTTTACCCTACCAGCTTGATTAAGCGCCTTTTGGGCGCCGGATTGGCTGAAAGAATGCGCTCGGCTGTGCGGACGCATTCGTTAAAGGGTTGCGGACTGCTGCAGGTTACTCGTGCCGCCGCCCGATCAGGCCGCGCGCAAGGCCGCCGCGATCTGATCTTTCAGCACCATGCGTTGTTTGCGCATCTCGCCCATGTGCAGGTCGTCTGTTGGCTCCACATCCGTTTCAGCCAGGTGAATGGCATGATTGATCGTGTGGTAATCCTCATAAAGCTTTGCAAAATGGGCGTCATTTCCCTTGAGCGTGCGCAACGCATCGATCTGTTCCGGAAATTCTTCGATAAGCTCATGGGGGGTGTGCGACATCGCGGTGCTCCTTTATTTATGTCTGGGTCGAAGCATAGCGCCAATTCGCAAACTCGGCCTTGATGCGGATCAATTTGACCGCCTATCTGCGGGCCGCGCGCCACCCCGCCGCTTCCGCTTCAGCAGGTGAGCAGAACCAGCGTTCACCGTTTGTCGGATTGATCCGGGTGCGCGCGTAATTTTGCTGTCCGGGCATGTGATAGATACGCCCACCCGATGAGATATTGCCCTTGATCGCGCAGTTTCGATCCGGCGCAGGATCACCTGCCACCCTCGCGGCGCGGAAATCCGAGGGCCGCTGCACCTGCAACGCCCAGATCCCGCGGCCCGCGATGGCGGCTGCTTTTTCATCCAGGTCATAGGTTTCGGAATAACGCCGAAAGGCCCAGGCCAGGCCCGAATAGACGATCACCCGGCCCATGTCCTGACCATCAACAGCGCATTGCGCCACAACCCGGCCATAGCGGTCGGTGTCACGTGGTTGGCACCGCGCATAGGTCCCTTCAAATCGGTTGCGCACGGCATCGCGCGCCCATGCCCCACAATCCCATTCACGACCGTCCGCGCGGCAGGGCTGGCCCATTTCCGGTGCATCAATGCCAAACAGCCGCACCCGCGTGCCGCCCACGTCGATCGTGTCGGCGTCAATCACACGAAGCGTGCCATTGGGCGCCGCGACGGCAGGGAACGCGAACAAGGTCAGCAAAAGCGCAATCAAACGGAGCATGACCCGAGTTAGGGAGTAACCGGGTGCCGCATCAAGCGATTTCGTTCATAAAGGTTAAGAATGTGTTAACGCCGCGACAGCGCAGTTACCTTTGTTTGGTTTTCCACTCAGGATGTATCCACGGCCGGTCATTGGAAGCCGCCAGAGGGTTGCGTTGCAAGATATGGTCAGCCGCCTTTTCGCCCACCATGATTGAGGGTCCGTTGGTGTTCCCGTTTGTCACATGCGGGAAGATCGAGCTGTCGGCGACACGCAAGCCTTTGACACCGATCACCCGAGTTTCCGGGTCAACCACGGCCATCGGATCATCGGGATCGCCCATCTTGCAGGTTCCACAAGGGTGATAGGCGCTTTCGGCGTGTTCCCGGATCACGGCGTCGAGGTCATCGTCGCTCTGAGCAGAGTCACCCGGCTGGATCTCCTTGCCGCGGAATTCATCAAACGCAGGCTGGGCAAAGATTTCGCGGGTCAGCCGGATGCAAGTGCGAAAATCCTCCCAGTCCTGCGGGTGGGACATATAGTTGAACTCAATTCTCGGGTGGTCGTTCGGGTCCGCCGAGCGCAGTGTCACCTGACCGCGCGATTGTGACCGCATCGGCCCGACATGGGCCTGAAATCCATGTCCTTCGGGGATGGTCTTGCCATCATAGCTGACCGCGATTGGCAGGAAATGGTATTGAATGTCGGGATATTTGATGCCGGCCCGCGAGCGGATGAACCCGGCGCTCTCGAACTGGTTGGAACTGCCAAGCCCGGTTTTCCACAACAGCCACTCCAGCCCGATCTTGGCTTTGCCACGGATGTTCCAGTAGGAGAAAAGCGAGACCGGCTTGGTGGCGGATTGCTGGATGTAAAGCTCCAGGTGGTCTTGCAGGTTCTGACCGACGCCGGGGCGGTCGGCGATCACCTCAATGCCATGCTCCTGCAGATGGGCGGCAGGGCCGATGCCCGAAAGCATGAGAAGCTTGGGAGAATTCAGCGAAGAGGCCGCGATAATGACTTCCTTATTGGCCGTGATCACCTCAACCTTGCTGCCACGGCTGACTTCCACCCCGGTGGCCCGCCCGTTCTCGATCACGATCCGGCGCGCCAGCGCGCGGGTGATGTTGCAATTCGGTCGCTTGAGCGCCGGACGCAGATAGGCTGTCGCTGCAGACCAGCGTTTGCCCTTGTAGATCGTCGCGTCGAAGGGGCCGAAGCCCTCTTGCTGTTCGCCGTTGTAATCGTCTGTGACCGGATAGCCCGCCTGCCGGCCAGCCTCGACGAAGGCGCGTGTCAGCGGGTTCTTGCGCGGACCGCGCGTGACATGCAGCGGGCCATCCTTCCCGCGCCAATCGGGGTTTCCGCCGTGGCCGCCATCGTGCCAGTGTTCCATCCGTCTAAAGTAGGGCAGGACGTCGGCATAGGACCAACCCTGCGCGCCGCTTTCAGCCCAGCCATCATAGTCGCAGGCATGGCCACGCACATAGATCATGCCATTGATCGAGGACGACCCCCCGATGACCTTGCCGCGCGGCGTGACCAGTTCACGGCCGCCCAGGTGGGGTTCGGGTTCGGATTTCATCCCCCAGTCATAGCGTTTCATATTCATCGGGTAAGACAGGGCGGCCGGCATCTGGATAAACGGTCCAGCGTCCGAGCCGCCATGTTCGATGACAAGGACCTGCTGGCCGGCTTCCGCCAATCGGTAGGCCATTGCGCAGCCGGCAGAACCGGCGCCAACGATAACGTAATCAGCTTGCATGTTGTCGGTGACCTTTCCGGATTTGTTGCCTGGCCCGGAGCCTCCGGCGGGAGTTTTTGGGCCAAGATGAAGATAGGAGCTATTCACCCCGCGGGAACCGTTGGTTTTCCTCCAGCACGTTGAGGTCCATGTGGTTGCGCATGTACCGCTCGGACGCTTGTTGCAGTGGCTGATAGTCCCAGGGAAAGTAGCTGCCATTGCGCAGGGCCTCGTAGACAACCCAGCGGCAGGCCTGTGATTGTCGCACGGCGGCGTCGAATTGGGTCAGGTCCCAGCGGCTTTCCGATTTTGCACGTAGTTGCGCCAGCGTGCCTTGGTGGGCCGGTTCGGTCGCGAGGTTTTTCAGCTCATGCGGGTCGGCCTCAAGATCAAAAAGCTGATCGGGGTCAAGTGCGCAGCGAGTGTATTTCCACTTGCCATAGCGCAGCGAAACCAGCGGCGCATGACTGCCTTCGGCAGCGTATTCCATCGCCACGGGCGTGTCGCGCGAGCCGCCCTGCCCCAGAGAAACAAGGCTTTCGCCGGTGGTCCAAGGTGCGACCTCGGACATGTCGACGCCCGCCAGATCGCACAGTGTCGGCGCGACATCGATGTTGCTGACGGGGGTGGTGTTCTGCCCCGGCTCCATCTCTGGGCTGGCAACCATCAGGGGCACCCGTGCAGAGCCCTCGAAAAAGGACATCTTGAACCAAAGTCCCCGTTCACCCAGCATGTCGCCGTGGTCAGACACAAACAGGATCGTTGCCTCCTGGCGGGTGTCCTTCAGCGTTTGCAGCACTTCGCCGATCTTGTCGTCGAGGTAAGAGATATTGGCGAAATAGGCACGGCGGGCGCGTTTGATATCGTCATCAGTGATGTTGAAATTATCGCGGTCGTTGGCATCGAGGATGCGTTGGGAATGGGCGTCCTGATCCTCATAAGGGATTGGCCCGACCGTTGGCATCAGGTGGTCGCAGTCCGTGTAGAGATCCCAGTATTTCTTGCGTGCAACGTATGGATCATGCGGATGCGTAAAGCTGACGGTCAGGCACCATGGCCGGTCGTCGTGCCCGCGTGAGAGGTCATAGAGCTTGCGCGTGGCGTTGTAGCAAACCTCGTCATCATATTCCATCTGGTTGGTGATTTCGGCCACACCTGCGCCGGTCACTGATCCCATGTTGTGATACCACCAGTCGATCCTCTCGCCGGGTTTGCGATAATCCGGCGTCCAGCCGAAATCGGGGGGGTAAATGTCTGTTGTCAGCCGTTCTTCGAAGCCGTGCAATTGATCGGGACCGACAAAATGCATCTTCCCCGACAGGCAGGTCTGATAGCCCGCACGCCGCAGGTGGTGGGCGTATGTCGGGATCGATGAGGCAAATTCGGCGGCGTTGTCGTAAACCCCTGTCCGCGACGGCAAGAGCCCCGACATGAAGGATGCCCGCCCCGGCGCGCAAAGCGGGGAGGCCGTATAGGCGTTGGCGAAGCGGGTCGAACGTGCCGCGAGCGCTTTGAGGTTGGGTGCGTGCAACCAGTCGGCGGGACCGTCAGGGAAGAGCGTGCCGTTCAGCTGGTCCACCATGATGATGAGGATATTGGGTTTGGTCATTGGGGTCGCCCCTCCAATTCGGTGTTCAGCAAGGCCAGGACCTGACGGGAGGCGTCAGATTGCCCGGTGTTGGCGCGCGAAAGCCCTTGGCGCAGGTACAGCCCGTCAATCAGACCAGCGATCCGAGCGGCAGCCGCCTCGGCCCGGTCGCCCAACAAGGGGCGCAGGTCAAACATCAGATTGCTGTGCAGCCGCCGCTGATAAATGCGCAGCAAGTCATGCGCCGGTGTCGATGTCTGGGCGAGAACATAGAAGTTCAGCCAGGCCGCGACGACCTCTGGCCGGAAATTTGACGACGCAAATCCGGCGCGAATGATGGCTTCCAGCCGCCCCTGATGACCCGTGGCATCCGCCAGCGCCGTGCGTACCTCGGCGGCATAGAGCGCCAGCGCATGCCGCATGGCTGCCAGAAAGATCTGCTCTTTACCGCCAAAATAGTGATGCGCCAGCGCAGACGACATGCCTGCCCGTTTCGCGATGCTGCTGACAGTCACATCCAGATTGCCGACCGCCCCGATTTCGTCAATCGCGGCTTTCACTAAGGCGGCGCGGCGGATAGGCTCCATTCCAAGCTTGGGCATGTGTTCCTCTTTTGGGTGGACCCGAGCAGATAAATCGTTCTTTATTGACTCGTCAATCAAGAAAAACCTGGGAGAAAGAAATGAAATTGAAATCAACGCTCACTGTATTGGCGGTTTTTGCGGCCGTTCCGGCCTTCGCTGACTGCAACGATGTCACGTTCTCGGATGTTGGCTGGACCGATATCACCGCCACGACCGCAGCCACAACGGTTGTGCTGGAGGCATTGGGGTATGAGACCGACATCAAGGTCCTGTCCGTGCCTGTGACCTACATCTCATTGGCTGAGGGTGACGTGGACGTCTTTCTTGGCAACTGGATGCCCACGATGGAGGCAGATATCGCGCCATACCGCGAAGCAGGCACAGTCGACACCGTGCGCGCCAACCTTGAGGGGGCCAAGTACACGCTGGCCGTGAACAAGGCCGCCGCCGACATGGGGATTACCAGTTTTGCTGATATCGCGGCCAATGCCGATGCACTGGACAGCAAGATCTACGGCATCGAACCCGGCAACGACGGCAACCGCCTGATCATGGATATGATTGCCGACAACGCCTTTGGCCTTGAAGGGTTCGAAGTCGTCGAAAGCTCTGAGCAGGGCATGCTGGCCCAGGTTGACCGCGCCTCTGGCCGGGATGAGCCGATTGTGTTTCTGGGGTGGGAACCGCACCCGATGAACGCCAATTTTGACATGTCCTATCTTGAGGGCGGAGATGACTGGTTCGGCCCGAACCTTGGGGGGGCCACGGTCTTTACCAATACCTCTGCGGGCTATGTGGAGCGCTGCCCCAATGTCGGCACGCTCTTGAATAATCTTCAGTTCTCGCTCGCCATGGAAAACGAGATCATGGGCGCTATCCTGAACGATGGCGAAGACCCCGCAGATGCAGCCACCGCGTGGCTGTCTGCCAACCCGGATGCGTTCATGGGCTGGCTTGACGGTGTGACCACCGTGGATGGCGGTGATGCGGTTGCTGCGGTGAAAGCCTCGCTTGATATGTAAGACAATCTGGCAGGTCCCGGTATCGGGGCCTGCCTTTTTTTATGGGGTGAAGGTGTGGCATGGATTGGCTGACGGAAAACAAGATACCCATCGGGAAATGGGCGAAATCCGTTTTTGACTGGATGAATGACAACCTGGGATTCTTTTTCGATTGGTTGTCAGACGCGATGGAGGCCTTGATCGATGGCATCCTGTGGGTCTTGGAAACACCGCATCCCTTCTTTGTGATTGCTGCCTTTGCCGGTCTGACATGGGCTTTGCAACGCAACTGGAAAACCCCGCTTTTTGTCGTGATTGGCTTTCTCTTCATCCTCAATCAAGATTATTGGGAAGAGACGATGCAATCGCTCACCCTTGTGCTGTCGGCTTGCGTGGTCTGTATGGGCATTGGTGTGCCGATCGGTATCGCGGCGGCGCACAGGCCCCGTCTTTATCGCGCGATGGTGCCGGTACTGGACCTGATGCAAACGCTGCCAACCTTTGTCTACCTGATCCCGGCCATCGTATTTTTCGGGATCGGCATGGTCCCCGGACTGATCGCCACGGTGATCTTTGTGCTGCCTGCGCCGATCCGCCTGACGCATCTGGGCATATCTTCCACGCCGACCTCGCTTTTGGAAGCGGCCCAGGCCTTTGGGGCAACCAAAAGCCAGGTTCTTTTCAAGGTCGAGCTGCCCTCGGCCCTGCCGCAAATCATGGCGGGCCTGAATCAGACCATCATGCTGTCGCTGTCGATGGTCGTCATCGCGGCCCTTGTGGGGGCCAGCGGGCTGGGTGTGCCGGTCATTCGGGCGCTGAACACGGTGAACACGTCGCTGGGCTTTGAGAGCGGCTTTGTCATCGTTGTAGTCGCGATCATGCTGGACCGGATGTTGCGGGTGAAGTCGAAATGACTGCTCTGCAAGGTCAATGCCATTGTGGCGCGGTCAAATTCACCGTGACGCTGTCTGAGGGTCTATCATCTGTGCGGCGTTGCGATTGTTCGCTGTGCGTGCGCCGCGGCGCAGTCGCTGTTTCGGCGGCCGGGGACAATATCAGATATACCGCAGGGCAGAACAATCTGACGCTCTATCAATTCAATACCAAGGTCGCAGAGCATTATTTCTGCAAGACATGCGGGATCTATACGCATCATAAACGGCGCTCCAACCCCGATGAGATAGGCGTGAACCTTGCCTGTCTTGATGGACAGACCCCATTCCTGCCAGAGGTCATCGTGACCGACGGGCAGAACCACCCCAGCGATATCGGCCAAAATCACATCGTCGGTATCCTGCGTTATGAACCAGCGGAGGGCGTGGAATGAATGCCGTCGAATTTGACAATGTTTCCATCGTTTTTGGCACAAAACCCGAAACCGCCCTGCCATTGATGGATGAAGGCCTCGAACGTCCGGAAATCCGCGAGAGGACGAACCAGATTTTGGGCGTGCACAACTGCACGCTCAACGTCGAAGTGGGCGAGATACTAGTCCTCATGGGCCTATCAGGTTCGGGCAAGTCCACCCTGCTGCGCGCGGTGAATGGTCTCAATCCGGTGATCCGGGGTGAGGTGCGCATCAATGACGGTGACTGGACGTGCAGCGTTGGCAACAGCAACGCCAATGATCTGCGACGGGTACGCCGCGAATGTGTGTCGATGGTGTTTCAGCAGTTTGGACTGCTGCCCTGGCGGACAGTGCGCGATAATGTGGGCCTTGGTCTGGAACTGGGCGGAATGGAAAAAACCGCGCGGGTCAACCGTGTCAATCAGGAGCTGGAAATGGTGGGCCTGGCCGACCGTGCCGATGCGCTGGTGGGCGAGCTGTCGGGCGGTATGCAACAGCGTGTGGGTCTTGCCCGCGCCTTTGCCACGGATGCGCCGATCCTGCTGATGGACGAGCCCTTCTCGGCCCTCGATCCGCTGATCCGCACACGCCTTCAGGACGAATTGCTGGAATTGCAAAAAAAGCGCGGGCGCACGATTATTTTCGTCAGCCACGATCTGGACGAGGCCTTCAAGCTCGGCAATCGCATTGCCATCATGGAGGGCGGGCGGATCGTGCAATGCGGCACGCCGCGCGATATTTTCACCAATCCAGCGAATGAATATGTGGCCGATTTCGTCGCACATATGAACCCGCTCGGTGTGCTGACAGCGCGCGATGTGATGACCGATGGCGCAAGCCAAGGGACAGTCATTGACGTGGAAACACCCGTGCAGGACATCATGCACCAGATCGATGGCACCGGACTGCAAGTGACTGAGAACGGCCAGCCCATCGGTGTTGTAACCCAAGCCTCACTACTGGCGCGCCTCAGCCCAAGCTGACCCACATCTTTCTTCGTCCAATCAAACTTCCGCCGGAGGCATCAAACCTTTGTCGCAGGCACCGCGGGCGTGACATTGCGCCTGGCGACCGCCTCGCGCCAGGTGATGAAACTGACCGACGCCATAATCACGGCACCGCCGAAGATGACCCAGCCATCGACAGCTTCACCAAACACGACAGCGCCCAAAAGCACCGCCCAGACCAGTTGCAGGAACGTCACCGGTTGTGTGACAGTCAGAGGGGCCGCGGCAAAGGCCAGGGTCATCGCATAATGCCCGGCGGTGGCAAAGCAGGCGACCAGAAACAACCATCCCAATTGCGCCAGCGTGGGTGTCACCCACACTGCCCAGGCGAAAGGCGCCAGCCCGACCGTCACGGTGATCGACAGCATCCCGACGACGACGGCGGCCGAAACCTCGCCCGAGAGCTGCTTGGCGATGAGATAACCTGCGGCAAAGAAGACTGCGGTTGCCAACATCGCGACATGCCCCAGCTCGATCTCTTTCGCGCCCGGCCGCAAAATGATCATCGCGCCCACCAACGCCATGATCACCGCCGCCAGCCTGCGCGGCGGCAGGCGCTCTCCCAGGAACAGGGCTGCCCCAAGCGAGACATAGACCGGCGAAAGGTAATTCATTGCTGTCACTTCGGCGATGGGTATCCGCGCCATGGCAAAGAACCATAAGATCACCGCCAGTGTATGTACGACACCGCGCGCCCAGAAGAGCTTTTTCTGCCGCCCTGTCAGTTGGGCCGCCAGAATCGGTCGGATCATCGGCAGCAGGAAAACCAACCCCAGCACATAACGCAGAAATGCCGCTTGTGCCGCCGGCACATCATCGCCCACATGTTTGACGACCGCCGTGACAGCCACAAACATCAGGCCGGTAAAGACCATCCAGAAGATGCCGACGACAGGTCGGGATTGCATGCGTTTTTCCATGCCTCATCCGTCGCACCCGGGCGTCCCGATAGCAAGCGCGCAGAAACTGCTGGATGAACGCCAGCGTTGCCCGTAACAACGCAGGCATGAAAATACTCTTTCTTGGCGATGTCATGGGCCGATCTGGCCGGGCCGCAATTGCAACCCACCTGCCCCGCCTGCGTGAGGCGTGGAAACTGGATTTCGTTGTCGTGAACGGCGAAAACGCGACCTCCGGCATGGGGTTGTCGGGCGATCACGCGAAACTCTTGCTTGAGGCGGGTGCCGATGTGGTGACGCTCGGCGATCACGCCTTCGACCAGAAAGACATGCTGGGCTTTATCGAAAAAGAACAGCGCATCATCCGCCCGATCAACTATTCCAAAGCCGCCCCCGGGGTGGGCGCGCGGGTCTTTAACGCCCCCGGCGGGCGCAAGGTTCTGGTGGCGCAGGTCCTGGGCCAGGTCTTTATGAAGCGGCCGTTTGACGACCCGTTCTCGGCCCTTGATGCCGTCCTGCGGCAGTATCCGATGGGCGGTCAGGTCGCTGCCAGCCTGATTGACATCCATTGCGAGGCGACGTCTGAAAAAATGGCCGCCGGGCATTTCTGCGATGGCCGCGCGAGTGTTGTGGTGGGCACACACACCCATGTCCCTACCGGCGACGCGATGATCCTTCCCGGCGGCACCGCCTATATGACCGACGCGGGAATGTGCGGTGACTACAACTCTGTCATCGGAATGGAGAAAGCGGAACCGATGCGCCGCTTTGTCACCGGCATGCCCAAGTCCCGGTTCACACCTGCCATGCAAGAAGCGACCCTTTCGGGCCTTTACGTTGAGACGGACAACCTGACCGGCAAGGCCGTGAAGGTCGCGATGGTGCGTCAGGGCGGGCGCCTGTCGCAAACGGGGCCTGCATGATCGCGGGACAGTTGCGGCTGAAGGGCCTGTTGTCGCCGCCGGGATGCAATTGGGAATTAGCGCGACCTTGCATGGCGGGGGCCCATGGCCATGCCGTGCGACGGGTTGCTGAAATGCGGGCGCTGGGCGACACTCGGGCACATGGATAGTTTCATCTCCCTGACACAGACCCAAACTGCGGTGCTGACGATGGTCGTGGTCGTGGGCATGTTCGGGATGTTCCTGCGCGAGCTGTATCCGACCGAAGTGGTCGCCATGATCGGCGTTTCGATCCTGCTGGCGGCGGGGGTGTTGCCCTACGAGGCGGCGGTGATGACGCTGGCGAACCCTGCCCCCTGGACGATTGCGGCGATGTTTATCATTGTTGGCGCGTTGGTGCGTACCGGGGCCCTGAACGCGCTGACGCAAATTGCAGAGCGGCAGGCCAGGGTCAGCCCGGCGCGCGCGATTGGCGGCGGGCTGGTTTTTGTAGCCTTCGCGAGCGCGATCATGAACAACACGCCGTTGGTTGTCGTGATGATCCCGGTCTTTGTGCAACTGGCGCGGGCTTTGGGCACATCGGCGTCCAAATTGCTGATCCCGCTCAGCTATGCGGCCATTGTGGGTGGCACGATGACGCTGTTGGGCACATCGACCAACCTGCTGGTGGATGGTGTCGCCCGCACGTCCGGGCTTGAACCATTCGGCATACTTGAGATTTTTCCAATTGGTGTTGTGGTGGTCCTGTGGACCTTTACCTACCTTTATTTTATGGCCCCACGCTTTCTGCCGGATCGCCACAGCATGGCGACAATGCTGTCGGATCGCTCAAAAAAGAAGTTCTTTTCCGAGGCCGTGATCCCCCCCGACAGCAACCTGATTGGGCGTGAAGTGACAGGCGTGCAGCTCTTCAAACGCGATGGGGTCCGCCTGATTGACGTTTTGCGCGGCGACAGTTCGCTGCGACGCAACCTCAAGGACGTGACCCTACAGGTCGGCGACCGGGTGATCCTGCGCACCGAGATGACCGAGCTTTTGTCGCTGCAGGCCAACAAGGAGCTGCGTCGCGTCGATCAGCTTTCTGCGGTAGAAACCTCGACCGTTGAGGTGCTGATCACACCCAATTGCAAGATGGTGGGCAGGCGGCTGGGGGCCATGCGGTTGCGGCGGCGTTATGCGGTTTATCCGCTCGCAGTCCACAGGCGGGATGCAAATATCAGCGCCCAGATTGACGATATCGTAGTCCGGGTGGGTGATACGATCCTGCTGGAAGGCGCGCCTTCGGATATCCAGCGACTGGCCGTGGACATGAACCTTGGTGACGTCTCCGAAGCCTCTGAGCGGGCCTATCGGCGCGGGCACGCCCCGGTGGCAATTGGAGTGCTTTTGGGGATCGTCACACTGGCCGCACTGGGGGTCGCCCCGATCCTGATGCTGGCGATGATCGGTGTGACCATCGTGCTGACAACCGGCTGCATCGATGCGGATGAAGCGTTTTCCTACATTGACGGACGCCTGCTGGCGTTGATTTTTGCGATGTTGGGGGTCGGATCGGCTTTGCAATCTTCCGGGGCTGTCGCGATTATTGCCGACACGCTGTCGCCTGTGATGATGGTGCTGCCACCCTTTTTTGTCGTGCTGGCGGTTTACCTGTTGTCCAGCATCCTGACCGAGCTGGTGTCCAACAACGCGGTCGCAGTGGTGATGACCCCCATTGCTATTGGCCTGGCCAGCGCGCTTGGTGTTGACCCCCGGCCCCTTGTGGTGGCGGTGATGATTGCGGCAAGCGCAAGCTTTGCCACCCCCATCGGGTATCAGACCAACACGTTGGTTTATGGTCCGGGGGGGTATCGGTTTTCTGATTTTCTCAAGTTCGGTATTCCGCTGAACCTGTCGCTGGCGCCTTTGGTTTCCTTTGTCATTCCCTTCATCTGGCCGCTCTAGCGCGGGGTTGCGGGGCGCGTGCCGCTTGTCTTATAGAGACGCAGATCGACGCGGCAAAAGATGAGGTTTTTTCGATGGCTGGCCACTCCAAATGGGCGAATATTCAGCACCGCAAAGGGCGGCAGGACAAACTGCGTTCCAAGCTGTTTTCCAAGCTGGCCAAGGAAATCACCGTTGCGGCCAAGATGGGCGACCCGGACCCCGATAAAAACCCGCGCCTGCGCCTGGCGGTCAAGGAAGCCAAGTCAAGCTCTGTCCCCAAGGATGTGATCGACCGCGCGATCAAGAAATCCCAGGGGGGGGACGCGGAAAACTATGACGAAATCCGCTATGAAGGTTATGGCCCCAATGGCGTGGCGGTGATTGTCGAGGCAATGACCGACAACCGCAATCGCACCGCATCGACCGTGCGGTCCACCTTTTCCAAGAACGGCGGCAACCTTGGTGAAACCGGCTCTGTCGGGTTCATGTTCGACCGCAAAGGTGAGGTGGTTTACCCGGCAGATGTGGCTGACGCGGACACCGTGATGATGGCCGCGATCGAGGCCGGCGCAGAGGATGTGCAAAGCGACGACGAAAACCACGTCATCTACTGCGCCGATACCGACCTGAATGAGGTGTCCAACGCGCTTGAGGCAGATCTGGGTGAATCCGCCTCGACCAAGCTGATCTGGAAGCCGAACATGACGACCGAGGTCGATCTTGACGGGCTGACCAAGCTGATGAAACTGTTGGACACGCTGGAAGATGATGATGACGTGCAGCGCGTGACAGCGAATTTTGAAGCCTCCGACGAGGTGATGGCAGCCTTCGCCGAAGCATAGCGCATGGGCTTTCTGCCCCGGTCTTTTCGGGTCTCCCGCCCAGAGGTTCTTTGAATTAAGACAACGCCTCAGGGCGTCATGATGCCCTGTTCAGTGACGATCAGGTCAAGCGGCTGGTCCGTGGGTTCAAGCGGCAGATGTTCATCTTCCTGCGCGGCATAGGCGAAGCCGATGGCCAGGGTTGGTTGGGCGGCGCGGAGTTTTTCAAGCGTGCGGTCATAAAAGCCACCGCCATAGCCCAGGCGCCCCCCGTTGCGGTCAAAAGCGACCAGGGGAACAATCACGATTTGAGGGGTCATCCATGCGCCTGCTTCCGGGATCATGGCGCCGAATTCGCCTTTGATCAGGGGGCATTCCGGCTCCCAGCTGCGGAACTTGAGCGGCTGGCCCGCCCCGATGATTACCGGCACGCCGACCGGTCCGTGCGCTGCGGCTTCGGCCATTGCCGGTTCGGGGTCAATCTCGGTTCGCATGGCCATATAGCCCGCCAGTGGCACGCCGCGATGTCCTGCAAGGATTTCGCTGAGATAGCCTGCGGTCGCGGCACCGGGGCGATGGGCCGCCTTGCGCCGCGCAAAGGCGGCTGTCCGCGCAGCAGATTTGTCCATCAAAGCAGCCACAGTGCAGCAAGGCTGAGGAAAGCGAAAAAGCCGACCACATCCGTCACCGTTGTGACGAATGCACCCGAGGCCAGCGCCGGGTCTACACCCATTTTTTCCAACACAACCGGAATCACGGTGCCTGCAAGCCCGGCAACCACCAGATTGATCACCATCGCCACGGCGATGACGACCCCCAGCAGGGGTGAACCAAACCAGACGACGCCCACGACGCCCATCACGACAGCAAAGATCACGCCGTTGATCAGGCCCACCAGCACCTCGCGCCTGATGACGCGCCAGACGTTTGCCGTTGTCAGGTCGCGGGTCGCCAGCGCACGCACGGCCACGGTCAGCGATTGGGTGCCGGCGTTGCCTCCCATTGACGCAACGATCGGCATAAGAACCGCAAGGGCAACCAGCCCGGCGATGGTTTCTTCAAAAAGAGAGATCACGACCGAAGCAAGAATTGCTGTGACAAGGTTCACGGCCAGCCACGGAAAACGCCGCCGTGTCGTGGCGATCACGCGGTCAGACAGGCTGCCTTCGCTGACACCGGCAAGGCGCAGGATGTCTTCTTCGGCTTCTTCTTCAAGAAACATCATCGCGTCGTCGATGGTAATGACCCCGACGATCCGGTCATCGTCATCCACCACGGGGGCCGTGATCATGTGATAGTGGTTGATGGCCTGTGCGACCTCTTCCACATCCTGCGTGACGTGGAAGGTGCGGAACGTGTCTTCTGTGATGTCGCGCAAAAGCGTATCACGCGGGTGGCTAAGGATGCGGCCAAGGGTGACATATCCGGTCGCCTTGAGCCGGGGATCAACCAGGATGATGTGATAGAACTGGTCAGGCAGCACCACATCAGAGCGCAGAAAATCAATCGCCTCACCCACGGTCCAATGCTCTGGCGCGCGCACCAGTTCGGACTGCATGTGACGCCCGGCGGATTCCTCGGGATAGGTAAGCGCCTGTTCGACGACGACGCGATCGCTGGCATCAAGCGCGTCCAGAACGGCCTCTTGCTGGGCATCGTCAAGGTATTCGACGAGATCAACAACATCATCGCTTTCCAGATCGCGCACCGCATCGGCCAATTCGGTCGGTGCAAGCTGTTCGATGACTTCCTGGCGCAGGTCTTCGTCCAGTTCGGACAGGATATCGCCTTCCAGCCCACCGGGCCAGGCGATCAGCAAGGCACGGCGGTCCCGTGTATCGATCTGCTCGAGCAAATGCGCCACGTCAGCGGCGTGCATCGGGTCAAGCACCTCGCTCAGGAATGCGCCATCGCCCCGCTCAACAGCATCCAGCACATCACTGACCAGACGGTCTGTGATGCCGAATGCTTCTTCTTCGGGGGTTTCGGTTTCGGCCATGGAGCATCCTTGCTGCTGAGGGCAGCATAATCGTTCAGGGCGGCGGCACAACGCGGATTTCTGCGATTTACCCCATTGTTGCAGGCCCCTATGATGAAGATATGACAAAGCAACTTCTTTTGGGGCAAACCCTTGGGTTTTCAGGCAATCCTTTGCGGGACGATTGGGCGGATGCAGTCGCATTTGACAGTGCCGGTGGGGTGCTGATCGACGCAGGGCGGATCACCGCGAAAGGCAATGGCGCGGCCTTGCGGGCGGATCATCCCGATGCTGCGGTAACAGACTATGGCGAGGCTGTGATCAGCGCGGGTTTTGTGGACGCGCATATGCATTATCCGCAGACCGGCATCATCGCCAGCTGGGGCAAGCAGCTGATTGACTGGCTCAATACCTATACATTCCCCGAGGAAGCGCGGTTTGGCGATCGTGACTATGCGGATCAGGCGGCAGAGCGCACGCTTGATCTGGCGCTGGCCCATGGCACCACGACATTGACCAGCTTTTGCACGATTCACCCGCAAAGCGTTGATGCCTTCTTTGCCGCTGCTGACCGGCGCAATATGGCGGTGATTGCAGGCAAGACCTGTATGGACCGCAATTCACCTGTTGATCTGCGCGACACGGCACAGTCGGCCTATGATGACAGCAAGGCACTGCTGGAAAAATGGCACGGCAAAGGCCGCGCCTCCTATGCGATTACACCGCGCTTTTCGCCGACATCGACGCCAGATCAGCTGACCGCCCTGGGCGCGCTTTGGGCCGAGCATCCCGATTGCCTGATGCAAACCCATCTCAGTGAGCAGCTGCCGGAAATTGCCTGGGTCCTTGATCTGTTTCCCAAGGCCCGCGATTACCTGGATACTTATGAGATGTTCGGACTTTTGGGTGAACGCGGCCTTTATGGGCATGCCATCCACCTTGAAGAACGCGAAATCGCGCGGCTTTGCGAGGTTGGCGCGGCTGTCGTGCATTGCCCGACCTCCAACAGCTTTATCGGCTCAGGCCTGTGTGATGTGATGGGATTGGCAAAGGCGGCCGTATCGGTTGGTCTGGCCACGGATACCGGCGGTGGGTCATCCTTTTCGATGTTGCGCACAATGGCCGCCGCCTATGAAATCGGACAGTTGCGCGGCACAGCGCTGCACCCGGCACAACTGATGTGGCTGGCAACCGAAGGATCGGCGGGCGCATTGAAGATGTCAGGAGAGATCGGCCACCTCGGCGCAGGAGCTGCCGCCGATATCACGGTGCTGGATCTGCAATCGACCGCAGCAATCGCGCAGCGCACTGCGCGCGCGGCGGATATCTGGGACGCGCTGTTTCCGACCATCATGATGGGGGATGATCGTGCGATCAGGGACGTTTGGGTCGCAGGCATCCGGCAAAAGCCCTAGCAGTGTGCTGGCAGATTGGGCGCGCAGAGCTTGCAGACCGCCACAGGCCATATCGGCCCGGCCCCAACGGGCGCAAAAAAGCAACGAAATCAAATGAACAACCGGACGTTGCCGAACACGGTCGGACCCACATCCTTTGATTCGCGCTACGGGCGGTTGGCAGAACCAACGCGCCCGCATCGGGAATGTTCTTCAGACCCATCCGTGAGTGGGAGTGGAAACCGGAGAATGCCTTAATCCCCGGAGAATATGGCCAAATTTGGGCGGTCCCTAATACTCGGCAAGTTTCCGCGCGAGGCGGTTTTGGCTTTCGATGACACGCGGCAGGTCAATCGTGGTCATCTGGCCCTCTGAGACGACCTGCCGTCCTTCGACAAACAATGCATCCACCTTCATCGGGCCAGCCAAAAGCAGCGCGGCAGGGTCCCACGATCCGGCGTTCTCAATCGTGCCTGCGTCCCATATCGCAATGTCGGCCCGTTTGCCGATGGCAAGCTGCCCGCAATCACTGCGCCCAAGAACGTCGGCCCCGCCACGTGTCGCGATCTCAAGGGCTTCGCGCGCAGACATGGCGTCAGCCCCGTTTTGCACACGCTGCAATAGCATCGCCTGCCGGGCTTCACCAACAAGATTGCCGATGTCGTTGCTGGCTGAGCCATCAACCCCCAACCCCACGGTCACGCCCGCATCGCGCATCTGGCGCACCGGCGCGATGCCCGATCCCAACCGGCAGTTTGAGCAGGGGCAATGTGCAACCCCGGTGCCGCTGCGTGCAAAAAGGTCAATTTCCTGTCCATCCAGTTTGACGCAATGGGCATGCCACACGTCATCGCCCGTCCAGCCAAGATCCTGGGCATATTGCCCGGGGCGGCAACCGAACTTTTCCAGGGAATAGGCGATATCTTCGTCATTCTCAGCCAGATGGGTATGCATCATCACGCCCTTGTCGCGCGCCAGAACGGCGGCATCGCGCATCAGTTCGCGGCTGACGGAAAAAGGGCTGCAGGGGGCGACGCCAACGCGGATCATCGCGCCGGGCGCTGGGTCATGGAAAGCATCAATCACGCGGATGCTGTCGGTCAGGATCGCCTGCTCGCTTTCGACCAGCGCATCCGGGGGCAGCCCCCCATCAGTTTCACCGATGCTCATCGCGCCGCGGGTGGCGTGAAATCGCAGGCCGACATCCTGTGCGGCGGCAATGGTATCGTCCAGTCGCGCCCCGTTGGGGTAAAGGTAAAGGTGATCGGATGTCAGCGTGCATCCTGAAAGCGCCAGTTCGGCCAGACCAACCTGGGCTGAAACAAACATCTCTTCGGGGCCAAAGCGCGCCCAGATGGGATAAAGCCGCTGCAACCAGCCAAAAAGCAATGCGTCCTGCGCCCCGGGCACTGCGCGGGTCAGCGTCTGGTACAGGTGGTGGTGGGTATTGACCAAACCGGGCGTGACAATCCTGCCCTTTGCGTGAAACATCTCTGCGTCGCCATGGGGCAGGTCCGGCCCGATTGCGGCAATAACGCCATCACGCAGCAGCAAATCGGCCCCATGCAGTTCACGCCGCTGATCATCCATCGTGATAATGCAGTCGGCGCCTTTGATCAGCGTCTCAGCCATCAATTGCGGCCTCCAGGATCGCCAAAGCCTCGGCATGGATGTCGGGGTTGGCCGCGGCAATCGCGCGTCCGCCGTCATGTGCGGGGCCGCCTGCCCAATCCGTGACGATCCCGCCAGCCGCCTGAATGACGGCGATGGGGGCCTGGATGTCATAGGCGTTCAATCCGGCCTCGATAACCAGATCGACCTGCCCGGCAGCCAATAGCGCATAGCCGTAGCAATCCATTCCATATCGGGTCAGTTGCGCCCGGCCTGCTACGGCGCGAAACGCCCCGGCCTCATCTGGCGTGCCGACTTCGGGAAAAGTCGTCAGCACTGTGGCCTGCGCCAAGGGACGCGGCGGACGGCATTGCAAGCGGTGTTGCCCTGTCGGACCCTGCACCTGGGCAATGCCGAAACCACCCGCAAAGCGTTCCCCGATGTAAGGCTGATCGATCAGGCCAAAGACAGGCCCCCCGGCATCCGCCACCGCGATCAGGACGCCCCAGGTCGGTGTGCCGCTGACATAGCCGCGGGTCCCGTCGATCGGGTCAAGCACCCAGGTCAGCCCGGAGGTGCCGGGTTGGTGGCCAAATTCTTCGCCCAGGATGGCATCATCTGGCCGCTCCCGGGTCAGGATCGCCCGCATGGTCTTTTCAGCGTCACGATCGGCAATGGTGACCGGATCAAAACCTGCGCGATCCTTGTTGGCGGCGATCAATCCCGATGTACGAAAATGCGCCAACGTGACCGGCCTTGCGGCATCTGCAAGCAAATGCGCCACACGGACCAGTTCCGCTTGGGTTGATTCTGAAACTGTCATCGAAGCTCGCCTCTCATCTGCGCCGCATTCCCCCAAAAGCGGTAGCGCGGCGCCCCGTGACAGGTCAAGTCGCGCCCTATGCGGCCTCGCTCAGGACGCGGGCAAGGTCAAACAGACGTCGGCGCTGGTTTTCGGGGATCGCATAGTAAGAGCGCAGCAATTCCAGCGCTTCTTTGTCCGTCAGGACATCGGCCGGCATATCAGAGTTGGTCGCACTTGCGTTTGGCTTTGCGTCCAGCCCCTCGAAAAAGAAAGAAACGTTTACGCCCAACACTTTAGCAATATCCCAAAGGCGGGATGCGCTCACGCGGTTCATGCCGGTTTCGTACTTCTGGATCTGCTGAAACTTGATCCCGACAGCCTCTGCCAACTGCTGTTGGGTCGTGCCATTCATCCAGCGCCGATGGCGGATACGCTTGCCGACATGTACGTCAACGGGATGTTTCATTCTCTTTTCCTCGCTTTAAAGGGACGCGGCTGGCATGCAGCCCAAATCCCTTTCGATGCATCGCGGCGCCGCAGTTTGTCGCGTCTCCACTTTCATTGACATCCAAGAATACCATTCCCAAAAAACACGCAACGGTTGCAGCCCCAGTACTAACCTTAAGGACAGGTTTTGGGGGTCGCTTTTTTCAAAATCGGCCAAATGTTGCCTGTTTTACAAATCCTTTCACCCCTCCGATAAGGGGTGAGAAACCATGTTTGAGAAGGATTCGCGGCAGATGCGTGCATTTCAGGTGACCAGATTTGACGAAAAACCAGCATTGGCTGACGTCACAGATCCAACGCCCGGCCCCGGCGAGGTCTTGCTGGATATTGCTGCCTGCGGGTTGAACTTCGCTGATCTTCTGATGGCAGAGGGGACCTATCAGGAAACACCAAAGCCCCCCTTCACATTGGGCATGGAGGTTTGTGGCACGGTGGTTGCCTTGGGGGCTGGTGTGACGCAGCCCGCCATCGGCACCCGCGTGGCGGTGTTTGGCGGACATGGGGGGCTGGCCGAGAAAGGATTGTTCCCCGCCGCCCTTTGCCGCCCGGCGCCGGAAACGATGCGCGATGACATCGCGGCAGGTTTCATGGTTGCTTACGGGACGTCCCATCTGGCCCTTGCGCGCCGGGCGCAGTTGCAACCGGGCGAGACGCTCTTGGTCCTTGGTGCGGCCGGGGGGGTCGGCCTGACGGCGGTAGAAATCGGCAAGGCGATGGGTGCGACCGTGATCGCTGTGGCGCGCGGTGCAGAGAAGCTGGAGGTTGCCAGAAAAGCAGGTGCCGACCATCTGATTGACAGCACCACTGATGACATCAAGGCGACGGTCAAGGCGCTGGGTGGCGCTGATGTTGTCTATGATCCGGTTGGCGGCGATGCCTTCAAGGCCGCCCTTGGCGCGTGCAACCGCGAAGCGCGGGTCATTGTCATCGGCTTTGCCAGCGGTGACGTCCCGCAGATCCCTGCGAATATCATTCTGGTCAAGAACATCACTGTCATCGGGTTTTACTGGGGCGGGTATCTTGGGTTCAATCCGCAGGCGCTAACCGATAGCCTGGCAGAGCTGATGGATTGGCATGCCCAGGGCAAATTGCATCCGCATATCGGCCAAAGGCTACCGCTTGATCGGGCTGATGAAGCAATGGACCTGATACGGACGCGCAAATCCACCGGCAAGGTCGTGGTCATGCCGTAAGCAGCTGCGGCACGATCCGGGGTGAGTCGTAGCACTGCTCAATGATTTGCGCCATGGCCTGACTGGCCGGGTCATCGGGTTTGAGGACATAAAGATTGATATTCTGCGGCTTCAACGCGGGCAGAAGGCCGCCGTGGTCAATCACTTCTGTCGCGGGCGGCAGGCAACCTTTCAAAGACACATTGACGGCAAGATCGGCGCTCACGGCAGCCTCGACGGCGTTGTCCATCTCAGAATCGACTGCCATCATCCAGTCGATCCCTTCCGCATTCAACGCCTGCAAGACGCCGCTGCGGAAGATACAGTTCTGGCAGAACGCAACCGGCAGCGGTTGCTTGCGCCAGGCCACACCATCCTGCGCACCGATCCACAACAAGGGCAATTCCACCAGAACCTGACCACCCGGCCCGCAGGTTTCCTCGGTTGTCAGGATCAGATCGACCTCGCCGCGCCCATGCATGTCCAGCAGCTTGCGGGTTGGCGCTGATATCAGGCGCACCTGCATGCGCGGGAAATCTGCGGCAAAGCGCTTCAGAATGGCCGGAATAACCGGGTAGATAATGTCATGCGGCACACCCAGCCTCAGTTCGCCTTCGAACTCGGTCGCGGTCAGACGGTTCAAAATCTCGTCGTTGGTCTTGAGCATGGAACGCGCATAACCCAGCAGCTGTTCGCCCGCCGGCGTCAGTGCAATGGTGCGCGATGTGCGATCAAGCAAGGCCACGTTGAGCGATTCTTCCAGGCGCTTGAGCTGCATCGATACCGCAGATTGGGTCAGGTTCAACATGCCGGCGGCACGGGTCACCCCACCGGCATCCGACACCGCCACAAAGGATCGCAAAGCCGTCAAATCGAGATTTCGCGCCATATCACAAATCCTGATGCTTCAGTTCAAAACTATTCATTTCCATTATGACAAGTCATCCCCCATATATCAAGCATCGAAATATGAATGAGACAAAGCATCACAAGAGAGAATGACATGACCGCCTCAATCCATCAGACCGCCCTCCTCGCCACTTGTCGGCCAGAATCACGTTCCGTCGTGGGCAGCATCCGTCACATGATTGCCGTCGCCCGTCAGCGCCGCCAGTTGCGCGCGCTGGACGATCATCTGCTTGAGGACATTGGCATTTCCCGTGCGCAGGCCCTTGAAGAAAGCCGTCAGGCGGCCTGGAACAGCCCGGATCATTGGTGCAAGTAAAGCCCGCGTTTATGAGACCTGCGACATTCTCGCCCAGAAAGACCAGAAAACCGCGAAACGGCCGTGTTGAACCTTGAAAAAACGGGGATGCCTGCCAATATCATGCGCAAGGATGCCGTTTCGCGGCGCCGCTGTTTAATTTGGAGGTCTCAATGGCTCAATACGATACAATTAGGACGGCCGGCGGTGTACGCACGGCTGAGATTGACGAGGGACTGCGCGCCCATATGAACAAGGTCTACGGCACGATGTCGGTCGGTACGCTGATCACATTTGCTGTTGCCTGGGCTGTCGGAACGTCACCGGGTTTGCTGGGGCTGTTCCGCGACCCGATCACGCTCGCCCCGAATATTCTGGGCTGGATCGTGATGTTCGCGCCCCTGGGCATGGTCTTTATGTTTGGCGCGATGATTAATCGTTTCTCTGCCGCAGCCGCACAGACGTTCTTTTACGTCTTTGCCGCGGTCATGGGCCTGTCACTGGCCTGGATTTTCGTGGCCTTCACCGGGCTGTCCATCGCCAACGTATTCCTGATCACCTCGATCGCTTTCGCGGGCCTGAGCCTGTGGGGTTACACCACCAAGAAAGACATCTCTGCGTGGGGTGCCTTCCTGATCATGGGCGTGATCGGCCTGATCGTGGCAATGATCGTCAACATCTTCCTGCAATCGCCCGCCATCATGTTTGCGGTGTCGATCCTGGGCGTGCTGATTTTTGCCGGTTTGACCGCGTATGATACCCAGAAGATCAAGAACGACTACATCGCACACGCCGCGCAGAGCGATGAGGAATGGCTGGCGAAGTCAGCGATCATGGGTGCGTTGAACCTGTACCTGGACTTCATCAACATGTTCATGTTCCTGCTGCAACTGTTTGGCAGCCGCGAATAAGCGTTGCGGATACCGGAAAATTAGGGGCTGATGGCAACATCAGCCCTTTTTCTTTGCGCAAAGGCGAGACCATGATTTCACTGCCGATCACTTCTTTCACAGCCCTTTTTGCCGGTGTCTTGATTCTGTCACTAACAATGAAGGTTGTGCAGCTACGCAGGCGCGGCGGTGTGGTTTTGGGCGACATCAATGACCGCGCCCTTGCCAAGGCAATTCGCGGTCATGCGAATGCAGTGGAACAACTGCCCATCGCATTGATCCTGATGGGACTTGCAGAGGTTCAAGCGGGCAGCACCGCGCTCTTGATCCCCGCAGCTATCTCGCTGGTCGTGGGCCGCAGTCTGCACGCGACCTATTTTGCGATCCACGGGACACATTGGCGGCTGCGCTTTTACGGGATGTGGCTGACGGTGGCGGCGCAAGGTGGCTTGCTTGTAATATTGGCCCTGACGGTTCTGACCTAAGTGGCATAACAAAAAAGGCCGCGCAGGGTGCGCGGCCAAATCACAGTCATATCAGGCGATCAATTACTTGATCTTGCCTTCCTTGTACTCGACGTGCTTGCGCACGACAGGGTCGTACTTTTTGATGACCATCTTTTCGGTCATGGTCCGTGCGTTCTTTTTCGTCACATAGAAATGCCCGGTCCCCGCGGTGGAGTTCAGGCGGATCTTGATGGTGGTAGGCTTCGCCATGTCTCATCTCTCCGGCTTGCGGGCCATATATGGCTCATCGCGTTAATCTCGTTGAAGCTGCCTTTTACGCGCGACTGCGCCCGAGTCAACCGGAAAGGTGTGCGACGTAAGGACGACAAGCCCTCTAATCCGACAGGCACAGCTTGTTTCCGTCCAAATCCCTTACATAGGCGGAATAGCGTGGCCCTCTTTGGCCCGGGACACCTTCACATGTACCGCCAAGCTTGATTGCCAGCGCATGTAGCCGGCGTACATCCTCGCTTGTGCCGACACAGAATCCGACCATCGTGCCATTGCCGTTTGTGGCCGGTTGCCCGTCAAAAGGGGTTGCTGCGGCAAAGGCGAAATCCTCCCCCATCCAGTAGGTCATGCGATCTGAGGGCGCGAAGCCGTTCAAGGCAAAAGTCTCGAACAGCGAATTGTAAAAGCGCGTTGTGGCCGCCATGTCGTTTGTGCCGACCACGAAATAGTTCATTTTCATAAGGTAATCTCCTGTGTTTCGGCGGCCAGCATCTGCCAACCGGCTGCCTTTCCTGGGGGTCATCGGGGCCGGGGTGGCCCTCTGGCCTGCCTTCTATTGCTAAATAGGACATTTTATGTCTTATTTCTTTCATGGCACGCACAGACGCCAACGGCAGATTAAGACGCATGGAGTTGCTGGCGGCCCAGCTCAAGCAAAACGAGCATTGCAAAGTCAGCGATCTGGCAGAGCAACATGGTGTCAGCCCACGCACGATTGCGCGTGACCTGTCGCTGATGCGTGAGCAGGGAATGCAGATTGACGCGGATCGCGGGCGTGGTGGCGGTGTCCGGCTTGACCGGAACTGGGGTATTGGCCGGTTGAACCTTTCTTACGCAGAGGCTGTTGATCTCCTCATCAGCATCGCGGTCGCAGAACAGATGGATTCGCCCTTGTTTCTGGCGCGTCTCCATTCGGTCCGGCGGCAGCTGGTGGCGTCATTCTCACCTGCGACACGCAGTAAGGTAGAGGGGCTGAAATCACGGATTCTGGTGGGGGTCACCGCATCCCCATTTGTGCAGGCCGGTGCAGCGACCCCGCCGAAGCGGGTTGTTCAGGCGCTCCATCAGGGGTTTGTCGAACGTAAAATGATCGAAATTCAGTATCGCAGAGAAGATGGCCAGATATCGACGCGGCAGATCGAACCGCACTACCTGTTGCTGAAATATCCGGTGTGGTACGTTGTGGCACGCGACCTGATGCGCGATGCGCCGCGCATATTCCGCTGCGACAGAATGCTGTCAGCACATTTGACCGAAGCCAGTTTCAATTTGATACCAAAAGAGCGTTTTGAACCGTCATTGACCGCAGATGATCTCGCACTGTAGCAGGCGGGCTCTTACCCCGAAGATTTATGCGCGGATGGCCTATAAGCCGGATTCTGTCCCTTGTGGTTGCCCACAAATGGATGACCATTCATCTGGAGCGCCTGTTGCCAGACGCCCTCTCGCTGCCAACCCGGACCGTCTGGGGTTCAAGCATCCCCGTCTTGCGACGCGAGGTCCCTATTTGGCATTGCTCCCGGTGGGGCTTGCCGTGCCGCATGGCGTTGCCGCCTGCGCGGTGGGCTCTTACCCCACCGTTTCACCTTTTCCTGACCGGAGCCAGGTAGTCTGTTCTCTGTGGCGCTTTCCCTGGGGTTGCCCCCGCCGGGCGTTACCCGGCACCGTGCTTTTTGGAGTCCGGACTTTCCTCGACCCCGGATCAAGTCCGGGACCGCAGCCATCCAGCCATCCGCGCACCGCATCAGTTAGGTCCTGGCGGCCTTCACGTCAACGGGGAAACGGCGGGCAAGGTCGGTGATCAGAGCGAGGTCAGCGGCATCCAATGGTCCAGCGGCGCCGGGCCGGAACCGCAAACGAAAGCTGTCGAGCAGCACTGCCAGGTCGCCTGCAGCCGTATAGCCAAAGGCCCGCATCGCCGCCATGAACCGGGCGTCAGCGGCCCCTTGCGGGGACTTTTGCGAAAAATGCGCGTCAGCGCTTGATGAGGGCCAGACAGACAGGCCCTCAAGCGCCAGCCTGCGCCAGTCAAACCGCGCGCCCGGATCAATCTTGCGCCCGGGGGCCATGTCCGAATGCCCGATGACCCGTTCTGGCCGGATCTCCCAGCGCGACCTGATCCCCGCAAGCAGATCAGAAAGCGCATCCATCTGGGCCGCAGCAAAAGGGGTGCCCCCGGTATTCGCCAGCTCAATCCCGATGGAGCGGCTGTTCACGTCCCTCACAGCGCCCCAGGCCCCGGCACCTGCATGCCAGGCGCGCAGCGCCTCGGGGACCAGCGACATCACCTCGCCATCCTCGGCAACCAGGTAATGCGCCGAAACCTCCGTCTGAGAGTTGCACAGGGTCTGCGCCGCGGCGGACGCAGATACCATCGCGGTGTAATGAATCACAACGATGTCCGGGGTCGCCCCGTCCCGTCGCGGCCCGCAATTGGGCGATTGTCGCCTGGTCAGTCTCAGTTTTGCACAGCCTGAATAAACGGGGCCGGGTCCCAGCCACAGGCAAACCCATCGCCATCGGGATCAATGCCGCGACGGTCGCGTTCCGGCCCGCCACGAGCAAGGAAATCGCGCTGTGCATCATCGGGGGTCGCGTAAGAGGCACAATTCCGGCGGAAGCGGCCTTCGCCGGACAGAATGGACCGGCTGTACCACTCCTGCCCCTTCACATTTGGCGCGCTCAGCGCATATGCGACAATGTTTGGTCCGGTGTCAGCGGGGCGTTCCGGCAGAGCGGTAGGGGCAATCTGTTCGCGTGCCGCGGCCTGTGACGCGCGGCGTTCGGCATCGCTTTCGATCGTTTCCCGACCCGTGACCGCACCAAAGTCCTGCTCATCCGACAGACCCGTGCTGGCGGTCGCCAAAACCGGTGCCGGATTGCTGGGAGTTGCCTGCACCCCTTGGGTGCGCAAAGGGTCAGGCGCAACCGTGGCAACCGCCGCGGGCGGCGCGGGTGCGCTGGGTGCGGCCTCCTGTGTCGCTTGCGTCGCTTGTGTTCCAATCCCGGCCTGCGCCAGCGCGCTGGAAGGGATCGCCTGGGTCTGGTTGATTGGTGCCGGTGCGGGGATCGTGTTGACCTGCGCAGGCGGGATGATTGTCCCCAGCGGCGCGCTCAGCTGTGCTTCGCGGCGGGCGCGTTCGGCTTCAAAATCAGTGAAATCATCAAACCCGACACCGCGCTCTGTCGGCAAAACCCGAGGCGCGCAGGCAGCAAGCCCGATCAACGCCACTGCAATGATAATGCCCGATTTCATGGTGCGTCCCCTGTCAGACTGCATTTTGTTTGAAAGCAGGTTACCACCACTTCGCCGGTTTGGCCACAAATCCGGCCGATTGCTCAAGGCTGTAGGCCACATTCAGCAGTTCGCCTTCTTCCCAGGGCCGTCCGATCAGCTGCAATCCAAGCGGCAGTCCCTGTTTGTCCTGCCCCGTAGGCACGGCAATCCCCGGCAAACCGGCGAGGTTGACGGTCACCGTGAACACATCATTGAGGTACATCTGAATCGGATCGGCATCTGTCATTTCGCCCAGACCAAAGGCCGCAGAGGGGGTTGCGGGTGTCAGGATTGCATCAATCCCATCGGCAAAGACCGTATCAAAGTCCTGTTTGATCAGCGCCCGGACCCGGCGCGCACGGTTGTAATACGCATCGTAAAAGCCAGCCGACAACACATAAGTCCCGACCATCACCCGGCGCTGCACTTCGGGGCCAAACCCCTCGGCGCGGGTCTTTTCGTACATCTCGGTGATGCCATCGCCCTGCGCCAGCCTGGCCCGGTGCCCAAACCGCACACCATCATAGCGGGCCAGGTTTGATGACGCCTCGGCCGGGGCAATCACGTAATACGCGGGCAGCGCGTATTTTGTATGCGGCAGGCTGATGTCGACGATCCTGGCACCGGCGTCCTTGAGCATCGCAGTGCCATCCGCCCAGAGTTGTTCAATCTCGGCGGGCATACCATCCATGCGGTATTCCTTGGGAATGCCAATCGTCTTGCCACGAATATCACCCGTCAGGGCTGCTTCAAAATCTGGCACAGGGATATCGGCGCTGGTGCTGTCGAGCGGGTCATGCCCCGACATCGCCCCTAACATGATGGCAGCGTCGCGCACATCCTTGGTCATCGGACCTGCCTGATCCAGCGATGACGCAAAGGCCACGATCCCCCAGCGTGACACGCGGCCATAGGTGGGTTTCAGGCCGGTGATGCCGACGAAAGCCGCAGGCTGGCGGATTGATCCGCCCGTATCCGTCCCTGTCGCGGCAAGGCAAAGGTCAGCGGCAACGGCACTGGCCGAGCCGCCAGAAGACCCGCCCGGCGTCAGTGCGGCATCATCATTGCCACGCCGCCAGGGGTTCACCGCATTGCCGTAAACAGAAGTTTCATTTGAAGAACCCATCGCGAATTCGTCCATGTTGAGCTTGCCCAACATGACGGAACCGGCATCAAAAAGCTGGCTGGTGATGGTGCTTTCATAGGCGGGCCTGAATCCTTCGAGGATGCGCGACGCCGCCTGCGACGGGACGCCCTTGGTGCAAAAGAGGTCCTTGATCCCCAGCGGGATGCCACACATATCCGGCGCTTCGCCCGCTTTGATCCGCACGTCAGCGGCGGCGGCCTGATCCTGCGCGATCTCAGGTGTGTGATGAACGAAAGCGCCCAGCGCCTCTGCACCTTCGATGGCGGTCAGGCAGGCGGATGTGATCTCGGCGCTGGAGGTTTCGCCCTTACGCATCGCATCGCGCGCGCCAGCAATGGTCAGTTTCGTCAGATCAGACATTATTCAACCACCTTTGGCACAGCGAAAAACCCTTCACGGGCATCGGGCGCATTTTTCAAAACAGCCTCTTGCTGGTTTCCATCGGTCACCACATCTTCGCGTCGCTTCAGACGCTGAGGCGTCACGGATGTCATCGGCTCCACCCCTTCCACATCGACCTCATTCAATTGCTCGATAAACCCAAGGATCGCGCTGAACTCGGTTGCCAGCGCTGGCAGGGCGTCATCTTCCACCTTGATGCGGGCCAGTTTGGCCACGCGGCGGGCGGTTTCGGTGTCAATCGACATGGGGAAACTCTCCGGTAAATCTTTGACCCGCGTTTAGCGCCCCGAGGGCGCGGTCGCAAGCATATGGCGCGTGTAAACATGGATCATCCAGCCCAGCATCACCGCATTCAACAGATGCCAGAGAAAATGCGTCCCAATCGGGATCGGATCGCACAGGATTTCATCGAATGAGCGGAGAACAATTGAGACACTCAGGAGTGCGCCCCCCAGCATGAACCCGCGGGCGATTCCCGGCTTGCGACGCAGGATCAGCGCATAGATGCCCAGGAGGATCGGAACCGTCCAATAAAAGTTCGATATGCGAATGAAAGGAAATTGATTGAGGATCGGCGTCAGGACGGCCGCGTAGGGGATGAAAAGAACGGTGGCAAAGACCGCATACCGATGCCGCATTGGCACCATGTCGCGGTTCACCGCAAACAGGTAGACAAGGATAAATGCGCCAATGGGCACAACATCTGCAACAGAGGCCCAGATCGTCGCCTGGGTGTGAAACACGAAGCTGCCGAGGCCGATCGCAAAGAGGATGATGGACAGCACCCGGGCCATCCGCACGCCCGCGCTTTGCCGCCACATGATCAGGGCGGCGACAAGGAACGCAAGATTGCTGATGGCATTCAACGGCTCGGACCAATAGGTGAAATCCGTTCGTTCGCAGTATCCGTTGATCTGTTCGAACCAGTCCATCTTGGCCCCTTCGTGCTTTGACCCTATCCTGACGTCACCGCATAGGAGGGCAACATGAAAATCATCTGGCTGGGGCACGCAAGTTTTCGGATCGAGATCGAAGGGGCGGTTCTGCTGATCGACCCATGGCTGGAAGGCAATCCGTCCTTTCCCAATGAACACCGCAGCGCGGCATTGAACGGGGCCACCCACATTCTGCTGACCCATGGTCACTTCGACCACACCTCAGAGGTTGATGCGATCGCCAGGGAAACCGGCGCGCCGATCGTGGGTATTCCAGAGCTTTGTGCGATCTTTGGCGCGCATGAGACGATTGAGTTCAACAAGGGCGGAACCGTCGATCTGGGCGGCGCGATGGTGTCGATGGTGCAGGCGACGCATTCGTCCTCGGTCGGGTCTGCCTATGCGGGTACGGAAGCAGGGTATATGATCAAGGGCGAGGGCCACATGATCTATGTGACCGGCGACACCAACGTCATGGCCGATATGGACTGGATGGGGGATTTCTATAATCCGGATGTCGGCATCCTGTGCTGTGGCGGGCATTACACCATGGGGATGGAAGGTGCCGCCTACGCCGCCAGGCGATATTTCGACTTCAAGACCGTGATCCCCTGTCACTACGGAACTTTCCCGCTGCTGGCACAATCGGCGCAACCGCTGGCGGATGCCTTGCCGAATGTGGATGTGCGGATGCCCGCGGTCATGGAGATCATCACGCTCTAGGTGGCAGGCTTTCATCGAAGGTTTGGGGCCAAATCCCGTCTCAGGAATTGGTCAGCGCCTGGCGGCAAAGAAGTCGCGCAGCAGGGTTTCGGATGCCAGCGCGTCAATCCCGTCATAGACCTCAGGTGCGTGATGGCATTGCGGATGGCTGAAGACGCGCGGCCCTTGCGCGACCCCGCCTGATTTGGGATCCGCCGCCCCATAATAGAGCCGCGCAATCCGCGCATTGCTGATCGCCGCTGCACACATCGGGCAGGGTTCCAACGTGACATAGAGGTCATGGCCGGTCAGCCGTTCTTGCCCCAATGCCGCGCAGGCCGCCCGGATTGCGAGCAATTCGGCATGGGCGGTCGGATCATTCTGCTCGCGGGTTCGGTTGCCAGCCTGCGCAATCACGCCTTGGGGTCCGACAATCACGGCACCTACAGGCACCTCGCCGCGTGCGCCTGCGGCGCGGGCCTCTTGCAGGGCCACATCCATATGCGTGCGAAAATCCATGCCCTTTGCATGCACCGCCACTGCTATCTCTGGCAAGGGGCGATCAAAATGGTTATGGGGCAGGCATGAGCATTGATACCCCACCTCCCGGCGACCGGATCGCCAAAGTCCTGTCCCGTGCTGGTGTCGCCAGCCGCCGGGAAGCGGAACGGATGATCGCCGATGGGCGTGTGAGCGTGAATGGCACGACAATTACCAGCCCGGCACTGAACGTAACGGCTGATGACCGGATCGTGGTGGATGGCAAGCAGGTGGGCGAGCCTGATCCGCCGCGCATCTGGCTTTATCACAAGCCAGCGGGCCTGGTGACAACAGAGCGGGATGAGAAAGATCGCCCGACGGTCTTTGCCTCACTGCCCGAAGACATGCCACGGGTGATGTCTGTCGGGCGACTTGACCTGAATTCCGAAGGCCTGCTTCTGCTGACCAATGACGGTGAGGTCAAGCGCAGGCTGGAGCTCCCTGCAACCGGCTGGCTGCGCCGCTACCGTGTCCGCATCAACGGATCGGTCAGTGAGGCCAAACTGGATGAGCTGCGCGCCGGGATCGAGGTTGAGGGCATTCGCTATCAGCCGATGGTCGTGACGTTTGATCGCCAGCAGGGGGCGAACGCATGGCTGACCGTCAGCTTGCGCGAAGGGAAAAACCGCGAAATCAGGCGGGCAATGGGGGCGATAGGCGTGACCGTGAACCGGTTGATCCGGGTCAGCTATGGCCCGTTCCAGCTTGCCGCGCTCAAACAGGGCGACGTGGAAGAGCTCAAACAGCGGGTGGTGCGCGATCAACTGGGTATTTCCGGCAAACCGACGCCGAAGCGTACCCGAAAACCTGTCAATCGCCCCACAAGGGGGAAAAAGCGGCAAGGTTGAACCTTGTCCTGTTTCATCGGTTGTGCATGGTGGAGATAACACAATCTCCCGGGGGACTTCACTTTGGCCGACCTGCTCACGCTTGAAAACGCTATCAACCTGATCATGCTGTGCTTTTTGCAGGCGGTATTGGGCTTCGACAACCTGCTTTACATTTCTATCGAAAGTAAGCGCGCGCCGGTCGCGCAGCAAAAATCGGTGCGGACCTGGGGCATTATCATCGCGGTCGCTCTGCGTGTTGTCCTGCTCTTTGCGATGATCATGCTGATTGATGCACTGTCCGCGCCGTTCTTTGTCATGAATTGGGAAGGCGTGCTTGAGGGCGGGGTGAACTTTGCCACGATTGTCTTTGTCTTTGGCGGGGCGTTCATCATGTATACAGCCGTCAAGGAAATCGGCCATATGCTGTCGATGGATGATCTTGGCCATGACGTGGAAGGCAAAGGGGCGAAATCCGCCACGCAGGTGGTGATCCTGATTGTGGTGATGAACCTGATCTTTTCCTTCGACTCTGTCCTCTCGGCGCTTGCGATCACGGATGTTTTCCCAATTCTCGCCTTCGCGATCATCCTGTCAGGTGTTGCAATGCTGCTGTTGGCCGATGGCGTGGCACGTTTTCTTGAAAAGAACCGGATGTACGAAGTGCTGGGGCTTTTCATTTTGCTCATCGTCGGCGTGGTCCTGCTGGGCGAGGCAGGCCCGGCGGCGGCTCATGCAATGGATGATGACAGCTTGCAGATCATGGTCTTTGGGCAGGATATCATCCCAATGTCGAAATCGACGTTCTACTTCTCGGTCGTGGTGCTGGTCGCGGTTGAAATTATCCAGTCCGGCTATTCGCGCAAACTGAACGCTGAACGCGCAGCTTTGCAGAAACACTCGTAAAATCAGGGCTTCCACCCTATCTGAAACGATAACGAAACTGGCGGAGTAACGCGAAAATGGTGCGATTGATCCTTGTTCTGGTCTTTGTGACCGTGGTTGCGGTTGCAATCATTGCGCTGCTGGGAACACTGATGTCCGTCGCCCCGACGAATGCGGAAAAGGATACCGAAGATATGCCAGCGAAATTTCGACGGATCACTTATATCTTGCTGGTTGTGCTGCTGTTTGGCGTCACCACCGGCCTGCTGGGGGGCGTCTGATGGCCAAGCGCTTTGGCGGAAAATTCAGCCCTGACGGGCAAGAGCCATCCACCGGTCCGCGTGACACGGTGCAAGCCAAACAGCCCATTGCTGTCTCGGGCTGGCGGGTCAAACTGCTTTATACACCCGCGATCCTTTTGGCCGCGACATCGCTGAATGATGGGCCTGTCACGCTGGTCACCGCCCTTGTCGGGGCGGCGGTTCTGACGCTGGCGGCCTGGCTGCTGCAAGAAGGGCTTGTGGCCGAGACCGCCTACAATGCCCGCAAAATGGCCCGCCGCCCTGCCCTGCCGCGCAAGATGCTGGCCACGGTCCTGACAGGCGTTGGCGTGGCGATTGCAGCCTATACCGGTGACAGCGGCACTCTTGGTTCGGTCCTTTATGGGGTCGCGGCCGCCGGCCTGCATACTGCCACTTTCGGCATTGACCCCATGACAGACAAGCGCATGGAAGGTGTCGATACCTTTCAGCAAGACCGCGTGGCCCGCGTGGTGGACGAGGCCGAGGCGCATCTGGACGTGATGAAATCCCAGATTGAGGCGGTGTCTGACCGCCGCCTGACCGAACGTGTCGCGGATTTTCAGATTGTCGCCCGCCAGATGATCCGCACGGTCGAGGAAGACCCACGCGACCTTTCCGGCGCCCGCAAGTTTCTGGGGGTCTATCTGATGGGCGCACGCGATGCGACGATCAAATTTGTCGATCTCTACAAGCGCAACAAGGACCCTGACGCGCGCACCAACTATGCGGCACTGCTGGACGATCTGGAGCAGAATTTTGCCGCCCGGACCGAAAAGATGCTGCTTGATGATCGCAGCGACATGGATATTGAAATCAACGTGCTCCGCGACCGCCTTCAACGAGAGGGTGTGAGCTTGAAACCGAAAGGAAGCAAATAATGTCAGAGACCGTCCGCCAGAAGGCCGAAGCCGCACTTGCCGAAGTGGAAAAAGTCACCGCCGTGGTCCTGCCAGAACCGAAAGGTGAACTGGTCACGTTGGAAGCGGCCGACCCGCCCACCAGCGCCGAGATTGAAAAGCGCGTGGCAGAGATTGATATTGACGACACCAATTCCATTGTCTCTTTCGGGTCCTCTGCCCAGGCCGAATTGCAGGAAATCAGCCAATCCATGCTGGCCGGTGTGCGCAACAAGGACGTTGGGCCCGCTGGGGACAGCCTGCGCAACATCGTGACGACAATCCGGGGGTTCTCGATCTCTGAACTGGACGTGCGCCGCGAGCGGAGCTGGTGGGAAAGGCTCTTGGGGCGGGCTGCACCCATGGCAAAATTCGCGGCCCGCTTTGAACAGGTCCAGGGTCAGATTGACCTGATCACCGATGATCTTCTCCGGCACGAGCATGTGCTTTTGAAAGACATCGAAAGCCTTGACGTGCTTTATGACAAGACCCTGCAATTCTATGATGAGCTGGGGCTTTATATCGCGGCAGGTGAGGCCAAGATTGCCGACCTTGACGCAACAACGATCCCCGCAAAAGAGGCCGAGGTGCAGGCCGCGCCAGAAGACCAGGCGGTGATGAAAGCGCAGGAACTGCGCGACCTGCGCTCTGCACGCGACGATCTGGAACGCCGGGTGCATGACCTCAAGCTGACCCGTCAGGTCACAATGCAGTCGCTGCCCTCCATCCGTCTGGTGCAGGAAAACGACAAATCACTGGTCACCAAGATCAACTCGACCCTCGTGAACACCGTGCCGCTGTGGGAAACCCAACTGGCACAGGCCGTCACGATCCAGCGATCTTCCGAGGCGGCAGAGGCCGTGCGCGATGCCAATGATCTGACCAATGAGTTGCTCAAGGCCAATGCCGAAAACCTCCGGCAGGCCAACCGCACCATCCGCGAGGAAATGGAGCGCGGTGTCTTTGACATCAATGCCGTGAAAGAGGCCAACGCCAACCTGATCGCAACGATCAACGAAAGCCTCGAGATTGCAGACGAAGGCAAGCGCAAACGCGCCGAGGCGGAGGCCGAATTGCAAAAGATGGAGCAAGAGTTGAAAGAAACGCTGGCCTCAGCCAAGGCACGCGGCACGGGCACCGGCGACACCATCGGCACGGCAACCGGTGACGCATAAAGAATGGTGATTGGGGGCAAATCAAGACGCATCGCGATGCTCGTCCTTGCGACGGGCCTGATGGGCTGCGAAGTCTTGACGCCCCCGGTCGCCGCGCCGCCGCTTCCCCTTGTCGCGGAACCGCAACCGCCGCGCGGCCCCGTTGCGACACCAGCCAGTCAGACCAGCCGGGATCTGGCGACCTATTATGCCCGGTTGCAAAGCGACCTTCTGGCCCAGGGTTTGCTGCGCGGCGACGGTGGCGGGCCTGATACCCCATTCACCGACACGCAACTGGCGCGCAATTTCGTGCGTATCGCACTGTTCAACGAATACAGCGACGACAGTGATTTCCAGCGCCCGCAAGCCACCGTGTCGAAACTGCGTCGCTGGACCGGGCCGATACGTATGTCGGTCGAATTTGGTGATACTGTCCCGCTGCCGCAGCGCGATCAGGATACGGCCAGTGTCAGCGCCTATGCCGCGCGGCTGTCGCGGACAACCGGGGTGCCGATCACGATGACAGATCGCGACCCAAATTTCCGCGTGCTTTTCCTGGGCGAGGATGATCGCCGCGCCTTTGGGCCGCGTTTGCGCGAACTGATCCCCAACATCTCGGAGTCCACCGTGCGCGCCTTCGTGAACCTGCCCCGTGACCAGTTCTGCGTGGTCATTGGCATTTTTGCGCCCGGACAATCCAATTATACACAGGCGGTTGCCATGATCCGCGCCGAACACCCCAGCCTGATGCGCTCTGCCTGCATTCACGAGGAACTGGCGCAGGGCATGGGCCTTGCCAACGACAGCCCCGGTGCGCGCCCGTCGATCTTTAATGATGACGAAGAATTCGCGCTCTTGACCAGACAGGATGAGCTTTTGCTCAAAATGCTTTACGATCCACGACTGAAACCCGGCATGGACCCTTCCATTGCCGCCCCGATTGCACGGCAGCTTGCGCGCGAGTACCTGACGGCGGGACCAAGCTAACCGGATGCGCCCTCGCATCCACACTGACATAACGACGGAGGCCACATCATGGGCATTTTCGATTTTCTGACCGGTGAATTCATCGATGTCATCCATTGGACAGATAACACCCGCGACACGATGGTCTGGCGGTTTGAACGCGAGGACCATGAGATCAAATATGGCGCCAAGCTGACCGTGCGCGAAGGTCAGGCGGCGGTGTTTGTGCATGAAGGACAGTTGGCCGATGTGTTCACCCCCGGCCTTTACATGCTCGAGACCAACAACATGCCGATCATGACGACCCTGCAAAGCTGGGATCATGGTTTTCAAAGCCCATTCAAATCCGAGATTTACTACGTCAACACCACCCGGTTCTCTGATCTGAAATGGGGCACCAAGAACCCGATCATGCTGCGCGATCCCGAATTTGGCCCGACCCGCCTGCGTGCCTTTGGCACCTATACGGTGAAGGTCGCAGAGCCTGCCGTCTTCCTGCGCGAGATCGTCGGCACCGATGGCGAATTCACCATGGATGAGATCAGCTATCAGATCCGCAACATCATCGTGCAGGAATTCAGCCGCGTGATTGCGCAATCGGGTATTCCGGTGCTGGATATGGCCGCGAACACCGCTGATCTGGGCAAGCTGATCGCCTCTGCCATCGACCCCACAATGAAGCAATACGGCCTGACGATCCCCGAACTTTACATCGAAAACATCAGCCTGCCGCCCGCAGTGGAAGAGGCGCTGGACAAGCGCACATCCATGGGGCTTGCCGGGGATCTGGGCAAGTTCACGCAGTATTCCGCGGCTGAAGCGATGACCTCTGCGGCGAACAACCCTGCCGGCGGTGGCATGGCGGCCGGGCTGGGCGCTGGCATGGGCATGGCGATGGCGGGGCAGATGGCGCAAGGCGGCCCCAGGGGCGCGGCCCCGGCTGTCGCGGCGCCGCCCCCTCCGCCGCCACCGGTCGAGCATGTCTGGCATGTTGCCGCAGGCGGCGATGTCACCGGCCCGTTTTCCAAGGCCGCCATGGGCCGGATGGTGACCGAAGGCACGCTGAGCCGCGACAGTATGGTCTGGACCCAGGGGCAGGATGGCTGGATGCAGGCCGGTGACGTCATGGAACTGGCGCAGCTTTTTACCATCATGCCACCTCCTCCACCCGGCACATGACAGGGCGCAGGCTGACCATGGTGGTGCATAGCTCAACGCCGATAACCTCGCGCCGTCGGGCAGAAGATTCAGCAGAAGGCAGACGGACCCATTTCTGAAAACGAACACCGCTTTCCCTGTGACGCCTGCGGGTCCGACCTGCGGTTTGATCCGGGCACACAGCAGATGATCTGCGACTACTGCGGAAATGTGCAGCCGATTGAAAGCGCCGGTCCCTGGGCGGGCAGCATTGTCGAGCTTGATTTCCAGCGGGCGGTCCAGCAGCGGCTGGCCGCTGAGGACATCGAGGAAACCCGCGTTGTTATCTGCCCCAACTGCGGCGCGCAGTTCGAGTTTGACCCTGACATCCACGCCGCCGAATGTCCGTTTTGCGCCACACCCGTGGTGACGGGGACCGGCACAAACCGCCATATCAAGCCCCGCGGCCTGCTTCCGTTTGGGCTGGATGAAGGACAGGCGCGCAATGCGCTGGTCGGCTGGCTCGGCCGCCTTTGGTTCGCGCCAAACGGGCTGACCGATTATGCCCGCAGAGGGCGCAAGATGAACGGCATCTACGTTCCCTACTGGACCTTCGATGCCGATACCAAGAGCCGCTACACAGGCCAGCGCGGCACCCATTATTATGTCACCAAAACGGTGGTCCGCGACGGCAAGCGCCGCAATGTGCGGGTGCGCAAGACCCGCTGGCGGCCTGCCTCTGGCCGTGTTGCCCGGTTTTTTGATGATGTATTGGTGCTGGCCTCGCGGTCCTTGCCAAAGACATATACCGACGGGCTGGAGCCGTGGGACCTTTCGGCACTGGAGCCCTACAACCCCGAATACCTTGCCGGGTTTCGCGCTGAAGCTTATCAGGTGGAACTTGCCGAGGGGTTCACCGAAGCCCGGGCCTATATGGACCGGATGATCCATCGCGACGTCAAATACGACATCGGCGGTGATGCGCAGCGTGTCCACAATGTTGATACCGACGTTGACGACGTGACTTTCAAGCATGTCTTGCTGCCGGTTTGGCTGGCCGCCTACAAGTATCGCGGCAAGACATATCGGTTTGTCGTGAACGGACGCACTGGCCGGGTTCAGGGAGAGCGCCCTTACTCGGCATGGAAGATCGCTTTTGCGGTTATCGTGGGACTTGTCCTTGCGCTTGGCGTTGGATTTGTTATCGCTAACAGTCAATAAAACCGAAAGGTGCCCTGATGATCCTTTGTTGTGGTGAAGCCCTGATTGACATGCTCCCGCGCGAGACGGCCGCCGGGGAAGCCGCCTTTGCGCCCCATGCGGGCGGGTCGGTGTTCAATACCGCCGTGGCTTTGGGGCGGCTGGATGCGCCGGTGCAGTTCTTCTCGGGCCTGTCATCGGACCTTTTTGGCGACATCCTGCGCGGGCAGCTGGCCGCATCTCATGTCGATAGCAGCCCGGCCGCAATCTCTGACCGACCCACGACCCTGGCCTTCGTCACGCTCAGCGACGGCCATGCGTCCTATGCGTTTTATGATGAAAACACGGCTGGAAGGATGCTGTCAGACAGCGATCTGCCCCGAACACAGGCCGATGCGCTGTTCTTTGGCGGGATCAGCCTGATGGTTGAACCGTGCGGCGCGGCCTATGAGGCGCTGATGCTGCGCGAGGCGCCGCAAAGACTGACGATGATCGATCCCAACATCCGCCCGTCTTTCATCACCGATGAGGCCGCTTATCGCGCCCGCCTGACCCGCATGATGGGTGCGGCTGATATCATCAAGACATCTGATGAGGATCTGGAATGGATCGTCGGGGATACGGATGCAAATGCCCTGCGCACCCGGACTGGCGCGCAGGTCATCCTTTTGACCCGCGGCGGCGATGGGGTGAGCATTGTGACGGACCATGGTGCCATCGATGTGCCCGCTGAGAAGGCGGCCGTGGTGGATACTGTCGGTGCCGGCGACACATTCAGCGCGGGCTTTTTGGCGCAACTGCACAAAAGCGGCCATCTGACCAAGGACGGGATCAAACAGGCGACCCCCGCTGACCTTCGCGCTGCTGCGGCCTTTGGGGCGAAGGTTGCGGCCATTACCGTCAGTCGCGCGGGTGCCAACCCGCCCTGGGCCTCAGAGCTGTGAGGGCGCTGATCCAGCGCGTGACCGAAGCGTCGGTCAGGGTTGATGGCAAGGTGATCGGGGAAATCGGCAGGGGCCTGGTGATTCTCCTGTGTGCCATGCAAGGCGACGACGCCGAAAAATCCAGTGCCCTGGCCGCAAAGATCAGCAAGCTGCGCATCTTCGCTGATGACGCCGGGAAGATGAACAAGTCACTCACGGATGTCGGCGGCGCGGCGCTGATCATCAGCCAGTTCACATTGGCGGCAGACACGTCCCGCGGCAACCGCCCCGGTTTTTCTGAGGCCGCCAGGCCCGACATCGGCTGCGCGCTTTATGAACAGTTCATTTCAGACATCGCCGCGCTGGGGATCGAGACGGCCACAGGGTCATTCGGGGCTGACATGGCTGTCAGCCTGACTAACGATGGACCTGTAACGATCTGGCTGGACGTCTAGGGCATCGGCCCAAAATTGGCGCGCCTGTGTTCCAGACTAGCACTGCTTGCCGACAACCAGCACCCAGTAGGGACCTTTGGGCCCCTGGGAAATGCCTATGCCGAATTCCTCGACACGCGGGTGCAACATGATGCGGCGGTGGCCCGGAGAGTTCAGCCAGCCGTTCACGATCTGCTCTGAGCGCGGATAGCCCCAGGCCAGGTTCTCTGCCACGATGCAATCGTTATAGCCGGCACTGCGCACACGCGATTGTGGACGCGAACCGTCAGACCCACGGTGATCAAAGAAATCATTCACACTCATGTCGCAGGCCTGAACCATGGCGGCCTGCCCCAGCTTTCGGTTGAACCGCAAGGGGGCGACGCCGTTTGCGCGGCGGCTTTGGTTTAGGCCGGCGGCAATCTCGGTGGCGAGCTGGTTGACGTTTTCCGGCGCGACGCAATTGCCCGAAGCAACTGCCGTGGTGCCAACAAAGGAAAGGGCCATAGCGGCCAGGATGCTTGCAAAGCGTGTCATCTGGTTGTCCCGTCGATTGAGTACGATCCACTTAAGGATTGCAGCAGATCAGGGCAACGCTGTGGCAAAGCAGGGGCGCAGAGGCGGCAATTACGTGCCGATCCGGCGCAATTGACGGCCAATTGCGCTGAGTGCAAAGATGAACACCGCCACGACGATGATCATCGGCCCGACCGACGTGTCGAAAATGACCGCAAGGCGCAGGCCGGCCAGCGCGGACAAGGCCCCGGTTGCCACTGAAAGAAACGCCATTCGCTCAGGTGAACTGGCGAAGTTGCGGGCTGCCGCGGCAGGTATAATCAGCAATGCCGTGATCAAGAGCGCGCCGACCACCTTGATCGCAACAGCGACAACGGCCGCCAGCAACAATGTCAGGATCAATTGTTCGCGGCGTGGGTTGATCCCTGCCGCACAGGCCAGATCGGGGCTCAGCGTGGCCGTCAGCATCGCAGACCACCGCCACCAAAGCGCCGCCACCACCAAAGCCCCGCCACCCCAGATCACGGCAAGGTCCATCCGGGTCACGCTCAGCACGTCACCAAACAGATAGGCATCCAGATCAATCCGCTGACCGGGGATCAGCGTGACGGCAACCAACCCCAGCGCCAGGGCCCCGTGCGCCAGGACGCCCAACACCGTATCGACCGCAGCACCCTGCCCGCTCAGCCCATGAATGAGAACCGCCATGGCAAGCGCCACAGCCCCAACACCCAGGGTGATCGACGTGCCAAAAAGCAATGCCAGGGCGACGCCCAGAACAGCCGCATGGGCGGTTGCATCGCCAAAATAGGCCATCCGCCGCCAGACCACGAAACAACCCAACAGCCCAGCGGCAATCGCGGTCCCGACCCCGGCAAGGGCGGCGCGCACCAGAAAATCACTTAACATCTATTCAGCCGCCGCATGGTGGTGGTCGTGGTCGTGCCCGTGGTCGTGATCATGGCGGTAAAGCGCCAAAGCGCCCCCCGTCCCCGTTCCAAACAGCTCGCGGTAAGCCGGTGCTGCCGAGACAACCTCTGGCGTGCCTTCGCAACAGATATGACCATTGAGACAGATCACGCGGTCAGATGCGCTCATCACGACGTGTAACTCATGGCTGACCATCAGGACCGCACAGCCCAGATCACGCCGCACCGCATCGATCTGTCGGTAGAACGACGCCGAACCCGGCTGATCGAGCCCCTGCGTGGCTTCATCCAGCATCAATACGTGCGGCTTGCCCAGGATCGCGCGGGCCAGCAGAACCCGCTGGAATTGCCCGCCAGATAAATGCGACATCTGCCTTTCGCCCAAACCGGCAACCCCTGCCGTCATAAGGGCCTCCGCCCCGGCGTCCTTGCTTACGGAACGGGGCAAATTCAAAAACCGGTTGACCGTGATCGGCAACGTCGGATCGATGTGCAGCTTTTGCGGCACATATCCGATCCGCAAGCCCTCTTGCCGCGTGACTTTGCCTTTCTGAGGTTTCAACGCACCAATCAACACACGCAGCAGCGTTGATTTTCCTGATCCGTTTGGCCCCACGATCGTGACGATCTCGCCGGGTTCCAAAGCAAGGCTAACCCCTTGCAGAACGGGTTGGTCGCCATGACCAAACGCAATGTCGCGGGCATCAATCAGGCTCATGCGGTATCCTTGGGCTGGCAGGACGGGCAAAGGCCCTCGGCTTCGATCACGGTCTGTTCGACCTGAAAACCGCTTTGCGCCGCAGTCTGGTCCATCGCTGCGGTCGCCTGCGCTTCGGCCACCGTGCCGCAGCTGCGGCAAATCATGAAAGCAGGGTCATGCGCCGCCCCCGGATGAACGCAGGCAATAAATGCATTGAGCCGCTCAACCCGATGCACAAACCCCTGTTCCACCAGAAAGGTCAGCGCACGGTAAGCCACGGGGGGTTTTGACCCAAGCCTTTCGGCATCCAGGCGCGCAAGAACATCATAGGCGCCCATCGCCGCATGGCTCTCAAGCAGGATTTCCAGCACGCGCCTGCGCACGGGCGTCAGTTGCACGGCCCGTTGCGTGCAGGCAGCGTCAGCAGCATCCAGCGCGGTGCGGACGCAGGAGGCATGATCGTGACTGTCAAAGCCGAGTGTATCTTGCGGCATTTTCTACTCTTGTTATGTTATAACATACCTACTATAGCAATGGCGTTTTCAAAGAACAAGGACCGTACCATGCGCCGTATTCTCGCTGCTTTATCATTGCTGCCCGCCACAGCCCTGGCGGATGTTCCAAAGGTTATCACCGATGTCGCCCCGATCCAGAGCCTGACCGCACAGGTCATGGGTGATCTGGGCAGGCCTGACATGCTCTTGCCGCCCGGTGCCGATCCGCATGATTTCTCGCTCCGGCCTGATCAGGCAGAGCGGTTGGGCCAGGCTGATCTGGTAATCTGGGTCGGTGAGGCGCTGATCCCCTGGCTGGAAGAACCGCTGCAAACACTGGCACCCCAGGCGCCGCGCTTCAGCTTGCTGGAGGTCGATGGCTGGACACCGCTGGTGATTCCCGAAGGCGATGCCGGCGACATCGATCCCCATGCCTGGATGGATCCAACTGTGGCGCAAACCTGGGTCGCCGCGATAGCGGGCGCGCTAAGCGACGCAGACCCGGATAATGCGGCAACTTATGCGGCCAATGCTGAAGCAACGATTGCAAACCTGGGAGCGCTTGACGCACAACTGGCCAGCCAGATTGCGGGTCTGGAGGATCGCGCCTATGTGCTGCCGCACGATGGATACCGCTATTTTGAAACCCGATTTGGACTGACCGCACAGGCCGCAATCGCCGGGATTGATGCACGCACTCCGGGACCTGCGCAGATTGCCGAAATACGTGACCAGATGACGGTGCAAAACGTCGTATGCGTGTTCAGCGACGCTGAAATCGGGGACAGATGGGCGAATGTGATTACCGAAGGGACCGACGCCAGAACCGTCATGATTGATGGTGTGGGTGTCGGGTTGGAGGCTGGACCTACGCTCTACGGGCAAATGCTTGAACGGCTCGCCGGGCAGTTCACTGCGTGTCTGGGAGGTGGCGCATAAGGGTGGACCATGATCTCCCGGTCTCCCCCACTTGCCTGACTGAAACGGTCCATTGGACCGGTTCTCTTGTGTCAGCCGCCTCTGCGTTCAAAAATCCGTCGGCGCTCCACCTTCGGCTTTGCGGCGGTCCACAAAGGCCTGCAGTTCCTCGCGCACCGCTTCATCCATCGGCGGCTCTTCAAATTGCGCAATGATATCCTTGAAGGTCCGGTGCGCCCGTTCTGCTGTCCAGATACCACCCGCGGCTTCCCAGGCTTCAAAATTCCGCCAATCTGACACGAAAGGCTGATAAAACGCATTTTCATAGCGTTGCTGGGTATGCTCGATGCCAAAGAAATGCCCGTTGGGACCGACCTCCTTGATCGCATCAATCGCAATGTCTTCGGGGGTCGTGGCCACGATTTGCGGCTCCATATAGCGCTGAATCATCTGGATGACTTCGCAGTCCATCACAAATTTTTCCGGGCTGGCAATCAGCCCGCCTTCCAGCCAACCCGCCGCGTGATAGACCACATTGGTTCCAGATTGCACAGCCGACCACAAAGAATTCGACGTCTCCCACATCGCCTGCCCGTCCGGCACGTTGGCAGCACACACGCCAGAGGCCCGCATGGGTAGCCCATAGAACCGCGCCATCTGGCCGGTGATCTGGGTTGCGCGCATGTATTCGGGCGTGCCAAAGGCCGGTGCGCCGGACTTCATATCGACGTTGCTGGTGAAGGTCCCGATGACACAGGCCGCTCCCGGGCGGACGTATTGGAACAGCGCGATCGCGCTGATCGCTTCTGCAATTGACAGGGTGACGGCCCCCGTCATCGTCACCGGCGCCATGGCACCGGCCAGCGTGAAAGGTGTGACCACCACCGCCTGCCCGCGCCGCACGCAGCGCAGGCACCCATCGATCATCGGCACATCGTGCTTCAACGGAGAGGTTGAGTTGATATTGGTGTACATATGCGGCTTGGCTGCGAAGTCTTCCTCGCTCAGCCCGCCCGCGATCTTGACCATTTCCATCACGTCCTCGACCCGCTCTTTGCCGAGCGAATAGGCGTGGGCCACTTTGTCGGTCAGGACCATCTTGTCATGGACCACATCGAGATGCCGGACCGAGGCGTGGACGTCGACTGGTTCCACCGGGTAGCCACCGGCAAAGTGGATGCAGTTGAAATACTGGGTCAGCCGCAAGAGGTTGGCGCATTGCGCGCGGCTGCCTGACACCTTTTTGCCAATCTCCAGATCAAAATAATTTGGCGGTGAGGACACGTTGCCAAAGAGGATATGCTTGCCGCCAATCGTGATTTTCCGGTCCGGATTGCGGGGCGTGATGTCAAATTGCGCAGGCGCATACCCCAGCATTTCCATCACCCAATCGCGACCCATCCGCACGTTGGTGCCACTGACGCGACAGCCTGCCTGTTTGAAGAGTTCAATCGCCTCTTCATTGAGAAATTCAATCCCGATTTCTTCGAGGATACGCATCGCGCCATCGTGGATCGCTTGCACGCCTTCTGCATCCAGCGGCTCGGTGGGTCTGTCCGTGTTGACGGGCAAGCGCCACGGCATTTGCTCAATCGTGGCCGTGCCACGCCGGTTGGCCGCCCCTGCCCTGCCGCCGCCACGCCGCCGTGGCTTACCAGTCTCTGCCATGGGTCATTCCTTCGTTGCTTGAGCATGAGCATCGCAAAGGTCAGAGCGCAGCGATGATGGAAAACCGACAGATGGTGTCGGTTTCAGGGCCCGAGAAGGTTTTCTGATTTCAGCCAGCCCGGAAGGGCGCCGATATCCCGAAGGACCGCATCCGCATGGGGCGCAAGTTCTGCGCGGGGTGCGGGCCCGGTCAACACACCGACGGAGCGCATACCGGCAGCTTGCCCGGCATGCAGATCATGGGTGCTGTCACCCACCATCAGGCACTGGGCGGCATCCAGTCCGGTGTGGGCGCAAAACGCATAAAGCTGGCCCGGTGCGGGTTTGCCGCCATGTCCGCTGTCATAGCCCGCGATAAAGTCGAAATGCGCGGTGATACCTGCGCGATCCAGATGCGCGCGTGCCGGGGCCTCGGCATCGTTGGTGGCAATCCCAAGCCTGAGACCCATCTGACGCAACTGCGTGAAATAGCGTTTCAGCGGAACGGCCTCGACCTGCGTAACCGTGGCCGCGGCTGCGTTCATCCGTGACAACAAGGCGTCAGTGTCCAAATCCGGCAGGACGGACCGGATCATTTCTGCCAATTCGCCTGCCGTCGATGCAATGACCATGCTATCGGGCCGGAAGGTCTGTGTTTCAACTTCATAGCCCAGCGCATCCGCCAGCCGGGCAAAGAGCACCGGATCGCCGTCCGTCTCTGCGGCAAGCATCCTGCGCGTCCACGCCCCCCAGGTCGCGTTGAAATCAAACAACGTGCCGTCCTTGTCGAATATGATGCCCTTAATCACGCCTGTCTTTCCTTGATGCATTGACACCGGACCCTGCCCGCAAGACGGTGTCAATCACCATGTTGAAGCTCCGCACTTACCACGACCGCCCGATGCATCTAGGCCCCTATCCGCTCGAGCAGTTGCGGCGCATCGCACAGGTTGATCTGACCGGCTTGCCTGCGATGGTGCCCTTGTCCTTTCGCAGAGCTGACAGCCCGAAAAGCATCATTAACGCGATGCAGGATTATCAGGCGATGCTGGATGCCACCCGTGACGGCTTGGTTAAACGCGAGCTTGCCAAAATTCCCGCTGATCGGACCGAACGCGCCAACCATTTGAAAGCCTTCGGATATTTTTGTGACGCCAGCATGGTGGGCATCTGCGCCATGCCTGATACCGCCTGGCTGAACGCCCCCATGGTGAACCCCGATGTGGACCGGTTGGCCGACAAGCTGCGCGGGATGCAGCCCAAGTCGCTTGCCGCGGGGATCGATGTGATCATGGCGGGGTTGCGCGAAAGCATGGCGCTGCCTTCCGTCGATTGCCGCCATCATACCCACGCGCTGGTGTTTTTGTATGATCACCCCCGCGCACCGACTGAGGGCGAGCAAGGGACAGACTGGATCAAGGACGCCCTGCCGCAGCGCGCCTGCCTGCGCGGCATGGAAACGGCCGTGACCCTGGCCAGCTACATTCGGACTTTGGGGTATGAGGCGCGCGCCCACTCGATGGCCTCAAGCGACGTTCACCTGGGCGCTCTGGCGGCCCTTGCGGGCCTTGTCGCGCAGGAAGATGGCACCCTGACCAATCCTTTCACCGGTGACCGCTATGGGCTTGCCGCGATCACGACCACGCTGGACATGACCCCGGATCAACCGATTGCACCGGGGCAAAAACCACCCCGCAGCTATCAGACCGGCCTTGGCGCCCATGCCAAATCCGCCCGCACGCGCGATCCTTTTGCCAAGCGCGGTTTCGCCCTTGGGCCGCACCCCTTCGAGACGCTGAAACGGGTCAGCGAACCCACGACCTATATCGACCGCCCCAATGTCGCGCGGGTGCCAAAGCGCGCCAATATGTTTGTGCGCGGTCTTTTTGGCGACATGGGCAAACAGGTGCAGGAGGCGACCAAGAACGGCAATTACGTCCGCAAATCGGCCGCCGCCTATGCCTTCCGCCCTTCGCTTGGGGCCCTGGTTTTGTTGCAGGATGGCGATGCGATGGCTGCGCCTGTCGCCGACACCGCCGAAAACAACGCCGCTAACATCAAGGCTGCCCTCTATTTTCTTGGTGTTGACGCCGTTGGACTTTCGGCCTGTCCTGACTGGGCCTATTACAGCCATGACACGACAGGCACGCCGATCACGCCTTACCACGACAACGCCATTTCGATGATCATCGACCAAGGCCATGAGACGATGGAGGGCGCGTCCGGCGACGACTGGATCGCCTGCGCCCAATCCATGCGCGCCTATCTGCGGTTTTCGCTGTTGGGTGGGGTTTTGGCGCAGCATCTGCGCAACCTTGGCTACACCGCCCGCGTTCATTCGGTGATGGATGAAGAAGTGCTGCACCCGCCGCTGTTGCTGCTTTCCGGTCTGGGTGAGGTCAGCCGCATTGGCGAGGTGATCCTGAACCCGTTCCTTGGCCCGCGTCTGAAGTCCGGCGTCGTGACCACCAACATGCCAATGACCCATGACAGGCCCATCGACTTTGGCCTGCAAAAATTCTGCGAGGCCTGCAACAAATGCGCGCGCGAATGCCCCTCTGGCGCGATCACGGCAGGGCCGAAACTGATGTTCAACGGGTATGAAATCTGGAAATCCGACAGCCAGAAATGCACCACCTACCGCGTTGGCCAAAAGAACGGTGCCATGTGCGGGCGCTGCATGAAGACCTGCCCCTGGAACCTTGAAGGCCTGTTTGCCGAGGCCCCTTTCCGCAAGCTTGCCATGACCGTCCCGCAGGCGGCCAAGTCACTTGCTGCCCTGGACGACAGGCTTGGCAAGGGGTCGATCAACCCGGTCAAGAAATGGTGGTGGGACCTGGAGATGGAAGATGACGGGGCTTACCGCCCGTCGCGCCATCCGGTCAATGCGCGCAACCTGCAAACCGATCTCGAATTGCAGGCCGCAAGTCAAACCCTTGCGGTTTATCCCGCCCCCCTTGCGCCACCGCCCTACCCCTGGCCTGCCCCGATGGATCGCGAGGCGGGGATTGCCGCCTTTGAAGCGATGATTCCAGCCGATGAACACCGCAGGCGGCGCGCAGCCGGACAACCGCCAGAGCATGTCTATGCCGCAGATCATGGTGAAGCCCCGGTGATCCCGGTCGTGATCAGCAAGGTTGATCGAATGACCGATACGGTCACAAGGTACGAATTTTCCAGGCCCGATGGGGGGGATTTGCCGCCTGCAACCGCCGGCGCGCATATCGATGTCGTCGTCGCCCCGGAGTTTTTCCGCCAGTACTCACTTTGCGGCGATCCTGCCGATCGCAGCAAATACCAGATTGCGGTCTTGCGCGAAGATGAGGGGCGCGGCGGCTCCAGATTGATGCATCGGATATTCACCCAAGGGCGGCGTGTTTTTGTCTCCTTCCCGATCAACCATTTTCCGCTGGTTGAGGAAGCGCCCCGGTCTCTTTTGATGGGTGGCGGCATCGGGATCACTCCAATGATCGCCATGGCGCACCGCCTGCACAGGATCGGCGCTGATTTCGCATTGCATTACAGCCTGCACAGCCGGGCAGAGGCGGGGTTCCTTGAGGATCTGGCAAAGGTGCCATGGGCTGACAAGGCCCAGTTGCACGTCACGCAGGAAGGGACCCGCGCTGACCTGGCAGACCTGATGAAATATGCGGCGGGCACGCATGTTTATACCTGCGGCCCGGATGCCTACATGGCCGCCGTGATGGAGGCGGCAGAGGCGAATGGCTTTCCCGAAGACGCGCGGCATCTGGAGTATTTTGCCGTGCCAAAGCAGCCCGAGTACGAGAACCACCCCTTCGTCCTGGTCCTCCGAGACGGGCGCGAAGTCGCTGTATCGGCGGATGCTTCTGCCTCTGACGCGCTCCTCGCGGCGGGTATCCATGTGGATGTGAAGTGTTCCGACGGCCTGTGCGGCGTCTGCAAATGCGGGTTGCGCGCGGGCGCGGTTGAGCATCGTGATTTCGTGCTGTCAAAGGCGCAGCGCGAAACCCAGATCATATTATGCCAAAGCCGCGCCGCTGAACCGGGTGGCAGGATCGTGATCGACCTTTAGGTCCAATGGACGCTTTCTGCACCCGGGAGCGCATAGCGGGCACGCAGAGGCTGGTCATAGGCCAGCCCCAAGCTGTCACAAAATGACACGACCCATGCATCATCCATGGTGATGAATTCCAAAATGGCAGCCTGGAATGCAGGATCGGTGGCGCGATCCCGCAGGTCATCGACAGACCCGCCCGACGCACCCAGAAAGATCGGGCAAAGCTCTTCATTGGCGGCCAGCCATGCCAGCCCTTGCAGAGCAATCACTTCGGCTTGGTCTTGTTGCATGGCGCCCCTCGTTCTGCCGGAAACCGTTTCTTAACCATTCAAACGGATGATGTCTGCATGAAATCTGGGCCTCTGGCCCTGAATTGGGGGCAAGAAATGCCGGGCCGCATATTGATTATTGATACTGTCGCGACAAACAGAATCGTCTTGAAAGTGAAGATGTTAGCGGCGCAATATGCGGTGGACGCCTGCGCAAACAAGCGCGAAGCGATGCAGATCATCGCGGCGAATCGCCCCGATCTGATCTTGTTGAACCTCTCTGACGCCGCCTCGGGGCAACATGGCTGGTGCCGCGAACTGCGCAGCAACCCCGAGACCGCGATGATCGCGGTCATAGCCGTCGGTGTGACAGATACGTCGCGCGCTCGTTTTGCGGCCCTGGATGCGGGTGCTGACGATGTTCTGCCACATCCGGTCAACGACGCGCTATTGCTTGCACGCATTCGCAGCCTTTTGCGGGCACGCAGCACCGGGCAGGAACTGGCCTTGCGCGAAAGCACAAGCCGCGCCCTGGGATTTGAGGAAGAACAGGTCGGGTTTGACGGGGCGTCCCGGATTGCTTTGCTGACATCTGACGCGCTGTGTGACGGCGACCTTCTGACGGGTATCCGCGCCCGCCTGCGCAGCACCATCACGGCGCTACAGCCGGGCGATGTGCTTGTTTCGGATGATGAAAATGCCGCACATGACCTCTTTGTCATCAATGCGTCGCGGATCGAACCTGGCAGCGGAGCGCTCTTTGGGCTGGTATCGGATCTGCGGGCACGATCGCAGACCCGTCTTGCGATGCAGCTTGTGATCGCGCCCCCGGACAATCCAGAGGTTGCCGCGATGTTTCTGGACCTTGGCGCGGATGATGTTGTCCCCGCGACCAGCGAAATTGCCGAGATCACGCTGCGTGCCAAGCGCCTGATTGCACGCAAGCGCCAGCATGACAAACTGCGTGACACCGTACGCAACGGCCTGAATGCCGCGGTCACTGATCCGCTGACCGGCCTGTTCAACCGCCGCTATGTTGAGCCGCATCTCGCCCGTCTTGCTGAACAGTCGCGCAAGTCGGGACGGGAACTTGCGGTCATGATGATCGACATTGATCACTTCAAGTCGGTCAATGACACACATGGCCATGCGGCCGGCGACAAAGTGCTGATTGAGCTGTCAGACCGCCTGCGTGAAAACCTGCGTGCTGTTGATCTGCTGGCAAGAATGGGTGGCGAAGAATTCCTGGTGGCCATGCCGGGCACATCGGTCACGGACGCGCGGCTGGCAGCAGACCGGCTGCGCGCATTGGTCAATACCACGCCTTTCGCCTTGGGCGATGGCCTGCCGGCGATCAAGGTCACAGTTTCAGTTGGTCTGGCGTTGAGCGGCCAATTCAGCCCTGAAAGCACCGCGATCAACGGGATCTGCGATCAGGCCGACAAGGCGCTCTATGCAGCAAAATCCGCTGGACGAGATCAGGTCGCCATGAGCAAATCAGCCGCCTGATTTGCGCGGACCAGATTGGCGCTCACGGGCCATTTCTTCTGTCAGATGGGTGGCAAAGGCCCGTCGGCGCTCTGGCGTCATCGCGATGATCTGTTCAAGCATGGCATCCTGCGCCCGCGCCTGAAACCCAGCCACCTCTGCTGCTTGCTGGTCCATCAAGGTCTCAAGCGCCTGCGGGTCAAACGGCTCGGCCCGGAGCAAGGCAATAACCTCATCGACCCGCCCGCGCAGATCAAGGTCGCGCAAGGCGCGGTTTTGCCGCAGGTTGCGCCCGATGGCGCGTCTTTCCTGAGGCTCCAACGCCCGCGCAATGGGCCCTAGCCCCAGATCAAAACTGCGCGGTGGCCCCTTGCCCAGCCGCCCAGAGACCACGGACCCGGCCACGATCCCGCCGACTGCCAGGTTCAGCGCAAGCGATGCAACAAGCACGATCCGCCATAGGCGACGCGGACGCACAGGGGGGGTCTTGTCATTATCCATCGCTCAGCACTCCTGCATCAAACACAAGGTCAGTCGCAAAAAGGCTGATGCTCACCTCATCCCCGACGATCGTCGCGGTCAGGTCTTCGACGGACGACGGCGGCGCCACGCCAACCCAGACGCCGGCAATTGTTGCCGCCGCCAGCCCGCTGACCGCAGGCCAGCCACCGATGGCGTCCATCATACGCGCCCACAACCCCGGTTGAGGGGCCGATGCCGCCGTCGCGCGCGGCTGTGCTGCATCAGCGTCTGCGATCACGCGCGCCATCAGATCATCGCTGGGTGCAGGCGTCAGCCCGCGAGCGTCAGCAAAGAGATCCTCAAGCATGTCATCATTCGGGTTCGTCATCATCATACCCCAGTTCCGCCTTTCGCCCTGCCATGAGATCGGCAAGGGCCCGCTTTCCGCGCGCTGTCAAACTTTCCACGGACCGCACGCTGATGTCCATGATTTGCGCAATCTCCGGGTTGGTTAACCCTTCGAGGTGTCGCAGCGACACCGCCTGCGCCTGCCGGTCCGGCAGTTGCGCCAAAGCATCCGACAGGGCCGTCATGCGGGCCTGGGTCTGCATCTGCGCCGCCACACTGGGTGCGGCATCCAAAGGTTCGGCCACCTGATCCAGCGACATCACACCCCGACGTTTGCGCAACCGGTCCGTACAGAGGTTCGCCACGACGCGGTAAAGCCAGGTACTGACCTGTGCTTCGTCCTGCCGCCAGTCCGGCGCAATTTTCCACAGTCGCATCATCGCATCCTGGGCGACATCCTCGGCCTCTGTCTGGCTGCCAAGCATTCGCGTGGCCTGCGCCAGCACACGGGGCAAAAGCCGCATTGTCAAAATCCGCGCGGCCTGCCCATCGCCACTGGCGTATGCAACCAAAAGTGCGGCGTCCGGGGCGCCGGCATAGGGATCTGGCGATGCGTTCATCTGTAAATGTGCTAGCCAACTTCACTCCAAGAGGCAATTGGCAGAGGGATGAGGCCCCCTCTGCCAATCACTGTTCAGCCCCGATCGCGGGAGCCATGACCGCGGCGGTTGCCACCACGTTCGTCCATGCGCTCCTTGGCGGCTTCAAATTCCTCGGCCGAAATCGCGCCGTCATCATCGGCATCAACCCGGTCGAACATCCGCGCGCTGCGGCGCTCTTGCTGGGTTGGCATTTCGTCTTGTTGCAAGATGCCGTCGCCGTTTTCATCAAAGCGTTCAATCATCATCGCTGCCCGTTCAGCAGCCCGTGCGTTTGCGGCTGCTGACAATTCATCTGCCGACAGGCCACCGTCACCATCGGTATCCAGTTCAGCAAAACGGGCCGCGCCACGGTTCTGCATCTCTTCCATGGTCAACGCACCGTCCCCGTTGAGATCGAGTGTTGCGAAATCAGGGCGTTCGCGTGGGGCGTCCGCCTGAGCGGCACCAGCCGCCAAAACGATGCCTGAAAGAAATGCTGCCGTCAAAATCTTGGTTTTCATTGTTTCGTCCTTTGTTACCTGCGCAGCGTTTCCTCGCTGCTCACCCCTCTTGAACGGCACAGCGCAAACATTCCGTCGCAACTTGCCAAAAAAACTTCGTGGACGATCACGGCGCACCCCTTTTCAAGCGCGCAGCAATGGGTCATTTGAATGTCACAGGATGGAGCTTTTCATATGTCCAACGCCGAAACCCTTGTTGATGAACGTCCGACCAAGCCCGCAATCATGCGCGGGTTGCGCTGCAAATGCCCCAATTGCGGCGAGGGCGACCTGTTCGTGCGCTATCTGAAAGTTGCCGACAACTGCCCTGTCTGCGGGGAAGAGCTGTTTCATCATCGCGCCGACGACGGCCCCGCCTATCTGACGATCCTTGTGGTTGGTCATATTCTTGCGATTGCGATCCATTTCATGTGGGTACAATTCCGGCCAGAGCCTATCGTCATGGCGACGTCGCTCACCATTGGCGCTGTCGCGCTCTCGCTCTTTCTTCTGCCGCGGATGAAGGGCATGATCGTGGCCATTCAATGGGCGCGGCGAATGCACGGGTTCGGCTATCAGGTCTGAGGACGGTCATATCGACAAATCCGCCATAAGAGACGCATCGACCATTATCGTGCTGCGGGATGCCGCGACCGAACCTGCGGTGCTGATGGGGCAACGTGGCGCCAGTGCTGCCTTCATGCCCGGTAAGTTCGTCTTTCCCGGCGGGGCTGTTGACGCCAATGATGTGACCGTCCCTGTGACGGCGTTGGACCCATTGGATGCTGCACGCCTTGCGAGCGAAAGTGCGGTGCCCCCTCCGGCGCTGGCCGCCGCTGCAATCCGGGAATTATGGGAAGAAACCGGGCAGGTGCTGGGGCATCCGCGCATGTGGTCCGATCCGCCCCAGGGGTGGCGCGGGTTTGCCGCGACCGGGCATGTGCCACATGCGGCGGCACTCCGGTTCTTTTTTCGCGCCGTGACCCCCGCTGGTCGCCCACGCCGCTTTGACGCGCGGTTCTTTCTGGCCGATGTTGCCCATTTGCAGACGAACCCTGATGATTTCTCGAATGCCGAGGATGAATTGGCGCGTCTGCAATGGGTCCCTTTGGCCGATGCGCGCAAATTCGATTTGCCCTTCATCACGCAAGTCGTCCTGGCCGAACTGGTCCGGCACATCGAACGTGGCGGACCACCTGCCGCCGTGCCTTTCTTCCGCAACGACGATGAGGCGCATCTGGTCAGCCGCCTGGATGGGCGCAGCCCGCTTTAGATCAGTAAAACCAGCATGATGATGCTGAGGGTCAGCAGCGACAGGCCCTGCCATTCGCGCCCGGTCACCTTTTCGCCAAACACGAATGCCCCGATCAAAAGCGAGAACAGCAGCTCGATCTGCCCAACGGCGTTCACATAGGCTGCGTTTTGCAGGGTGAAGGCCGAGAACCAGAAGATCGACCCGACCATGCTGGTGATCCCGACCAGCCCCGCCACCCGCCAGGACGCCAGCACCCGTGCCATTTCACCCCGTTCACGCCACGCCAGCCAGACCGCCATGGCGATCGTCTGGAAGGCCGTGACAAGCGCCAGTGTGACAATAGCGCGGTAAAACACATCGCCCTCGGCCAGTGACAGCGACGCCCCGCGATAGCCGTTACCTGATATGCCAAACAACACGCCGGCCCCAAGGCCGAGCGCCGTGGCGCGGTTGAAAATGCGCTGATGCCAAGGGCCGACGCCCCCCGGTGGGTCCGACAGCAACAACACCCCGGCCAGACCGATCAACATGGCAAGGATTGTCAGCGTGGTGAACCTGTCACCCAGAATGACAAAGCCGAAAAGGGCGCTGAGCAGGACTTCAGACTTTTTGAAGGTGATCCCGACAGCAAAGTTGCGGTGGCTGAACAAAGCCACAACGCACATCGTCGCCAATATCTGCGATGTGCCTCCTGCCAGAGCGTAGGGCCAGAACGCGGCGGGAATTTCCGGCGCGCCTTGCCCGGTGGTCGTCGCATAGATCATCGCGATCACGGCAACCAATGGCGAGGAATAGATGAAACGCGCGAATGTCGCGCCTGCCGTCGAAAGCGCCATCCCCTTCAATCGCTTTTGCAGCATGAACCGCAAGGTTTGCGCCGTCGCGGCACCAATGGTGATCGGGATCCAGAGTTCCATCCCGCCCCTATGCCCTTATTCGGCTAGCGCCGCCAGAGCGGGTGCGCGACCGGGTCCTTGGCTTTCCACAGGTATTTGCCCACCACTTCGCGATAGGAGGCAAAATAATACCCCCCGTTGCGCCGCAGGTAGTGGTCCTTGCGCGACCGGTAAAGCGCGGGCAGATCATACCATGCCACGCGCGGATGCATGTGGTGGACAACATGCAGGTTGTTGTTGAGAAAGAGGAAAGCAAAGATGCCACCATTCTCGACGATCACGCTGCGCCCGCTGGCCCGTTCGTGGGCCTGGTGTTCCAGGAAGGTCCGGAGTTTGAGGATCGACATCGCGCCATAGGTCGCGATCAGATAGGCCCAGAGTGGCATGGGTGACGCAGCGACGACCAGCAAAACCACAACCATCGCGGGCAAATGGATCAACCAACCCCGCAGCACCTCTGCAGTCCGGTGCCGCCATTCGCAGGCCACAAAGGCGATCGTCCCGATCAGCGGCCCCAGCGTCAATCGCCCGGCCACCGTGTTGTTGACCCGCAAAAGAGCCTGCATCCCGCGCGGCAGTTTTTCCCACGCCCCCGCGTCAAGGTAATTGCTTTCCGGGTCATCAAATGGATCGGTGATGACCTCATCATGGTGATGGGCAAGGTGGGTTGCCTTGTAGCGCACATAGGGAATGAACAGGATCAGCGGGGGCCAGATCGTCAGGTCATTCAGCCAGGTTCGCTGAAACGGATGGCCGTGAATGACTTCATGCTGCAATGACGCATGCAAAGCGATTGTCACTGCGGCCAGCGGACCACCCGCCCAAAGCGGCAAGCCCCACAAGGCCAGCCCCCACGCACCGTAGCACGCGACAATTAAGACGACGGTTGGCCACTCGGGCCGCGCCAGTGATCGGTCTTTCTGTTTTCCCATGCCGGTCACTTTATGGCTTTCGATGCGGCCGGGCCATTTGGATAGTAGTTCACAAAACCATCAAAATGTGATTATCTCACTCAATGTTGATAATTATGGACAAACGCGACCGCGCCGAGCAGTTCCGTGCCCGCCTGCAAGCAGGAATGACGCAAGCAGGAATGACGCAAAGCGAACTTGCGCGCCAGGCACGGGTTGACCGCTCGACCCTGTCGCAGCTGATCAAGGATGACGGTGCGCGCCTGCCCAACGGACAGTTGGTCGCGGCTTGTGCCGCGGTGCTTGGCGTCAGCGCGGACTGGCTTTTGGGTCTGTCCGACAGGCCAGAGCAGGCCGAAGACCTGGTGGCAAGCGCCATTTCCATGACCCAGGCACCGCATGCGCTGATCGATGAAAAGATCTTCTCATGGCATCAGGAAGCCGCAGGTTACAAGATCCGCCATGTTCCCGCGGGCCTGCCCGATATGCTCAAGACCGACGATATCCTGCGGTGGGAATACGCCCCATCCCTGGGCAAGACCACCGAACAGGCGATGGGGGCCAGCAACGACCGGCTGGAATGGATGCGCAGTGCCCGGTCGGACTATGAAATCGCGATTCCGCTTTATGAGGTCGAAAGCTTTGCGCGCGGCGAAGGGTATTATCGCGACCTTTCACCCGCCTTGCGCAAACCGCAGCTCGAGAAGTTCCGGGATTTGCATGCGCAGCTTTACCCCGCCCTGCGCCTGCACCTTTATGACCAACGCGAGCTTTACTCTGCCCCGGTCACCGTTTTCGGTCCGCTGCTGGCTGTGATCTACATTGGCCAGGACTATCTGGTGTTCCGCGACACCGAGCGGGTGGCCGCGATCACCTCGCATTTTGACGAACTGGTGCGCGCCGCGAGCGTGGGCCAGCGCGAGATCGGGGCCTATTTTGATGGGTTGATCGCCGCGATGGGCTAACCCCGGACACCGACAGCCTTGCCCGCCCCGACAGGCGTTGACAGCGCTTCATGCGCCGTTGCCACCCTGGCCAAAACCGCCGCCAAATGCGGCGCAGGCTCTGACGCGCGGCGGGTCTCGAGGCTGACATGGATCAGCATATGCTCTCCTGTGGCCACTTCGCGGTCGCCTTCCCACATCCGGTGGAACAAGTGCATCTTCTTGCCCGCGCCCGCGAGCACCTGCGTCTCAACCCGAATGACCGCGCCCGCATGCACCTCATCAAGGTGCCGGATATGGGTTTCCGCGGTGAAATAGCTGCCGCCCGTCGCGATATATTCTGCATCACATCCCACCAGAAGCATCATCCGGTCGGTTGCATCGCCAAAGGCCTGCAAATACTTTGCTTCGTTCATATGACCATTATAGTCGGTCCAGTCGAGCGGCACCGCCCGTTTCACTGTCACAATCGGTTGGCTCAGGTCATCGGGCAAGGCAACCTGCCCCTCGACCCGGCGGTCCTGCGCATTCAGCAACTTGCCCGCCCCCCAATCCTGCGCCTTGAGTCCGCGCAGGATCGTGACCAGATTGTCGTCGCGGGCGCGTTCAAGTTCGCGGATGGTGTATTCGCCGGATTGCGCATCAGACTGGTCGGCCACCGCATCGATCAGATCATCGGTCAGGTCCGGTACATCCATCAGCTTGGTCCAGGGCCATTCAAGGCAAGGGCCAAACTGTTCGATGAAATGGCGCATCCCCGCCTCACCACCGGCGATGCGGTAGGTCTCGAACAGGCCCATCTGCGCCCAGCGCAGGCCAAACCCATAGCGGATCGCGTTGTCGATTTCTTCAGTCGTGGCGATGCCGTCCTTGATGAGCCAAAGGGCCTCGCGCCAGACCGCTTCAAGAAACCGGTCGGCGATATGAGCATCGATTTCGGCGCGGACATGCAGGGGGTACATGCCAATACCGGTCAGGATGTCCTTTGCACTTGCCACGATGTCCGGTGCGGTCGCATCGCTTGGGACCAGTTCCACCAGCGGCAGCAGATACACCGGATTGAACGGATGCGTCACGACGATCTGCTCTGGCCGTGTCGCGCAGCCCTGCAACTGCGACGGCTTGAACCCGCTGGTCGAGGACCCGATGACCGCATCATGCGGGCAATGCTCTTGCAGGGTCTGGTAGACCTTGCGCTTCAGTTCCAGCCGCTCTGGCACGCTTTCCTGCACCCAGGCCACATCGGCCACAGCCGCAGACATCGTGTCGTGAAAGCTCAGCCTGCCTTCGACAGGGAGCGCCACATCCGTCAGCCCCGGCAAGGACCGGCGGGCATTGTCCAGCACTTCGGTGATCTTGCGCTCTGCTTCGGGATCGGGATCGAAGACCCGCACATCCCAACCCATCAACAGGAACCTTGCGGCCCATCCGCCACCAATCACGCCACCGCCGATGATGGCTGCTGTTTGTTTTTTCATGTCTTAACCTGCTGGCTTGTCATTGAGGTGATCGATTTTTTCTGCCTGATGAGGCACCCGTGGCCGAACCGCTTGCCCGAGCCCCGGTTCCATTCTCAAAACTCCTCCAACCGGCTCAGATCATAGCCGTTGAATTGAAGAACATCGTGTGCGGCCTCAAGCCGGTCAGCGCGAATCTCCGGAGTGCGGTTCAAAATCCACCCCGACCGCCCATTCGGCGCACCGACAACAGCCGTGCGATAGTCCTCATCGGTCCAAAGCACCCAATAATCGGCAGCCACAAAGGGGACGGAGGCAAACCTGACCTTCAGCCGACCTGGCCCCACGATTTCGGCCGTTCCCGCGATCCGCGATGTTTCCTGCCCTGTCGCATCCCGACAGATGTTCAAGACAGAAAGCCGCCCATCCTCGCGCATGCCATACTCTGCGGTCACGCCAACGCATCCGGCCTGATATGGCACCGGATAACGGGCCACTTCATACCAAACGCCCAAATAGCGCTCGGGCGCGAAGACGGCCTTTGATGCAATCGGCACCTCGGTGTCGCGGTAGACCGACGACAGACCACCGCCGAGCGTCGCACACCCCCCAAGCAGCGAGATCAGCGCGAATGCCTTCACCCAGCCACCGGGGCGCGTTTTGTCAGGCCGAGCTTGGCGCGCACTTCCTGAGGCCCAATTATCTTGGCCCCAAGGTTTTCGACGATCCCCACAGCCCGTTCCACAAGCTGCGCATTGGTGGCCAACACACCGCGATCCAGCATCAGGTTGTCTTCCAGTCCCACGCGCACATTGCCACCGGCCAGAACGGAGGCCGCCACATAAGGCATCTGGCTGCGCCCCAGCCCAAAGGCTGAAAAGGTCCAGTCATCGGGCACGTTGTTCACCATCGCCATAAAGGTGTTAAGATCATCAGGTGCGCCCCAGGGCACACCCATGCAAAGCTGCACCAGCGCAGGGCTGTCCAGCACGCCGTCCTTGACCAGTTGCTTGGCGTACCACAGATGGCCGGTGTCAAAGGCCTCAATCTCTGGTTTCACGCCCAGCTCGGTCATCATCTGACCCATCGCGACAAGCATGCCGGGTGTGTTGGTCATGACATAATCAGCTTCGGCGAAATTCATGGTGCCGCAATCCAGCGTGCAAATCTCGGGCAGGCAGTCTGCCACATGGGCCACGCGCTCGGCGGCCCCGACCATATCGGTGCCTGCAATCACAGGCAAAGGCGCCTCGGTGCCGCCAAAAACGATGTCCCCGCCCATCCCGGCGGTCAGGTTCAGAACGACATCGACCTCTGCGGCGCGAATGCGGTCGGTGACCTCGCGATAAAGCGAAAGATCGCGCGAGGGCACACCTGTCTCGGGGTCACGCACGTGACAATGCACCACGGCAGCCCCTGCCTTGGCGGCATCGATCGCGCTCTGGGCAATCTGTTGGGGCGAGCGGGGCACATGCGGGCTGCGGTCCTGAGTGGAGCCGGAGCCGGTGACAGCGCAGGTAATGAAAACCTCTCGGTTTATCTCAAGTGGCATTTGCGTTCTCCCCTGCGCAACTGAATTGACCGGACATTTGCCCAAATCCGCGCACCGCACAAGGTTGAAATCCTGATCGGTCGCCGGCTCAACCGGTCGCAAGGGCTGCGCCAATCGCGCCCAGGGCGTCACAACGATCTGATTTCCCGCGCCTTATGACGGCGGCGGGTCAGTACGGCATCGGATGGCGTCTGTGCAGCGCATCAATCTCGGCGGTCACATCGTCTGACAACGCAACATCCTTGCCCGCCAGAATTTGCGCCAGTTGATCCGAGGTCGTCGCCCCAAAGATCGCCGATACGGCAAATGGTCGTGTCCGTTGCCAGGCCATTGCCATATGGACCGGATCAAGCCCATGCCGTTCCGCCAGATCAAGATAGGCCTGCACCACAGGCCACAGCCGGTCTGAGACCCGCCCGCCAAGGTTGGCGTTGATCGACAGACGGCTGCCCTGCGGCACTGCGCCGTTCTGGTATTTGCCAGTCAGCAGACCGCAGGCCAGTGGCGAAAAGGACAGCAGGGTCACATCTTCATTCACCGCCATCTCGGCCATGTCGGTGTCAAAGAGCCGGCAAAGCAGCGAATACTCGTTCTGGACCGAGGCCATGCGCGGCAGGCCCGCGGCCTCGGCCCGGTCAATCCATTTGGTCATGCCCCAGGCGCTTTCGTTGGACATGCCAATGGCGCGGATCTTGCCCGCCCTGACCATATCCCCCAGCGCTTCAAGCACATCCATCATGTGATCCATCGTCTGCTGGCGGTCCTGACCGGAGGGATCATAGGTCCAGTTCTGACGGAACATATAGGAACCCCGAATGGGCCAGTGCATCTGGTAGAGATCGATCACATCCGTTTGCAGGCGTTTCAGCGAGGTCTCCACGGCCTCGCGGATCACGGCCCCGTCATAGCCCCGTCCCCCCCGAACCCATCCGCCGTTATTGCCGGTGACCTTGGTGGCCACAACGATGTCATCACGCCGCCCGGTCTTGCTGATCCAGTTGCCGAGGACCTGTTCTGACATCCCCACCGTTTCGGCTCGGATCGGGTTGACGGGATACATCTCGGCGGTGTCCAGAAAATTGATGCCCGCGTCCAGCGCCATATCAATCTGGAGATGGGCGTCGTCCTGCGGAGTCTGATTGCCAAAGGTCATCGTGCCCAGGCACCATTCACTGACCATGATATCGGTGCGACCAAGGGGGAGTTGTTTCATCTTGTTCTGCCTCAATGCGTTGTTCGCGCCGGACCCTAATGCGCCTGCGCCGAAGGGCAAGACCCTAAAGACGACATCGATTTTGTCGATTATGGCCTAGCTTCCCGGGGGCGACCGGCGCATAGCTCGGGTCATGCGCATGATTATTTCATTTGCGGCGTTGTTTTTATCCGTCGCCCTGTTGCAGCTTTCGTCAGGCGGGGTCGGCCCACTGGACGTGCTGACCGGGCTAAAGCTTGGCTTTTCGCAAAGTCAGGTCGGTTTTCTGGGCTCTGCGCATTTTGTCGGTTTCTTTATCGGCTGCTGGTGGGCGCCGCGCCTGATGGGTAGCGTGGGCCACAGCCGCGCTTTTGCGAGCTTCACCGCGATGGGCGCCATCGGCCTTGCGGCACATGTGCTGACGTCCGACCCTTATCTGTGGGCGTTCTTCCGCATCGGGTCAGGACTTGCGATCGCGGGTTGCTATACCGTGATCGAGGCCTGGTTGCAGGCCAAAGTCACCAATGAAACACGCGGGCGGGCGATGGCAAGTTACCGGATCGCGGATACGGGCGCCTCATTTGTGGCCCAGTTCATGATTGGCGCATTGGCGAACCTGGAGACCTATATCGCCTACAATATCCTGACGATCCTATGCGCGGCTTCATTGCTGCCACTGGCACTGACCCGTGTGCCTCAGCCCCAAACCCCGCGTGCGACACGGCTACGCCCGGCCCTTGCCTGGGCCTGTTCGCCGCTCGCGGTTGCCGCCGTCCTGGTTGCGGCGCTGTCGAGCGCCTCATTCCGCATGGTTGGCCCGATTTACGGCCAGGAGGTCGGATTGACGGCCAATCAGATCGGGTCGTTTCTGGCGGCATTTGTCGCAGGTGGTGCGATTGCGCAATACCCTGTGGGCTGGCTGGCAGACAAATACGACAGACGCTGGGTGATGATCTGGCTGTCGGTGGCCGCCATTGCATCTTCGGGCTTTACCGTGGCCACCGCAGGCCAGGGTACGGGCATCATATTGACCGCCTCTTTTCTGTTCGGCCTCACGACCTTTCCGATCTATTCGGTCGCCACCGCCCACGCCCATGACTTTGCCGCCTCCGACCAGCGGGTCGAGCTTTCTGCCGCGCTGATGTTCTTTTTTGCGGTCGGCGCGATTGCCGCCCCCTTTACCACCTCGGTCCTGATCGGACGTTTCGGACCCGGCGCGCTGTTTTATTTCATCGCGGCGGGTCATGTGCTGCTGGTCGCCTTCGGGCTGCGCCGGATGTATGTGCGCAGTGCGCCGAAAGAACGGACCCGGTATATCTATGCCCCGCGTACCACCTTTGGCATCGGTCGCCTGCTGGGGCGAAGCCGCGAGCGCTAGAAACTGTACAGCATCGCAACCCGCGTCGTGGTGACCGCCCCGGTGAAATTGTCGTCCATGAAATCACGAATCAGCTCACCACGCAGGGTCAGAACCGGCGTAATCTCGCGCTGCGCACCAAGGCCAAAGTTGAGACCGTTCGCGTTTTCATCCTCGAAGTAATACTCGGTCACGCCGCCCGCAAAGCGAAACGTATAGTCCATCCAGTCATAGCTGAGCCATGCCCGCACCCGAGAGGTGTCGTAATCGTTGTCGCCCGCAACCCGCATTCCATATTCAGCTTCCGCACCGATCCCGAAAAAGCCCGTATCAAAGCCAAGGCCTGCAATCGCAGACGCCACGGATTGCGGATCGCCAGAATGCGGATAAAGGTAATCCAACCCGGCTCCGACGTATACCTCCTGGGCAGGGGCGGCGGTGCCAAGGGCGGCTGCGATAATGACTGGGATCAGGCGTTTCATGAGCGGTCTCTCTTCTTTGCGTGGGGTGTTGCGCCTGATTTAGCGGTGCAGGGCGCAAATTGCCAGTATGTCAGCAACATCTGGCACTTATCCGCGCGCCTCGCTACATAGGCGCAAATGCGTAAGGACACCCGCCCATGGCCCGCCATCTGATCACATCTGCCATTCCCTATATCAACGGGATCAAACACCTTGGAAATCTGGTGGGCAGCCAGTTGCCTGCCGACCTGTACGCCCGCTATCTGCGCCAACGCGGGCATGAGGTCCTGTTTCTTTGTGCCACGGACGAACACGGCACGCCCGCCGAACTGGCCGCCGCCAAGGCGGGCAAACCGGTGGCCGAATACTGCGCTGAAATGCACAAGGTGCAGGCGGAAATTGCGGATGGGTTCCGCCTGTCATTTGATCATTTTGGCCGTTCATCCAGCCCGCAAAACCACAAGCTGACCCAGGCCTTTGCCACTCGGCTGGCAGAGGTCGGTCTGATCAGGGAAGTCACCGAAGAACAGGTCTATTCAGTGGCCGATGGCCGCTTTCTGCCGGACCGCTATATCGAAGGCACTTGCCCAAACTGTGGGTTCGAGAGCGCGCGCGGCGACCAATGCGACAATTGCACCAAGCAATTGGACCCGACCGATCTGATCAATCCGCATTCCACGATCTCCGGCTCAACCGAACTGGAGGTGCGCGAGACCAAGCACCTTTATCTGCGCCAGTCCGAACTGAAGGACGATCTGGCCGCCTGGATCGACAGCAAGAACGACTGGCCAATCCTGACCACCTCGATCGCCAGGAAATGGCTCACCGATGGTGATGGGCTGCAAGACCGGGGCATCACCCGCGATCTGGACTGGGGGATCCCGGTCATGAAAGGCGATGACGTCTGGCCCGGTATGGAGGGCAAGGTTTTCTACGTCTGGTTCGACGCCCCGATTGAATACATCGCCTGCGCACAGGAATGGCAGGACGCAGGCAAAGGCGCCGACTGGGCGCGCTGGTGGCGCACCGACAAGGGCGCGGATGACGTGACCTATACCCAGTTCATGGGCAAGGATAACGTCCCCTTCCACACACTGTCCTTCCCGGCCACCATCATGGGCACGCAGGAACCCTGGAAGCTTGTCGATTACATCAAGTCATTCAACTATCTCAACTACGACGGAGGGCAGTTCAGCACTTCGCGCGGGCGCGGCGTCTTCATGGATCAGGCGCTCGAGCTTTTGCCCGCAGACTATTGGCGTTGGTGGCTTTTGAGCCATGCGCCAGAGTCGTCAGACGCGGAATTTACCTGGGAAAACTTCCAAACCGACGTCAACAAGGACCTCGCCGACGTGCTGGGAAATTTTGTGAGCCGAATTACTAAGTTTTGCCGGTCCAAGTTCAGCGAAGCCGTGCCGGAGGGTGGCACCCATGGCCCCGCAGAACAGCAGTTGATCGCCGATCTGACCACCCGTATCCGCGCCTATGAAGCCCATATGGACGCGATGGAAGTCCGCAAATCCGCTGCCGAGCTGCGCGCTATCTGGGTGCTGGGCAATGAGTACCTGCAAGCCAATGCGCCCTGGACAACCTTCAAGACCGATCCCGAAACAGCGGCAATGCAGGTCCGTCTTGCCTTGAACCTGATCCGCATCTACGCGGTGCTGTCAGCCGCCTTCATTCCCGATGCCTCCGGGGCAATGATCGCGGCGATGCAGACGGATGATGACAGCTGGCCTGTGGATGTCGCGGAGGCCCTTCAGGCGCTGCCAGCGGGCCACGCATTCACGGTGCCGGACAACCTCTTTCGCAAGATTGCCGACGATGAGCGCGAGGCATGGTCCGCCCGCTTTGCCGGTACGCGCGACACAGGAGAGTGAGAGATGATCGTCGGCCATATCGGCGCACGTGCAGGCAGCAAAGGCGTGCCGAACAAAAACTTCCGTATGCTGCATGGCAAGCATCTGATTGACTGGTCGCTGGATCAACTGATCGCCTCTGACCGGGTGGATCATGTGGTGGTGTCCACCGACTCGCCCGAGATCTACGAACATGGGCTGAAACGCGGATGCCTTGATATGGGGCTGCGCCCTGCCGAACTGGCCACCGACACCGCCGCCAAATGGGATGTCTGGCAACATGCGCTGGGCGAGGTCGAAAAACAGACCGGGCCTTTCGATGCATTCCTTGATCTCGATTGCACCTCACCACTGCGCCTGCCTCAGGACATCGATGCAGGGCTTGATCTGTTTGAGGCAGAATCCCCCGACATGGTGATGTCTTGCTGCGAAAGCCGCAAGAACCCGTATTTCAACATGCTGGAAACGGATGCCAACGGCGCATTGCAGGTTTCAAAACCGCTGCCGCATGGTGTGGTCGCGCGCCAGCAGGCGCCGATGGTCTATGACCACGTGGGGTTGGTCTATGTGGTCAAGCCGACCTATCTGCGCACCGCGACCAGATTGTTTGAAGGGCATGTCATTCCCCTGATCGTACCAAATGAACGCAGCCTTGATGTGGACAGCCCGTTTGACTGGGATGTCATCGAATACCTGCTGGGCAAACAAATTGCGGAAGGTTTGCGCGCAACAGCCTGAGCGAACAATTTTTTGCAAGAAAATTGTTCTGCTGGAAGAATATTCGCGAATATTCTTCGCTACCGCCACCCCTGCCATGGCTTTAGGGCCGCCTGTTTGGCAGCAAAGCCGGTCGTCAGTGCATCCCGGTCGTATTCGGTTTTGATCCAGTCAGCGATCGCGATAGGACTCTCAGCATTCCGGGCTTCGTAGACATCAAGGAAATGGTCAAGGATACCCGTCGCCGTGCGCCGGATATGCAGATACCTGAAACTCAACTGGCGGCGGGCCTGCGCCAAGGGCTGTCCTTCGACAATCATCAGATACAGCGCCGCGACCAATCCGCTCCGATCAGCACCTGATTTGCAATGCATCAGGAACGGGCGGTCCATTGTCTCAAACACGTCCATCAATTTCATCAGCTGGTCGGTCTTTGGGGCGCTGCGCGCGGACATTTGCACCGTAACAAGGGCCATTCCCAGGCGTTCACAACTTTCCGCCTCAAACAGGTAATACGGCTGTTTGGCAACGCCGCGCAGGTTGAGGATCGTCTTGATCCCCATGTCGGCATAAGCTTTGAACCGCTTGTGATCGGGCTGGTTGGCGCGGTAAACGCCTTCACTGACTTTCGCGAAGTTGTGCCAGTAAACGCGCAGGATGCCATGATCCAGCCAGCGGACATGCCAGTATGACCGCTTGCGTTCAACGGGATCGGTGATGTCATGGCCAAAAGATCGGCGAAACTCGCGCTCCTTGCGGTCCAGGGTCTGGAATAACTTTCGGATCATCTAAGGCTCATCTTCGGCGTTGCGCAGTCACTTGGACCATGCGTGCCGTCATTGCAATGGGCAGGACTCAATTGCCCCGGTCACTGAAACCCCATAAACACGCCATAGCACCACATTGCAGGAGCATTGTCATGGATATCGCAGGCCGCAAGATCGGACCGGGCCACCCCCCCCTTGTGATTGCCGAGATCGGGATCAACCATGGTGGTGATCTGGCCGTTGCCAAGGATATGGTACGACTGGCCGCCGGTGCGGGCTGTGAAATGATCAAGCACCAGACCCATATCATCGCGGATGAAATGACCGATGAGGCCAGGCAGATCTTCCCGCCCAACGCGGATGTCTCGATCTGGGATGTGATGGCGGCCTGCGCGTTGTCATTGGAAGATGAGGCCGCGCTGAAACGCTATACCGAGAGCCTTGGCATGATCTGGATTTCGACGCCCTTCTCGCGCGCCGCCGCCGATTTCCTGAATGATCTGGACGTCCCCGCCTTCAAGATCGGATCGGGTGAGGCTGACAACCTGCCCCTGATCCGCCACATCGCGAGGATGGGCAAGCCGGTGATCATGTCCACCGGCATGCAAAGCATTGAAAGCATCCGAGAGTCCGTCGCGATCCTGGACGAGGCCGGGATCGACTATGCCTTGCTGGAATGCACGAACCTTTACCCCTCGCCTCCGGAAATCGTCTCGCTTCAGGGTGTCACTGACCTCAGGACCGCTTTTCCGAACGCGGTTGTCGGCTTTTCCGATCACTCCATTGGCCCTGAAATGGCGCTTGCATCCGTTGCCCTTGGCGCCTGCATTCTGGAACGGCATTACACTGACACCCGCTATCGCAAGGGCCCTGATATCATCAACTCCATGGACCCTGCCGAGCTGCGCTATCTGATCGACCGGTCCCGCGAAATTCACACTGCCCTGCACAATCCCAAACAGCGCACCAGCGCCGAGGAAGATGTCTATCGCTTCGCCCGTGCGTCTGTTGTCGCGGATCGCGACCTGCCCGCCGGCCATAAGATCACCGAGGCCGACATCTGGGCGCGCCGCCCCGGCTCTGGCGAGATTGCAGGGTATGACTTCGACAAGGTTGTGGGCAAAACACTGAGCCGCGCCGTAACGCGGAACACACAGCTTACATGGGCGGATCTGAATGGCTGAGCCATTCACTTTTGTCTGCCTTGATCCACGTAAGAGCAAACGTGCATGGATCGAAGCTGTCCTCGGGCCGCATGGCTCCTTTCGCTGGCAGCGCATTCCAGACATGGCCATTGCAGATTGGCCAGAGACCACCAAGCGCGCCGAAGCGGCACTTCTGGCGGCGCGCAATGTGCCGCAGGCGGGTGTCAGACGCCGCATCTTCAATCGGTTGTTGCGGCTACAGTACAATGGGACCCGCCGCTATTTCCAACGCCACCCGGATCATGTCGCGGTGGCCTGGAACGGGCTCAACGGATCACGTCGGGTCTATATGGACGCGGCAAAGGATGCCGGTGCCAAAACCTTGTTTTTTGAGCTGGGACCATTTCCGGGCCGGATCACGGTGGACCCCAAGGGGGTGAACGACGCCAACGCCCTGCCCCGCACGGCAGAGCCTTACAAGGCCTGGCTGGCACAAGGCGGGGCAGACCCGACAGGCTGGCGCACGCTGGGCGCGCGGATCAAACAACGTGCGCCGGATAACCCGCCCGCACCCAATCCCGGCATTCCGGCGCTGTCCGAACCATTCATCTTTGCCCCCCTGCAAGTCCCCGGTGACAGCCAGCTGCGCCTGTTTGGCGGGGCCTTTCGTACCGTGGAGCGCTTTGTCGAATGCCTGATCAAGGCCGCCGAGGCCTTGCCCGATGGCTGGCACCTGCGGGTGAAAGAACATCCAAGCGCACCCGCTTTCGTCGCCGACATGTTGCGCCGCATCAAAGCCCCGATCCATCTGGACAACACTTCGGACACATTCGCACAAGTGGCCGCCAGCCGTGGCGTGGTGACGATCAATTCGTCGGTTGGATTGGAGTCGATGTTCTTTGACAAACCCGTCGTCGCCTGCGGGCAATGCTTCTGGGCCATCCCCGGCATGGCCGATCAGGCACCCGATCAGGCGCGCCTGACAGCGGCAATGGCAAAGGCCCCGGAATGGTCATTCGATACCGAGACACGCAATGCGGTGATGAGCTTTCTCGATCAGGTCTATTATCCGCAGATCGGCGTGAGCGAGACAAACAGCGCAAACCCGACCATCCCTGATCGGTTGCACGGCACCGGACCCTTTGCCTTTCTCCAACAAAACCCCGAGGCCCCGACATGATCTGGCCCTTCCGCCGACCCGCCCCCGATCTTGCGACGCGGATTTCGATTACACCACCTGCCCCTTCGACAGATCAGGCACCCTTGGCACTGGTCTTGATTGCCAGAAACGAGGCTGCGCATCTGCGCGACTGGCTTGCTTTTCACGCCATTGCGGGCGCATCGCACATCATCCTCTATGACAATGGATCAACCGACAATACCGCCGAGATTGCGAGGGGGTTTCCGGCGCTGGATGTGACCGTTGTGCCATGGGTTTTGCAAGGTGCGGAGCACAAGACCGGCATGCGCCTTCACCAGCAAAGCCTCGCTTATGCCCATGCGATCTGCACCTTTGGCAGCGGATTTGAACGGATGGCATTCATTGACACCGATGAGTTCCTGGTGCCACAATATGCACAGACGCTTCCCGAAGTTCTGGGGCAACTTCAGCATCCCAACATCTCGCTGCCATGGGCGATGTTTGGTCACTCTGGGCACGACACCCCGCCCAAAGGTGCAGTGCCGTTCGCGTACCTGAACCGCGCAAAGGCAAGCCAAGGACCTCTCTTGAACTTTAAGTGCATTGTTGACCCCTGCGAGGTCACGATGGTGAATCCGCACAGGTTTGAAACGCGCAGTTGCGGCAATCAAACGATGAACACGCAAGGCGAAGTTGCAACCAACAAGGGGCGAACGGGATCATTCGTGTCCCATGACGGTATTCAACTGAACCACTATTACCTGATGTCGGAACAGAACATGCGGTCCAAGATATCTGGACCTGACATTTCAGGGGCAGAACAAGAACAGCGAAAGCAGGCCATCCTGCGCAAGCGTGACTTGATCGAAGCAGATCCCATTCTTGACACTTCTGCGGTCGATTTTCTTGCCCGGCATGGTATCTCCACTACAAAGGGCCTCAGGGACCGGTTCGCCGATTAGGACGCCCATGACACTGCATTTCCAACACCTGCGCCGCACAGAAAATATTGGTGATCGCGCGCGTTCTCCTTTTGATTATTTCGACTGAGGCGATGCAACGGTGTCTGACCTGCGCGACGACGACACGCCCGACTATGACATTGGCATCTACGGCGGCGGCAAGATCTTTCGGGGCTTGGCCACTTACGCCGGGGTGCGCCGCCCGAAGGGGGCAATAAACATTGCCTGGGGTGTCGGGACGGTGCAGTCTTTTCCAATCTCCCTGCGCTATATGAAAGCCCGGCGGCGAATGGATATTGTCGGCTCGCGCGATTATGGCGACACGCGCTATACCTATGCCCCTTGCGCCAGTTGCATGGCCCCGATGTTTGATGCGCCACCCCCGCCCGAGCATGACGTGGTGTTCTATGCCCACGCGGGCAAGACAGAGAAAATGGGCATCAAGATACCAGGCGATATGCCCACGGCGGACAATCACTGCGCTTCTCTGGAAGAGGCACTGCGGTTTATCGCCAGCGGCAAGACGGTGGTTTCAAATTCCTATCACGGTGTCTATTGGGGTCTCTTGCTGGGGCGCAGCGTGCTGTGTGTGCCGTTCTCGAACAAATTTGGCGGCTACCGCCTGCCGCCGCATTACGCCCGCCCTGACACCTGGCAGAACGAAATCAGGAACGCCATCGCCCAGCCAGACATGCTTGGGCTGGTGCGTGGCGCAACGCAGGACTTCAAATCCTTGGTTGATCGCAAGATTGCCGACCTCCGCTAAGCACTGGGACCGGGCGGTCCGACAATGACCGCATCAGGCGCGCTCCTTTCCAGCCCAGGATTGACCGGCTTGCGTTGCAGGTCCCATTGATCTGCGCTTAAGTGCCTTGGTCAGAGCAAGACTGGTGCGCAAGAGGAGCCCCCATGACCGTCACCGTATTTCTTGCCGTCATTGGCGCTGCGTTGTTGCATGCGGTGTGGAACGCATTGGTAAAAGGCGGAGCTGACAAGCTGGTCTCACTGACGGCGGTCATGTTCGGGCATACGCCCTTTGCCGTTGTGGCGGTTCTGATCGCCCCTCCGCTGGGGTCAGATGCGTTTCCGTTTCTGGCGGCCGGGATCCTGCTGCATTTGGGCTATCAGCTGTTTTTGCTTTACGCATATGGTGCGGGGGACCTGACACAAGTTTACCCGATCGCGCGGGGGTCCGCCCCGTTGATCGTGGCTTTCGTGTCAATCACCGTGCTTGGCGTCGCCTTACAAGGGGTTGAGCTTCTTGCCGTTCTCATCATCGGCATCGGCATTGTCAGCCTTGCGCTGGTACGACGCGCAGATGGGCTGCGCAATGGCAAGGCGGCGGTCTTTGCGTTGATCACGGGCTGCTTTATCGCGGGTTATTCCATTATTGACGGCATGGGCGCGCGGGCGGGCGGGACTTCGCTGGGTTATTTCGGGTGGCTGGCCATCGGCAACAACATCGCGCTGGCAGCCATTGTGGCGATGCGTGCGCCGCAGACATTCGGCAAACTCTGGCAAACCGGGCACAGGCTGTTCTGGTTGGGTGGCGGGGCGTCTTTTATTGCCTACGCTATCGTGACATGGGCGTTTACTCAGGCACCCATCGCTCTGGTGACCGCCTTGCGCGAAACCAGCATCATTTTCGCGCTGCTGATTGGCGTATTCTTTCTCAAGGAACGGTTGGACCTGATGAAAGTATTCTCGACCATGACCGTGTTGATCGGGGCGGCATTGCTACGGCTGGCGCGGCCCTAAGCGTTGCCCAGCCAGCGCGCGAATTCCGCCTCGGGCACGGTGTTGTTGGCAAGGCCTTCCATCATCCGCACGGCCGCCACCTGATCGGGCACGAAAGTGACGCCATTCATCCGCAAGAAGGTGAGTGCCATCACAAGTGCCGTACGTTTGTTGCCATCAATGAACCCATGCGCTTTGGTGATACCGAACGCATAGGCCGCAGCAAGTTCATGGGTGTCGGGTTTTCCATAGGCCCAGAGGTTCAGCGGACGCGCGCAGCCCATTTCAATCAGCGCCTTATCGCGAATACCCGGCGTCCCGCCATGCCGGACGATCTGCCGGTCATGCACGACAAAGACGACCTCAATCGGCACCCAGACAGGATCGGTCATGCCAATGCCTGCAAGGCCTTCCGATTTTCATCCATCACGTCTTCTGCCGCGCGCAAGGCATTGGCGAAATCATCCTCATGACGCCGCAACGCCAGACTGCCATCATCTGTGCGCACCAGATAAATGGTGTCGCCCTCGGCGGCGTCCAGCACCGCCAGAGCCTCTTTGGGGAGGGTCAGAACGGCGGAGTTGCCTACTTTGCGGATTTTCGTCTTGAACATGATCTCTCTCCCGACACCACGTATATACAAAAGTATAACCGCGACATCAAGGATTCTCAGGTGTTGAACAGGAAGTGCATCACATCGCCGTCCTTGACGATGTAGCCTTTCCCCTCTGCCCGCATCTTGCCTGCTTCCTTGGCGGGCTGTTCGCCCCCCAGTGTGATGAAGTCATCATAGGCAATGGTTTCAGCCCGGATGAAACCACGCTCAAAATCACCATGAATGACGCCAGCGGCCTGCGGTGCGGAAGTCCCTTCCCTGATCGTCCAGGCGCGCGCCTCTTTGGGTCCAACGGTGAAATAGGTTTGCAAGTGCAGCAACTCGAAGCCGGCGCGGATTAGCCTGTCGAGGCCCGGTTCCTCCAGCCCCATCTCTCCCAGGAACATCCCTGCTTCGTCGGATTCCAACTGGCTGATCTCTTCTTCGATCCGCGCCGAAATCACCACGTGGGAATTGCCTTGTGCCGCGGCCATCTCGGCCACGCGGGCGGACTGGCTGTTGCCTGACCCGGCGCTGTCTTCTTCCACGTTGCAGACATAAAGGACCGGCTTGGTGGTCAGGAGTTGCAACATCTTCCACGCTTTCGCGTCCTCTGCATCCACGGCGACGGTGCGGGCAGGTTTGCCATCTTCCAGCGCCACCTGTGCGGCTTCCAACAGGCGCACCTGTTGAACCGCTTCCTTGTCACCACCGCGGACCTTGCGCACAAGGTTTTGCAGACGCTTTTCGATGCTCTCCAGATCAGCCAGCATCAGTTCTGTTTCAATGACTTCGGCGTCTTCTACAGGGTCGACACGGCCCTCAACATGGGTGATGTCATCGTCCTCAAAGCAGCGCAGCACATGGGCAATGGCATCGCATTCGCGAATGTTGGCCAGAAACTGATTACCCAGCCCTTCACCCTTGCTGGCCCCTTTCACAAGGCCCGCAATATCAACGAATGTCATCCGCGTCGGGATGATCTGCTTTGAGGATGCGATCGCCGCCAGTTTATCGAGCCGCGCGTCAGGCACGGCCACATCGCCGACATTGGGTTCGATCGTGCAAAACGGGAAGTTTGCCGCCTGCGCCGCAGCCGTTCTGGTCAGCGCGTTAAACAAGGTCGATTTGCCGACATTTGGCAAACCCACAATACCCATCTTGAAACCCATCACGGCTCTCCTTTGATCCTGAACGCGCTTCTAGGGGGGGACGGGCGCAGGCGCAAGCGCGATGGGATGCACACTCTGCCATTGATTTTCCGCCCACCATCAAGCAAACCACGTCAAGTTTGCAGACCGGGGACAGAGATGAGCAGAATCGACGCGAAATTTGCGCAGTTGCGCGCACAGGGCAAGAAAGCTTTCGTGGCTTATGTCATGGCGGGAGACCCCGGTTACGACACGGGGCTGCAAATCGTCAAAGGCCTGCCCGCCGCTGGCGTGGATATCATCGAGTTGGGCATGCCCTTTACCGACCCGATGGCCGACGGACCGACCATTCAACTGGCGGGTCAACGCGCGCTTGATGCCGGGCAGACCCTGGAAAAGACGCTGCAATACGCGCGTGAGCTACGCCAAGAGGATGACACCACACCGATTGTGATGATGGGCTATTACAACCCGATCTATTCACGCGGGGTCGATGCGTTTCTGGAGGATGCCAAATCCGCTGGTATTGATGGCCTTATCATCGTCGACCTGCCGCCTGAGGAAGATGAAGAGCTGTGTATCCCCGCACAGAAAAAGGGGATCAACTTTATCCGCCTTGCCACGCCCACGACCGATGACAAGCGCCTGCCCAAGGTCCTGCAAAACACCTCTGGCTTTGTCTATTATGTCTCTGTCACCGGCATCACCGGTGCTGCGGCAGCCCAAGCCGGCGAGGTCGGACCAGAGGTTGCGCGGATCAAATCGCAAACCGACCTGCCCGTCATCGTGGGCTTCGGGATCAAGACACCTGACGCCGCCGCAGCGATCGCCCAGATCGCGGATGGGGCGGTTGTCGGCTCGGCCATTGTGGAAAAGATCGGCGCGGGCGAAAGCGTGGATAATGTTTTGGCATTCGTGGCCTCGCTGGCCGAGGGTGCGCATCGCGGTTGATCCGGGGTCTTTGGTTTGCCTTGATTGATATCAAGGCAGGCCCTTGCGCAAATCTGCTAAATCGGTAACAAATAATTACCAATTCAAGGATTTCGCCATGCCTGTCATCACGACCATCGCTGACCTCAAGCGGCTTCACAAACGTCGCACGCCCAAGATGTTCTATGACTACGCCGAAAGCGGCAGCTGGACCGAGCAGACCTTCCGCGAAAACACCTCTGACTTTGATCAGATCCGCCTGCGCCAGCGGATCGCCGTCGACATGACCAACCGCACAACGGCCAGCCAGATGATCGGGCAGGATGTGGCGATGCCCGTGGCCCTTGCCCCTGTCGGGCTGACCGGAATGCAATGCGCCGATGGTGAAATCAAGGCGGCCCGCGCCGCCGAGAAATTCGGAGTGCCGTTCACACTGTCCACGATGTCGATCTGCTCGATCGAGGATGTGGCCGAGAACACTGAAAAACCTTTCTGGTTTCAGGTTTATACCCTGACGGACGATGATTTCATGCAGCGCCTGTTCGACCGGGCGCGCGATGCAGGCTGTTCTGCGATGGTCATCACCCTTGATCTGCAAGTCATGGGGCAGCGGCACAAGGACCTCAAGAATGGGCTGTCCGCACCACCCAAGTTCACCCTGGCCAGCATGGCGAACCTTGCCACGAAATGGCCTTGGGGGATCGGGATGCTGCAAACAAAGCGGCGGTTTTTTGGCAATATCGTCGGGCACGCCAAAGGTGTCTCGGATCCGTCGTCACTGGCATCCTGGACGGCAGAAGCCTTTGATCATTCGCTGGATTGGGATCGCGTCGCGCAACTGATGAAGATGTGGGGCGGCCCGGTGATCCTGAAGGGGATTCTGGATGTCGAGGACGCCAGGAAGGCGGCTGAACTGGGGGCAGACGCGATCATCGTCTCCAACCACGGCGGGCGGCAATTGGATGGTGCGCTGTCATCGATCCGCGCGTTGCCGGCGATCCTGGATGCTGTGGGTGCCAAGGTCGAAGTCCATCTCGATAGCGGTATCCGGTCAGGTCAGGATGTCCTCAAGGCGCTCGCGATGGGGGCCAAGGGCACCTATATCGGACGCGCTTATGTGAACGGGCTGGGGGCGATGGGCGAAAGGGGCGTGACCACGGCATTGGAGGTGATCCACAAAGAGCTGGACACAACGATGGCTCTGTGCGGGCGCAGGGATGTGAACGGGCTGGACCGTGATATCCTGCTGGTGCCAGAGGATTTCGAAGGTCGCTGGCAATAGGCTGGCAGCACCAGCCGCGACACAAAAAGGTAAGGATTTCGATAAATTTTTTGCGCGGTTTTTTGCCGAAAGCATTGACGGAAGGTAAATATATAGTGATCGTGACCGCCAGCACTGCGACGCCAAGGCGTCGCTTGCAGGTATGAATCGTGAGTGAGTAAGGAGACGCCCAATGTTTGCCAAAACAACAGCTCTTGCGGCTGCCATCGCAATATCCGCATCATCCACCTTTGCCGGCGGTCTGGCACCAGAGATCGTCGAAACCGCCCCTATGGAAGAGATCGTGGCCGCCCCTGCCGGGTCCTCGATTGATCCGACATATATCGTGATCGGCGTGATTGCCGCCCTTTTGATCGCCGCCGCGGTCAACGATGGGGATGATGGTGGTGATGAGGAGCCGCCCAGCCAATGTGAAGAGCAAGAGCTTCGCGAACCGCTCGGCCAAATAGGTTGAACGACTGAAAAAACTACATTTCTCTGATTGTTAAGGTTAGCGCCTACCGATTGCTGCCTCTTCTCGCTGACGTCAGCGCGCATGCTCAGGTTGTCCGCCCGGTCCAGATTTCTGCCATGGCTGTCGCGATCCACCGCTAAAAGTGTTGACGAAAAGTAAATTTTTAGTGATCGTGACCGCCAGCACGAAGACGCCAAAGCGTCGCTTGCAGGTTTGAAACATTAGTGAGTAAGGAGACACCCTATGTTGACCAAAACAACAGCTCTTGCGGCTGCCATCGCAATATCCGCATCATCCACCTTTGCCGGCGGTCTGGCACCAGAGATCGTCGAAACCGCCCCTATGGAAGAAATCGTGGCCGCCCCTGCCGGGTCCTCGATTGATCCAACATATATCGTGATCGGCGTGATTGCCGCCCTTTTGATCGCCGCTGCTGGCAGCGATGGGGATGATGATGGTGGCGGGCGTGACCTTGAATTTTGTCAGGATGAATGCGTAATTGGACCAGATTGACCCCCAAGTTCAACGATTGGCTGACGTCGCTGGAGCGACCAAAGAATAAATCTCCTGATATTGAAATGGGCAGCGCCACACTGGCTGCTGCCCTTTGCTATGCCGCCCTGCTGCCCAGAGTCACTGCATCGGCAATCTCTTTGCGGCAACTGCCAGTGGCAAGGCTGTCAACAACAGCACCGCGACCGCAACAAAGGCGATCCGCAATCCGAATGCCTCTGACATCAGACCCATCAGCATGGGCGCAAAGAAGAACCCCGAAAAGCCGATGACGGCGGTCCGGCTGATGGCTTCGGTCCGCAGGTGCGGCGGGACGATCTTGCCGACCAGCGCCAGCCCCATCGGCCCGATCACCGACACGCCCAGCCCCAGGACGCCAAATCCGACATAGGCCGCCAGGGTCGTGGGGGCGAGCGCTGCAATCACAGCGCCACTGGCCGAAATCACCGATGCCCCGATGACCACCGGCACCTCGCGCAGGCGTTCGGCAACCACCTGCCCCGAAAACCGCCCTACCGCCATTGTGATGCCCAGCATGGCCGGACCCAGCGCGCCCTGTGCCGCCCCGCCGCCCAGGGTGCGTTCCACATGCAGGGCCGACCAGGCCTCGACCGTGGCTTCGGACATGAAGGCCACCAACACGATCGCACCGCACAGAATGATCGGCCAAAGCGGGTATTTGCCGGCGTATCCCGCGTCAGGCGCGACATAGGTGACATCCATCCGCATCAGCGGAAGGGCCAGCAGCGCGATCACGCCGAAACCCGCAAACACGGGCGTTGGCGGCAGGCCCGCCTCGCGCGTGAAGCCGACAACCAGTGCGCCAAGCGCATAGGCGACCGAGAACATCGCATGATTGACGCTCATCAGCGGGCGGTTGTGCTTTGCTTCCAACTCACTGACGCGGGCGTTCATGATCACATCCAAAAGCCCCGATGCCAGCCCGACGAATGCCATCGACAGGGCAAAGACCATGGGCAGTGTCACTTGCCCCGGCACCAACCACGCCAGCGCCAGAAGCACGGCCCCAACCTGCATGCCGCGCGCGCGCAAAATGCGGTCAGCCTGCGGCGCGAGCCACATCGCCGATACCAACCCGGTCGCCGACCCCAGCAGCAAAGTCCCAAAGAGCGCATCCGACGCGCCAAGCTGGGCCTTGATGACCGGGACATAGGCGGCAAACCCGCCCCAGAAAATTCCCACCACCACGAAAGCGGTGGCCGGGCGCCGGGACAGGGAAAGTGCGTTCAGAACAGACATGTCCGCATGCCTGCATCGCCATTTTTTCCAAAGCAAGTTTCAAAGTGACCTTGCGCCATAAAACCTCTTTTCAATCTGTCACAAAGCCCCTATACGGCGGGCTTCATCGGGCTCGGACACCCTTGGAGGCGGGCCCCTACATATCGGAGAATTACTATGGCTGGAAAGATCCCAGATCTGAACGCCAAGGTACGCGCGGGGACAGGCAAGGGGGCCGCCCGCCAAGCTCGCCGTGACGGCGACGTACCTGGCATTGTTTATGGCGGCGGCGCAGACCCGCAATCCATCAACATCCCATTCAACTACCTTCTGACAAAACTACGCAAAGGTGGCTTCATGTCCACGCTGCACAACCTCAAGATCGAGGGTCAGGATGACGTGCGTGTTATTTGCCGTGGCGTCCAGCGCGACGTGGTCAAGGACCTGCCAACCCACATCGACCTGATGCGCCTCAAGCGCACAAGCCGTGTGAACATCTTTATCCCTGTTGAGTTCCTGAATGCGGATACTTGCCCCGGCGTGAAAAAGGGTGGTGTTCTGACTGTTGTGCGCAACGAAGTCGAACTGAACGTTCTGGCTGGCGACATTCCGGAACACATCGAGATTGATCTGGGCGAAGTTGAAATCGGCGACACCATTTCGATCAGCGACGTCACGCTGCCCGAAGGTGCGACACCTGCCATCACCGACCGTGACTTTGTCATCGCCAACGTCCAGGCACCACGCGCCCTGCTGGCCGATGACGAAGAAGAGGGCGAAGAGGTTGCAGCAGACGAAGTGCCAACAACCGGCGACGAAGACGCGGCTGACGAAGAATAAGCATCGCCTGATGCATTGCTTTCCAAGGGCATCCCGTGCGGGGTGCCCTTTTTCTTTTTGCGCCTAGCTGCGCATACGCACAAAATCGGGATCATAAGGGGAAGGCGCAATGACCTCTGCGCCGACCAGATCACCCAACAAATCCAGTTGCATTGTGCTGCCCACGCCAGCCAGACCCGGCTCAACAAAGGCATAGGCCAGGTTCATACCCGTCCGATGGCCCCAATCACCCGAAGTGATCGTTCCTACAACTTTGCCATCCAGCATCAACGACCCGCCGCCATAGGCAGGCGCATGGGTCGCATCGATCTTGAGCGTGACCAGCTTCTTGCGCGGGCCTTGGTCAATTTGCTTCATCAAGGCAGCCTTGCCGACAAACTCTCCCTTGTCGACTTTCACAAAGCGATCCAGGCCCGTCTCGAATGGGTTATACTCCGTGATCAGATCAGCTTTCCAATGCAGGAACCCTTTTTCCATCCGCATCGCATCCACAGCCCGCGCGCCAAAGAGTTGCAGGCCATGTGCCCGCCCCGCCTCGCGCAGTGCAAGATAGGCGGCATAAAGCGATGCATTTGGCACGTGGATCTCATAGGCCAGTTCACCGCTAAAGCTGACCCCCATCACTGTCGCAGGGGCAAAGCCGATAAAACATTCGCGCACGGACAGCCACGGGAAGGCCTCTTTCGCCCAATCCGCCCGGCTGACCGCTTGCAGCACATCGCGCGACTTTGGCCCTGCGAGAACGAGGATCGTTTGATCGTTGGTCAGGCTCCTGACCTGCACATCCTCATCGTCCGCCGCATGCGCCGTCAGCCAGTCCATATCGTGAAATTCCGATGCTGCGGCGGACCCATACCAGACCCGCGCTGGCCCACGGTCTGACGCTGGCAGGTTCGCGACGGTCGCTTCCCCTTTGACCATGCCAAAATCGTTCAGCAGATAACCAAGGCCAACGCGCCCCTCGCGCTTGGTGACAGCCCCGCAGAACATCCGGTCAAGGAAGATGTGGCGATCCGCGCCAGTGATTTCGAACCTGTTAAATCCGTTGACCTCACACAGACCGATCTTTTCTTGCACGTGGCGCACTTCAGCGGCAATCACATCAAATGCCTCATCAAAGTGGAAACTCAGCGCAGGGTGGAAATCGGGTGCCGGCTTGATGTATTCCACCCTCTCCCAGCCGTTCACCACGGTGAACTCCGCCCCCTCAGCGGCCAGGATTGGCGTCAATGGGGTCGTCTTGGCAGGCCTGCCTGCCGGGCGGTGTTCATGCGGGAAATGGAAGCGGAATTCATTCTGATAATCCTCGATTGCCTTGAGCGCGGTCAGTTCCACATTCGCATGGCCGGTAAACCGGCGCGGATCAATGCACCAGGTGTCATAACACGCCTCGCCATGCACCATCTGTTGGGCCAGCAACCAGCCATGGCCGCCGCCTTCGCCCAAGCCCGCCCGCAGCCCGATGATACAGAAGGCGTTGCGTTTGCCCGGGATCGGGCCAACCAAGGGCGCACCATCAATCGTGTAGGTGATCGGCCCATTCACGACCGTATGAATGCCGGTTTCCATCAGCGCAGGCATCCGCTCAAATGCGCCTTCCAGCACATCTGTCACCCGGTCCAGATCATCGGGGCAAAGCGCGTTCACAAAGTTCGGGTCAATCCCGTCCATGCCCCATGTTTTGCAATCCTGCTCATAAAACCCCACCAGCAGCCCGTTCTTTTCCTGACGGCAGTAATAGTCGCTGATCGGGCAGCGCAGCAGCGGCATGCGGTGGCCTGCCTCCTTGATCGCCGGAATCTCTTCGGTCAGGAAATACTGATGCTCCATCGAGGCAACGGGATGCTGCACGCCCATCATCGCGCCCACTTCATTCACACGGTAGCCACCCGCGTTTACGACCACATCGCAATCAATGTCGCCATGTTCGGTATGGACCGTCCACGTATCGTCATCATGCTGGGTCAGCCCGGTCACGGGCGTGTTGCGATAGACCTCGGCCCCAGCCTTGCGCGCGCGGCGGGCCAGGGCCTGACAAAGCTGGGCCGGGTCGATATCGCCATCCATCGGGTCCCAAAGACCACCGATCAGGTTGTCGGTCGAGATCAGCGGGTGGCGGCGCGCGCATTCCTCTGCATCAATGACCTCAAATTCCACATCCATCCCGCGCGCCATGGATGCAAAATGGCGATAGCCCTGCATCTGCGCCTCGGTGTTGGCTAGTCGGATACCGCCATCACCGTGGTGATAGTTGATCGGATATTCGGGGTCCTCGGCCAACTCTTTATACAGGTTGATCGAATGCGTTTTCAGCCCCACCATCGTCTGGTTCATGCCAAAGTTCGTGACCTGTGCCGCCGAATGCCAAGTGGTGCCAGAGGTCAGCTCATTCCGCTCAACCAGCACCACGTCCGTCCAGCCTTCCTGCGTCAGATGATAGAGCGTGGAGCAACCCGCAATTCCGCCCCCGATAACAACGGCCTTGGTGCGCGATTTCATGGTGTTTCCCCGCCACTACGTAATGAAAAATCTGTGACCATCTTCATTTATCTGATCCATTGATCAAGCTTTCATTGCATGCGGCCAACAAAACATCTTTCATCACCCGCAAGGACGAAAGGGCAGAGCATGTGCGCAAGAAGGGCGATTGGCAGCGGGCGCAAAGGGCGGCTTGCCAAACGGGCGGCCAAACCTGAGATCGACCCCTGCCCACCCGGTCAGATCGGTGGGGCCTATCAGCCACTGACCGAAGCGGAATTAAAACGCATCTACAACACCGCCCTTGAACTGCTGGCCAATCTGGGATTGGGCGACGTGCCTGCGCGCCTTCGCAACGACCTGCTTGCCGCGGGTGGGACAGACAATGGCGCAGGCCGTGTTCTGTTTCCCCCTGCGTTGGTCGAAGATGCCATCGCCCGCGCTGCCAAGACCTTCACTTTGCACGGCCGCGACCCAGACAGGTCAATCACGGTCGGCGGCAGCCGCGTCCATTTCGGCACTGGCGGGGCCGCTGTGCAGACGCTCGACATGGACAGCCGCGCCTATCGACCCTCCACGCTGGAAGACCTGCACAACTTCACCCGCCTGCAAGACACGCTGGCCAATGTCAGCTGGTACACGCGCTGCTGCGTCGCCACCGATGTGCCCGATATCCGTGATCTGGACGTGAACACGGCCTATGCGCTGATCAGGAACACGACGAAGCCAACGGCAACCTCCTTTACGCTGGCGGAAAATGTCGCGCCAATCGTGAAGATGCTGGATATCGCCGCAGGTGGCCCCGGCGAATTTTCCAAACGGCCATTTATGAAAGCGCACATCAGCCCCGTGATTTCGCCGATGCGCTATGGGGAGGATGCGGTCGATGTGGTCTATGAATGCATCAGCCACAACCTGCCCATATCCTGCATCACAGCCGCCCAGGCCGGTGCCACGGCCCCTGCAACGCTGGCAGGCTTTCTGGCGCAATCGCTGGCCGAGACACTCGCCAGCCTCGTGATGGTTCATGCGATCAAACCGGGGCATCCCATGGTGTTCTCAAACTGGCCCCTGGTGATCGACCTGCGCACCGGCGCGTTCTCAGGGGGCAGCGGGGAAAGTGCGGTCCTGAATGCGGCCTCTGCACAGATTTCCAACTGGCTCGACCTGCCCTCTGGCGTGGCCTGTTCAATGACGGACGCCAAGGCGATCGACGCGCAATACGGGATGGAAAAGGGGATCACGTCACTGGCCGCCGCCCTGGCCGGGGGGAACCTGATTTACGAAAGCTCCGGGATGACGGCATCACTGCTTGGCGCCAGCTTTGAGGCCTTCATCCTGGACGATGAAATGCACTCGCACACCTATCGCGCGCTGCGCGGCATCGAAGTGACGGACGAAAACCTCGGGTATGAGGCGATCATCGAGGCGGTGATGGGCGATGGGCATTTCCTGGGCGGCGCACATACGCTGGCGGCGATGGAACGCGACTATTTCTACCCTAGGCTTGCGGATCGCGCGCAACCGATCACATGGGCGGATCAGGGAAGCAAGGACGCCTGGGATGTCGCCGGGGAACGGGCGCGCGACATTCTTGCCACCCATCATCCGACCTATCTGACACCCGCGCAAGACGCCGAGATCAAGGCGCAGTTCAATATTCTTTGGGGTTAAGGCCCGCCGCAAACACACTCTGGCGCCGCACTGCGGCATAAGATAGGTTGCGCCCATGAAGCTCCTTGTCGGCCTTGGAAATCCCGGCGCGAAATATGCGCAGAACCGTCATAACATCGGCTATATGGCGGTGGACCGGATTGCGGCAGACCACGGCTTCAGCGGCTGGCGGTCCAAGTTTCAAGGCCAGACCTGTGACGGGCGTTTTGGATCCGAGCGGGTCACGCTGCTCAAGCCCGAGACCTTCATGAACCTCTCTGGTCAATCCGTGGGCGAGGCGATGCGCTACCTCAAGCTCGCCCCTGAGGACGTGATCGTTTTCCATGATGAAATTGACCTGGCCCCGGGCAAAGTGCGCCTGAAAACAGGTGGCGGACATGCGGGCCACAACGGGTTGCGGTCAATCCACGGGCATATCGGCCCTGACTACGACCGCGTGCGCATGGGTGTCGGGCATCCGGGGCACAAGGACGCGGTGCCGGGCTATGTGCTGCGCGACTTTCCCAAGGCGGATGCGGAATGGCTGGATGATGAGCTGCGTGGTGTCAGTGACGGCGTTGCCGATCTGATTGCCGGTGATGGCGGCAAGTTTCTGAACGCCATTGCCTTGCGGGTGGCGCCGCCGCGTTCTTCCAAGTCAGCGCCAAAGCCGAAAGTGGCCGAACCCGCGCCGGAGCCCGCACCCGACACCCGCTCTCCCATGCAAAAGCTGGTGGACCGGTTTCGCTGACGCCCCGGCGATCCCAAGAGGTGTTTTTTGATCGAACCCCGGCCTGAGCCATCCCCCACTTGCGCTGTGCTGCGGCTGGTTCAAGCAACATCCCCATGGCAAATGACTGCGAAGCGCCTACATTGGTCCGTGAAGGCAACAAGGCACAGAGCTATGGAAAAAGACCCCTCATTCAACGTCCTCGGCAGTACGCTCGCCCCCTGCTCCACCGATCCCGTGACCGGGTTTTTCCGCAACGGGGCCTGCGACACCTGTGCCGCCGATCAGGGAAGCCACACGGTGTGCGCGGTCATGACGGATGAGTTTCTGGCGTTCTCCAAATACGTCGGCAATGACCTCAGCACCCCGCGCCCGGAATACGGGTTTCCCGGTTTGAAGGCAGGCGATGGCTGGTGCCTGTGCGCCAGCCGTTTCCTGCAAGCCCATGACGAAGGCTGCGCGCCACAGGTGAATTTGCACGCAACCCACGTGCGCGCATTGGAAATCGTATCAATTGACGTGTTGCGGGCGCATGCGGTGCCTGAACCTGACAGCTAGTCAGGCTTTCGCCATCAGATCGTCTATAAAGAGGCTGAGAAGCTGGGTCCGCCCTGACACACCGGCCTTGCGATAGATCGCGTTGGTCTGGGCCTTGATCGTGCCTTCGCTGACCTCGCGCAATGCGGCGATTTCCTGCGTCGACATGCCCTTGATCGCGAAAAGTGCGACGTCGCGTTCGGCGGGGGTCAGTTGCCACCGTGCAAATCTTTCTTCCAGCACATCCATGAAAGCCCCCGACGCGAGCCTCAGTTGGTCTTCGACAACGACATTGCGCGCCATCGTGCGGCGCAGGACGACCCAGCCGAAGCCGACACCAAGCAAAAGGCCGATGGCAGCGCCCATTTCGACCAGTTCATAGAGTTGCCAGTTCAGTGGCGCGACGCCCAGCACAGAGGCAAAGATTTGCGACACAAAAAAGATGGCGAAGATCAACTGCGCCACCACGATCGCTACGACAATCCACTGGCCTTTCAACACCCGGGCGTCCTTTGGTCAGGGGTGATTAATTCTCATCGTCATCGTCATCGTCATCGTCGTCATCGTCGTCGTCATCTTCTTCATCTTCGTCGTCTTCTTCATCTTCGTCGTCTTCGTCGTCATCATCGTCGTCTTCGCCCTGCCCGCCAGATGATGCGCCATTGCCGCTGCCATTGGAACCCTGACCACCGCCGGGATTGAAAAGTGTCGGCCCGTCGTCATCGTCGATGCTGCGCCAATAGTCGCGCAATATCTCGCCCGTCAGCGGGTTGAACACCAACTCCCGGCGCAAACCATCACGCAGCGCAACAACACGGACGCGCCCCAGCCAGGTGCGTTGCAAGGAGATTTCAGCGAACCCCTGCCCGCGCAATTGCGCCAGGATCTGGTCCTGCACCGATTGGGCCGCCGCAATCTGCGGCGCCCCTGACAGGACAAGGCATATGGCGATCTTTTTCAACATGATCGGGTCAAGACGTTTGCCCGGTACGACCGGTCTTCGTCGTCACTGTTGATGTCGCAGAAAGCAAAACTTTTCCACATGTCTCATTCCTTATGGGATGTGACGGTCCGCTGTCTGCGAACTGTTCACATAAGACACATCACACCGACCACACCATTCATACATAACGTCAGTTTAAAATGGAGTTTGTAAACCCATGAACGACAGGCCTAAACCAAAGTTTAGGGCTGCAATCTTCAGGCCTCCATGTCAAACCCAAGGTGTTTTGCCACCGTAAAGATGTCCTTGTCACCGCGACCGCACATGTTCATGACCAGCAAATGGTCCTTGGGCAGGGTCGGTGCAATTTTCATGACATGCGCCAAAGCATGGGATGGCTCTAGCGCGGGAATGATCCCTTCCTTTGCACAGCAAAGCTGGAACGCCTCCAGAGCCTCGGTATCGGTGATTGACACATATTCCGCGCGGCCGATTTCATGCAGCCAGGCATGTTCTGGCCCGATGCCAGGATAATCCAGACCGGCGGAAATGCTGAACCCTTCCAGGATCTGACCATCATCATCCTGCAACAGATAGGTGCGGTTGCCATGCAGCACCCCTGGGCGGCCACCCGTCAATGACGCGCAATGTTCCATCTTGGCGTTCACGCCCTTGCCGCCTGCTTCGACCCCGATGATGTTGACGTCTTTGTCGTCAAGGAAGGGATAGAAAAGGCCCATGGCATTCGAGCCGCCGCCGATCGCGGCAATCAATGTATCGGGCAGGCGCCCTTCGGCGGCCTGCATCTGTTCTTTGGTTTCCTTGCCGATGATCGCTTGGAAATCGCGCACCATGGCGGGGTATGGGTGCGGCCCGGCGACCGTTCCGATGCAGTAAAACGTATCACGTACGTTTGTCACCCAGTCACGCAGGGCATCGTTCATGGCGTCTTTCAATGTGCCGCGGCCGGATGTCACCGCCACAACCTCTGCACCCAGCAGGCGCATGCGGAACACGTTGGGGGCCTGGCGTTCGACGTCATGCGCCCCCATGTAGACCACGCATTTGAGGCCGAATTTCGCACAGACCGTCGCTGTGGCCACCCCGTGCTGGCCCGCAC
>Ga0316205_10000087_pt1 | contig 213697 bp, 210 predicted proteins | sample 3monthpyrite_MG_FD_204941 | JGI IMG/M metagenome (GOLD analysis project Ga0316205, IMG submission 204941) | Microbial mat bacterial communities from mineral coupon in-situ incubated in ocean water Damariscotta River, Maine, United States -... | ecosystem: Environmental > Aquatic > Marine >... | reverse complement strand
TCGGCCTCTCCGCCACGAACAAACAATCTGCCATCTTCGGCAACGGTTGCAGTTCCAGGTAAGGTTTGCAAAGCACCAACAAAATCGCCTAAAGCGCTTGCTGTAGTTACAACATCTAAAGGTTTTAGAGCGTTTACTTTGCTGTTATCACCTGCTTGAAAAGTTCCCGCTGAAAGTACTACAGTATCTAAGGAATTTACATCATCTTTCAACTTAATTTTCAAATCTTTAAAGAATGACACATCTCCTGTCATGGTAAATGTTTCGTAAGACAAATAAGAAACAATTAAGGTCTGTGTTCCAGTTTCAGAAGTCGCAAAACTAAATGTCCCATCATCAATAGTTGTGCCTCCATCATAAGTACCTTCTAGATAAGTATTAGCTCCAACAATGGCTTCTCCTTTTTGATTGGTAACTGTTCCGTTGATAGTAGATTGTGCATTTAGGCAAAAACTAAAAAGTAAAACAATTGTGGTTAGTAATGATTTCATAATATCTTTTTTATATTTTGATTGATGCTTCAAAAGTGAAAAATAAGGCACTATGTTAAAACTTATTTATACTCAATTGTAAAATATTGAGGATGAATTGGTAAATTTGATGAAAAGCACCAAAGTGAAGCTTGATAAATTCGAAAAAACATTTACTGCCCTTTTCTTTGTAATTGTTATTATTGAACTCTTTTCCTCAACGTTGAGTGCGCTTAGCAGTTTTCATAATATTGCTAAGCCTCTTATACTTACCTCTTTAATTCTTTTCTTTTATTTAAGGAGCAATCATCTCATGTTAAAAACAAGAAGATTGATGCTGCTTGCTCTTAGTTTTTCATTAATTGGAGATGTTTTAATCATATTTGATGATATCTCTATTAACTATTTTCTAGCAGGATTAGTTTCTTTTCTGTTAGCACACATCATGTATATTTTTGTGTTTCTGGAGAAAAGAAACAATTCAATAAAGCCAATAGCATACGTTACCATACTTCTTGTTTACGTCTTTGGTCTATTTTATCTTTTGAAAGACGGTTTAGAGAATATGTTAATTCCAGTTATAATTTATATTGTTGCAATTTTAACCATGGCAATTACTACTTCATTAAGAAAGGGAAATGTCCCTAGCCTTAGTTATAATTTGGTGTTAGTTGGAACTCTGCTATTTGTGATTTCAGATAGCTTTATAGCTCTGAATAAATTTTATACTTCTGTACCAAACGAACACCTTATTATAATGAGCACTTATGCTCTGGCTCAATACTGTATCGTCATAGGAGTTTTAAAACAAAAAAATAAGCCCTTTCTCTTTTAAAAGATCTAATGATAAACATTGTAAGCGCTATTTTTGAATATTAATTTGCTACAATTGTAACAAATTAAAACTTAATGCTACTTACAGAGTAACTAACTGACCACGTTGAATAAAGAATTAGAACATAGTTTTGTTGAATTGCTGGAAAAGCATCAAAATATAATTCATAAAGTCTGCAGACTTTACACGAATAATTATGATGCACACAATGATTTGTTTCAAGAAATCACCATACAGCTTTGGAAAGCTTATCCGAAATTTCGTGGTGATGCAAAATTTAGCACCTGGATGTATCGAGTTGGGCTAAACACAGCAATTACACTCTATAGAAAATCGAAACGGAGCATAAGCACACAAGATTTTAGTGATGTTCAATTTAAAATTTCGGCAGAAGAATATGATGATACAGAAGAGCAACAATTGAAATTATTATATAATGCTGTAAGGCAGTTGAATGATATTGAAAAAGCACTAGTGTTTTTGTATTTAGAAGATAAAAATTATAGAGAAATAAGTGAAACAATGGGTATAAGTGAAGTAAACGCACGCGTCAAAATGAATCGGGTAAAAACAAAGCTTAGAACCATTTTAAATCCGTAACACTATGGATGAATTAGAATTATTAAAAAAAGACTGGCAAAAGGAAGATAATAACTATCCTAAGCTAACTTACAATGAAATCTACAAGATGATACTCAAAAAATCATCTTCCATTGTAAAATGGATTTTCATTATAAGTATATTGGAGTTTGTACTTTGGTCAGTTATATCTTATTTTTTGAAAGACGCTGACTACAACAAAAAATTTCAAGAATACAATGCAGAAAATATCATGTTACCAATAATGATTTTTGGCTATGTTATTATTGCTTATTTCTTATATAGATTCTTCATGAATTACAGAACAATTTCTGTTACTGACAATGCCAAAATTTTAATGGAAAACATATTAAAGACCAGACGTACCGTAAAACAATATGTCGCTGTTAATTTAGGTTTCATGATTGTATCAGCATTTGTTGTTTTAAGTATTCAGTTTAATAGAGATGAAGAAATGATTTCAATTATTGAAAAGGCCTCAGCTAATGGTGAACTATTTAAATTTTATGCGATTACAATTATTATCACTTTGTTAGTTCTTGCAGCAATAATTGGAATTTTACTAGTGTTTTATTACTTAATCTATGGCATTCTTTTAAAACGCTTAAATAAAAATTACAGAGAGCTTAAAAAATTAGAAGTTTAGATTATGTAAATTGGTGAAAAGAACAACTTATAATTGGGATTAATCTAATGCTTTTTGTCAAAATATCTGATTGGTCAAATTACTTTATGCTATTATGTGTTTTGTTTATAATTCTTTCTTTATCCGAAAATAAGGAAGAACAATCTGAAGAATCAGGTAACAATAACTTTAATTAATTACCACTCACGCTTTTTATTAAGCTCTTCCTTGGCTAATAATTCTTCTTGCGGAATCACTTTTAAAAAAGAAGGATGCTGTTCTATAGCATATTCAATTTTTTCTACAATTTCAGGAATACTTTCATTTTCATAATCAATATTTAAAGGCTCTTTAATCTCCATTGATTGCAAGATATTTTTCTTTTTAATACGCAATCCTTTTTTATCATAAGCACGTCTAAAACCATCAATTACAATTGGTACTACTATGGGCTTATAACGTTTAATAATATGAGCAGTTCCTTTTCTAATAGGCTTAAATGGGGTCGTCGTTCCTTGCGGAAACGTAATTACCCAACCATCGTCCAAAGCCTTGGCGATACTTGAAATATCACTCATCTTAACTTGTCTGTTTACATCCTGTCCTTCAGCTCTCCACGTTCGTTCAATACTTACAGAACCAACGTATGCTAAAATTTTTGGAAGTAAGCCAGACTTCATTGTTTCTTTAGCGGCTACATAATATATGTTAAGCTTTGGATTCCACAGATAACCAACATTTTTTATAGAGTCGTCACGACCACTTAAACTGGCGTTAAACACATGAAACATGGCAACTACATCAGCAAAATAGGTTTGGTGGTTAGATATAAAAAGTACATTAGTTTCTGGAAGTTCTTTTAAAATTTCAGAGCCATCTATTTGTAATTCATTAAATCCTCTAAAACGTCTATGTGTGATAGCTCCAAGAATTCTAATGAGCCATTTTTTCAAAAAGAGTATATGTCCAAAAGGATTTCGCTTAAACAATCCCATAAATTATAGCTTCAGTCTATTAGTTAGTGAGTGCAAACGTACATATTTTTTCTGTTTAATTATGACAAGGAAAACCAAATTAACAGATTTGTGAAAATCAGAATTTGAACTAAAAATCACAATACTTCTTTTAATACATCTTTAATTTCACTAAGCACCATTGCAGTCGCTCCCCAAACTACGTGACCATTAAGCTCATAGGCTGGAACATCAATCTTTACAGTATACGAAGTTGCAACCGATTTGGTAACCACAATACGTTCGTCTAAAAAATGAGACAATGGCACTTCTATTATGTCTTCAACTTCATCTTCTTGTTTTACAAAATTTGGTGTTTGAGCTGTTATTCCAATAAAAGGCTGTACATAAAAATTACTTGGTGGAATATAAACTTCTGTCATTTGCTTTATAACTTTTATTTGGTGTTCAGGAACTCCTATTTCTTCCCAAGTTTCTCTTATCGCAGTCATTTTTAACGTTTTATCTTCATCTTCATATCTACCTCCAGGAAACCCTATTTGAGCTGAATGCACACCTTTATATGTCTTTCGAAGAATTAACGCTAAGTGTGTTTGATGAAAACTATTAGGATAAAACATTGCCAGAACACCTGCTCGATTGGCATCTTTCATAGCCTCCTTATAGCTACTAATAAGTTCTTGTCTAAAAGGAGGTGACATTTTAAACTGAGATGTTTCGGCTGGCAATGGGATATTTTTTATTTTTGACAGTGAAACTAAAAATTTATCAAAATTCATCTATGCGATTTATATTACTTTTTTGTGCACTTTCTATACTATTCAATTGTGAAGATAAACAAAAGCAACAAAAAACAATCTCTGAAACTCCCAAGACAGAACAAAAAGAATCTGACAATAAGTCAAAAGTGACACCAAATAATGTTACGCGTGAATTTCCGAAGCTTAATGATAAAAACGCTATGGAATTCTTTTTACAGTATGAAAAGAAAAACAAAGAAGATAAAGTACGTATCACTACTGATTTTGGAGAAATAGACATTTTGCTCTTTGATAAAACTAAGTTTCATCGCGCCAATTTTATATTTCTTACCAAACAAAATTATTTCGAGAACACCCAATTTTATCGTGTGATTGACAATTTTATCGTACAAGCAGGTAATAGCGACGACAGAGCTACTGCTAGAAAACGAGGGAAGATTGGTAAATACTTACTACCAACTGACACCAAAAGAGGCTACACACATGATAGAGGTGTAATTAGTATGCCAAGTAGCGAGATTGATAATCCGCATAAATTAGCATCTCCTTTTGAGTTTTTTATTGTACAACAACGTGGTGGTGCAAAATTTTTAGATGGTGATTATACCATTTTTGGAAAGGTAATTCGTGGTATGGAAGTGATTGATAAAATAGCAGCGGTTGATACTGATGAAGCCGATTGGCCCTTAAAGAATATCTATATAAAAAAGGTAGAAATTATTGAATAGCTAATTTTTATAAATATTTGGCAAGGCAATTTTAAACTTTACAGCCAACAAACGTATTAAAACAACCACAGCTCCAGAAATAATAAATACAAAATCGCTTTCAATGGGTAATTTTCTTATTAAGAAATATGTAACTCCTCCTAATATACAAGCAGTCGCATAAATTTCCTTTCTAAAAATCACTGGAATTTCATTACATAAAATATCACGCATTACACCTCCAAAACAAGCAGAAATAGTTCCTAGTGCAATACTAATAACTGGATTTAAACCTACAGATAAGCCTTTTTCAATGCCAATCACAGTGTAAAGACCAATGCCAATAGTGTCAAACAAAAATAACGAGGTGCGCAGATAATTAATTTTATTTCTCAATATCACTGCAAAAACTGCTGACCCAAAAATGGCATAGGTAAAGCTCATGTCTTTCATCCAACCAACAGGCGTTTGTCCAATTAAAATATCCCGAAGTGTTCCGCCTCCAACTGCTGTAACAAAAGCAATGATAAGAATGCCAAACAAATCCATTTTTTTGTTCATGGCACCCAAAACACCAGAAATGGCGAAGGCAATAGTTCCTAAAATATCAATGGTATAAAACATTTCTTAATAATTAATAGAAAGGCAAAAATACCTGATTATAATTAAGTGTTTATAATAATTTTGATTATTATTTAGATACTTCGGTAGCACTTCGACAAGCTCAGTGTGACACTCAGCATAAGCGATTCACTCAATTTTTCTGAAATTAAAAAATTGGTTCTCTGCTTACATGCTCTGTGTATAATAATTATAATCTTTCAATATCACATCTATAAATTGGTGATCTGTATTGTGCTTGACTTCTTTCAATTCAAGAACCTCAATAATTTTGCTTCGCAATTTTATAAGCGTTTTGTAATCTTTTGATTTTATAGCCGTTTTAAAAGTGTCCTTTATAATTCGTGCATCATTATCAGACAATTTGATTACCATTGGGTAAGTTGGTACATAATCTTGCTTTAAATTTTCTAATATGGTATGGCTAATATTCACATTGTTCTTTAAAGTTATTACAGAAGTTCCAGCAGTCATGTCTCCTAATCTTTGATTCTTTGGACTTGTGATAATTGCAATAAGTGCTACAACACCACTCATAATATTTAAATCTACAATTCTAAATATCCAACGTATTATAAAATCTGCTAAAGATGCTTGATAACCGTCAATCTTTACCACTTTAATTTTTAAAATTCGCTTTCCAGGAGTTTGGCCATCCAATAAGGTTTCAAATAACAAAGAATAGAAGATCACTGGCAAATAAAAAGTGACAAATATTGCAGCTTTAGACCAATTATCCATGTCTTGAACTAGCTCTTCAATTTTAAAAAGTTTGAACATAATTTGATAAATCACAATGGAATAAGCTATTTTAAAAAGCCAATCTATTCCCCAAGCAAGTATGCGTTCGCCAACACTAGCTGCAGTGAAATTTATATTTACATTTTGAGTAGTGTTTATTTGTAACTCTACCATTTATTCTGTTAATTTGAAAGTCTATGAGAGAGGTCGCATTTATCAAACAAAATAAAGAAAAATGGCTCGATTTTGAGAAAGCCATTTTTGGAAAAACACTTAAAAATCCTGATGAATTAGCGTCTTTATATATTCACTTGGTAAACGATTTGTCTTACGCACAAACTTATTATCCCAAAAGTAAAACAATTCTTTATTTAAACAACTTAGCAGCTAAGGCTTTTCAAAAAATTTATAGAACCAAACGCGAAGACACTAACCGTTTTGTCCATTTTTGGAAGACTGAAGTACCTATGATTGTTTATGAATACAGACGTTATGTGTTATATGCTTTTCTTATTTTTCTCTCATTTGTAGCTATTGGAGCATTGTCTGCTGCTTTTGACGATACCTTTGTACGGCTTATTTTAGGAGACCATTACGTGAACATGACCTTAGAAAATATTGAAGCTGGTGATCCAGTTGCAGTTTATAAAAGTGGTAGTAATTGGGGCAGTTTTATTGGCATAACCTTAAATAATCTATATGTTGGCATACAATCCTTCATTTATGGAGTATTTGGTGGCTTAGGTACAGGATTAGTGCTATTATACAATGGCATTATGATTGGAGCTTTTCAGTTTTTCTTTTACAAAGAAGGAGTTCTATGGGAAAGTGTTAGAGGTATTTGGATTCATGGCTCTATGGAAATTTTCGCAATTGTAATTGAAGGTGCAGCTGGATTAATTTTAGGAGCGAGTATATTATTTCCTAAAACCTATTCAAGAATGACCTCTTTTAAAATGGGAATGAAAGATGGCGTCAAAATATTAATTAGCACCTTTCCTTTTACATTTGCAGCGGGCTTTTTAGAAGGTTATGTAACGCGTTATTCTAATACAATGCCTAATTGGTTATCTGTTGGCATTATATTGGTTACGTTAAGCATCATCTCATATTACTATTTAATTTATCCGCATCTATTACACAAAAAACTTAAAAAAACTTATGCAATTATATAAATCCAGAGACTTTAGTGCCTTTTTTCAAGATACGTTTTCATTTATAAAACAAAATGGGAAACATTACTTCAAACACTTTTTTATTATCAATGGTATTTTCTTGTTAATCTTAATGGTCATAGGCTATTTTGTGACTAAGTTTTACACGGATTTTCTTTTTGGTGGCGTTTTACAAGGCGGAAATAGCAGCACTGTCTTTGATGATTATATGAATGAAAATTTTGAAATTTTTATTCTACTAGCCTTTGTTTTTATAAGTGTTGGACTTGTAGCAGGACTTATCTCCTATTCTTACTCAGCTATTTATTTAAAACTTTACTCAGAACATGGTGGTAAGAATTTTGATACGCAACAAATCATTCAGGTTTATAAGCAAAACTTGGGCAAACTCTTTATCTTTCTTGTTTGCGGTATTTTACTAGGCATTCCTTTAATGATTGTTTTAGGTATTGGAGCTTTTGTATTAATGATAACCATTATTGGTTTTCTACTAATACCTATCTTAATTGGTGCCTTCTCTTTGTTTTATAATATGACACTCATGGAATATTTACAGCAAAAAAGAGGGATTTGGGATAGTTTTGGATATGCTTGGACGCTAATGACCAAAAAATTCTGGGCAGCAGTTGGTAGTGTTGGTTTGTTTTATTTAATGGCTTACGTAGCTCAAAATGTTATTACGTTAATTCCATATATGTTTTTTATGGGTAGTATGTTTACCACAACACAAGAAGGCAACCCAAATCCTCAGGAAATTGGAGAATCCTTCATGGTGGTAATGTTAGGCGTGTTTTTCATCACCTTTATTGTTGGCACCATCCTAAATAATATTACTCAACTCAATCAAGGTATTGTCTACTATAGTTTAAAAGAAGACAATGAGAACATTAACACAAAAAGTGTGATCGATCAAATAGGTTCTGGTGAATAAATGCTTTGGTTTACATATCGCCCTTTTCATTTTAGCTTGTTTTTCGTTTCAAGAAATTCAAGGCACTACTTATATTGATTTTGTTAAAACAGAAATTGTAAGCGATACGCTTAATGTAGATACTTCTGAAATATCACCAAGAAATTTTGACAACCTAAAAGAAAAATACAGTGTTGATGATTTTGTTTACGAACGAACTATTGAAAAATCTGGCTGGTGGTCTAGATTCAAACAATGGGTAAGTGATAAATTTCAAAGTCTGTTCAGCATAAAAAATCAAGGTCAAGCATCAAGAGCAACTGATTTAGCAATAAAAATTGGAGGAGTTTTACTTTTTATCTTGGTTATTTATTTCATTTTCAAGGCAGTTATGAACAAAGAAGGTGCATGGGTCTTTGGTAAATCATCAGATAAAAGCATCATTCAGGTAACTGATATTGAAACTAATATTCATGCAACAGATTTCAAAAATTTAATTCAAGAAGCCGAAAACAATTCCAATTACAGATTAGCTATAAGATATTACTACTTATGGCTACTAAAAAATCTTAGTTCTGCAGAAATCATTCACTATGATGTAGAAAAGACCAATAATGATTACAGAAACGAAATAGAAGCATCTGAAATAAAAGACGAGTTTACTTACACCTCATACTTATATAATTATATATGGTATGGTGAGTTTGATGTTAACGATGAGCAATTCAGTAAAGCAAAAAATGCCTTTGTGAAATTTTTAAAATCCATAAAAGCATGAACAAAACTATAAAAATATATGTTGGGTTGTTAATCTTGCTTTTCATTGGAGCAATTGCCATTGAATTTTCAAAACCAAAACCAATAAACTGGACACGAACCTTTAATGAAGTACATACCATTCCCTATGGGACTTTTGTGCTTTATAATGAACTTCCTTCACTTTTTCAAGATAGTAAAGTACATGACATTACTGTATCTCCTTATGAATATTTTGATGAATATTACAATTGGGAAGACTCTACCTATTTAACATCAGGTAACTATCTGCTTATTGATGATTATGCTGAAGTTGATGATGTATCAGCTCAAGAATTACTAGATTTTGCATCACATGGTAATACCATCTTCTTGTCAACAAATTATATTCCTCAAAAGTTTCTAGACACGTTAGGAATAGAACTAGAAAATGATTTTGATTTCACAGGAGAAGCGCAATTTAGTTTATCCAATCCAGCTTTTAAAAATGACTCAATTGCTATTGACAGAGGCTTGAGCAACATCTATTTCTCCAAATTGGATTCAACGAAAACAACTGTTTTAGGCTATCAGAAATTTAATATTGAAGAACGTATAAATTTTGTAAAAATAGTACACGAATTTGGCGAAATCTTTCTGCATTTGCAACCTGTTGCATTTACAAATTTCTCTTTACTAAAAAATGATAACAAAAAATATGCAGCTGCCATTTTATCGTATTTACCTGATGACACCATTTACTATGATTCACGGAACAAAAAACGAAACGAGTTGGGTGATTCTCCATTACGATTTATATTAAGTCAACCAGCTTTAAAATGGGCTTGGATATTAGGTTTGGTATCGCTTTTTATATTTATATTATTCAATGCAAAACGTAAACAACGTATTGTGAAAATTATTAAACCTTTAGGAAATTCAACAATCGCATTTATCAAAACCATCGGAAATCTTTACTACGAAACAAAAGATCATAACAATTTAATAGAAAAGAAGATTACTTATTTTTTAGAATCTATTAGACATAAATACTATTTAGATACGCAATTGCTGGATGAAAAGTTTATAAAAAACCTAGCCTTAAAATCTGGAAAAGACTTAGGTAAAACTCAAAAAACAATAAATCTTATTGTACATTTAAAAGCGAAGCAATTGTGCAATGAATACGATTTAAAACGTTTAAATAAAACAATAGAAGACTTTTATAATAATTAATATATGGAGCATACAAACGACTCGCAGAAAGAAAATTTACATCAAGACCGTCAAGAGCAAACACCAATTGAAAATGTACAACAGGAAGAAGAAAATCTGAATTTTAAAAATCGCATAGATTTATCAGAATTACAAGCTGGTGTTGCGCTTATTAAAAATGAGATTAGCAAAGTCATTGTTGGTCAAAAAGGAATGATTGACATGCTTATAGCGTCTATTCTTGCCAATGGTCATTCTTTAATTGAAGGTGTTCCAGGAGTAGCAAAAACTATTTCTGCAAAACTGCTAGCTAAGTCATTGGATGTTGGTTTTAGCCGAATTCAGTTTACACCAGATTTAATGCCAAGTGATATTTTAGGAACCTCAGTTTTCGATATGAAAACGTCAGAATTCGAATTTAAACAAGGACCTATTTTCTCCAATATGATTCTTATTGATGAAATAAATCGTGCACCAGCGAAAACACAAGCTGCGTTATTTGAAGTAATGGAAGAACGACAAATAACCATCGATGGTCATAAATATCAAATGGAATTACCATTTATAGTATTGGCAACTCAAAATCCAGTAGAACAAGAAGGAACTTATAGATTACCAGAAGCACAATTGGATAGATTCTTATTTAAGATAGATATAGATTACCCTAATCTTGATGAAGAAATTGAAATTATTAATAGAGAGCATGACCTTCAAGGAGAAGCAAAAACAGCAAAAATTACATCACACCTATCAAAAGATCAAATTGCAAAGTTTCAAGGTTTAGTAAACCAAGTGATTATAGAATCTCATTTGGTAAAATATATCGCTGACATAATTGTAAGCACCAGAAATAATCCATTTCTATATTTAGGTGCTTCACCAAGAGCATCAATTGCCATCTTAAAAGCAAGTAAGGCATTTGCTGCTATGAATGGACGTGATTTTGTAACTCCAGAAGATATTAAACAATCGGCAGTTCCTGTATTGCAACATAGAGTTATTGTGACTCCAGAACGCGAAATGGAAGGCGTGACGACCAAACAAATTATTAACCAGATTATTGAAGCTGTGGAAATACCACGTTAGGTATTAGGTAGAATAAACGAATAAACGAAATTAGTGAAACTCTTAAAACTATTCTACTTACAAAACCGTTTCTTTTATACATGCATCACGCTGATGGTGTTGTTTGTAATCAGTTTTGTATTTCCTAGATGGTTTGTTATTGTAAAATTATTATTTCTTGTGCTTCTTGTCTTTACATTATTAGATGTTCTGCTACTTTTTTCTGCCAAGAAAGGTATCATTGGTTTAAGGATGCTTCCAGAAAAATTTTCAAATGGTGACCAAAACCCAATTCGCTTAAGCATTGACAACTATTACACGTTTCCAGTATTCATTAAAATTATTGATGAAATTCCAGTGCAATTTCAAGTAAGAAATTTTAGCATTGAACGAAAACTTGATGCAACAAGTAAAAACGAATTACAATTTGAATTAAGACCAACAGAACGTGGCGAATATCATTTTGGTAAATTGAATATTTACGTAACTTCTGTCTTTGGTTTAATTGCTAGACGATTTAGTTTTTGCGAAGATGCCATGATACCAACCTATCCTAGTTTTATTCAATTGCGTAAATACGATTTGATGGCAATTAGCAATAATCTACATCAATATGGTATTAAAAAAATCAGGAGGATTGGTCATACCATGGAATTTGAGCAGATTAAGGAATATGTTCTAGGTGACGATTTAAGAACCATTAATTGGAAAGCTACTGCAAAGTCCAATCAATTGATGGTAAATCAATTTCAAGATGAAAAATCGCAGCCAGTGTATTCAGTTATTGATAAAGGACGCTTAATGAAAATGCCATTTGATGGATTAAGTCTCTTGGATTATGCTATAAATGCTGCATTAGTAATTTCTAATGTTGCTATTAAAAAACATGACAAAGCTGGAATTTTTACGTTTTCTAAAAAAGTAGAAAATATGGTTGTTGCAGAAAAACGAACCTCACAAATGAATTTAATTTTGGAAAGTCTTTATAATATTAAAACTGATTTCTTTGAAAGTGATTTTGGTCGCTTATATGGAGATGTAAGGCGCAACATTACACAACGTAGTTTACTTTTATTATATACCAATTTTGAAACCTTAGATAGTTTACACAGGCAATTACCATATTTAAAGGGAATGGCAAAAAATCATCTTCTGGTAGTTATCTTTTTTAAGAATACTGAGCTGAATAGTTTAATTGAAAACAAAGCAGAAACCATTCAACAAATATATGATAAGGTGATTGCTGAAAAATTTGCGTTTGAAAAGCGCCTCATTGTCAACGAGCTTAAAAAATATGGTATCTACTCTATACTTACGACTCCTGAAAATTTAACGCTAGATACTATTAACAAATATCTAGAAATTAAAGCTAGAGGTTTACTTTAACAATTCAGACTTAAAAAATTACAGTTCGGTAACTCAAATTATCCTACCTCATTTTAATAATAGACTTTTACAGTGTTAATCATTAAAAAAACCTATTATGAAAACTTTATCATTATTTATTGCACTTATTATAAGCACAACATTAAGCTTTGCACAAGAAACAACAGGACAAGACATTACAGTAACTGTTGAGAACATTGCCAACAATAGAGGTCATGTTGTTATTGCATTACATTCAGCAGATACTTTTATGAAAACCGATGGTTTGCAAAAATCAGAATCAAAAGTTAAAGACGGAAAAGTGATTGTAACTTTTAAAAATGTTGCTCCTGGAAATTACGCACTATTAGCATTACACGACGAAAACGATAACAAACGTATGGATTTTGAACCTAACGGAATGCCAATGGAATCGTTTGGATTATCAAATAACCCAATGTTAATGGGACCTCCTGCTTTTACAGATGGTAAGTTTGAAGTAGCAGATAAAAACTTAGAACTAACAATCAAGTTCTAACAACATCAATCAAAAAACAAAAAGGAGCATGTACAAAACATGCTCCTTTTTCAATCAATCAAAAACTAGTTACCAATCAATAACTATATTGTTTCATTTAACCAAGCTTTCATCATCCAAACGGTTTTCTCTTGCTGAGATATAAAATCGCTCATCATTGCATTGGTTCCTTCATCATCTGCTTCACAAGACTTATTCAAAATATCTCTTTCAATTTTTAAAAGTTCAGTCAACGAATCTACTATTAACTTGACTGCTTTATTATCTTCCGAAACATTTTTACCAACAGGAACTTTTCCAAAATTTGTGTAATCATCAAACGTATGCAAAGGAGTTTCTCCTAATGTTAAGATACGTTCTGCAATCTCATCTACTTTTATATTAGCGTCATTATACAATTCTTCAAACTTTACATGCAAATCAAAAAATGCTCGTCCTCGAATATTCCAATGAATTCCTCTTAAATTCTGATAATACAATTGAAAATTGGCTAATAACGAATTCAAATCTTTAGCTAAAATTTTAGCTTTTTTACTATCTAACCCTATACTATTTAATGTTATCATAACTTTCATTTTCTATTTACCACAAATTTAATCTATTAAAAAGATGTTTTAGTATAAATTTTATTGATAGTTTTTATATCTTTATAGCATAAAATTATAAGTATGACAATTACACAACTATATTATGTTCTAGCAGTTGCTGAGCATCAAAATTTCACTAAAGCTGCTGAAAAATGTTTTGTAACACAGCCAACATTAAGTATGCAAATTCAGAAGTTGGAAGGCCAACTTGATATTCAAATTTTCGATAGAAGCAAAAAACCCATTGAGCTAACAGAAGTAGGAAAAAAAATAGTTACCCAAGCAAAAAACATAGTGAATGAAGCTGATAGAATTAAAGACATTGTTGATCAACAAAAAGGATTTGTTGGAGGTGAATTTAAGCTAGGTATTATTCCTACGATTATGCCAACACTACTACCAATGTTTCTAAAAACATTTATTAAACGTTATCCAAAAGTAAAGTTGAAAATTGAAGAATTAACCACAGATGAGATAATTCAACGTATTAACGATGGTCACTTAGATGCGGCTATTGCAACAACACCTTTAGAAAACGATTATATAAAGGAACGTGCTCTATTTTATGAACCATTTGTGAGTTATATACCCAAAGGGCATCGTTTATATGACAAGAAAAATATTGACGTTGCTGATTTGGAGATTGAGGATATGCTGCTGCTTGAAGATGGCCATTGCTTTAGAGATGGTGTTATCAATCTATGTAAATCATTTAAACAACATGATGAAGATAAGTTTCAATTGGAAAGTGGTAGTATTGAAATGTTAGTAAAATTATCAAATGAAGGCTTAGGAATGACCCTGTTGCCTTATTTACATACTTTGGATATTAAAGAAGCTGAAAAACCAAACTTACACTACTTTAACGAGCCAACTCCAGCTAGAGAAGTAAGCCTCATTTATCATAAAAGTGAATTAAAAATGCAAATTATTGAAGCATTGCACAATGTTATTTCTGGAATAATTAGAGGTGCAATAGCATTTCAAAATGTCAATATTATTAGTCCAATAGCTAAATAAAAAAAGCGACTCATTGAAGTCGCTTTTTCTTTATGGTTTTAAATAAATTAAACATTGATTTAATTCTGGGTTCTGCTGTATCAGAGAATTAATGAAAATCTTCAATTCCTCAATTTCATAAGGTAATAAGCGTTGAAGTGCTTTTTCAAGTTCTCTACAGAACAACGTGGCATCAAAACTAACTTTTTTTAGTACAGTCTTGGTGTACTCAAACATTGCTCTTGCCATAAGTTACTTAGGGTTTATAGTAATTAAATAAAAAAGTAAAAATGTATCTATAGGCTTTTGTTTATAATTATCTAACTCTAAATTTATGAAAAAATTTGATTGAAAAATATTTTTGTAGAAACTTTAACAGCAAATCCAAACTAAACTGTTGAAAATCAAATAGTTTTTAATTTATTCTTAAAACCTATTGTCTCCATCCAAAATATCTCCAATGCCTCCTAAAATGCTACCTTCTCCTCTCTTACCTCCTCCACCTTTTGGTGCCATTGCCAATACACGACCAGCTAGTCTACTAAATGGTAAAGATTGAATGTAAACCGTTCCTGGGCCTTGAAGTTTTGCAAAGAACAACCCTTCGCCTCCAAAAACTGTGTTTTTGATACCACCAACAAATTCAATATCGTAATCTACATCTTGAGTAAACCCAACAATACAACCTGTATCAACCTTTAGTGTTTCACCTGATTGTAACACTTTTTTAGACATGGTACCTCCAGCATGTACAAATGCCATACCATCACCTTCTAGTTTTTGCATGATAAAACCCTCTCCGCCAAACAAGCCACGACCAAGTTTTTTACTAAACTCAATTCCGACACTTACGCCTTTAGCAGCACATAAAAATGCATCTTTCTGACAGATAAATTTACCTCTGAATTCAGTCAGATCAATTGGAATAATTTTTCCTGGATAAGGTGATGCAAATGATACATTTTTTTTACCACTTAAGTTATTATAAAATGCTGTCATAAATAAGCTTTCACCAGTAAGAATCCGCTTTCCAGCGCCTAATATTTTTCCTAGAAATCCTGAATCTTTTTTTGAACCATCTCCAAAAATGGTTTCCATTTTTATTCCATCATCCATCATCATAAAGCTTCCTGCTTCGGCTACTACTCCTTCTTGCGGATCTAGTTCAATTTCCACATATTGCATTTCTTCACCATATATTCTGTAATCAATTTCGTGTGCTGTCATTTTTATTTTGTTTTTGTGTTGATTCGATTATAAGTTGATTTGTTTTGTGTTTTGTTACAATTATGTTCTAACTTTCATTGACCAAGTAAAACTAAATCGTGAAACTTCTTCATTTTTACTATTGCTTCCTACAACATTAAGCGTAATCGTATGTCCTTTTCCAGTTATAATGGCTTCATTTATAACTGAGTCAATTAAATCTCCATCATTACATTGAAAAGTAACCCTTCCAATAGCTTTTTTAAAATAACTAGCCTCATTCTTTACTAATAACATGGCAATATCTTTACCACTATTTTTAATTTTATTTATGATTAATGAGCCAGTTGCCAGTTCAGCAGCCATACCTTGAACTGCCCAAAATAAAGATTTAAATGGGTTTTGATTAATCCATTTATGCTTTACCGTTGTAATACATTTTTGTTCTTCCAATATTTTAACACGAACACCGCACAAGTAAGCAGATGGTAACTTAAAAATTAAAAAAGTATTGATTTTACTAGGAGTTAGGCTCATTTCCAATGGATTTTTAACAAAAATATCAAAAATAAATGACATATCAATTTGTTAAATTTGTGTTAAATTTTAGTACTTTGTATTGCATAATACCTTCTTTTAACCATATATTTGCATAGGAAACTATTATATGTTTTAAACTATGTTATCAAACCACCATAAAAATGTAGCCGCAGTTGTTCATTTATCTGCCTTATCAAAGTTCATATTTCCGTTAGGTAATTTTATTATGCCTTTAATTATTTGGACCATGAATAAAGATAAATCAGAATTTGTAGATAAGCATGGAAAGCAAGCTATTAATTTTCAGTTAAGTATATTGCTTTATACATTTTTTATTGGAGCGATCACAATACCACTATTTTTATTTGGTGTTTTAAACCATATTGATTTTCCAGAATTTTGGCAAGCTTATGATTTTGACTTTAATTTTCATTTATCAAATCACGATAGTTATAATGTGATTATTTTTTCAATTCTAGCTGGTCTTTTAGTCATTGCTGCCTTTGTATTAGAAATCATTTTCGTCATTATAGCAACGAGCAAGGCAAATCAGGGTGAACCTTATAAATATCCATTAACAATCAATTTTTTAAAATAAATTTATCCTGAGCGCAGTCGAAGGGTCATCAAAAACAAATCATCAATCAATCATCCACCTAATCATAAAGCTTAGGTATATAAAATCAAAAAATGAACAGTTATTTTAAACTTAAATTCTAAAACACCATGAAATCTCATCAATTACATGCAATTAGAACAAACACAAAAAGGAACACATGAAGATAGAAAACACAAAAGCACAAATGCGTAAAGGCGTTTTAGAGTACTGCATACTATCGGTCTTAAAAGATGACGATGCGTATGTTGCAGAAATTCTAAGCACTTTAAAAGATGCAAAGATGCTAGTTGTTGAAGGAACGATTTATCCGTTGCTTACACGCTTAAAAAATGCTGGATTACTCAACTATCGTTGGGAAGAATCAACATCTGGACCTCCAAGAAAATATTATGGTTTAACCGAAACGGGTAAATTATTTTTAAACGAATTAAATACTACTTGGAGCGAATTACAAAACGCAGTTAACCTAGTAACAAGACAAAAAACAACAAAAAAATGAATAAAACAGTCAATATAAATTTAGCAGGTACATTCTTTCACATTGACGAGGATGCATACCAAAAGTTACAACGCTACCTTGAGGCTATTAAACGTTCATTTACAGACTCACAAGGTCGAAATGAAATAATTGCTGACATAGAAGCTCGTATTGCCGAACTTTTTAACGAACGTGTTGAAAATGACAAACAAGTAGTTTCAATCAAAGAAGTTGAAGAGGTAATCACCATTATGGGACAACCAGAAGACTATATGGTAGATGAAGAAATATTTGAAGATGAACCAAAACGCACTTATACTTCTTCAAGAACGAGTTCAACAAGAAAACTATACAGAGATACCGAAAATGCATACATTGGTGGAGTCTCTTCAGGTTTAAGTCATTATTTTGATATAGATCCTTTATGGATTAGAATTGCCTGGGTAGTTCTATTCTTTGGAGCTGGAACAGGAATTCTAGTATATATCCTTTTATGGATATTAATGCCCGCAGCTGAAACAACTTCAGAAAAACTGGCAATGTCGGGAAAGCCTGTTAACATTACTAATATAGAAGAAAAAGTAAAAGAAGGGTTTAGTAATGTTAAAGAAAGCCTTGATGGTGTAGCTGATCGAATTTCTAATGCTGATTATGATGGTGTTAGTGATAAAGTAAAGCATAAATCACGTTCATTCTTTGGTGCCCTTGGAAATGTAATCATGTTTTTCTTTACAATTTTCGCCAAATTCATTGGTATCATCTTAATGATTGTTGGTGCCTCAACACTGATTGCTCTTATTGTTAGTTTACTTTCAGTTGGTGTAGTAGATTTATTCCATTTTGATGGAATAGATATGGCAAATGTATTCTACTCATCTAACTTACCAATTTGGGTGGTGTCACTATTAGTACTTTTTGCTGTTGGAATTCCTTTTTTCTACATTTTTATATTAGGGTTAAAAATTTTAGTAAACAACCTAAAATCTATTGGTAGAATGGCAAATTTCACACTATTTGCATTATGGTTGGCAGCTATAGTAACCTTAGCAATATTTGCAGCTAAAGAAGTCGCCGAATTTTCTAGAGAAGGAGAATTTACCGATACAGTTGAATTAAACATCAAAGCAAATGATACTTTATACGTTGAAATGATAAATAACGAAAAGTATGCTCGTAATAATCATAGAGGCAATGATTTTGATATTGTTTATAATGATAGCGATGTAAGATACATATATTCTTCAGATGTAAGATTTTCAGTAAGATCCACAAGTGATACTATAGCCTATATGAAAATCGTAAAAGATGCAAGAGGTAGAACTTATCAAGAAGCAAGAGATCGTGCCGAAGAAATTATTTACAATTTTGATTATACTAATGGAAAACTGGTACTAGATAATTATTTCCTAACAGAAGCTGAAAATAAATTCAGAGATCAAGATGTAAAAATCACATTATATATGCCAGAAGGTAGTGTGATTTATTCAGAAGAAAGCACAGGCAATTATAGAAGATGGAGATATTCATCAGATATTATATCTATTGGAATGCACAACCATTATCTAAAGATAAATAACAATGATGTTGATTGCTTGGACTGTGACGAAGAAGATACAATTATTGATATTAAAAGTGACGATGGGTCTTTAGAAATAGATAAAAACAAAATAGAATATAAAGATGAAGAAGTAAAAGCCACTATTGATTCATCTGGAATATCAATTAAATCAAATGATAATTAAAGATGAAGCGCGGAATTATTTTAATACTCACGTTTGTTTTCATTAGCTCTTTTAGTATGTCTTGTGATTCAAAAAAAATTGACAACAAGGTGGCTTTAAAAAACTATAAACCAATCGATATTGCTTTACAATATAAAATTGAAGAACTAGATAGCATATATTTCACGGCATACAACAATTGCGACATAGGAAAACAGGCATCATTAATTGCTGAGGATATTGAGTTTTATCATGACAAAGGTGGTTTAATGACCTCCAAAGCAGATATTATGGAAGCAATAAAAACTAATATTTGCGGAAAAGTTACTCGAGAATTAGTGAAAGGGAGTATAGAAGTTTATCCAATAAATAACTTTGGAGCAGTGCAGATAGGCTATCATAAGTTTTTTAACAACCAAGAACCTGATGCTATTTCTAATCCGAGTAAGTTTATTGCTATATGGCAGAAAAATAATGAGAGCTGGCAAATGAGCAGGATTGTTAGCCTTCATTAAATAGAACAATAGTTAACAATTCGGAAACAAGAATCTACAGTTCAGAATAAAACAAATTGTAGAAAGTTAAATTAAGAAGATATTTATAAAGAATATAAAATCAATCAAATTAAAATAATCATATTATGACAACTATATCAAAATTTATCACAGCCCTAATTATGGCACTTTTACTAGTTTCATGCCAATTCAATGGAGATTTTGGCTTTGGAGTTAGAGGAAATGGAGACGTTGAAACTGTTGAGCGTTCTTTAAACGAAGATTTTAATGAAATTAGAGTAAGTCGCGGACTTGATGTTTATCTAACCCAAAGTGATGATGTTAGTTTATTTGTAGAAGCAGATGAAAATTTACATGATATCATTATAACTAAAGTAAAAAATGGCGTGTTAATGATCACTACTGATGAAAGCATCAGCTTTTCAAAAGCTCAAAAAGTGATGCTAAGTTTTAATAATATTTCCAAAATAACTGCGACGAGTGGTAGTGATCTGTATTCAACAAATACTATTGTTGCAGACAACTTAGAGTTAACAACTACAAGTGGTAGCGACATGGAGATTGACATTGATACTCAAGTAGCAGATTGTAGTTCTACAAGTGGCAGTGATCTTAGGGTTTCAGGCATAACAAATAAACTTTATGCTGATGCAACTAGTGGTAGTAATATTAAAGCTGGAAATTTAAAAGCCAAAATTAGCGAAGCTAGAGCAACAAGTGGAGCAGATATTACTTTAAATACGTCGGATGAATTATACGCTAAAGCTTCAAGTGGAGGAGATATTAAGTATTATGGAAACCCAAAAAAAATAACCAAAAAAGACGGTGTTTCAGGAAGCATAAGAAAACAATAGCCAATCAAACTTATACTCTAAAAAGAGTATTACAACCAATCATGTTTTGCCATCTCATTAGCTTTTAACAGCTTTGGGATGGTTTTTTACATATATTTGCTATTATAAAACAGATTGATATGTTGAAAAATGCCCTTTTAATCATATTTGTAATTAGTTGTTTTACAACTAGTTTTAGTCAAAATAAAGACAAAATTAAAGGAGATAGAAATGTTACTTCAAGAGAAACAAAAATAAATTCCTTTAATCGCATTATTGTTGGCGAAGATTTTAAAATAGACATCATTGAAGGCCGTGAAGCTTCTGTATTCATTGAGGCAGATGATAATCTGCATGATGTCATAAAATTTACTGTAGCAGATAGTACTTTATCTTTTCAGACCTCATATAAAATTACTTCAAGTAAAAAAATAAACATTAAAGTCATTTATACTAATACACTTAAACAAATTGAAACGTTTGAGGATGGCGAAATTAGTTCCTTAACCTCTATTAATTTAGATAAAGTGATTTTAAAAAACACAGGTTCTTCCAAAGCTTTTTTAAATATTAAAACAAAAGATTTCACATTTGTTAATAGTGATCGTGCTAGAGTAAAACTGAACGTTACTACTAATATGGCAAAGTTGGAATTGGCCGAAAACAGTAAAGTTGATGCATTGATTAACGCTGACACTTTAAATGTTGATTTATACCAACGCTCTGACGCAAAAATTGAAGGAACTTCAAAACACTTAAAAGTTAGAGCTGATAATTCAAGTAATTTTGTTGGCAAAGATTTAACTAGTTCTACATGCGAATTACTATGTGAAGGCAGTAGTGATGTTGCAGTTCAAGTAACTGACAGCTTAACAATTGATGTGTCAGGAAGCGGAGAGGTTTACATTTATGCAGACCCAAAAATCAAACTTAATAAATTTTCAGATACTGCAAAACTTCATAAAAAAGAAATGAAGAAATAACAAAAAAAGCCAAAACAAATGTTTCGGCTTCATATAAATAATTATTATTCTAATTATAATTTGATGTTGAAACCTCAAAAGTTGAATCTTTAGCTGCTAACCATCTTTCAGCATCCAAAGCTGCCATACATCCCGTTCCTGCTGCAGTTACTGCTTGCCTATAAACATGGTCAGCTGCATCACCAGAAACAAACACACCTTCAATATTAGTTTTCGAAGTTCCAGGTACATTAACAATATAACCCGTTTCATCTAACTCTAAAAAATCTTTAAAGATATCTGTATTTGGCTTATGACCAATAGCTACGAAAAAACCTGTGGCAGGAATTTCATGCTTTTCATTTGTTTTATTATTAAAAACACGCACGCCAGTAACAACTTGGCCATCACCCAGTACCTCATCAGTTTCGGTATTAAATAAAATTTCTATATTCTCAGTGTTTTTTACACGAGCTGCCATTATTTTTGATGCCCTAAATTCATCACGTCTTACTAACATGGTAACTTTAGTACATAGCTTGGATAAGTAATGAGCTTCTTCACAAGCACTATCTCCTGCTCCAACAATAACAACTTCTTGATTTCTATAAAAGAATCCATCACAGACTGCACAAGCTGAAACGCCTCCACCAAGTTTTAAATATTTTTGTTCTGAATCTAAACCTAAATATTTTGCCGAAGCTCCTGTTGAAATAATTACAGTATCACAATGAATTTCCTTAACATCATTAACCCATACTTTATGAACATCTCCTGAAAAATCAACTTTGGTAATCCAACCATCACGAACATCAGTTTCAAAACGTTCAGCTTGTTTTTGGAACTCAATCATCATTTCTGGCCCAGTAACACCATCAGGATATCCAGGGTAATTTTCAACTTCATTTGTCGTTGTTAACTGACCTCCTGGTTGTGTTCCTTGATATAATACTGGTTTCATATTAGCTCTTGCTGCATAAATTGCAGCAGTATATCCAGCTGGTCCAGAACCTATAATTAAACATTTTACTCTTTCTATTTTATCAGACATTTAATTCTATTTTATTAAACAAAAGTAGGATTTTTGTACAAACCCTTACATAGAAGTTATCAACAGTTCTTATAAAAACATAAGTTTATCTTATGAAAAAAGCTCAACAAAAGTTGAGCTTAAAAAGTCGGGGTGGCAGGATTCGAACCTGCGGCCTCCACGTCCCAAACGTGGCGCGATAACCGGGCTACGCTACACCCCGAATTGGCTATCAAAATTAGAGGTGCAAATATAGTGCTTTTATGCAAATACCAGCAATATTATTATTAAATTTATCCAACAAAAACTCAAATGTTATGAAATTAAAATTTCTACTACCAATTCTGTTTCTAAGTCTTATTTCTTGTGCACAAAATCAATCGAAAAGTAGCACTAATTACACCCATGAAGTTATTGTGTCTGATATGACTATACCTTGGGGAATTGCTTTTTTGCCAGATAATTCAATGCTAATAACCGAAAAAGAAGGTGAACTCATTCATTTTAAAAATGGTAAGAAAACTAAAATCAATGATTTGCCAGAGGTTAAAGTTCAAGGGCAAGGTGGATTAATGGATGTAGAGTTACATCCAAATTATAAAGACAACGGTTGGATATATATTTCGTATGCATCTTCTGATGGTGAAGGAAAAGGTGCAAATACAGCAATAATGCGTTTTAAAATAGAAAATGGTTCAGCTGTTGAAAAAAAGTTACTATATAAAGCTTCACCTAATAGTGGTCGTGGTCAACATTTCGGTTCTAGATTAGAATTTGATAATGAAGGTTTTCTATATTTTTCTATTGGAGATCGAGGCAATAGAGATATTAATCCTCAAAATATTGAACGCGATTGTGGGAAAATTTATCGCTTACATGATGATGGCCGAATACCTGTTAGCAACCCTTTTGTGAAGGATAGAAATGCAAAAAAAGCTATTTATTCTTATGGACATAGAAATCCTCAAGGAATGGTTAAACATCCCGAAACTGGAAAAATTTGGACGCATGAACATGGTCCACGAGGAGGTGATGAAATAAATATTATTGAGCCTGGAAAGAATTATGGTTGGCCAATTATTAGTTATGGTATTAACTATAGCGGTACAAAGTTTACTGATATTACAGAAGCAGATGGTATGGAACAACCCATTCATTATTGGGATCCTTCCATAGCACCAAGCGGCATGGAATTCATAAAAGGTGATATTTATCCAGAATGGAAAGGTAACTTATTAGTTGGTTCACTTAAATTTCAGTATTTAAACCGATGTGTTATTAAAAATAATAAGGTCGTTCAAGAAGAAAAACTAATTGAAGGGTTAGGGCGAGTAAGATCTGTAAAACAAGGACCTGATGGCTATATTTATGTCGGTGTTGAAAATGTTGGTATTGTTAAAATAATTCCGAAGAAATAGTCTTAAATTTGTCCTGGCTAATCAAATAAATCATTCATGCTTATAATTGGAATTGCTGGCGGTACAGGTTGTGGAAAAACAACAGTTGTAAACCAAATCTTAAATGAATTACCTGAAGGTGAAGTTGGTGTTATTTCACAAGACTCTTATTATAAAGACACCTCACACTTGAGCTATAACGAGCGCGTAAAAATAAATTTTGACCATCCAAGGTCTATCGATTTTGATTTATTGACCACTCATTTGCAAGAATTAAAGAATGAAAAACCAATAAGTCAACCTGTATATTCTTTTGTAACGCACAACAGAACAGGAGATACTATTTTAACACATCCTCGTAAAGTTATGATTGTTGAAGGTATTCTGATTTTAACAAATCCTGAATTACGAGAATTATTCGATATTAAAATATTTGTGCATGCTGATAGTGATGAACGTTTAATACGGAGGCTGAAACGTGACATTGCAGAACGTGGTAGAGATTTAGACGAAGTATTATTACGCTATCAATCAACATTAAAGCCTATGCACGAACAGTTTATTGAACCTATGAAGGAATATGCAGATATCATAATCCCGAACAATAAATATAATACTGTAGCTGTTGATATTGTAAGAACCATCATCAATGAAAGACTTTAAATGACTATTACAAACTCCAAATATAAACGCCTACTTAAACCTTTTAAAAATGTATTTTTATTAATACTCATTGTGTTTTCGGTATGGATGTTATTTTTTGACAGTAATTCATGGTTTATACATAATGAGCTAAATAATGACGTTGAAAAGCTTGAAGAAGAAAAAAAATATTATGAAAACGAAATAAAAAAAGATAATAAGGAAATTAAAAAACTAAGCACTGAAGAAGGTATCGAAAAGTTTGGTAGAGAAAAATACAATATGAAAAAAGAAGGTGAAGAAATTTACCTTATTGAATATGAAGATAGTATAGCAAAACAGAAAAAAAGATGACTGAATCATTATTTAATGAATTTAATCCAGTTTCTGCAAAGGCTTGGAAACAAAAAATACAATTAGATTTAAAAGGTGCAGATTATAATGATACCTTAATCTGGAAATCTATTGACGGTATTAATGTAAAACCTTTTTACAATAGTGAAGACCTTGAATCTTTTTCGCATAACATTGATACGCCAAAATCTTGGGATATCTGCGAGACAATTTATGTACAAAACAGTGAGAGAGCTAGTAAGAAAGCGTTATATGCATTGTCTAAAGGAGCAGAAAGCCTGAAATTTATCATTCCAGATTCAAAAATTTCTATACAACCTATTTTAAAAAACATTGACCTATCTTCTACTCCAATTTATGTAGACTTAGAATTTTTAGATGTTGAAATTATAAAAAAATATTCAACTCAAGAGGAAATTAATTTCAATACAGACATCATTGGTAATTTAGTAAAAACAGGTAATTGGTACACCAATGCAAATGAAGACCATAAACACTTTGAAGAAATAGTAAAGCACAGTAAAGCGTTTAGTATTAATGCTTCAACATATCAAAATGCTGGAGCAAATATGGTTCAGCAATTAGCATATGCTATAGCACACACCAATGAATATCTAAATCATATTCATAATACAGAATCACTTCGGTTGATTTTTAATAAGAACACAGAAAATAAGTTAAGTATTAATTTCAAGGTGTCTGTTGGAACAAATTATTTCTTTGAAATAGCCAAACTAAGAGCATTGCGTTTACTATTTAAAGAGCTAATCTCCGAATACAATATGAATGCTGAATGCAATATTTCTGCTACCCCTTCAAAACGAAACAAAACCTTATACGATTATAATACCAATATGCTTCGCACGACTACAGAATGCATGAGCGCTATTTTAGGAGGTGCAAACACTATAACTAATTTGGCCTATGACGCCATTTACCATAAAGACAACGAATTTGGCTCTAGAATTGCAAGAAATCAATTACTTATCCTAAAGCATGAAAGTTATTTTAATGAAGTAACTAATGCATCAGAAGGAGCCTACTATATTGAATCGCTAACTAATCAATTAGCTCAAAAGGCACTAGATCTTTTTAAAGTTATTGAAGCAAAAGGTGGGTTTGTCTCTCAATTATTCGATAGAACAATCCAACGAAAGATAAAAGAAAGCGCTCAAAAAGAACAATCCTTATTTGACAACAAAGACGAAATCTTACTTGGCACTAACAAACATCCAAATCCAAACGACAAAATGCAACATGAATTGGAATTATATCCTTTTGTCAAAACTAACATTAGAAAAACTTTAATTGAACCTATTATAGAAAAAAGAATAAGTGAAACCATAGAAAAAGAAAGAATTGAAAATGAAAAAAATTAGTATCCTATTTTTAGTTACTACACTGTTTTTAACGAACTGTAAACAAGAGCCAAGTATTACTTACAAATATCAAGAAAATGATGATTTGTTTGATTGTGATGTAGTCGATATGAATTTAATTAAGGAAGCCAAATATGCTTTTGAAGATTATATTGAAAAACATTATTCTTTTCAAAATCCAAAATCTGTAGACCAAGGTTATTACTATTATTGGGAAATTGCTAAATCAGCTCGAATTCCAGCGGTCGAATTCATAAACCCACATGTTTTACAGATAAGGGATGAATTAAAAAAAATTGATGGTTTATGGATTACCAAAAACGAAACAACGACATTAAACTACAGTCACCCAATGGTAAAGTGTATTAGTGATTATATGGTCGATCCTGAACTAAAAAGAATATTTAGTGTCTTAACGGAGTCCAATACGTTTAAAGATCAAGTTTTTTTAGCATTGCTTAAACGAGATCCTGTAGCAATAAAAAAAGATCCTGGATTAGCTACATATTTAGCCCTAGATACCTTTTATGCAAGAATTTTAAATCTTGATTTTTCAAATTTAGAAGAACTTATGCTAATAAATAGGAATAGAGACCTTGAGAAACAAAAACGATTAATGGAACAAGAAAAAATACTTCTAGAAAAACAACTTCAAGAAAAACGCAATTTTATCAGGTTAGATTCACTAAAAACAAAAAATTAGTTATCACATTAATGTTCAGGAAAAATCTTCAACATATCACAATTAAATCACAAGCTAAAGGTCAACAACAAACTGCTAAAACCTTTAATACCGCTGAAGATATTCTTGTTAAATCTATTTACACTAAATATGATTTAAAAGATGTTGGACATTTAGATTTCGTTGCAGGAATTGCTCCTAACCTTCGTGGACCTTACAGCACTATGTACGTTCATAGACCTTGGACTATTCGTCAATATGCTGGATTTTCAACTGCTGAAGAAAGCAACGCTTTTTACAAACGCAATTTAGCGGCTGGACAAAAAGGACTTTCAGTAGCATTTGATTTGGCAACACATCGTGGCTATGATTCAGACCATGAACGCGTGGTTGGTGATGTTGGAAAAGCTGGAGTAGCTATCGATTCTGTCGAGGACATGAAAATGCTCTTTGATAAGATTCCGTTGGATAAAATGAGTGTGTCCATGACTATGAATGGCGCTGTACTTCCAATCATGGCATTTTATATTGTTGCTGCAGAAGAACAAGGCGTAAAACCTGAAGAACTTACAGGCACTATTCAAAACGATATCCTCAAGGAATTTATGGTACGAAATACGTACATCTATCCTCCTACACCATCCATGAAAATCATTTCTGATATTTTTGAATACTCAAGCAAGAATATGCCTAAGTTCAACAGTATCAGTATTTCTGGTTATCACATGCAAGAAGCTGGAGCAACTTGTGATATTGAGTTGGCTTACACTCTTGCTGATGGCTTAGAATATATAAGAAAAGGTCTTGCAGCAGGAATGGACATTGATGTCTTTGCTCCTCGTTTATCATTCTTTTGGGGAATTGGCATGAACCATTTTATGGAAATTGCCAAAATGCGTGCAGCAAGAATGTTATGGGCAAAATTGGTAAAACAATTCAATCCTAAAAATCAAAAATCTCTGGCTCTTCGAACACATTGCCAAACAAGTGGATGGAGTTTAACAGAACAAGATCCTTTTAATAATGTGGCACGAACAACCATTGAAGCTGCTGCTGCAGTTTTTGGTGGTACTCAAAGTTTACACACCAATGCCTTAGATGAAGCTATTGCGCTGCCTACAGATTTTTCAGCACGAATAGCTCGTAACACACAGATATTTTTACAAGAAGAAACCAAAATCACCAAAACTGTTGATCCTTGGGCTGGAAGTTATTATGTTGAAAAACTAACACATGATATTGCACAAAAAGCATGGCAACTCATTGAAGAAGTTGAAGAACTTGGAGGAATGACAAAAGCTATTGAAGCAGGAATTCCAAAAATCCGCATTGAGGAAGCTGCCGCCAGAAAACAAGCAAGGATAGATTCAGGGCAAGATATTATTGTTGGTGTTAATAAATATAGATTGGAACAGGAAGACCCAATTCAAACCTTAGAAGTTGATAACCAAACCGTAAGAACCCAGCAAATTGAAGGTCTTAATAAAATAAAAGCCGAAAGAAATACTGATAAAGTTCAGGCTTCATTATCAAAATTAACTGAAGCAGCACGAACAGGACAAGAAAATTTATTAGCTTTAGCTATTGAAGCCGCTCGAGAACGAGCAACATTAGGAGAAATAAGCGATGCTTTAGAAGCAGTGTTTGGACGCTACAAAGCACAAATAAAATCATTTTCAGGAGTGTATAGTAAAGAAATAAAAGACGATAAATCCTTTAAAAAAGCAAAAGAACTTGCAGACCAGTTTGCAGAGCAAGATGGAAGACGTCCTCGTATCATGATAGCAAAAATGGGACAAGATGGTCATGATCGTGGTGCCAAAGTAGTAGCAACTGGCTATGCAGATGTTGGTTTTGATGTTGATATTGGACCACTCTTTCAAACACCTAAGGAAGCTGCAAAACAAGCTGTTGAAAACGATGTGCATATCTTAGGTGTATCATCCTTAGCTGCAGGACATAAAACCTTAGTACCACAAGTTATTGAAGAACTAAAAAAATATGGTCGCGATGACATTATGGTCATTGTTGGTGGTGTGATACCAAAACAAGATTATCAATATTTATTTGATGCTGGAGCAGTTGCAGTGTTTGGACCTGGCACCAAAATTAGTGAGGCTGCTATTAAGATTTTGGAGGCTTTAATTGATTAATAAATAAAAAAGCACTGTTAAAAACAGTGCTTTTTTATTATACAATTTAGTAAGTTAAGACCTAGTCATCAACTTTTTTATTTTTTGTTTCAATTAAGTTTTTAAAATCTCCTGCACTAACTACAGTCCATTTATCATAGGTTTTAAAATGTTTAGCAATTGCCTTATTTACAGCCTCAACTGTTAATTCACTCACTTTAGCCTCAAGGTTCTTCTGAAAGTTTAAATCTCTTTCATAATACAAATTGTTATTAATTACATTAGACAATTCATTATCCTTAGCACGAGACACATTTTGTGACTGAACCCAACCATTAACCGCACTTTTTAATTCCTCTTCAGTAATACCATCTTTAATAAAACGAGCAATCTCTTCCTTAAATCCAAGTTGAACTTTTGTAGCGTTTTCTGGTGCATAAATGGCATAGATAAATGCAGATGAGTTTTTGTCATCCTTACTTCCATCAACACCAACTCCACCTCCAGCCCCATAGCTTACACCATCTTGCTGTCTTAAGCGACCCGCAATTCTTGAGTTTAAAAATCCGCCTCCAAAAATAGTTCCAGCTATTTGTAATGCCGCATAATCTTCATCATCTTGACTACACTCAAAAGACAATGAACCTGTGGTAAACGCATTTTTCTTATCTGGTGTTTTTATATTTTCATTAACTGCATTATTACTTTGAAACTTGTTACTTACTGGTGTAAAGGGTAAGTTAGATTTAAAATCTCCAAATTCATTTTCAAAAAATCCTTTTAATAGATCACCATCAAAATTCCCAATAGCAACTAAAGTTGCATTATCTGAAATTCCATAAAAGTCATCATAATATGCTTTCATATCATCCACGCTAACTGCATTAATAGCTTCAATTTGCTCATCAACTGTCATGCTATATAATGGATGACCTTTTTTATAGCGTTGATTTAATTCACCCAATTTCATTGATGCTAAATAAGTTGGTTCAGATTTATTTTGCTCTATACTAGCCAAACTTTGTGTTTTTAATTTGTCTAATTCCGCCTCATCAAAAGCAGGGTTTTTCAACAGTTCAGACATTAGGGAAAGTGTTTCCATAAGGTTTTCTTCTGTACTACTAATATTCGCATAGGTTCTACCATTTGCTCCTCTAAAACTAATAGAAGATTTCAATTCACTCAATTTATCCTCAATAGCTTGGCGTGACAAATTTTTTGTTCCTTTATTCAACATGTTGGCAGTAAACTGAGCTATACGACCTTTATTCATTAATTGATCTACATTTCCATTTCTCATAGCAAATGATATGCTTACCGTTTTACCTCGATTATTTTTTTTAATAAAACCATATTCAATGTTACTTTTTTCGAGGGTTCCAGAATCAAGTCTGTTTTCAATATTGTCATAAGACACATCAAAAGCTTCACCAGCTCCATAGCCTTCTTTACCTTTATAATTAGTTACCAGTTCTTCTACGCCTTCAGTATGTGGAATACCAACTCTAACAGGATTTTTTGTTGGAACAAATAAACCAACTGTTCGGTTTGTTTTAATAAAATAGCGTCCTAATACTGCATTGACTTGATCTAACGTAGCTGACTCAATACGATCTCTATGGATAAACATCAATCTCCAATCACCTGCTCCAATAAACTCACTTGTAAACGTTCCTAAAAATGAAGAATTTCTACTAATTTCATCTATTCCTTTTAAGATATTAGCTTTTGCTCTTTTAAGCTCATCTGCTGTAATTGGGTTGTCTCCAAACCCATCAAATAAATTTAATAAAGTAGCTTCAGCAGTTTCAAGCGATTTATCTGAAGGAACATCTACATTAAAATACATAAATCCAGGTTCTTTTGTAAATGGTGAAAAACTCCAAATAGATGAAGCTTGCTTTCCTTCTATTAATGCCTTATATAAACGACCTGAAGGTTGATCAGTTAGTATATTTTCAATAAGTGTTAAAGGTGCATAATCTTCATGCGATCCTGCTGGTGTATGATATAATGCAGACACTAATTGTAAATCGCCTACTCTACTTAAAGCAACGCGTTTTTCTCCATCTTGTGGTGGTTCAATAGTGGGTACTTCTCTTAATGGTGTTTCAGGGTTTTTTATACTACCGAATTTTTTTACAATCTTAGTAATTAGAGCATCTGTTTCAAACTTTCCAGTCACCATCAGAACTGCATTATCAGGACGATAATATTTTTTATAAAAAGCTTTTAAATTTTCAATTGGTACACGCTCAATGTCTGAACGATTCCCAATTGTTGATTGACCATAGTTATGCCATAAAAAAGCAGAACTTATTACTTTTTTCATTAGCACTCCTGTTGGTGAGTTTTCACCACTTTCAAACTCATTTCTCACTACAGAAAATTCAGATTCTAAGTCTTCTTTAGCGATATATGAATTAACCATCCTATCCGACTCTAAATCTAATGCCCAATCCAGGTTTTCTTCTGTAGCATTAAACGTTTCAAAATAATTTGTACGATCATACCATGTTGTTCCATTAGGTCTTGCACCATGAGAAGACAGTTCTTTTGGGATATCTGGATGATTAGGAGTTCCTTTAAATACTAAGTGCTCTAGTAAATGCGCCATGCCCTTTTCTCCATAGCCTTCATGTCTAGAACCTACTCTATAGGTAATGTTTACCGTAATGGTTTGAGAAGAATTGTCAGGAAATAATAGTACTTTAAGTCCATTATCCAACATATACTCAGTAATTCCCTCTACTGAGGCAGTTTGTTTCAATTGTGCCTGTAAGTTTACAGAAAAGCATAATGCTATAAATAACAAAATGCATACTCTAAAATTTGTTTTCATGTAGTTAATATTTTAATTCCCATAAAGTTAAGTATTTAAATGATAGCATATCACTAATTAATGTTGATAATAAAATATATTAATAGCTATCTTTACTTTAAATCTATCTTAAATGAAACACACAGCAAAAATGCTTCGCGATAATGCCTTAAAAGGCAAAAATATTGTTGTTACAGGTGGAGGAAGTGGCTTAGGAAAAGCCATGACTCGCTACTTTTTAGAACTTGGTGCCAACGTAGCCATATCTTCAAGAAATTTAGAAAAGTTACAAAACACTGCTCAAGAACTAGAACAAGAAACTGGAGGACATTGTCTTCCTGTTCAATGTGATGTAAGACATTACGATCAAGTTGAAGCTATGCTCAATACAGTACTTGATTCCTTTGGTAAAGTAGATGTATTGCTTAACAATGCTGCTGGTAATTTTATTTCACCAACAGAACGTTTATCTTCCAATGCCTTTGACACCATTATTGATATTGTTTTAAAAGGTACCAAAAACTGCACATTGACTTTTGGCAAACATTGGATAGACACCAAACAAGAAAGCTCAAAAGTTTTAAATATTGTTACCACTTACGCTTGGACAGGTTCTGGATATGTTGTGCCAAGTGCTGCTGCAAAAGCTGGCGTATTAGCGATGACCAGAAGCCTTGCAGTAGAATGGGCAAAATATGGTATGCAATTTAATGCTATAGCTCCTGGGCCTTTCCCAACTAAAGGTGCTTGGGACAGATTAATGCCAGGAAACCTGAAAGATAAATTTGATATGGCTAAAAAAGTCCCTTTAAATCGTGTTGGAGAGCATCAAGAATTGGCAAATTTAGCAGCTTACTTAGTGTCTGATTTTTCTTCGTACATTAATGGTGAAGTTATTACTATTGATGGTGGTGAATGGTTAAAAGGTGCTGGAGAATTTAATATGCTTGAAGATATTCCTTCTGAAATGTGGGATCAATTAGAAGCCATGATTAGAGCAAATAAGAAAAGTAAATAAATTGAAATTTAATATTCTGATAACATAATTTTCTTACATTTATTTGTAAATTTGAGGTTCCCAACTAATTACTCTGCGCCATTTATCAACTAGTATACTATATTAGTATACATAACACTAAATTATTTATATGAAACTGAAACATCTATTTCTCTCATTTACACTTGCAGTACTTTCATTTACTGGATATTCTCAAAATACTGATTTAAAAGACAAGAAATCAGACACTAAAATTGAAACCCAGGAAATCCCAACAGATCCTGACGTTAAAGTTGGAAAACTTTCAAATGGACTCACTTATTATATCAGAAATAATGGAAAGCCAGAAGATAAAGTTGAATTACGTCTTGTGGTGAATGCTGGTTCTATTTTAGAAACCGAAAAACAACTTGGTTTAGCCCACTTTATGGAGCACATGAATTTTAATGGCACCAAAAACTTTCAAAAAAACGAACTTGTAGATTATTTGCAAAGTATTGGAGTACAATTTGGTGCAGATTTAAATGCGTACACAAGTTTTGACGAAACAGTTTATATACTACCAATTCCAAGTGATGATCCTGAGAAACTAGAAAAAGGATTTCAAATTCTTGAGGATTGGGCTCACAATGCAACCTTAACTGACGAAGCTATTGATGCAGAACGTGGTGTTGTTTTAGAAGAATACAGATTAGGTTTAGGTCCAAATAAACGTATGATGCAAGAATATCTTCCTAAATTAATGCATGGTTCAAAATACGCTGAACGATTACCAATTGGTACTAAAGAAAATTTAGAAAATTTCACTTATGACGACGTTCGTAGTTATTATAAAGATTGGTATCGTCCAGATTTAATGGCAGTTGTTGCTGTTGGAGACTTAGATGTCGCTGACCTTGAAGCCAAAATAAAGCAGCATTTTTCAGGTATTACTAATCCTGAAAATCCAAAAAAGAGAGAAGAATTTAAACTACCAAATCACAAAGAAACTTTTGTAACAATTGCATCAGATAAAGAAGCTCCATTTTCGCAAGTACAAGTTATGTACAAAGACAAATTCGATGCTCCAAAACTAACGACTACTGTAGATTATCGTGAGTCTTTAGTGAAAAGCTTATTTAGTACCATGATTAATAACAGGTTATCTGAATTAACAAATAATCCAAACCCTCCATTTGTATTTGGTAGTACAGGTTATGGTGGCACCTTCTCAAAATCAAAAAATGCATATCAGAGTTTTGCTATGACTAGTGAAACAGGTCAAATAAATGGCTTAAAAGCCTTATTAGAAGAAAACGAAAGAGTAAAACGTTTCGGTTTCCAGGAAGGTGAGTTTAAACGTGCTAAAAAATCAATTATGGCACGTTGGGATAAAACATTTAAGGATAAAGACAAGCTAGAAAGTGGTCGTATTATTGGAGAGTACGTAAATAATTTTTTAAGCGAAGAACCAATTCCTGGTATTGAATGGGAATATAATATGACCAAACAGTATATTGAAACTATTAATCTTTCAGAAATAAATGATTTAATCAATCAATTTATTCATGATGACAATAGAGTTATTATTCTTACAGGGCCAGAAAAAGAAGGATTAACTAAAGTTACTGAATCTCAAGTATTAGACTTACTCAAAGATGTTCAATCTTCAAACATTGAAGCCTACAAGGATGCTGCAGTTAGAGAAAACCTTATTGAAAAATTACCAACGGCTGGTACTATTGTTGAAACAAGCATCAATGAACCAATTAATGCGACAACCTTTACTTTAAGTAATGGCGCAAAAATAACCTTTAAGAAAACTGACTTTAAAAACGATGAAGTTTTATTTGAAGCTGTAAGTTTTGGAGGTACCAATTTATATTCAGATGAAGATTTCAAAGCAACAACGTTTGCAAATGGTGGTCTAGCTGAAGCTGGAATTGGTGGATTATCAAAAACAGATTTAAGCAAAATGATGAGTGGTAAAATTGCCAATGTTTCTCCATACATACAATTAGCTACTGAAGGATTTCGTGGTCAATCTGCACCGAAAGACTTAGAAACATTAATGCAGCAAGTCTATTTATATTTCACTGATTTAAATAAAGACGAAGAAGCTTTTCAATCATTTATTAATAAGCAGAAAAGCTTTTTAGGCAATTTAATGGCTAATCCTCAATTTTTCTTTTCAAATGAAACCGGAAAAATCAAGAATGAAGGCAATCCAAGATTTACAGGTTTCCCTACTCCAGAAAAAATGGATCAAGCAGATTATGATTTAGCTTATAAAAAATACAAAGAACGTTTTGCAGATGCTGGTGATTTCCATTTTTTCTTTGTTGGTAATGTTGATGAGAATATGCTAAAAGAATTGTCAACGAAATATATTGCTTCATTGCCTTCAACTAATAGTAATGAAACAATTTCTCCGACTGTATTTAGAGAAAAAGATATTTACGAAAAACACATTATTAAAAAAGGAAAAGATCCTAAAAGTTTAGTATCAATGGTTTGGCGTGAAGATGACATTGAATATTCAGCAAAGAAAAAATTACAAATATCTGCACTTGGTGAGATATTAACTATAAAACTCATTGAAAAACTTCGTGAAGAAGAAGGTGGTGTTTATGGTGTTGGTGCAAATGGTAACTTCAGAAAATTGAGTTTTCCTGGAGTAACATTTAGTATTTCTTTCCCATGTGGACCTGAAAATGTAGACAAATTGGTTGCTGCTGCATTAGCAGAAGTTCAAAAATTAAAACAAGAAGGACCAACTACCGAAGATTTAAACAAGGTTAAGGAATCTAAACTTCAAAAATATAGAGAAGCCTCTAAAACTAATAGATTCTGGTTAGGCAACTTAACTACTGCTATGCAAGAAAATAATGATGCCTCTAAAATATTAAAAACTGAAGAAGCAATTAATGCATTGACTAAAGAAGACATTAAAAGTGTAGCCAATGAATTTTTGGATGCAAATTATTTCTTAGGAATATTAATGCCTGAAGACAATTAATAAACGATTTTTTTATCAATAAAAAAAGCGACCAATTGGTCGCTTTTTTGTTTAACCATTGTTAACAACTTCCATTTTATAAACCCATAATAAATTGTATTTTTGAGTTTCCTTAAACCAAATCGATTAATGGGTAAAATCATAGCAATTGCTAACCAGAAAGGTGGAGTCGGCAAGACAACAACCTCAGTTAATTTAGCAGCTTCCTTAGGTGTGCTTGAAAAAAAAGTACTTCTTATTGATGCAGATCCTCAAGCTAATGCAACTTCAGGTTTAGGTATTAATGTTGAGCAAGTTGAAATAGGTACATATCAATTGTTAGAACATACAAGTTCTGCTGAAGAATGTATCATACCAACGTCTGCTCCAAACGTTGATATTATTCCTGCACATATTGATTTGGTAGCTATTGAAATTGAATTGGTTGATAAAGATGAGCGTGAGTCTATGCTAAAAAAAGCAATCACACATTTAAAACCATCTTACGATTACATTTTAATTGATTGTGCTCCTTCATTGGGTTTACTAACCTTAAATGCCTTGACTTCGGCTGACGCAGTAATAATTCCAATTCAATGCGAATATTTTGCACTTGAAGGTCTTGGTAAATTGCTAAATACTATTAAAAGTGTTCAGAAAATTCACAATCCAGAATTAGATATTGAAGGGCTTTTATTAACAATGTATGACTCAAGATTGCGATTGTCTAATCAAGTGGTTGAAGAAGTTCAGAAGCATTTTAACGACATGGTATTTAAAACCATTATACAGCGCAATGTAAGACTTGGTGAAGCTCCTAGTTATGGTGAAAGTATTATAAATTATGATGTTGGCAGCAAAGGAGCTACAAATTATTTAAGTTTAGCTAAAGAAGTAATAACTAAAAATGGAGACTAATGGCCAAGGCAACGCGAAAACAAGCATTAGGTAGAGGACTTTCGGCACTATTGAATGATCCATCAAATGATATAAAATCGGTTCAAGATAAAAATGCTGATAAAGTTATTGGCAATATTGTTGAACTTGACATTAATGCAATTGAAGTTAATCCATTTCAACCAAGAACAACTTTTAATGAAGAAGCACTTCGTGAATTAGCATCTTCTATTAAAGAGCTTGGTGTAATACAACCAATTACAGTTAGAAAATTAGACTTTAATAAATACCAATTAGTTTCTGGTGAGCGTCGTTATAGAGCTTCAAAATTAATTGGGCTTTCAACCATACCATCGTACATACGCATTGCTAATGACCAAGAGTCGTTAGAAATGGCATTAGTTGAAAATATTCAACGTCAGGATTTAGACCCAATTGAAATTGCTTTGTCATATCAACGCTTAATTGATGAAATCAACTTGACTCAAGAACAAATGAGCGAACGTGTTGGCAAAAAACGTTCAACAATTGCGAATTATTTACGTTTACTAAAACTAGATCCAATTATCCAAACAGGAATTCGAGATGGTTTCATATCAATGGGACATGGTCGTGCCATGATTAATATTGAGGATCAATCTGAACAATTAGATATTTATGAAAAAATCCTTACCAATAAATTATCTGTTCGTGAAACTGAAAATCTAGTAAGAAATTTCAAAGGGACAACGGAAAACGTAAAGCCTGTCAAAGAAGAATTGCCAAAATTTGTTAAAAAAGGCGTTAAAGAATTTTCAGAATACTTTGGTCACAAAATAGACGTTAAAGTTTCAAAAAATGGTAGTGGAAAAATCACAATTCCGTTTCATTCCGAAGAAGATTTTAATCGTATTAAAAAATTGGTGCAACGTGCAAAATAAGTTCTATTTTCTATTATTCCTTGTTGGATGTATATCAATGAGCTCTTTTGCACAAGAAGAAACTAAGGAAGATGAAGGCATTATTGATGACAAAAATATTATTGTACAAGATACTACAGCAAGGAAACCAATAGATCCTTTAACACCAGCCAAGGCTGCATTTTATTCCGCTATTCTTCCTGGATTAGGTCAAGCTTATAATAAAAAATATTGGAAAATTCCTATTGTATATGCTGCATTAGGTACAGGGATCTATTTTTACATTGATAATAATAACGAGTACAAAAGATACCGAAATGCTTTTAAGCGTCGTTCTGCTGGTTTTAATGATGATGAATTTTGGGGAGAAGATATTGAAGGGAATCCGTTAACATCTCCAAACATTTCCAACGAAGCACTTATTAGAGCCCAAAAAACGCTAAGACGTAATAAAGAAATTTCATTACTCGTTACCATTGGTATTTATGCATTAAATATTATTGATGCTAATGTTGATGCACATTTATTGCAATATAACATTGACGATAATCTTGCATTGAAACCTCATTTCAACTTTAATGAACTTGATGCCTCTACAAATTTAGGGTTAACTTTAGGATTTAAATTTTAAGCGTGAATATAGCACTACTAGGCTACGGGAAAATGGGAAAAACTATTGAGAAAATAGCAGTATCTCGTGGTCATAATATTTTACTTAGAATAGACAAGCATATCAAAGATTATGATATCACAAAAGTTGATGTAGCTATTGATTTTAGTGTTCCTAGTGCTGCTGTCGTTAATCTTTCAAAAGCTTTAAACAATAACGTTCCTGTTATTTCTGGCACCACTGGTTGGCTTAAAGACTATGACGATATCATTAGACTTTGTAAAGAACGAGATGGCGCATTTATATATGCTTCAAATTTCAGCGTTGGAGTTAATATCTTTTTTGAACTGAATAATTATTTAGCAAAAATGATGTCCAATCTTGAAAAGTATAAGGTTAACTTGCAAGAAATCCATCACACCCAAAAATTAGATGCTCCAAGCGGAACAGCAATTACGTTGGCAGAGGGCATTATTGATAATTCAAATTATAAAAGTTGGAGTTTATATAAAAGTGATTCTGAAACTATTCCAATAGAAGCAAAACGAATTGAAGATGTTCCCGGAACACATTCAATTGTTTACGATTCTAATGTAGATAGTATTGAAATTAAACACGCTGCAAAAAACAGGGAAGGATTTGCCTTAGGTGCAGTAATTGCTGCAGAATGGATAATTGGTAAAACAGGAATTTTTACAATGAAAGATGTGTTAAATATTGGTTAATGCCTTTTATTTGTGTAACAAAATATAAAATAGATGAACTAATTGATATGTTTTACTTTGAAGTGAAAAATTAGAAATTTTGAATTCAGATGAAAGTTTTTTTGAGTTGAATAACAGAGCTATGAAACAAGAAAAAAGTGAAATATGAATACAAAAAAGCAATTCTTTAGCCAATGACAAAATATATTAATGAGTTTGCAAACAAACTAACAAAATAGTAAGGTTATGACTTGGACTGAATGGTTAATCGTTTTTTTTGTAATTCAAGTAATTCATGGACTTGGAACATGGAAACTATATATAAAAGCTGGACGTAAAGCTTGGGAAGCGTTTGTCCCTGTTTACAATGCAATTGTTTTAATGAAAATTATAAATCGTTCACCATGGTGGACCATTTTATTATTTCTTCCCATTATCAACATCATTATGTTTCCTATAATTTGGGTAGAAACCGCTAGAAGTTTTGGCAAAAACACGTATACAGATACATTTCTTGCTGTTATTACTTTAGGGTTTTACAACTTCTACTTAAATTATATGGTAGATGTTGTGCATGTAAAGGATAGAGATGGCAATCCTAAATCCTCATCTGGTGAATGGGTAAATTCTATTTTGTTTGCTGTAATAGCAGCTACTTTGGTACACACCTATTTCATGCAGCCTTATGTAATCCCATCTTCGTCTTTAGAAAAATCATTATTGGTTGGAGATTTCTTATTGGTAAGCAAATACAATTTTGGAGCTAGAGTCCCAATGACAGCTGTCGCAGCACCAATGGTTCATGACACCATTCCAGTACTAAAAAAGAAATCATATTTATATAATGATGAAGATGCAAAACAAAAAACATCTTGGCTAAACAAATTACAATTCCCTTATTTGAGATTACCAGGTTTTGAAACAATAGATCGTAACGAAATTGTTGTTTTCAATAGTCCTGCAGATTCTACTGATAATATAAATATATTTTCTTCAGACAGAAATTACAATAAACCAATAGACAAAAAGATTAATTTGGTAAAACGCTGTGTTGGTGTTCCAGGAGATTCCTTGGAGGTACGCAATGGCTATGTTTACATTAATGGAGTGAAAAATGAATTGCCAGATCGTGCAGCTTTGCAATTTAGTTACTTAGTGCAACCTAAAACCAATCAATTTAATCCAAAGTTGATTAAAGAACGATATGATATTACTGATCCTTTTACGATTATCAACAATCAAAATACGTATTATTTTTCTGCTATTTCTGACGAAGCTTTAAACAAGTTTAAAAATCACCCTAATGTTTCGAGTATTACACCTAATAAAGAGGTGAAAGGTGAAAGAAATCCTGGTATTTTTCCTCATAATGCTAATTATAACTGGAACAATGACTTTTTTGGACCTCTTTACATCCCAGAAGCAGGAAAAACCATTGCGTTAAACACAAAAGTATTACCTCTTTACAAGCGCTTAATTTCGGTTTATGAAAACAATGATTTAAGGGTTGATGGTGATAATATTTACATTAATGGTGAACTCGCCACAAATTATACATTTAAGCAAGATTACTATTGGATGATGGGAGATAATCGTCATAACTCATTAGATGCTCGTGCTTGGGGATTTGTACCTTTTGATCACGTTGTTGGTAAGCCTGTATTTATATGGATGAGTTGGGATGGTATAAAAAATCCTCGTTGGGAAAGGTTTTTCACAACTGTACATGGAAGTGGTAAGCCAGTTTCTTATCTAATCCCATTTTTAGTAGTATTATTTGGCTGGATTGGTTTTAATAAATGGCGTAAACGTAAGAAAGCTAATAGTTAATTCGTTTTTTTGTTGATTTGTTGATTTGATATGTACACATACAGTTTTGAAAAATTAGAAGTTTGGATTGAAGCAAAAGAGCTTTCAAAAAGCATCTATTTTATTACTAAACAATTTCCAAATGATGAAAAATTTGGTTTAACATCTCAACTTAAAAGAGCTTCTATTTCAATTTGTTCTAATATTGCTGAAGGTTCTGCTAGAAAAACTAATAAAGACAAAGCCCATTATACTGTAATGGCTTTTAGCTCTGCTGTTGAAGTTTTGAATCAAATAATAATTGCTCACGATTTAAAGTTTATTAATGAATTAGAATACAAAACGCTTAGATTACAAATTGAAAGTATTACCAATAAATTAAATGCGTTGCGAAATTACCAAATAAACAAATAAACGCAATCACAAATGAGCTCTCTGCTTCATCCAACATATTTTCCAAGTATTTCACATTGGATTGCCATTGCAAAAGAAGATAAGTTAATCTTTGAAGTAAACGATTCTTACCAGAAACAAACCTACAGAAACAGAACCCATATTTATGGTGCTAATGGTAAACTATCATTATCTGTTCCTGTAATCTATTCTCAAAACAAGAGGCAGCTCTATAAAGATATTAAAATATACAATGATGAAAAATGGCAAGCATTACATTGGAAATCTCTGTTAAGTGCCTATAGCACCTCTCCTTTCTTTGAGTTTTATGAAGATGATATCGCTCCTCTTTTTCATTCAAAACAAGAATACCTGATGGAATTTAATTTTAAATGTCTGGAAACAATTTTGGAATGTTTACAATTAGATTTAGAATATGATAAAACCAAAGCCTATGAAAAAGAGCTTACGAATATTCAAGATTTACGCTATTTAGCGAATGTGCGAAAAGAAAAAAATTATGAGTTTCCCGAATACAGACAAGTCTTTAACGATAAACATGGTTTTATAAGCAATTTAAGTATCCTAGATTTACTTTTCAATGAAGGCCCTAATACAATGACATATATAGAAGCTCAAACTATTTTGTAATGCTACAGACGTTATTACATTATGGAGTTCATATTTTAGTTCCACTAATTGTTGCACTTGTATTTTTCAAAACTAAATGGAAAATGGCATTTCTAATTATGCTGTTAACTTTTATTATAGACATAGACCATTTATTAGCCAACCCTATTTATGATGCAACTAGATGCAGCATAAATTTTCATCCGCTTCACTCCTATTATGCTATGATTCTTTATGTAGTCTTGCTAATTCCTAAAACTACAAGGTTGATAGGTTTAGGACTTTGCATCCATATTCTAGCAGATTATATTGATTGCTTATTTATGTAAGCCTACCTTAGTAAGAATTGGGAAATGATCAGAGTATTTCTGATTATAGGTTTTAAAATTATTGATGGTAAAGGCTTCATCTGCTAAAATAAAATCAATCCTAATTGGAAAGTATTTAAAATCAAACGTTCTTCCAAAACCATTTCCAGCTGCACCAAAAGCATCTACCAAATCCCCTTTTATTTTTTTGTATACGTAAGAGTAGGCAGTATTATTGAAATCGCCACAAATAATCATTTTATGAGGTGATTTATTTTTATGCATCAAGAATAATTCAGCTTGTAACTGTTGCATTTTAAACGTTTCACTTGCTCGTTTAATTAAGAATCCAGAATTTTCTTTTGATATTTCTTCTTTATTCGCATCAATACGCAACGATTGCAAATGCACATTGTATATCCTTATAGTATCAGAACCTTTAATAATATCAGCGTAAATGGCATTATTTGCAGTATCAGGAAACTCAATAGAACCAGAATTAACAATTGGAAATTTTGAAAAAATGGCTTGCCCATACTTAATGCGTTTACCAGATAATTCTTCGTACTTATATTTATAGAAAGATAAATCTACTTTTTCATGTGGATGATATTCCTGAAAACTGATAACATCTGGAGATTCTGTTTTTATGAAAGAAATCATGTCTTCTTGAACATTGTCTTCGTCAATCCAATTATACAAATTAAACAAACGAACGTTGTAATTCATAATTGAAATGTTGTTATCATCTTCAATATTCTTAGAACTAGAAAATTTATACAATGAACCAACATGACTAAAACCAACTAAAAGAACAAAAAGAGAAAGTAATAGTTGCTTTCTTACATTCATAAGCCAATATAACAGAAACAACAGGTTAGATAAAATCAAGAAAGGAACAGCTAAACTTAAAACCGCTAAAAAAGCAAACCTATTAGGTGCAACATAAGGCAAAATATAAGACAAGAGTAGCATCATCGCAAAGAGCGAATTGACTCCAAAAATTATCTTGTTTACAAAACTTAGTTTTTTCATTTTATGTCAGATGCAAGATGACCGAAGTTGGATGACAGGAGACTGATGCAATATTTCATTTTATTGAATTTCTAAATGCCAGCAACATATTCATCAAATGGAATGATTAGTCGTAATACTTTTGAAAATCTTCAGGATTTAAATAATTTCTTCGTTTTGCTTTATGTAAACATGTTACGGTTTCAGCTAAAGATCGTATTGCATAACCAATAAACCTATTTTGTTCAGGATTAGATTGACCGATTGAACCTTCTGAAATATTCAAAGCAACAGAATCTATAGCTCTCATTAATTGTGAAGATAAATTATATATAGCCTTTTTTGGAAAATTTGAAGCCAATGTATTCATTTCTCCCCCAAATCCATTGCCTTTTGCCAAATAATTAGCTTCTCAAATTCAAACTTTTGCATTGCTATATCTTATTAAAATTAGTTACATGTCAATAATCTAAATTCTAAAACGTCTTATCTTCTGCCATCCAACTTCGGTCTTCCGTCATCCATCATTTCCCAGCTCTAAACAAAAATTCTTTCTCTTCTTTCGTAAGGCTTTCGTAACCGCTTTTACTTATTTTGTCTAAGATAACATCAATTTTCTTCTGATTATTAAACTGATTAAACTCACCTTTAGTATAACCACCAACTTTAGATTTATTTTTATGAACAGTTTTCAGCTTTGACTTTTTTGTGAATGAAAACCAACTTAAAAAGGCATCCATAATCTTTTCAAAACCTTTGCCAATGTCAGTACCTTGGCGTAAACGCGTGGCATAAAAATAACCCAATAAATCTCCTCCAAGATGCGCTACATTGCCTCCAGAATTAGCTCCAAACAATCCAAATAAGTCTAAAGCAACCATGACAAAACCAACATACATCAATTTAAAGCGTAATGAACCTAAGCGTATTTCGTGATGTGGCATATAAGCACATAAGAAAATTAATGTTGCTCTCACTCCTGCTGATGCTCCTACTAGCGAGCTAGCATAATTAAAAAAGCTAGGAAACAAAGCAGCGGTTAGCATATAAGCCAAGCCTCCAGAAATAATACCAAGAAAATAAATATTTAATGAGGTCTTTATATTGAATAAATTAGAGAATGATCTACCAACAAAATACAGCACAAACATATTCATGAGCAAATGAAACAGTTCAATATGCGTAAAGCCATAAGTGATAATGCTCCATGGTTTAAATATAAATGCTGAAAATTCTTTTGGTAATTCCAACCAATTTAGACTAGATGTTCTTGTAACATCACTAACAACAGCAATAAGCCAACCAATAAAAAAGACGGCAATATTTACTGCAATTATCTTATCAAAAGCTGAAAGACGCTTCAACTTATCTTGAATATCTTGAGTAAGCGATGTCATTTAATTCCATCGATTTTTGTTGAACTGATCTTTTTTCCAGAAATACATTATGACAAAACCTGTTAATGCACCACCAACATGAGCAAAATGGGCAACGCTAACTCCAAACAAGGAATTACCTCCAGTAAATCCAGAAATAATTTCATACCCTAAAAGTAGTGGAATAAAAATTTTGGCTTTAATTGGGATAGGCAGAAATATCATCATTAATTTAGCATTAGGAAATAGCATACCAAAAGCAACTAGTAATCCCATTAACGCTCCAGAAGCTCCTAGACTGGATGTGAAAAATATTCTTGTTAGTTTATCTAAATTGGATTGACCAATAATATCCTTCCATTGTGTGTTAATTTTTCCTTCATTTAAAGTTGAAAGTATGTAGTCCTTATCAAAGCCATTTTCTATTAATGGTGAAATCAACGAATTAAAATTAAAACTATGAATCAACCATGGTAATAAAACAGCTCCCAATCCAGCTGAAAAATATAAAAACAAAAACTTTTTCCGTCCTAAAAAATTTTCAACAGGTGAACCAAACATCCATATTCCCAACATATTAAAAATTATATGAAGATAAAATGTTTTATGATGCATAAACATGTGCGTTATGATTTGCCATGGTTGAAATAAGTCGTTTTCTGGGAAATATAAAGCAAACCATCTGTAAAATAATTCTCCATTCCCAATAGCCTTGGCTCCAATAAACATCACAACGTTTATTATCAATAAATGCTTTACAGTATCTGTAATCCTCATCATAGTTTTACATGAATTTTTTATCTAAATCTTCTACGTTCATAGTAATAAACGTTGGTTTGTTACTTGGTGTTGTGGTTGGTTCTTTACAAGCGAAGAGTTTGTTAACCAAGTGATCTCTCTCTTCACTTGTTAAACTCTGACCTGCTCGTATAGCCAAAGATTTTGCCAACGATTTTGCAAGCATGTCTGTTTGACTAAAATGGTTATCAGGCAATTCATGCTGTGCATCATGAACTAATTGCTCTAACACCAAAGCAGCTTGGTCATTGGTTATAGAAGCAGGAATACCTTGTAACTCTAATCCATCGTCTTCAAACTTTGAAAACACAAATCCTGTTTGTTCTAATTGTGGCTTTAAAGTTTCTAAAACTCTTATTTCTTGTGTATCAAATGGCAATGTAATAGGAAACAACAATTGTTGACTAATAGCCTCTTTAATAGTGATTTGTTGTAAAAATTCTTCATACAAAACACGTTGGTGGGCTCGATGCTGGTCAATCACCAACATTCCAGATTTAATTGTGTTAATGATATACTTGTTCTTAAGCTGAAATGTTTTTTGGGAATCTTTTGCATCATCGCCAAACATTCTTGGCGCTTCATCTTCACTCTCAAAATGAAGTTCGTTAAAATCTTCAGAACCTGAATTACTTTTTGATTCTAAACCAACATATAAACTTTCCCATCCATTAGCATTGTCCTTTTTAAAAGATTGTTTCGTGTTACTAGAAATTTTATCTTCTCTAAAAGGATTAAAAGCTCTATCAACCTCAACCATTGGGTTTTGAGCTGATTTTTGTTGATAATTGTATGGCGTATCCAAATTATTGTCACGTTCAAAATCCAAAACAGGAGCAATATTAAATTGCCCCAAACTATGTTTTACTGCAGAGCGTAAAATTGCATATAAGGTATGCTCATCATCAAACTTAATTTCTGTTTTTGTTGGATGAATATTAATATCGATACTTTTAGGGTCAACCGTTAAATACAAAAAATAAGAAGCATGCGCATTTGGTCTTAATAACCCTTCAAAAGCAGAATTAACTGAATGATTTAAATACGAGCTTTTTATAAATCTGTTATTTACAAAAAAGAATTGTTCGCCTCGTGTTTTCTTAGCAAATTCAGGTTTTACAACAAATCCTGAAATTTTCAGCACTTCGGTCTCTTCTTCAACGGGAACTAATTTTTCATTGGTTTTAGTACCAAAGGTATTTACCAAGCGCTGTCTGTAATTACTTGCTGGCAAATGAAATAACTCGCCACCATTATTGTATAAAGAAAACTCAATATTAGGATGTGTAAGTGTTACACGGTGAAACTCATCAATAATATGTCTTGTTTCAACAGTATTTGATTTTAAAAAATTTCGCCTAGCAGGAATATTATAAAATAAATTTTTGACTGAAATTGACGTACCATTTGGTGTCACAACAACTTCTTGAGACATGACTTCGCTACCCTCAATTTTTAAATGCGTGCCAACCTCATCTTGCAATTGTTTGGTTTTAAGCTCCACATGTGCAATAGCAGCAATACTTGCTAAAGCTTCTCCTCTAAATCCTTTGGTATTCAGATTAAATAAATCTTCAGCAGTTTTTATTTTGGATGTTGCATGACGCTCAAAACTTAAACGAGCATCAGTAACGCTCATCCCTTTACCATTATCAATTACCTGAATGAGTGTTTTACCAGCATCTTTTATAATGAGTTTTATAACTGTTGCTTCAGCATCAATAGCATTTTCAAGGAGTTCTTTAACTACAGAAGCTGGTCGTTGTACAACTTCACCTGCCGCTATTTGATTGGCTACATGATCTGGTAATAATTGAATGATATCTGCCATTAATTATTTAAGAAGAGAAAATAGATAAATCGAAGTCAATAATGAACAGAAAAATTAAAACAAATATTGCAATCAAGATTAAAATAGTTTTATTAAATCCAGAATTATCTCTATTTCTATTACTTATCCTATTTTCATGCCATTGTCCTGAAAAATCATTTTTATTGTAAGTATCAGCATAAGCATCAAACTTAGTTTGATATTTAGATTCATCAATATTTTCTTTCCCTTTATAATATCTTGGTGTATAGTTAAATCTTTTATTTCTGGGTAAACTTTTTATTAGAGTAAACTTTATTGGTCCCATAACATTCTTGCTTATTGATAACTGTTTAAAACATACATCAAAATTAATACCATAACAATTAGAATAACTAAAACTGGCAATGATGTCAGTTTATTTCCTTTGCGTTTATCACTTAATCGTGTTTCAAGCCATTTAGATTCAAAATTATCTTTTCTGGTTTCTTGTTGTTCTCTCTGATAACGAGGGTTATAGCTAAATCGTTTATTCTTACGTTGTTTTAAAAAACTCACTCTTATATCTATCTGAGTTATACAACCAAATATACTTAAAATACAGTGAATTTAAACGTAATAAATCCCAAAAATTGTTAACAATAATAGAAAAAATGAATCCTTTAAGAAATACGTCTTAGTGCGGCCATTTTAATAGCAGCAATAGCAGCTTCAGTCCCTTTATTACCATGTTCTCCTCCAGAACGTGCGAGAGATTGCTCAATTGTATTATCTGTAAGCACGCAAAATATAACTGGAGTATCGTGTAGCACATTTAGGTCTTTGATGCCTTGAGTAACACCTTCACAAACAAAATCAAAATGTTTAGTTTCTCCTTGTATAACACAGCCAACAGCAATTACTACATTGACACGATGTTCCTGCATTTTTTTACTTCCATAAATTAATTCGAAGCTTCCTGGAACATCCCAACGAATAATGTTTTCATCCAAGGCACCGCAATCAATGAGTGCTTCATAAGCACCTTTATAGAGACCTTCTGTAATGGCCTCATTCCATTCAGAAACAACAATCCCAAACCGAAAGTCTTTCGCGTTTGGGATTATTGTTTTATCGTAATCCGATAAATTTTTATTTGCTGTTGCCATCTTTTAATTGCTAGCAGCTTCGGCTCTACCAATAAATACATCAATATTTGCAGCTTCAGTAGAGGTTGAAAATTCTTCTTTTATGCGTTTAAAATATGTTAAAGCTTCAGCATTCATTCCTAATTGCAAAGCAATGGTTCCAGCTTTATATAAGTAAGTTGGTGTTGTAAAGTTATTTGACTTCATTTCAGCAGCTTGAACATAATAACTTAATGCATCTTCGGGCTGGTTTAATTGTACAAATGCATCACCAATACCACCTTTAGCAATTGGTCCAAGCACTTCATCAGTTCCTTTAAAATCATTTAAGTAAGAAACAGCATTTTGGTAATCCTTCAAGTTTAAGTAAGCAATTCCTGCATAATAGTTAGCCAAATTACCAGCATCAGTTCCGCTATATTCTTTTGCTATATCAAGCATTCCAAATTTTCCGTTACCACCATTTAAAGCCATCGTGTAAAGTGAATCTTTTTCATTTCCTGCAACTGCCTCATTGAAGTACTCTTGAGCTTGATACATTTCATTCATAGCCTCACTTTGCTTTGGTCCAAGAATTAGTTTTGTGTACCCTAAGTAACCAAGAACGATAGCTGCAGCCAACCCAACGATAATAAATATATATTTTTGGTTTGCTATAACCCATTCTTCAGTTTTGGAAGCACCTTCATCTAAGGTATTGAATACTCCAGCAGTAGTTGATTGTTCTTCAATCTTACTAGCTTTGTCTTCCTTAGTTTTTGGTTTATATCCTCTTTTCTTATAAGTCGCCATATCTTCTATATTTATGCGCCGCAAAAATAAAATTTTTATTGGTATAAAAAAGGTAAATTATTTGTTATTTTTCAATATTTTGCAGCTCCTTTTTAAGAAAGAGATGCTTTTGGCAAGTATTCAACTCAAATTTATTTATGATATTAAAATCTTTATCACTTATTAACTACAAAAATTTTGATAGTAAATCATTTGATTTTGATGCTAAAATAAACTGTTTTGTTGGCCCAAATGGTATTGGAAAAACGAATGCTCTTGATGCTATTTACCATCTTTCATTTGGTAAAAGTTATTTTAACCCAATTTCATCACAAAACATAAAACACAATGAAGATTTCTTTGTAGTTGATGGCGTTTATGATAAAGATAATAGAGAAGAAAAAATTATTATTTCCTTAAAAAAGGGGCAAAAAAAAATTATTAAACGCAACGGAAAAGCTTACAAAAGGTTTAGCGACCACATTGGTTTTTTACCTTTAGTGATTATTTCACCAGCAGATAGAGATTTAATTATTGAAGGAAGTGATACACGACGAAAATTTATTGATAGTGTCATCTCTCAAAGCGACAAAGTTTATCTATCTGATTTAATAAACTACCAAAAACTTGTTGCACAAAGAAATGCACTGCTTAAATATTTTGCATTAAACAACACTTTTAATAAAGATTCATTAGATATTTACAACGAGCAACTTAACGATATTGGTAGCATACTATTTAAAAAACGTTCAGCCTTTTTAGAAATATTTATTCCAATTTTTAAGTCACGTTATAAATGGATAAGCAACAACAATGAAGCGGTAAACTTAGTGTATAAAAGTGACCTCTTCCATGATGACTTAAAAACGCTTCTTGAAGCAAATCTTAAAAGAGATCGAGCGTTGCAATACACAAGTGTTGGTATCCATAAAGACGACTTAAGTTTTGAAATTGATGAACATCCAATTAAGAAATTTGGTAGTCAAGGACAACAAAAATCATTTTTGATAGCACTTAAATTGGCACAGTTCGATTTTATAAAAGTACAAAATGGTGTGAATCCGATTTTGGTTCTAGACGATATTTTTGATAAATTAGATGACCAACGCGTATCACAAATAATAAGTTTGGTAGATAAGGAAAATTTTGGCCAAATATTTATTAGTGATACACATCCAGAACGTACTGAAGATGCTGTTAAGCAAGTGCACCAATCTTATAAATTATTCAAGCTATGAAGAAATTTCTGTTAGTCCTTATAGTTGCCCTTAACTTATTTAGTTGTGGTGAAAATCCAGAGCCTTATATTCAATATATAGAAGGTTATTGGGAAATAAAACAGGTTGAAAAAGATGGTAAAGTTGTTAAAACATACAACATTAGTACTATTATTGATTACTTTAAAGTTAATGACGATTTAACAGGTTTTAGAAAAAAAGTAACGCCTTCATTAGATGGAAAATTTACGGTTACAGACGATGAATCATCTTTTGTATTAAAAATTGAAAACAACAAGCTTTGCATCTTTTATACTCTAAATAATGTTACCTTTAATGAAACTATTGATTATGCTTCGGTAACTGAATTGATTATAACAAATGCTGAAGGATTTAAGTATACCTACAAACCTTTTGAATCATTAAATTTAAACTAATGAAACGTCATAATGAACATCTTAAACTTAGTGATGTCTTAAAAGAATTTGTAGACGAAAATCGCCTACAAGATGGGTTGGACAAGGTAGATGTAAAAGAAGCTTGGTCAAGTTTAATGGGAAATGGTGTGAATCATTACACAACTAATGTACAATTAAAAAGAGACATCCTTTATGTTGATTTAAGCTCATCTGTGCTTCGAGAAGAATTAAGTTATGGAAAAGAAAAAATAATAACTATGCTTAATGAACATTTAGAAAAGGAGCTTATTAGAAAGCTTGTTTTACGCTAAAATACGTAGTTCTACGTATTGTTTACCATCTATTTTGTATATTAGTAATATACTCTCAAGGCCTTTTAAAGGGTCTTCCCTAACAAACAGAGTATTCCATTTCAATCATGCTTAACCTACTTTCTTAATTAGGTTTTCCACTTAAAAAACTCATAAATATTTAGTACTTTTCGGCTATCGAAAATAGTTCTACATGAAAATATTTAAATTAGGGTTGTCTCTAGTTTTAACACTTGCAACCTTTTATGCGCTTAACACCAAGTTAGGCAGTCTTCCCCCTTTAGGTAAGTTTTTAAGTCCTAGTCAAGGTGTTTGGCAAAATGAAGTTACAGAATCTAAAAAAGAATCAGATATCAACTTAAAAGGTTTATCAGCTCCTGTAACAGTGAAATATGACGAGCATTTAGTACCACATATTTTTGCTGAAAACCCAATGGATTTATACAAATCCCAAGGATATGTAACAGCTCAACATCGTTTATGGCAAATGGAATTTCAAACACATGCTTCTTCTGGAAGATTAAGCGAAATTATTGGAGAAACTGCATTAAATTATGATAGAACAGAACGACGCAGAGGAATGGTTTTTGGTGCAGAAGAAAAACTTAAAACTTGGGAAAATGACAAAGAAGTTTTAGATTATGTTGACGCTTATGCAGATGGTGTTAACCAATATATCAATTCGCTAAATCCAGAAGATTATCCGGTTGAATACAAATTATTGGATTATGCTCCTGAAGAATGGACGCGAAAAAAAACAGCATTATTGCTCATGTATATGACAAAAATGCTTGCTGGAGGTGATAGTGATTTAGAATATACCAACTTTTTAAAAAAATATGGAAAAGAACGTTTTGATTTATTATATCCTGATTTTTTTGATGTTAATGATCCTATTATTCCAGCCGAAACCGATTGGAGTAATTTAGAAAATACTATACAAACTCCAGTTCCAAGTTCTGAAATGCCTCTGGATTATATGAAAGAAACTATTGAAAAACCACATCCAGATAATGGAAGTAACAACTGGGCCGTTAGTCCAGAAAAATCGTATTCTGGGAACCCTATTCTTGCTAATGACCCACATTTAAAGTTAAACTTACCATCAATTTGGTATGCAATGCAATTATCAACACCAGAGCAAAATACTTATGGTGTCTCCTTGCCTGGAGCTGCTGGTATTGTTATTGGATTTAATGAGCATATTGCTTGGGGAATGACCAATGCAACAAGAGATGTGATTGATTGGTATAAAATTGAATTTGAAGACGAAACAAACTCAAATTATAAATATAACAATACATGGAAAGCGACATCAAAACGTGTTGAAGAAATAAAAATTAGAGGCAAAAAAACCTATTTAGACACAGTAACATACACACATCATGGTCCAGTAACTTATGATGTTAACTTTAAAGGAAATGGAGAGAAAATAGGATATGCTATGCGCTGGACTGGACATTTAGGTGGTCAAAATCAGCGAACTTTATTAGATTTAAATACCTCAAAAAACTACGAAGATTATAAGAATGCCATAAAAACATTTTTAGCTCCTGCTCAAAACGTCATATTCGCCTCAACAGAAGGAGATATTGCTTTATGGATTCAAGGTAAATTTCCAAATAAGTGGAAAGGTCAAGGTAAATTTTTAATGGATGGCAGCAATCCAGAACACGATTGGCAAAGTTTCATTCCACAAGAGCACAATGCACATACCAAAAATCCTGAACGCGGTTTTGTAAGCTCAGCTAACCAACATCCTGTTGATTCTTCTTATCCATATTACGTTTTCAATGATGGCTATGAAATTTATAGAAACAGAGTAATTAATGACTTTTTTAGATCTAAAGACAAATTTGACATTCAAGATTTTAAAGATTTACAAAACAATAATTTCAACTTACAAGCATCAGAATTACTTCCTTTTATGATTCCTTTGGTTGAAAAAGCGGAGTTATCTTCTGAAGAAAAAGAGATACTTAACAAAGTTAAATCTTGGAATTACAACAATGACATTGATGAAGTTGGTCCAACCATTTGGCAAATATGGTATGATAAATTGGCTGAACTAACTTGGGATGAGATTACAAATGATAGTATTGCATTAGATTACCCTTTTAAATATCAAACTGCATATCTACTAAAGAATTATCCAAACGACAAGTTCATGGATAATTTAGAAACACCAGAGATTGAAACCGCAAATGATTTATTTGAAATGGCATTTAAAGATGCCGTTGCCAAACTTAATGAGCTTAAAACCAATAAAGGCACTATTAATTGGGGAGAAGCAAAAGCCACATACATTGGCCACTTATTGCAAGCGCTTCCCGCCTTTTCAAGGTTCGATTTACCAATTGGTGGTTATTCAGGTATTGTAAATGCTACTAGCCAGAATCATGGTCCTTCATGGAGAATGATCGTTGAAATGACCTCGCCTCCAACTGCTTTAGGTGTGTATCCAGGAGGGCAATCTGGTAATCCTGGAAGTAAATTCTATGATGACTTGGTTGATACTTGGGCATCTGGAGAGTACTTAGAACTCAATTTTATGCAAGATAAAAACCAGAATGATGGTATTATTTTTTCACAAACATTAAATCCTTCAAATGAATAAAAATATAAAAAACTTCATATTTACAATTATACTAGCATACGTGTTTTCATTGTATCTACCTTGGTGGTCAATAATGCTTGCAGCGTTTATTTCAGGATTTTTAATTCCGCTAAAAAAAAGAGCTATATTCTTTATTCCTTTTATAGCTGTGGCAATATTGTGGATTGTTCAGTCTTATATACTCAGTAGTGCTAATGATTTTATATTGGCTGAAAAAATTGCAACACTGTTAAAACTTAAAGGGAATTCAACATTATTACTCTTGGCAACAGGAGTTGTAGGTGGCTTAGCTGCAGGTATTTCTGGTATATTTAGTAAGCAATGTAGTACGTTTTTTAAATAATAAATAATTAAAAATTTCATTATTAGTTTTTTAGCATTATCTTTGCGCTTTATTAATAAACAATTTTAAACAATGAGTAAAGGATCAGTAAAGTTCTTCAACGAACAAAAAGGTTTCGGCTTCATTATTGAAGAAGGAAACAACAACGAACACTTTGTACACTACACTGGATTAATCGATGAGGTAAGAGAAGGAGATAATGTAGAATTCGATTTAACAGAAGGTAAAAAAGGAATGAACGCAGTAAATGTAAAAGTAGTATAGTAATATATTGTTAACAACGTTTAGAAAAAAAAGCCTGTCAAAATTTGATAGGCTTTTTTTTTGTTAAATAAATATTATGCATTGAACTCGTTTAAACTTTTTGTATTGTAGCGAAAAGTTTAAATGAGTTCAGTTTCTAAAACATCTCTCTTCCAGAAAAATGAAAAGCGCCTTCAATAGCTGCATTTTCATCACTATCGCTACCATGTACTGCATTTTCACCAATAGAAGCTGCATATAATTTTCTGATAGTTCCTTCAGCTGCTTCAGCAGGATTGGTTGCTCCAATCAAAGTTCTAAAATCTTCAACTGCATTATCTTTCTGCAAAATAGCTGCAACTATTGGCCCTCTTGTCATATACTCAACCAACTCTCCAAAAAAAGGACGCTCATTATGAACAGCATAAAATGCTTGTGCATCAGCAGTTGTCATTTGAGTTAATTTCATAGCTACAATTTTAAACCCTGAAGCTGTAATTTTTTCTAATATTGCGCCAATATTCCCTTTTTCAACAGAATCTGGCTTAAGCATTGTAAACGTTCTATTCTTTGCCATTGTGTGTTTTTAAATTTTGGGCAAAAATAGTGCTTTTAAGCAAATTTGCAACTATTAATAGGTTTGAATTAATTCTTGTTGTAATACGTTATTATCTCCTCGCATTTGCATTGTTACTGTTTTCGTGCTAAAATTGAATTTCAACAATCCAAAACTTAATGAAGAAACTACTTCTCCAACCCTATTATTATTAGGTTCGCTTGTAAAATTGCTATATGTATGTGTTAAGCCAGAGGATGTGAAATCAATTAATGGGTAAGACATTCCTTTAATATTTGCTTTTGAAAATTCCGAAATATGTCTATCTCCAGATAAGACAATCACACCTTTTGCTTTAGATTTAGTAATCATATCAAATAGTTTATCAACTTCATGAGCCATATTACCCCATTTTTCATAACCATGCTCATCAGAAAGCAATTGAATACTACTTACAATTAAGTTAAAATCAGCATCAGAACTTTCCATTTCTTTTTCTAACCAATTCCATTGTTCTGACCCTAAGACAGTTCCTTCTCCATAAACATTAGGTTCATATCGTAAATTTGGATTCTTTGATAGCGTTAATGCAGACCTGAAATATCGAGTATCTAAAACAATTAATTTTATCTTTCCTTTAGGTAATTCAATCATTTCAGAGTAATAGACACCTTTTCTAGTTCTTCTTATATGGTTATCTGCTACTTCTAAAAAATCTAGCAATAATTACTGGCTTTTTGCTTTTACATCAAATTCTAAACCTCCATCATTTAGACCATAATCATGATCATCCCAAGTACCATGAACTTTGGTTTGCTTTCTTATAGCTTTGTAGCCTTTCTGTTCAAGCTGATCGTTATAATGAGTTTTCATTAAACTCATATCATCTGTATCTGAATAAATATTATCTCCTCCCCAAATCCAATAAGATGGCTTGTTTGTCAGAATATCATCCCAAAGCGGATTCTCTAGGTTCTGCTTATTACAAGATCCAAAAGCAATTATTAAATCAGCATTATTTTTTATTTCAGAATTTACAACATCTGAACCTTTGCATGATATTAAGCAAGTCAATAAAACAGCGACAATTAAAATATTCTTCATAATGAATAGTCAAATGGTTAATTTTATACAAAAGTAGTGCATTCATTTTAACCTTTTTGTTATTAAATTGTATCTTCGCTGCTTATGACAAAAAGTGATATTTCTGAAATAAAACAACTGCTTTCAAAACCTAAGCAAATTGTTATTGTACCTCATAAAAATCCTGATGGTGATGCTATAGGTTCAACATTAGCATTATACCATTATTTAAGTGCAAAAGGACATCATGTCTCTGTAGTTGTGCCAAATGACTATCCTGATTTTCTAAAATGGATACCTGGAGAGTCAACTATTATAAATCACGAAACACATACAAAAGAAGCCAATACGCTAATTGACGAAGCTGAACTCATTTTTACATTAGATTTTAATGCCTTACATCGAACAGGAAATATGGAGCTTCCACTAGCTGAAGCAAATGCTATTAAAATTTTAATTGACCATCATCAGCAACCAGATAATTATGCTAAGTATATTTATTCAGATGTTACAATGTGTTCAACATGTGAAATGATTTATCATTTTTTCGAAATGTTGAATGATACTGATGCAATTAACCCAAAAATAGCGACTTGCCTATATGTTGGAATAATGACAGACACAGGTTCTTTTAGGTTTGCATCAACAACTGCAACTACTCATAGAGTTATTGCTCACTTAATTGACAGAGGAGCTGTAAATGCTGATATTCATGGCAATGTTTATGATAATAATTCTTATAACAGATTACAATTATTAGGTGTTGCACTAAATAATTTAAAATTAGTTCAAAACCTAAACACAACATATATAAGTTTATCTCAAAAAGAACTTAACAAATATAACTTTAAAAAAGGTGATACAGAAGGTGTTGTCAACTATGGTCTATCTATAAAAGGAGTTCGGTTTGCTGCCATTTTTATTGAACATAAACAAGAAGGAATCATTAAAATTTCGTTTCGTTCAAAAGATAACTTTGATGTCAACGAGTTTGCGAGAGCACACTTTAATGGTGGTGGACATATAAATGCAGCTGGTGGGCGTTGTGACCTAAAATTATCCGAAACTATTGATAAATTTGTTTCATTATTACCTAATTACTCAAAAGCCTTAAAATCATGAAACATTTAGTAAGTATAATGTTGCTTTTGTTTTTTGTTGCATCTTGTAAATCACCAGAAGCAAGACGTCCAGAAACTCAAAAAACTGGTTCTTTTATTAAGAAATCTGTTGAACGTAATAAAAAACTTATTGAAACACAGCAAAATCTAATTGAAGACATCATAAAAAATAATCCTGAGAATAATTATATTGCATCCGAAAATGGATTTTGGTATTATTACCAAACAAAAGTTGAAACTGACAGTATTACCCCAAAGTTTGGTGATATTGTGAATTTCAATTATGATGTAAAAGATTTTAGTGATCGTATAATTTATACCGCTGATGAATTAAAAACCCAAAATTATGCAATGGACCAAGAAGAATTATTCACTGGTTTACGAGAAGGTTTAAAACTCATGAAAGCTGGTGAAACACTGACATTTTTATTTCCATCGCAACAAGCCTATGGTTATTATGGAGATGAGAACAAAATAGGTGCCAATATTCCATTAATTTGTAAAGTAAAAGTAAACACTATAACCCAAAAAACAAACGAATAAACATGAAGCTAATTAAAAGTTCAATAGCATTTTTTGCGCTAACGCTTATGCTAAGTGCAACATCTTGTAATGATAACGGAAAATATTCAGATCTAGGAGATGGAATGTATGCGGAAATTGTGACCAATAAAGATACCATGGTTGCAAAATTATTTTACGATAAAGTACCTTTAACAGTTGCAAATTTTGTAGCATTAGCTGAGGGAACTCATCCTATGGTTACTGAGAAATTTAAAGGGAAAAAATTCTATAACGGTTTAACTTTTCATCGCGTTATGAATAATTTCATGATTCAAGGAGGTGACCCAGAAGGTAATGGACGTGGTGGGCCAGGATACAAGTTTGGTAGTGAATTTGATATTGACTTAAAACATGATAAACCAGGGATTTTATCAATGGCAAATTCTGGAGGACTCAATACTAATGGTAGTCAATTTTTCATTACAGATGCTCCAACGCCGTGGCTTGATGGTTATGATGCTAATGGTGATTTAAAAGATTGTACTGTCCCAAGAGTTGGCTGTCATTCCGTTTTTGGTGAAATAGTTGTAGGACTTGATGTTGCAGATGCCATTTCTAACGTTCCAGTTGCACAAGGAAGCAATAAACCTAATGAAGAGATTATTATAAAAGAAATAAATATTATTAGAGTAGGTTACGAAGCAAGAAATTTTGATGCTGCAAAAACTTGGGAGACTGAATTGCCTCTATTAGAAAAAAAACGTAAGCAACAAGAAGAAAAAGCTAGAAAAGAAGCTGAAGAAGCACAAAAAGCTGCTGAAGAGAAAACTACTGCTACTGCTGCTGAAACATTAACAATGTTTAATGATTATAAAAGTAAAGCGACAGCTTCTGCAACTGGTTTAATGACATACACAATTACTAAAGGAACTGGACCAAAAGTTAAACAAGGAGATAATGTTACCGTTTGGTATGAAGGATATTTTACTGATGGTAGATTATTAGATTCAAACAGACAAGATCTTGAAGAAAAATATGGTATGTTAAACCCTCAAAAAGTACAAGGAGGCATGTACGTTCCAATGCCATTAACAATCTCTCCAGATGCACCATTATTTTCTGGTTTTAAAGAAGCAGCTGCAAATATGAGTGTTGGAGAAAAAGTTTTTATTTTTGTACCGTCACATCTTGGCTATGGTGAAGCAGGAAGAGGACAAATAAAACCTAACACAGATTTAATGTTTGTTTTAGAAATGATTGAAATAGTTAAATAAACTAAATAACAATATAAATAAAAAAGCAGCTCATTGAGCTGCTTTTTTATAGCTTTATCGTTTTGGTATTTCTTTTAGTATTTCCAGAACAAAATTCCAATATTTTTGTGCTGAAGAAATTTGTGCTCGTTCATCAGGTGAATGTGCTCCCTTTATATTTGGACCAAAACTTATCATTTCCATGTCTGGGTAATTAGTACCAAGGATTCCACATTCTAATCCTGCATGACAAGCAGCGACATGAGGCTCTTCATTGTTAAGTTTAGTATAAAGGTTACGCATAACTTTTAGAATCGAAGAGTCCATATTTGGTGTCCAACCTGGATAATCTCCAGAAAATTCTACATCACAACCTGATAACTCAAAAGTAGCACGTAGGGTATTTGCTAAATCCAATTTTGAGCTTTCAACTGAAGATCGCGTTAAACAACCAACTTTAATAGTTCCATCTTTTACAATTACTCTAGCAATGTTATTTGAAGTCTCCACTAAACCTGGAATATCTGCACTCATTCTGTATACACCATTACAAGCTGCATAAATAGCATTGACTATTTGAACTTGCGCTGCATAAGGCATTGTCTTTTTTGGTAAATCAGTTACTGAAAAAGTCATTTGCAAATCAGGTTCCATAGTTTTCAATTCCTTCTTGATTGTATCAGAAAGAGCGTTTAACAACCTAATAATAACATCTTCATTTTCAGTTTTAAAAACTATCGTTGCAACACTTTCTCTAGGAATAGCATTACGTAAACTTCCTCCATTAATTTCAGAAATCTGTATATCTTCAATGACTGCATATAACAAACGATTCATTATTTTATTGGCATTACCTAACCCTTCATGAATCTGCATTCCAGAATGACCACCTTGAAGCCCAGTCACTTCAATTTTATATGCTATCGAATCATTTTCAACAATTGCTTCTTGATAAGATCCAGTTGCAGTAACATCTATTCCTCCAGCACAACCTACTCCAATTTCATCATCCTCTTCTGTGTCTAAGTTCAATAAGATCTCGCCATTTAAAAGACCTCCTTTTAAACCCATTGCTCCTGTCATTCCAGTTTCTTCATCAATAGTAAACAAAGCTTCAATAGCTGGATGCGCAATAAAATCACTTTCAAGAATTGCCATAATAGTGGCTACACCCAACCCATTATCTGCTCCAAGTGTTGTGCCTTTTGCTTTCACCCAATCACCTTCTACAAACATCTCGATGCCTTGTGTGTCGAAATCAAAATCTGTATCGTTATTTTTTTGATGAACCATATCTAAATGTGATTGCATCACAATAGGTTTTCTATCTTCCATGCCTTTAGACGCAGATTTTTTAATGATAACATTTCCAACCTCATCTTCTATGGTTTCCAAACCAAGGTTCTTCCCAAAGTCTTTCATAAAAGCAATAACACGTTCTTCCTTTTTAGATGGTCGCGGTACAGCATTAAGGTCTGCAAATTTATTCCAAAGCACTTTTGGTTCTAGGTTTCTTATTTCTGAATTCATAATGGTTTATTAAAAGTTTCACAAAGGTAGTTATTCATAACAACGTTTTATAAAACAATTCGCTATTTTTGAGTTATGTCTAAGACCCAAAAATTCATACTTGCATTTAGTATTATTCCACAATACTTTATTATTAAATGGTTGAGTAATTATCCAGAATTTATTGAAACCTATTATAGCCATGGTATTTATCAGTTTACCTCAAAAGCTCTTCGCTATGTTTTAGGATGGATTCCTTTTTCTGTTGGCGACATATTTTACACTATTGCTGGAATTTACATTATTAGATGGTTATACATAAATAGGAAACGCATCAGAAAGGATACAAAAAACTGGATTTTGGATGTACTTACAACATCTTCATTGGTTTATTTTGCGTTCTATTTATTTTGGGGAATGAATTATTATAGAATTCCTGTTCATAAAACATTAAACCTGAAAAACACCTACTCTACTGAAGAATTACAAGCAGTAACTGAAAAACTAATTGCAAAAGCAAATACCATTCATCTATCAATAACCAATAATGACTCAATAAAAATTGAGATACCATTTTCAAAAAGTGAATTATTAAAAATGTCTAATAATGGTTATAAAAATTTAGCCAAAATTTATCCTCAATTTAAACAAGAACCTTCAAGCATAAAATTGTCGTTATACAGTTTACCATTAACTTATATGGGTTTCAGTGGTTATTTAAACCCATTAACAAACGAAGCTCAGATTGATGGCCTCATTCCACGTCATCAATATCCAACTACTATTTGTCATGAAAAGGCGCATCAACTTGGTTATGCTGCAGAGAATGAAGCAAATTTTGTGGGTTTTTTAGCGTCTATTAATAATGACGATATTTACTTTAAATACGCTGGTTATATTTTTGCATTAAGGTATTGTTTGAATGAAGTATATAAGCGAGATAAGGACTTATATCAATCTTTGAATGCAACCATAAACAAAGGCATCTTAAAGAACTACCAAGAATCTTATGAGTTTTCACTTTCCTTTCAGAATCCATTAGAACCCATATTTGAGGCTTCCTATAACAAATTTTTAAAGGCCAATAATCAAGATAAAGGTATTGAAAGTTATAGCTATGCTGTAGCTTTATTTGTAAATTACATCAAAGTCAACTCCTTATAAACGTTAAATAAATCTTAATCTATTTATTTAATAGTATATTTCTTTACCTTTAAAATTCTAATTTTTTACCAACTAAATATGATAAAAAAGTATCTTATTCTAATGATGCTTATGTGCACAATTTCGCTTGTGGCACAAGAGCATTTTCCGAAAAACGATGGCGTAAAATCTGAAAACACAAATTATACAGCATTTACAAATGCTAAAATTTATGTGACGCCAACGCAAATTATTGACAAAGGCACACTACTTATCCATGATGGAAAAGTTATTGCTTCTGGAACTTTAGTAAGTATTCCTGCAAATGCAGTTGTAATTGATGTTTCAGGTAAAAGTATTTATCCTTCATTTATTGATATCTATTCAGATTTTGGAGTAGAGAAACCAAAACGTCAAGGCTTTGGTGGATTTGGTCGCGGTCAGTATGATCCAACTCGTGAAGGTTTCTATTGGAATGACCACATCAGGCCAGAACAAAATGCGGTTGACCATTTTAAATATGATGCAAAAGCAGCAACAGCTTTACGAAAAGCAGGTTTTGGTGTTGTAAACACTCATTTACAAGATGGTATCATGCGAGGAACAGGAGTTTTAGTATCTCTAACTAGTCAAGGAAGTGATGCTGAACGTATTTTAAGTGATCGATCGGCTGCCTATTTATCATTAAGTAAAAGTTTGAAATCTACGCAATCTTATCCAAGTTCGATTATGGGATCTTTAGCACTCATCAGACAAGTAAATCATGATGCTTCATGGTATGCTAAAGGAGGCATCAAAATAACAGATCGCTCACTGGAAGCTTTCAATAACAATAAAAACTTAGTAAAAATTATTGCTGCAGGTAGTAGAGCTAATGCTTTACGTGTTGACAAAGTAGGTGATGAATTTGGAACACAGTATGTAATTCTTGGTGGAGGTGATGAATATGAGCGTATCAGCGAAATTAAAGCATCAAATGCTACCTATATAATTCCTTTAAGTTTCCCAAAAGCTTACGATGTTGAAGACACTTTTGCAGCTAGTGTACTAGAATTATCTGCAATGCGTGAGTGGAATCAAAGACCTTCAAATCCAAAGGTTTTAGCAGACAATGGTATTAAATTCACTTTCACAACAGACGGTTTAAAATCTCCAAGTATGTTTGAAGCCAATTTAATGAAAGCTATTAAATATGGTTTAGACAAAACTAAAGCATTGGAAGCCTTAACAACAGTTCCTGCGGAAATTTTAGGGCAATCAAATAACATTGGTTCTCTTAAAAATGGTGCTTATGCAAATTTCTTAATTACATCTGGAGAAATTTTTGATAAAGGCACAAAAATTTATGAAAACTGGGTTAAAGGAAGCAGAGATATTATTAACGATATGAATATCAAAGATATTAATGGCGATTACTCATTTACAGTGGCTGGAAAAACTTATGATATTTCTATTTCTAGTTCTACAAGTAAACCAAAATCAGATGTAAAGAGTGATGGTAAACAATTAGGTTCTAAAATATCATACAGTGATAATTGGGTAAACTTAACTTTTACAAGTATAGATACTACTCAGCAAGAATTCATGAGGTTTACCTCACGTGTAGATCAAAGTGATAACCTCAACGGAAAACTTATTGATCCCAACGGAAACACTGCTTATGTGCTTGCTAAAAAAGCACCAAGTGAAGATGATTCCAAAAAAGGTGGCATGAATAAGCGTGGTGGCGGAAATAAGGAGGATATTAAAATGGTTGCTGTTACCTATCCAAATGGTGCTTATGGTGTTTCTGAATTACCTAAGCAAGAAACCATCTTATTTAAAAATGCAACTGTTTGGACTAATGAATCTGAAGGTATCCTTAAAAATTCTGATGTTTTAATTAAAAATGGAAAGATTGCAAAAGTTGGAAACAATTTAAGTGATAGCAGTGCTCAAGTTGTTGATGCTACTGGCAAACATTTAACAGCAGGAGTTATAGATGAGCATTCGCATATTGCTGCTGCTAGTATCAATGAAGGAGGTCAAAATTCTTCAGCTGAGGTTTCTATTGAAGATGTTATAGATCCAGAAGATATTGGTATTTACAGAAATCTTGCTGGAGGCGTTACTTCCATTCAAATATTACATGGTTCGGCAAATCCAATTGGAGGACGCTCAGCAATCATTAAATTAAAATGGGGAGAATCTGCTGATGGTCTTATCAATAAAAATGCGCCTAAGTTTATAAAATTTGCTTTAGGTGAAAATGTGAAGCAATCTCGTTCTCAAACTGGAACGCGTTTTCCAAGAACCAGAATGGGAGTTGAACAATTATATATGGACTACTTCACCAGAGCCAAAGAATATGATACTAAAAAGAAAAGCGGTCAGCCTTACAGATATGATATTGAAATGGAAACTCTCGTTGAAATAATGAATGGAGAACGTTTTATTAGCTGCCATTCTTATGTGCAAAGTGAAATCAATATGATGATGAAGGTTGCTGAAAAATTCGGTTTTAGAATCAACACTTTTACACATATTTTAGAAGGTTATAAAGTTGCTGATATTATGAAAGAACATGGAGTTGGAGCTTCTACTTTCAGTGATTGGTGGGCTTACAAATTTGAGGTAAACGATGCCATTCCTTACAATGCATCCATCATGCACAATGTTGGTATTACAACAGCGATTAATAGTGATGATGGTGAAATGTCAAGACGTTTGAATCAAGAAGCTGCTAAAACTGTAAAATATGGTGGAGTAAGCGAAGAAGAAGCATGGAAAATGGTTACACTAAATCCTGCTAAGCTTTTACATATTGATAATCGTGTAGGAAGTATTAAAGTTGGAAAAGATGCTGATGTTGTTTTATGGAGTGACCATCCTTTATCAGTATATGCGAAAGCTGAAAAAACGATGATTGAAGGTGCTACTTATTTTGATATTGAAAAAGATAAGCAAATGCGTACTAAAATTAAAAAGGAACGTAATGAGTTAATGGGTATGATGATGCAAGAAAAAAATAAAGGCATGAAAACTCAACCAATAAAAGCAAAAGATAAGCAACAACTTCATTGTGATTCAATGGACTAATACATAAAGAAATTATGAAAAACATAAAATATATATATTCAGTTTTAATGTTATGTTGCACTTTATCATTTGCGCAACAAACACCAGCTGATAAGCAAACAGAAGCCATTACCATTACAGGAGCAACCGTTCATGTTGGAGATGGTACAATCATTGAATATGCAGTATTAATTTTTGAAGATGGAAAAATTCAAGATTTAGTCGACGGACGGACTGCAAAAATTACATATAAAGGCAAAGTAATTGATGCTTCAGGAAAACATATTTATCCTGGTTTTATTGGTGCAAACACCAGTTTAGGCCTAGTAGAAGTTGATGCTGTAAATGCAAGTAATGACCAAGCAGAAATGGGAAGCATGATTCCTCATGTACGTAGTTTAATTGCTTACAATGCTGAATCTAAAGTTGTCGAATCCATGAGACCAAATGGAATTTTAACAGCACAAGTATCTCCAAATGGAGGGAGATTTTCTGGAACGTCTTCAATTATGCAATTAGATGCTTGGAATTGGAAAGATGCAGCTATAAAAATTGATGATGGTGTGCATTTAAATTGGCCAAGTAGCTTTTCACGCGGTCGTTGGTGGTTAGGTGAACCAAGAGGTTTAAAGCCAAATAGTAATTATTCAAAACAAGTAGATGAGATTATAAGTTTTGTAAAAGAAAGTAAAGCATACTTAAACGGAAAACGAGCTCAAAAAAATATTCCTTACGAAGCTATGGAAGGCTTGTTCAATGGAGTTCAAAAACTGTACGTACATGTTAATGATGAAAAAGGTATTACAGATGCTGTAACTTTTGCTAGGGAAAATGGCATGAGTATGGTTGTTGTTGGTGGTTACCAAGCATATTTAGTAACTGGTTTATTAAAAAGTAACAACGTTCCTGTATTGATAGATCATACACATAGTTTACCAGCTACTGCATATCATGATTATGATTTACCTTATAAAAGTCCAAAATTATTAGCAGATGCTGGAGTTTTAGTTGGCATTCATACAGGGAACAATTCAAACTTTCAGACACGTAACTTACCATTTTACGCAGGACAAGTCGTTGGACAAGGAATGAACAAAGAAGATGCTTTAAAATTAATCACGTCTAACATTGCTAAAATTTTAGGTATTGATGACCAATTAGGAACTATTGCAGTTGGCAAGAGAGCCACTCTATTTATTAGTGAAGGTGATGCTTTAGACATGCGAGGTAACCAATTAACACATGCGTTTATTGATGGTCGTGATATTAGCTTAGAAACGCACCAAACTGAGCTTTGGAAACGTTATAGTAATAAGTATAAAGGAAATTAAATTTCTTTATTATAAATAATAAAAAAGCGAGCTAATTAGCTCGCTTTTTTTATAATTCCAAGTTAAAAATCATTAATAGTAATAAAAGTATTCAGTTCTTGATAAACCATCGTCAACAATCAAAGCTTCAGTTGGATACAAATCACTATTGTATATGTAAGAATAAGTAATAGTATAACTTGTGCTTTCCACTAAATCTTCATGTAGAATACTTGTAATATTATTATCTGCTGAAAAAGCAATATTGTAATCTACATAATCTCTTAATACTGTTTCATTGGCTAAAAAAGCTTGTTCAGCTAGACCTTTTTTATATGGATTTACATTGTCGTCATAAGCGATGTTAATTCTCCAATTAGGCTCCATGGTTGAACCTCCCAAAGGTGTTCCTTCTATATATATTTCTACAGGATTGTTCCCATCATACTGATATGTTATTTTTGAGACTACCTCATCAATGCCACTACTATTATCAAAACTTGTAATGGAGAGAAGCTTTGTATATGAATCATCTTCAAACTCATATATATTATATCTTGAAGTTGGTGCTGCAAATTGAAACACGTTTCCAATCATTAGATTGTCATCATAAGTGAATTTTAATTCAAAACCAGGATTACGCATTTCAACTAAAACATCATCCTCATATTCATAAACAACAGCTCCAAATCCTTGGGCAATGCTACTTATTAAATCTAAATCAGTATAAGTATATGTACGCCAAATTGAAATATCTATACCACATACATAGTTAACCTCAACAATTTTACCTTGACTGTCAAAATCCGCAAATGTACCTTGACAATCAATAGGTGTATTTTCATTAACATAATTAACTTGTTTTAAAGTTAACTCTTGAGTTGGTTCTAACGCAATAACACTTTCATCGGAACAAGTGTATATGAAAATTAATAGTAAGGTTATAACGTAGTATTTTTTCATATAGTTTTATTAAAATTACTGTCTATAATTACCATCGATACTATTTTTACTTATTCATAGTATTCAAATATTTCTTTTCTAAAGGGTTCTCCATTATAAGATAAAACGGCCTGAACAGGATACATATCATCATTGTAATCGTAAACATTAGTAATTGTATATATAATGTTTGTTTCAAAATTATTTTCAATGATGCTAATATGGTTATTATCTGCTGAATACATAATATTATAAAACTGTACTGTATAAGCCATAAATGTTTCACTTGCTAAGTATGCGTTTTCTGGCAAGCCTTGCTTATAAGGGTTTATTTTGTCATCGTAGGTTATAGTAATGCTTCGTTTTAGTTCTATTGCAACATCATCTGGACCTTTTTGCTCGAATAAAATTTCGATTGGATTATTGGCACTATATTGATATGTTATTCTAGAAATAACTTCTTCGTTAGCACCACTAGTATCAAAAGTTTCAACACCAAGCATTTTTGTAAAGCTACTATCTTCGAATGTATAAACTGTATAGTAAGAATTCTGTTCACCTCTATAATATCCTTGTAAATGCATGCTATTATCAGTATAAGTAAAATCATGATAGCCTCCTCCAGTATCGTTACCTCCACTACGTTTAATTAGATTATCGTTCTCATCATACTCAAAATCATAAAAGCCAGTAAAGTATTTAATAAAACTATTTTCGTTATATGTATAGCTACGAATTGTGTTAAGATTTCCATCACACTCGTAATAGACCTCTATAATTTTTCCATGACTATCAAATTCAGCAAATCGTCCAGGGCAATCATTTTCTGCATCCACAAGAGGAAAGTTAACACGTTTTAATATTAATTCTTGATTTTGTTCTGGCACTACAACACTTTCATTAGTGCAACTGCATGCAAAAATTAATATTAAAAATAAAGAGTAGTACTTTTTCATAACATTTCTATTTTCATTATTGGCTACAATTACCATCGATGATGTCTTGCATTGATGGATTAAATGCATTATTCTCTATTAAAATTGAAGAAATAGTTCCATTAGATAATATACTAGCTAGTCCACAAAAATCTGTTAGGTTATCATTCCCTTCTTGATACGCTACATTATCATAAGAGCCAATAAAAACAACTCCCGAAAAAGAATAAATATTTGAAAGGCCATCTAAATTAGATAAACTACTGTTACCTTGGATAGAAATTTGAAATCTTTGTGCCTGAGGCTGATCTGATGATTCAATAATATTAATGTTTTGTAAGCCATCAAGACTAATCAAAGCATCATTTTTAATAATAGTAAGCCCAGGACTACTACCAACACTATAAGATAACTCCGTTAAACCAGTTAACTCAGATAAATTTGTTAACAAATGATTCTTACTAATGAGAATTCCAGAAGTACTAGTAATATTATGTAGGCCATCAAGAGTATTCAAGTTATTATTTTCTACAATCCATATTCCTGATAATCTATCTGAACTAGATGAAAATACTTCAGTTAAACTACTTAAAGGATATAAATTAGTAATATCAGAACTTCCAGGAATTCCTGTGCCTATATATAATTTTCCATCGATAGCTGAATAACACATGTCACCAAAAGCATCAACTTCTGCTTGTGTTTTAAGATTAACTTCTCCTATAAAAGTTCCATTATTGCAATTGGAGTCATCATCGTTGTCACAGTTTGTGATAAATAAGAAGAGAAATGCGCAAAATAGATATGATCTTTTCATAATGTTAATGTTTAATCGTTATCCAAAATACGCATCAACAATTACGCCAAGTTAACATTCTCTTAACTTTTTTCACACTCAAAGCATTACTTTACAATCAACATACTATCAGCTACCTTAAACATATTATCACTTGGAGCTTGTTTAGATAATTTTACATTCACAAAATTCATTGGATTTCGCATTGTAGTTGGTTTATTATTTTCATAATTATACCAAGTCAATGTTTTAGGTAGTGTTAATCCGCTTATATCTTGCCAATCACTATACTTAATAAAATGAAATTCCTTCCCTTTTTCTTTAGAGAAATAAGTAACTGTATAGCCTAACCATTCCATTTTAAAAGTTTCAGGATGGTAATATAAAATATATTCATCATCAGAAGATTCTCCTATTCCATCATTATATGAAATTAAGAGTCCAGGATATGATACGCCTTCAAACTCTAAAGCTTCAGCTTCTGAATAATTAATACCATTATCACCTAACACAAAAGGCATCGCATAAAAGTAAAACATCAAGTTATAGTAAAACTTAGGATTTGATTTATATGCTACTGTATCCAAATTTTTTAACCATACGTTCTCACCATCAAAACCAAGCAAGTGGTGTTCGCTTGTAATTAATGATTTTCTGCTTTTAAGCGCAACATCATATTTGTCGTTTTGAGTTGGTTTTTCAATTTCAAAATACAAGCTGTTCATGTCATTCCAAGCATCAATACCACCATGTGCATCAAATATTTTTGATATTGATTCAGGATAGATAGATGTAGTTACATCCAATTTTTTATCTGAGTAATTTTCGGTTTTTGGTTCTTGTTTGCAAGCTGTTAATACAACAAGACAGAAAGTAATCAATGCAATTTTTTTCATTTTAGTGGTTTTAGTTGAAAGCTTTGTCGTTTACGAAGGTAGTTAATTACTTTAATTATTTACTTTTGTGTTGTCTATGACAAATATGATTTCAAGCATTCAAAACCCGTTGGTAAAAACCTTATTTCAGCTCAAAGAAAAATCTAGAGCTCGAAAAAATTCAGGTTCATTTCTTATTGAAGGTCAGCGCGAAATTAACCTAGCCATAAAAGGCAATTACGAGCTAGAAACCATTTTATTTTACGATAAAATTATTTCAGAAGATAGTTTAAGTAAACAAATAAACGCATTAACAAATCAACCCGAAATTATTTCAATTTCGCAAGAGGTCTATCAAAAATTGGCACATCGCGATACCACTGAAGGTTTATTGGCTGTAGCGAAAACAAAGTCATTAGAGTTAAATAATCTCATCATTAAAACAGAGAACCCATTAATTCTGATTGCAGAAGCACCAGAAAAACCTGGAAATATTGGAGCCTTATTACGTACTGCTGATGCTGCAAATGTAGATGCTGTGATTATTGCAAATCCCAAAACAGATATATACAATCCAAATATCATTCGCTCTAGTGTTGGCTGCGTGTTTACAAATGAGATTGCAACAGGATCAACAGAAGACATTATTAATTTCTTAAAAGAACACAACATTAATATTTATTGCGCTGCTTTGCAAGCTTCCGAAAATTATCACACACAAGATTTCACTCAACCAACAGCAATTGTTGTTGGAACTGAAGCCACAGGATTAAGTGATGAATGGTCACAAAATTCAACACAAAATATTATTATTCCAATGCAAGGTGAGATTGACTCCATGAATGTGTCTGTAGCCGCTGGAATATTAATTTTTGAAGCAAAACGACAAAGACAATTTAACTAATTGAACGAATGTCAGTCTGAGCGCAGCCGAAGACCTTTAAAACTCAAAATAAAATGTTTTTCTATTATGTTTACATCTTAAAATGTTCAGATAACTCCTATTATACAGGAATTACCAATGATTTAGACAAACGTTTTATTGAGCATGAATCAGGCAAAAATCCTGATTGTTATACGTTTAATAAAAGACCACTAAAATTAAAGTTTCATAAAACTTTCAATGATGTATTGCAAGCTATATATTTTGAAAATAAAATAAAAAAATGGACTAGAGCTAAAAAGGAAGCTTTGATTAATGGAGATTTTGATATGCTCCAAATATTAGCTGAATGTAGAAATGCCACTCACTTCAAATACTTTGGTAAATAAGCACTTCGACTGCGCTCAGTGTGACAAATAGTTTTTATTTTAGCCGCACAATATAACTAAAATGACTTCAACTACACTTTTTTATATCATCATCGGAATTATTATTATCAATTTTATTATTGATAAAGCGTTAGGCTCACTTAACGCCAAACATTTTAATGATGAATTACCTCCTGAATTACAGGATGTCTATGATGAAGACGAATACAAAAAATCACAAGCCTACAAAGCAACCAATCATCAGTTTTCTAATATTACATCTGCTTTTTCTCTGATACTCACATTGGCATTTTTCTACTTTGATGGCTTTGAATATGTTGATAATATAGCTAGAAGTTACAGTACAAACCATATTGTAATTGCACTTATATTCTTTGGCATTATAATGCTAGCAAGCGATATTATCACAACACCTTTTTCATATTATAAAACATTTGTGATTGAAGAAAAATTCGGATTCAACAAAACAACGCTTAAAACATTTATTCTTGATAAAATTAAAGGCTGGTTAATGCTTATCATTGTTGGTGGAGGTATATTATCACTAATCTTATGGTTTTACGATGCCTCCGGAGTTAATTTTTGGCTCTATGCTTGGGTTTTAGTAACGATCTTTTCAGTATTCATGAATATGTTTTACTCAAAATTAATAGTCCCTCTTTTTAACAAACAAACACCATTAGAAGATGGTGATTTACGAACAAAAATTGCAACTTATGCAAAAACTGTAGGTTTTAAACTCGATAAAATTTTCGTGATTGATGGTTCAAAACGTAGTACCAAGGCAAATGCTTATTTTTCAGGATTTGGAAGCGAAAAACGTGTCACGTTATATGATACATTAATTAAAGATTTGGACGAAGAAGAAATTGTAGCAGTTTTAGCTCACGAAGTTGGTCATTATAAACGTAAGCATATTATTTTCAATCTTTTTGCTTCAGTGCTGCTAACTGGATTAACACTTTACATTTTATCACTACTTATTTCAAATCCATTACTGTCAAATGCTTTAGGAGTTTCAATTCCAAGTTTTCATATTGGCTTAATCGCTTTTGGCCTGCTTTACAGCCCTATTAGCGAAATTACAGGACTAATAATGAATTATTTATCACGCAAATTTGAATACCAAGCAGATAATTATGCTAAGGAAACGTATGCTGGAGAACCACTTATTACCTCACTTAAAAAACTATCAAAAAATAGTTTAAGTAACTTAACACCTCATCCTGCTTATGTTTTCATGCATTATTCGCATCCAACCCTTTTGGAACGCATTAAGAATTTGAGGTCGTAAAAGAAAATACTATCTTGGGCTCTTATATTTTATAAATGAGCGAACTTAATATTGAAAACAAACCTTGGTACAAAAGCATTCCACATGCTGTAACCATGCTATTTGGAATTATTATTTTAGTTACTATCCTTACTTATATTTTACCAGCAGGAATCTATGAACGTGTTATAGTAGATGGAAGAAAATCGGTTGTTCCAGGCTCTTATAAAATAATTCCTTCAACACCAATTGGATTACTTGACATGTTTAAAGCCATCCCTTTAGGTTTTAAAGCTGCCGTTGAAATTATTTTTATAGTATTAGCAGGAGCAATCATGTTTGGTTTTATGGAAAAATCAAAAGCAGTTGAAAACTCTGTTGGTACACTTGTTAAAAAATTAGGCCTTAACAACAAAAACCTCATCATTGTCATCATGACTTTTATCTATGGCTTATTGGGAGTTGCTGTTGGATATGAAAATAATATTGCCATGGTTCCCATTGCAGCAGTACTCAGTTTAGCCCTTGGTGGTGATCTAATTTTGGCTGCTGGAATTTCAGTCGGAGCAATGACTATTGGGTTTGGGCTCTCTCCTATTAATCCCTATACAGTTGGAACTGGTCATAAAATAGCTGAACTTCCAATGTTTTCAGGTGCACTTTTACGAAGCGCTTTATGTTTTGTTGCCCTGTCCATTATGGCATACTACAACGTTAGATATTTTAAAAAAATTACAAAATATCCTGAAAAAAGCCTAGGTAAAGGTCTCGATGTTAGCGGCATGTCTTTATCAAAACCCATTCAAGATTATAGAGTATCAATTAATAATTGGATGATAATCTCTATTTTTTTAATTGGACTTATGGTTATTTTATATGGCGTATTCAATCTTAATTGGTACCTAAATGAACTTTCCGCTGTATTTTTAATAGTTGCGGTGCTCTGTGGTATTGTTTCTAGAATGGATGCAACCACCATGAGTGAAACTGTTTTAAAAGCCGTCGCGCTTGCAGCTCCAGGAGCGTTTATGGTAGGTTATGCAACATCTATAAAAGTACTTATGGAAACAGGAAATATTGGTGATACAATATCATACAATTTAGCCTTAATGCTACAAGATTTACCTTTATATGCATCAGCAATTAGCATGTCTATATCGCAAACCTTTATCAACTTTTTTATTCCTTCAGGAAGTGGACAAGCATTGGCAACTTTACCTGTAATGCTGCCACTTGGAGAATCACTAGGGCTAACACGACAAATAACCATATTAGCCTTTCAAATTGGAGATGGCTTATCAAATTTAATCAACCCAACTTTAGGAGGATTAATTGCCATGTTGAGTATGTGTAGAGTACCTATTGACAGATGGATTCGATTTATTTTTCCAGTACTAATCACTTTATTAGGCATTTCATTTATTGCACTTATCATTGCAGTAGCAACAAACTATAGTTAACAACATATTCATGACAGTAGAAAACATTTTATCAAAACTCGTTGCTTTTCCAGTTCTTGGAGGCGAAAGCAATTTGACCATTATACATTGGATAAAAGAGTATATCGAATCCCATAATATTACCACCACTTTAGTACCAAACCAAGAAGGAAATAAAGCTTCTCTACATTGTCGCATTGGCCCAGCTGTTGATGGTGGTGTCATTCTTTCAGGTCATACAGACGTAGTTCCTGTTGAAGGTCAAGAATGGTCAACTGACCCTTTTAAACTTACAGATAAAAGCGATGGAAAACTTTACGGAAGAGGTTCGTGTGACATGAAAGGATTTGTAGCCTGTTGCTTAGCAGCACTTCCAGATATGGTGAAAGCCGATTTAAAAAAACCTATCTATTTCGCCTTTTCTTATGATGAAGAAGTTGGCTGTTTAGCTGGTCCAGAACTCGCACAACATATTAAAACACATTATACTGAAACACCTAAATATGCCATTATTGGTGAACCTTCACTCATGGAACCCATAGTTGGTCAGAAAGGAATTTATATCCTTGAAACCTATGTGAATGGTTCTGCTGGACATAGCAGTAGAATAAAGCAAGAAGTAAGCGCCATACATGAAGCCATGCGATTAATTTTGTGGCTCGAAAACCGAATGAATCAATTAATTTATGATAATCGATTAGATAAACGCTTCCATCCTCCTCACTCCTCTATACACATTGGACTAGTAAATGGAGGGATTGCTCCAAATGTGATTGCAGATAAAGCACATTTTTATTGGGATTTACGAACCATTCCAATAGATAATCCGTTTACAATCGTTGAAGAATTTGAAGCCTATTGCAGAGAACGAGAACAAGAGCTACACAACATCTTTCCAGGTTTTAAAATCATCACTAAAGAAAACCATCCTTCTGTAGTACATCTTGACACTAAAGAAACCGACGATGTGGTAGATTTAGTAAAACGTATTTCCGGGAACTCTCAACTAAATACAGTAGCATATGCTGCTGAAGCTGGACAATTTGCAGCTGAAGGGTTTCAATCTGCTATTTGTGGTCCAGGATCTATTGAACAAGCACATAGAGCTAATGAATTTATTGACAAAAATGAACTTGTAAAAGGTATGAATATGATGAGTAAGTTGATTGCTGAAATGAGTTCTGATAGATTTCAGTAGGCAAAATGAAAAAAATAATCTCAAATATAATAATCACATCTTTATTAGTAATAGTACAATCATGTGAATCTAAAATAGAAAAAGAACTTACTTTTCTAACATTTAATGTGTGGCAAGAAGGCACTTCTGTTCCAAATGGGTTTCAAAAAATTTGTGCTGTTATATTAGAAACCAATCCAGATGTTGTTTGTTTTACTGAAGTTCGTAATTATAAAAATCAGGATTGGACAACCAAAATAATAAAAGCTCTGGCTCGAAAAGGGCAAAAATATTTTAAAGGCTATGTTGGAGGTGATGTTTCATTTATTAGCAAATATCCATTAGAAAATGGTAAACAAATATTTAACGACCAAGGTACTGTGGTAAATTTTAATTTGAATGTAGATGGAAACATTATAATCGTTTCTGGAGTTCACTTAGATTATACTTTTTACGCCTCCAACTTACCAAGAGGTTATAATGGAGGTGACCCAAATTGGAAAATGGTAGATGATGGTAACGGCAAGCCTTTACCAAATAAAATTTCAGATTCAATCCAAGCTTATAATTTAAAATCGACTAGAGACGAGGCAATCACGTCATTCCTTAACTCTGTAAAATCAGAATCTAAACCTGTAGTTTTAATGGGAGACTTTAATGAACCCTCGTTTTTGGATTGGACTGAGAATACAAAAAACATGTTTGATCATAATGGTGTGGTGATTCCTTGGCGTGCTACAAAAAAATTACATCAAGAAGGTTTTACTGATACTTTTAGAACCTTTTATCCAAATGAAATAACAAATCCAGGTTTTACTTGGCCTTCTTATGCTCACGAAAAAGAATCTACAAGTTGGACACCTTTAGCAGATGAAAGAGATAGAATAGATTACATCTTTTTTAAGGGAAATGGCATAAAAATTAAAGCTGTATCAATAGTAGGTCCTAAAGAATCTTATGTTTATAACAAACTGGAAACTTTAAATACAGATAAAGAAAAATTTGAAGCCAACCACTTACCTTGGCCTAGTGACCATAAAGCAATAAAGGCAAAACTCTTGTTTACATTCAATAATTAAATCTTTAGTATTAATGCTAATAAAGTAAATCTCCTAAAAAGTTTTGATGATTATTAATAGAAATATAACATTGACTTTGTCAGAAAAAAGCCGAACTTATTTTAACGAACCTCCAAAAAATTAAATCCCTAAAACATATTGCTCATTAATTTTGTTTATGCTACTTTTAATTTATGACAGATGTTGAGATAGAAAAAGAAAATGCAGCCATTGCAAAAGAGTACAAAGAGCTCTTAAAAATAAGCTATCGTTTGCTCACTAAAGAGGACAAAAAACTCATTAGAAAAGCATTTGATATAGCCGTTGATGCTCATAAAGATGTACGTAGAAAATCTGGTGAAGCTTATATATTTCATCCTATTGCTGTAGCAAAAATTGTAGCCTCTGAAATTGGTTTGGATGCAACCTCAATAGCAGCTGCTTTACTTCATGACGTTGTTGAAGACAATCCAAATTATACTATTGATGATATTGAGCAATTGTTTGGTGAAACTGTTGCAAGAATTGTAGATGGCTTAACTAAAATATCTTCCCTTAAAAAAGACATGGATGTATCCATGCAAGCCGAGAATTTTCGTAAAATGCTGCTGACCTTAAATGATGATGTTCGTGTTATCATTATTAAAATTGCAGACAGATTGCACAACATGCAAACCATGGATTCCATGCGTCCAGACAAGCAAGTAAAAATTGCCTCAGAAACATTGTACATCTATGCTCCTTTAGCTCACAGAATTGGATTATATAACATTAAAACAGAACTTGAAGACCTTGGGCTAAAATATACTGAACCTGAAGTTTATAATGACATCTTAACCAAGATGCAAGAAAGTAAAGAACAGCAGGATAAATATATAAGTGAAATTAGTGAAGTTTTAAAGACCTCATTAGACAAAGAAAAATTAAACTACGATATAAAAGGTAGACCAAAATCTATTTTCTCCATTCGTAGAAAAATGATTAAGCAAGGTGTTTCTTTTGAAGAAGTTTATGACAAGTTTGCCGTAAGGATTATTTATAAATCTGATTTAGATAATGAAAAATTTCTCGCCTGGAAAATTTACTCCATCGTTACAGATCATTTCAGACCAAATCCAATACGATTGCGTGATTGGATTTCATCACCAAAATCAACAGGCTACGAGGCGCTACACATTACAGTAATGGGACCTAAAGGGCGTTGGGTAGAAGTACAAATACGTAGTGAACGTATGAATGAAGTAGCTGAAAAAGGCTATGCTGCTCACTATAAATACAAAGAAGGAAATGATAAAGAAGATAGTTTAGATACTTGGGTGAGCAGGTTGCAAGAAGCCTTAGAAAATCCAGGTGGTAATGCAGTGGATTTTGTAGAACAATTTAAACTAAACCTTTATTCAAAAGAAATATATGTTTTTTCTCCAAAGGGCGACTTAAAATCACTTCCTAAAGGAGCAACTCCTCTAGATTTTGCATTTAGTATTCATACAGAAGTTGGTATGAAAACTCGAGGCGCAAAGGTCAATGGCAAATTAGTTCCTTTAAGCCATGAATTACAAAGTGGTGATCAGGTTGATATTTTAACGTCAGATAATGCTAAGCCAAATTCTAACTGGTTAGATTATGCAACTACAGCTAGAGCAAGAAGTAAAATAAAATCGTCGTTAAAAGATGAAAAGAAGGTTATTGCTGAAGATGGGAAGGAAATTTTACGTAGAAAACTAAAGCAATTAAAGATTACCCTTGGCGAAAAAAGTATTAATGAGCTCGTCACTTATTTCAAACTAAAAACGAGTCTCGACTTATTTTATCGCATTGGTGTTGGTTCTATTGATAACAAAATGCTCAAAGAATTTGCCAATTCAAGAAGCAATGCCTTTGTGAGTTATTTTAAAAATAAGATCCGAAAACCAAGCATGCATCCAGATATAGACAAGGATGAAATTACAGCCAAGTATGACATGCTAGTATTTGGTAAAGAAGAAGAAAAATTGGATTACAAATTGTCAAATTGTTGTAACCCAATTCCTGGAGATAATGTATTTGGTTTTTTAACCATTAATGAAGGCATCAAAGTCCATAAAAAAAACTGTCCTAACGCTTTGAGCCTACAATCCAATTATGCTTACAGAATAATGTCGGCCAAATGGATTGACTCAACCCAACAGGAATTTACAGCTGTTATAAAAATGACTGGTATTGATAATTTAGGATTAGTAAATGAAGTAACAAAACTGATCTCAAATAGTATGCACGTAAACATAAAAAATATAAGTTTTGAGTCTGACGATGGCATCTTTTCAGGTAAAATTACCGTCGTCGTAAAGAATAATAATTTAGTGAAGACGCTCATGGACAGAATTAAAAAAATTAATGGTATTGAAAAAGTACATAGAGTCTAAAATTTAGCTTAAATTTGTACTGAAATTTATGAGTGTAAAAACTGAAAATACTAACCAAGAAATTGTAAAAAACGTCTTCACTAAATTTTTGGAAGGCAATGGTCATAGAAAAACACCTGAACGCTATGCTATTCTTCAAGAGATTTATGATAGCAATGAGCATTTTGATATTGAATCTTTATATATCAATATGAAGAACAAAAAATATCGTGTTTCTCGAGCAACTCTTTACAATACAATTGAATTACTCTTAGAGTGTGCTTTGGTTAGAAAGCATCAGTTTGGAAAAAATCAAGCGCATTACGAAAAATCTTATTTCGATAAACAACACGATCATGTCATTCTAACAGACACAGGAGAAGTTGTTGAGTTTTGCGACCCAAGAATACAATCTATTAAAAAAACTATAGAAGAAGTTTTTAATATTGACATTCATAATCATTCACTCTACTTTTACGGAACAAAAAAACAATCAAACTAATTAAAGAATGGCAGTAGATTTACTACTAGGACTACAATGGGGAGACGAAGGCAAAGGAAAAATTGTTGATGTACTTACCTCTAACTACAATATTATTGCACGATTTCAAGGAGGCCCAAATGCTGGTCATACCCTTGTTTTTAATGGCATGAAACACGTATTACATACAATTCCATCAGGAATTTTTCACGATAGTGCAAAAAACTTAGTAGGAAATGGTGTAGTTATAGATCCTGTTATCTTTAAAAAAGAATTAGACAAACTAGAAGATCAAAATGTTGATTATAGAAAATCATTATTAATTTCAAGAAAAGCACATTTAATTTTACCAACGCATCGTTTATTGGATGCTGCTAGTGAAACTGCAAAAGGAAAAGCAAAAATTGGCTCTACACTTAAAGGCATTGGTCCAACATATATGGACAAAACTGGCCGAAACGGAATAAGAGTTGGAGATTTAGAAATGGCCAATTGGAAAGAAAAATATCGTGCACTTGCCAATAAGCATGAAGCCATGATTGATTTTTACGATGTGAACATTCAGTACCAACTGAACGAGCTGGAAACGGAATTCTTTGAAGCTGTAGAAACATTAAAATCATTAACCTTTATTGACTCTGAAGAATATATATACCAAGCACAAAAAAGTGGTAAAACAATTCTTGCCGAAGGCGCTCAAGGTTCATTATTAGATATCGATTTTGGCACATATCCATTTGTAACTTCTTCAAACACAACAGCAGCAGGTGCTTGTACTGGATTAGGTGTTGCTCCAAACCAAATTGGTGAAGTATTCGGAATATTTAAAGCCTACACAACACGTGTTGGTTCTGGTCCTTTCCCTACAGAATTATTTGATGAAATTGGAGAAACCATGGGACGAGTTGGCCGTGAATTTGGAGCAACAACAGGACGCAGCCGTCGTTGTGGTTGGCTGGATTTAGTAGCCCTTAAATACGCGTGTCAAATTAATGGTGTTACACAATTGATGATGATGAAAGCTGATGTTCTTTCTGGCTTTAAAAGTCTAAAAGTATGTACTGCATATAATTATAAGGGAGAGACCATTACGCATTTACCTTATAATATTGAGGCTGAATACGTAACACCTATTTATTCCGATTTTAAAGGTTGGAAAGAAGATTTAACCAAAATGAATGATTATGGTCAATTACCAAAAGAGTTAAATGACTATATTGATTTTCTGGAAAAAGAATTGGAAATCCCAATTAAGATTGTCTCAGTTGGACCAGATAGAAAGGAAACTATTTTCAGGTAAGCTGTTAAATCGTTATCATGTAAGGTCTTAAAATATTGCCAATGCGCAATAAGACATCAATATTATAGTTACTTTTACTACAAAATCATTAAGATTGAGAGTTTATAAATCTGCATATTTAATAGTCGCATTACTTATTCTGTTTTCAAGTTTATCCTATGGACAACAACGTCGTAGAATACAGATTGATACTTCAGGATTTATTACAAAAAATGAAGCTGATTTTCCTGGAGCTACTATTTTAACTCGCGATAACATGAATCAGGTTAAAATTTCGCACGATGGTGTAATCATGTGGTGCGATCAAGCCATTCATTACAGTGCTCAAGATTTTATTGAAGCTTATGGCAATGTAATAATCAATCAAGGTGACACCATCAATATGACTTCAAAATATGTGGAGTATAGTGGAAAAACGCAATTAGCTTTTGCAAGTGGTGATGTGGTACTGACAGACCCAACATCTACCATAACATCAGATACACTTTGGTTTGATCGTATAAAACAACAAGCTTTTTACACAAATAAAGGAAAGGTTGTTAGAGATTCTTCGGGAACCATTACAAGTAAAATTGGTCGTTATTACATGGAGATTCAAAAATATCAATTTGTTGATAGCGTAAAATTGGTCAATCCAGAATATATTATTGATACCGAACGACTTGATTTCTTTTCAGAACCAGGTCTCGCGTACCTTTTTGGACCATCTACCATTACTGGAGAAACAAGTAAAATATATTGTGAACGTGGTTTTTATGACACTAATAATGATATTGGACATTTCTTAAAAAATTCGAAGATTTATTATGATGATCGTCTCATTGAAGGTGATAGTCTTTACTTTAATAGAAATAAAAGTTTTGCTTCAGCAACTAATAATATCAAAATCACAGATACTATAAATAAAGCAATTGTTAAAGGACATTATGCTGAGGTATATCGCGACAAAGACTCTGCTTTTGTTACTAAACGCGCCTTAGCAATTACTGTGCAAGAGAACGATTCAATATATATACATGCTGATAAGCTTATGGTAACTGGGAAACCGGAAAACAGAATCACACGTGCTTATTACAATGCAAAAATTTATAAAACTGATTTAAGTGGAAAAGCTGATTCAATACATGTGGATCATAAGAAAGGCTTAACACAACTTATCAATTTGCAACGATTTACATCAAAAGATGCTTTTGCAGGAGCACGACACCCAATTCTATGGAATATGGGAAATCAAATGACTGGAGATTCAATTCACATACAATCAAATATTGAAACTGAACAATTAGATTCATTGAAAGTATTTGACAACGCTTTTTTAATTAGTAAAGACACCGTTGCAGGAGCTAATGGCTTTGATCAAATAAAAGGTCAAAAGCTTTTTGGTTTATTTAGAAATAATGAGTTATACAACGTTGACATTATTAAAAATGCAGAAAAGATATACTACTCTTACAATGAAAAGCAAGAACTAGTTGGTATTGACAAATCAAAATCTGGAAGAATCAATATTAAGTTAAGTGATAATACCATTGATGAAATGCGCTTGCTACAACAAGTAGATGGCTCCATATATCCAGAAGAAGATTTTCCTAAGAATGCAAGTAAGTTAAGAGGTTTTGTTTGGCGTGATGAAGAACGACCAAAAAATGTTGAAGACTTGTTTAAAGACGATCCACCTCTAAATTTACCCACTATAAAAGGCTTAGAGGAATATATTCCACAAGAAGATTTCTTTGATGAAGATTTAATGAAACGCATTGATTCTGCTGGAAAAAGTGTGAAAAATAAAAAAGAAAATAATAAAGCAGCACGTCAAGTTCCTAAAAATCGTAAAAACCAACAAAAGCTTAATGAACCTTTAAAAAAAGGTCAAAAACTAGATATCTTATTAAAGAAAAAGAAAGACAATTAAAACAGATTTCTTAACATATCAAGCACAAACAACACCACATCCTTTGGCAATGGAAATTTCACATGCTGAAGGCAGCTATATTTACGACAAAAACAACAAAGCTTATTTAGATTTTGTAGCAGGTGTTTCGGCTTGTAGTTTAGGACATAAGCATCCAAAAGTTGTTGATGCTATTAAAGATCAGCTTGACAAATATTTACACGTTATGGTGTATGGCGAATATGTGCAAGAAACTACTGTTGAGCTCGCAAAACTATTAGCCAAACATTTACCCAACCCCTTAGAGACAACATATCTTACAAACTCTGGAACTGAAGCAGTTGAAGGAGCTATTAAACTTGCCAAACGAGTAACAGGTCGTTCACAAATTATATCTGCTCATCATGCATATCATGGTAACACACTTGGGGCATTAAGTGTTATGGGTTACAACGAGCGTAAACAACCTTTTTTACCACTGATTCCAGATATAAAATTTATTAAATTTAATAACCAAGAAAATCTTTCGAAAATTACTAAGAAAACAGCGGCTGTTATTTTAGAAACTATACAAGGAGGTGCTGGTTTTATTGAGCCTAATAATAATTATCTCACGAAAGTAAGGCAACGATGCAAAGACGTTGGAGCATTACTTATTCTAGACGAAATTCAACCAGGAATTGGAAGAACGGGAAAATTGTTTGGTTTTGAACATTATAATTGCATACCAGATATTGTAATCACAGGAAAGGGGCTTGGAGGAGGTTTACCAATTGGTGCATTCACAGCATCTAAAGTTATGATGGATACTTTAAAAACCAATCCAAAACTTGGTCATATTACTACCTTTGGAGGCCATCCTGTTATTGCTGCTGCAGCTTTGGCAACATTACAAGAAATTACGTCAACAAATTTAATGAGTGAAACCCTTGAAAAAGAACAACTTATTCGCAAGCAACTAAAGCATCCTTTAATTACAGAAATTAGAGGAAGAGGTTTAATGTTAGCGGCACTCACATCTTCTGCTAAAATCACCAACAATGTTATTTTAAAAGCACAAGATGAAGGCCTTATTTTATTTTGGCTATTATTTGAACCAAAAGCAATCAGAATCACGCCACCTCTCACAATTTCTAATGAAGAAATCATAAAAGGCTGCAAAATTATTGTTGACATCTTAAGCAAAATTCAAGCAAGTCAAAAGTAGCCTTAGGTTTTGCTGTTAATTAATTTGTTGAAAACATTGAGCGAATTTTCTTCATAGCTGTAAATAGAACACTAAATTTATTTCGATGAATATTAGCAATGCCTATGGAGTTTAGTCAGTTTGACGACAACGGAAAATTATCTTTATCAAAATTTGAATCGATGTTAAAAACAAACAATGTTTTGTTTTTCGATTCCAACGAATTTGAGAACATTATTCATTACTATCTTGAGAATGGCAAAATAGCACTCGCCAAAAAAGCCATCAAGCTCAGTTTAGAACAACATCCAGATTCTACCAACTTAAAACTCTTTAAAGTTGAAGTCTATGTATTTGAAAATAAGCTAGATGAAGCCACTAAATTACTCGAGGCTCTTTATGTATTAGAACCAAATAATGAAGAAGTTTTCATTCAAAAGGCTAATATTTTATCAAAACAAGATGAGCACCAAAAAGCAATTGACACACTTTTGATTGCTATTGAATTTGCTGAAGAATCTGCAGATTTATATTCTTTAATTGGAATGGAACACCTATTTCTAGATCAATTTGAAGATGCCAAAGTAAATTTTATGAAATGTCTCGAAGCTGATATTGAAGATTATTCTGCGCTGTATAATATCATTTATTGCTTTGATTTTTTAGAGCAAAATGATGAAGCCATCGAATATTTGACCATGTATTTGGACAAAAATCCATATTGTGAGGTCGCTTGGCATCAATTAGGTAAGCAATATTTTGCAAAAAAAGAATATCAAAAAGCAGTTACTGCCTTTGATTTTGCAATTATTTCTGATGATATGTTTATTGGAGCATATCTTGAAAAAGGTAAAGTTTTAGAGAAATTAAAACAATATATTGAAGCCATTGAATGCTATAAAGTCACCTTAGCTTTAGATGACCCAACTTCATTTGCTTTATTACGTATTGGTCATTGTCACGAAAAATTAGGCCAAAATGACTTAGCAGTTCAGCATTATTACAAAACCGTCGAAGAAGATCCATTATTGGATAAAGCTTGGATTGCTATTACAAATTATTACAACAAAATTCAAGACTACCAGAATGCATTGCATTATATAAATAAGGCCATTAACATTGATGAGGACAATGTAATTTACTGGAAGTTATATGCACAAATCAATCAACGACTAAATTTTCTTGAAGAAGCAGAACGTGGTTTTAAAAGAACTCTTGAACTAGGCAACTATGAATTAGACACTTGGATTTCAAGAGGTGATATATTAATAAGTTTAGGTGAATACGAGGCAGCTATGTTTAATTTTGAACAGTGTATTGAGTTTTACCCTGAAAGTGAAGAAGTTGAATATAGATTGGCAGGAATTAATTTAAAGCTTCAAAATATAAGCGAAGGTATTGTACATTTAAACAATGCTTTGAATTTAAATTTTGATTACAATTTTATTTTGGAAGAGCTTTTTCCATCCATTTATAAGCGACCATCTATCACAAAAATAATCACACATTTTAAAAACGCTTCAAGTTAAAATTCCATACCTTTAAGCTTCTTAATTACATGTAAATGCAAAGACGTTTAATAGACTATCTTGTCATCTCATTAAAAGGTGTAGCAATGGGAGCTGCAGATGCTGTTCCAGGTGTTTCTGGAGGTACAATTGCCTTTATTTCTGGAATATATGAAGAACTCATAAACACTATTAGTGATGTCAATTTTTCATTGATTACAACCTTAAGAAAAGAAGGGTTTTTTGCTTTTTGGAATCAACTCAATGGGAATTTTATTCTTGCACTTTTAAGCGGAATTATAGTAAGCTTTGTTTCCTTTATGAGGCTTGCAAAATACTTACTTGAAAATTATCCAATACTCATTTGGTCTTTCTTTTTTGGCTTAATTATAGCAAGTATCTATTTTGTTGGAAAACAAATTACAAAATGGCATTTAGTAACTATTCTTGGAATTATTGTTGGTGCTTTAACCGCTTATTATATAACAACAATTCCAGCTTCTGGAGTAAATGATAGTTCTTATTTTTTGTTTTTTGCTGGAGCTTTAGCCATTTGCGCCATGATTTTACCTGGAGTCTCAGGGTCTTTTATTCTTGTGGTTTTAGGAGCGTACAAAACATTAAGTGATGCCATTCATGATTTTGATTTCAAAAAATTAGCATTATTTGTTGGTGGAGCTATTGTTGGGTTGCTGAGTTTTAGTCATATTTTAAAATGGCTGTTTAAAACCTATCATAATCTCACACTTGCTTTATTAACAGGGTTTATATTAGGTTCGTTAAATAAGGTTTGGCCATGGAAAAAAGTGTTGAACTGGCGTGAAAACTCTGAAGGTATTCAAGTTCCATTTCTTGAACAAAGTGTCTCACCTTTTACCTTTGAAGGTGATAACAAAATAGTCTTGGCCATTTGCTTTATGATTATTGGTTTTTTGACTATCTTTTTACTTGAGAAATTTGGTTCAAAATCCAACGACTAACATCAAATGAAAAGTACTAGATCATTCACTGATAAACTATTTTTAGTCATTAAAGGGCTTGGAATGGGAGCTGCCAATAAGATTCCAGGAGTTTCAGGTGGTGTCGTAGCATTTGTTGCAGGATTTTATGAAGAGTTTATCTACTCACTTCAAAAAGTCAACGGAAAGGCTTTTAAATTACTTATCAATGGTCGATTTAAAAGTTTTTTTCGCTATATCAATGGTCGTTTTCTAAGCTTACTGTTTTTAGGAATGATAGTGAGTTATTTTAGTGTTTCAAAAATACTAGACTACCTCATTGCACATTACGAACTCTTTGTTTGGAGCGTTTTCTTCGGAATGATTATAGGCTCAATTTATTACATTAATAAAGATTTTAAAGATTGGAATACTAAAACTGTTATTGCCCTTATTATTGGAATCAGTATTGGTCTTGGCATTAGTTTTTTAGATCCAGCTAGAGAAAATGATAATCTGTGGTTTGTTTTCTTCTGTGGAATCATAAGTGTTTCAGGGATGACACTTCCAGGGTTTTCAGGTTCATTTATATTAATTTTATTAGGTAATTATGTGTTGTTGCTTGTTGATTCAGTAAATGCACTTTACGACACAATTTTTGATGTATTTTCAGGTGATTTTAGTTTTATATCTAATCCTGAACGTATAAGAATGCTTAAAGTCCTTGGAACTTTTACATTAGGTTCTGTAGTAGGTTTAGTCACTTTTTCACATATTTTAAGTTATGTTTTAAAGCACTATAAAAATATTACGTTGTCTATACTTATGGGATTTATTATTGGTTCATTGGGTGTTGTTTGGCCTTGGAAAAGAACCATTTACAAAACGTCAGAAGCTGGTGAAATTTTAAAAGATAGAACTGGCGAAAAAGTAATAGAAAACTACGAACGTTTTTTACCGGAACTCAATACTGAAACATATACAGCTATTGCTTTTGTAATAGTTGGTGTATTTGTTGTGCTGGCTCTTGAATGGTATGGGCAAAAAACAAGAAAGAAGCATGTATAAATTTGGTCTAATAGGAAAAAATATAGAATATTCTTTCTCTCGAGGTTACTTCAGTAAAAAATTTGAATCTGAAAACCTGCCTTATTCTTATGAGAATTTTGATTTTCAAAGTATTGATGAATTTCCAGAATTAATTGATAAAACCAAAAATCTTAAAGGTTTAAATGTGACTATTCCGTATAAAGAAACAATTATGCCATTTCTTGACAAAATAGACAAAAAAGCCAAAATAATTGGCGCTGTAAATACCATTAAGATTACAAAAAAAGGAAAACTGATTGGCTATAATACAGATTATTATGGATTTTCAAAATCCATTATGCCTTACTTAAAATCACAGCATACAAAAGCGCTTATATTAGGTACTGGAGGAGCATCAAAGGCAATAGCATACAGCTTAAATAAACTGAATATTGATTTTAGTTATGTATCCAGACGAAAGTCAGAGGGCATTGAATTTACTTATGATGAGCTTGATGAAACAATAAGTTCTCAGCACAAAGTCATAATAAATTGCACACCTCTAGGCACACATCCCAATATCAACAAATGTCCTGATATTCCTTATGATGGTATTAATAATGAACATTTATTATTCGATTTGATTTATAATCCCGAGGAAACCAAATTCTTGACAATAGGTAAGTTAAAAGGCGCAACAATTTGTAATGGTCAAAGAATGTTAGAACTACAAGCAGGTAAATCTTGGGAAATATGGAATTAGACTACACTTCCTCGTAAATACCTCTAATCTTTTTGAATTCATTGCTGTTAGTGTTATCTTTAAACTCTAATAGAATTTTTGAACCCTAACATTGAAACAAATGTCTGAGAAAGATAACCTGCCAGAAGCAGATGGAACACAAGAACCAATAGAAGCAAAAGCTGAAGATAGTGCTGCTAATGAAACAAATCCAAAAGTTGACCCAGTTGAAACAAATGAATCAGAAACCATAGATGAAGCTGAGAACTCTACAAAAGAATTAGAAACTATTGAAGCAGTTGAAGAAACAAAAGATGTCAAAGTAGAAGAAGTTACAGAAACTGATGATGCTATTGAAGAAATAGAAGCCTCAAATGCTGAAGATGCTGAAGATACAGACAATTCAGAACGTCATGAACTTACTGAAAAAGACTATCATGCCATGTCTATGGAAGATTTAGTCAATGAATTTGAATCGTTAATAATCAATCGTAAAATTCAAGTTATTCGCGATCATGTTGACATGATTCGTACAGAATTCAACACCAAATTCAGTCAACTTTTAGAAGAGAAGAAAGAAGAATTTCTAGCTGAAGGAGGAAACATTATTGATTTTAGATTTAGCAATTCTGTAAAATCAAAATTCAACGACGTTTATAAAACATATCGTAATAAGCAAAAAGAGTATTATAAAAACTTAGAGTCCTCTTTACAAGCCAATCATTCAAAACGATTGGAAATTATTGAAGAAATAAAAGGGCTCATCAATGTTGAAGAAAACATAAATACTACTTATAAGCACTTTAAAGAACTTCAAGAAAGCTGGCGTAATGCTGGACCAATTCCTAGAGACAAATACAACAATGTTTGGAATAACTACCATCATCATGTTGAGATATTTTATGACTTTTTACATTTAAATCGTGACTTACGCGATCTAGACTTTAAGCACAACTTAGAACAGAAATTAAAAATTATCGAGCGTGCTGAAGAATTGGCGCAAGATGATAATAGCAATCGTGCTTTTAGAGAATTGCAAGCGCTTCATAAAATTTGGAAAGAAGAATTAGGACCAGTTGAGAGAGAACGTCGTGAAGAAATTTGGAAACGTTTTAGTGCAGCCACAAAAGCAATTCATGAAAAACGTCAAGAATATTATAAAGAAATTGATAAAGTCTATGAAAAAAATCTTGAGGTAAAACACCATATCATTGCCAAAATTGAAGAAGTTACAACTGACGAGACCAATAATCACTCTGCATGGCAAAAGAAAATTAAAACTATTGAAGAATTAAGAACTCAATTTTTTAATGCTGGAAAAGTTCCTATCAAGGTAAATGAAGAAACTTGGGCTAAGTTTAAAGAATCCGTTAGGTCTTTCAATAGAAAGAAAAATTCATATTATAAAGGCTTAAAAAAAGATCAGTATCAAAATCTGCAAAAAAAATTAGAGCTCATCAAAATTGCTGAAGCAAATAAGGAAAACACAGATTTTGCGGTCACAACCCCTTTAATGAAAAAAATACAGCATGATTGGAAGCAAATTGGTCATGTGCCAAGACGTGAAAGTGACAAAATTTGGAAACAATTCAAATCTGCTTGTAATGCTTATTTTGATAAACTTCACGAAGAAAAAAATGCTGCAAATAAAGAAGAAATAGAAGCATTTGAAAAGAAAGGTGCTTTACTTAACAGTATTAAATCTCTGAAATTTACAGATGATAAAAAAGCCAATTTAAAACTCATAAAGGAACAAACTGAAACCTGGAAAGCTATTGGTCATGTACCTTATAACAAGCGTTCAATCAATAAAAAATTCAATACAGCTATTGACGGTTTATATAACAAGCTTGATATTAGTAAAAATGAAACTGAATTATTGAAGTATAATAACAAATTAGAGACTTTATCCAATGATAAACGATCACTTGACAATGAACATAACTTTATTCGTAAAAAAATAGATGAACTAAAAGGGGAAATTAATCAGTTGGAAAACAACTTGCAATTTTTCTCTAATGTCAAGGATGATAACCCATTAGTGAAGGATGTCCACAAAAATATCGAACGTCATAAAAATGAACTTTCGGTTTGGGAAAATAAACTCAGAAAAGTAAAACAATACTACTAAAAAAATCACATCCTACTTGTCATAAAACAAGTAGGATGTTGACTCCTAACTAAACTAAATAAAACTACTTAACTTTCAAGGTTTTCAACCGCTTAACGAAAACCAATACTCGTTAGTTATAAAATTCTATAAACCCCAAATTCATAGATTTCTTTAGTAGATATATTATATACGTGTGTTTTGTGAATTTGGATTACAAGCAATAAAAATTTAATTCTTTTTTGCATCTTCCCTATTTTGAAATTTGAAAATCTTCTGATTTTCTAATTCCTATTTTGGTAAACGCTTTGCTTCATCCCAATAAATATCCATTTCAGCAAGTGTCATTTCACTTAAGGATTTGTTTATGTCTTTTGCTTTCATTTCGAGATATTGAAAGCGTTTTGTGAATTTTTTATTGGTACGTTCTAAAGCATTTTCAGGATTTATTTTTAAAAAACGAGCATAGTTTATCATGGAGAATAACACATCGCCAAACTCACTTTCCATACGATCTTGATTAGCATTTTCTACCTCAACTTTAAATTCGTTTAGTTCCTCCTCTACTTTTTCCCAAACCTGATTTGGTTCTTCCCAATCAAAACCAACACCAGCAACTTTTTCTTGTATGCGACTAGCTTTCACTAATGCAGGTAAACTTTTAGGAACACCTTCAAGAACACTCGTTTTACCTTCTTTAAGCTTTAGCTGCTCCCAGTTTTGCCTGACTTCTTCTTCATTTGCAACGACTACATCTCCATAAATATGAGGATGTCTATTTATAAGTTTATCACAAATTGAATTAGCAACATCAGCGATATCAAAATCATCAGTTTCACTACCAATTTTAGCATAAAATACAATATGCAACAACAAATCACCTAGCTCTTTTTTTACTTCTTCTAAGTCGTTATCTAAAATAGCATCACCAAGCTCATAGGTTTCTTCAATTGTCAAATGACGAAGTGTTTGCATGGTTTGCTTTTTATCCCAAGGACATAGCTCACGTAAGTCGTCCATTATAGTAAGAAGTCTATCAAAGGCCTTAAGTTGATGCTCTCTGCTCATATAGTAATTTGTTTGAGCAAAAATAACAGTTTTGATTGAGGTTTTAGAGAATTGTTATTAACAGGAAATTGAATGCTAAATTTGAGTTACGCTTATTGTTATGATATGTAACCTTTCAAAGTTTTATATTAGTCGACAAGCGAAGTTATATTTTTCAAATTACAACGTCAGTAATTCAGAGTATAAAATTATTCGCAATTACAAACTAGATGCTTCATTTTTAGCAACTTCAAATTCAGCAACAATCTCGTTAACAATCTCAGCAACTGGTTTAATATCATGTATCAATCCAGCAATTTGCCCTATTTCAAGTTCGCCACCCTCTAAATCACCTTCAAACATGCCTCGCTTGGCTCTGGCTCTTCCCAATAATTCTTTGAGTTGCTCAACAGTTGGTGCAGTTTTATAGAGTTCTTGAATGTCGTTATAAAACTTATTCTTGATAAGTCTAACTGGCGCCAATTCTTTAAGTGTTAATTGTGTATCACCTTCTTTTGCATTAACCACAACATCTTTAAAAGCTTGATGTGCTGAGCTTTCCTCACTTGCTACAAAACGACTTCCTATTTGCACACCATCAGCTCCAAGAATCATAGTTGCTAACATACCTCTACCAGTTGCAATTCCTCCTGCTGCTATTAATGGTATTTTAATGTGTTCCTTAACCATTGGTATTAAAGTTAAGGTTGTAGTTTCATCTCTTCCATTGTGTCCTCCAGCTTCAAAACCTTCAGCAACAATAGCATCAACTCCAGCGTCTTGAGCTTTTAGAGCAAATTTCACACTACTTACTATATGCACAACTGTAATACCTCTTTCTTGTAACCACTTGGTCCACGTTTTTGGGTTTCCTGCTGATGTGAATACAATCTTTACATCTTCGTCAACAATAATGTTCATGATGTCTTCAATGTTTGGATATAACATTGGTACATTCACACCAAAAGGTTTGTCTGTTGCTTTTTTACATTTTTGAATATGTTCTCTGAGTACATCAGGATACATGCTTCCTGCTCCAATTAATCCTAAAATTCCAGCATTGCTAGAAGCCGACGCTAATCGCCAACCACTATTCCAAATCATTCCAGCTTGAACTATTGGATATTGAATATTAAAAAGTTCAGTAATTCTATTTTGCATTTATTGTTTAATAAGTTTTAAAGATTTTGAATCAGTGCCTTCGGCTTCAATTTTCAATAAATAAATTCCGCTAGATAGTTGTTGCAAATTAATTGGATTGAAACGCTGAATAGTAGCATCCATAATTAATTTACCTAAAATATCGTGAATGAATAAATTAGCACTTCCTACATCATTCGGAAACATAATTTTTAAATCATTTTTTACAGGATTTGGAAATATTTTAAACGTTGTTCGTTCACTATTTTGATTACTTAATTCTGTAGCCAAAGCATTCGCTAAATCAGGAATACCAAATCCTAGAAAATAATCTGGTGTTGTATATTGTGATGCAGACTCTCTAACAAGCTGCATCATTTCTGCATTGGTTAAATCTGGCAAGGCTTGCCTTAAACAAGCCAAACCTCCAGCCATAATTGGAGAACTAAATGATGTTCCGTTATTTTGAACAATAGTATTATTTGGTCCTATAACATAAGTTGCTGCACCTCGTGCAGTGACATCAGGTTTTTGAGTTGGTTGTATAGCACTTCCTTGAGAACTAAATGAAGCATAGTCTCCATTTAAGTCAACAGCACCAATACTAAAAACTCCAGCTGCATCAGCAGGTGCATTTACACCTGATACTCCAGAATTTCCAGCTGAATTAACCAACAACAATCCTTTTTCAAAGGCAATATTTGCGCCTTTGGTAATAAACGTTGTATTACCATCCATATCATTTGAGGTATGACTATAATTTGCATTATCATAACCTTTATATCCTAAAGAGGTGTTTATTATATCGACACCTAAACTATCAGCTCGTTCGGCTGCTTCGACCCAATAACTTTCTTCTGCTGGTGTTTCTTGTTCTGCTTCCTCAGTTCTAAACACATAATAAGAAGCATCAGGTGCTGTACCTACAAATTCATCCTGAATAAATCCTGCCATTGTACTTAGTACTTTAGTACCATGAGTACTTCCTGTATAAGCATAAATATCAGCAGTTCTATTTACAAAATCATAGCCATTCAATAAATTTCCAGCATCACGTAATCTTTGAAAAGCTTCCATTGTATTTACACTTGGAAAACCTGCATCTAAAACGGCAACTGTGACACCATTTCCTGTAAAATCTAATACATGTAATGCATCAACATTAATCATTTCAACTTGATTTTGAGTATCGCCATAGGTAAAGACTACCATAGTATCTTCAATTTCAAACTTGTTATTACCAGTATTAATTTGAATTGGAGACATATTTAAGCTATTATCAGCAAAGTCAACTGAAGCCACAAAAGCTAGCATTAAAAGGTCATTTATATCAGATTCGCTTCCAATAACATGAACTGCATTAAACCATTTTGATTTAGCTTTAACTTCTATTCCTGGTGAGTTATTAACTTGAAATTTGTAGCTTTCATTTACTGGAACGTCACGCACATCAATGGCAACATTATGATTCGCTTTTCTATCTATTGCCTTTTGAGTAAGAATAGATAATGGGTTAGCAAGAGCGTTAGCAACATTTTCTTTATCTGCAAAGTAAACCCAAGCATGTTCTTGAGAAAACACTAAACATTGGAAGAAAATGAAACTTACAATAAGTAATTTCTTTTTCATCATAAATGATTTGGTATCTGCAAGTTAAGAAATTACTCCTGAACCAACTAATTCGTCTTCGAGATACCAAGCAACGAATTGTCCTTCAGTAATAGCAGATTGCGATGCTTCAAAAGCAACATAAAGTCCGTCATTAACTTTGTGCATGGATGCTTTTTGTAATGCTTGCCTGTAACGTATGCGAGCCATAACATTCAAGGACTCTCCATTTTTTAATTTTAAATCTTCACGAACCCAATGCACTTCATCTTCAATTACAAACAATGCCTTTTTGTATAATCCAGGATGTGAATTGCCTTGTCCTGTATAAATCACATTCTCCACAACATCAGTATTGATAACATATAGTGGCTCTATAGTACCACCAACTCCAAGTCCTTTGCGTTGACCATTGGTGAAATAGTGTGCTCCTTGATGTTTACCTACAATATTACCATCAGCCACATGATACTCTATTTTTCTAGCTTCATAAGTCAATTGTTCTTCAACTGAACTAAAACTCGGTGTCTTCTCTGAATATGCTGAATAACTATCAGGTATTTCAACGATAACACCTTCTTTTGGTTTTAATTGTTGTTGCAAGAAATCAGGAAGTTTCACTTTACCAATAAAACATAGACCTTGAGAATCCCGTTTTTTGGCAGTAATTAAATCTTGCTCAGCAGCAATTTGCCTTACCTCTGGTTTTTGTAGTTCACCAATAGGAAACAATGTTTTGGACAACTGTTCTTGCGATAATTGACATAAAAAATAAGATTGATCTTTATTATCATCTTTTCCAGCCAATAACTGATAGATTGTTTTACCCTCTTTTTCAAATGAACCTTTTCTGCAATAATGTCCTGTAGCCACATAATCTGCACCAAGCTCTAATGCTATTTTCATAAAGACATCGAACTTAATTTCTCGGTTACAAAGTACATCAGGATTTGGTGTACGACCTCGTTCATACTCATTGAACATATAATCAACTATACGTTCTTTGTACGCTTCACTTAAGTCAACAGTTTGAAATGGAATGCCTAATTTCTCAGCAACAAGCATGGCATCATTGCTATCTTCTAGCCAAGGGCATTCATTAGAAATAGTAACAGAGTCATCGTGCCAATTCTTCATAAACAAGCCAATAACATCATAGCCCTGTTCTTTTAGAAGAAAGGCTGTAACGCTAGAATCTACTCCACCAGAAAGTCCTACTACTACTCTTTTCATATTATTTCCCACAAAAGTGGAAATCTGTTTTGTGCCAATTTTATTAATATTAGCTAGTCATTATTAATTTGGCAAATTTACAAATAAAAAAAGGCAACCAAAACAGGCTGCCATTAGATTTTGTTATAGTACGTTTTAATTTAATTATTTTTCTTCTTAAGCTTCGGAATATAGGTGTAATCCTTTTGATCTACAACCTTATTGTTTTTGTAAAACTTCCAAACTCCTGTTTTTTTACCTCGTTTAAAAGTTCCTTCAGATAACAACTCTCCTTTTCCATTATATGCTTTCGAAATACCATGAAGCTCGTTATTTTCATAAATGAAGGTTTTTAAAACGACCCCTTTTAATGAATATACTTCTGACAAGCCTTCAATTTTTCCATCAACATAAATAGCTCTCTCAGCTAACTGACCATTATCATAATAAACCAATCTCTCTCCTTGTAAAACACCCTTGTCGTCATATGTTTCGGAAGTCATTATTTTATCAGAACTATTATGATAGTAGATCCATTTACCAACGTAAGTTTTACCTACCATTTTACCTTCGCTTATGGTTTTACCTCTTGAGCTAAGAAACTTTACCTCTGCATTGTTATCGTTTTCATTAAAAAGCTTGGTAGCAGATAAGACGCTCTTTTTCTTGATGAGTTTATAAAACTTAAATAATCCTATTTCTTTACCATTAACAAACTCACCTTCGTAACGCACTTGTTGTGTGCCATCAAAGTTTTTCTTCCAAATACCATGACGTTTTCCATCAGCATCAAATTGATTGATATTTTGTGCAGAAACTACTATTGTAAACAAACATGTAAAAAGCAAAGCTATTTTTTTCATTTTAATCTTGAAGGTATTTAGTGGATTCCCTCCCAATAGCTTTTGGGATTCATAGGAATGACAATTATAAAACTTAATTTAATAATAAACGTTTTTAGCTTATAATAATTGTATAACAAAAAAGCTGCCAAAATTGGCAGCTTTCATTTATTTTTTTCCTTTTTGTAATCTTTTTTGCTCTTCTGCCTTCTCCATCATCTCTGACATCTTTTTAGCGAACTTACCTTGTTTTTTAGGCTTTTTCTTGTTTTCTTGCATTTGAGCATGAATTTTATCCTCATCCAAAATGTAGTTTTTAATCACTAGCATGATACCAATTGTAATAAGGTTGGAAATAAAGTAATATAAACTTAAACCTGACGCATAGTTATTAAAGAATACTAACATCATTAATGGTGAAAAATATATCATATACTTCATCATTTTCCCCATATCTGGCATCCCGTCCTGTTTTGGTTGTGATGCCATTTGTTGTCCTGTGGTCATTTTCATATAAAAGAAAATAGCTACAGCTGCTAATATTGGAAATAAACTTACATGGTCTCCATAAAATGGAATGTGGAAGGGCAACTCAGCAACTACATCGTAAGATGATAAATCATCAGCCCAAAGGAAACTTTTTTGTCGTAGCTCAAATGCTGTTGGGAAAAACATGAATAAGGCATAGAACACTGGAAGCTGTACTAATGCTGGCAAACAACCGCTCATTGGGTTGGCGCCAACTTTATTATACAATGCCATTGTTTCTTTCTGCTTTTTCATGGCATTGTCTTTGTACTTTGCAGTAATCTCAGCAATCTCTGGCTTCAAAATTTTCATTTTTGCTTGAGATAAATACGATTTATATAGTACAGGAGATAATACCAATCTTACCAAAATAGTCATTACAATAATGGCAATTCCGTAAGGTAAAAACCCACTTAAGAATCCAAATAATGGTATAAACAATGATTTATTAATCCAACCAAAAATTCCCCAACCAAATGGTATACTTTCTTCTAAACCTCGATCATATTGTTTCAGAGTTTTACTATCTGTTGGACCATAATACATGTTCATAGACTCATTAAGCTCGCCACCATCAAGCTCCAAAGGAATAGATACTGCGTAACTTTTTGTAAACAATGTATCAACTTCTTCGTCGTTCATTAAGTTTTCCGACTTTAAGTTAGCTGTCTTAAAAGGTTTATCAGTTAATAAAATAGAACTGAAAAAGTGTTGTCTGAAAGATATCCAAGAAACATCAATTTCAGTTTCCTCATCGTCTCCCATTTGACTTAGTTTGTTAATTTTATCGCCTTCAAATTTGTGAGTTAAACGTGTGTATCTGTTTTCGTAAGCAATACTTTTTGCTTGTCTTCGTCCTTTTAGTTTCCAATCAAGAACAATATCTTGACCATCGTTAATAATACCATTTAATCCTTGAGATTTCACTGAAAAATCAAGCATGTAATCATTTGGTTTTAACTCATATCTATATTCCAAAAACTTCGTTTCCGAAACTTTCAACTTCATTGACAACACTTGGTTGCCATTATCTCGCGTTAAAGTTGGCTGAAAATAAAGATCTTGTGTGTTGAGTGTTCTATGATCTGAAGTTCCAAACCTAACATTGAAAATAGAGTTTTGGTCTTTTATAAGATATACAGGAACCGAGTCGTATTTTACAAACTTTTTTAACTTGACCTCTTTAATATAACCACCTTTGTTATTTACTTTTAAATAAAGTACATCGTTTTCTATAACCGTTTCTTCTTGTGAACTTGCAGAATTCGCTGAATAGGCAAAAGCTCCTATTTTAACTTGCAAATCTGCCATTTGCACAGAATCCTGTGGATTGCTAATACTAAAATCTACAGATGATGTTACAATAGTATCTTCAGCAGCTACAGCTTCGTTGGCTTTTTTATCAGCTTCAACTTGCTCTTGCTTTGCTTGTTCCTGAGCTTCTAATTCTTCAGGAGTTGGTTGGTTGTTATATAACATCCATAATAAAATTCCGAAAATTAGCACGAAACCTATTATGGAGTTTAAATCAAATTTCTTTTCTTCCATCTACTTTATTATAAATCTTGGTTGCGCTTGCCTCATATCAAAAAAGCAACCGAAGATACATTTTATGCCATACTGACACGATTATTTGCTTTTTTGTATTTAAGTGCTGCTCTCACAAAAGCCACAAATAGTGGATGCGGATTTGACACAGTACTTTTATATTCTGGATGGTATTGTACACCTACAAACCAAGGATGATTTGGTACTTCAATAATTTCGACTAAACCAGTTTCAAGGTTTAATCCGGTGGCAACCATTCCTGCTGTTTCTAGGTCTGCTTTATAGTCGTTATTAAATTCATAACGATGTCTGTGGCGTTCTTTAATTGCTAAAGTTCCGTAAACTTTAGAAGCAATACTATTGTTTTTAAGTTCGCAATCCCAAGCACCTAAACGCATGGTTCCTCCTTTATTAGTTACGGTTTTTTGTGATTCCATTAAATCAATAACAGGATGTTTGGTGTCTGTAACCATTTCTGTAGAGTTAGCGTCTGTTAAACCTAACACATTACGAGCATATTCAATAACTGCCATTTGCATACCTAAACAAATCCCTAAAAAAGGAATATTTTGCTCACGTACATATTTTATGGCACCAATTTTACCCTCTACACCACGCTCTCCAAAACCAGGAGCTACGAGTACACCATCAAGATGTGATAGTTTTAACTTCGCATTTTGGTCATTTAAATATTCTGAATGAATAGACTCAACATTTACTTTTACTTCATTAGTTGCACCAGCGTGGATAAATGATTCCAAGATAGATTTATATGAATCTTGTAGTTCAACATATTTACCTATTAAACCAATGGTGATTTCACTTTTCGGATTTTTATGTCGAGATAAGAATTCGTTCCATTGTGTTAAATCTGGAACATCACTTTTAAGCTCTAATTTTTCAAGCACAACCTTATCTAAGCCCTGTTCCAACATTAAATTTGGTACATCATAAATGGTTGATGCGTCAATGGATTGAATAACTGCTTCTTCTCTTACATTACAAAACAACGCTAGTTTTCTGCGTAATTCATTTGGAAGTTCATGCTCTGTTCTACAAACCAATACGTCCGCCATAACTCCACTTTCCATTAAGGTTTTTACGCTATGTTGTGTTGGTTTTGTTTTTAATTCTCCAGCAGCAGATAAATATGGCACTAAAGTTAAATGAATTACAATAGCATTGTGTTCACCTAAATCCCATTTAAGCTGACGCACAGCTTCAATGTATGGTAAGGACTCTATATCACCAACGGTTCCTCCAATTTCAGTAATCACAATATCAAAATCGCCTGAGTTACCTAATATTTGAACTCTATTTTTTATTTCGTCTGTAATGTGTGGTATCACTTGTACAGTTTTACCTAAAAACTCACCACGACGTTCTTTTTCAATAACGCTTTGGTAAATTCGTCCTGTAGTTACATTATTTGCTTGTGATGTTGGTACATTTAAAAAACGTTCATAATGACCCAAATCTAAATCAGTTTCTGCGCCATCATCGGTTACATAACACTCACCATGCTCATACGGATTTAAGGTTCCTGGATCTACATTAATGTAAGGATCTAGTTTTTGAATAGTTGTTCTGTAACCTTGTGCTTGAAGTAGTTTAGCTAGAGAAGCGGCAATAATGCCTTTCCCTAATGAGGAAGTTACTCCTCCAGTTACAAAAATATATTTAGTGTTGTTTGTCATATTGCGCTTATAAACGCAGGCAAATTTACAAAATTTATATAGTTATTTGAAGATAGTTTTGGGTTATTTATAAGTCATTGTTAATAACCTTAATTACATAACTATATAAGTAGAACTACGTATTGATTTTGCCCTCAAAAAACACTAACTTCGTTTAACGTGTTTTACGTTAAAAATTGTCAGAAATGAAAAAGTTAGCACTAATTTAATATGAATCAAAATTTACCATATAGGATTTGTAATAAAGAAACCACAAGTTGGCAAAAGGAGGTTAATTTATTTAAATTAGATGATGGGAGATTCCAAGTTACGGAATGGGGAGTCTTCAAAAGTATAATCTACTTTGATGGATGTATATTGATTGAAAAGGATATTAGTGAACTATTAAAAAAATATGTTTCTAACCAAATTAAATTAACCAATATTATAATTTTTAGAAAGGCAACTAATGAAGAATGGAGGAATTATTATGAATTAGAAATAACAAATGAAATAGAATATGAGAATTTTGACTCTTTAAGCCTCCAAATTGCGCTAATTTATGATAATCTATATGTATCATCCAATTTAAAGAATTTGATGGTAAAGAATTTATTGGACACTTCCAATATCGAATTCAAAAAAGGATTAATTAAATCCGATTATATTGTTGGTTTATTAGGTGATTCCTTAGGTTCAAAGGAAAAACCACTTAAACATGGAGGCTCAATTATCCCTAAAGATGGTGGAGGAATCATCCCTAAAGATGGTAGTTTAAATGATATTTCTAATAAAGTAACAAAGGAAGAAAACCTTTTTCAAGAATATAACCCATCGAATAAGATTAAATTAATTAAACTATACTTTGGAACCGATAGGAATATTATTCAAAAGCCAAAAGATGATATCATAAAATTTGGAAATAATAACTCTGAATTGACTTATGGAATTTGTAACGTGAGTATACCATCACAACATAAAGTAGGAAAAATTGAAAGACCGTGGTTAAATTTGAAAATATTAGAAAATGAATCTAAACATATTATGCTTAAGAGCGTTAATATTGATGATAAGAACTCATTTATGACAAAATTAAATAACGATATAAATTCGTCTCCTTCCGATTCTGCTTTAATTTTTGTTCACGGATTTAATGTAAGTTTTGTCAATGCAGCCATGAGAACAGCTCAAATATCCCACGATTTAGATTTTCAAGGAATAAGTTCATTTTATAGTTGGCCATCAAAAGGCGGAACAAAATCTTATATTCGAGATGTAGAAGCTATTCAAATCGCTGAATCGAAACTAAAAGAATTTTTGCAAGAGGTGTTTTTAAACTCAAAAGCAGAAAATATTTATTTGATTGGACATAGTATGGGAACGAGAGCATTAAGCAAAGTTGTAGGAGAATTAATTCAAGAAAGTACATTATTCAAAATAAAATTAAAAGAAATAATTTTAACTGCTCCTGATATAAATGCAAAAATATTTAAGGATGAAATAGTGCCAAAATTCTTTAATCATAAAAAGACAATAACACTTTACGCTTCAACAGAGGATAAGGCTTTACAAGCGTCAAAAAATCTTCATGGTTTTTCTAGAGCTGGAGAGTCAGGAAAAAACATTGTCGTTGCTAATGGAGTTGAAACAATTGATGCAACAGGAATGGATACAGGATTTCTTAAACATTCTTATTTCGGAGAAAGCAAGAATGTTGTGGATGACATTCATAATCTAATTGTTAACAAAAAAAGACCAAATAAAAGAATGGGGTTACAAAAGGCTAAATCAGAGGCTGGAGAATATTGGAAATTTAAGAAATAAACTTTCGATAATAAAAACATATTAATCTCTTCAAAAACGTTACTATTAATTTATTTATTCCTCAAATTCCTGACTAACTGTTCTAAGCCATTTAATTTGAGTTCATAAACGGTTGCGAGCATTTCGCCAATTTGTCCTTTTGGGAATCCTTTGTTTCTATACCAAACCACATAAAATTCTGGTAAGTCTATCATAAACTTGCCTTTATATTTCCCATAAGGCATTTTGGTATTGGCAAGTTTGAGTAAAAATTGTTTGCTTTGGTTTTGATCGATCATTTATTTGTAGTAGGCTAATTTTTCTAATTCTAGTTTTATTTTACGTTGCCATTTTTTTTGCTCTTCAACATTTTGTGAATGGTCACTTTCTTGATCGTACTTTTGCTGTGTTTGTCTTAGCTCGCTATTTATTGCCGCATGAATGCGCTCCATTTCTGCATTAATATTAAGTGTAAACTTAGTTTGTGCCAGACGTTGTCTAAACTTACGTGCATGAAGCTCAGTGATATCAAAATGTAAACGTTCGTGGTCTAAAATAATACTATTAGCTCTACCTTCTACATACCAGGATTTATCCGGATAAAAATGTGCATCAACAAAAGCTGAGTAATCAACGAGTCGTGTTTCAGTCATTTTGGAAGAAAAGCCAAAGGAAATTCCTGAAGCTGTAACTGCAGAAACCGTTGTTTTGTATGTAGGTGTACCTTTAAAATATTCCCAAGTTAATTGCAAATCATCACTCCAAGTAACCGAACGTTCATCTTGAACCATTATCAAAGTAAAAACACAAGTTATAAGGAGTTTGTACATAATTATTGTAAACGATAAAATGTTATCGTTTATTATGAAACCAAAGTTATTGCTTTACTTCAACGATTTTTAAGTCGTCATATCTAACAATAAACACAGCTTCGTTGTAATAGCCACCAAATAATTTTTTGGAGTAGCGAAACTTGCTTTCCACGTATTGAGTTTCAATCGTATTATCTGATGCTTTGTATAAATTATCTGCACTTGCCAAACGTAAAAGAACATCCATTGTTAAGTCGAAACCACGAGTTGCATATCTGCTAGGAGCAGTGCGATAAGCACTTTTGTAACGCTCAACAAAACTATTATTTTGCTCTGTATCATAATCTAGGCTATAATTAGGAAAATGAAACCTCAGATTAGATAAATCGAAATTTGAAATATTTTCACCCTCAAAAGCGTCTTCTTTTTTAGTTGTTACTAAAATAATTTCGCGTTCTACTTCAATTGGTCTGTCTTTAGTCCCTTCAATGGTAATACCATTAAATCCATTAAGCATACTTGACACATTAGATATAAAACCTTCGCTTGCAGTTTCAAGAAACACATAGCTACGTCCTTCTTTTAATAATGGTTGTATATCATCACCTAAAATATAAAAAGCTTCTTTACCATCTTTATTATTTCTTGAAAAGATTTGTTTTACGTTAGCTCCTAATTCCGCTTTAATAGCATTACTTGTACCTCTATGTGCTTGGTCAGCAATTACAATAATTGTTTTCGGAGTGGAATCTTGTTTTACAAAATTAACTATTTTTTTCAGCAACAAATCATCTGAAGGAACGGTTTGAAATACGTTATCATACAAAGTACTAGGAACCGTTAAAGGAGATACTGCTGGTATACCATCTCTCTTTAGCATATTAGCAGCTCGATCAAAGTTATTAGCTATAAATGGACCAATTACAGCATCGTAATTTGAAAAATCATTATCACTAATAATTGAAGATACTTCGCTCACTCTCCCTTTGGTATCATATACATCTAACTTGGTTGAAATACCTAATTGCTTTGCAGAGTCTAAAGCCATTAACACTCCTGAATGAAAGTCAATAGAAATGCTTAATAATCTTTCATTTTGAATCTGCTTTTTAACACCATTAATGGAATCAAAATCAATACGATGGAGCTGAAACGGAATCATAACAGCTAATCTTTTCTTTTCAAAATTACTAATATCATTCACTAACGATGTATAATTTACATCGGCCATTTCTATATTATTAGTTGCATCCAAAGGCACCTTTAAAATCATACCATCTTTAAGGTTACCATCTTCCAACTCAGGATTTAAAGCAATTAATTGATCTTTATCTAGACCTAATTTTATTTTTAATCTGTAAAATCCTTCTTTTGGTAACACTGTGTAATAACCATAGGTTTCTTCAATGACTTTTTCCTCATTGCTTGCAATATTAGGTACATTTATTTCTTGTCCCACTTGTAAAGAGTCTGTCATTTTAGGATTTAAGGCTTCTAGCTCAGGAACAGAAATCCCAAATTTATAAGCAACTCGCCATTTTCCTTCTTTTGGTAACACCATATATTTCTTAATGGTGTTTCCTAAGTTGCTCGTAGTTTTCACTTTACTATATTCAGGAATCTGTAGCTTATCTCCTTTTCTAAGATTTTCAGAATATAAGCGTGTATTATGTTTTTTTATTTCATCAACAGAAATGTTATATTTCTGAGCAATACTATATAGTGTTTCTTTACGTCTAACTTTGTGAGATTTGTAACCAACAAGTTGAATTTCTTCAACTTCAACTGGGTTTTCAAGAAATTTAGAATTTGGAATTATTAAAATAGCATTTGGTTGTAAACTTGTTCTAACATCAGGGTTTAGTGCATAAATATCAAAAGGAGTTACCATATATTTTTTGGCAATTTCCTCAATGGTCTCTCCTGGATTTACTTTATGAGTTTTATAATTTTGAGCTAATACATTACTGCAAAAGACAAAAACAAAACTCAGAGCTATTAATAATTTTTTCATTCTTTAAATTTAATATATATACGTGACATATTGCATTATAGATTTAGACACACTCAAGTCACATTCTTAATACTATTCCCATTCGATAGTCGCAGGTGGTTTTGAGCTAATATCATATACTACTCTATTAACACCTTTCACCTTATTTATTATATCATTTGATGTTTTTTGCAAAAACTCATAAGGCAAATTTACCCAATCTGCTGTCATACCATCAGTACTTTCAACTGCTCTAAGCGCTACACATTTTTCATATGTCCGTTCGTCTCCCATGACTCCAACACTATTAACAGGAAGTAACATTGCACCTGCTTGCCATACTTTATCATACAAATCAGCAGCCTTCAAGCCATTAATAAAAATGGCATCAACCTCTTGTAATATACGAACTTTCTCAGGTGTAATATCGCCTAAAATTCTGATAGCCAGTCCTGGTCCTGGAAAAGGATGTCTTCCTAATAACTCAGGATCAATTCCTAATGTAGCACCTACTCTTCTTACTTCATCTTTAAATAAAGTATTTAATGGCTCAACCACTTTAAGTTTCATAAAATCTGGTAATCCACCAACATTATGATGACTTTTAATAGTAGCACTTGGTCCTCCTGTTGCAGAAATACTTTCAATTACGTCAGGATAAATGGTACCTTGTGCTAGCCATTTTACATCCTTAATTAAATGAGCCTCATCATCAAATACTTCAATGAACGCGCGACCAATTATTTTTCTTTTTGTTTCAGGGTCGTCTTCTCCAGCTAGTGCATCCAAAAAGCGTGCCGAAGCATCAACACCTTTTACATTAAGTCCCATTCCTTCGTATTGAGTTAAGACACTTTCAAATTCATTTTTTCGAAGTAAGCCGTTATTTACAAAGACGCAATACAAGTTTTTGCCAATGGCTTCATGAAGCAAAACACCAGCAACTGTAGAATCTACTCCTCCTGATAAACCTAACACAACTTTATCGTTGCCTATTTTTTCTTTTAAGAAATCTACCGTTTCTTCAACAAAGGAAGCAGGTGTCCAATCTGGATTCACTTTAGCTATGTTTACCAAAAAATTTTCTAGTAGTTGTTTCCCATCTTTTGTGTGATATACCTCAGGATGAAATTGAATAGCAAAAGTCATTTCACCATTAATTTTGAATGCAGCATTTTGCACATCATGTGTACTTGCCAATAATTCTCCATTTGTTGGTAATTCCTTAATGGTATCACTATGACTCATCCATACTTGTGAACCTTCAGAAATACCTTTAAAAAAAGATTCGCCTTCTTTAACATATGACAAGTTAGCTCTACCATATTCTCTGGTATTTGAAGGTGATACATTTCCGTTAGAAAAATGAGCTAAATATTGTGCACCATAGCAAACTCCCAATAATGGTTTTTTCCCTCTTATCTCTGAAAGGTCTGGATGCAAAGCTTCATCTCCTCTAACTGAAAATGGGCTTCCAGACAGAATTACAGCTTTGTAATCGTCAATGCTTGATGGAATTTTATTGAATGGATGAATCTCGGAATAGATGTTGAGCTCCCTAACTCGACGTGCAATAAGTTGTGTGTATTGCGATCCGAAGTCTAAAATTAATACCTTGTCGTGTTGCATGTGCAAAAGTAATCATTTGCTGTTTTTAAGCAACTTTTAATTTAGAATTTTTCACTACTTTTCTACAAGTTTTTAACAAAAAAACTAATGACTATTACTCTTAAAAAAATGATTGCCAAACCGAGTATTCTAACCATAGTTAGAAGTGATGGCTCATCAACTTGGTCTAAACTATACCCTGGATTAGAAACTCACGATATAGCGCATTATGCTGTGGAATCTACTTTAAATTTTACTAAAGCTTTCTATGGTATTATTAATGAAGGCTACAACATAAGAGATTTTGAATTACCAAAAGAACAGCGTCCTATTGCAGTACGTACAGAAAATCTACATCCAGAGGCACAGATAACTGAACATATTGTAAACCTATTGGAAGTTGAATTATTAAATAGTGGTTATAATAATAATTTTATTGAAGAGCTTGACAGTATACTAAAAACTAACAATTTAGCTTTTCCACATAACCTAAATGATGATACATTAAATGAAATAAGGAAAGTCTACTATAATTTATATAATCAATGGTTAATTTTAACCGAAGGACAAGAGCTCCTTTTAGGATTTAAGCCATAGTATCTAAAATCATTTTGATGTCTTCCTCAGTAGTATCTGGATTAATAAAACAAAAACGTGTTACTGTTTCAAAATTATCTCCTTGTTTCCATTTAGTTGGAGCCACAAGTGCAAGGCCTTTATCATGATTTTCATACGTCCAATGTGTATAATTTTCTGGTTTCCATCCTTTTCTTCTGAACAGCACACATGATAAACTTGGTTCTCTAACCAATTCAACATTAGCATCATTTTCAATCATTCTTCCAGCAATTTGAGCTAATTCTATACCTCTTTCAACAGCTTGTTTATATTTTTCAGTTCCATGAGTGGCTAATGAAAACCATAAAGGCAACCCTCTTACACGACGCGTCAACTGTATTTGATAATCCGTCGGATTAAATCCATGTGCTCCTTCATCTTTAAAAATATCCAGATAAGAGCCTTGTTGCGAATGTGCATTCATTGCCAACTGAGGGTTTTTATAAATTACTGCGCCACAGTCATAAGGAGAAAACATCCATTTGTGAGGATCTATGGTAATACTGTCTGCCTTTTCAATCCCATTAAACAAGTGTCTAACAGAATCGGCTACCAAGGCACCTCCACCATAAGCAGCATCTACATGAAACCAAATATTTTCTTTTTCGCAAATGCTTGCAATATCTTCTAAATCATCAATAATTCCAGCGTTCGTAGTTCCTCCAGTTGCCACAACAGCAAACAGACGTTTACGTTGGTGAAAGTTTAAATTATCAATAGTTTCACGAAGTGAAGCTCCTGTTAATTTTTCTTCAGAGTCTACCAATAGGATATCTACATCTGCAACTTTCGCCATGGCTTTAATAGAAGAATGCGCTCCTATTGAAGTGATAATCAGTCCTTTTTCTCTTTTATAAGTTTCATCTTCTCGCCAGTGCTCTCTAGCAGTTACAATCGCAGATAAATTTGCTGCTGTTCCACCACTTGTAAATACTCCAAAAGCATCTTCAGGTAAACCAGTTAGCGACACAATCCATTTCATTGCTTCGTTTTCGCAAAAAATACCTCCAGCACCTTCCATCCAATATGCGCCATGAATACTAGAAACTGATGTTACTAAATCGAACATTATTGCAGCACGTGTTGGTGCTGCTGGAACGAAAGCCAAATTACGAGGATGATCAACAGGAACATTTGCTTTTGCTAAATGTTGTTTCCATAAATTAAACGCATATTCGCCTCCAATACCATCTTTGGTGATTGTTTCTCCAACCAACGCCTTTAAGGCTTCTGCTTTTAGCGGCTTACCAATTTTTTGTTTTGTGTGTGAAATTCTATCGATAGCATATTTCATGACGTCCATGGTCATTTCAATAAGCTCAATATCTATCTTGTGCATGTGTTACAGTTCTAATATTAAAAAATCGCCCTTTAGGGGTTGCAAATTTAATATTAACTGCTGGATTAATTGATCTCCAAACTCAATATAAAGTTCAGAAAAATTCAAATTTCGTTCTTGCAAACTTTTACCTGGAAATAATTGATCTTGAATATCAGTAATTCGAGAAATTTGATTGCTTAATTTTCTTTTTTGAGCCTTTAATAATCGTTTCTCGAGATTATTTAAGCCTTTTAACTGTTTCTTCTCTTGAGCAGCAACAGCTCCTAAAAAGGATTTATCTGTTTGTTCTGCCAATTCATATAAATGCTTAAACTGTTTTTGAAGATGTTCTTTTTGAGTTGTAAAATCAATATCTATTTCAGAATACTTTTCAACTTGTTTATTTACTAAGTCATCTTGTTTTGCAAATAACTCATTAATGGATAAATCTAATTTATCAATCTTTCCTGATTGCTTTTCAGTTTTAATAAGTACAGAATTTCTTAGTAGCAACATTGGAAATGGCACATTAACCGTTTCAAAATAAGACTTAAGCTGAAGCCAATATGCTAATTCTCCTCCTCCTCCAATATAACAAAGGTTTGGTAGAATTACTTCTTGATATAAAGGACGCATAATTACATTAGGAGAGAAACGCTCAGGATAATTTTCTAACTCTTTTAATATTTCAGATTCTGTAAAAGTTATATCAGTATCATTAACTAAATAATTCCCGTTTTGCTCTATGATGCGTTCACGTAATCCTTCTTTTAAATAAAACAGATTAATCTCTCTTGGGTTTACCTGAACCTTAAATCCTAAATCATTTATATTTTTATTTACCTCAGAAACTTTAGCATTAGAAACTTGTTCTAACAATTCTCTTTTCACATAAGGAGCAAACTGAGTTTTTAGGTTACTGTCATCAGCGTCAATAATCACTAACCCATAGGTACTGAATAATTCATTAGCGAGAAAACGGGTTGCTTCTGCTAAATTATCATGTTTTAAATACGCATCTTTAAATAAGTTCTTTATAAAATCTGAGTTTTCACCAAAACCTAAATTGGTATTAAAAACATCAAATACAGTATCAAGACCTTCAGTATTTAAATGACCCACAGCACCTGATGATTGCCTCGTCCATTGTACTTTTTTACCATTAAAATTAAAGTAATTAATCTCATCAAAGTCATGATCTTCAGTTGCCATCCAATACACAGGAACAAAATTATAATTAGAGTATTTAGCTTTTAGTTCTTTTGACAAATTAATAGCTGAGATAATTTTATATAAAAAATAAAGCGGTCCTGTAAACAAATTAAGTTGGTGACCAGTTGTGACTGTGAATGTATTTTGTTGTGATAAAGCTTTAATATTCTTATGAGTCAATTCAGAAACATTCAGGTTTTCATATTGAGTCTTTAAGGTATTAACTAAAACAGCACGTGATGATTCTTGAAAACTCGATTGTTTTTCATCTATCTGAGCCTTAAAATTCTCAATTTTTGGAAACCTATTATAAAATGGCTTTATCTGTTCATTTTCATCTAAATAATCACATATTAATGATGAAAAATAGTTAGTGTCTCGAAAAGAAATACAGTCAGTTGGCATACTCAATATTAAAATCGATTGTAAATATAATGCTCTTAAATATTTTAAGTCCTAAATTTTAGTTAATTCGTTTTGATTGTAGGCTAGATTTTAACGTCTTATTATAACTAATTTCGATTCTGCTTCATATCTTTACTTTCACTTTTTAATTAAAACCAACTACAATGCAAAAATTTTATCAGGTTCTATTCTTCCTAATAAGTTCAGTAATTATTACATCAGCTCAAACAATTAAATCTCCTTCTGAGTTTTTAGGCTATGAAATTGGAACACAATTCTCTAGACACCACCAAGTTATAGACTACTTTCAATACGTAGAGTCACAACTTTCTAATCAAGTAAAAATGGAAAAATATGGTGAAACCTACGAGCGTCGACCATTATATGTGACTTACATTTCTACTGAAGAAAATATGAAGAACCTTGAAACTATTAGAGAAAACAACCTGAAAACTGCAGGACTTTTACCAGGTGAATCAAATACAACAGATATCGCAATAGTTTGGCTGAGTTATAACGTGCATGGCAATGAAGCTTCAAGTACTGAAGCTACAATGCAAACACTCTATACATTATTAACTGAAAAGAAAGATTATTTAAAAAACACAGTGGTTATTATTGATCCATGTATCAATCCTGATGGACGTGATCGTTATGCAAACTGGTATAATAAAACAAAAAGTACTCCTTTTGATATAGATCCTCAAGCGAGTGAGCATTCTGAACCATGGCCTGGAGGAAGAGCAAATCATTATTTATTTGATTTAAACCGTGATTGGGCTTGGGCTTCTCAACAAGAGTCACAATCAAGACTAAAAATATATAATAAATGGATGCCTCATATTCACGTAGATTTTCATGAACAAGGAATAAATAATCCTTATTATTTTGCACCAGCTGCAGAGCCATATCATGAATTAATTACAGATTGGCAAAGAGATTTTCAAGTACAAATAGGAAAAAATCATGCTAAATATTTTGATGCAAAAGGATGGTTATATTTTACGCGAGAAAGTTTTGATTTGTTATATCCAAGTTATGGTGATACGTATCCAACTTATATGGGAGCTATTGGTATGACTTACGAACAAGCAGGTGGTGGTCGAGGAGCTCTTGGTGTTTTAAGAAGAGAAGGTGATGTACTAACTTTAGTTGATCGTGTTAAGCATCATACCACAACGGGATTATCAACGGTTGAAATTGCTTCAAAAAATGCTTCTAAATTAAATACCGAGTTTAAAAAATTCTTTAATAATTCAGCTCTAAAATATAAAAGTTATGTTTTGAGTGGTAATGAAGAAAAGATAGATGCTTTAAAGTCTTTATTAGATAGACACGAAATTAAATATGGTAATGCATCAAATGCTAAAGTTTCTGGCCACAAATATTCTATCAACGGCAATGGTAGTATGAATACAACTTCGAAAGATTTAGTGATTAGTACTAATCAAACTAAAGGTAAAATGATAAAAGCTTTGTTTGAGCCTAATGCAAAATTAAGCGATTCATTAACTTATGATATTACAGCATGGAGCTTACCATATGCTTATGGTTTAGAAACTGTAGCTAGTACAAGTTTAGTAAGCACAACAAATAATGTTAGTAAAAATTCAGTTGCGCCATTAAAAAATGCTTATGGCTATGTTAGTGACTGGAACTCATTGAAGGATGCAAAGTTTCTATCAACCTTACTTGGTAAAAATATTAAAGTAAGATTTACTCATGAGCCTTTTGCTCAAAATGGAAATACATTTAGAAGAGGATCATTAATCATCTTACAAAGAGATAACAATCACATTGAAAATTTCACTTCTGTTCTAAGTAATATTGTTGTTAAAAAACAGCAATCATTAACAGCCATAAATACTGGATTTTCTGACGTTTTTCCTGACATGGGTTCTTCTTCAGTTAGGCTTATTGTTAAGCCAAAAATAGCTATGATTTCAGGTGAAGGTACTTCTTCATTAAGTTATGGAGCAACATGGCATTTCTTTGAACAGCAGTTACATTACCCAGTAACTTCTATTAACTCAGAAGATTTTAGTCGCATAAATCTTGACGATTATAATGTACTCGTATTCCCTAGTGGAAATTACAGAAGCATGCTTAACGAAAGTGGCATGACTAAATTACAATCTTGGATAAGAGCAGGCGGAAAAGTTATTGCCATTGACAGAGCACTTAGTGCATTTGCTGGTAAAGATGGGTTTGGTTTAAAGTATAATGAAAGTAAAGATGATGATGAAGATGAAGATAATAACCTTATTCCTTATGCAAATAGACGACGAGAATATGCTAAGCAAATGATTACTGGAGCTATTTTTAAAACGAAGGTTGATAATACGCATCCAATGGCCTATGGTTATTCAAATGAATATTTTAGTTTAAAGTTAGGGGCTACCTCTTACAGCTTACTTGATGGTGGTTCTAATGTTGCTCACATTGGAGATAATGTAACTAAAGTATCTGGTTTTGCTGGAATTGAGGCAATTCCTAAATTAAAAAATTCATTGGTTTTTGGTGAAGACAGAATGGGACGAGGTAGTATTATATATATGGTAGATAATACTTTATTTAGAAGTTTTTGGGAAAATGGTAAACTCTTTTTTGTGAACGCCATTTTCTTTGCGAATAACTAAGCATTAAAATTATGGTTAAAAAATTTGCCCTATGCTTTTATGTTGCCGCCTTAATTTTAAATTCATGTAAAGCACAAAATACAACAAGTGAAACCTACTTTGATATTGTTAGACATACATTTTCTGGAGAAAAAGCGTATGAAACGACTGCCTATGTTGAGCAATTTTGGCGTGTACCAGGAAATACTGGCTTCAACAATAGTATTTATCGAATTATTGAAAACCTAGAAACTGCAGGCTATGTAAATGAAGATGTGGCAGATAAAAAAGAGCGATTTGTATATCGTCTTGAAAAGCTACCTATGAAAAACCCAACTTGGGAACCAATTGATGCAGAATTATCAATTGTTGGAATGAAAGAACCGCTTTTAAAATTTGTGACTAATAGGAATATGATTTACCAAAATGCGTCCTCCACTCCAGATGAAGGTGTTATGGCTGAAGTAATTCATATTGAATCTTTAAATGACTTTAAGACTAAAGATGTTAGCGGCAAAATTGTCTTTGCTGAGATGAATCCTTATCGTTTATATGATGCAGCTATTATTCAAGGTAAAGCTTTAGGAATGATGACTTATAATAATCCTGATTATTTACAACCTGAAAAGAATGTAACATCAATTCAGTTTAGAAGTATGCGTCACAAGGAAGGCATAGACGCCTGGGGAATTGCACTATCATATCAAGCCAAGCAAGTACTTATAAGTGAATTAAGTAAAGGTGTTGTTAAAGTAAAGGCTAATATAAAAACTAAAATATACCAATCTGAAGAACTTACGGTTGTTGCTTTTATAAAAGGCACAAATTTAACAGATGAAAGTCTAGTGTTTAGTGCTCACGTTCAAGAACCTGGAGCGAATGATAATGCTACAGGAGTGGGGACGCAGTTAGAAATGGCAATGCTTTCAGCTAAGCTTATTAAAGAAAATATAGTCGATATTAAACGAACTTTGACCTTTCTTTGGGGAGATGAAATTAGCTCTACTAGACGTTATATTGAAGAGAACAATGGTAAAAATACAACCATTAAATGGGGAATTAGTTTAGATATGGTTGGAGAAAATACAGATGTAACTGGAGGCTCATTTTTAATTGAAAAAATGCCTGACCCAAGTGCCATTTGGACTAGAGGAAAAGATAAGCATACAGAATGGGGAGGACGACCTCTAAAAGAAAAAGATATGAAACCTCATTACCTTAATGATTTCATTATTAAAACTTTTAAAGAACAAGGTGAATTCGCAAACTGGAAAGTTGAAACAAATCCGTTTGAAGGTGGAAGTGATCACACGCCATTTTTAAGAGCAGATATTCCTGGACTTTTATTATGGCATTTTACAGATCAGTTTTACCATACTGACAATGATTGTATTGATAAAGTATCGAAAGAAACGATGAAAAATGTTGGTATAGGAGCACTCGTAAGTGCTTTTGCGTTGGTAAATGCTGATAAAGATTTTGGATTGCAACTAATAAATACAACGTTGAATGCAGCAAAAAAGAGACTGAATGATGAATTTACGCTCAGTAATTCTGCAATTAAGGAAGGCGCTGATAGTAAGGAACAAATTACTATATTAAATACTTGGCATAAATGGTATGCTGACACTCTAGGCACCATAAAAGACATTGAATCTAATAATGAAGAACTTAATATATTGATTAACAATTCTAAAAGCCAATTAGAGCAGTTTGCTAATACATTAATATCAAAATTGGAAAACTAAAAATGTATGAACCAAGAATCTAATCAAGAATGAACAGAATTGATTTAATAAATGAAATTGTTTTAAGAACTAAGAAAAAAACTTATTTAGAAATAGGTGTAGCAAGAGGCACAACTCTTTTTCAAATTCAATGTGAAAATAAAATTGCAGTTGATCCGAAATTTATGTTTAATAGGTTCCAAAAATTAATTTGGAATTATAAAAACCCTACGAATAAAAATAATAAATACTTTAGCTCAACCAGTGATGATTTTTTCCATAATCAAAGTGCGTTTTTAAATAGTTTAAATGGAATAGATGTCATTTTTGTTGATGGATTACATACATATAGAAATGCGCTTCAAGACGTTTTAAATAGTCTAAAGTATATAAAAGATGACGGATTTATTATCATGCACGACTGTTTTCCTCCTCATAAAGCAGCAGCAATGCCAACAAAAACGTATCCAACTATTGAGCAGAGAAAAGTTGAAGGTTGGACAGGTGCTTGGTGTGGAGATGTATGGAAGAGTATTGTATATTTAAAAAAACACTACGACTCTGTTTTAGACATATCTGTATTAAATACTGATTTTGGTCTAGGAGTAATAACACTAAAAGATCAAATAACACAAAGCTTATTAATTCATGAGGATTCTTTTAATAGCATTGATAAAATGACTTATGACGAAATGATTAATGATCCTGAATCCTTGCTTAATCTTAAAAGCATAAAAAATAAAGAAAGTGTTTTAAACACTATTATATCACAACATATTAAATTCACTTAAACTAAGTTAAAATGAAAGCACTAAAATTTCTGACCCTTATTTTATTATTGGTTACTTTTTCATGTGAAAATGAAAGCACTACTGAAACAAAGGAGTTTAAAGTTGATTACGAAAAAATCACGCTAGACAATGGCTTGCAAGTTATTTTTCACATAGACCGATCTGATCCTGTGGTTGCTGTGGCTTTAACAAGTCATGTTGGTTCTGCAAGAGAAATTGAAGGACGTACAGGGTTTGCTCATTTATTTGAGCACTTACTGTTTTTAGAATCAGAGAACTTAGGAAAAGGAGGGCTTGATAAAATGAGTGCTCGTATTGGTGGTTCAGGAGCAAATGGATCAACCAGTAGAGATAGAACCAACTATTTTCAAACAGTTCCTAAGGATGCCTTGGAAAAAATGATTTGGGCCGAAGCAGATAAATTAGGTTACTTTATTAATACAGTGACTGACCCTGTTTTAGCCAAGGAAAAACAAGTGGTGAAAAATGAAAAACGCCAAAGTGTAGACAATCGTCCTTATGGTCATAATTTTTATGTTATTGATAAAAATTTATATCCAGAAGGTCATCCATATAGCTGGGAAGTTATTGGCTCATTAGAAGACTTACAAAATGCTACGCTACAAAATGTAAAAGATTTTTATAATCGTTGGTATGTTCCAAATAACGTCACCTTAACTATTGCTGGTGATTTTGATGTAGCACAAGCAAAAGAATGGATTAATAAATACTTTAGTGACATAAAACGAGGTGAAGATATTCCAGAAATGGAGAAGCAGCCAGTAACACTGTCTGAAACGAAAAAATTATACTATGAAGATAATTTTGCTCGTGCACCTCAATTAACATTAACATGGCCTGGAGTTCACAATTACCATCCAGATTCTTATGCATTAGAAGTGTTGGCAACCTATTTATCTAGAGGAAAAAAAGCACCATTATACAAGGTTTTAGTTGAAGATAAAAAGTTATCTGACAATGTAAATGCTTTTCAATACAACTCAGAAATAGCTGGTCAGTTTATGATGCAAGTCACGGCGTTTTCAGATACTAATCTGCAAAATGTTCTTAGTAGTATTAATGAAGGTATGGCAAAATTTGAAGCAGAAGGTATTTCCAAAGCAGATTTGGATCGTATTAAAGCAGGTCAAGAAACCAGTTTTTATAATAGTCTTTCAAGTGTTTTAGGAAAAGGATTTCAATTGGCACAATATGAAATATTTGCTGGTGATCCTGGATTTGTAAATCAGGATGTAAAAAATATTCTTGCTGTAACTACTGATGATGTAATGAGTGTTTATAATACTTATGTTAAAGACAAACATTATGTAGCAACTAGTTTTGTTCCTAGAGAACAAAAAGACTTATCACTTAATGACTCCAAATTAGCTAAAGTCGTTGAAGAACCTATTGTTGAAGGAGCTGAAGAAACATTTGATGCAAGTTTAGCTGCAGTATATATAAAAACAACTTCTAGTTTTGATAGAAGTATTGAACCTCCATATGGCGAAAGCCCAGATGTGAAAGTTCCTGATGTATGGAAAGATGACCTTTCATCTGGTATGAAAGTTTTTGGTATTGAAAATAATGAAGTGCCTTTGGTACAGTTCCAAATACAATTAAAAGGTGGTATGTTATTAGAAACCGTTGATAAAATTGGAGTTTCAAATTTATTAGCAGACTTAATGACTAAAGGAACAGCAAACAAAACACCTGAAGAACTTGAAAGTGCAATTGAAACACTTGGAGCATCTATTAACGCTTATGCCACTAAAGAGTCAATTATTATTTCTGGAAATACCTTAGCTAAAAATTATGATAAAACTATAGCTTTGGTTCAAGAAATATTATTAGAACCTCGTTGGGACAAAACAGAATTCAGCCTTCTAAAACAAAGTACTTTAGCACAAATAGAACGTCAAAAAGCACAGCCTAACAGCATTGCCTCAAATGAGTTTGATAAATTAATTTATGGCGAAAACCATATTTTATCTCATGATAATTTAGGAACTAAAGCATCTGTTAATGCAATTACTATTGATGATGTAAAAACTTATTATGATTATAATTTTTCACCTAATATTACTAAACTTCATGTGGTTGGCGCCATTGGAAAAGAAGATATTTCTAACTCATTAGTATCATTAAACAAAAAGTGGACACTAAAAAATGTTGAGTTTCCTGAGATTTCAGATCCTATGGCTCCAGAAGTTTCAAAAGTTTATTTTTACAATGTTCCAGGAGCAAAGCAGTCAGTGATACAATTTGGTTATCCAGCTTTAGCTGCCACTGATGCTGATTATTATCCTGCTAGTTTACTTAATTATCGCTTAGGAGGAGGTGGTTTTGCGTCTCAATTAACACAGCAGTTACGAGAAGGAAAAGGTTATACATATGGTATAGGCTCTCGTTTTTCAGGGTCAACAATAAAGGGTGTTTTTTCTATAAGCAGTGGTGTACGTTCTAATGTCACTTATGAATCATCAAGCTTAGTAAAAGAAATATTGGAAAACTATGGTAAAAACTATAACACTAATGATTTAGAAGTTACCAAAGGATATATGATAAAAAGTAATGCCAGAGCTTTCGAAACGTTGCGAAGTAAATTAAACATGCTAACCAATATAAGTAATTATGGTTATGCAGATGATTATGCTAAGCAAAGAGAAGACATTGTAAAGGCTATGACAGTTGAAGATATAAAAGCTTTAGCTGAAAAATATCTAAATCCAAATAAAATGATTTATCTTGTAGTTGGAGATGCAGCTACTCAAATGGATAAATTGGAAGGCTTAGGGTTTGGTAAACCTGAACTCCTGAATGAAATAGAGATTAAAAAAACAATTCAGCAATAATAAATAATACATATCGTCATGAAAAATCTTAAAAAAGAAGACATTAATCAAGAAGTTTTTAACCTTTATGATGAGTACGCTCATAATAAAATTGATAGACGTCAATTTGCAGAAAAGCTTTCACTTTATGCTATTGGTGGACTAACAGTAAGTTCACTTATGAGTTTCATGATGCCAGATTATGTGCAAAACATACAAATTCAGACCAATGATCCTAGATTAGATTCTGGTTTTATAGAATATGATTCGCCAAAAGGAGGAGGCACAATAAAAGGCTTATTATCTCAACCTGCTGGAAATACTGCTAAACTTCCAGGAGTAGTTGTGGTCCATGAAAATCGTGGACTTAATCCATATATTGAAGATGTAGGACGACGAGCTGGTCTTGAAGGTTTTATATCGTTAGCTCCAGATGCTTTAACACCTTTAGGTGGTTATCCTGGAACAGACGATGAAGGAAGAACCATGCAACGTAAACGTGATCGTAATGAAATGCTTGAAGATTTTATTGCGGCATATACTTACTTAAGTAATCACCCTAATTGTGATGGTAATATTGGAGTTGTTGGGTTTTGTTTTGGTGGCTGGATTTCAAACATGATGGCTGTTCGTATTCCTAAACTAAAAGCATCTGTCCCATTTTATGGTGGACAACCAGATGATGCAGATGTTCCAAAAATTAATGCTGCTTTATTATTACATTATGCAGGTTTAGACGAAAGAGTAAATGCTGGTTGGCCAGATTATGAGGCAGCACTTAAAGCCAACAATAAAGAGTATCAAGCTTATACATATCCTGAAGTAAATCATGGTTTTCATAATGATACTACACCTCGTTATGACAAAGACGCAGCTACGGTAGCTTGGAAAAGAACGCTAGATTTTTTCAAGGAAAAACTTAAATAAACTTAAGATTATGAAACGAATTACAATTATTTTGATAGCACTTAGTGCAACGAGTTTTGGGCTTGCTCAAGATGGCGAAGGCACTTCCAACTTAAAAACCTCTTTTGGGATTAAAGCTGGATATAATGCAACACAAATGAGAATAGAAAATGAAGGCAATGATCGTGTTCAAAAAGAAGCTGGTGTTTATTTTGGAGCATTCGTTAATTTTCCGACATCTGAAACTTTTAGTGTACAACCAGAAGTTCTTTATAGTTCATCACGCTATAATTTAAATGACAATATCAATTTGATACATATTCCTGTGTCATTAAAATTTAAATTAGCAAATAATTTTACTGGTTTTATTGGCCCTGAAGCTCAAATTTTGTTGGATATAGGCGATGAAGACACTTCACTGTTTAATGAGGTAATGTTCGGCTTTCATTTTGGTGCAAATTATGAAGTTGCTCCAAATTTTTTCTTGGAAGCACGACCTTATTTTGCTTTAAGTAAATTATTAGATAATGGTCCTGGAGTATCAAGAAAACTTAATACACTTCAAGTCGGTTTAGCGTATCAGTTTTAAACAACCTCTCCAAACAAATCAAAATCAGCAGCATCTGTGATTTTTACTGTAGTAAATTCGCCTGTTTTTAAATAGGTTTTTGTAGCATCAATTAAGACTTCATTATCTACGTCTGGTGAATCATATTCTGTGCGTCCTACAAAATAATCGCCTTCTTTTCTATCAATTACAACTTTAAACTCCTGTCCTATTTTTTCTTGGTTGAGTTCCCATGAAATCTGTGACTGGATTTCCATGATTTCATTAGCACGTTCTTGCTTCACTTCTTCTGGTACATCGTCTTCCAAATTAAAAGCATGTGTGTTTTCTTCATGTGAATACGTAAAACAACCTAAACGTTCAAATCGCATCTCTTTAACCCATTCTTTTAGAGTTTGATAATCTTCTTCTGTTTCTCCTGGATAACCAACAATTAACGTTGTTCGTATAGTCATTTCTGGAACTTTAACTCTAAACTCTTTTAAGAGCTTTGTCGTTTTTTCCTTGGTAGTTCCACGACGCATACTTTTAAGAATAGAATCACTAATATGCTGTAATGGAATATCAAGATAGTTACAAATTTTAGCCTCACGATTCATTACATCCAAGACTTCCATTGGGAAGCCTGTTGGAAATGCGTAATGCAATCGAATCCAGTCAATGCCATCAACTTTTACAAGAGCTTCAAGTAATTCGGCAAGATTTCTCTTTTTATATAAATCGAGACCATAATAAGTTAAATCTTGAGCAATTAAAATTAACTCTTTAACTCCATTTGTAGCTAATTTTTCAGCTTCAATAACAATTTCTTCAATTGGTGTACTTTTATGCTTTCCTCTCATTAAAGGAATAGCACAAAAACTACAAGGTCTGTCACATCCTTCAGCAATTTTTAAATATGCGTAATTTTTGGGAGTCGTAGTTAATCGTTCTCCAATAAGTTCATGTTTATAGTCTGCTCCTAAAGCTTTTAATAAGCTCGGTAATTCTGTGGTGCCGAAATATTGATCAACATTAGGGATTTCCTCTTGTAAATCCGGCTTATAACGCTCACTCAAACATCCAGTAACAAACACTTTATCAACATCGCCAGCTTCTTTTTTCTGCATGAATTCCAAAATGGTATTGACACTCTCCTCTTTAGCATTATTGATAAAACCACAAGTATTTATCACCACAATATTCCCTTCTTCTTCGTGTACAACGTCTTTACCATTGGCTTTAAGCTGACCCATTAACACTTCGCTGTCGTAAACATTTTTACTACAACCAAGAGTTACAACATTGATTTTATTCTTTTTAAGTGATTTTGTACGCATAATTAAATTTCAGGCTGCAAAGATACAACCTTAATTAAACCTTTTTATATATTTGATAGTCATACTAAACAAATTGTAATGAAACATGATAAGGTTTGGCTTATTCTATTCAGTATACTGCTAATGTATTCATGCAGCACTTCATCAGATGATTCTAACGACAATCTTGTTATTGAAGAAGAAATAGAACTTTATTTCCCACCAATTTCTGCTACAGCATGGGAATCATCAACTCCTTCTGATCTTGGTTGGAATGAGACAGCACTTATAGACTTATATAATTATTTAGACGAAAAAAATTCTAAAGGTTTTATTATCCTGAAAAATGGTAAAATAGTTGTTGAAAAATACTTTAATGACCACAATCAAAATGCAGATTGGACTTGGTTTTCTGCTGCAAAGAGTTTGACAGCAACTGCAATTGGTATCGCTCAAGACGAAAGTATAATTAATATTAATAATAAAACATCTGATTATTTAGGAAGCAATTGGTCATCATTAACCCAAGAGCAACAAGATGCCATTACTGTAAAGCATCATTTAACCATGACGACTGGATTAGAAGATAATATTGAAAGTCCATTAATTTGGGCTTGTACGCTTCCTAACTGTTTTACTTTCAACTCTATTCCAAACACACGTTGGTCATATCATCAAGGTGCTTTTACAGTTTTACAAGATATGATTACTCAAAATTCTGGAGTTGATTTCAAAACCTATTTTGAAACTAAAATTTTAGATAAAGTAGGAATGGCAGGAAGTTGGAATAATATTCTTTCTCTTAATGTTTTCTCAAGTAATACAAGAAGTATGGCTAGGTTTGGACTCTTAATGCTAAATAAAGGGACTTGGGACGAGACTGAAATTGTTAGTAAAAACTATTTTAATGAGATGACTAACACCTCACAAAACCTTAATAAATCATATGGGTATTTATGGTGGCTAAATGGGAAAGAGAGTTTTATGACTCCTGGACCTCAACAAACATTTCAAGGATCTTTAGTGCCAAATGCACCATCTGATATGATTGCTGCACTTGGTGCAAATGACCAAAAAATATATGTTATTCCAAGTCAAAAATTAGTAGTCATAAGATGTGGAGAATCTGCAGGAGTTGAACAATTAGCCAATTCAAGCTTTGACAATGATCTTTGGGAAAAAATTAATGCCGTTATTAATTAATCATAATTTTTTGGAGTTAGTCTCTTCATGGTCGCTTGCTCATAAATAAAGGCATATTCTAACAATTGCTTTTCTTCTAATCGTTTACCAATAAAAGTCAGACCTTTTGGTTTTCCATTAATATCATAACCCATTGGCACTGTAATGGCAGGATATTCAGCAACAGCAGCCAAACCAGCATGATAGTTATTAATAGATAAAAAACCATCCAATTTGTGAGTTTTCCTTGGTATATCAAAATATGATTTTCCTCTGGTTTTGAGTGAATCTTTTATTGCCATTAAAAACGCCTCGTCACCATCATCAGCAACAATACCATTAAACAGTTTTTGACCATAAGGCATTATGGCTAAAGAATCGGTTTTATTAAATGCAATAACCTCAGATACTGACATTACTTGAATTGAAGAATTCGCATAAGTATCTAAATACTTAGGTAAGTCGTTTTTCATATCTAAATTAAGTAAGTTGATAAAATTAGGAAGTTGTCTTGCGCCTTCTTCAACTTCAACAATCTGAGCTCCAAGTTTTTTAATATCTTCCAAGGCATTAGCATAAAGTGAATCTTCCATTATGCGTTTAAAAACTCCAAAACGCTTTCCTTTTAAAGAGTTTGATTGCTGTAAATTTTCATAGTAAAATCCATTTAACCATAAGGCATAAATTGATTTTGAATCAGAAAGATCCTCACCAAATAGAGCATCTAAAACAATGGCATTATCCATTACATTTTTTGTCATTGGTCCAGCAGTATCTAGTGTTGAAGAAATTGGCACAATACCACTTCGACTAACAAGTCCGATTGTTGGTTTTAATCCTACAATTGAATTTGCACTAGAAGGCGATAAAATAGAGCCAGATGTTTCACTTCCTATTGCAGCTACTGCAAAATTTGCAGCCATGGCAACACCACTTCCAGAGCTCGATCCTCCAGTATCAAAAACACGACGCCCATAAGGGTTTAAGGTTTGCCCTCCAATGGCACTATAACCACTTGGGCAATCGCCACAAAAGAAATAAGCCCATTCGCTTAAATTGGTTTTTCCTAAAATAAGTGCGCCTTTACTTTTTAACTGATTAACTATAAAAGCATCGTCTGTAATATTGTTTTTTAAGACTACAGCCCCTGCAGTCGTTGGCATACCAGATGCATTCACATTATCTTTTAACAACATTGGCATTCCAAAAATTGGATGTTTTTTAGAAGTGTTTGCTAACTCTAAATCTTTTTGCTTGGCATGATTAATTACTTCAGGATTTAAAGAAATTATTGAGTTTAATGATAGCTCATTTTCTCTATCAAACTTTCTAATACGATAGAGGTAAAACTTGGTAAGTTGTTCATACGATAATTTACTTTCAGTAATATGTTGCTGTAGTGTAAGAATATCTTGTTCTAGAATTAAGGGTTTTAAACGATTATAATCTTCTTCTGAAAAATCTTCTAGCTGATTATTAAAAGAACTCCAAAGTTCAGAAACATCAATGTACTTTGAATCTAATACAATAAACTCTCTAAAATCTTTTACTTCCGCAGATTTAAAAGTAGTAACTCTAATACTTATAGAATCAGTGATAATTGAAGTTGAATCGGTTTCAACTATTACAGGAGCAACACTTTTATGTTTATCTTCTTTACATGAATATATAGAAACAAAAATAAAAAGAAAGAGAAATTTACGCATGGTTAGTGTTTTGCACTAAAATAGTAAAAATTTGAATGAGGTATTATAAGTTGAATTATGGATTCCTGCATGTGCAGGAATATGTTACTTAAAAAATGAATCTACAAACTCATACTTATTGAATATTTGAAGATCTTCACACCTTTATCCGCTCAAATCTACTTATTTTAAAACAATGTAATTACATTGATTTTATTCTTTTTGAGTGATTTTGTACGCATAACTAATTTTCAGGATTCAATAGATCTTATATTCCATATGTTTAAAATACAAGTCACTAATAAATTTGTATATTGAAATCTTTAAATATATTTTATGAGACCAATTTATTTCTTCATTCTGTTAACGATAATATTAAGTTGTTCATCTGGTAATGATAGTAGTGACGACTCGATGGAACCAGATTTATGTGAACAGACAACTGGAATTGCTACTAGTGACATAGCAGAAACTTCAGTTATCATAAATTGGAATGCTATTAGTTCTGCTTCTTTTCAAATTCAGTATGGCATATCAGGCTTTATACTAGGTCAAGGACAATTTGTCTCTGCCACAACAAACTCTAAATCAATAAATAATCTTGAACCGAATACATCATACCAATATTATATAAAAACCAACTGTGGAAATAATAATTTTAGTGATTGGGTTGGACCAAATAATTTTACTACTGATGCTCTGCTATTAATTGATCCAATACCATATTTAATGACTAATTTAGATTCAGATTCTAAAATTATAAAATGGTATGAAAATGAAAATGCTATTTCATACACTATAGAATTTGGTATTGCTGGCTTTACAATTGGAAATGGGGAAACGATAAATACAACAGAAACAAGTGCAATTATTGACTATGTAAATAGTGTTGGTACACATGAATTATATTTAAAAGCAAACTATCAAGATTCTCAATCCAGTAATTGGGTTGGACCATTAAATTTTTTTACAAATGGTTCTGAATGTGGTGTCTCAAATCTTACTATAGAACCTTATGAAAGTCCTAATTCATTTTTTTTAAATTGGGGAGAAACATGGGTAACAGGGTTTAGTCCAGATTCTTGGCATATTGAATATGGTCTTACAGGATTCGAATTAGGTAGTGGAGAATCAATTACCTCACCGAATGCGTTATTAACTATTGAAAATCTTGAGTTTTCTACTGAATATGACATTTATATCAAAGGAAATTGCAGCAATGGTGGATCAAGTATTTATACTGGTTTTGTTAACAACTCAACCTTGGCAACTTGTCCAGCGCCAACTTCTTTTAGCGTTAGTTTTGCTTCTAATGATTTAGTTACTCTGTTTTGTTATTCACAATTTGCTGATAGTTGGGATATAATATATGGTGAAACTGGATTTGATGTAAATGATGGTACAATATTAAATAGTACAAATACTTCAGTTACAATTTTCGAGTTACAATCAAATACTTCGTATGAATTTTATGCAAGAAGTCATTGTGAATCGGACGAGATAAGTGATTTAATAGGGCCGTTAGAAGCAACTACTACTAATTAATATTTTATTAAAATAATGGAAATATTATAAAACCCTTATAACTACTTAAAAAATGAATCTACAAACTCATACTTATTAAATACTTGAAGATCTTCAATACCTTCTCCTACTCCAATATATTTTACAGGAACTTGAAATTCATCACTAATACCAATTACAACACCTCCTTTTGCTGTTCCATCAAGTTTGGTAACAGCTAATGATGTTACTTCTGTTGCGGCTGTAAATTGTTTCGCTTGTTCAAAAGCATTCTGACCAGTAGAACCATCTAAAACCAATAAGACATCATGAGGAGCATCGTCAACAACTTTCTGCATCACACGTTTTACCTTAGTTAACTCATTCATTAAGTTAACTTTATTGTGTAATCGTCCAGCTGTATCAATAATTACAACATCTGCATTACTTGAAACGGCTGATTCTAGAGTATCAAATGCAACTGAAGCAGGATCAGATCCCATTTCTTGTTTTATCATAGGCACATCAACACGATCTGCCCAAACTTGTAATTGGTCTATTGCAGCAGCTCTAAAAGTATCAGCAGCTCCTAAAACCACATTTAAGCCTTGCTTTTTAAATTGATAAGCTAGCTTTCCAATAGTTGTTGTTTTCCCAACACCATTGACGCCAACAACCATAATTACATGAGGCTTTTTGGTTTTAGGAATGGTAAACTCAGTCGCTTCGCCAGAATTAGTTTCTGATAATAAGGCTGCTATTTCTTCTCTTAGGATTTGATTTAACTCTGAAGTCCCTAAATATTTATCTTTTGCCACACGAGCTTCAATGCGATCAATAACTTTTAAAGTTGTATTAACTCCTACGTCGCTTGTTACTAAAACTTCTTCAAGATTATCTAAAACCTCATCATCAACTTTAGATTTTCCAGCGACTGCTTTATTTAGTTTTGAAAAAAAAGTGGTTTTGGATTTTTCCAATCCCTTATTTAAGGTTTCCTTTTTTTCTGAAGAGAATATATTTTTTAAAAAACTCATTTTATTGTTTGTTGTTTTTTGTTGAGTTGTTTAGTACTCGTAATTATTTTTGCATAAAAAAGACCTTTCGACTGCGCTCAAGGTGACAAAGTAAAAAAGATATAGCTAAAAAGCTTGACCAAATTTATGCGATAATGCCCAACTTACACTAGCAATAGTCTTGCCCAAAGCTAAACTCTGCTACATTGTCATATAATCGTGTATAAAGAAAATGAATATTTATTAAAATATGTTTAGTAAAACATAAAAACATTCCTTCTTTCGAGGGAACAAAAAAAAACAAAAGCCGCTTTCGAGATGGAAGCAGCTTAAATATCTTAAAGACAAGAACGTTTACTTTTTGTTTATAAAGTCGTTTACTTGTTCTGGAGCCATAATAGATTCAACAAACATGTAAGCTCCTGATTTTGGTGACTTTACCATTTTGATAGCTTTTGTTAATCTTTTTGATCCTGTTTGTAATGATGCTACTGATTTCTTTGCCATGATTCAAATGTGTTGCATTTGAAATTTTTACAAATTGTAAAAATCTCTAATTATTTAATTTCTTTATGAACAGTCATACGCTTAAGAATAGGATTAAATTTTTTAATCTCCATTCTGTCTGGCGTGTTCTTTTTGTTTTTTGTCGTAATATAACGAGATGTTCCAGGTTGCCCAGATTCTTTATGCTCTGTGCATTCTAATATTACCTGAACTCTATTTCCTCTTTTTGCCATTGTTTTATTATTTAACTATTAGGCTATTATTTTATAAATCCTTTAGCTTTAGCACTTTTTAATACTGCAGAAATACCAAGCTTATTTATATTCTTTAAAGCAGATGTAGATACTTTTAAAGTAACCCATTTATCTTCTTCAGGAATATAAAAACGCTTCTTAATTAAGTTCGCATTAAATTTACGCTTTGTTCTGTTCATAGCGTGAGATACGTTGTTTCCAACCATCGCTTTCTTTCCTGTAAGTTCACAAACTCTTGACATTCTTTCTAACTTTAAAAAATTGTTGTTTTTAAACGAGGTGCAAATTTACAAATTCTTTGGTAGTTGACAAACTTTATTTTATCAATTTTTAAAAATTTCTTTCTGCAATAATTCAAAAGACTTATTTACTGCTTTATTAATAACTTTTGTACGATGATTTCCAAGATGGTATTCTTCTGAAAAAACGCCCTCAGGAGTTGCTAAAGCTATGCACACAGTACCTACTTCTGCATTATCATCTCCTCTTGTTGGTCCAGCATTTCCTGTTGTAGAAATAGCATAATCAGTATTAAATAACAACTGTACTTGTTTAGCCATAGCTTCTGCCACTTCAACACTCACCAATGAATATTTTTCAATTATTGTTGGGTCAATTTGTAATATATCAATTTTAGATTGAGTAGCATAACTTACTACACTTCCCTTATAATAATTAGAAGCACCAGGAATTGATGTAATACGCTCAGAAATTTTCCCTCCTGTACAACTTTCTGCTATTGCAAGAGATTTACCTTGCTCAGTTAATTTTTTTCCTATAATTGCTTCAATGGAATGTTCTTCTTCAAAGCCAACAAAAATATCTTTTACTTGTGGTATTAATTCAGCAATTTGTTTTTCCATTTCATCAACAATCACTTTTTCATCATTGCCTTTAGCCGATAAGCGCAAACGCACTCTACCCAAACTAGGCAAGTAAGCCAGTTTTATAAAATCTGGCAGATTATCTTCCCATGCTTCAATATGTGCTGCCAATCTGCTTTCCCCAAGTCCATATGTAAGCAATGTCTTGTGCATAATAAAAGGCAATTTAAACTGTTTTCGAAGTTTAGGAATCACTTCGTTTTCAATCAATGCTTTCATTTCAAAAGGTACACCTGGAAGTGAAATAAACACTTTTGATTCTTTTTCTAACCACATTCCTGGAGCGCTGCCAAAACGATTCATCAACACTTGTGCTTTTGATGGCACCAAAGCTTGATCTATATTAACTTGTGATAGTTCTTGCTTGATATATTTTTTCCACAATTCTTGAATGTTTTCTAATACTGAGGCATCAGGAACCAATGTGTCATTAAAATATTCAGCAAGAGTGTTTTTGGTAATATCGTCTTTGGTTGGGCCTAATCCACCAGTAATGATAACAATATCAGCATTTTCTTCAGCTTCTTTTAAAGATTTTAGAATGTGCATTTTATCATCTTGAACAGATGTGATTTGGTACACGGAAACACCAATTTTATTAAGTTGCTTGGCAATAAAAGCGGAATTAGTATCTACAATCTGACCAATGAGGATCTCATCACCAATTGTTATTATTTCTGCTTGCATTAATTATAAGTTGAAGTCTTCCTTGATTTCGGCAGCTGTTTTTGCAACAGCAACCATTACTTTTTCAAGTTGATCAGTAATGTCCCTTCCTTTTTGCTCAAACTTTCCCCAATCTTGAACCTCGATGAGTTCTTCAAGAACACCAAGTTCAAACATATCAATAGTAGGTTTCATTTTGTGAGCTGCTTTGTAAGTAGCTAGGTGATCTGCGCTTTCAACAGCAATTTTCAAAAGCCTTGCATCAGCTGGCACTTCTTCTAAAAAAGTCTTTGCTAATGTTTCAATAAATTCCTGATCATTGTCAGAAAGTTCTCGAATTTTATCTAATTTATAACTTTGTTCCATTTATTTCACTGTAATAGAGAATAACTCCTCATTCTCAATATATCCTTTTAATTTATCATTAGCAACTACCTTGCCAACTCCTGCTGGAGTTCCTGTAAAGATAATATCTCCAATCTTTAAAGTAAAATATTTTGACACATATTCGATTAACTCATCAATCTTCCAAAGCATCAAATTTGTATTTCCGTCTTGAACGACTTCATCATTTTTAAGTAGTTTGAACGGAATATTATCAACATTACCGAAATTTGATTTAGGCAACCACTTCCCTATTACTGCTGCTCCATCAAAGGCTTTAGCTTTTTCCCAAGGCAATCCTTTAGCTTTTAATCGACTTTGTAAATCACGTGCTGTAAAGTCGATACCAAGGCCAATTTCTTCATAATATTTATGAGCGAATTTTTTGTTTATATACTTCCCAACTTTATTGATTTTTACCAGTATTTCTACTTCATGATGCACATCATCTGAAAAATCTGGAATAAAAAAAGGTTGTTTTTTAAGCAGAATGGCAGTATCAGGCTTTAAAAAAACTACAGGATCTGTCGGTTTTTCGTTTTCGAGTTCTTCTATGTGCTTTGTATAGTTACGACCAATGCAAATAAGTTTCATTTTATAATAATTTATTATTAAACTGTCTCAGTTTTATGGCTGTTAGAACCTTTTTAGTATACAGTGGAAAATCTGCATTTAAGAGCCAGCCAAAATAACCTGGTTCATCATTCATAACATCAACAACTCGTTTTCCTTTGTGTTTTCCAAATGAAAAACATTCTTCTTTATTTTTATTAAACGTAATGAATCCAGCAAAATCAGCGAACTTTTTACGTGAACTGAATTCAGCTAAAAACTTGGTATCATTTTCAAGGTTGTCATATCTATCTAATTGTGCTTTCAAAACTTCATAAGTTGCTTTAGTATCTGCTTCTGCACTATGTGCATCTTCCAGATTTTCATCACAATAAAACTTATAAGCTGCACTCAGGGTACGTTGTTCCATTTTATGAAATATCGTTTGAACATCAACAGAAACGTGATTTTTCATATCGAAATCAACCTCAGCACGTAACATTTCTTCTGCCAATAATGGAATATCAAATCTGTTGGAGTTAAAACCTCCTAAATCGGAATCTTTAATCATATTGTGTACATCCTTAGCCAATTCTTTAAAAGTTGGTTCATTGGCTACTTTTTCATTAGTAATTCCATGAATTTCAATCACTTCTTTTGGAATTTCCATTTCAGGATTTACTAACCAAGTTTTGCTTTCTTCTGTTCCGTTTGGAAATACTTTAAGAATTGAAATTTCTACTATTCTGTCTTTAGAAATATTAATTCCAGTAGTTTCCAAATCAAAGAAGCAAATGGGATTTTTTAATTTAAGATTCATGTGCTATTATAATTTATACAAAGGTAAATAGAATAAACAAAAAAGAGCGTTGGCTTTTTAAAAACCTCTTGATTTTATAAAAAAAATAGCCGACCTTCGTTTAACAGCTGATATAAACAATTAAAAAAGTTCATGTCAAGACATTATGCATAAGCTCTAGAAGAAATTTGAAAATAAATGAACATTTTATGAAGTACTATTTTATTGTTTTCGCATTGTTTATGTTGTCTCCAACGAATCCAATTTATTGCCAAGATACTGTTGTAGTTGTTGCGCAAAGAATTGTAAGACATGGAAGTGAAGAGTATAATAATCGAATCAAAAAAGATAGAGCCGTATTTGTACAGAAATATGTCGACTCAATAAATAACTATAAAGTCTCAAAAAAAGATAGTTTCCCAGCATTTTTCACAACAATAGATTTCGACGAAAAATATGGAAGACAATTCAATTTGACGGTTAATGGAAAAGTTTCCATCAGGAAATTAATAATTGATCAATTAACAAACGAAAATTTAATGTGGCGAGTAAAAAGAAGTAATGACCTGCGGCTAAAATTAAAACATGAAGATAAGCCACCTGGAATCGCTAATTACTATGATCCAATCCCATTTCAACAACACAGCACGTATGAGCTGGTTGTAATGAGATTAGATGAAATTGAAAATAATAGATGTTTAGGTATTAAAGAAAATTAAAGTAGCAAGAGCCATATGCATAACAACGCATATAATGCATTGCTAGTTGCGTTCTCCCTGAAAACTAGTAACTTTAAATATTAAACAATTAAAAACGGAACTTAAACGAATAGCGGCGCAATTGCCCTGCCGATGCTAACGCCAAATGCTGCGCCACGTTGCTACTTGCATTTACGCTCAGCCGAAGCAGCCGCAAGGACGCTACGCATCATATACAAGCACGTTAAACGAACCTCAAAAATTTCATAAAAAGGCACAGTTTTAAACTGTGCTTTAATATTTTGTGATTCCTACGAAAGCAGGAATGTTATATTTCTCTATTAGAATCCCAAGCTTCTAAATAATCCTTGACAGCTTTTACAAACTGTCCTCCTAGTGCACCATTAACCACACGATGGTCATAAGAATGCGACATAAACATTTTGTAACGTATGCCAATAAAATCACCTTCGGCAGTTTCAATAACTGCTGGTACTTTTCGGATTGCTCCTAAAGCCAAAATGCCAACTTGTGGCTGATTGATAATTGGTGTTCCCATAATGCTACCAAACGTTCCAACGTTGGTTACTGTATAAGTTCCTCCTTGAATATCGTCCGGTTTTAGTTGGTTCAATCTAGCACGATTTGCCAAGTCATTTACTTGCTTAGTCATACCTATTAAGTTCAATTGGTCTGCATTTTTAATCACTGGAACAATTAAATTTCCATCTCCTAAAGCAGCAGCCATACCAAGGTTGATATTCTTTTTCTTAATAATAGTATCACCTTGAACAGAAATATTCATCATTGGGTAATCACGAAGTGCTTTTGCGACAGCTTCCATGAATATTGGCGTAAATGTTAAGTTTTCGCCTTCACGTTTTGCAAACTCATTTTTAACTTTATTTCTCCAGTTCCAAATTTTGGTCACATCAGCTTCAATAAAGCTTTGCACATGTGCAGAGGTTTGTATTGAATCTACCATATGCTTGGCAACCAATTTACCCATTCTACTCATTTCGATAATCTCATCATCTCCTGAGCTAATAATTGGTTGTACTTGCTTTACTTCTGGAGCTTGCATTGGCACTTTTTCAGCTCCGTTTGACTGAGCTTTTTCTACTTTTGGAGCAACAGGTTGACTTGACCTAGATTCTATATAAGCAAGAATGTCATTTTTGGTTACACGACCTTCATTTCCAGTTCCTAAAATTGCATCCAGTTCTGCTTGAGAAACACCTTCTTTTTTAGCAATATTTCTAACTAAAGGTGAATAAAAACGATCTTCAGAAGATATAACTGGAGTAGCAACTGTTTGAGCAGCGACTACAGTTTGAGCAACCTCAGCAACAGCTGGATTTGGTTTTTCCTTTATTTCTGAAACTTCTTGAGCAGGAGCTTCAACACTAACATTACCTTCTCCTTCTATTTCAATTACTGCAATAGTTTGTCCTACTTGAACAACATCATCAATTTCAAATAGTTTTTCAACTAATACACCATCAACTTCACTAGGTACTTCACTATCAACTTTATCTGTAGCTATCTCTAAAACGGCTTCATCAGCTTCTATAGTATCTCCTACTTCTTTAAGCCATGACGTTATGGTTGCTTCCGCAACACTCTCTCCCATTTTAGGTAACTTAAGTTCAAATTTTGCCATATCTATAATGCAAAACCGATTTTTTGGTTTCTGACTGCAAAATTAATGAAAATTCAATTAGTTTTTTGAACTTCTTTTAATTAATTCTCATTAAACTGAATAACCTTCCCTCTATGAATAGAGTCATTACTACCAATAATAAAGTCTGATTTTTTAGGTAGAATTTTAAAATTTAGCTTGTTTTGTTGATGCAGATTTTCAATGTTTTTAATGATTTCTTTGTAAGGCAATGAATTAGCATCAAAAATAACTTCGGAAACTCCTTTTATATCCTCTATATGATTTTGAACATGTATTTTTTTATCTAAAACATCTTCCAAGGTCGAATTTTCAGAATTCGAAATAAAATAATATTGTTCTGGTTGAACTTCATTCTGCTTTATATTCCCTTTAAAGAAATGAGCTATATTAATTCCAAGCATCACTATAGTGTCAAACAAAACATTCGTTTTAAAATGCTTTTTGTAAAACAACTTCATGGCATTATAAAATCGCTTTGTATACTTTTTATCATTATTGGTACTCTCTCCTTTATAATGAATACAGGTTGTCTCTCCAAAATAGTAATTTTGAAAACCGGATTGAAGTAGTTTATAGGACAAATCAATATCCTCACCATACATGAAATAATCTTCATCGAAACCTTCAACTTGCTCATACACGACTCTTTTCATAAACATGAATGCTCCAACTAATACATCAACCCTTCCGACTTCATTCTCACCTAAATGATTGGCATAATATTTATTCCCATTCCCAAATATTTTTTGCATGGCTACTTTTACTACAGGAATATTACGTTTGCTTTCAGGTAAAAAAGCGCCAGAACCATCAATTAATTTACAACCAATGACTCCAAGATTGGATTTGCTTTTTGCAAACTCTAGAAGCTTAACAAAAGTATCCTCAGCAACTACAGTATCAGGGTTTAAGATACACATGTACTCTCCTTTTGCCACTTTCACACCTTGATTATTGGCTTTGGCAAAACCCACATTATCTTTATTTGAAATTAATGTAACTGATGGAAATTTATCTTGAACCATCTCACAGCTTTCATCTGAAGAATTGTTATCGACTACAATAATTTCAGCATCTATAGTTGTGATTGCTTGTTCCACACTTTTTAAGCATAACTCCAAAAAGTATTTAACATTGTAGTTGAGTATAATGACAGAAAGTTCCATCTATGATTTTAAAGAAATTTCAAACGGAATTCTGTTTGTAATGCTTCGTCCAAGCGTTATTTCGTCTGCGTATTCCAATTCATCACCAACCGAAATTCCGCGAGCAATCGTTGAAGTAATAACCTTATAATCTTGGATTTGTCTATAGATATAGAAGTTGGTCGTATCGCCCTCCATAGTAGAGCTTAATGCAAAAATAAGCTCTTTAATGTGACCTTGTTTTACTTTTTCAACCAAAGATGTAATATTTAAATCATGTGGACCAATACCATCCATTGGCGAAATTTTCCCACCAAGCACATGATACAATCCTCTAAATGAACTTGTGCCTTCAATAGCCATCACATCTCTGATATCTTCAACAACGCATATTATGTCTTTATCTCTATGTAGATTAGCGCAAATTTCACAAATGGCAACATCGCTAATGTTATGACAGCTCTTACAAAATTTGATATCGTTACGCATTTTCGTAATAGCTTCTGCCAAATGCTTGGTTTGATCATTAGGTTGGCGCATCAAATGCAACACTAAACGCAATGCAGTACGTTTACCAATTCCTGGTAATTGTGCCATTTCATTTACGGCATTTTGAAGCAATTTTGATGAGAATTCCATTGGCACGAATTTACAATTTATTCTGAACTTGATTTATATTCTTTACTCAAGTTTTTGACATAATTTAGAATTTGATTTTTTTAATTTGTATTTTGAAAACCAAATACATTCCTAAATGAGCTCAACGCAAATACTCATCTTAATCGCAGCCTATTTTGCTGTACTTTTACTGATTTCCTATTTCACTGGAAAAAATGATAATAATGAAGATTTCTTTAAAGCTGGAAAACAAAGTCCTTGGTATTTAGTAGCCTTCGGCATGGTTGGTGCTTCGCTTTCTGGAGTAACATTTATTTCAGTTCCTGGATGGATTGAAGGTTCTCAATTTAGCTACTTTCAAGTGGTTTTGGGTTATATGGTTGGTTACTTTGTTGTTGCTTATTTGCTATTACCTATTTATTATAAACTCAATGTCACCTCAATTTATGAGTATTTATTGCAGCGTTTTGGAGTTGTAAGTCATAAAACAGGAGCGTTTTTCTTTTTTGTTTCAAGAGTTATTGGTGCTGCATTTCGTTTGTTTTTAGTGGCTATTGTTCTACAGCAATTTGTATTTAATGCATGGAATGTTCCTTTTGAGATTACTGTTGTTATTTCTATTCTCCTCATTTGGATTTACACTAACAAAGGAGGTATTAAAACGATTGTTTGGACAGATACCTTGCAAACACTATTTATGATATTGGCAGTGATTTTATCCATCTACTTTATCAACGAAAATTTAGGATGGTCATTTAGTGAATTTTTGGCATCCAGTGAGCTCAAAGAATATAGCGATGTATTTGTAACCGACAGTTTTTTAGAGCGTGGTCATTTTATTAAATCGTTTGTAGGAGGCATGTTTATTACTATTTGTATGACTGGTTTAGATCAAGATATGATGCAAAAAAACCTTACTTGTAAATCATTAAAAGATGCTCAAAAAAATATGGTATCCTTTAGTATTGTACTCGTTATTGTCACATTCTTATTTATGCTATTAGGTGCTTTACTTTATATCTACGCAAACAAGAATAACATATCAATGCCTTTAATGGATGGACAACCAAGAACTGATTTATTATTCCCTGAAATAGCATTAAATGGAGGTTTAGGTATTACACTTGCAATTACCTTTATGCTAGGATTAATAGCTGCTGCCTATAGTAGTGCAGATAGTGCATTAACATCATTAACTACATCTTTTTGTGTAGATTTTTTAAACATTGAAAAGAAGCCAAAAGAAGAACAAAAAAGTGTTCGCAAAAAGGCTCATATTGGCATGAGCATAATGCTTGTAATTGTAATTATAATTTTTAAATATGTTTTAACAAGTAATGTTATTGATAGCTTACTCACAGTTGCTGGTTACACGTATGGTCCATTACTTGGCTTGTTTGCCTTTGGAATATTTACAAAACATCAAGTAAAAGATAAATATGTTTGGGTTGTGGCTTTATGCTCAGCAGTTCTAATTGCAATTATAGGCAGCATTCCGCCAGAAAAATTAGGAGGTTATGTATTAGGATATGAATTACTACCTATTAATGGTCTGCTAACCTTTATTGGTTTAATATTGATTCGTAGAAAGTAAAACTAAAGTACACGCAATTTCAAACTCAATATTATGTTCTTTTAAAAGTTTATAAAATTCAGGGTTTTCAGTTCCAGGATTAAAAATAACACGATTTGGTTTAAGCTTAATAATATAATCATAATAAGCAACTTGTCGCTTTGCATTAAGGTATAGGGTTACAGTGTCAATATCTTTATATGCTTTCAACTCAGTATCAATACTAACGCCATCAACTTCTCCTTCTTTCAAACCATAAGCAAACACTTCATGATCATGAGTCACTAAACGTTGTATGACGTAATTAGAATATCGATTTGGCTTTAAAGATGCTCCTAGAACTAAAGTTTTAATTTGCAAAATGTTAAAAATATGTTAATGGCTGTTAAAAAAAGTAACAGCATTCATTTATAGTCGTCTCTTAGGTATAAATGTAGTAAAAAGCATTTATACAATCAATTCATCAATCAATCAAAAATCAATGAAAAAACTAATCACATTATGTGCTTTGGTATTACTTACCGTACAAAGCAACTACGCAAACAATTTTATTACAGACAACGAATTAGTCGATGGATCTATATCTGGAAAGGTACTAGATGAAGCGTTAAACGAACCTCTTCCATACGTAAACATTATTATTAAGAATGAAAAAGGAGAAATTGTTACTGGTAGTATTACACAAGAAGATGGAACATTTGAAATCACAAAAATTCCAGAAGGAAAAATTACTGTAACAGCACAATACATTGGTTACAAAGCTATTGTTAAGGAATTAAATATTACTCGAAAAAATCGAAAATTCGATTTAGGTGATCTTAGATTAGAGGAAGAAGCCTCGAGTTTGGAAGAAGTTACTGTTATAGCAGAAACTTCAACTATTCAGCAAAAGGTAGACAGAAAGGTTATTAATATTGGTAAAGATCTTGCTGCCTCTGGAACAGCTTCAGAATTAATGGTAGGAATTCCATCTGTTGCTGTTGATGCTCAAACTGGTGATATTAGCCTTAGAGGAAACCAAAATGTAAGAGTTATGGTAGATGGTAAATTTTCTAACATACCTACTGCACAGTTATTAAAGCAAATACCTTCAAGTGCTATAAAATCTGTAGAATTAATTACTAATCCATCAGCTAAGTATGATCCTGATGGCATGAGCGGCATTATCAATATCGTTTTGCATAAAAATACCATGATAGGTTTCAATGGAAGTTTAAGTACAAACTTTAGCTATGAATTGCAACCAAAATTCAATAGTGCTTTAAACATGAATTATAGAAATGGTAAATTTAATCTGTATGGCAATTACAGCAACAACATTTCAAAAAATACTAATTATGGATTTATTGATAGAATAGATCAAAATACACTTCAAAATGTTGATATTCTCGATAAAAAAAAATCTAATGTTTTTAAAGTTGGTGTTGATTTTTACTTGAACGACAAGAATACTATTTCTGTGTTTACAAACCAGAATCTATTTGAAGGCGGAACTGATGCTGGAACAGATATTTTATTTGGTGACAATACGTTCCAAAATCAATTAATAACAAATGACGGAGACAATACCTCTCAGCAATATAATTTTGATTATAAACTGGATTTTGACAAAGAAGGGCAGAATATTGAGCTAGAGGTAGATCACAATATTTTTAACAGTGATTCAAAAACAGATAATCTGTTTGCAGGAAATGCATCAAACAGATCGAACTTTTTTGAATTAACAGATACTGAAAGGGATTTCACATCCATTAACTTAGATTATGTAGACCCTTTATCTGAAACTTCAAAGTTAGAACTTGGTCTGCAGGCCAGGCTTTTCAATAATATCATTGATTATGAATCTGATGGACGCTCTCAAAATTTATTAGGTGAATATATTCCTTCCTTAACGTACTTTGATTATAGTAGAGATATTTATTCTGCATATGCAAACTATAGCAAAAAGATAAATAAGTGGAGTTTTCAACTTGGTTTGCGTGCCGAAAGCGCTAACGTAAAAACATTGGCAAAAGAAACAGATTTAATTACCAACCAAGTAATTGTAACACCTTTTGATAATGATTATATTGAAGTTTATCCTTCGGCATTTATAACATTAGAAGCATCTGAAAAAAATTCTTTTCAATTTAGTTATAGCAGACGTGTAGATCGTCCTGGAGTTGGACAAGTTAATCCATTACCTGAATTTAATACTCCATTAATTTCAAAATTTGGAAATCAGAACTTATTACCTCAGTTCACAAACTCATTTGAAACAAATTATACAAGAAAGCTAGACAAAGGAACTATTACTACAGGTGTTTTTTATAGAAGAGTACAAGATGAAATCTCAACTGTCATTTTAATTGACCGAGCAGATTATAACCGTCTAATCTTAACTGATGATAATTTTGACAACACATCTTCTTACGGTTTTGAATTAACTTCAAATTATCGTCCAACTTCATGGTGGAGTCTTAATGGTAGTTTTGATTTGTACTTACAAACACAAAAAAGTATTAGTGAAAGATTAACTGTACCTGCAGACGTAGCAACAGAGAATGATATCTTTATCGAAACTGTTGAAGTTGATAATCTTGCTTTTAATTTCAGGGTTTTCAATAACTTTAAAGTAAGTAAAAGTTTATCATTTACAGCATTCGCTTTTTATAGAGGCGCAAATGAAAGCATTCAATTTGATGTGGATCCAATGTACTTTGTCAACTTAGGAATGCGTTACAGCTTCTTAGAAGGAAAAGCAACCTTCAGTTTTAATTACAATGATGTATTTAACACCATGAATTTTTCGGCAGATTCCAGTAGGCCATTTAGGCAAAATCTTGAATTTAATTGGGAAAGTAATACTTGGAACCTTGGTTTTAATTATCGTTTTGGTGGTGGAAAATATAGAGCTAAGTCAAGAAAAAATAGAGACAACGACGAAAAATCTGGAGGAGGGATCTTCTAGTAAAAGAAATTAATAACCTACATATAATAGTTGATGGTTAGTGTTAATGTTTGGTTATTAATAAGAAACCCGAAGTATTAAGCTTCGGGTTTTTACTTACATTATGTTAAAGTTTATATAAAATTAAATTCTCATGAAATAAAAAGACACTTTTTACGTCTTATATATAAGAACATTTTTTTAAATGTTAATGTTGGTTAATAGCTAAAAAACCTGAAACAGACTTTGTTTCAGGTTTTTTTGTGCATTCCTCTCGTCCCGAAGCTTCGGGACGAGAGGAATGTTTTACCACTTCATAATCACAGATCCCCAAGTAAAACCACTACCAAAGGCTGCTAACACCACATTATCTCCTTCTTTAATCTTATCTTCTTCCCAAGCTTCGGTTAAAGCTATAATCACTGATGCAGCAGTTGTATTACCATACTTCATTATGTTATTAAATACTTGATCGTCTCTCAATCCAAACTTCTTCTGAATAAATTGTGCAATTCGTAAATTTGCTTGATGCGGAATCAACATATCTATCTCTTCTTTTTGCAGTCCGTTTTTCATCAAACCTTCAATAATTACTTCACTAAATCTGACCACTGCATGTTTAAACACAAAGGTACCATCCATATAAGGGAAATAAGATAAGTCATCTTCCTTTGCTTCTAGTATTTCAGGAACCCAATGCCTAATACTAGGTGATTCGACAATAAGTTTATCAGCGTATTTTCCTTGACTATGCAAATGTGTTGACAAAATTCCTTTTGCAGTATCTTTTTCTCTAGATAACACACAAGCTCCTGCTCCATCACCAAAAATAACAGTGACTCCTCTTCCTCTAGTGCTTTTATCTAATCCATTAGAATGGTATTCTGCTCCAACCACCAAAATATTTTTATACATCCCAGTTTTTATAAACTGATCAGCAACAGATATAGCATACACAAAACCTGAGCATTGATTTCTAATATCAATAGCACCAACGTTTTTCATCTCTAGCATATCTTGTATTTGCACACCACAACCTGGGAAATAATAATCAGGCGTCATCGTAGCAAATACAATAAAATCAATATCGTCTTTGGTTAACCCTGAACGTTCAATAGCCATTCTAGACGCTTTTGCTCCCATCACAGCAGTTGTGTCATCAGTTCCCTTTTTTATCCAACGTCGCTCTTTTATTCCAGTTCGTTCCTGAATCCATGCATCATTGGTGTCCATCATTTGTGACAAATCATCATTTGTAACCACATGTTCTGGTAGATATTTACCTAATCCTATAATTTTTGAATTGTACATACGTAACTCTTTTCTTAAATCAAATTGAATTTTAAATGTAATGAATTATTATAATTAAGCTGTGATAAACAGCTCATATTTATAAGTTCTGTTAAAAACTTTAACTCGAAGATTAGATCTACAAAAGTCAAAAATTGTGTAACTTTAAGCTCATTTCTAATAATTTAAACCAACTCAATATGAAAAAATCAATTGTTTGTTTTCTTATTTGTTTTGTGACTTTTTCACAAGCTCAAGAAAATGTAAGTTATCAATTGCCTCACGATAATATTTTAGAACTCGCAGATGCACCTTTGGCACCATCGTTAAGAATGGATAGCAAAAGTGAGAACATGTTGTTTCTATATCGAAGTAATTTTAAGAGTATTGCCGAATTATCAGAAACAGAACTACGTCTTGGTGGACTTAGAATAAATCCTGTAACCAATATTGGAAGTCGTATAAATTATTATACAGATGTCAAAGTAAGAAATGGCAGAAATAGTGAAAACGTATCTGTAAATGGCTTACCCAAAGATGGTCGATTTGCCTATTTTAGTTTTTCTCCAGATGAAACCAAAGTAGCATTTACAAATACTTCAGAAACTGGAGTAGAACTTTGGATGTTAGATTTCGCAACAGCTACTGCCAGCAAAATCTCAGATGCCAACCTAAGTGCAAATATGGGCAACCCTTTTGATTGGTTTAATGACAACAACTCTTTACTTGTAAAGATGCTGTCTGATAACAGGAAACCACTTATAGACACTAAAAGTGCAGTCCCTTCAGGACCAACCATTTCTGTAAGCGAGGAAGGTGTAAAAGCACAAAATAGAACCTATCAAGATTTGTTAAAAAACCCAAATGATGTAAGCAATTTTGAGCAATTAGCAACAGCTCAATTATACAAAATATCTCTAGATGGCACTAGGACAAAATGGAAAGAGGATGATATGTACACAGGGATTTCTTTTTCTCCTGATGGAAAATATATCATGGTAAACACCATTCAAAAACCTTTCTCTTACCTAGTAACTTATAGAAGTTTCCCATCAAATACTAATATTTATGACACTAATGGTAATTTAGTAAGCAACTTTCTAAAAGTTCCACTTATTGAAGATTTGCCAAAAGGATTTATGTCTACTCGAACAGGAAAAAGAAATGTGTCTTGGAGAGCAGATAAACCTTCAACTTTATATTGGTCTGAAGCACTGGATGGTGGTGATCCTGCTATTGACGTCTCATATCGTGATGAAATTTTTGAATTAAATGCACCTTTTATTGAAACACCAAAATCTCTTTTAAAAATTAAACAACGTTTTGCCGGAATCATTTGGGGAAATGATAATACAGCCATTGCAATTGATCGTTGGTGGAATACAAGAAACTCTAAAACTTACGTATTCAATCCTTCAAATAACCAACAAACACCTGAAGTTATTTGGGATAGAAACTATCAAGATCGTTATAGTGATCCAGGCAGTTTCGCTACTAAAAAAAATGAATATGGTAGATACTCCTTAGAATTAAGTGGAGATGATGCCTACCTTATTGGAGCTGGTTATAGCAAAGAAGGAAAATTTCCTTTTATCGATAAAATTAATTTAAAGAATAAACAAACAAAACGTTTATATCAATCGACAGAAACAAATAAACTAGAAAATATCAGTGACATTCTCGATGTTAAAAAAGGAGAAATTTTAGTGAGAGTTGAGTCTAAAAATGAGTTCCCAAACTATTATGTAAAAAACATAAAACGTAAAACAGGAGCTGTTGCATTAACTAGTTTTGAAAATCCTTTTAAAAGCATTCAAAACGTTCATAAAGAAGTCATTAACTACAAACGTGATGATGGCTTAGATCTTTCTGGAGAATTATATTTACCAACAAATTACGAAAAAGGCAAAAAGTACCCAATGATTGTTTGGGCATATCCAAGAGAATATAAAGATAAAAGTAGTGCTTCACAAAGCACATCTAACTCAAACCGATTCACTTATCCATCTTATGGTTCTCCAATTTTCTGGGTGACTCGTGGCTATGTGGTTTTAAATAATGCTGCATTCCCTATAATAGGAGAAGGTAACGAAGAGCCTAATGATAGCTTTAGAACACAACTTGTTGCGAATGGTAAAGCAGCAATTGATGCAGTTGACAATCTTGGTTATATTGATAGAAATCGTGTGGCAGTTGGTGGACACTCATATGGAGCCTTTATGGTTGCCAATTTATTATCACATTCCAATTTGTTTGCAGCAGGAATTGCAAGAAGTGGTGCATACAATAGAACTCTTACTCCTTTTGGATTCCAGAGTGAAGAACGTAGTTATTGGGAAGCACCAGATGTATATAATGCGATGTCACCATTTATGCATGCCGATAAAATGAAAACACCATTATTACTAATTCATGGTGAAGCCGATAATAACTCAGGAACCTATCCTCTTCAAAGTGAACGTTATTTTAATGCCTTAAAAGGTCATGGTGCACCAACAAGATTGATTATGTTACCTAAAGAAAGTCATGGCTACAGAGCAAGAGAATCTGTAATGCACTTACTTTGGGAACAAGATCAATGGATGGAAAAACATGTAAAAAATAAGCCAACGGTTAGTACGCCAGATAAAATATTGAAAGATTAATATTAACTACGTTTCAAAAGCCATTTTATAACAGAATGGCTTTTTTTATGCCATCTTGTCACAAACTAACAATTGGTATTTTTTTTGACTTAACACGATTAAACAATAAAAAACATATATCATGACAAAAGGAAATATTAATGTTTCGGTTGAGAATATCTTTCCGTTAATTAAAAAGTTTCTATATAGTGACCACGAAATATTTTTACGTGAGCTTATAAGTAATGCTACAGATGCAACGATGAAGCTAAAACACCTTACCAATATTGGTGAAGCTAAAGTTGAATATGGCAATCCGCAGATTGAAGTTAATATTGACAAAAAAGGTAAAAAACTTCATATTATTGATCAAGGTCTTGGTATGACAGCTGATGAAGTTGAAAAGTATATTAATCAAGTTGCTTTTTCTGGTGCAGAAGAGTTTTTGGATAAATACAAAGACAAAGTTGATGATGCTGGAATTATTGGTCATTTTGGTCTTGGCTTTTACTCTGCCTTCATGGTTGCTGAAAAAGTTGAGATTATTACAAAATCTCATAAAGATGAACCTGCTGCACATTGGACATGTGATGGTTCACCTGAGTTTACTTTAGAAGCTTCAGATAGAACTGAAAGAGGAACTGAAATTATTTTACATATTGCTGATGATTCAACAGAATTTTTAGAAGAAAGCAGAATTAAGGAACTCTTATTAAAGTATAACAAGTTTATGCCTATTCCAATTAAGTTTGGAACTAAGGAAGTAAACGATCCTGATTTCACTCCGAAAACTACAACAGATAAAGATGGCAAGGAAACAACTGAGCCTCATAAACAAATTACAGTTGATAATATCATCAATAATCCAAATCCAGCTTGGACAAAGCAACCAGCTGAATTAGAAGATGCAAATTATAAAGATTTCTACAAAGAATTGTATCCAATGCAATTTGAAGAGCCTTTATTCAACATTCATTTAAATGTAGATTATCCTTTCAATCTTACTGGAATCTTGTATTTCCCAAAGATGACGAATGACTTAAACATTCAGAAGGATAAAATTCAGCTATATCAGAATCAAGTTTATGTTACTGATAATGTTGAAGGTATTGTTCCTGAATTCTTAACGATGCTTCGTGGTGTTATTGATTCACCAGATATTCCTTTAAATGTATCTCGTAGTTATTTACAAGCTGATGGTGCAGTAAAGAAAATAGCATCTTACATCACTCGTAAAGTTGCTGATAAATTAAAATCGCTATTCAATTCTAATCGTGAAGATTTTGAAGCTAAATGGAATGACATCAAAATTGTGATTGAGTACGGAATGCTTTCAGAAGAAAAATTCTTTGAAAAAGCAGATGCATTTGCGTTATATCCAACAGTTGATGGAACATATTACACATACGAAGAATTATATAATAAAATAAAAGCGAATCAAACTGACAAGGATGACAAGCTAGTTATCCTATATGCTTCAGATAAAGATGCTCAACACTCGTATATTGAATCTGCAAAGGCAAAAGGTTACGAAGTTTTATTGTTAGATTCACCTATAGTATCTCACTTAATTCAAAAGTTAGAAACAACTAAAGAAAAGATTTCTTTTGCACGTGTTGATGGTGATCATATTGATAATTTAATCAAGAAAGATGAAACAACGATTTCTAAATTAGATGAAGATCAGACAAAAGCTTTAGACGAATTATTAAAAGAAGTAATTCCTTCTGAAAAGTTCATGGTACAATTAGAAGCAATGGATAGCAATGCGTCTCCATTTATTATTACACAACCAGAATTTATGCGTCGTATGAAAGAAATGCAACAAACTGGTGGAGGCGGAATGTTTGGAATGGGTAACATGCCAGAAATGTACAACTTGGTTGTTAACACTAATTCTGAACTTGTTGGAGAAATCTTAGGCACTAAAACCAAAAAGAAACAAGAGCGTTTAATAAATCAGAGCTTAGATTTAGCGAGATTATCTCAAGGCTTATTAAAAGGTGAAGAGTTAACAAACTTCATCAAGCGTAGTTACGATATGATAAAATAGGCAACCTTTTCTGTTTAACAGAAAATCTATATATCCAAAACCACTTCTTAACGGAAGTGGTTTTTTTATTAAGTTCATTTTACTAACTTGATAGAAATTTAAAAAATCAACAATGAAAACAATGACCTGCAATCAATTAGGTGGTGCTTGCGATATGGAATTCCATTCAAATAGTTTTGATGAAATTTCTGAAATAAGCAAACAACATGGTATGGAAATGTTTCAAAAAAATGACGAACCTCATTTACAAGCAATGCATAAAATGAGAGAATTAATGCAAACTGCATATTCTATGCTATGCAAGACTGGCTAAAAAATAAAAGAGATGAATTTGATGCATTACCTGATAATGTTTGATATTACTAATATGAGATATTTAATACTTATTTTCTTTTTGTTTCTTCAGCAAATTACAACATCACAAGAAATACAATTTCGCTCCAACTCTAGAACAGTCTTAGGAAATGGCATCGAAAAATCAGCCTCAATAGATGTAGGTGATATTGATAAAGATGGCGATTTAGATATTCTTGTTGCAAATGGCAGGCATTGGCCAGAACCAAATATAGTATTTTTTAATAATGGCTTTGGAATCTTTACAGTATCAAAACTATTAGACAACATTAACGAAACTAGTTATGCAACTGAACTTGCAGATTTTGATAACGATGGAGATCTAGATGTCGCAGTAGGAAACGATATGGCTCCAAACGCTATCTATTTAAATGATGGTTCTGGAAATTTTTCAAGAGTAGCCAATTTTGGTAATAATTATTCTCCAACTCGAAATTTAAAAACAACAGATATTGATATGGATGGTGATATTGATATTTTAATTACTAATAGAGGCAAGGAAAATGAAATATGCCTGAACAATGGAAAAGGTCAATTCACCGAAATTATAAAATTTGGATCTAAAAATGATTCTACTATTGATGTTGAAGTGGTTGATTTAGATAAGGATGGTGATATTGATTTGGTTTTAGCAAACAGAGACCAGCAACAAAATTTTATTTACTTAAACAATGGACAATTAAAGTTCACTGAAAAAATTGCTTTTGGAACAGGAACAGATGAGACAAGAGCAGTTGGTATCGCTGATATGGACAACGATGGTTATTTAGATATAATTACATCTAATATTCAAGAACCAAATGTGATTTACTTCGGAAATAAAACAATGGATTATTCTCGAAATATTCAATTTGATGCATCAAAAAATAGCTCCTATTCTTTAAGTATTGGTGATATAGATGGTAATGGAAGTATGGATATTGTTGTTGCCAATGATGAAAAACCAAATATGGTTTTTCTTAATTTTCAAAAAGGAACCTCATGGAAAGCAATCCAACTAAGAGATCAAGAGTTAGCGACTTATGACATTATTCTTGCAGATTTAAATAACGACAACAGGTTAGATATTATTGAAAGCAATTCGGATACTACTAATTACTATTATCTAAATATTCTAGTAGATAAAAAATAAAACCTCAATGAAAGTGATGCTTCACTCATTGAAAAGTACTGTTTACTAAATACCTGTTTTTAAATACTCATTAGATATATAGGTTTGTTGTATATTAACATTTAAAATTTTATATCATGAAAAATCAAAGAAGTAAAACAATTAGCTATTTATCAGGAATAGCTTTAGTGTGCCTAATACTGTTCTCCATTACAACAGTGGAAGCGCAAGACGTTACAACTACAACAGAAAATAGTTTTGTTGTAAAAGGAAACGTTTCTGATGAAACAGGCCCTCTTCCTGGTGTTAACATACTTTTGCAAGGGACAAACATAGGTGTAGCTACTGATATTAATGGTGATTTTGAATTCCCAAAAAAACTTAACAAAGGAGATGTTTTAGTATTTAGCTATTTAGGTTTAAAACCTCAAAAAGTAGTCATTAAAAACGAAGATTCTGCTTCAAATATTGATTTAAAAATAGATATGGCGTTGACTGAGATTCTTATCGTAGGTAAAGTAGCTACAAAAAAAGTGTATAAATCCAAGAAAAATTAAGGTATTCAAAGGCAATGAAAAACATACTCTTTTTCATCTCTATTTTCATATTAAATAGCTCTAATGCTCAAGTATCTGATTTTAAAGAAATAGATTTTATATTGGCTGATAATATAGCTGACTTAAATGATGGTAGTAGTTTAGACAACCTTCCATTATTGGCTTATAATCTCACTTCTAAATTAGAAACAGATATTGAAAAATTTAGAGCCATTTATACGTGGGTTTGTAATAACATAAAAGGCGACCCAAAACAAGATAATGAGGTAATAGAAAAGCGAGAAGCATACAAAAACGATAGTATTGCCTTTTTAAAATGGAACAATGAGTTCAAAAAAATTGCCTTTGAGAAATTATTCAAACATAAAAAAACCATGTGCACTGGTTATGCCTATTTAGTACAAGAATTAAGTTTTTTAGCTAATATTGAATGTGAAATTGTTAATGGCTATGGTAGAACAACTATCACCAATGTTGACAGTTTTGAATTAACAAATCATTCATGGAATGCCGTAAAATTAAATAACAAATGGTATTTAGCTGATGCCACTTGGTCTAGTGGCTATTTTGATGATTATAACGTTTTTATTAATGATTACAATGATGGTTATTTTTTAACAGATCCAATATTATTTGCCAAAAGCCATTATCCAGCAGAAAAAAAATGGCTCCTTAATGATAGTTTAGAAAATACAAAATTCACATCATCACCAATGGTCTATGGTGAAACGTATAAACATAAGATAATACCAATTAGCCCAAATGAAATGCATTTAGCTTCAAAACAGAATGATGAAATTAAGTTTAGCTTTAAATCTTTTAATAGCATTGACTTAAGTAAAGTTACGTTAATGCAATATATGGGAATTAAAGAAAAACCATTCAAAATTTATGACCTTAAAAATGACAATGGGCTCATCACATTTAAATATAAGTTTAAGTATAAAAAGCTCTATGATATTCACTTAAAAATCGATGACGACATTGTTGCAACATATACTATAAATGTGACCAAAAGTTAAGTAGCATTAATAAAAGATCTAATACTTAAAAAAAAGTCATTTAGCTTCGTGTACAAAACTCTTGTAATGAGTCTATTGAAATATTAAGACGGTATCAGATACACTAAGTTACCCATAAGCTGAAAACCAGCCACATAAACAGCTTATTTATTTTTTTTCCATCGCAAAGTACCAACGCTTGAAAAAACAAAAGAGCAGTTTTCTGCCAACGTCCGAAAAAAACTTTGAATATCTTAATATTAATCGTAACATTGCAATTAACAAATAAAGTATAAAATGGGATTAGCAAAAACCGAAATGTTTACCGACCTACAAAATGAAATTGCATTATTTGCAAAAGTTTTTGGACATCCTGCAAGAGTCGCAATTTTACAACAACTTTTTAAAATAGACGCTTGCTATTGTGGAGATTTGGTCAACGAAATTGGGCTTGCTCAACCGACAATTTCACAACATTTAAAAGAACTAAAGCATTTAGGTTTAATAAAAGGAAATGTTGAAGGAACAAGCGTTTGTTATTGCATCAACACCAAAAATTGGACTAATATGAAGGAAACTATGTTGCAATTTTTAAATCAAGATATTTCTAATAAAGAAGATTGCTGTTAAAAAAAATTGAATTCTTTAATCGTATAATCGCAATAAACAAATAATAAATATGGTAACAACCAAAACAGAAATATTTCAAGAAATAGAAAATCTAATCAAGAATTTAAAGCCAGAAACTATTTCAAATGAACGTAAAGTAGTTTTACAACCGCTAACCGAATTTATTCAGTCAAAAGTTTCAAGCAATCAAGATATTAGAATCAATTTTATCTGTACTCATAATTCTCGCAGAAGTCATTTATCACAAGTTTGGGCTCAAACAATGGCAAATTACTTCAATATTAAAAACGTGTTTTGTTATTCGGGAGGAACTAAAAGCACCACACTTTTTCCAATGATTGCAGAAACTTTGCAAAATTCAGGTTTCCAAATAAACAAAATTTCAAAAAACGAGAATCCTGTTTACGGCATTAAATATTCTGACAACGAGCATCCAATAATTGGATTTTCAAAAAAGTTGGATGATGATTTTAATCCAAAATCTGAATTTGCAGCAATTATGACTTGCTCACAAGCAGATGGAGGTTGCCCTTTTATTGCAGGTGCAGAAAAACGTATTCCAATAACTTTTGAAGACCCAAAAACTTTTGATAATACGCCACAACAAGCAGAAAAATACAACGAAAGAAGTTTACAAATAGCAACTGAACTGTTTTACGTTTTTTCTCAAATAAATTCTTAAAAAATGGCTTCAAAAAAATTAAGTTTTCTTGACAGAAATCTAACGCTTTGGATTTTTGTCGCAATGACTTTTGGTGTTGGACTTGGATATTTTATTCCAACGTTTCCAAATATTATAAACTCGTTTAGTAGCGGAACAACGAATATTCCAATTGCAATTGGGTTGATATTAATGATGTATCCACCTTTGGCAAAGGTCAACTATTCGCTCTTGCCTAAAGTTTTCAGAAACACAAAAATCCTATCCATTTCTCTTATTCTAAATTGGATAATTGGTCCCGTTTTAATGTTTGTTTTGGCAATTACATTTTTACGAGATTATCCAGAATATATGGTTGGACTAATTTTAATTGGTTTAGCTCGTTGTATCGCAATGGTTTTGGTTTGGAACGACCTCGCAGAAGGAAGTAGCGAATATGGAGCAGGTTTAGTTGCGTTGAATAGTATTTTTCAAGTATTTGCGTACAGTTTTTATGCGTGGATTTTTATAACGGTACTTCCACCCTATTTTGGATTTGAAGGAGCTATTGTAGATATTTCAATCGGAACGATTGCAGAAAGTGTTGCCATTTATTTAGGTATTCCGTTTGTAATGGGAATTTTAAGCAGATTAATATTGGTAAAACTAAAAGGTGAAGAATGGTACACAAACAAATTTATTCCGACAATTTCGCCAATAACCTTAATTGCTCTGCTATTTACCATTGTAGTTATGTTCTCGCTGAAAGGAGAATTGATTGTGGAAATCCCAATGGACGTTCTGATTATTGCAGTTCCTTTGCTTATTTATTTTACGTTAATGTTTATTATTGGATTTTTCGTTACCAAAGCATCAGGAGCAGAATATGACAAAACAGCTTCAGTTGCCTTTACAGCAGCAGGGAATAATTTTGAATTAGCGATTGCAGTTGCAATTGCAGTTTTCGGACTGAATTCGGGGCAAGCATTTGCTGGAGTAATTGGTCCATTAGTTGAAGTTCCTGCATTGATTTTATTGGTTCGAGTTTCCTTTTGGTTACGGAAAAAGTATTACGGAAAAGCCAGCGCTTAAAGCTAACCTAAATAATAACATCATTTAAATTATGAAATATTTTATTAAAGCCATCTCATCTTCAAAAGATAAAGCTTCAATCAATATTAAAGAATCGGAAATTATTTTCGGAATTACTCCTGAAACATCTGATAACCTACCAAACCCAGCTGAATTGTTTTTAGGATCATTTTCAGCTTGTATTCTTAAAAATGTTGAACGCTTCTCCATTTTAATGAATTTTAAGTACACAAATGCTGAAATAATAGTCACCGCAGCACGTTTAGAAAAACCTCCAAGTATGGACGAAATAAATTATGAATTGAGAATTCACAGTCAAGACGTTAATTTAAATATTAATTTACTCAAAAAAAATATCGAAAAGTTTGGGACAATATTTAATACAGTTAAATCCTCCTGTTCTATTCTTGGTGAAATTAAAAAAATATCTGAATAAAAAACTGAACTGATTAAAGACAGTGGATAATAATGTGTAAAATTAACAGTAGGTTTCGTGTGTACTCGGAAAATTCTACATATTTTCCTATAGTTCGTTTTCTTTTACTAATTTAGACCTAACTAACCATACCACGAACACGTTAAACGAAATCTTCAAAAAAATTCAAAACCTATTCCATACCTTTACAAAATTATATAAAATATAAAAATATGCATTGTATTGAATGTGGAACCCAAATTCCAGACAACTCAAAGTTTTGTTCACATTGTGGTAAATCCCAAAACGATGCAGAATCATCAATCAAAGAACACAAACAGAGTCTTGATTACAAGTTTTTAAAAAAAGCAATGATCTGGTATCTTTTATGGATAATGCCCCATTTATTTTTTCTACTTGCTCTTTCTGATGGTCTATTTGATAAAAAAAACATGGATGGTTCTAGAGATTTTTGGCCATTTGGCAACTCTGCTGAATTTGCTGAAATTGGACAATATGACATCACCGAGTTTTTATTTTATACCATTTCTCCTTTAATTGTTCTTGTGATAATTAGTATGATAAGATCTAATCAAAAAAACAAATAAAATATAAATAAAAACCTATTGTCTACCTTTACAGTCTTTACTAAGAATTTAAAAACCACAACACTGAATGTCCTTTAAAGACTTACAACTCAATAAACCGCTTTTAAGAGCCATTGCAGAATCTGGTTATGATAATCCAACATTGGTTCAAGAAAAAACTATTCCGTTGGTGCTTGCTAAGAAAGATGTGATTACCTCAGCACAAACTGGTACAGGAAAAACAGCTGCTTTTGCTTTGCCTATTTTACAATTGTTGTTTGATTATCAGGACGCTCCAAAAAAAGGTAAAAAAATAAAAGCTTTAATAGTAAGTCCAACACGCGAATTGGCGATACAAATTGGTGCTAATTTTAAAAATTATGGCAAGAATACTAATTTGCGGTCTGCTGTTGTTTATGGAGGCACGTCTATAGAGCCTCAAAAAGATATTCTTAAAAAAGGGATTGATATTTTAATAGCCACTCCTGGACGATTACTAGACTTACATAAGCAAGATTTAGTTAACCTTGATTATATTGAAATATTAGTATTGGACGAAGCCGATTTAATGCTAGACATGGGTTTTATTGACGATGTAAAAAAAATAGAACGTTTGTGTCCTGAAACCAAACAAACCTTATTGTTTTCAGCGACTATACCTTATAAAGTTGAGCAATTAGCAAACACCATTTTAAAAGATCCTGAACGCATTGAAGTGACGCCAAATGCATCAACCTCAAAAAATGTAAATCAAGCCTTATACTACGTTCCAAAAAAGAATAAAATCGAATTGTGCCTACACCTATTGCGTAACACGATAAAAGGTAATATTATTATTTTTAGACGTACCAAATTTGGTGTAGATAAGCTAGAAAAAACATTAGTAAATAATGGTTATTCAGTAGCTAGTATTCATGGTGACAAAACCCAAAATGACAGGCAGAACGCTTTAGCTAATTTTAAAATGAATAAAGTCAATATTCTCATTGCAACAGATGTTGCTGCTCGTGGTATTGATATTGACAATTTAGATGCTGTCGTTAACTTCGATTTGCCAAACGTACCAGAAACTTATGTGCACCGCATTGGAAGAACTGCACGAGCAGGAAACAAAGGTGCCGCTTATTCATTCTGTTCAGCTGATGAAAAAGCGTATGTAAAAAGCATCCAACACTTAATTCAATTGCAATTGGATGTTGTTGAAGAGCATCCTTATCCTTTAGACCCAAAAGCAAAGCCAATTGTTCATAAATCTCAAACACCAAAGAGCAAGTATAAAAAAGGCCGTAAAAGTGAAGCTTCCAAAAAGAAAAAGAAGCGTTGGTATTAGTTTTTATTATCTTTAAAAAAACTAACTCACATGACAACTATCTTTAACTCTTCAAAATCAGTATTCTTTTTGCTTTTGATGCTTTTTAGCATTTCAATACAAGCACAACAAACACAAACCGATAGTTATACACAATACGAATTATTAGATCCTGAGACGCAATCGTTTCGCATTATTTATGATGTAAGTGCCACAACTGCTGGCTCCAACTACTATTGGAACACCTTAAGACGTGGCAGTGAACACACTGTTGAAAAAGTTTGGGATGTATACTCTGGAAAAGAACTCAAATGGAAAATAGTAGACAATAAGGTCGCCAAGCAAAATGGATTAGCAGATGCTTCAGAAGACACAGATTATCTTCAAGTCACCTTAGCAAGAGCGATTCCTAAAGGTGGACAAGCACGTATTCGCATTGATAAAACCTATAAAGACACAGCGAGCTATTTTAAGGGCGGAACGTCTATTGTATTCTCACGTACCTTAGGCATTAAACGCAATAGCATTGTATTACCAAAAGGATATGAATTGACACATTGCAACTATCCTTCTCAAGTTGACCTTACAGATGATGCTCGTATAAAAGTTAGTTTTTTAAATACTAGTCCAGCTGCTGTACCTTTAGTTATAAAAGCGAAGCCATTAGCTAATAACGTCACAATTAAATTACCAAAAGAAGATAGATACAATGCAGGGACTGGAACTTCACGAGATCAATCTAAAGCGCGATTAGGTTACACCTTTAGCGAACGTGCTTTCCAAGATCGAGATATCGTTTATTTTTTACAGCAACCAGAAACACATTCGTTTTTGTTATATCATGATTATACCGAAACACGTACAGGAATGGATCGATACTTAAATATTGTGAGAACTGGAAGTAAGGCGTCAAATCCTTCGGCCATTATATTAGATACTGGAGAACAACTTAAAGTAGAATCGTTTATTGGAGATGCCATTACAAAGCGTGGTATCAATATCAATTCTGAAATTAAACCAGAAACCGAAGTAGTTGCTATCTGGTTTGACCCAGTAAAAGAAGGTGAATCTAAGCGTTTGCGTATTACCGAAACCTATACAGATCCAAACCGTTATTTTATATATAAAGATCAGCTAGTTTGGGACAGAAGTTTCGGACGTAACCGAAATACAGTAGTATTGCCTGAAGGTTGGTTTTTAACGACGTCTTCTATTCCAGCTGTGATTAGTCAAAACGAAAACGGATTGACCAAATTACGTTTTGTGAATGATCGTCCAGACAATATTGATGCTTTTATTAAGGCACAACGAAAAAATTAAAAGGACATATTAATGTATTGACTTTGCAAAAAACAACTAACTTCGTTTAAGATCATAAATAATGCATTAAAACAATTTCATATAACTAAACTAAACAACTCTTGAAAATAATATCCACAAATATTGCCACACCACAATTTGTAACCATTAATGGTGAGAAACAAAAAACTGGTATCTTTAAAAAACCAACGAATCAACCTATTTATTTAGATAAAGAAGAAGTAAAAGGTGACGAAATTTCAAACAGACAAGTACATGGTGGCGAGTTTAAAGCGTGTTATTTGTTTTCAGCAGATCATTATCCTTACTGGAAAATCTTATATCCACATTTAAATTGGCATTATGGCATGCTTGGTGAAAACCTTACGGTTGAAGATTTAGACGAAACACAATTATGTGTTGGCGATATTTATAAAGTTGGTGCTGCATTCATACAAGTGACGCAACCACGAGAGCCTTGCACAACGTTTGCTGCAAAAATGGGTTCCACTAATATATTAGAACAGTTTGTTAATCATGGTAAACCTGGAACTTACGTTCGAGTGTTAGAACCAGGAAACGTAACGGTTAGTGACACTATAGAGCTTGTTGAAAAAGCTAAAGACAGCATTTCAATTGCAGACTTTTTTAAGATTATTTTTGAACGAGAAAAAAATCAAGAACATTTGAAACGAATTGTTGAAAGTGAAGCAATCCCTTTAAGAAAGCGCACGCAATTAGCAAGGTTTATTAAAAAATAAGGCTCTTATTAAACAAAAAAATCGCTTCTCCCTACAGTTATCGGATTGAAGCGATTTTTTGTTTTTATTCAAATTTCATTTCGAAAAGCAGATAGTGTTCTATACCAAATTTCTCGCCCCAATTTTCAATATCCTTACCACTTGTACCTACTTCACACCAAGATGATGAACCATCTTCTCTTTCATAAGGCAAAATATACGCAAAGAGATAAAACTTTTTATCATAACCAATTTGTAAATTGCTTTCCTCTGCTACATTTCTCAAACTATATTGATTAGAATCAATGGCATCATATTCTTTTGTTATCATAAACCTTGGAAACATAAACGACATTTTTAATTTATTCTTATGTGTTAACTTAGAGACTACTTTAAAACTCAGTACTGTATCATTTACTTTCTCAAACTGCTCAAGTCCCATTTTCATACTATTAAATACTGTTGTGTCTGACACTATTTTTCCATCCCAGATTTCTTTGACTGTAATCTGATAGCTTTTATTTGCAAGTTCTTTTCCTGCAAATTTAAGTTTGTAATACTCTATGCCTTCAAAGAATAGAATATCTCTTATTTCAGAATTATCAGAGGATACTTCTGAAGTCATTTTAAGTTCTTGACTTAAAAATTGTTGCGCTGTTAAGCTGCTGAAGCTAAAAATAGCAACAGCCAATAAAAATAATTGTTTCATAACTTATGAGAGTTTAGTTTTTGTTTTTTATAAACGAATCGCTGTAAGAATAGATAACTCCATCAACAATATCAAAATTAATGGCTCCAGCAAAAACACCTTCACCTCTTACTTTACGCTCCATCATATTGAACTTTTCATCATTTCTACTTGGTTGCATTACAATTTTTGTTTTACCAATATAATTGACAGTATTATTGCCAACTACTTTAAGGCTATAATCTGATTCTGGATAGAAATAATGTATAGTTGAGTATTGTGAATACAAATCAAAAAGTTCGAAATCGCTGGACCAATTATAGAACCAATATTCACTATTAAAATCTGTAATTAAATTGTTCTTACGAATTTCACCAATTTGAATTTTTGATAACTCTGAGTTGATAATAACTTGATCCACACTACCAATTAATCCACTGGCAACATTAATGAAATCATAGTTTCCTCCTACAATACCATTAGCTTTAAAATCTGCATTTTGGGTTTTTACTTTATTGTAATCATTTGAAAGCGTTTTAGCCTTTAAAAACCCTTTTTTTAAATCGACAGATAGTTTATTTGTCATATCATTTCGGAGTGTGATTTGACTTTCTTTGGCATTAATATTTAATGCTACATTTTTTGGTAATTTTATTACAAAATTACTTTTGTACATTTTTGCTTTACTAAAATCAACAGGTTTTTCATTCTTATCATTATCCAATACTTTTAAATTCTTTAAAAAAGTATTATTAAAAGATTCATTATTTATTAACTTAATAATTGAATCCTTAGTCTTTCGCATGATTTTTTGTTTTATAGAATCTGTTTTAAAAAAACCTGAACCCAAGGTCAATCCGAAAGGAGAGTCTAATGAATAAGCAGTTTTAGCAACTTTTGTAGCACTATTTGCTTTAAGTGTTATGTTGTTTTCAAACATAGTAGCTTCAACTTTAATGTTATCTAAAAATGACTTCACTTCTTTTTTAGAGTAATTACTAAACTCAATCCTATAATCAAAGTGAATTTTATTATCCTTTGATTCTTCAATAGCAACTGTGGTATTTTCTAAATTAAAAATGGCTGTTGTACTTGAATTGGTATCAAAACTCTTAGAATAAATGAGTTCACTTTGAGCAAAAGTTGTAATTGATGTGATGAGCATCAATAGAAGCGTTTTAAATTTGAATAGTTTCATAATGTCCGTTTTCTTGATTTAATAATTTAATATGTTTTTGAATGTCTTTTAATAATTGTAAGCGTCTTTGCAGATTATTTACAAGATTCTCAACAATTGATATATTGTGACTATCGGCTTTAAACTGTGCTGATATTATTTGATAATCGTCATTTAATTCGTTGAGTTCCTTCTCATAGCGTTCAACTAATTTTGCGTCATTAGTTAAAGTCTTAAAATTTTGCCATTCTTTTTCAATATTTTCTAAATATTGTTGCTCAACTTCTTTTAATTGCAGTTCCAAAACAGATTCTTTTATTATTGGCTCATTAGTTAATGTATTGAATGAAAAATAACCAAGCGTTACAAGTATTAAAATTGCAGCAGCATATTTAAATACGTTTCTAAAACCTTGCTTTTGTTTTCGTTTAGGTTTTGAAGCCTTTAGTTTTTGTTGAAACTCATCTCTATGAGAAACTGGCAACTTTTTATCAGCGTCAAATCCAGTTTCAAATAATTTTCTAATATCCTGTTCCATATCTCTTATCCTTTAAAAGTTCTTGTAATTTTATTCGTCCTCGTCGTAAGTGTGTTCTTGAGGTTTTAATTGGAATGTCTAATATTTGTGAAATTTCTTCATGATCATAACCTTCAAATAAATACAACTTCACCACTATTTTATATTTATCACTTAGCTGCTCAACATTCTCGACTATTTGTTCTCTTGTTATTTCTGTGCTAAAATTCCAATTTTCAGTATCAATAATCTGTAACTCTTCTACCTCAGTATTAACTAATTCTAATTTTCTTTTCTTTAAATAATCTATGCTTTGATTGATGATAATGCGCTTTAACCATGCACCAAAACTAAATTTCGCTTTATAGTTCTGCAAATTCATAAATGCTTTTAAAAATCCTTCTTGCATCACATCTTTTGCATCTTCATCATTTTTCACATATCTACAAACTATATGAAACATAGCATTACAATAGGTGTCATAAAGTTGCATCTGACATTTTTCGTCATTTTTTATGCTTCCTGAAATAAGATTTTCAATGTTGGTTTTCATCAAACTTGGTTAGTGCTTTCAAATTTAAAAACGAAAGGGAAATCAAAAGGTTTCAAATTATTTGATTTTTTTTTATAAAAGTAACTTTTTACTTTCTTTATAAAGTCATTATCTTTCGAGTAAACAATTCTTAAAATGAGCAACGATTATACAAAACCGGAATTTAGGGAATTACTAAAAAGACTCCAGGAAGAAAGCTGGCAATTAGAATTACTAATATCGGGTTTTGCCATTTTTGGATTATTTACTGCCCTTCCAAATATTGAATTAAAGGTTTTAGATGCTCAATTCTCCCAACAAATATATTCGTTTGTAATCTACTCTATTCTATGGGCTTCTTGTAAAATTTTAATTTTCAACTTACTACTTCATGTATTACTGCGTGGTTTATGGATTGGAGCTTTAGGCTTACGTTATGTGTCTGGAGATATTGATTACGATAGCTTAAAATATAGTCCGAAATTTACCAAGTATTTAAAAAGACGAGTTGGTTCTTTTGATAAATATATAGGTACTTTGGAGAATTATTGTAGCGTGATTTTTGCCATTTCTTTTTTGCTTATTTTTTATGTATTGGCTATCACTTTTACCTTAGTGGCAATTGCCTTAATCGCAAACTATCTATTAGATAGCGACGATTTACCAGGTTGGTTATCTAAAGGTGTTGGCATTACCATGATGCTATTTGTTGTTTTTGGGATGTTCTTTACCCTAATAGACTTTATTACACTTGGATTCTTAAAAAAGAAAAAGTGGATTTCTAGAATTTACTTTCCAATTTACTGGGTATTTAGCTTCATTACATTATCGTTTTTATACAGACCTTTAGTCTATAATTTTTTAGATAATAGATTTGGAAAACGTTTAAGTTTTGCTCTAGTACCATTTTATATTCTTATAGCTTTAACTCAAACCATCAGATACAAAACGTCTAATTATTTTGATTCCAATTCAACATCTACTGAGATTATTGCAAATAGCAGTAATTATGAAGATTTATTGACTGAAGGCCAATTTATAGATGACGTCGCTATTCAATCTAAAGTAATCACTGATGCTTATGTAAAGGTATTTGTTCTTTTTAGTGAAAATATTGAAGACCGAATGTATACTTATAATCAAGGTTTAAAACCTGCGGAAGATAAACGTGGAATAGGTACAAATATGACCTTTAGTAGTAACGGAATTCCCTTTATTGAAAGCGCTAAAAAGGATAGTTTAAGACGTGAGTATTTAAAGACATTCAATAATATTTACTACGTAAAAATTGATACCACTGTTTATTCTCCTGAGTTTATTATATCAGAGAATAATAAAAAACTTGGATTTGAAAGTTATGTTCCAACAAAAAAATTAAGCGAAGGCAAGCATATTTTAAGAGTACGCAGAAGAACTATTCAAAACCAAGACACAACCTATCGAAATGTAGCCACCATTCCTTTTTGGTATTTTAAAAATTAAAACTCTAAACGCTTATTCATTACGTGCTTCATTAATGGTATTTGAACAAAAAATACCAATCCGAAGAAACCAATTGCATACATTAATGTTTTAGAAAATTTAATTCCTGAAAGAGCATCAGTTACTTTATTATTTGATATTACCGAATAATCAACTGCTTCTAACATTGATAAACTTTCAACATTACCAAAAATCATATACAACGAAAGTCCTATTAATATGGCTATGATACCAAACCAACCATATTTAGATATTAATGGTTTATAAGTTATACTCTCACCTATTGAAACTTGCTCAATTTGTTTCATAAGGTTAGCGGTAAAATCAACCGAAGGTGATTCTAACGAAGAAGACCTCATTGCTTTCTTAGCTAAACTATCTAAATACTGCTCTGTATGTGCTTTCATAACTTTCAATTATTTCATTATCCAATTTCTTCTTTAATATGGTCGCCAATTTTTTACGACTTCTAAAAAGCTTTACTTTTACATTGTTAGGTTTTAGTCCAACAATTTTTCCAATCTCTTCCAATGATAGCTCTTCAAAGTAATATAAAGTTAATAAAAAACTATCATCGCTTGGCAATAAGGCTAAACAATTTTGAATGGATTGTTCCCGTTCCTTAGCTTCTAGCTGTTCTAGAGCATTATCCAAGGTTTTCACTTGATGTTCTGTATATTCATTAATTTCAACAGTATATTGTTGCCGCTTGTTCTTTTTAAGTCTATCTAAACAGGTATTATAGGCTACTCTATAAATCCATGTAGAGAATTTAGAATCCCCTTTAAATTTATTTAACGACTTATATACTTTAATAAAAGTATCTTGCGCAGTCTCTTCAGCCTCTTCCCTATGCTTCATCATTCGTATGCACAAAGTAAACACCAAATCCTTGTAACGATCTACTAATACCGCAAAAGCATTAGCATCACCCTTTAAAATAGCCTCTATATAAACTTGATCGTTGGTGGTCATTGTTACTATGACTATATAAGTATGCTTTTGGTTACACTTTTTTGAAAATAAATTATGACTTGTCACCTTGAGCGCAGTCGAAAGGTTTTTAAGTCACAACAAATTAACTAGGTTTCGACTGCGCTCAACCTGACAGAAAAATAAATTTTGATTTTTCTGTAACCAGAATTCAAAAGCTGTCGTCATATGCTATGAACTCATTAAAAATAATCAATTAAAAACAAACAATTATGGAAATAGCAATTATGGCAATTATTTTCGGATCGATTTTCGGAGTATTTTACCTTTACATTTCATCACGAAACAAAGAAAGATTAGCATTAATAGACAAAGGCGCAGATGCAAGTATTTTTAATTTAGGAAAACGTGCAGGCTCATCTTGGAAAGTCATTATAATAAATTTAGCGTTTCTTTTAATGGGAATTGGACTAGGTGTATTTATAGCTAGCTTATTAGACGCTTATTCTAGTTTAGAAGATGATGCAATTTATCCAGCACTTATTTTCTTAATGGCAGGTTTAGGTTTATATGTAGGTTATACACAAACAAGTAAAGCTCTTGAGGATTAAGATTTCCTTTCTAAACCAATCAATCATTAAAAACCGCTTCACTTTTGAAGTGGTTTTTTTATGTCTTATTTTGAGTACATTTAACTTCTTTTAATAAACACTAAACAAATGACAAAAAAAATTCTAATGCTCTTAATAGTTACTGTATTAATTGTTTCTTGTAAAAACAAATCGAAAACAACAGAAACTGATACGAATGTTGACCAAACTGAAGCATTCAATAAAATGCTTGACGATTATTATGAAGAAGGCTTAATACTTAATCCTATTAATGCTACAATGTCTGGAGATAATAGATATAATGACCAATTTCCAAACCCATTATCGAATGAATTTCAAAATAAAGTAAAAGCGCACTTTACTAAATATAGTGAGATGTTAAAACAATTTGATGACGCTAATATGTCTGACAGTGAAAAAATGACAAAAGCCATTTTGCAATGGGAATGCGACATTAATCTTGAAGGGTTTAATTACAATCAAGATTTACGTCCAATAGACCAAATGTGGTCACCTCACCTGTTTGTAGGTCAACTAGCAAGTGGACAAAGCGCCCAACCATTTAATACCGTTGAAGATTACAATAACTGGTTAAAACGTTTAGATGGTTATACAGATTGGCTACATAGTGCTGAAGCCAAAATGCGTCAAGGAATTGAACTTGGTCATGTATTGCCAAAATCGCTTATTGTAAAAGTACTACCACAATTGGAATCTGGAATGGTTACAAATTTAGATGACCACCTATTTTATAGTCCAATAAAAAACATGCCTGAATCTTTTAGTGAAAAAGACAGAGCAATACTTGCAGAAGCTTATGCACAAAAGTTAAACGAAAAAATTATTCCTGCTTATAAAAGTTTGCATGATTTTATGAGTACAACATATATGGCAGCTGGCCGTACAACTTCAGGAATAGATGCTATTCCAAATGGTACAGCATTTTATAACTATATGATAAAGCTGTTTACAACAACCAATATGACAGCAGGCGAAATCCATAACCTTGGTTTGAGTGAAGTTACGCGCATACGCTCTGAAATGGAAAAAATAAAAACACAAGTTGGTTTTACTGGAACGCTTAATGAATTCTTTGACCATGTAAGAACAAGTAAGGATTTGATGCCATTTGGTACCGCACAGGAAGTCATTGACAACTTCAATGCGATTCATGAACGTATGAAGCCACAAATTGAAAAGTTGTTTGATATGAAGCCTAAAACAGCATTTGAAGTTCGTAGAACAGAGGAATTCAGAGAAGCTTCTGCAAGTGCCGAATACAATCAAGGAAGCTTAGATGGTACACGTCCAGGAATTTTCTATACACCAATTCCTGACGCTAAAATTTACAACAATCATCAAGATGAATCCTTATTTTTACACGAAGCTATTCCAGGACATCACTACCAAATTTCTTTAACTCAAGAAAGTGATGAACTTCCAATGTTCAGAAAAACATTATGGTATAGTGGTTATGGTGAAGGTTGGGCTTTGTATTCTGAATCTTTAGGAAAAGAACTAGGTTTATATACTGATCCATATCAATATTTTGGAACATTAGCTGCCGAAATGCATCGTGCAGTTCGTTTGGTTGTTGACACAGGATTACACTCAAAAGGATGGACTCGCGAACAGGCGATTCAATATTCATTAGATAATGAATCAGAAAGTGAAGCTGGTATTATCTCAGAAATAGAGCGTTATATGGCAATGCCAGGACAAGCCTTATCCTATAAGATAGGCCAATTAAAAATTAGGGAATTGCGCACAAAGGCTGAAACAACTTTAGGCAATAAATTTGATATTGGTAAATTCCATAATGAAGTATTGGAAACTGGCTGCATACCACTAGCACTGCTGGAAGACAAGATTAACAATTGGATTGAAGCTAATAAATAAACTATTATTACTCCGTAGACAAGAATCCAATTAATTATAAAAACCACTTCATAAGGAGTGGTTTTTTATTGCTTTCTAGTTAAAAACAGCTAACTTCGTTTTTCTCCCTAAATAAATTTTTAAAACAATTAGTAATGAAAATTAATAGAATAATTCGATTTACATATATCTTAACTCTAGGGATATTCTTAGCTCAATGTACTCAGCAAGAGTCAAGAACACTTCTAATTCAAAACGCAACAATAATAGATGGAACAGGCTCGGACAGATATGTTGGATCTGTTAGGATTATGGACAATAAAATTATTGATATTGGTGATTTAAGTAATTTAAAAACCGATTCAATTATAAATGGTAATGGGCTAATTTTGAGTCCTGGCTTTATTGACACACATAGCCATCATGATTGGGATAATCTTAGAACAAAAGAATCAGCAATTAGTCAAGGTATTACTACCATTATTGTTGGTCAAGATGGGCGATCTCAACTACCTATTAAAAACTTCATTGATTCAATTTATAAAGCACCATGGTCAGTTAATGTAGGATCTTATACTGGACATGGCAGTATAAGATACAAAGTAATGGGTGATAATTATAAACGTGAAACTACTCAAGTTGAAATTGAAAGTATGAAATTGCTATTGGAAACTGAGATGCAAAATGGTTCTCTGGGTCTAGGTACAGGTTTAGAATATGATCCAGGCATTTATTCAAGCACAAGCGAAGTAATTGAACTTGCTAAAATTAGTTCAAAATATGGAGGACGTTACATAAGTCATATGAGAAGTGAAGACATTAATTTGAATCAAAGTATTGATGAAATTTTGACTATTGGCCGAGAGGCTAATATTCCTGTTCAAATCTCACATTTTAAACTTGGCAGAAAGGGTCTTTGGGGAAAAGCTCCTGAAATATTACAAAAGCTAGACAGCGCTAGAGCAAAAGGTATTAATGTAACTGTTGATATTTATCCTTATCAATATTGGCAATCTACTATGACTGTGTTGTTTCCAGAAAGAGATTTCGAAAATCGAGAAACTGCTGAATTTGCACTCACAGAATTAACGACTCCTGAAGGAATGATAATAAGCACTTTTGATGCTAAACCGGAATATGAAAATTTAACTTTAGCTGAAATATCCAAATTACGTAATGAGGATCCTGTAACCACCTATATCGAGCTTATCAAAATGTCTCAAGAGCATCCTTATGAAAGTATCATTGCTAAATCTATGTCTTTGGAAGATATTGTGTCAATTATGAATTGGCCGCAAACTAACATATGCTCAGATGGTGCTCCTAAAGGACATCCAAGAGGATGGGGAGCGTTCACACGTTATTTAAATATGGATTCAGATCAATCACTTGAGTCTAAAATTAACAAAATGACTGCTCAGGCAGCAAACAATTTAAACCTAGATAATATTGGAATGATAAAGGAAGGATTTTTCGCTGATCTTGTTTTGTTTGACCCTAATACTATTAAAGATAAAGCCACTTTTGAAAATTCTTCCTTAAAATCTGAAGGATTTCAGTTTGTAATGGTCTCTGGACAGATTGTATATGCTAATCAATCACCAACTAATATATATTCAGGTCGAATTATTAAAAGAGAATAACAACAAAACGTAACAAATTGATGAAATATTTTAATTCACTTTGCTTAATATTTGTTTTTACAATTGTTGCCTGTAATCAAGAACCAGCATTTGATATTTCAAGTTTAAATACTGAAATTACCACTGGAAATAGTTGGACAATTAATGATGTAAAGAAATCTTCAGATATTATAACTAAAGATGGCATTACAAATTGGACTAATGTTACAGACACTATCAGAACTTATTTTTATACTGAAAAAGAAGCTACAATTCCCTTTGGTATTATTACTAAAGGAGCTTCAGAAATAGATATTACATTCAATAATAAAACAGAACACATTAAATTAACTAATGCAAAGTTTGATACTATTTACATTGGTAATTATACTAGTTTAAGTAGAGGTTATAATCATATTGATTTAAAAGGTGTCTCAAAAACAAGCAAGACATTTGCTGAGATAAAAAGTATCGTGTTTCAACAACCAGAAGACAGTACTTTAGTTAAATACATTAAAGACGATTTCTATTTTGGCAGACGTGGCCCTTCAACACATTTGGTATTTGAAACGCCAACTCACGATATAGAATGGATGTATAGCGAAATTGAAATTGATAAAAATCAGGATGTTATTGGATCCTATTTCATGGCAAATGGTTTTGGTGAAGGCTATTTTGGCATTCAAGTAAACTCAGAAACTGAAAGACGCATACTTTTCTCTATTTGGAGTCCTTTTAAAACAGATGACCCAAATAGTATTCCAGACAATCAAAAGATTAAACTTCTAAAAAAAGGTGAAGGTGTTACTTCTGGAGAATTTGGTAACGAAGGCTCTGGAGGACAAAGCTATAAAGTGTTTAATTGGAAAGCTGAAACACGTTATGGCTTTTTAACCAGAGTAAAACCAAATGGAGATAACACTACAGATTACACGTCCTACTTTTTTGATCCAGAAACTAATCAATGGCATTTAATAGCAAGTTTTAGACGACCAATAACTGATACTTATGTAACGAGACCTTATTCGTTTTTAGAAAACTTTATTCCGAATACTGGAGCATTATCAAGACGTGGTGGATTTTACAACCAATGGATGCGAGATAGTAAAGGTGAATGGTACGAGATTACAGAAGCAAAATTTTCGGCAGATGCAACAGCTAGAAAAGATGCTCGTTTAGATTATTCTGGTGGTTCGGCAAATCATGGTTTTTATCTTAAAAATTGTGGTTTTACCAATGACCATACTACTATTGGAACACAACTTTCAAGAACAAAATTAAGTGTCCTACCTATTATTAACTTTAATGATTTAGACTAAAATTTATGAATAAGAAAAAATTGTACACTTATATATCAGAATACTTTCAAATTGCACTTGGTATTTTCCTTGCAAGCATTGGCCTAAAAGCATTCTTGTTACCAAACGCTTTTTTGGATGGAGGAGTTACTGGAACTGCAATTCTTATAAACTCACAATTTGATAGTATTAATATTTCTACACTTTTAGTACTAATAAACATCCCTTTTTTAATATTAGCATACTTCACTTTATCAAGACGTATTTTGATAAAATCGGTTTTTAGTATAATAGGTTTAGCATTAGTAATTCATTTTGTGGAATTTGACACAGTAACAAGTGACAAATTACTGATATCAATTTTTGGAGGATTATTTGTAGGAGCTGGCATTGGACTTACTGTTAAAAATGGAGCAGTATTGGATGGTTCCGAAATTCTAGGTGTGTTTCTAAATGACAGATTTGGTTTTAGTATTGGTCAAATTATTCTATATTTCAATATTGTCTTATTCAGTATTACTGCAATTGTTCTTTCGGTAGAAATAGCCATGTATTCTATTCTTACCTATATTGTAACTGCAAAAGTTATTGACTTGTTCATTGAAGGTTTTGAAGACTTTATCGGTGTCATGATTGTTTCAAAACATCACAAAGAGATAAAATCAGCAATTATAAATGAGCTTGGAGCTGGAATGACCATTTATAAAGGTGAAAAAGGCTATGGAAGTAATGGAGAAATGCAAGAGTTTGACATCATTCACTCTGTAATAAATCGAATTGACATACGAAAAATGCATCGTGTTATAGACAAAGTAGATTCTAATGCGTTTCTTATCGAGTTTGACGTCAACCAAATAAAAGGCGGTGTCTTACGTCGCTATTTGGCAAAAAACAAAGGCAAACAATTACCCAAAGAAATTCTTGATTATAATAAAAATAGTTAATTATAAAATTCAATTCATTAAATCTCAATCAAATACAATTAAAACCAGCGTTTTTATTTAATTTTGAGAAGAACACTTTTAATAAATAAACTAACTTTTCTAATGAAAAAAATATTTATCCCTTTTGCTTTAATTCTTTTTGTATTAAATGGACATTCTCAAGGTACTATCTTGGAAAGTCAATCTATGACTAGTGAACTTTTGAACACCGACGTTAAATATTCGGTTTATTTACCACCAAATTTTGAAGATTCAGAGGATACTTATCCAGTAGTTTATTTACTAAATGGTTTTACCGGAGACGAAACCGGTTGGTCAAGAGTAGGTTTAGTTTCAGACACTGCTAATGAACTAATTAGAGGTAAAAAAATAGTCCCAATGGTAATAATAATGCCAGATGGTGACGATCGACTATATATGAATATAGCAGATGGTTCATATCCATACGAAGATATGTTCATTAAAGAACTCATGCCTTATGTTGAGAAAAAATATCGTATTAAATCAGAAAAAAAATATAGAAGTACCAGTGGATTATCAATGGGTGGAGCTGGTAGTTTAAGACTTGCGCTAAAACATCATGAGTTATTTAATTCTTGTGCAGCATATAGTTCTGCGATTGTAACAGATTTTGAACTCAAATTAACTCCACAAGAAAATTTTGAAAATTACTTTGCGCGCATTGACCCAGACTTAATAGGAAAAAAAGGAGACAATCGTCTAACTAATTCTTACAATGACTATAGTGTTTTAAACCTTGTAAATACTAAAGACCCAGAACTACTCAAATCCGTGAATATTTATTTCGATTGTGGTGATGATGATTTTTTAGCCATTGGAAATTCACAATTACACATCGACCTTATAAAGAAAAGAATTCCACACGAATATCGTGTTAGAGATGGTGGTCATACATGGAATTTTTGGGTAGATTCACTTCCCGTTGGATTGGTTTTTATAAGTAACAACATGCGCGAATAAAATCTTTGTATAACATTATTGTTTTCTAATAGGCCTATTGCTACATCAATCAAAAAAATCAATCAAATGCAATTAAAACCAACTTTTATCCTTTTAGGATTATCAATCTTACTTATCAATTGTAAACAGCAAAGTGAGGCTCAAATAGAAAGCAGTGACAACCAAGTTCATGGTCGATTTAAAGTTACAAATCATAATTCTTAAAAGGGAGAGTTATTTTATCTATTAAAAGAAAAAGATAGCTTAATGTTTGAGTTGTCATACAATCAATTAGACACTAGTATTCTTGAAGAACTCGCTAAAGACGACATAGAGTTCTACCACGATTAAGGAGGAGCAACTTATACTAAAAAAGATTTTATAGATGGAATGAAAGGTCTTTCAAGTTTATCCTACAAGGCCAGAAAAGAATTAGTAAAAGGAAGTACAGAAGTCTTTCCCATGTACAAAAATGGTGAACTTTACGCTGCAATATTAAAAGGCGAACATAACTTTTATGCAAAAGAACCTAATGACAAACCAGAATATTTAACAAGTAGTGCTAAATATACTGTACTTTGGATATTAGTCAATGACGAATGGAAAATGAGTAGGATTTATAGTTTTGATCATCAAGCGCCAAAAAAGTGATATTTTTCCTGATTAATCATTTTTAGTTATCTTTAGTAAGAATAATTTCTTTTTTTAAGAACCAAAAATGCAAAAACAAAAAGGCTTAACAATAATTCTTTGGTTAGCAAGAATATTAGGTGCAGTAGTAATTGTGTTTCTAATTTACATGAGTGCTGGAGAGATTTTTAGTTCTGAATCAAGAACAATACTGCTTGAAAGTTCAGATATTATTGCATTTATATTTTTCCCATTAAGTACAATAATTGGTTTACTGATTGCCTATAAATGGAAGGCTCTAGGTGGACTCATTACTGTTGGCGGAATGATAGCCTTGCACATTACAAGGCCAGATTTAGCATCAAGCTTATTAATTAGTGCTTTTACAATTCCTGGATTATTGTATATCATTTATGCTGTTTGGTCTAAAAAAACTAATCTTCATTAACATTCATGTAAGAATATCCAAGCTGATCTAACGTTATTAACGCCGTTTTTGCTGAAATTGAAACATCTATTTCTGGGGCTAAATCTTCATGTGGAATATTCAAAAAACCTAAACTTTGACCACAAACATAGAATTGAACACCACTTTCCTTATAAACTCTAAGTGCTTCTGAATTAGGATTTTTTATTCCATATTTTTTTTCATAGGCCGTATCATTTAATATAGAACTAACAGCCCCTCCATGAATTACAACAGCCATTTTTAGTTTATCCTTAGGTACTCCATTTGCAATATTCAAATTATAAGTACGACCAACTTCTCTAAATGTTCCAGCAAGTTTACTTGAATCTTTTACTTTATCATACACATCAATCGCAAGCTTATAATCTATTGAAGAATCATACTTCAAAACAGTATTTTCTGTATCAACAACTCCCATATATTTATGCAATTTAAAAGCTGGATATTTTATCTTTCCTTCTAAATGAGGTGGAAGAGAATCTTGCGCATAACTTAAAAATTGAAAAAGGGCTAAAATTAAGAGGATGGCTAATTTTTTCATGAGTGTATTATAATTAATTGCTCTAAGTTAATAATTTTATAAATACTCTTGATATTGCATAATTCTAAAATCAAACGTATTGAAATCTGGGTTTTTGGCTTTTAGCTGTTTATATAAAGGAATTCTACTTATTGAAATATTTGCAGCTCCTGATCCAGAGGTTAATGAAACTGTTTTTATTATTCTATTATCAAATATAAATTGATGAATTCTTGGAATCTCATTACGTATCAATTCCAATTTTAAATTGTATGTTTTAAGGTGCTTTCTAAAAAAATATTCCGGTCCATTTTTACTATTTCCTCCTGTAAACAGTAGTGTGTCAATATTTGAATAGCTATTCAAATAACTCAAAACATCTCTCAAAACAATATTATGCATTCCCAAATCCGAAGCATCAATTTTATCACGTTCTGCGCTTTCAACAATATCACAAACACCAATGTTCTTATTTATTAGAAATTGTTTACGCTGATTAATTGCTTCTTGTGAATTATCAAACCTCAGCCCTAGATTATGAATTTTATCAATAAATAACCAAAGAGAATTATAATAACTCCCATAGCAAAAGTCTACATCCTTTTCTAATAATTCGCCTGTTGAAAAACGTGGTGGCGGCAAAGTACCAACAATTAGCTTTGTAGTGTCTTTTTGTATGAAGGGTTTGTAAGGATGTTGATGTTTAAACATTATTATCTAACAAACACCAATTCAGTTTCAGTTGACATAGCTTCACTAAACCCATAACCTTCATAATTGAAACCTTTAATATCGTCAATGGTATTTGCATTTGTATCAATAATATAACGTGTCATATAACCTCTTGCTAATTTTGCAAAAATAGCAATCATTTTATATTCTCCATTTTTAAACTCTTTAAAAATAGTATTAATTACAGGTACTTTTAAGGCTTTTACATCAATTGCTTTAAAATACTCATTGCTTGCTAAATTAAGAAAAAGCTCATTATCTTCTAAATCATCGTTTAAGGTTTGCGTGATTTTTTGCTTCCAAAATTCATAAAGGTTCTTGTTTTTACCAACTGAAAATTTTGTTCCCATTTCTAATCGATAAGGCTGTATTAAATCTAAAGGTTTTAAAATGCCATAGAGTCCAGAAATAATCCTTATAGTGTTCTGAACTTTCTTTAATCTATCCTTTGGAATAGTATAAGCGTCCAAACCTCTATACACATCTCCTGAAAACGCATAAATAGCTTGGCGTGCATTATCTTTAGAAAAAGGTAATTGCCATTCCTGGTTACGCTCATAGTTAAGCTGACCTAAAGCAGGGGAAATACTCATAAGTTTTGATAAACTTCTGGCTGATTTCTTTTTAAGTAATCTATTTAAGCGCTCAGATTCTTTTAAAAAACAAGATTCAGTTGTTTTATTAGTTGGCAACTTAGCTTCAAAATTGAGTGACTTGGCTGGAGATAATACTAACTTCATGGAATAAATTTTTCTTCTTCTTCAAAGTTACAATTCGTGTTGGTATATATCCTCTCTGATCATATTATTTCTTTTTTAAATAATAAATTATATCTATTTACTTTGTTGTTTCACGCAACCTTTCAGTGAACTATTCATCTAATTGATACAACCAAGGCACTTCCGTTATGAAAAAACTAGTATTATTGCTTGGTATTTTTGCATTTGTTTCATGTTACACAGATAGTAATGACTTTGAAACTGATAATATAGACGCACAACTCTTAAAAAGTGTATCTCTTAATGGCTCATTATTATTTAATTTTGAATACTACCCAAATGGAAAAATAATGTCTCAAACAAGTTTTTCTGGACAAGCAATTAGTCATTTCACATCATTTGAGTATGCGAATGACACAGTTTATAAAACAACGAGTGGTATATTTTCTTCAAAATCTAAAAGCTACAAAGCCAACTCTAATACTGTTAAATTGATGGAATACGATACTCAAGACAACTTGTTATTCTTTTATCTAAATAAGTATTCATCATCAAATTGTCGTCTTTCAAAAATTGAATCTTACACACAGTATAGTCAACTTTACACAATTACCGAATATGATTATACAGATTCTAATTGCAGTTATAACTCAAAAAGAGAGTTATTTAACGGAACCCAAAAAAATAATTATGCTATTATAAAAGATGGCAAAAATAATTACCTAGCGAGCTTAAACCCCTGGCCTGAATTTAAAAAAAAGCATAATATAATTGAATATAATCAATGGGATGAAAATGATAATTTATTGCTTGCCAATAGTTACATCTCCATATTTGAGTATGACATCAACAATTACCCAATAAGAGAAACCCGAAAAATGCTTTCAGGAGTTATTAGAATTTATACTTATGAGTATTACTAAATTTGATGCGTAGCATATTTACGCCACTTCTCAATACATTGCTGTATATCATCAGGAATTTCAGAAGTAAAACTCATAAACTCACCAGTTCTTGGGTGTTTAAAACCTAAGGTTCTTGCGTGAAGTGCTTGACGTGGCAATACTTTGAAACAATTATCTACAAACTGTTTGTATTTAGTAAATGTGGTTCCTTTTAAAACTAGATTTCCACCATAGCGTTCGTCATTAAACAAGGTGTGCCCAATGTGCTTCATGTGAACTCGTATTTGATGTGTACGTCCCGTTTCTAACCTGCAAGACACTAATGTTACATAACTAAAACGTTCAATAACTTTATAATGCGTTACTGCAGGTTTCCCTTTCTCTGCTTCATCATCAAAAAATACTGTATTCTGTAATCTATTTTTAGGATGCCTACCTATATTGCCTTCAATAGTTCCTTCCTCTTCATCAACATTTCCCCAAACTAAAGCAACATACTCACGCTCACTTGTTTTTTTGGCAAACTGATTTGATAAATGTGCCATCGCCTCTTCTGTTTTGGCAACTACCAACAATCCGCTTGTATCTTTATCAATTCGATGTACTAAACCGGGACGTTCACTAGAATTATTTGGTAAATTTTCAAAGTGAAATGTTAAGGCATTAATTAAAGTGCCAGAGTAATTTCCATGCCCAGGATGAACAACCATTCCTGCTGGTTTATTCACAACTAACAAATCATCATCTTCATAAACAACATCAATTGGAATATCTTCAGGAACTAATAAGAATTCGTGAGGTGGATGTTCAAATAATACTTTAATCTTATCAAAAGGTTTTACCTTATAATTAGATTTTACTGTTTCACCATTCACATAAATACTGCCATCTTTGGCTGCAGCTTGAATTTTATTTCGTGTTGCGTTTTCAATAAAATTCATCAAATATTTATCTATACGCAATGGTTGTTGACCCTTTTCAGCTACAAATGAATAATGTTCGTATAAGCTACTATCGGTTTGAGGCTTTTGCTTTTCCATACTATGGGATTTGAGAACCTCTATTACCATTACCTAAAACTAAATCAATTCTAGAGGTTTTTTCAAGTAATGTTCCAGGAGTTATGGTTTCTCCGTTATATTTTATTGCTAACACTTCATCTTTCCCAATATCATTGGCATAAGTAATATTACCAACTTCAAAACCTAACGCTTCAATAGTAGGTTTTGCTTGCCTGAATGTACGACGAATAATATTTGGAACACCAATTTTACGATAACCCGAAGGGTTTAAAGTTAGATATATTTTTCTGTTTTCTTTAACCAATGAGCCAGCTTCTGGTGACTGCTCAATAACAGAGTATCTAGGATATTTTGGATTATAGTTAGCCGAATCTTGAACAACCATTTGTAAATCATTATCATCAATTTCAATTTCAACAACGTCTAAAGTTTTTCCAGCTAATTCTGGGACTTCAATAAATTCACCATGATTTGTTGAATACTTCAACCATTTAAGCATTAAAAAACATAAAATTACAACTGCTATTAAAGCCAGTCCTAATTGCTTTAAAAACACTTTACTTTTTAAAAATTGGATGATACTCATAGATTAAAAATATTTAGCAAAACTAATCAAATTTCTGTTTTAAAGTAAAATTCAATTAACAATACTTAATATACGTTATATTAAAACCAAAAGGTTTTCCATTTAGATAAAATAAATGATATTTTTACAAAACGGAATTTTTTTATACTTATTGAATGACTAGCATATTGCTAAAATCAGAAAACTAAATATGAAGAAAAATATAGCTATCATAATGGGAGGCTATTCTAGCGAATATGAAATCTCATTAAAAAGCGGAAAGGTAGTATATGAATCTTTAAATAAAGAGAAATATAATTTATTTAGAATTCACATTTTTAAAAATAAATGGGTTTATATAGATGCAAATGGTAATGAATCTGCAATTGACAAAAACGATTTTTCAGTTTCAATAAATGGAATCAAAACAACTTTTGATTGTGTATTTAATGCCATTCATGGTTCTCCAGGCGAAGATGGTTATATGCAAGCATATTTTGAACTATTAAATATTCCGCAGACCAGTTGTGATATGTATCAAGCTGCATTAACCTTTAATAAACGAGATTGCTTAAGTGTTTTAAAACCTTACGGTATTAAGACTGCAGAATCTTTTTATTTAAATTTTGGTGATGCTGTTGATGAAGATGCAATCATAAAAAAAGTAGGGTTACCATGTTTTGTAAAAGCAAATAAAGCTGGAAGCAGTTTTGGTATTACAAAAGTCTATAAACAAGAAAAACTTCAAAATGCTGTTGATGTTGCTTTTGCTGAAGATGACGAAATTATCATAGAATCTTTTCTTGATGGTACAGAAGTTTCAGTTGGAGTTATCACTTATAAAGGTGATGTCAAAGTATTACCAATTACCGAAATTGTAAGTGAGAATGATTTTTTTGATTATAAAGCGAAGTACTTAGGTGAATCTCAAGAAATCACACCTGCGCGAATATCAAAAGAGCAAGAGAATAAAGTCAATAAAGTGGCAAAACAAGTTTATGAAATCTTAAAAATGACTGGGTTTTCTCGAAGTGAATATATTTTTAAAGATGGTGAACCTCATTTATTAGAAGTGAATACAGTTCCAGGTTTTACAAGAGAGAGTATTTTACCTAAACAAGCAGCCAGTGCTGGAATTAGCTTAGAAGAACTATTTGGTAATGCCGTTGTAGAAGCTTTAAAATAAAAGCATTAATTTAGTAATATGAAACGAGCCATATTCCCAGGATCCTTTGATCCAATCACATTAGGACATTATGACATTATAAAGCGTGGTGTCACGTTATTTGATGAAATTATTGTGGCTATTGGTGTTAATGCTGGGAAAAAATATATGTTCTCATTAGAAGAGCGCAAGAAATTCATTGAAGATACTTTTGCTGATGAGCCAAAAATAAAAGTGGTTACTTATAAAGGTTTAACGGTTGATTTCTGCAAAAAAATAGATGTAGAATTTATATTAAGAGGTCTTCGTAATCCTGCAGATTTTGAATTTGAAAAAGCCATTGCTCACACAAATAGAGATTTAGCTCCTATTGAAACTGTCTTTTTATTAACCTCAGCGAAAACATCATATATAGCATCATCAATAGTGCGTGATGTTATTAGAAATAATGGAGACTATACTAAACTAGTTCCAAAAAGTGTTCGTGTTAAATAATTATGAAACCCTTCAACATTAACTACTTAGATCATGTTGCCATCTATGTAAAGGATATGGATGTGTCTATTGAATGGTATAGCAAAGTGTTAGGATTAAAAAAATATCAACTTGAAGAATGGGGTGATTTCCCAATTTTTATGTTAGCAGGAAAATCTGGTCTAGCTATTTTTCCAGCGAATTTAAAAGATACAAAAATTGATCAAAATTCAAGAAATGTTCGTGTTGAACATTTTGCATTTAATGTTTCAAATGAAGATTTTATTAAGGCACAAGACTATTTTAAAAGCATTGATGTATCTTTTCAATTTAAGGGCCACCATTACTTCCACTCCATTTACTTAAAAGATCCTGATAACCATACTGTAGAACTCACAACCTTATTAGTTGATGAAAATGAGTTTTACAACTAATTACAAATTGTATTCACTCAATCCTTTAGTAAACGCTTCAGGGTTTTCTGCTAAGTGATAACGAGGATCATCAATAGCTTCAACTATAATATCTCTAAACATCGGACTTGATTTATAAAGCAACACTTTACAGTCTTCACTAAGGTGTTTTAATTTTACAGATTTTCCTTCTGCTTCATATTTATTCACCAAACTAAAAATAGCTTCAATTGCTGAATGATCACTCACTCTCGCTTCCACAAAATCAATTTCTACATGATCTGGGTCATTTTTTATATCAAATTTTTCATTGAATGCAGAAATGCTTCCAAAGAATAATGGTCCCCAAATTTCATAAATTTTGGTGCCATCTTCGCGCATACGCTTTCTAGCTCTAATACGTTTGGCGTTTTCCCATGCAAAAACTAATGCACTGACAATAACACCTGCAATTACAGCAATTGCTAAATCAAAAAGCACAGTTAATCCAGATACTAAAATCAGAACGAAAAGATCTGTTAAAGGTATTTTATTCATTATCCGGAAACTTGACCAAGCAAAAGTTCCTATAACTACCATAAACATCACACCTACCAATGCTGCTATTGGTACTTGCTCTATTAATCCTGAAGCAAATAAAATAAAACCTAATAAGGCTAATGCAGCAACAATACCTGACAAACGTCCTCGTCCTCCACCTTTTATATTAATGATTGATTGACCAATCATGGCACAACCACCCATTCCACCAAACAGTCCTGTAACAATATTTGCACCTCCTTGAGCTAAACATTCTCTATTTGAGTTTCCTCTAGTTTCAGTTAAATCATCAATTAAGTTTAACGTCATCAAAGACTCTATTAAACCAATAGCCGCAAGTATTAAAGCATAAGGTCCGATAAACTTAATAGTTTCCCATGTAAATGGGACTTTACTAAAAATATCTGATTGAAATTGAGGCAAACCTCCTTTTAAACCTTCTCCTCCTCCTTCACGAATAAAACTCCCTACAGTAGCAACATCTAGCTTTCCAAAAATCACAATGGCAGAAACTACTAAAATTGCCAGTAATGCCTCAGGTACTTTTTTAGTAACTTTAGGTAAGCCAAACATAATTCCCATGGTAAGTGCAACCAAACCAAGCATTGTCCAAAGTTGAGTGCCATGCATCCAAACTTCATCACCATTTTCAACAGTCATAAACATGCCTAACTGAGATAAAAATATCACAATAGCCAAACCATTTACAAAACCCATCATCACAGGATGCGGAATCAGTCTTACAAATTTTCCAAGTTTAAAAACTCCTGCAAGCATTTGTATAAAACCCATTAAAATAACAGTTGCAAATAAGTAATATAGCCCTAATTGTTCACCTTCAACTCCCATCGCATTTCCTTTAGCAACTAAAGCAACCATAACAACAGCTAAAGCTCCTGTAGCTCCACTAATCATTCCAGGCCTTCCACCAAAAATAGAAGTTATTAAACCAATCATGAATGCAGCATACAGTCCTACCAAAGGATCAACTCCAGCAACAAAAGCAAAGGCAACAGCTTCAGGCACTAAGGCCAAAGCAACAGTTAATCCACTTAAAATATCATTCTTGGCATTTGCCGCTCGTCTTCTAATAAACTCAGTCATTAGTGGTTTCTTTTGTGAAGCGGCAAAAATACGGTTAAAAACAACACCTACAAGCTTAATATTGCCATTATTTGTTTAAGTTTGAGTGCTTAAACCTTCCAAATGAAAAAAATTTTAATGCTTCTTGTTCTAGTGGTTTCATGTAAATCTGAAACAACAACATCCAATTTTGATTTTACAACCACGTTTGAAACTTCTAACGGAACTCAAACCCCAGAATATTCTGAGGTTATTTCTTATTACGAAGAATTGGCTGAAGCATATCCTGAAATAAACATGCAAGCTGTTGGAAAAACCGATTCAGGCAATCCATTGCACATTATCACATTAAATCCTGATAAGAGCTTTGATTTTGATGCCATAAGAAAAGACAAACGTATTTTGCTTGTTAACAATGGCATTCACCCTGGAGAATCTGACGGAATCGATGCTACAATGATGCTGCTAAGAGATATTGTTCAAGGAAAAATTGACATGCCAGAAAAAACAGTGATTGTTGCTATTCCTGTTTACAATGTTGGAGGAAGTTTAAACCGAAATACAGGAACTCGCGCCAACCAAAATGGTCCTGAAGAATATGGTTTTAGAGGTAACGCAAGAAACTATGATTTAAATAGAGATTTCATAAAAAGTGATACTAAAAACGCAAGAGCATTTGCCGAAATTTATCATTTGGTCCAACCTGATGTATTCATCGATAATCATGTAAGCAATGGAGCAGATTACCAATACACTTTAACACATTTATTTACACAGCATAATAAACTTGGTGGTGAACTTGGTAAATATTTACATCAAATTATACATCCTGAATTAGAGCGAAAACTAATTGAGAAAGATTGGGACATTACGCCTTACGTCAATGTATTTAATAGTACACCTGAAAAAGGCTTTTCTCAATTTTTAGATTCACCACGTTATTCAACAGGTTATACAACGTTGTTCAACACTTTAGGAATGATGGTTGAAACGCATATGCTTAAACCATATAAGCCAAGAGTAGAAGGTACTTACGAGCTCATGAAAAGTATGATTGAAATCACTGAAGAACAAGGTGATAAAATTGCAAGTTTACGGCAAGATGCTTGGAAAGAGTTTAAACAAAAAGGTGATTATCCTATTTCATGGAAAGTGGATCCTACTCAAAGTTCTACCTTAAAATTTAAAGGATATGAAGGCTCTTTTATACCAAGTGAAATTACTGGAGCAATGCGTTTAAAATATGACAGAAATAAACCATTTACCAAGGAGGTTAACTACAAAAACTATTTTAAGGCAACACAAGAAGTAACAATTCCAGAAGCTTATGTGATACCACAAGGTTGGCATAATGTAATTGACTTATTAAAACTGAATACTATTAAAATGACTCAATTTGAAGCTGATACAACCATTACTGTTGAATCGTATAGAATTGAAGATTATAAAACCAGAACAAGAGTATATGAAGGTCACTATTCACATTATAACACAACGGTTTCAACAGAAACCAAATCAATAACTTTTCACAAAGGTGATTATTTGATTTCTACAAGCCAACCTGGATTACGATACCTTATTGAAACGCTTGAACCTGCTGCTCCAGATTCGTTTTTTAGTTGGAATTTCTTTGATACTATACTACAACAGAAAGAAGGATTTTCACCTTATGTATTTGAAGATACAGCAAAACAGTTATTAGATAACAATCCAAAATTAAAATCAGAATTTGAAGCTAAAAAAGAAAACGAAGAACGTTTTGCTGCCAATTGGTATGCACAATTAAATTGGATTTTTGAGCACTCAAACAGTTATGAAAAAGCACATATGCAATATCCTGTGTATCGCATTAAGTAACTTGACAATCTGTAAAAAAATATTAGGAAAATTGAAGAATAATTAATACTTATTAAGCCACAGGAGTTATTTTATTTAGATTGTATGTATTAGCGTTTAATAATTAAATTGACTGTAATTAACTTCCAATATTCGATACCTATCATTTCGAGCGCATTTGAAATTAATATATATTTTGAGGTTTCTCAATCTCTTGATAGCCTCAATTTGAAATGAAGTTTTAATTACAACTCACTAATATAAAACTACATTTCACTATATATTATTTTTAATTATAGGTGGTTAGTTTCATTTTTGATGAAAATTATAAATTATGAAAAGACTATTATCAATTTTTACAATACTTATTTGCTTAAATCTATTTTCTCAAAATGATAAAATGGAAAATATTAATCAAAAAGAAGTTATAGATATAAGAACGCAGTTAGAAAAAGAAGATTCTGTTAATTTATATAATCAAGAAGAAGTAACTAATTTAGATTTAATTGAAGCTTTAGAATTTGCATCAATAAGAATTCATAAATTTAAAATTGGTGAATTTGATAAAAAATATAAGCTACAAATTTTTGCAGATGAATATGTAAATGGCAAGCTAATTAAAACGGATACATTATTAGATTATAATAATGAATATGTTTTTTTCCCAACTAAAGAAGCTTATAAAAAAGCATATATAGATCAAATTAAAATATTATCAAAAACTGTTGACAATAAGAGTGTTTTAAAATTTAACTTATATTCAATGTCAACTCAAAAGGAAATAAATTTGAGCAAAAGTAGCACTCAACAATTTTATAACTTAAGAGAGTTTAATAATGTTTCTTGGAAACTAAATAATAAAATTCCTCTAATGATTTTTGCTTCTTCTTGGTATGATAAAAGAATTAATTCTCATAGGTTTTGTGGTGTTGTTAAATTAAATGAAGAAGAGGACGCTACAAAAGAATTACTATCTAATTCGCCAAATTATATAATAGTTAATTATAAAATCTCTAAAATATAATTTTGAAAAAAATAATTAATCTTTTATTAAAATCAATTCTTTTAGGTTTAATTTTTACTGTGTTATTTCTATTAATTTCACTTTTTAGAGATACAATATTTCAAAAATTAAAATCTGGATTCTTTTATTTATTTATCGTTTTATTTTATTCTTTTTTTATTAGTTTCATATTTAAACAAAAAAACTATAAAACAATAATTTTAATTATTTTATTCTCTTTTACAGGAAATTATTTGTTTATGAATATTTTTCCTAGTTTTCTTAAAAACCAATCTTTAGCTGTTGCTTTAATTTGTTCTGCCTTTTCTTTAATATCCTATTTTTTAAATAATACTCACAACAACATCAATCGAGATTTAATAGATTTACCTGTTAGAAAGTTGATTATTAAATCAATAACTTTTTTTATTATTTTTTCTATTTTTTATGGCTTTACTTTTGCTTTAATATTCAATGGTGATTATTTAGGATCATTGCAATTTATTGGTAAAACTATTTACAAAAATGGAGTATTACTCATGATAATATCATTTATTATCATAAGATTTGTGTATTTAAATTACGATAAAAGAAAATTATATTTATTCGTTTATTATCTGCTAATATTTGTAATAGTTCTATCTTTTAGTTTAGATCTTTATAAAAGTTTGGCAGCACTAAATATTGAAAATATTCTCACTTACACCTTATTAAGATTACCATATTATTATGTGATAGTTTTAGGAATTAATTTTATTTTTTATAAAGAAACTACTAGTTCTGAAAAAAAAATACTAGAACAACAATCTTTAGAATCACAATTAAATTATCAACAATTAAAAAATCAATTAAGCCCACATTTTTTGTTTAATAACATTAATGTTTTAACAAGTTTAATCGAAGAAAACCCTAAAAAGGCAGTTATTTTTTCTGAAAATTTATCACATATTTATAGATGCTTTTTAGAACAAGAAAAGAAAGATGTTATTTTAGTGAAAGATGAAATAGCATTCACAAAAAGCTATTTAGAACTATTAAAAGACAGGTTTGAAGTTGGTTTGAATTTCTCAATCAATATCGAGGAAAAAACAAACGAAAAATATATAGTTTCGACTATTTTACAACAAGTTTTAGAAAACGTTATAAAACACAATGAAATTAGTAAAGAGTATAATGTCGAAGTGAAAATTACTTCAAAAGAAAATTATTTAGTGATAGAAAATAATAAAAACCCTAAATTGAAAACAGCTGATATATCTTCTAAAAAAGGAATTGAAAACATTCAAAAAAGAATTGCTTTTTTTACAGATAATAAAGTAATAGTGAATGAAACAGAAGCATCATTTATTATTCAATTACCAATATTAGAGATGATTTAATGAAAGCAATTATTATTGAAGACGAATTGCCATCAGCAAGAAGGTTAGAACGTTTACTACAAGATTTTGAAATTGAAATTTTAGAAATTTTAAGTTCGGTAAAATCAACTATTTCCTGGTTTCAAAAAAACAATCAACCAGATATTATTTTTTTAGACGTTCAACTTTCAGATGGATTATGTTTTGAGATTTTTAATCAAATAAGAATAACTTCAAAAATAATTTTTACAACAGCGTTTACTAACTATAGCATTAAAGCTTTTGATTATAATAGCATCTCTTATTTATTAAAGCCAATTGGTAAAGAAAAACTCACTGAAGCAATTTCAAAAGCACAAAGTGTACAACAAAAAGAAACCGATTTAGAACAATTTAAAAAGCAGCTAAGTAATTATAAAACCGAAAGCTTTAAAGAAACTTTTGCGGTAAAAGTAGGTAAGAAAATAAAAATAATTAGAACCGAAGATATTTATTGCTTTTACAGTTTTGAAAACGCAACATATTTAAAAACTAAAACTTCTAGTTTTATACTTAATCATTCATTATCTAATTTAGAATCAGATTTAAATCCCAAGGAATTCTTGAGAGTCAACAGAACATTTATTATTCACATAACTGCGATAAAAGATATTATTTCTTACTCAAATTCTCGATTAAAACTTATTTTGCATTCTTTCGGAGACACAAAAATTATTGTAAGTAGAGAACGTGTAAAAGGGTTTAAAAACTGGGTTAAATAATAATTAGCTTTTAAATTAAAAGCTTAATAAATTATCTTAACTATATCTAATCTTATTAATGTTTTTGCTTCATTTAAGAAAAAATAATTAATCCCAGAAAATAACACTTCAAACAATGTTGTTTTTCTAATAGATAATATTAGGCTAATGGATACTCCATCTCCATTTTTAAAAATTCAAATGCTTATGAAAAAGCACATATGCAATATCCTGTGTATCGCATTAGGTAACTTGATTTTGTGAAAAAAATCACTAATTCCGTTTAACTCCGAATATAATTCATTAAAACAAACCATATTCGAAATCTGTTGGCAATAATCTGAAAACCTTTATTTGTTTTTTTAGCCAAGCAACCATTTTCAAAATTATTGCGTCTTTATAATTATACACCTAAAACTAATATAAATATTATGAAAAACAATATTCGAATTGGACTAGTAGTACTAGTAATATCTTTTTTAACTGAAAATTCATTCGCTCAATCTCAAAATGAATCCGTTAATAACCGTCCCATATCTACTTCATCAAGTAAGAATAAGCCTTACCGTGATTTTGATTTTGTGGTTGGCAATTGGGAAATGTTCGACACAGATGGTAGAAAGGTTGGAGAACAAGTGTATGTCAAACGAGAACAAGGACGTTTAATTACTGAAGAGTGGACAACAATATCTGGTGGCACCGGACACGGTATGACTTTTGTAGATCCAAAGACTGGTCTTTGGCGACAAGTTTATGTAAGTCCAATGGGTTATATAGACTATTCAGGAGGGATTGATGAAAACGGAGCGATGGTCCTTGAAGGAGTCATTTATCCAACTGATGGGGATCCAAGTGCTCCTATTCGTGGAATCTGGACAAAACAGGATGATGGCACAATTAAGGAAGAGTTTTTAATATTCAACTCGAAAACAAATACTTGGGGAACCTTTTATTTAGGTTTCGCACATAAAAAGAAATAAAATAACTATTGCCAACACAGTATATAAAAAATTGCTTGTTTTAGCTAAACTAAAGTTTGTTGCCTGTTTGCTAGCTTCCGATTTTCCTTCGGAAAATCCTCGCACGCAAACCCGCAACTTTCCATACACAAGCACGTTGGCAACAAGCTTGACCCGTCCTGAAATAAGGCTACATAATTCAAAACAATTATGTACAAAAATGACAAAGTAATTAGACGTTACAGCGAACCTTTCAAATTAAAAATTTTAGCCGAACTTAGTACTGGAAAACACACAAAGAGTGAACTTTGCAAACTCTACTCAATTGCACCTACAACGGTTAATGAATGGATTAAAAAGTATAATCGTAAAGACTTAATGAACACCAGAGTAAAAGTGGAAACTAAAGACGAAATATCTAGAATTAAAGCACTTCAAAAAGAAATTGAACAGCTTAAAAAACTACTGCTTAAAAAGGATCTCGATGCTTTGGTAGAAGAATCTTATCTAGAAGTCGCTGCTGAAGGTCTCGGTTACAAATCTATTGCTGAACTAAAAAAAAGTTAAGTATAAAGCCTTAATCAAAGCTAAAGAGAAATCTAAGGGATTTGCTTCTTTAACGACTATAACTCATTGTTTTGGTCTTAAACGTGATGCGTATTATAAATACAAATCTAGAGCTGATAACCGCTTAAAACTAGAACAACTCATTATAAACATGGTCAGAAAAAGACGCAAATCCCTTCCTAGAGAAGGCGTGCGTAAACTTATGAAATCATTAGAGGTAGATTTTAATAAAGCCAATATTAAAGTTGGTAGAGATACTCTTTTTAATGTTCTTAGAAAACACCAAATGCTAACACTTAGAAAGAAAACCAGCGCGAGAACCACGAACTCATATCATCGTTTTTATAAGTATAATAACATTATAAAAGATTTAGAGGTTACTAGAGCTAACCAAGTTTGGGTAAGTGACATAACTTATATTAGAACCATAAAAGGATTTTGTTACTTGGCTTTAATAACTGATATGTATTCCAGAAAAATTGTTGGTTATGATATTAGTGACAGCTTGGAATTAAAAGGTTGTGTGAGAGCCCTCAATAAGGCAATTTATCAAGCTAAAAACACTTGTACTGAGCCTAGTCGAAGTATTAAAAAACTTATCCATCATTCGGATAGAGGAATACAGTATTGTAGCAATGTATATACACAGATATTGAAAAGAAAAAAGATAGACATTAGTATGACCGAAGAAAATCATTGTTACGAAAATGCTATGGCTGAACGTGTAAATGGTATCTTAAAAGACGAGTCTATCTCGACCAGACCTTTGATAATGTAGTACACGCAAAGAGAGCTGCAAAAAATGCAATTAATTTATACAACGAAATAAGATTACATTTATCTTTAGACTATAAAACACCAAATATGGTATATAAATTATCAGCGTGATCCCGAAGCGTCGGGACAATTTTAACCTGTAGCCATATTTCAGGACAAGACACTGATTTTTAAAACAACTCCGTAATATTAGCATAACTATTTTTCAAAGCCTTTGCTTGTTTTTTCTTACCTAACCATTTTACTTTGGTAATGCCTTCAGAAGTTTCTGGTATAAACTTACCATCAAATGGGGTTTGCATTTCAAACCAATAAGTGATTTTTATTTTATAACGTCCATTGCGTTTAAAAATATGATACGTAGTTTCTAAAGGTTTCGTAATGGTTAATTCTGTTACGCCAGTTTCTTCTTCAACTTCACGAATTGCACCTCGTTCAACAGATTCACCAGTTTCAATTTTTCCTTTTGGTAAATCCCATTTATCATTTCGGTAAATAAATAATACTTTCCCTTTTGCATTATAAACCTTTCCTCCTCCAGCAATTACGTTAGGAAATTTTTTAAGGAACTTCTTTAATAGCTTTTCTGCATTCTTATGATATAGATATACACCTTTATTTGTGTTATTTCGAAAACTACGAATAACCCTTGGTAAATCTACATACTTCAGAGGGTATGTTTTATATAATCTATCTTCAGAAATTTCAGAAGTTAAAATGATAGGTTTGTTGTTAACAAAAACTTTATACATTGTGTATATAAGGTATTAGGTTATGTAAAAATATCATTTTTTATTCAACTCATAGCACGTTCAAAAAAATATTTTTATTCAAGGTTTTTCATTTCCTGAAAATAAATTTATGCTTAGTTTTGCAACTATGATTACTAATAAGAACACTGCCAAAAAAACTGCCGAAGTTTTACTTCAAATTAACGCGATTAAATTAAGCCCAAAGAATCCTTTTACTTGGGCTTCTGGGTGGAAATCTCCTATTTATTGTGATAACAGAATCGTATTATCATTTCCTCCAATTAGAAATTATATTCGTGAAAAAATGGCAAAACATATTGAAAAACAATATGGAAAACCAGATGTTATAGCTGGAGTTGCTACAGGAGCCATTGGCATTGGAGCATTAGTTGCTGAGTATTTAGGCTTACCATTTGTATACGTAAGACCTGAAGCAAAAAAACATGGTCGACAAAATCAAATTGAGGGTTTTATTCAAAAAGGTCAGAATGTTGTGGTTGTTGAAGATTTAATTAGTACAGGAAAAAGCAGCTTAAATGCTGTTAGAGCTTTAAAAGAAGCCGAAGTAAATGTGAAAGGCATGATTGCCATTTTTACTTATGGTTTTGACGTTGCTAATGAGAATTTTGAAAAAGAACATGTAACGCTTCATACCCTCAGTAATTATGAAAATTTATTAGAGCAAGCCTTAGACACTAATTATATAAATAAGAAAGAATTGGCAACTTTGTCGCAATGGAATGCAAATCCAAGTGAATGGAACGCTTTTTGACATAATCTGTTTGTTGTTTAATCGTTTTTGACCAACAACAAACAACTTAACAAAAAACAACTTAACAGTAATATGAATTTAGAATCTCCAAAAGTAACCATTGATAAATCAGCTCAAGATTGTTTCGATTTTTTATCAAATGTTGAAAATTTCGAAAAATTAATGCCTGATAATATAAGTAAATTTGAAGTTCTTGATAACGACAAATTTTTATTTGCATTAAAAGGCATGCCAGAAATTATCTTAAAGAAAAAAGAAATGTTACCTCCAAACAAAATTGTATTAGGTGCTGCTGGCGGAAAATTAGATTTTTCATTAACAGGAGATATTATTGAAACCGAAGCTGGTAAAAGCGAAGTTACTTTATCATTTGCAGGAGATTTTAACCCTATGATGGCAATGATGATAAAAGGACCTATCACTAAGTTCATAGAAACTTTGGCAACTAATATTCCTACAACTATTTAATAAAGTAACTGAATTTCTTTTAAATCAAAAACTTTTCTAATATCATCTTCAAGCCTAACAATTAATTTTCCATTTTCATTGACACCTTCAATAAAACCAGGAATAACATCTCCACTTTTTAACTTAAAACTTGAAGGTTTTCCCTTTCTAAATAAATAGGTTTCGTATTCTTTTTTTAATTTATTAAACTTCCCATTAGCTAGAAGATTAAAATAAAATTTCAGATTACTGATGATTACCTGTACTAATTCATCCAAATCAAAAACAATTCCTGTAAGCTCTTTTAATGATGATGCATTAGGTAAATTCTTAAAACCTATTTGATTTACATTGAGTCCAATACCTATAATCGACGCTTCAATTTTATTCTTTTTTATGACATTTTCTATAAGAATCCCACATATTTTATTGTTTTCTGCCAAAATGTCGTTTGGCCATTTCACATTCAATTTAGGCACATTAAAGGTTTGTAACGTTTTTATTAATGCTAATGATGTGACCATACTAATATAAAACTGATGCTCTATATCAATATCATTATTTCTCTTAAAAACACTACACATCAGGTTTTTACCTTTCTCAGAATCCCAAACAGTTCCCATTTGCCCTCTTCCTTGTGTTTGGTGTTTTGTAGTTACCGCGGTATAATCTTCAATAGCCTTTTCCATACATAATTGCCTTAAAAAGGAATTTGTTGAGTCAATGGCATTAAGTTTGATTATAGGCATAGAAGCTAAGATTTTTTAAATTATAATTTTCTTAAGATTTTTTGCATGCACATTGTAGCAAAAAGTAATAACTTTGCACAAATTAAAACAAATTAATGACGAAAGAAAATACGAGCGCTGACCAATTGATTACAACAATTGTGGAAGGTATTGAAAATGTAAAGGGGCAACATATAAATATTTTAGATTTAAGAGAAATTGAAAATACCGTTTGCGACTATTTTATTGTTTGCGAAGGTACTTCTAATACGCAAGTTAACGCTATAGTTAATTCCATACAAAAAAAAGTAAGTAAAACAATCAAAGATAATCCTTGGCATATTGAAGGAAGTGAAAATGCTGAATGGGTTCTAATGGATTATGTAAATGTTGTTGTACATGTGTTTCAAAAACACATTAGAGAATATTACGATATAGAAAGTCTTTGGGGAGACTCCAAAATGACCGAAATAAAAACAAGTTACTAAAACATAGTTGATGCCAGATAATAAGAAATTAAATAAAAAACCAAAATTAAGTCCTTATTGGATTTACGGATTAATCATTGTCACCTTTTTGGCCATAAATGTATTTTCAGGAGGAATGGGTTCAACTGCAGGAACACCAACCACTCAAGATAAGTTTTTTGATTATTTACGAAATGGTGAAGTTGATAAAGTACTAATCATTAACAGAAGAGAAGCACAAGTTTTTTTAACTTCAGAAGCTGCAAGTTCAAGTGAACATAAAAATTCTGTAAAGCCTCAATTTTTGCCAATTTCTGGTAAAGCACCCAATTATGAATTCCAATTAGGTGACCTTCAAAATTTTGAAAATACCCTTAGACAAATTAAGTCCGATAATGAATTAACAACTATTGTTGATTATAAGATTGAAGAAAATGTTTGGGGAGATTTCTTGTTAACATTGTTACCATTTGCACTGATTATTGGTGTTTGGATTTTCATTATGCGACGTATGTCGTCGGGAGCAGGTGGTGGAGCAGGTGGACAGTTATTCAACATCGGAAAATCAAAAGCAAAACTTTTTGACCAAAATACTGAAGTTAAAACATCCTTTAAAGATGTAGCTGGTTTAGAAGGTGCAAAAGAAGAAATTCAAGAAATTGTAGATTTCTTAAAAAGTCCTGACAAATATACTGCCCTTGGTGGAAAAATTCCTAAAGGAGCTTTATTAATTGGTCCTCCAGGAACAGGAAAAACTTTGTTAGCAAAAGCAGTTGCTGGTGAAGCCAAAGTCCCTTTTTACTCATTGTCAGGTTCAGATTTCGTTGAAATGTTTGTAGGTGTAGGTGCTTCAAGAGTACGTGACTTATTTAAACAAGCAAAAGAAAAATCGCCTGCTATCATCTTCATTGATGAAATTGATGCGATTGGTCGTGCAAGAGGAAAAAGTAATTTTTCAGGTTCAAATGATGAACGTGAAAACACGCTTAACCAACTCTTAACAGAAATGGATGGTTTTGGTTCAAACACCAATGTTATTGTATTAGCTGCAACTAACAGAGCTGATGTTTTAGATAAAGCCTTAATGCGTGCTGGACGTTTTGATAGACAAATATTTGTTGATCTTCCAGACGTTCGTGAGCGTGAAGAAATTTTTGAAGTGCATTTAAGACCGCTTAAAAAAGCAAAAGGTCTTGATTTAGATTTCCTTTCAAAACAAACTCCTGGTTTTTCTGGTGCAGACATCGCAAATGTTTGTAATGAAGCTGCACTTATCGCTGCAAGAAAAGGTAAAAAATCGGTTGGGAAACAAGATTTCTTAGATGCTGTTGACAGAATTGTTGGCGGATTAGAAAAGAAAAATAAAATTGTTACTCCTGCCGAAAAAAGAGCAGTTGCTTTTCATGAAGCTGGTCATGCTACTGTGAGTTGGATGCTAGAACATGCTGCTCCATTAGTAAAAGTGACAATTGTACCTAGAGGTCGTTCATTAGGTGCTGCATGGTATTTACCAGAAGAACGCTTAATAGTTCATCCAGAACAAATGCTAGATGAAATGTGTGCTGCATTAGGTGGTCGTGCTGCTGAAAAAGTGGTTTTTGACAAAATTTCAACTGGAGCCTTAAGTGATTTAGAAAAAGTTACAAAGCAAGCAAGGGCTATGGTTACAGTTTATGGCTTAAGTGATAAAGTTGGAAATTTAACTTATTACGATTCCTCAGGACAAAATGAATATGGATTTACAAAACCATATAGTGAGCGAACAGCTGAATTGATTGATAGAGAAATTTCAGATATCATTGAAAAACAGTACCAACGAGCTATTAAACTATTAGAGGCAAACAAAGACAAATTAACAGAACTTGCTGAAGTGTTGCTTGATAAAGAAGTTATTTTTAAAGATAATTTAGAAAAAATATTTGGAAAACGTCTTTTCGAAAAAGATGTTAAAGCTGCCTTAGAAGAAGATAAAAAAGGAAGTTCCGAAGAGGAGTAAAATCTTACAAAAATCTTAAAGTTATAAGCTCTTAACATAAGATTTTATATATTTGATAAATCCAAGTAGATTAACTGGTTAATAGCGTAAACCCTAAATGAGTCTATTTCGTAAAATCTTCGGCCCAAAATCTGACGAACCTCAAGAACATATCAGTAATGAGGAGCGCAGCAAGTACATGCCTGATATTAAGCTTCCGATTGATGAACGCTTCACCATAAATTTTAAAGCTAATGGTGGAAAATTCTTGTATTGTGAAGATATAGATGAAGTAAACTATAATCTTAAATTGATATTAAGTGAAAACGGCTGGGAAGATGATAACGTTATGCTGTTTGATAATAGGCTTGCAGAAAAATTCAAATCACACAACCTCAAATTAAGCAATCGTGCAAGTGAATGCACCTATTTCTTATCAACTTGTGAATATTTGATTTCTAATGATGGTTCTTTACTTATTTCATCACATCAAATAGCAGAAAAAAAGCTTAAAGAATTACCTCCAAATTTTGTGATTTTTGCCACAACTAGTCAGTTTGTTGAAACTATCAGTGAAGGTTTGAGAGGTATCAAAAACAAGAATAGAGAAAAAATTCCTTCTAACATTACTACAATCAAGCACTTCAAGGCTTGTGATGACAAAGACTTCCTAAGCTATGGAAGTAGTTCAAAAAACTTATATTTGCTCTTACTAGAAGACCTTTAACCTAACCACGTGAAAGAACTAATTGTTAGAGCAATTTCCGGAGCTTTATATGCTGCATTATTCATATTATCTTTACAATCACAGCATGCTTTAATAGCTTTGTTTTTTGTTTTTGGGTTGATATCTATTGCAGAATTTAACAAGTTAATAAATCAAAAAGGAATAAGTTCTTATATCATTTTCATCATTTTATATTTCGCTTTTGCCTATTGGCAGCTTGTTATAGACACCAATGAAGGTTTTATCGAAGCGATTCAAATACTGCATGTAGTAACAATTTTTGTAATGTTGTTTTTGATTAAAGATTTGTTTTCGTCAAAATCACTACCTCTTTTTATAACCAACAAATACATTAATACAACCTTTTATTTATCAAGTGCTTTTATATTTATTATTCTTATTGCTAATTATTACAATGAGTTTAATCCAAATATACTATTAGGCTCATTCATACTGGTTTGGGTTAATGATACATTTGCTTATTTGGTTGGTAAAAATTTTGGTAAGCAAAAACTATTCGAAAGTATTTCGCCAAAGAAAACGGTTGAAGGCTTTTTAGGAGGCTTGTTTTTTGCTTCTGTGAGTAGTTATTTTATTGCAAAATACTCACATACATTGGACTCTACAAATTGGTTGATACTAGCTATAATTGTAAGTGTTTTTGGTACGTTAGGAGATTTAATAGAATCTAAATACAAACGACAAGCTGGCGTTAAAGATAGTGGCGTAATTATGCCTGGACATGGTGGATTGCTAGATCGTTTAGATAGTATTATTTTTGCAGCACCATTTATTTATTTGTTCTTAAGACTACTAAAATATGTTTCATAAAGAAGGTCATAAAATTATTATTATTACCACAGCCTTTGTGGTTGCAGCTATTTTGCTGATTGATAAATTAGTAGCCATTTCTTGGTTACAAACACTATTACAAATTGCATTTCTTGTATTTTTTATTCTGATTTTACAATTTTTCAGAAACCCAAAACGTCACACAAAGTTTAATGATAAACATGTGGTCTCACCTGTTGATGGTAAAGTAGTGGTAATTGAAGAAGTTGAAGAAACTGAATATTTTAAAGACAAACGTTTACAAGTAAGCGTCTTTATGTCTCCACTTAATGTACATGTTACACGCTATCCAATTGGTGGAAATGTATTATATAGTAAATATCATCCTGGAAAATATCTGGTAGCATGGCATCCAAAATCAAGTACTGAAAATGAACGAACTACTGTAGTTGTTGAAAATGCAACCTACGGAAAGGTTTTGTTTAGACAAATAGCTGGTGCTTTGGCAAAACGCATTGTAAATTATGCCAAAGAAAATGACACTGTAAAACAGGGTACTGATCAAGGGTTTATTAAATTTGGTTCGAGAGTGGATTTATTTTTACCTTTAGATTCTAAAATTAAAGTTGAACTCAATCAAAAAGTTAAAGGTGGCGAAAGTATAATTGCCGAAATATAATGACTTCTGAAGAATTAGACATAAAATTTAGAGAAGCTGTTGATCGCATCAATGCGCATGACGAGTCATTTCCTGCAGATACCTTACTCAAGCTTTATGCTTACTACAAAAAAGCTACTAATGATTATGGCAGACCAAAAAGTCGTGATCCATTAATAAATGCTTTTAAAACCAATGCACTCTTTCAAGCGGAGGACATAAACCAAGATACTGCCAAACAGCAATATATAGACTTGGTAGATAATTATTTTTTGTATCGAAAGTGAACTTGTAAAGCTTAACCTTATAAGAAAAAAGCTTTCTTCGTTTAACAACTGATGTAAACAATTGAAAAAGTTTAAATCAACGTTTTGACAGTAGCTCAAAAAATGATGAGAATACAGGAACTTAATAAAACAAATAGCAAACTCCTAAATCCAAGTTTTGGCATGTTAGTTTTGTTCTGTGTTATATTATATGGTTTAGCTATTTTCCAAGACTATGTTTTCTCTAAAATTCAATTTACTGGTTTTTATTTGTCAGAAACAATGCTTTACAATACGTATTGGCTTTTATTTATCCCGTTTATACTAATTGCTAATTTCTTTTACAATAAAGTTCAACCCAAATCACTAACGAACAAAATATTTTACGCTTCAGGCACAGCACTCGTGCTTAGTTTACTGCATGTGTTCATTTTTACTTCTATTTTTATTTTAGTAAGTACTATTATCTATACAGAACCGCATCGATTTTCGAGAATATTTAAAAATGCTATTTCTAATCAGTTGTATCTAACAATTATAGCATATTTATTTAGTCCTTTCGTTTTTGACTACCTCAAAAGAAAAAAGCAATTAAACAAACACTTCCCAGTTGAAAAGACTCTTAAAACCATCACAGTTAAAAATGGAGTTCGAAGAATAAAAATTAACATTTCTACAGTGCTATTTATTAAAACAGATAGACCATATACTATGATATATTCTAATAATCAAAAATTCTTACACGATGAGAGTTTGAAAAAACTTGAAAAGGTATTAGATTCTCAAATCTTTCTAAGGGTTCATCGTTCAGTAATTGTCAATAAAAATCACATAACAGAATTGAAGTCACGAAAGAATGGTGACTATGATGGTATTTTAACTAATGGTCAATCTATCCGATTTAGCAGACATTATCGCCAGAATTGGAGCGAATTATTAAACCACTAAGCAATAAAAACACTCCTACTAACCTATTTGCTAGTATTTATCTTTTCCATACGCAAGATATGTCGGTCATTTGATATTCACTAAAATTAAAACAATGAAAAGAACACTGAACATTGGACTGTTTTTTCTATTTCTAATATCATTTACAAGTTGTTATGGTCAGACAAAGAAAGAGGAAACACCTACAAGAAATAATAATAAAATTGTTGGTGGTGGCTGCGATGGTTGCGAATTAATGTATATTGGAATCCCAAAGAATATTAAGTCAGTTGACACGAGTTCGGCTTGGAATGAAAAAGGACAAAGGTTGCTGGTAACAGGAAAAGTGCTCAAATTAGACGGAATTACACCTGCACCTAATGTAATAGTATATTATTGGCAAACAGATAATAATGGATATTATTCTAACGGAAAAGGCAAATCTAAAAAACACGGACATATTCGTGGTTGGGTAAAATCTGATCAGCAAGGTAATTACTCAATTTATACAATTCGACCAGCAAATTATCCAAATTCTGATATGCCAGCACATATTCATTTATCCATTAAAGAGCCTGAAATTGATGATGAGTATTATACTGATGGTTTAGTATTTGATGATGATACTAAACTAACAAGTGTAGAAAGAAAGAAACTCGAAAATCGTGGTGGAAGTGCTGTATTAAGAGTGTTGATTGATGAAGAGATGCAAGTTGCTGAACACAATATTATTTTAGGTCTAAATATTCCAAACTATCCTACATCTACAAATAACAGCATTAAATCTGGTTTAGAAATTGGCGAAGACAATCCTTCTTTTACACCATTCCACGCATTTGGACCTGATAAAGGAACAAGAACTTGTCCTGTTTGTAAATACGGACGTTATCATGGAATTGTATACTATGTAGGGAACAATCCAAACTGGACTGAAATAAAAAAATGGTTAACATTTTTAGAGCAAGAAAGTATCAAACGAGAAAAATATTTAAAAGCCTATTTTGTTTATGGAAATGAAAAAGGGTACAGCAAATCAAATCGACAAATAGAATTAGAGCAACTTGGGAAAGAGTTGGACTTAGAAAATACCGCTTTAACTTTTGTGCCATCATTTTTAGACAGGCAATCAGAAGTCTATTTAAATAAAATAAATCCGAAAGTAGAAAACACCATAATCATTTACAGATATAGAAATATAATTGGAAAATTCATTGACCTAAAACCTACAAGAGAAAACCAAAATAAAGTATCTAATATGTTGAATAAAACAAAGAATGAATACTTTGAATTACCTGAACCAAAACACGATTAAAGAAGAGTATATTGCAAACAATGTAAAAAAATAATAGCCGAAGTAGTAGTAAATATGAACATTGTAGTCCACATCAGATTTAATATTAAATTAAAAAATACTATTTCCGAAATTCGCTACTATTCTTATAATAAATGTTAAACGAATCTCTTAATTTAAACTCGTTAAACTAGCTTTAATCGTTTCAATTTTTGCCAAAGCATCAGCTTCTTTTTTCTTTTCACTAGCTACCACTTGTTCTGGTGCTCCTGCTACAAAACGCTCGTTAGAGAGCTTCTTTTGTACCGATTTTAAGAAACCTTCTGTATAATTAAGCTCTTCCGTAAGTTTTGCGATTTCAGCTTCTACATCAATACTGCCTTGCATTGGCACAAAATACTCGTTAGATTTTACTCTAAATGTTAGTGCACCATCAATAGCATTATTTATATAACTTAAGTTAGAGATATTACCAAGTTTTGAAATCACTACATCAAAAGTGTCAGTAGTGTTGTCATTATTTAGTACGAAGCAGTCTATAGCATCTTTAAAGGCAATGTTTTTTTGCTTTCTAATGGTTCGTATTCCAGAAATGACTTCAGCAGCAAAATCAAACTCACTAATAATGGTTTCATTAATTTTTTTGGCTTCAGGCCATTTTGCTACAATTAATGCTTTTTCTGGCGTACGCTTAGCTATATGTTGCCAAATTTCTTCTGTTAAGAAAGGCATAAAAGGGTGTAAAATCCTTAAGTTATTCTCTAAAATAGCAATAACTGCATTATAAGTTGTTCTATCTATAGGCTGTTGATACGCTGGTTTTACCATTTCCAATAACCATGAGCAGAAGTCGTTCCAAATTAACTTATAGGTTTCCATCAAGGCATCACTTATACGATATTTGCTGTAATGGTCTTCAATTTCAGCTAAGGTTTTATGGAACTTGTTTTCAAACCATTCAATACTCACTTTAGCATATTCTGGTTGCACAAAATCTGTAACTTCCCAACCATCAATAAGTCTAAACGCATTCCAAACCTTATTTCCAAACGCTTTTCCTTGTTGGCAAAGTGATTCATCAAACATTAAATCATTTCCAGCAGCAGAACTCAACAACAAACCTACACGAACACCATCAGCTCCAAAATCTTCAATAAGTTTTAAAGCATCAGGAGAATTTCCAAGCGATTTACTCATCTTACGACGTTGCTTATCACGAACCAAGCCAGTTAAATACACGTTACTAAAAGGCTTCTCTCCTCTATACTCATAACCAGCAATAATCATACGAGCTACCCAAAAGAATAGAATATCTGGACCCGTAACGAGGTCGTTAGTAGGATAATAATACTTAATTTCTTCGTTTTCAGGATTTCTAATACCATCAAATACACTTATTGGCCATAGCCAAGATGAGAACCAAGTATCAAGGGCATCTTTATCTTGAGTTAAATCTTCTATAGTTAGAGACCTCTCGACTGCGCTCGAGGTGACATCTACTTTTTCTTGTGCCAATTTTAAAGCTTCTTCGATAGTTTCAGCAACTACAAAATCATTTTTTCCGTCTCCATAGAAATATGCAGGAATTTGTTGTCCCCAAAGTAATTGACGAGAAATATTCCAATCACGAATATTTTCCATCCAATGACGATACGTGTTTTCGAATTTTTTTGGAAACAATTTAATGTCTTTATCTACTAAAACCGACTGAATAGCTGGTTTTACCATATCTTCCATTTTCAAAAACCATTGGTCACTCAATCGTGGTTCTATAACTGCATGTGTACGCTCGCTAGTACCAACTTTATGAGTAATGTCTTCAGTTTTAACCAAGATTCCTAAATCATCAAGTTCTTTGGCAACATCTTTTCTAGCAACTACTCTATCTTTTCCTTCGTGATGCAAACCAAAACTGTTCATAGAACCATCAGCATTCAATACATCAATAACTTCAAGATTGTGCCTATCTCCTATTTCTTTATCATTAACATCATGTGCAGGCGTTACTTTTAAGCAACCTGTACCAAATTCAATATCAACATAATTATCTTCAATAATTGGAATCACACGATTACAAATAGGAACAATAACATGTTTTCCTTTTAAATACGTAAAACGCTCATCATTTGGGTTAATACAAACAGCAGTATCTCCTAAAATAGTTTCAGGACGTGTGGTAGCAATAGTTACAAAATCATCCTCTCCTTCAATTTGATACTTGACATAGTACAACTTATCAGTAAGTTCCACATGGCTTACTTCTTCATCTGACAATGTTGTTTGTGCCTCAGGATCCCAATTTACCATTCTGTAACCTCTGTAAATAAGACCTTTGTTATATAAATCAACAAATACTTTAATTACAGCTTCACTCATATCATCGTCCATCGTGAACTTTGTACGATCCCAATCGCAAGAACATCCTAATTTCTTAAGTTGTTCAAGAATAACACCTCCATATTCATGAGTCCAATCCCAAGCATGAGCTAAAAACTCATCTCTAGTTAAATCATTTTTATCAATGCCTTGTTCCTTAAGTTTGGCAACCACTTTTGCTTCAGTCGCAATTGATGCATGATCGGTCCCTGGAACCCAACACGCATTTTTACCTTGCAAACGAGCACGACGTATTAATACATCCTGAATGGTGTTATTAAGCATGTGTCCCATATGTAAGACTCCAGTGACATTTGGTGGCGGTATTACAATGGTATAAGGCTCTCTTTCATCTGGCACTGAATGAAAATAATCATGTTTCATCCAGTAATCGTACCACTTACTTTCTACATTATTAGCATCATATTTTGATGGTATAGACATACTTTGGAATAGTTTTTGAATAATATCATGCAAAAGTACTTATATTTTGTATTCTGTAAAATATTAATGCTGAATAATGTACACCAATACTTAATGTTTGTGTTAAGATTTGTGCATTACATCCAATAATTTTGCAGAATGCTCAAAAAGTAAGTATGTTTACAATACTAAAAATAAAAATGATGAAACAATTAATTACTATTTTGTTTGTAGGACTGTTAAGTTTTTCAGTAAATGCCCAAGATAAAGTGGCGAAAATTGAATTTGAATCAGAAACAATAGACTATGGAACAATTGAAAAAGGGGCTGATGGTGTTCGTGTTTTTAAGTTTAAAAACACTGGAAATATACCTTTAATCATTACTAGAGTTAAATCTAGCTGTGGGTGTACAGTTCCAAAAAAACCTGAAGAACCAATTATGCCAGGAATGACTGGGGAAATTGAAGTTAAATATGACACCAATAGAGTAATGCCAATTCGTAAAACAATTACTGTTACTTCTAATGCAGAAACTCCAACTATTGCCTTGAAAATTAAAGGTTTGGTTGTTGATTCTAGCAAAGCTAGTGTGTTAGCAAAGAAAGGTAAAAGTGTAATTGAACAATAAATAACAAAATCAATTACTAAAGATAAAGGTCTTCTGAAAAGAGGGCCTTTTTTCATAGTAAACTTTCAAGTTTAAATTCAAACTTTTGTTGAACTCCATTTCTATCAATAAGCAGTCTTATCCTCTTACCATCTTCACCATAAAACATCTGAATAATTTGCTGCATAGAATACAAATGTGCATATCTACCATTAATATTGAGGATTACATCACCTACTTGTAAACCAGCACGAAAGGCAGGAGAGTCAATACGTAATTCAACAATTACAAAAGTAGGCTCTAAAGAGTATTTATAACTTCCTGAAGCAATCAAAGAACTAGTTGCAACAGATTCATTTACCGACTGAAATCTTGATATTCCTCTATCTGCATCAACTGTTTTTACCACACGAACACCATCATGTTCCAAACTTATGCCACTTTTGTTGTAATAAAATGGGTCTGGAAAATTTTTATTTTTCTTTAAACTTACTTTTCTGTTAGGATAATCAAAAATGATATTAAAACGTTTTAGTACTGCTCCAGAAATAGTTCCACTCCGTTCTTTAAATTTTCGGGCAAAACTAATAGAAGTAGAATCTGGGAATGCAACATTAACACGTTTTAGTTTAAATTTTCCAATTGAAAACTCATTCACTTTAGAACGTTTCCCATAGACACTTCCACTCAATCCTGTACCTAAAAAATCATCAAAATGTTTTTCAGGAACAATCAAACCACGCTCTTCATTATCAAATAACCACAAAGCGTCACTTCCACCAGAATCTATTAGCAAAGTTACTGGAATTTCTTCTTCCTTAATCACAACTACTCCACTGATATATGGCTTATTATTAAAAAACTCAATATCAAAAACTTCACACGATCTACATTTTTTTGGTTTATAGCGTTCTGGTGAATGCAGTCTAATATATCTAGACGAATAATTTATTTCAACAACAAAATCTTTTAAAAAATCATAGCCAATAATACCATGAACAGGTACACCAAGCCTAGGCGCAAAATTTATAGCAGGATCAAACACGGCATATAAACTCTGACTTATACTTATTGCATTACCAATTTGGAAAATATTATTTTTAGATCTTAATGCTTCAACTGATTCGCCTTCGCCTAAACCGCGTAAGTATATCTTTTCTGCCTGATAAATTTTCAATTCTTCAGAAATATTTAAAAAATTAAAGATAATAGGCTTGCTAACTCCAGTGTCTAATAAAAATGATAGCTCAACACCATTAATTTTAACAGGAATAACGATGAGGTTATTTATTAATTTAAACGCAATTTTGTCTTTATTTCCTCCTTGCAAAATGAATTTACCTTGAGAAAAAGAAAATAAACCACAGAATAATAATAAAAAAGCAATTTTTTTTGATTGAAACATTAAAAAACTAAGCATTTGACGCGCTCTCTCTAATTTACGAATCTTTTTACAAAATATGCCCTCCAGAATAATATTTTAAATAAACTTTAAGATTATTTTTCGCAACTTTGCATTTCAACTAAACAAATTATAATGCCAAGTATTTCAAACAAAGGATTAGCAATGCCGCAATCGCCAATTCGTAAATTGGTACCTTATGCAGAACTCGCTTACAACAAGGGAAAAACAGTATATCATTTAAATATTGGTCAACCAGATATTAAAACACCGCAAGTAGCCATGGATGCTGTTAAAATACATTCGTTAGATATTTTAGCTTACACACGCTCAGAAGGTTCCGATGAGTATAGAAGAAAAATTGCGAATTATTACAGCAAACATGATATTACAGTGACGAAACACGATATAGTAGTGACTACCGGAGGAAGTGAAGCTTTATTATTTGCTTTTGGTAGCGTCATGGATACTGATGATGAAATTATAATCCCTGAACCTTTTTATGCGAATTATAACGGTTTTTCAACAGCATCTGGAGTAAAGGTAGTTCCAGTGATTTCAAAAATTGAAGATAATTTTGCTTTACCACCAATTGAAGAATTCGAAAAGCTTATCACGCCAAAAACTAAGGCTATTTTAATTTGCAATCCAGGAAATCCAACAGGTTATTTATATTCCAAAGAAGAAATTAAAAAATTGGCAGCAATAGTTAAAAAACATGATTTGTTTTTAATTGCAGATGAAGTTTATAGAGAGTTTGCTTATGATGGTATTAAGCATTACTCAGTATTACAGGAAGAAGAATTAAACGAACACGCTATCGTGATTGATTCTGTTTCAAAACGCTACAGCATGTGTGGAGCAAGAATTGGTTGTTTAGTTTCTCGTAATAAAGCAGTAATTGCGACAGCTATTAAATTTGCTCAGGCAAGATTAAGTCCACCAACATTAGCTCAGATTGCTAGTGAAGCTGCACTTGATACTCCTCAGAGCTATTTTGATGAAGTAATTAATGAATATGTAAAGCGTCGAAACACCTTAATTTCAGAACTTAAAAAAATTGATAACATAAAAGTAGCTACGCCTAAAGGAGCTTTCTATTGCATTGTAGAATTGCCAGTTAAAAATTCTGATAATTTTGCACAATGGCTATTAGAATCTTTTGATGTAAATGGAGAAACGGTTATGGTAGCTCCAGCAGCAGGGTTTTATTCAACTCCTGGAGTTGGTCTAAACCAAATTAGAATTGCTTATGTTTTAAAAGAAGAAAACCTTGTAAAAGCAGTAAATATAATCAAAGAAGCTCTTAAAGTCTATCAAGATTAGTGAAGATTCAAGAAAACATATCGCTTAAGCCTTATAATACGTTTGGTATTGATGTGCATGCAAAACGTTTTGTTTCAGTTAGTACTATTGATGAATTAAAAGATATTTTTAAATTAGAGGGTTATACTCAAAAGTTCATTCTTGGAGGTGGAAGTAACATGCTTTTAACTCAAAACGTTGATGCTTTAGTGATTCACATGAATTTGAAAGGAATTTACATAGAATCTCAATCTGAAAATGAAGTATTAGTAAAAGCTTCAGCTGGCGAAAATTGGCATGAATTTGTATTGTGGTGTTTAGATAATGATTTTGGTGGTGTTGAAAATTTATCCTTAATTCCTGGTAATGTAGGTACTGCGCCAATTCAAAATATTGGAGCCTATGGCGTTGAACTCAAAGATGTTTTTGAATCTTGTGAAGTCTTACACATTAAATCTGGTACAATAAGAACATTTACTAAAGGTGAGTGCAAATTTGATTACAGAAACTCTGTTTTTAAAAACGACTTTAAAGGTGAATACATTATTTTAACTGTTACTTTTAAATTGAGCACAAAAGATCATCAAATAAAAACCGGTTATGGAGCTATTACCAGTGAACTTGAAAATCAAAAGATTGTCAATCCAACTATAAAGGACGTTTCAAATGCAGTAATTTCTATACGTTCATCTAAGCTTCCAGATCCTAAAAAAATTGGAAATAGTGGTAGTTTTTTTAAAAACCCCGTGATTTCGAAAACACAATACAATACGCTTAAAGAAAATTTTCCAGACATACCAAGTTATGAAATTTCTAATGACTTAGTTAAAGTTCCAGCTGGATGGTTAATTGAGCACGCTGGATTTAAAGGAAAAACATTTGGAAATTATGGTGTTCATAAAAACCAAGCTCTTGTTTTAGTAAACTATGGCAATGCCAAGGGTGAAGACATTAAAAAGCTAGCTCTTCTCATACAAAAAACCATTATTAGAATTTTCAATATTAAGCTAGAAGCTGAAGTAAATATTATTTAAGCAATTTTTACGTTACTTAAACGTTAACAAAGTTTCAATACTTTAATTGGTACAATTGTTGCCGTTTTTTAGTAAATTTAAATGCATACCAATAAATTACACAAGATTTGGTTACAAAATTAGAACAAGAAATAGTAGACCTTTTAAAGAAAGGTGATAAAAGAGCAATTTCAATTATCTATGAAAATTACTCAAGTGCTTTGTATGGAGTTATTTTAAAAATAACCATTAATGAAGCCTTAGCTGAAGATGCATTGCAAGAAAGTATTATCAAAATCTGGAAATACGCCAAAAAATACGACGCTAAAAAAGCCAAGTTGTTTACCTGGATGTATCGCATTGCCAGAAATACTGCTATTGATAAATTACGAAGTCATAATTTAAAATTTACCAAAGAAGTCCAAATTACAGATTCCAACGTATATAAACTATCAACAAACAGTATAAATCAAGATACAATTGATTTAAAAAAACATGTTGCTAACTTAGAGTCTAAGTACCAAATTGTATTAAATGCGCTTTATTTTGAAGGCATGACACAACAGGAAGCTAGTGATGAATTAGATATTCCGTTAGGTACAATTAAGTCTAGGTTAAAAATTGGATTAAGAGAATTAAAAAAGGTCTATAATCCTTAAAACGTAAAGTCATGAAAACAACAGTACACAATTTTTTAAAATCTGGATTATTAGATAAATACATTATTGGTGCAACTACAGACTTAGAATCTAAACAAGTAGAAGACCATATAAACAAATATCCGGAAATTGAAGAAGAATACAACTTACTTCAAGAACAACTTGAATTGGCAGCAAGATCTAATGCTGTTAAACCTCCGGTTAGAGTATTACAATCTATTTTAAGCGAACTGGATGATAAACCAGTATTATCTTTACATAAGCCTGGAAAGAGATCAAAATCATGGTATAGTGTTGCGGCAAGTATCGTAGCACTTGTTTTTGCTGGTTCTTCATATATGCTATACAATCAAAATCAGGAATTAGTTGATGAAAACAATACTATTGCTGAAGAAATTTTTGATTTAAGAAAAGATATTAATGAAAATAATGACAAGTTAGATAATGTACTTAGAGCCTTTAATAGGTTAAACAATCCAGAAACTGAGAAGTACGTGCTTCGTGGTAACGATAGAGCTAAAGATTTAAAAACCGTTGCGTATATAAATTCTATTGATAAATCATCATTAATTGATGTGGTTTCTCTACCAAAACTTTCGGATGAACAAACCTATCAAATGTGGGCAAATTTACAAGACAGAAAAGTAAACTTAGGAATCTTAGACGCTTCAAATGGTAAGCTTAAATCAGTTCCTTATATTGAAGATGCTTTAAGCTTAAGTATTACAATAGAACCAAAAAACAGTAATAGAATAAACGCTTCAGAGAATTCAGTAGCTGAAATTCCAATAAAAAATAAAGACAATTAAACTATTTAAATGTCTTAAAGAAGAGGCTTTCTAAGAATTGATTAATAGCATTTTATTAAAATTAGAAAGCCTCTTTATTATTTAATTATCTTCGGTAGCAATACCATACTTCCAGATAAGTGTTCCTAAGATTCCTCCAGTCAAAGGAGCAACAATAAATAACCATAACTGTTGTAAAGCTATCCCTTGTGCAAAAATTGCAGGACCAAAACTTCTTGCAGGATTCACTGAAGTTCCAGTAACTGGAATAACAACCATGTGAATAAGCACTAATGTAATACCAATAGCCAATCCAGCCATTGTTGCATTTCCAAGTTTAGAGGTAACAGCATGAATCACAATCAAGAAAATGGCTGTAAACACCAATTCAGCGATAAAAGCTGATTGCATACTGTAATTACCTAGGTAACCTTCTCCCCAACCGTTAGATCCATAAGCCCATTCTCCAGCCTCAAACCCAGCTTGTCCACCTAAAATAAGAGATAAAACAAAAGCACCAAGCACTGCTCCGACACTTTGTGCAATAACATAGCCAACAGTATCTTTAACAGATAATTTACCAGCAACTAGCATTCCAACTGAAATAGCTGGATTAATATGACATCCAGAAATTGGCCCAATCGCATAAGCCATTGCCACAACAGCTAAACCAAATGCTAGTGAAATACCTAGTAATCCAAGTCCTGAAACAGCACCTATAGATCCTCCAGCTATGGCAGCAGCACCACAACCAAATAAAACCAAGCAAAACGTTCCGAATAATTCTGAAATTAGTTTTTTCATAAAATAAAATTTAATAGTTAGTTAGTAATAAATATAAACAATTATAAATAAGACACTTAAAATTATTTTTGGTCACGTAGTAAAATTTCTTAGAAAGACTTATCTTTGTACAAAGAAATCACACAATGAAACTTCTACTTATTACACTCATTTTATTAGGCTTGGCCATTGCAGGAATAGCCATTAAACTTTGGGCAAAAAAAGATGGTAAATTTGCTGGAACTTGTGCAAGTCAAAACCCAATGCTTAACAAAGATGGAGCTGCCTGTGGATTTTGCGGTAAAACTCCAGATCAGTTTGAAGATTGTAATGACCCACAACATTCTTAATTTATAATGTTAGTGTTTGATGCGCTATTTTATACGTTTATAGCAACTGTTGCTATTCAATTTATTTATTATGTTATTATTTTTTCAAAGTTCGCCTTTGCAAAAGATGAGAATCCTTCTTTAAAGAAAATTCCTATTTCAGTTATTGTTTGTGCTAAAAGTGAAGCTGAAAACTTATCTGTATTAATTCCAAAATTATTAGCTCAAGAATATCCACAGTTTGAAATTGTTCTTATAAATGATGCCTCTACCGATGATTCTTTGAAAATTATGGAATCATTTAAAGCAAATCATTCAAACATAAAAATTGTTGATGTAAAGAGTAATGAAGCTTTTTGGGGAAACAAAAAATACGCTTTGACCCTTGGTATAAAAGCTTCAACATATGACTTTTTGCTATTCACAGATGCTGACTGTATTCCTAATTCTATCCAGTGGATAAAATCAATGAGTAGTCACTTCACAAATGAAAAATCCATTGTTATTGGATATGGCGCTTATGCAAAACACAAAGGCTCTTTTTTTAATAAACTTATTAGGTTTGAAACGTTGCTCACTGCCATTCAATACTTCTCATATACAAAAATTAGAATGCCATACATGGCTGTTGGGCGAAATTTAGCCTATAGAAAGGATACTTTCTACAGTGTAAATGGATTTATGAATCATTTTAAAATAAAATCTGGAGATGATGATTTATTTGTAAATGAAGCAGCTACTAGCAAAAACACTAATATTTGTTTTTCGAAAGATAGTTTTACAACGTCTGAGCCAAAAACAACATTTAAACAATGGTGTAATCAAAAAAGACGCCATGTATCAACTGCAAAATATTACAAACCCCAACATAAATTTATGTTGGGATTATTCTATTTATCCCAGCTCTTTTTTTGGTTATTGGCTATCATTTTGTTAACTCTAACTTTTAAACCAATAATAGTGGTTTCACTTATTGTTTTTAGGCTCCTATTTCTATATATAATAATAGGTTATTCAGCCAAAAAATTAAATGAATCAGATACTATTTTACTGTTACCTTTCTTAGAATTCTTTTTAGTTATTTCACAATTCTCTATCTTTATATCCAATCTTATATCAAAACCAGCGCATTGGAAATAAGTGAAGCCATTGAAAAGGCAAAAAAGAATAATCAAATAGCATTTAATTTTTTACTCGATAAGTTTTGGAATGATGTCTACGGATTTCTTCTGAAACGTACTGAAAATGAAAATGATGCTGAAGATATTACCATTGAAACTTTCTCACGTGCTTTTGATAAAATAAATTCTTACGATTCCAAATATAAGTTTAAAACATGGCTAATAACCATTTCAAAAAATTTGCATATAGATTTTCTTAGAAAGAAGAAAAAAAGCATTTCTGGTGGTAAAAGTAAAGATAGTGAACACCATGTCAGTCAAATTATTGACGAATCTCCTTCGCCAGAAGACATCATAATTACCGAGCAAAATTTAGTCAGGCTATTACGTGATATAAAAAAATTAATGCCTCATTATCAGGAAGTCATTAATTTAAGATACTTTCAAGAATTGAGTTATCAAGAAATTTCTAATGAATTGGATGAGCCAATGAGTAATGTAAAAGTTAAACTGCTTCGTGCTAAAAAGTTGTTAGCTGAAATTATTCAGAAGAAAAAATGACAGCAATTCTAAAAAAATTAGGTCCAGGATTACTATTTGCAGGAGCTGCTATTGGAGTTTCACATTTAGTTCAATCAACCAGAGCTGGAGCAGATTTCGGATTAGGCTTACTTTGGGCTTTGTTGTTAGTAAACTTATTTAAATATCCATTTTTTCAATTTGGGCCTCGTTATGCTTCAGCAACTGGAGAAAGTTTATTAGATGGTTATAAAAAACTAGGAAAAGGAATTTTAGTCACTTACTACATATTAACTTTTGCCACGATGTTTACTATTCAAACTGCTGTTACTATTGTCACTGCTGGTTTAGCATCGTCATTATTTGGTGATTTTTTAAGTATTGAAATGTGGACAGTCGTTATATTGATTATTTGTTTATTACTACTCATTATAGGTCGTTACAATTTACTAGACACCCTAATAAAAATTATTATTATTACACTAACAATTAGTACGTTGGCTGCGGTAATTGCGGCAATATATAATAACACTGAATCTATTTCTTTAGTACAAATATTACCTAAAGAGACTCTTGAAATTTACTTTTTAATTGCTTTTATGGGTTGGATGCCTGCGCCTTTGGATATTTCTGTTTGGCATTCGCTTTGGGCAATTGAAAAAAAGAAAGATGATAACAGTTTCAATACAAAGTCAGCACTTTTTGATTTCAATATTGGTTACGTAAGCACAATTGTATTGGGTATTTGTTTCGTATTGTTAGGCTATTTAGTAATGTATAGTCAAAATGAAACTTTTAGTAGTAGTGGTGGACAATTTGCAAATCAATTAATTGATATGTATACCTCTAGCCTTGGAAGTTGGTCATACGTTATTATTGGAATAGCTGCATTCACAACAATGTTTAGCACAACATTAACCACACTTGATGCTTCTCCAAGAGCAATGCACAAAACGTCTCAACTACTTTTTGGAAACAAATTTAACAAAGGCTATTTATTTTGGATTTTATTATTAGCTGTTGGTACTATAATTATCTTTTTTGTATTTGCTTCAGAAATGGGACTATTAGTTAAAGTAGCAACTATTCTATCATTTTTAACGGCACCTTTTTATGCAATAATTAATTATAGACTAATTAGTAGCAAGCATACCCCAAAAGAATGGCAACCCTCACTAAAAATGCATATCTTAAGTTGGCTTGGCATCATTTTTTTAATTGGTTTTAGTGTTTGGTACCTTACTCTTTTATAGTACTTTTTTAAGTTTATACTTTGTATCTTTGCATTCTTATCATTAAAGAATGAGTACAGAAATTGCTTCAAATAAAACATCAGAACGCATCCCAAAACCTAAATGGCTTCGCGTTAAACTACCAACTGGTAAAAAGTATACAGAACTTCGTGGTTTAGTAGATAAGTATAAACTTAATACTATTTGTACTTCTGGAAGCTGTCCAAATATGGGAGAATGTTGGGGAGAAGGCACTGCCACTTTTATGATACTTGGTAACATTTGCACAAGATCTTGTGGTTTTTGTGGTGTTAAAACTGGAAGACCAGAAACTGTTGACTGGGATGAGCCAGAAAAAGTAGCTCGCTCAATAAAAATCATGAACATTAAACACGCAGTACTAACAAGTGTTGATCGCGATGATTTAAAAGATATGGGAAGCATTATGTGGAGCGAAACTGTTAAAGCAGTAAGACGCATGAATCCTGAAACTACTATGGAGACCCTTATTCCTGATTTTCAGGGTATTGAAAAACATTTAGATCGGATTTTAGAAGTTACTCCTGAAGTTATTTCACATAACATGGAAACTGTTCGTAGGTTAACAAGAGAGGTTCGTATTCAAGCAAAATATGATAGAAGTTTAGGTGTTCTAAAATATTTAAAAGAAGCTGGTCAGCGTAGAACCAAAACTGGTATTATGCTTGGACTAGGTGAAACTAGAGACGAAGTAATCGAAACACTTCACGATTTAAAAGCAGCTAATGTTGATGTTGTCACAATTGGACAATACCTACAACCAAGTAAAAAGCATTTACCAGTAAAACAATTTATTACTCCAGATCAATTTCAAGAATACAAAGACATTGGGCTTGATTTAGGATTCCGTCATGTAGAAAGCAGTGCTTTGGTTAGGTCTTCATACAAGGCACAGAAACATATCAATTAAAATGATTAGAGTTGCCTTAAATGGGTTTGGTCGTATTGGAAGGCGTGTTTTTAGACTTCTCCATGAACACCCTGAACTTGAAGTTGTAGTCATTAATGATCTTGCAGATGCAAAAACCTTAAGTCATTTACTTAAATATGATAGCATACATGGTATTTTTAATGCGTCAATTACTTCTAATGATAATCATATTATAGTTAATAATAAAAGCATACCTCTATCAAATTATTCACATCCAAAGGAAACTAAATGGAATCTAAGTAACGTAGATATAGTTCTTGAAGCTACAGGAAAATTTAAATCTCGATTAGATATAGAGCATCATATTAAAAATGGTGCAAAAAAAGTGATTTTAGCAGTGCCTCCACAAGACGATGATATTCCTACAGTTGTTTTAGGTGTTAATGATGATATTATTAAAGGAACAGAAACTATTGTCTCAAATGCATCTTGTACAACTAATAATGCTGCTCCAATGATTGCTGTGTTAAATGAGCTTGCTCAAGTTAAGCAAGCATATATTACAACTGTGCATTCTTATACTACCGATCAAAGTTTACATGATCAACCACATCGTGATTTACGTCGCGCAAGAGCAGCAGGCCAATCTATAGTACCAACCACAACTGGAGCTGCAAAAGCACTAACAAAAATTTTTCCTAAACTATCAGATGCTATCGGTGGCTGCGGAATTAGAGTTCCAGTGGCAAATGGATCACTTACAGATATTACTTTTAATGTAACCAAGGCTGTGAGTGTTTCTGAAATAAATGAAGCATTCAAAAATGCTTCAGAAAATCGTTTTAAAGGTATTTTGGAATACACAGAAGACCCAATAGTTTCAATTGATATTGTAGGAAACACTCATTCGTGTATTTTTGATGCGCAAATGACTTCAGTAATTGGGAATATGGTAAAAATTATTGGTTGGTACGATAATGAGACAGGATATTCAAGTAGAATTATTGAACTAGTCCAAAAACTATCAATTACATAAATACACGTTGAATCGCATAATTTTAACAAAAAAGTGCATTTTATCGAATAAATTGTTATATTTGTCGATAAAATGACTTAAAAATGTCCCGAATCAAATATTACATATTTGTTTTTTTGGTCTTAATTTGCGCACTTAGTTACCCTCAAAATAAAATTGAGGATGATAAAGAATTGCAACAAAGCGAAATAGCTTTTGGCATTCAGACTGCAGAATTAGAAATGCAACGTAGTAACTTCTATGATGCTATAAAAAGACTAGAAAATGTGTTGGCTCAGACTGAAAAAGTTGGGGACAAAAAAAATCAAGGAGTCGTACTATCAAAAATTGCCAATCTTCAATATCTTGTAGAAGACCTTGATGATGCGGAGGTAAATATTATTAAAGCTATTGAAATTCAAATTGGCTTAGATGATACTATTAACCTGGCCATATCTCGCTATACGTATGGTAAAATAGAACTCGCGCAAACAGAATACAATAAGGCACTGGATTATTTTAAATCTTCAAAAGCAATTTTTGAAGAGGAAGGTTTTGATGAACTTTATGTACAGGCAACACTTAGTGAAGCAGAAGCTAATATCAAACTTCTAAGTTACAACGAAGCGAATATACTTTTAGATAAAGTTATTATTCTATCAAAAAAAGATGAATTAAATGCTTTATATAGTTCTGCTCTAAATAAAAGCGGTTACATAGCACTAAAAGAGCTAAAATTAGACAAAGCACTTTCACAAGCTCAAAAAGGACTAGATGTGGCTGAAAACCTGAAAAATTTAGAACTTTTAAGAGAATCTAATCAAATACTAAGTCAGATTTACGAAGCCTCAGGAACATATGATTTAGCTACAACAAGTTTAAAAGCATATATAAGTTTAAATGATTCTTTATTAAAAATTCAAAAAGAAAAATTATCCCCAGAGAAAAGATCTCAATTAATAATTGCAGGGAAAGATGCTGATTTAGACAAATTGAAAGATGAAATCAAAGAGAAAAATGAAGCTAGTAGCTTAACACGTTTAATTACTATTTTAAGTGTCGCATTAATTACAATACTTTCGTTACTAACTCTGTCCTTATACAAAAACAACAACATTAGGTTAAAAACCAATAACATGTTGTATAAGAAAAATGAAGAATTACTTACTGAAAAAGAGCGTGCTGAGATTGCGGCTAAAACAAAATCAAACTTCTTATCTACAGTAACTCATGAATTAAGAACACCTCTTTATGCAGTGACAGGTTTAACTAAAATGCTCCTTGAAGAAAACCCTAAACCTGATCAAATACAGCACTTAAAAAGTTTACAGTTTTCTGGTGATTACTTACTTACATTTATCAATGATATTCTTCAAATAAATAAAATTGAAGCCAACAAAGTAGAGTTAGACCCTGAAATATTTAATCTAAAAACTAAAGTTGAAAACGTCGTAGCAGCATTGAATAATTCAGCCATGGATAATAATATCATGATGCACATTGAATATGATAAAAAACTCCCTGAAGTATTTGATGGTGACCAGCTAAAAATTTCTCAAATTCTTATAAACCTTATTGGTAACTCCATTAAGTTCACTAAAGATGGAGATATTTGGGTAAGAGTAACACAGCTTAAAAAGTCAAATAAAGTACATTCTATTAGACTTGAAGTTGAAGATAATGGTATTGGAATAACTAAAGAGAAACAAGACAATATGTTTGAAAGTTTCTCACAAGGTTCCGTTCAAATAAACCGTAAATATGGCGGAACAGGACTTGGTCTTTCAATTGTAAAAGGCTTAGTTGACATATTAAAAGGTAAAATTTACTTAAAGAGTGAATTAGGTAAAGGCACCTCATTTTTCATTGAACTCCCTCTTAAAGAGTCTAAAGAAGCAGTTAAAGTTAAAAAACGAGACTATTCAAAAGATATTATTAACCTAGATTTAAAAAACGTGAAAATTTTAGTAGTAGAAGACAACAAAATTAACCAAATGATTACAAAAAAAATCCTTAATAAAATGGATTTAAATTGTGATTTAATTGACAATGGCGAGGATGCTGTTGAAATGGTTAAAGAAACATCTTACGATGTCGTACTGATGGACATCCACATGCCTGGAATAAGTGGACTTGAAGCCACAAAGCGCATAAGAAGTTTTGATAAAGAACTTACTATTTTTGCTCTAACAGCTGTAACGCTTGAAGACAAAATGCAGGAGTTTGACGATGCTGGTTTTAATGATATTATTTCTAAGCCTTTTAAGCAAGAAGACTTTGAGAAAAAATTGTACTTGACATTGTCAAAAAACGAAGCTTCCGCATCTGCTTAGAACCTTGTAACAAATGATTTGATCATAGTATCGAACGTCTCGGCGTTCAATACTTTTGTGGTTATAGGCAAATAAAAAAGCTTATCACTTTTAAGTTTGTCTTTTAATCGTACGTAATCTTTTTCTGTGGTCATTATGAGTTCTCTTTCACGTAGCTCATTAACCTCTGAATTTGTAAAATCATGATGGTCTTTAAAAATTTTATGATTAAACTCAAACTCCTTTTTCTTCAAAAAGTCAACTAATGGTTTTGGATTTGCAATCCCAGTTACAAGCGTGAATTTTTGATTTTTTAAATCATCCAAATCAATGTTCCTCTCTTTCGCTATTAAAACATTTGAATAAGAGATAGTACTAAAAAATAATTTTTGATGAGAATCAATATTTAATTCAGTTTTTATTTTTTCTCGATCTTCAATACTTATATTTTCAGGACATTTGGTCACAATGATAATATTTGCTCGTTTAGCTCCAGATTTTGGCTCACGCAAGTTACCTGTAGGCAACATCATGTCATTTACATACAAATCATTATAACTTGTAAGAAGAATATTTAATCCAGCTTCAACTTTTCTATGCTGAAAGGCATCATCTAAAAGCAGCACTTCTGGAGATTTCTCTAATTGCAAAAGATTCTCAATTGCATGTTGCCTATCCTCTCCTACGCTTACAATAATATTTTGGAATTTATTATAAAATTGAAATGGTTCATCTCCAACAGTGTGAGCTTTTGAGTGCTCATCGGCTACAATAAATCCTTTTGTTTGCCTTCCGTAACCACGACTTAAAGTACCAATGAAATATTCGTTTTTCAATAACCCAATTAAATATTCAATCATTGGTGTTTTTCCAGTTCCACCAACACTTAAATTACCAACACAAATAATTGGTAAATTATAACGCTTTGACTTTAAAAGATTATTATCGTAACAATAATTACGTAACCAAGTGACACCTTGATAAACAGGAACTACAGGTACTAATATTTTTCTTAACAACTTCACTAGGACGAAAGTAATTATTTATATTTGAAGTTAAATAAATTATTTATGATTGTTCAAGATGTAATTAATCATTTAGAAGAGTTATCTCCTTTAGCTTATGCCGAAGATTTTGACAATGTTGGTTTGCTAGTTGGAAATAAAAATGCTGTAGTCTCAGGTATTTTAGTCACTTTAGATACCATTGAAGCTATTGTTGATGAAGCGATTGAAAAAAAATGCAACCTCATTGTTAGCTTTCATCCAATTATCTTTAAAGGCTTAAAACAACTTACTGGAAACAGTTATGTTGAACGCGTGGTTATGAAAGCAATTAAACATGATATTTCAATATTTGCTATTCATACAGCATTAGACAATGCTATTAATGGTGTTAATGATATGATTTGTGAGCAGCTTGAATTAATCAATAGAAAGATATTAATTCCACAAAATGCGACTATAAAGAAATTAACAACTTACGTTCCTAAAGCGGAGCTTAACAACGTTCGCGATGCTTTATTTAAAGCTGGCGCTGGGTCTATTGGAAATTATGATAATTGCAGTTTTAATGTTGAAGGCACAGGAACTTTTAATGGTAACGAAAGCTCTCATCCAACAAAAGGAGAAAAAGGAATAACGCAAGAAGAGCAGGAAGTAAAGTTATCAGTTATTTTTGCTAAACATTTGAAGAACAATATTCTCCAAACTCTTTTTAAAACACATTCATATGAAGAAGTTGCTTACGAGATAATAACCTTAGAAAACAAAAACCAAGATATTGGTATGGGAATGATTGGAGAATTACCTGAGCAAATTGACGAAATTAGTTTTTTAAAAGAGTTGAAATCAAAAATGAAAACATCTGCAATTAGGCATTCACAGTTATTAAATAAACCAATTAAAAAAGTAGCAGTTTTAGGTGGTTCAGGGAGCTTTGCAATTTCTGCAGCAAAAGCTGCAAACGCAGATATTTTTATTACTTCAGACTTAAAATATCATGATTTTTTCCAAGCAGAAAGTTCCATTTTATTGGCAGACATTGGTCACTATGAAAGTGAACAATTCACAAAATCACTTTTAGTAGCGTATCTTACAAAAAAAATTCCTAATTTTGCCATCATTTTATCAAACACAGATACAAATCCTGTAAAGTATTTATAAGCATGGCAAAAAAGAAAGAAGTTAGTGTAGAAGAGCGTTTAAGAGCACTATATGATTTACAATTAATTGACTCAAGAGTTGACGAAATTAGAAATGTAAGAGGAGAACTTCCATTAGAAGTACGTGATTTAGAAGATGAAGTTGAAGGTTTAAATACTAGATATCAAAAACTAAATGAAAGTCTTGCAGATATTGATGAGCAAATAAAGTCAAAGAAAAATTTAATTGAAGAAGCTAAATCTTTAATCAAAAAATACACAGAACAACAAAAGAATGTTCGTAATAACAGAGAGTTTAATTCTTTAACCAAAGAAACTGAGTTCCAAGAATTAGAGATTCAATTAGCTGAAAAACATATTAAAGAATTTAAAGTTCAAATTGAGCAGAAAGACGTTGTAATTTCTGAAACTAAAAGTCGCTTAAAAGAGCGCCAAGACCACTTAAAACATAAAAAAAGTGAGTTGGATGCTATTTTAGCCGAAACAGAAAAAGAAGAACAAGCACTATTAAAAAAGTCTGACGATTATAAAAAATCAATTGAAGAACGTTTAGTAGTTGCTTATGATAGAATAAGAGTAAATGTTAAAAACGGTTTAGCTGTTGTCCCTATTGAAAGAGGTGCTTCAGGCGGATCTTTCTTTACAATTCCGCCACAAGTACAAGCAGAAATTGCTTCACGCAAAAAAATCATAACTGATGAGCATAGTGGTCGTATTTTAGTAGACGAGGTGTTAGCCAACGAAGAAAAAGCTAAAATGGAAAAAATGTTTGCTAAATTATAGTAAGCACTAAAACAAATAGAAAAAGCCTTTAACATATTGTTAAAGGCTTTTTTATTGTGTAATTATTTTAGTTACTTAACGACAGAGTAAAAAAATAAAATATGAAGTCATTAGTATTCTCACTTTCTTTAGCATTACTGTTTACTTGTCAAAATAATGCGCAACAAAAAACCGCATCAAAATCTAATAAAAATAAAATTGAGCAAGGTCTTATGAATGCAGATCCTGTTGAAATTCCATTAGAAAATGGAAAAGCAAAAGCTTATTTCGCAAGTGGTTGCTTTTGGTGCGTTGAAGCGGTTTACGAAAGTATTAAAGGTATAGATGAAGTTATTAATGGTTATTCAGGTGGACATACACTAAATCCAACCTATGAAGCCAGCAATACTGGACGAACAGGTCATGCAGAAGCTATTGAAGTAATTTATAATCCTGAAATAGTGAATTTTGCAACCTTAGTAGATGTATATTTTGGTTCACAAAATCCAGTTCAAGTTAATGGACAAGGTCCAGATATAGGCTCTCAATATCGTTCTATTATTTTTTATCAAAATGAGGAGCAAAAGCAAATTATTACAGAAAAGAAAGAAGCGTTATCTAAAAAACTAAATAAGCGTTTAGCTGCTGAAGTGATGCCTTTTCAAAAATTTTGGGTAGGTGAAGACTATCATCAAGATTATGAACGACTACATCCAGAAAGTGGTTATATTCAACGTATTTCTATTCCAAGATTAAATAGATTTAAACAAAAATTTCCACAGTTACTTAAAGAAAACCATTAAATTCCTGTGAATACAGGAATCTGTTTCAACTGTCATACTTCGCTTAAAGCATAAGCTGCTTTACTACTTTAAATATTGACTTTCTCAGAAAAAAACTATAACTTCGTTTAACGTCGTGTATAAAACATTAAAACTATTTCATACACATTAAAAGTTGTACGCAATACGCAAAATTATGAGAAAAATACTATACCTACTTCTATTTGTAGCAAGCTATGGCTTTGCACAAAATGGATTTATAGAAATTGAGATAAAAGATTCTATTAGGATGAAACCTGTCAAATTTGAATATAATGTTCAAATCGGGGATTCACAATTCAGGAATTTCGATAGTAAGACAGGAGTTGGTCAAGACTCCACTAAAATAAAAATGAATAAAAAATTTGATGAGTTGGAAAAGTTTCTCAATAAAAGAAAATATAAAATTCGCCCTTTGAATAACTCTAAATATCAAATCCATGACTATGTAGGATTTTGGAAATATGGTTTTGCAGTTGAATTAGAAACCTCAAAAGATTTAGAAAAATTAACATCGGAATTAAAAACACTTGATTATATAACTGGCTCCATTGGAGAAATTGAATATGACGAAAACGTATTATCGGAAAAAAGACTAGTCAAAAAAATTTTAGATAAAGCCAAGTTAAAAGCTAATATGATTGCAGAATTGACCGGACTAAAATTGGGTAGAATAATTGAATTTAAGGAAGTGAAAGGAATTGAGAACCTTGATGTGAATATTAAGGATATTTATTTGGCACTTGCTCAAAATAGACAATGGGATGTAAACAAAAATAACCTATTTGGTTATAAATGGAAAATTGCAATTATTAAATTTGAAACAAAATAATACTGCGTACAACAAAGTACTGTGGTAAAAAACAAGTGAAAATGAATTAATTTTTTACTAAAGTACTTCTGTAAGTATCATCATATATTAATCCTGATTTAGCTATTGCAAAAGCCTGTTTTAATAGTTTATT